>Ga0207653_10000006_pt1 | contig 202194 bp, 172 predicted proteins | sample KBSK5251metaG_FD_184341 | JGI IMG/M metagenome (GOLD analysis project Ga0207653, IMG submission 184341) | Corn, switchgrass and miscanthus rhizosphere microbial communities from Kellogg Biological Station, Michigan, USA - KBS K5-25-1 metaG... | ecosystem: Host-associated > Plants > Roots >... | reverse complement strand
CGATCCCCGATGCGCTCAGTTGTTGATTGATGTCTGCCATGAGTTATTCCTCGATTTGGTTGGCGCCGAGTAAGTGAAACTCGAAGCCGTGAATGGAGAGCGGCGATCAGAGGATGAATCTCCTCGATCGCCGCTCGATGAATTCGATTCGCGCTGTTCAACTGAAACGCAGACTACTTCTCGATGAGCTTGATATCGCCAACGACCGGGCGAGCTTCGGCCGCCGGTTCACCCGTCGGCACGATGGTAACCGCGGGCGTAGCCTTGAGTGTCTTTTGCGCAAGGAGACTCTTCGCCACTTGTGTGATGTCAAAGCTATAGAACTTGCCCGGGTTCTCCGGGGTCGGTGCGCTGTCCTCGTGTCCTTCGTGCGCAACGGCGTCGAAGAAGTGGATCGTACCCACGTAGTAGGCACGCCTCCGCGCAGGCGGCGTGTCAGTAGGCATATCGAGATAGACGTTATAGGCCGCTTCGGGTTGGGCATCCGCCTTGAGATCACGGATGACGAGATAGAGGTGATGGCCCGGCTTGATGGCCTTTACTCGAGCGAGGATCGATTCCGCGGCTGCGCCGGATGGAGCAAGCGTAGTTTGCGCGGCGCCGCTTGAAAGCGAAATTGACGGCGCAACTGCCTGGACCTTCTCAGCGGCTGCTGATAGCGGAGCGGGCGGACAGGCGGGCACGGGCTCGAACGCGTCGTACGTGTAGCCCAACTGCGAAATGCTGGCGAAGTCCTTCACCGTAGCGACGACCCGATGCCCGTTCTCATCGGCGAAGACAAACGTCTTGTTCATCCACGTGGCATCGGTAGTGGGATTCTTACGGCCCGCCTTGTTCCAGCTCGCCCACAGTCGATCGATGTTGGAATGATGCATCCAGAACACCGGGTCGCCAGCGGCCCACGGGACCGCTCCCATATTCTGGCCGTTGCCAGTGAAAACGTGGACGTTGCCGTGAAGCCCCTGGTCGAGAGCCAGATTGAACCCCTGGATCGTTGTTCCAACGGGCTTGTAGGTGCACTGCGCGAGGCTGCTGAGACTCAGGATTCCCGGTGAGAACTGATCGATCGCCTGTCCCGCGTTGACGTTGGCAAAGGAATTAGTCGCGGTGTGGACGTTGCGCTTCGTAATAAGCAGCGGGCTGCCCGCAAGGCGAAACTCCGGCGGGATCTTGCCGTGGTTTACTCCGGCCGCCGAGTAGTTCCAGTAGGGCAGAGTGAAACTTGCCGAGCCGCTCACCTTACGAATGATGCGCTCAAAGAAGAACACGAACATCCGATGCCACGGAAGGAAGAAGTTTTCGTTTGCAGCGTTGAAGTGAGGCTGACAGGTGCTCCAGACTTCAGTTGCCAGGGTTTTGTTTGGGCTTGGACTCGGATAGATGCTGTTGAGTTCGGCGGTTTTTCCGGGCGGCTGCTTGACCGCATGGGTGTACCATTGAAACACCCACCAGGTAGGATCCCCTGCCGGTATCTGGTTCATCATCTTATCGACAGCTTTCCTATAAGTGACGAGCATCGCTTTGCCTTGCAGGCTGTATGCGCTGTGCCGCACCTTGACTGCCTGCGCCGAGACGTTCTTCTCAAACCACACGGAGAACGGGATAGCGGCTGCCGCGCCTACGAATGATCGACGAGAGATATTCGACATGGCCTTTCTCCTTTTTGGCTTTGATATCCGGGGTAATGCCCCTAACTAAGCGGGCGTGGTTTTAACAACTAAAGCGGCGGTAGCATATCACCAATCAAAAAGTTGTCAAGACGAGAGACGAAAGCCACATACACATTCAAATCAAGAGGTCATCAGCGGACGCCTGCTCGTTGCGATGCTGGGATCGCGTCATCTTCCGAGCGCGAGTTTTGAGGTATGCGGGGTGAAGAAACTAATCGATCTGGAGTTGCGGCCGGTTCACTGTTCAACAAGCTCGAGCCGGGCAATTCGTGGTTTCGCCTCGGCGGCCGGAGTCCCCGCCGGCTTAACGACGACCGTCGTATCGTCTGTCAGCATCCTCTTCGACTGCAGAGTCCTGATGATGCTGGTGACATCGAAACTAAAGAAGCGAGGATCGTTGGAATTGGGCGCGGCGCCTTCGAGCTTGACGGCGTTGAAAAAAGTGATCGTGCCGACATAATTCGCACTGTGGACATCGGCTTTGCCGCCCGATGGCAGATCGAAGTAGATCTCATACGGTACGCCGGGCTGTTCGGCCGCACTCATTTCTCCGACGATCAAGGACACACGCTTATCAAGGGGCAGCGACCTGAGATGAGAAGCCAGGGTTATGCCGGGTTCCGCGGCCTTGAGTGTCACTCGAGACGCTCCAGCGTCCAGCATTATTGGTCCGTCCGCTGCCGCGATTCGGTTCCCCTGAATTGCTTCAGAGGACGAGCGAGTGGGATTTCCATTCGAGGGTGTTGCCATTTCTTCTCGCTTCGCCGCCGCTACTTCCTGGGCGGAGTTTGATGTCCAAACGCGCGAAATAACGAAACCAGAGCCAAGCACCAGGAACGCGATTGCAATTAACACGATGCGATTGATCTTCATGACTATCTACCCCCGACGCTGGTGTAACTTCATGCTAACGGCATCGATAGTTTTTAGCAACGCAACCTAGCACGTGAGGTGCGCGTGACCTGGCTCGATCTTCAGTCACAGCTCGTCAGCCGCCCATCACCGCAACGTTATTATCGTCAGCAATCTTCACCAATTCATCTCGATCGAACAGCAGTGTCTTTCCGGCAGTCACGTGCAGCGCGGTTGCTCCCGCGCGAATCATGTTCTCAATCGTAGGCAGTCCGATCACCGGCACATCGAATCGCATGTCCTGATCGGGCTTTGCCACCTTCACAACCACGAACCCCCGGCCGCGAGTTACTTCTCCCGCGCGAAGGATCACCGCGTCTGTGCCTTCCATCGCCTCGATTGCCACAACCGCCCGGTCCTTCACCGCAATTGTCTGACCTAAATCCAATCTCCCGATCTCACGCGCGACCCCGAGACCGTATTCCATGTCCGCTCGCTCTTCTTTCGATGGCGCGCGGCGAGTCACTACGCCTTCGGGCGCGAGCAATGGCTCGAGAAACGTGGTCGAGTCGAGCAGCGTTATTCCTTCGCGCGCCAATTCGTCTGCGATCCCGCTAATCACGCTGTCAGTGTTCTTTGACTTAAGCCGCGCGAGCATTCGGACCATTCGCAGATCCGGCAGCGCGTTCAAACGAAAAATCTGATGATGCTTAACCTGCCCCGCCATGATCGCGTGAGTAACCGCTTCGCGTTTGAAGAAGCGAATCAACCGGCCCAGTTGACCCACGCTCACCCATTCACATATCGCGGATTGTTGTTCAATCTCCTGAGATGTCTCTTCCTTTATTGCCGCGATCACCATCTCAACTCCCTGCGCTCGCGCCCCGTCGAGCACGAGAAATGGAAATCGTCCGTTGCCTGCAATCAGTCCGTATTTCATGAGTAGTGAGCAGTGGGCGGTAGGCAGTGGGCAGTTTGAGACACTAAAAATCGACCCAGGTGCCGGCGCCGGTTTGCTCGGCCTTGCGAAACAAATAATCCGCCGAAGCCAAATCCTCGACAGCGAGGCCGAGCGATTTGAACAATGTGATCTCGTCTTGAGAAGTGCGTCCCGGTTTCGCGCCAATCAACAACTCGCCGATTTCAGCCTTGATATGGTCCGGGGTTATTGCCCCTTCGCGGACCGCGGCCAGATAATCGCCGCCTTCGTTGATCGTCGATTCGCGGCGATCGACAAACAAGCTCGCGGCGGCTACGGTCTCGCTGTCGATCTCACGAGTGCGCGGAATGCTCGATCCGACGACATTCAAGTGGGCGCCCGACGAGATCCATTCGCGTTTGAGGATCGGAGTTTCGGCCGTCGTCGCGGTGACGATCAAGTCCGCGTCGCGCACCGCCGCTTCGATGTTATCAACAGCCTCGATCGGAAACGAATAGCGCTCACGAAACTCATCGGCGAACTTCCGCGCGTTTTCAAATCTCGAGCTCGCCACTCGCGCGCGGCGAATCGAACGCGCGCAAGCCATCGCTTCGATGTGCGCGCGAGCCTGCACGCCGGAACCGATGATCGCAAGATCCCCTGCGTCTTCCCGTGCGAGCAACTGCGTAGCGACACCCGACACCGCGGCCGTTCGAATCGACGTGATCGCCGATGCGTTCATCAAGGCTCGCAACTGGCCGGTCTCGGCGCTGAACAGCGTCACGCTGCCCTGATGCGGATCGAGCCCCTTCGCCGGGTTGCCGGCAAACACGCAAACGGTTTTCACGCCGTAGGCCGCGCGTTCGCCCGACCGATACGCGGGCATCAGTCCAATGTCGCCGGCTGCAGCGGGTGGCATGATTATCATTCTGAGAGGTTGAAAAAATTCGCCGCGCGCCAGACCCGCCAGCGCCTCCGCCATAACGGGCATGCAATCGCGGACCGGCATCAGTTTCGAGACTTCGGCTTGTGTGAGAATCAGTACCTTTGTCATTTGGTGACTCCGCGCTCAGAGCTTTCGATGAACTGGATCAGATAATCGATCTCTGGAAATCCGCTCAGTTCTTCCTTGATCTTATCGAGCGCCTGAGAGGTGTTGAGCTTCGACGCCAGAAGCAGTCGAAACGCGCGAGCGATGTGCTCGATCTGCTCCGCTGTGAAGCCTCGTCGTTTTAGTCCGAGCGTGTTCGGCCCGTAGCATTTCGCGTGAGCGCCGTCCGTTCGAGCATACGGCAGCGCGTCCTTAACAACCTTCGTATATGCGCCGATGAACGCTTCTCTCCCGACTCGCGCGAATTGATGTATGCCGACAAAAGCCCCGAGCGTCACGTGGTCCTCGATAACCACGTGGCCCGCAAGTGAAGCGGCGTTCGCGAAAATAACGTGATCTCCTACGACGCAGTCGTGGGCAACGTGAGATTGAGTCATGAAAAAGTTATCGGAGCCGATTACCGTCAGGTTTCCCCCGCCCTCAGTGCCGCGATGAAGCGTCGTGTATTCGCGAAAGATGTTTCGTTCGCCCGCGCGAAGCCAGCTTCGTTCATCATGAAACTTCAAATCCTGCGGAACCTGACCGGCTGAAACAAAAGGAAAGAAGATCGATCCGCTGCCGAACTCGGATGGGCCTTCAATCACGCAATGGCTCGCGACGCGAACATCGTCGTGAAGAACGACGTCATCCCCGACGATCGAATACGGACCGATGGAAACGTTTCTCCCGAGCTCTGCCTTCGGGCTCACAATCGCTGTGGGGTGAATGGACACGTCGCGACGTTCTCCTAATGTGGCTCGGCGATAGGCTCGACTGGGGTGAACGCGGCGCGATTGATTTGATCCTCTCGCTGGATCAACGCGCGATCCACGAGCGAGGATGAGATTAGAGCTTCGGCGACGAGTTGTCCGTCAACGTAAGCTTCGCCGCGCAGTTTTATGTAGCGCGGGCGGAGTCTGAGCACGGTAAGTTCAAGCCGCAGTTGATCACCGGGGACAACCGGGCGGCGAAACTTGGCGCCGTCGATGCCGGTGAAGAAGACCAACTTGCTTTCGCGGTCGGGTAGATTTGCGAGCATCATCACACCGGCGGTCTGGGCCATCGCTTCGACGATCAACACGCCTGGCATGACTGGCGCGCCGGGAAAGTGTCCCACGAAGAACGGCTCATTGAGCGTGACGTTCTTGATTCCGACCACGCGCTTTGCGGCCTCGTATTCGATGATTCGATCGACGAGGAGAAACGGATACCGATGAGGCAGAATCGCCTGGATCTGAGTTATGTCCAGTATGGTTTCCATATCCGTACGCTGACCTCAACTCTACGGCCTTCGACGAACCATCCGCGAAAGTGCTCGCCTTGGCTCCAGGAAAGTTACCGCGCCTAGCAGCGACTCGGGCAGTCGCATCGAGAGGAGAGCAAGCACCCGACTGTTGACGAGCCGTACCGGAGCGTCATCAGGTAGATTCACAAGAATCACGCCCGCAGTGAAGTTCGCTGGCCATTGCTGGTCGTTTTTGAAGCCTCTGTCCCGTGTCACGATTATCGCGTCAAGCGCTTCGCCAGCGGCTAACACGTCTGAGTCCGGTTTTCCGCGCAATCCGATGTCGCGCACGTCGTCGGCTTGGAATCCCGCCTTCACGATCTGCGAGGCAAGCGACCTCGGCATATTCTCATCGACCAAGAATCTCAATTCTGAGTTCCAGCGAGTGGCGTAACCTCTGTCTTCGCGACAAGGTCCGCCGCATAAGCAAGTGCCGCCTCAATGTCCGACGCTGACACTTCATACTCAGCTTCAACTTCTTCCTTGCTCATTCCGCTCGCCAGCGATCCTATAACGATAGTTACGGAAACGCGCGTGCCTGTTATCACCGGTACTCCGTGCGCTATCGCTGGGTCTACGGTTATTCGAGGCGCAATTTCCATTTTTTTCCAACTCCTGGTTAATCACGTTCTGCGCATCAAATCTTAGAAGCAGGCGTTAAGCTTTCAACAAGCTTCTCCAACTTCTTCAATCGCTCAGACAGCTCAGGAAGCTGCGAGTATAACACCTGCGAGCGCCGCCACGAATTGTGATCGCGAGCCGGAGTGCCCGAAACAGACGCGCCGTCGCGAATATTTTTTGTCACGCCCGCCTGCCCGGTGACAATCACATCGTCGCCGATCGTTATGTGCTGATTGGTACCGACCTGTCCCGCGATCACACAGCGCTTTCCAACGCGCGTGCCTCCTGAAAAACCCGCCAGCGCCGCAACCACGGTGTCTTCTCCGATCTCGCAGTTGTGACCAACGTGAACCAGGTTGTCCAGCTTCACGCGTCGACGGAGGATCGTGTCTCCGAAGCCGCCGCGATCAATCGTGCAGTTCGCTCCGATCTCGCAATCGTCTTCAATTCGCACGCGGCCGAGTTGAATAACCTTTACCTGATGTTTTTGTTCATCGGGAACAAACCCAAATCCATCCGCTCCGATCACGGTGCCTGCATGTATGATCACTCGATGTCCGATCTCGCAATCTCGATAGATCGAGACGTTAGCGAACAGCACAGAGTCGTCGCCAATGGTGCAGCCGTCACCGATCACAACTCCGGGATGAAGAGTGACTCGGTCACCGATCCTCGCGTCTCGCCCAATCGTTACGCGCGAATGAACCGACAAATCATTGCCGAGCACCGCGCCTTCGCCTTTGATAAGGTCGCCGCTAATGCCGAGTGCTTTGTATTCGGTGTTGTGCAGAGCCTCGATAGCGCGGGCATAAGCAAGCTTCGGGCTGGGCGCCACAATAAAGTTGCGGCTAGATCCAGGAATCGCTGCCGATACGATGAACGCAGTCGCTGGAGAATCGTCGATGCGCGAGAGATATCTCGAGTCCATCGCGAGCGTCACGTCGCCCGCTTCCGCAATGTCGAACGGCCGCACGCGAATGACTTGTGCGTCCGGGTCGCCGATCAGTTCCGCATTAATCAGTTTTGCAAGCTCACTCAGTCTTGGCATAGAGTTTTCGTTGCTCGGCGGCGTGAAGTTTCCCATAACCTAAGCCACGGGGCAACCGCGATGAAATCACGTTTACGCCAAGACGATTGAGCAGGGTTTTGATGAAGTGTTGAACCGGTAAAGAGTCCGCCGCGCCTTTCGAACACCTCACTGAACTGAGGGGTTAATGAGAGCTGCACGTAGATATCGCATGCAAAGTCCCACTTTGAACCACGCGGCTGAGCATTATTCGCCCTCGTTAGCTTGCACGTTTTCTTGAGTCTGGTTAATCTCGATACTGCTGGAACCAACGAGTCAGAATCACTATCAGAGGCACTCACACCCGATGCAAAAGCGCACGCCGCTGTACGAAGCCCACATCTCACTCGGCGCTCGAATGGTTGAATTCGCGGGATGGGAAATGCCCGTCCAATACTCCGGCCACATCCAGGAGCACATGGCCGTTCGTGAAGCCGCGGGCCTTTTCGATATTTCACACATGGGTGAAGTCGAGATAAGAGGCGCTGATGCACTGGCTCTCGTTCAAAAAGTTACCACCAACGACGCCTCTAAGCTCGAAGACAATCAGGTTCAATACTCAACGATGCTCAATGACAGAGGGGGAGTGATTGATGACCTTCTGGTCTATCGCGTGAACAGCGAGTTCTTTCTGCTGGTGGTCAATGCTGGTACAACTGATTCCGACTTCGAATGGATCAAGAGTCACGCGGCGTCGATGAACGTAGAAGCGTGCAACACCAGCGATGCGTTCGCGTTGCTCGCGCTGCAAGGACCCTTCGCCGAGCGGATACTTCAGGACCTCTCCGATCACATGCTGGATCGAATTCCTTACTACTGGTCGCAGCGGGTTCTTGTTGACGGGCTGGACTGCCGCGTATCGCGAACCGGTTACACTGGCGAGGATGGATTCGAGATACTTTGCAATGCCGCCGACGCGAGGCATCTGTGGAATCGATTGCTGGTGACCGGCATGGATCGCGGATTGATACCGTGTGGGCTTGCCGCAAGAAATACGTTGAGGCTTGAAGCAGCATTCCGGCTCTACGGGCACGATATGGATGAAACGACCACGCCGCTCGAAGCCGGGTTGGGCTGGGTTGTGAAGCTCGCCAAGGGTGACTTCGCGGGCCGCGACGTTTTGCTAAAACAAAAAGAAGAAGGATTGAAGCGCAAACTAGCCGGATTCGAAGTGCTCGACCGCGCCCCGGCTCGCGACGGCTATCTAATTGTGATCGATGGTCAGCAAGCCGGTGTTGTCGCTTCAGGGAGCCCGGCTCCATTCTTGAAAAAGAACATTGGACTGGCTTATCTGCCAACCGAGCACGCGGCTATCGGCACCGACTTCTTTGTAGTGGTCAGAGGGCGAAACGTTCCGGCTCGCGTCGTCGAGACGCCGTTCTACAAGCGCGACAAAAAATTCGATTGAGATAACGGAGAGAAAATGGCCAACACACCAGAAGACCTGAGCTACACGAAGGACCACGAGTGGGTTCGCGCTAAGGACAGCGAAGCGACTGTCGGCATCACCGATCACGCTCAACATCAACTCGGCGATGTCGTCTACGTTGAGTTGCCAAAGGCCGGAGATAAGTTTGAGTCCGGCGTGCCCTTCGGCTCGGTTGAAAGCGTCAAGGCCGCAAGCGAAGTGTACATGCCGGTGAGCGGCGAGGTTATCGAAGTCAACGAGAGCATCGTCGACTCGAGCGAAAAAGTTCATCCGGTGAACGCCGATCCGTACGGCAAAGGCTGGATGATTCGCATCAAGCTCGCAAACCCCTCGCAGCTCGACGCCCTGTTGACCGCCGTCGAATACGAAGACTACATCAAGGAAGAAGCGGCGGAGTAACCGCAGATGAGATACATCCCGAACTCGCCGGGCGAGCGCAGCTCGATGCTGTCGGACATTGGACTCGAACGCATCGAAGACCTCTTCGATCAAATCCCGGAACAGCTCCAACTAAAGGAACCTCTCGGCATCGGCGCGCCGATGAGCGAGCCTGAATTGCTCGAGTATTTTCGAGGACTGGCTTCGCAAAATGGAATTGACCATCAAAGTTTCCTCGGAGCCGGCGCGTACTCGCACTTCATACCGGTCATCATCGATTCACTGATCTCGCGCGCGGAGTTCTTCACCGCGTACACGCCGTATCAACCGGAGCTCAGCCAGGGCACCCTTCAATACACGTTCGAGTTTCAAACGATGATCTGCCAGCTCACCGGCATGGATGTCGCGAATGCCTCGATGTACGACGGCTCGACCGCCGCCGCCGAAGCCGTGTTGATGGCCCATCGAGTCACTCGCCGCGATAAGTTCATCATCGCGGATTCGCTTCATCCGCAATATCGCGAAGTGATCTCGAGTTACACGCAGAACCTTGGCTTTGCTCTGAATGATCTTCGTCACACCGAAGCCGGCACTGTCGATCCGAACGCGCTCGGGATCGATAACGAGACCGCGGCGATTGTCATTCAGTCTCCCAACTTCTTTGGGTGCGTCGAAGATCTCTCCGCCATCGCCGAAGCCGCCCACGATGCGGGAGCGTTGTTGATAGTCGCGGTGACCGAACCGATGAGCCTCGGGCTTTTGAAGCCGCCCGGCCACTGCGGCGCGGACATCGTCGCGGGCGAGACTCAATCGTTCGGAATTCCGTTGAGCTTCGGCGGACCTTACTGCGGCCTGTTCGCATCACGCGAGAAGTACGTGCGTCAGATGCCCGGGCGGCTGGTTGGCGAAGCTTATGACGATCAGGGGCGCCGCGGTTACGTGTTGACGCTGGCTACGCGCGAGCAACACATTCGCCGCGAGAAAGCTACGTCGAACATCTGCACGAATCAGGGATTGTTTGCGTTGATGGCGACGGTTTATCTCGCGACGATGGGCAAGCGCGGCGTGCAGGAAGTCGCCCAGCAGAATCTGCAAAAGGCTCACTATGCCGTGTCGGAGATCAGCAAACTTGATGGATTCGATTTGAGATTCACGGCGCCGTTCTTTAACGAGTTTGTTATTCGCGCCCCGCAGCCCGCGCGGCAAGTGAACGAGATGCTCCTTCGGAAAAAGATCGTCGGAGGTGTAGCTCTCGACAGGCATTATTCGGGGATGGATGATTCGATGTTGATGTGTGTGACCGAGACCGCGAAGAAGGAAGCAATCGACAGTCTGGTGGACGCGCTCGCTGAAATTCAGAAATGAAGGAGAGTGGTTATGCCGGAACTACAACATCTCGGAGTCGGTGGCGTGATTTTTATCATTGGCGCCATCATCTATATCGTCAATCTTCTGCTCAGCCTGGTGCGAAGCGGAAAGGCGTTGCCGTTTGACGGCGTCGGATTGATGGTGCTGGGAATCGGATTCGCGCTGTTATTGAAGTGGTGAGACGTATCCTGGGAATGAGCAAGAGCAGAATCAAAAAAGCAAGCACTCACGTCGTACAAAACGAAGGATTGCTGTTTGAGCAGTCGCGCTCGGGGCGAATTGGATATTCGATCCCGAAACTCGACGTGCCCGAGCGTTCCGATCTGATCGAGCGGGGCTTCACTCGCGACGATGTCGAGGGAATGCCCGAATTGTCTGAGGTCGATGTGATTCGGCACTTCACGCGGCTGTCTACTTGGAACTACTGCATCGATCACGGGCTGTATCCGCTGGGCTCGTGCACGATGAAATATAACCCTCGAATCAACGAGCGAGTCGCTCGAATCGAAGGGCTGGCGAATCTTCATCCGCTCACGCCCGCCGCGCTCGCTCAAGGCGCGCTCGAGATCATCTTCACGCTCGAGCGATGTCTCGCTCAGATAACCGGACTCGCAGCGGTGACGACGCAGCCGGCCGCCGGCGCGCAGGGTGAGATGACCGGGCTGATGATGATTCGCGCCGCGCTTTCCGAACGAGGCAACCCTCGCAAGAAGGTTCTGATACCGGATTCCGCGCACGGGACCAATCCGGCGTCGGCGGTGATCTGCGGATATACCGTCGAAACCGTCCCGTCAAACTCCGACGGGATGACGGATCTGGAACAGCTTCACCGGCATATGAGCGACGACGTCGCCGCGTTCATGCTCACCAATCCAAACACGCTTGGGAAATTCGAGCAAAGCATTCAACAGATTTGTGACATCGTTCACGACGGCGGCGGATTTGTGTACATGGACGGCGCGAACATGAACGCACTTGCCGGCGTCGCGCGGCCCGCGAGCTTCGGCATAGACGTGATGCACTTGAATCTTCACAAAACGTTTTCGACTCCGCACGGCGGGGGCGGCCCCGGCGCAGGTCCGGTCGCGGTGACCAAGGAGCTTGAGCCTTATCTTCCCTTCCCTCGAATCTCTCGCGCGGAAGACAAGACATTTACGCTCGACTTCGATCGTCCGAAATCGGTTGGCCGCGTGCGAGCTTACTTTGGAAACTTCGGCGTGCTTGCGCGGGCGCTTGCGTACATACTCACGCACGGCGACGAAGGATTGCTTGAAGCGACCCAGACGGCGGTGTTGAATGCGAACTACATTGCTGACAATTTGAAAGATACGTACGACGTTCCGTATCCCGGCCGCGTTATGCACGAGGTTGTTTTGTCCGACAAGCGTCAACTCAAGCACGGAGTGCGCAACGCCGACATAGCCAAGCGGCTGATCGACTACGGTTTTTATCCCCCGACCATGTCGTTTCCGTTGATTGTAAACGGCGCGCTGATGATCGAGCCTACCGAAACCGAGAGCCGCGACGAGTTGGATCTGTTTATCGATGCAATGAAGTCGATTGCCGCCGAAGCCGCTGAAGACCCCGAGATACTCAAACATTCCCCACTAACTACAAAGGTTGGCCGGCTGGACGAAGTCGCCGCCGCCCGCAAGCCGGTGCTCCGCTGGCGCTCGCGCGAAGAACAAAACGGCGGAACAAGCTCCAAATAAGCGGACCGAGCTAACCGCTTCTATCTCATTCGAGATTTAATTGCAATTACTTTCATTTGATTCGAGGGGTACAAGATGAGCAAAGAAGACTTGGATGAACGCCGCGAGGAATTGATTCGCGATGAACGCGTGAGGCAGATGATTCGCGTGCGCGCCTACGAGATTTACCAGATGCGCGGCCCACAACCCGGGGGCCAGGCCCAGGATTGGTTTCAGGCCGAAAGCGAAGTGCTCTCATTCCTGATCGCGGACGAATCGCGACAAATCGAGAATGAATCGCGCCAAGTCGAAAACCAACCGTCAACCGCAAGCGCACCCGTTGCGGCGACACCGGAGAAGGCCACCGCCACGAAAAAATCGAGTTCGCCAGTCGCATCTGCCGCTAAGCCCCCTTCAAAGAAACGCACAACCAGGAAAGCGGCAGATACAAAACCCAAGCCCGCGCGCAAACGATCAACCCCCAAGGAGCCAAAATAATCGATCCCGTGTCATCGCGCTAAGCGAGCGCTCCTGACGCTGATACAATGAGCGCCCATGCTCACGCGCGCGCCAGCTTCTGCTAAATTGAGTATTCGCCGTTACGACACGTTATTCCTCGCGTGCTTCGCGGCAATCATCGCGATCACTTTCCTTTTGCGAATCTGGTATGCCGGAAATCTCTATCAGGATGACGGGCTGTGGTTCACCGCGGCCGAAGAGATTCTCCGAGGCAAAGCGCTCTACCGCGAAATCTTTTTCGACAAGCCTCCGGTTCTGCCGCTCGTTTACGCCGCGCTCTTCAATCTCTTCGGCGCTCACATCCTGACGATCCGCTTGTTCACTATTTGCAATTCGATTCTCGTTTCGTCGTTGCTTTATCTGTTCGGGTCGCGCCTTTACGACCGTCGTACGGGCCTTGTCGCCGGTCTGATGTTCGCGGTTTTCAGCACGACTTACATCAGCGGTGATATGCAGAGTCTCAACACGGAGTTCTTGATGGCGCCGTTTTACATAGCCGCCGCGTTCTTGTTGATTCGTTCATCCGCCACAAGCCAGCGACCTGGACTGTTTGCCTTCGCGGGTGGCGTCTTGGCTGGGATCGCGTTTCACATCAACCCAAAGGGCGCCTTCGATCTGATCTTCTTCGCTGTGCTTCTTCTAGTCGGGCGAAGTTGGGATGACGCGCCGCTGCTCAAGTACGCCCGGCGCGCGATGAAGTTGTTTGCGCTAGCCGTCGCGGGTCTCGCGGCAGCTTCGCTTCCCTTCGTCGCCTGGCTTTTCGCGACGGACTCGATGTCGCGCTATGTGCTCTATGTTTGGAAATGGGGCCTGCGCTATTCCAGCTATTATCCTCCAGCGCGCGGCGCGGAGATTTTGCTTCATTACGGCACGGACTATTTTCTGATCAATAACACGCTGTTCCTTGGCCTGCTGATTGTCGTTGGCATTACGACGAGTCGGATGATCTCGCGAACGAAGCGCATTGAGGGTGAGTCTCGCGACTTCTTCAACACGGACGTTGCGCTAGTGCTTTGGTTTGCGGTGTCGTTCGCAGGCGTCGCCGCCGGAGGGCGATTCTTCGCGCATTACTATTTCCAAATAATTCCGGGACTGTGTTTGATCGGCTCGCGAGGTCTGCTCGAACTCTTCTCGTGGTCAAAGTCGCGCAATCAATTTGCCAACGCCGCGGTTGTCATACTTCTTATCAGCGGGTTCGGCTACGCGATCGTTCGCACTCACAGCGAAACGGCGGCGCACGCGTTGGACTGGATGCAAGGGCGGCCCAACAAGATCAATCGCGAGACGCGAATAGCAGCGGCGATCGTGAGAGATATTCCAAATCCAACGGATGCCGTTGATCGGCTGGGCGCGGAGGAGATTCGGCCGGGCGGGCCTCGCACTCGCGCGGCCGCAGCTCCCGCCGATTTTCTCTTTGTATGGGGGAACTGGCCCGAGGTCTACTACTGGTCCGGATTGCTCCCCGCGTCCGGATATCTAAGCTCGCAACCGCTGACCGGTTTACCCGCGGATGTTTGGTACGGAAGCGAAGAGTACCATCTGATTTTCGATGACGAAACTACCGCGACTGCACGCGCAGAGTTGCTGCGGGATGTTGAGCGAAACCCGCCGAGGTACATAATCGATGAACTAGGTCTGCGCGATGCGCGATTTTCAATAATGGCTTATCCTGAGTTGCGCGATTTCATGAGCAAATACGAAAGACTCCCCAGCGAGAGCAGCGCGCCCATTTACATTCGAAAGTAAATGAGGTTGAGATCGAGACGGCTCGAAGAAATGCGTTTCACGCTGGGCAAGGAGTGGTAGAATCGGGAGCCATCATGTATTGCCCGCACTGTGGTAGAGCTAACTCAACGGAACAGCGATTCTGCCGATCGTGTGGATTCAGTCTCGAGAAGACTGTTCAGTCGCTGACCGAGCAGCTCCCAGCCGGGACGCTCGACGAACAAATCCAAAAACGTCAACAAACCGTTGAGCGTTTGATTCGCATCGCAGGCGGGAGCGCCATCTCGATCGTCGTGGGCGCGGTTCTTTGGGGCATCATCTACGAAATCATAATCGTCAAAGGCGAGGTGCTTGGTGGTTCGATCTTCCTGGCGTTCGTAGTCGGATTGGTCCTCGTCGCCGCGCTCGCGGTGTATAGAGACTTGCTGACCCAGGCATCCGCAAAACGGCGTTTGATTCAGTCCGAAACGGCGCGGGTCGCGAACACCGCGGAACCTCTGCTCGCCCCATCCGTTGAATCAACTCCGGCCATCACTGAGCACACAACGGAATTATTGGATCGCTGAATCGACAAAAGGAAAAGTCTGAATTCGGATTCGTGACCGGCTAAGGAGGCTCGCTATGCAGGACACAGGAATGTATGCGCCCGCGAACCAGCCGAGGAAAGGCATGGCTATCGCTTCGCTGCTGCTCGGCATCATCAGCATCCCAACGCTCGGTTTGATTTTTATTGGAGGGATCGTTGGAATCATTCTCGGCGTCATCGCGCTGGGCAAGATCAAGAGCGATCCGGCGCATTACGCAGGCAAGGGACTGGCAATCGCGGGCATCGTCACCAGTTCGCTTTCGATACTGATCGCGATCCCTGTCATCATAGCAGCTATTGCGATTCCGAACCTGACCAGGTCTCAGCAAGCTGCGCGTGAAGTCACTGCATTACATGAGGTGATGACGATTGGACAGGCGCAGATTCTATATTCGGTATCGAAAGGCGACGGAAAATTCACAGACCTGCGAACGTTGGGCGCGGAAGGATTGATAGACGCGACCCTGGCGACGGGTGAGAAGAACGGTTACCTGTTTACTTCGGAGCCGGTGCTAGTGTCCGGTCTATCTCCGATGTTCAACACGACAGCGAAGCCAACTCAAGCCGGCACATTCGGCACAGGCAAACGATCATTTGGTTCAAACGAGATGCTGGTGGTTTACGAGGCGGAAGGGTCAGTCGACTTGAAAGGCACGCCCTCGAATCGCGTACCGGCCGGTGGGAAACCCATCGATTAAAGTCATTTGATGCACCAGCCGGCGTTGTCTGAAAACGCTTATTGAGGACTGGCGAGCACGGAAGATTCCTCATCAGCCCGAACGCAATGACACCCAAGTGCTATCATTGCACCAGCTAACCGACAAAACGCAACGCGCCGCCCGTAAGCCGTTTCCATTGACAAGGGTTAGGTCATAAGTAATAATCGCACTCGATAATCCAAGCCAAACAAAGTCCCCGCGGATCGTCTTCATCAAGTGTGGGAGGAGCATCAAGTGGAAAACGAGCGTGAGGTTCGGCTGCGCCGACAAATAGAAGAGTTGGTTCGAGCGCGCGTAGGTTTGCTCGAACAAGACATCAGCCGCGTGCAGCGCGAGGTGAATGAATCATTCACTCGCTTGCTCGAAAGCACTGATACCGCGGCTTCGGTGCCCGAACACGACGAGGCGGTCTCGCAAATAGCCGCCGAAGTCCACGCGCAGGTCGATCAAGCGGGCGCTGAAAGCGTTCGCCTCGGCGCCGACATAGCTTTGCTGCGTGATTCGGTCGCCGAATTGAACGAGCAAAAAACTCAAGCCGATGTTTTGAATGCACTCGTCGCTCGTGCCGCGAACTTCTCGCCTCGCGTTGTGTTGTTTGTGGTGAAAGGCGGAAACGCCGTGGCCTGGGCCGCTCGCGGATTGGACGATACCAACACGTCGATCAGAGGAACATCGATTCCATTGCAGTCGGACACCGTGTTGCGCGCGGCGCTTTCCTCTCAACAGACTTTTTACGGGTCACCCGATCTTCAGGCTGAGAATCAGATTCTGTTGGCGCGGCTTGGCAACACACAACCGGGCCGCGTCCTGGCCGTTCCGCTGCGAGTGCGAAGCAAAACAGCGGCGCTGGTGTACGCGGATTCGGCCGAGCGCGGCGAAGTGGCGATCAACGTCGAAGCTATCGAATTGCTCGCGCAAACGGCGGGGCTTGTAGTCGAACTCGTTTCCCTCCGTGCGCGGATGTCTGAAGGCGCACAGCCCACTCGCCAACCCGTTGCGCCCGCGCCGGCTCCCGCTGAGCCGGTGATTGCCGGAGCCGGCAGCGTGCGAACACCCGAACCCCCGCACGTCTATCGCCCGTCGACAGAACATTCAACACCACCCCAACACGTTCCCGAGCCAAAGCCCGCACCCCAGCCGGCGCCCGAAGTCGCGCCGACATATTTCAGGCCGGCACCTGAACCCGTCGCTCCTTCTCCACCGCCGGCGCCGACGGCGAGCTTTGCCAGCGCCGTGCCCGATGAAGAAGAGAGGGCTCACAACGACGCGCGCCGCTTCGCCCGATTGCTGGTAAGCGAAATAAAACTCTACAACGAGCAGAAGGTAGCGGAAGGCAGGCGCGGCGGGGATCTGTACGACCGTTTGAAAGAAGACATCGACCGGAGCAGGCAGATGTATGAGAAACGAGTGACGCCAAATGTGACAGCGAAATACGATTACTTCTATGACGAACTGGTCGGAACTCTAGCTGAAGGCAACGCGGAAAAGCTCGGCTCCGACTGCCCGGGACCTTCAGTCGCGACCTCAGTGTGAGCCATTACTGATTCAGCCGCTCGGTTAGGGATACACCTGAGTCATCGTCGCTTGCGTGATTGATTTCTTAGGACCCTTCATCAATAATCTCCTCAGCCCCAAAAGGGAAACCAGCTCGCCGGTTGTTGAGGAGTCAGCATGTCCAGTCCTATTCGTTTCCTTATCAGCGCTCAAAGACGCATCACAATTGTGCTCTTTCCGCTTCTGATCTTCACGATAATTGCGCCGTTGACTGTCTCGTGTCAGAGAGGCGCCGCCGAACAGGATCGCGGAATCGAAGACCTTCGCGAGTTGGTCAAGAACGCATCCGGGCGTCCGGCGGCCGATGACCTGACTCGCATTGAGTCTCGATTTCCAAGAACGCGCACGGCCGCGCTTGCGCGATTTCTGAAGGGCTATCTCTATTACTCGGCGCAGAATTACAAGGACGCGATAGAAGCATTGGATACGCGAGCGATCAGCGGGACTACGGCGCTTGGTGATTACGCTTTCTTTTATCGCGCGGAGAGCGAAGCAGCAAATGATGTGAAGCGTGACGCTCGGCGCGACTACATAACGGTGAGCAGTCACTATCCTGATTCGTTGAAGACTCGCGAAGCGAAGGTTCACGCCGCGGAGATGGCAATCGCTGTGGGTGATCCCGCAAGCGCAATCAAAGACCTCGCGCGAATGGCCGAAGCAAAGGACGCGCAGGCGGTGTTTGTGACAGCACAGGCTTATGAAGCGGCAGGTAAGATCGACGACGCGATAAGACTGTACCGGCAGATCTACTACGAGATGCCCGCGACCAGTGCGAGCGTCCAGGCAGATGCGCGAATGACTGCGCTTGATGCCGCCATCAAAGATCACCCCGGTTCATTCGCCGATGAGCGGGCGCGCGCGGATGCTTTGTTTCAGGCGAGACAGTACCTGGAGGCGGCAACAGCATACGAACAACTGCTGACACGTTTTCCGGAAGCCGAGCGAATTGACGAAGTACATTTGCGTCGCGGCATAAGTCTGATGAACAGCAAACAAGTTGCGCCGGGCATCACATCGCTCGCTCGTGTCACGGATCGGAACCCGGACCTGCGCGCGGAATCGTTGTTTCACCAAGCGGATGCCTTGCGCCGCGCGAGCCGCTCGCCGGAGTCGTCGGTGGTTGTTGATCGTCTGCTCAGTCAGTATCCCAAGACTCGTTGGGCCAGCGAGGCGCTGTATGCGCTTGCGACTTACCTGAACAAACAGGATCGCGACGCCGAAGCGGCCACTCGATACCGTCAATTGCTTGGTTCGTATCCCAAGAGCCAATACGCGCCCGAAGCGTCTTACAATCTTGGTTGGTTTGCTTACCAAACGAAGAACTATGCGGACGCCGCGCGGATACTCGAGCAGCATCTCGCGAGTTATCGTTACCCGGATACGAAGTACATCGGCGAAGCAGGGCTGTGGGCTGCGAAGTCCGAAGAGCGGCTGGGCCACAAGGCGCGCGCACTGGCGTTGTACGATTTGGTGAATGCGCGATATCGCTACGGTTATCACGGTTATGTGGCGGGGCTTCGCGCGGCGTCGCTGCGAAAAGCGGAACCGGGGCTTGCTCCTGAGCAAGCGAAGCAGGGTTCGGATCTCGAACGAATCAGCTCGAACGTGATGTACGTCGAAAAGATTAAGGAAACCGCTGACGGATCCGAAGCGAGTCGCATCGCAAAGACGAACGATCTCGAGGTGATTGGTCTCGGCGAGTTGGCGGTCCGTGAATTGAACAAAGCGCTCGAGGCCGCGCCCGATTCTCCGAGGATCAACCTTCGACTGGCTCAGCTTTATTCGCGACGCGGCGAAAACTTTCAAGCGACGCTCGTTTTGAGGAAGGGCTATCCTGACATCTACTCGTATCGCGAGTCGGACGTGCCCCGGGAGGCCTGGGAGATTTTCTTCCCTTTGGTCGGGTGGAGCACGATCAAGGAAGAAGCCAAACGCTACGGCATCGATCCCTATTTGGCCGCCGGTTTGATTCGCCAGGAAAGCGTGTTCAGCCCTACCGCGATTTCGAGGGCGGGTGCGCGCGGACTGATGCAGGTCATGCCGGCAACCGGCCAGTTGATCTCGAAGCGCCAGGGCATCGGAACGATCACCGCGGCCGATCTCTATAATCCTTCGCTCAACATCAAGCTGGGCATGAATTTTCTTGCGCAGATGCTGGGGCAGTTCAACAGGATCGAATACGCGGCAGCGGCTTACAATGCTGGTCCCGGAAGGGCCCAGCGATGGATCGCCGAACGCGGCTCAATGGACATCGAGGACTGGATTGAGAGCATTCCGTTCTCGGAGACGCGGGGATATGTTCAGGGAGTGCTTCGTTACGCCGCAAACTATCGACGGCTTTACAAAGAGTAATGAATATTCTGAACTCATGGTCAGCCTTGCACGCCGCTAACAAGCCTCGACTCATATTCGCTGTTCTAGTTTTGCTGGCGCCGGTCACTACTTACACTCAGAGTCAAAAAACTCGACGTCCCTCCGCTGCAACCGCCTCAACCGGCGCGTTGAAAGTGATCACCGGGCAGGCTGGCTCAGTCGTGTTCATAAACAATGTGCGTCATGGAATAACAAACGACAAAGGCGAGCTTGAGCTGCCTCGAGTAATCGCCAGCTCGTACCCGGTTCGAGTGCGGACGGTGGGATTCGCCGACGGAAATGCGTCAGTCATAGTCTCAGCACGCGGCAACAAAACACTGCGCATAACACAACAAGCGACGACCGACGAAACCACTCTTCATTATCAGCGAGGAGACGCGCTTCGAGACAAGGGCAGGAACAAGGATGCCGTCGAGGAATACAAACTGGCACTTGCAGTGAAAAATTTCGCTGAAGTGCGAATCGCGATGGCTCGAAGCCTAACTACACTCCAGGATTTTCAGGAAGCCGAGAAGCATGTCCAGGCGGCAATCAAGCTCGGAGGGCAGGCAGTCGTTGAGGCTCAAACCGTACTGGCGAATCTGAGAAGGCATCAAGGCCTGGTGGAAGAATCAATCTTCGAATATCGAAAGGCGCTTCGGCTGGCGCACGGCAATTCGTTTGAAGCTCACATCGGATTGGCTATCGCGCTTAACGAACAAGAAAAGGTCGATGAAGCGGTCAGGGAGTATCGAATCGGAATAATCCAGGACATGGAAACCGAGCCAATCCTTTATTACCAACTTGGTGAAATCTTCGAGAAGGCAAAGCGCAATGCTGAGGCCATTGCGTCGTATCGCAACTACTTGCGGCTGGACCCCGAAGGCGAATATGCTTCTGCGGCTGAATCGATTATTGAAAGGCTGAAGGAAGAGAGCAACATTCGGTAACCGGCGCAAATCCGGCCGAATGACTCCGCGTTAAGCCCAACGCGAATCCATCTTAAGGCATGCCTAAACAAATTATTTCCCACAAAGCAGAACAATTCACCGAATCGGTTATTCGCGAGATGACTCGCCAGGCTCATCTTTACGGCGCGATCAATCTCTCTCAAGGCTTCCCAGATTTTCCTGCGCCCGAAGAGATCAAGCTTGCCGCTTGCGACGCGATCATGGCCGACATCAACCAGTATGCAATCACGTGGGGCGCGAAGAGTTTTCGCGACGCGATAGCAGAAAAATCATCGTGGTATCTGGGTCTTGAAGTCGACCCCGAGCGCGAGATCACAGTCACCTGTGGCTCAACTGAAGCGATGATCGGCGCGATGCTGGCGATAGTTAATCCCGGCGACGAAGTGATCGTATTCGAACCTTTCTACGAGAACTACGGCCCGGACGCAATCCTTTCGGGCGCGACTCCTCGGTACGTCACCCTGCGCCCTCCCGAGTGGTCCTTCGATCCGGACGAATTGGCAGCGGCATTCAACAACAACACCAAAGCAATCATCATCAACACTCCGAACAATCCCACGGGAAAAGTGTTTAGCCGCGATGAGCTTCAGACGATTGCCGATCTGTGTCACAAGTGGAACGTCATCGCGATCACCGACGAGATATACGAGCACATTCTCTTTAACGATAAGAAACACATCGCGATTGCGACGCTCGACGGGATGCGGGATCGCACGATTACCATCAACGGATTGTCCAAGACTTATTCTGTTACAGGCTGGAGGGTTGGTTACACGATCGCGCCTTTTGAGATATCGCAGGCGATTCGCAAGGTTCACGATTTTCTGACGGTCGGCGCCGCGGCTCCATTGCAGGAAGCGGGCGCGCATGCTTTGAGGATGCCAAGGTCTTATTACGATCACCTGAATGCGGACTACACTGCTCGGCGCAATCGGCTGCTGCCGGTGTTAAAGCAGGCGGGGTTTAAATGTTTCGATCCCGATGGCGCCTACTATGTGATGACCGACATCAGCGCATTCGGATATGAGAATGACGTTGAGTTTGCGCGCTTCCTTGTCAAGGACATCGGAGTCGCTGTTGTTCCGGGCAGCAGTTTTTATCACGATCCGGAGCTTGGCCGCGCTCAGGTGCGATTCACATTTTGTAAGAAAGACGAAACCCTTGCGGCGGCGGAGGAACGACTGCAGAAGTTGAAATCATTCGCCACCTGAACATGTCGTGCTGGCATTGATGAATGATTGATCTAAGGTACTCACTCGTAATCGAGGCCACGGAAGATCCGTCGTTTTTCGGCTTTTACTCGCCTGACCTCGAGGGCTTCACTGGTGTTGGGCATTCGATCGAAGATTGCTTATACAAAGGCTAAGTGGGGAATCGAAGAACACCTCTCAGTGCTTCAAGAACAGGGACTGCCGGTCCCGGCACAACATCCGAACCCAACTGTCGTAATTCAAAATGAACAGCGATTGGAGCCGGCCGCGTGATGTTCCACGGCTCGCTATTGATAGAGGCTCTAGCCCCTCGCGAGTATTGCGCCCGCACCTCGATCCAGTAGCTCTTCGGCAAGCTTGAGACCGATTGCTTCCGCGTCCCGCGACGCTCCACGTTGCTCACCCTCGACCATCTCCAATCCGTCCGTACTCGCGACCAGACCTTTGATCGTGAGTTGGTCGTCTTCTACTTTCGCGTGAGCCGCGATGGGAACCAAACAACCGCCTCCGAGACCTTTTAGAAACGCCCTCTCTGCGGTACACGCCAGCCGCGTTGGCTGATGCTCGAGCGCGCGAATAATTCTGCCAGTAACTTCATCATCCGCGCGGGTCTCGATTGCAAGCGCGCCCTGGCCGACGGCTGGCAGCACCAGAGTCGCACTTAGGTGTTCAGTAATTCGCTCCGAGTATCCGAGCCTACGAAGCCCTGCTGCGGCTAACACAATCGCATCGAACTGGCCCTCGTCCAGTTTGCGCAACCGCGTATCTACGTTGCCACGAATAGGCTCAAGCACGAGATCCGGACGCACGCGCCGAAGCTGCGATTGACGCCGAAGGCTGCTGGTGCCGACGCTTGCGCGATCAGGAAGCTCGTCAAAAGATTTGATTGAATCTCGAGCGACCAGCGCATCGCGAACATCTTCGCGCTCACAGATCGCACATATGTGCAGGCCGTCCGGTAACTCGGTCGGTAGATCCTTGAGGCTGTGCACCGCCAAATGTACCCTGCCCTCGCAGATCGCATCCTCGAGTTCCTTCGTGAAAAGTCCCTTGCCTTGTTCGCCCAGCTTCGGAAGCGACACGTCAAGCACTCGATCTCCTTTTGTCGAAATAATCTCTATTTCAACCTCGATGCCGGGGTTCAGTTGTTCAACGCGAGACTTGACCCAGTTGGTTTGCCATAACGCGAGCTGGCTGCCGCGCGTTCCGATTACAAGTTTCTCCAACACGTCTTACCTTCCTCAATCAGTCGATGCGCATCATTCGCCGAAGTTCTTCGACCATCTGGGTAGGCTTGCCGTCTCGCGCGGCGTTTCGCAGATGAACGATCATTGGATGTGAAAGCTTATTTACCAGCGCCGGTATCAAAACGTCCTCGATGGCTGCCTCCTGTTGCGGGGTCATATCCGGAAGCCGCTTCCGATTCCGCTTGAACTCGCTCACAACGACTTGCAGAAGCAGTTCCTTGACTTCAACAACCGCGGGTCCAATATCCAGCGAACGCAGTTGTTCGACAAACTGCAGCACTTCGGAATCGATTATTGATTCTGCGCGGCTGGCTTCTTTCTCTCGTTCACGAATATTTGTTTTGACCACCGAATCAAGATCATCGACGTCAAATAGGAAAACATTCTCGAGCGATGAAAGGCCGGGATCGATATTCCGCGGAACCGAAATATCTACAAACAACAGAGGCCCCTTCTTGCGAGCTTTGAGAGCGCGCTTCGTCTCGGCGGCCCGAATAACGTAGTCCGGCGCACCAGTTGAACAGAGCACGATATCGGCGGCCGGCAGGACATCGTAGAAAGCTTCGAAGTTGACCGCGCCGCCTGAATACCGGCTCGCGATCTCCTCCGCGCGCTCGGCCGTGCGATTCGTCACAATCAGCTTGCTGGTGCCTGCATCGATAAGGCTGCGCGCCGCAAGCTCGCCCATTTCGCCCGCTCCCACCAGCAACACGGTTTTATCAGACAGATCCTGGAATATTTTTCGAGCGAGTTCTACGGCGACCGAACTGACCGACACCGGATTTTGCGCGACTCCGGTCTCGGTGCGAATTCGTTTTGCGACGGATAGAGTGCGATGCATCAATTGACTGAGCACTCGGCCGATCGTGCCTGCGTTGATCGCGTGCTGGTAGGCTTCCTTGACCTGCCCGAGTATTTGAGACTCACCAATCACCATCGAGTCCAGGCTCGCGGCAACCCGGAACAGATGTTTGATTGCATTGCCGTCGGTGTGCTTGTAGATGTGGCCGTTCAAGCTGCCCGCCGGCAGCTTGTGATACTGGCTCAGAAACTCCGATAGCGAATCAAGGCCCTGCTCGGAGCCCATCGGTGTTGAAGCGATCAACTCCACTCTGTTGCACGTCGACACAATCAATGCCTCGTCCAGCGCATTGTGGCCGACGAGGCTTTCGAGCGCTTCGGGGAGCAGCGGTTCGGCGAAGGCTAAGCGCTCGCGCATCTCGAGCGGCGCGGTCTTATGGCTTAGTCCTACGAGAACGATGTTCATCAAGAAACCGGTTCCGCTTCAAAGCGCGTGGCCCAGATATCGCACACCTACCAGACTGCAAATCACAATGATGAAGCTGACGATCGACGCGAGAGCGACCGCCCGGCCGCCCCAGCCCGCGTTTATTCGAGATTGAAGAATTCCGAGATAAAGCACCCACGTGACGACGGAGAAAATTTCGAGCGGACCGGCTTGCCAGTAGATGTGGTATCGCGAGTACGAATACCAGACTCCGCCGACGATACCGAGGGTCATCAGCACAAATCCTATCGCCATAGCTTTCGTGCTGATCGCGTCACAAGTATTGAGCGACGGCAGTTTGTAAAAGATCGTGCCGAACCGTTTGAGCTTCAGTTCACGCTCCTGGATGATGTACATAACGCCTGCGCCAAAGGCCACGAAGAACGAAGCATACGCCAGCAGCAACAATCCGACGTGCGCGGGCAGAAGCACACTCTGAAGTGTGTTGCCGAACTCCGGAGAGTCGCCAGTTGGACCCGGCGAGATCGCGGCCACCGTGGCAAGAACCAACACGATCGGGAATATGAAGGCTTTAAGCGCGTTTGCGCGATACCAGCGGTAGGCTATTAGCGAGAGAATAACGAGGCCCCACGACAGGAAGGCGCTCATCTCCTGAGTACCGACAAGCGGACATCTGCCGGTTCGAAAGCCGCGCAGCAACAGCCAGCTTGTGTGCAATCCGAAAGCGACGGCGAGCGCTGCAAGAGAGGTGTTGCGCATTAGCGGCCGCTTTGTCGTCAGCGCAAGAATAGACTGGGCTACGCATAAAGCGTAGCCCGTTAGAATTGCGATCCAAAGGATTTGCATAGGGCCGACCCCGGCGTGTTGTTCCAGCAACGCTAATTCTACCCATGGGCCGACCCCTAAGCAATGAAGGGTTCAGATCAGATGGTTTCCATCTTGCGAAGTGCGGCGGGATCTAGCATCGTGATCCGTTTGCGGCCGACCTTGATTAGCTTGTCAGCTTTGAGTTCCGCGATACCGTTCGTCACCGTCTCTCGATACACACCCAGCATGTCTGCCATTTCCTGGTGAGTGTACCCAGTCACCTCTTTGTTTCCGCCGCCCAGTTTGATGAGTAGCGAGGCTACTCTCGACGTCACTGGTTGGAAAGCGGACTGCTCGTGCCTTCGCTCCGCATCAACAAGACGCGGACCGATCTGACGAGCAAGGTTTAGCCCGACCGCGGATGACGCTGCCGCGAGCTTCTCGAAGTCGCCCGCATTCATGAACGTGACCTTCGAGGGCTCGGCCGCAACAGCTCTAGCACCGAGCATCGACTGCCCCAGCATTGGCATGTCGCCAAAGATGGTTCCCGCTTCGACCGTCTTGACGTCAAGATCGCGTCCACTCGCCGATGTTCTGATGATGTTGACTCGGCCACTTCTAACAAGACAAACGACCGGACCCTTCTGTGAGGAGGACGGATAAACCGTATCTCCCTGCTTGAAGTTCCGCTTCGTCATCTTCTCAATTGCAGCGTCGGCTGACTTGCTGTTCTGTCCAACCAGGTCTCCGAGTTTCAAGTATCCAACTTTGCCGGCGAGACTAATCGCCGCTAACGACCGAATCTTGTCACTCGGTCCCTTCGTACGCCTTTTCCGTTTCGTTTTCGTTCCTCTAGCCAATGTATTCACCTCTTGTGTTCCCAGAAATTAAGTTACGCAGAGAGTTTTTGCCTACTGCCTTTTTTTAGCGGGAGTCGGCAGCGACGTGCATTCTTCGAGCGGTTCTATTTTGTCGAGCTTGCTGACTGCTGTTTAACAGGCTCTAACCGATTATTATTTTTTTCCGCTCTACATTCCAGCCATGCTGCTCTTGCAACGGAGAAAGATATTACATGGTGCGCTTAGGAATCATAAAGTAAGCCACAGCACAAACGCAACCGTAGTTCTGCTCAAGTGAGCACACGGAACAGAGTTAACGGGTCAAAAGAGGGCACTCATCAGCTTTTCAGCTCGTCACCGCCCGCGGAGCCGTCTGCTTGTATAGCAGAATGGTCATTACAGCGAACGCTCCAGCAAGAATGGTAGGTAGATAAAAGAGCCATCGCGGATTTTCAAAGTGCGTCATCGCCAGTCCCGAGATCGAAGGTCCAATCAAACTGCCAATCCCGAACGCTAACGAAAACGCGGAATGTGCCGCACCAAGGCGCTCTCGCCGGACGATATCACCAATCAACGACAGACCTATCGGATATAGACTTCCTGCCAGCGCGCCCGCCGCCGCGCCCGTAACCAGAAACAACCGCCAATCACTGTGTAACGGAATTAGCGCAAATACACCTCCGAGCAATACCGTGCATGTCACCAAAGTTTTTCTTTTGCCGAAACGATCGGCCGCCCGGCCAATTGGAACCTGACTGGCTATCGTCCCAACTATCACTGCCGTGATTATCCCGCCCATCGTCGTTTCGGATACTCTGAGCTCTTGTTTTAAGTAGAGCGGAAACAGCGTCACTAACGATGACATCAAGTAACCGTAGAGTGCTCCGGCCGAAATCGGAACAACAATGTTCTTCCGCAGCACGCTGAACATGTTCTCGGTGTGCTCGGTGCCGGCATGGGTTCTCTTGATGAGCATGCCGGCCAGAAGAGCCGCGATGAGGCTCAACGCAAAGCAAAGGACGAACGGTACCTGCGGCTGTATGCCGAAGAGCAGGCTTCCTGCCAGCGGCCCGGTCGCCCATCCGATCCCGACCGAAAGGGCATAGTAGCTCATCCGACTTGCGCGCTCGTCTGGCCTGCTCAATTGGCTAATCATGGTTTCTGTCGCAACCGAAATTGCCGCGGCGCCGACTCCTTCAATCGCGCGCATAGCGAAGAACAGTCCCGTCGTCGTGATGAATGCGAACAACAATATCGCCGCGCCGTACACGACCAGCCCAATCACCAGTACCGGCTTCGGCCCGATGCGATCGATAAGCAACCCTACAGGAAACGACGCTACCGTAAACGCGCCGAACATTGTCGTGCCGATTAACCCTACGATGAAGCTGTTCTCGCCGTGTTCGGCAAGCACTATCGCAATCAACGGCGCCACAAGGCCAACGCCCAGGTAGCTGAGAGCAACGCTTAGATAAATTGAAAGGAAGGATTTCGAATCAGACAAGCTTCCCCCAAGGAAAGGCCAGAAAATAGCATCGATGTTCCAGCGTTTGCAAGATAGCGGCTGGTTGATCGAGTCCGCTCAGAACCTTGAGGGGTGTGGGTTAAGTTGAAAGTCTCAGGCACCGGCTAACTCTGAGCGTGGTGCTCGCGCATCTGCTCGACGTACTTGTCATACTCGCGGCTTCCGATAAATTTGGAAGGCAATACCGTCGATAGGAATTTCAGATATCCTTCCGGGGAAAGCTCTCTTCCCTCTTCGGTGAGTAATTGCCCACGCACGTCGTACGGCCTGAACACCAAGTCATCGGGACCACGCTTGCGAAAGAACTTTCGATCGGGCAGCAGAAGCAGATCATTCGGCTGGACTCCCTGTTTAGGATCTCCGGAGCGCTCTATCTCATCAATCAATGCGTGCGCTTCCGGCCGAGACATCGCCGGCATTCGTTCCTGCACCATTGCGACGTTGACGTTTCGCACGACGCCTTGGACTTCTTCAACGTATTCGGATTGCGCCGTGCCATTGATTTTGTCCTTGAATCCGAACGTCAGCGCCGTCTCGCCTCCCAGTTCATTGCCGAACATTTCGAGCCCTCGCGGATACCACAAGCAGAGCGCCCTCTGCAGGTCATCGATGCTGTAATCCCCCTCGCCGCGAGCAGCCATTTGCCCGATCTCCTTGAGGAGTTTTCTTCCGCTCCCCAGATGAAAAGCCTCTTCCTGGAGCATCGGTCCCATGCTTCGAGCCATCGGCGCATAGCTGAAGACCTGCTGCATTTCGAGTTGATATTTTCCGACGAGATCGATGACCGTGGCGTAGGTTACGTTGTCGAGAAAGTCATTGAAATCGATGTTGAACGCATCGAGCACGTGCCCGCCGAGTTCCATCGATAGAAGTTCTTCGATAGTTTGCCTTGCGACATCGCCGAGCCCGGGCTTCTTCCACGTCGGATCCTGATCCAGAACCCAGAACATTTGATAAGCGTGCCGAAGCTCCTCGGCCATGATTCTCAACACGGCAAATTTGGCTTTGTCGCTCACGGCTCTATCGAGCGTTATGCGATGCTGCTGAATTGACCCAAGCTCGGTCGAGGCCTGTGCGCGAACGATGTCGCGAGCGCTGAAGAACGCGTTTCCAACCATCTCTTTGGCCTTCTCGAAGCGCGGCCTGCCCGCGTACTGGCCAACTTCAATGATCTCGCTCGACAGATCGCCAACCTTCGCGAGCAATTCAAACGGCGGAACGCCTTTGAAGTAGTCGTCCCAATGTGTCACCAGTATCTTAAGCTCGGGAAAATTCTTTTCTTGCCAGTCCACGATAGCACTGTGGTAGTTAGGAGTAATGGTGGTTGTCGCGTAGGTCATCTCGCTCTCCAGTATCGATCGGCTTAATTCCAGAGCCAGTTGCATTCTATCGAACGAGCGTTCGAAATTCAAGACAGACACTCAAGTGGCTTTGATGCTCTCGATTGCGTCTTGCATGACTTCGGAGATTCTTTCCACGTTTGGTCCACCGCCCTGTGCAAGGTCCGGTCTGCCGCCGCCTCGGCCCCCCAACGCCTGACAAGCCTCCGTCACAAGCTCCCCCATGCTGTGTTCAAGCGACGCCGCGCGTGCGAACACAAGGCGTACGGATCCTGAATCCTTCGTCGCTAAGAGCGCGATGGACGGCTCGCGCTGAACTATTTTCTGCGCGAGCATTCTGACTTCTTCGAGGTCTCGTCCGTCAAATACCTGATGGACGATTTTAAAAGAGCCCAGGCTGTCGGCTGAGACCAGCATCTCGCCAGCCTCGGCGCTCATCGCCAGCTCCAATAATTCGTGAATGCGCTTCTTGAATGTCTTGTTGTCTTGAATGGTTTTTTCGACTAGGTCAACAGCATTCTCTCTTTCGGCGCTCAGGAGCCGCGCTACGCCAAATGCGGTGTCGCGAGCGAGTCGATACTCTCGAAGCGCGCGGCCTCCGCACACGAACTCGATTCTGGTCATTTTCTTCGCGCGCTCGTAGGAACGAACGGCGATCAGCCCGACTTGCCCCGTTCGCGTGGCGTGCGTGCCGCCGCACGGAGACCAATCGAAGTCTTCAACTTCGATGATGCGAATATCACCCTGCACCGGGCTTTCCTTTCTTAATGGGAACCGAACGGCTTCTTCCTCATTTACGAGATGGACGATCATCGGGCGATCCTCGAACACTATTTCGTTGGCGACATTCTCAGCCGCGCGAATGAGGTCTTCCGAAGGAGATTGCCAGTCGACATCTATCGTCGAGGTCTCAGCGCCCATATGAAAGGACCTGGTTTCCGCCCCGCAAGCACGCACAAAGGCCTGAGACAGAATGTGCTGACCGCTGTGCTGCTGCAAGTGGTCGAGCCGCCGCGCGGGATCGATTCTCCCAGTCACCTCAGAGCCTATTGCCAACGAACTCGCGCCGGCCACTTTGTGATAAATCGCACCCCACTCATCCTCGAACACGTCGGTGACTTCTACACTGGACAACGTCCCGAGATCGTTCGGTTGACCTCCGCCGGTTGGATAAAACGCCGTCCGATCGAGAACTACCGAATCACCGCCGTCGGATGACCTGATGTCGATTACGGTTCCCGTAAACTCGAGTAGCCGAGAATCGCGAAAGTACAATCGTTCAGTTGGGGGCATCTGGGTCGCCGTCCTCTCGAAGAATTGAGACGCCAATGGTGATGCGAGCCGCGATCAAAGTCAACGGTTGCGCCGCGGGTCTCGGAGCCGCTAGCCTTCAGCCGATGAGGAAAATCTTCACACTCGACCTCCCTGGCGGAAGGACGATTGAGCTTGGCAAGCGCACAGCGATTGTCGGCGTGGTGAATATCACACCCGATTCATTTTCGGATGGCGGCCGGAACTTCGAGCCGGAGCGCGCGATCGACAGAGCGCTGGAGCTTGAAAGCGAGGGGGCGGACATCCTCGAGGTGGGAGGCGAATCCACAAGGCCCGGAGCCACGCGCTTGCCGGTTCTTGAGGAACTCGACAGGGTGATGCCGGTATTGCGTGGACTGGCCGGTCGTCTGAGTATTCCCATTGCAATCGATACTTATAAGAGCGAGGTTGCCGCCGCGGCCGTTGAACAAGGCGTTGCCATCATCAACGACGTCAGCGCACTCAGATTCGATCCGGCGCTCGCTGATGTTGCGGCGCGCACGGGCGCGATCCTCGTACTGATGCACATGCGAGGCGAGCCAGCCAACATGCAGAAGATCGAGCCCAGCGCGGACATCTTCGCGGAGATTGAGACCGATCTCGCGCAGGCCATTCGGCAGGCGGAATCGCGCGGAGTGAGACACAACCAGATCATAGTCGATCCCGGGATAGGATTTGGAAAGACCCTGGAGCAGAACCTCGCAATCATAAACCATCTGGATCGTTTCGAGAGCTTCGGTCTCCCGTTGATGATCGGGACTTCGCGAAAGAGCTTCATTGGCAGACTAACTGACCGTCCGGAGAATGATCGAGTGATGGGCACCGCGGCGTCCGTTGCCGTTTCGATAATTCGGGGGGCACACGTCGTTCGGGTCCACGACGTCAGGCAGATGATAGACGTTGCGCGGGTGACAGACGCCTTGCTCGCTAATTGAAGGGCCGGCTGCAATGCGCAAACCGGCCCTCTCCAGATCCACGAGTGTCAGTCCACTGACATCACGGACACACGCAGCTATTGTTTCTAATATCCCGATCGGTGATTGTGCACTTCATCACGCCGGGCGGGAACTGCAATGCCGCATTGCCCTTGAACTGCGTCTTGTCGACATTCGCCTGCAGCCTGCGATCACCAGGGTTATGCTGTAAGGTGATAAGGCATCCCTTTTTGGCTACGGTTCCGATTCCAGTGAAGATAGTGCCACCGCAGCAGAAGCGATACTGGCCGGTAATGGAATTGAACAGCAGCACAGTGGCTGGGTTGCTGTCATCCTGCAGGCAGACATCGAACGCTGTTACCGTGAAGCTGCAAGTAGCGGTGTTCATCGACGCGTCCGTTGCCGTGCAAGTCACGGTAGTGGTCCCGATGGGGAAGCACGAGCCGGATGGAGGAGTACACCCGACCGTTACGCCCGGACAATTATCTGTTGCTGTCGCGGTGAAGGTCGCAACCTGGCAACTCGACGACTGACAGACACTCTGGTTTGTAACTACCGTCTGGTTGGCCGGACAAGTGACCGTCGGCGGCTGAGTGTCGTTGACTGTGACCGTGAACGAGCAGCTTGGCCCCGCGGTAGTCATGCAGGTAACTGTGGTTGTGCCTTTTGAGAAGAAAGAGCCGGAGGCCGGACTGCATGTGACAGTGCCGCACGTGCCAGTGGTAGTTGGAGCGGGATAGGTTACAACGGCTCCGCACTGGTTCGGGTCGGTCGATTGAGTTATGTTCGCGGGACAGGTGATAGTGCACTTGCACTTGCCCGCGGTGCCTGCATTGAAGATAGCCAGGACTTCCGCGGCACTGAGCGCCCGGTTGAACAGCTCGACCTCGTCGATCAGGCCACTGAAAAATGGATCGAGGATTGTGTTCGGAGAGTTCCGCCCTATCCTCAACTCCGCGGTATTGGTAAGACTGCCGGCTCGCCCGGTTGGGTCGAAGGTGAGGACGGATACTCCATCAACATACAGGTTCCCCCCGGTCGTGCTGTTTCGAACAACCGTCACCGCGACATGATGAAACGCGCCATTCGCGACATTGGTCGCCGAAACAAAGTTTGAAGCTGTGCCATCCGCGAGTTGCACCCCGAGATTACCATTGAACGTGAAGAAACTATACCCGGTGAAGACGGAGACATTATCCCCGACTCTTTTATCTACGATGGATTGGACGCCACTAGTATTACTCGTCTGGATCCAAGCGTCGATTGAGAAGTCTCCCGTCCCGAAATTTATCTTAGCAACGTCAGGCGCGGACACATACGCGGTCGTGCCATTAAGGCTAAACGCCTGCGCAACCTCGCCTGCGGCGAACGTCGCACCGCCATTCAGAGTGCCATTATCGGGACTCGCTGTGACATCATTGGCATTATTGTCGGCAGGCCACCAGGCAACCATGTTTGCCGGGGGCGTTGTGCAAGAGGGCTGGGCCAACGCACCGGGCGCTATCTGCGAGCTCGGTCCGACTAGAACGAGGCCAAGGAGAGTCGCGCCGGAAATCATCACGAGGACCAGTCGCAAATTGCGCTGGCGTTTCCTGGTAGTCCTCACATCAAACCGTGTTCTCGGGCATGCATCACGACTATCTGTCATCATCTGTGGTTTCCTCCATTAAGAACTTTCATCGCAACGCGATAGGGATTTACGTTGCATTTCTTTCGAGAGACTGCGCATCACCGGCGAGACTGCACATCACAGCGGGCGAAGCATATACGAAGATATCGGCAAGCGTCTGTGACGACTGTCACGTACTTCGGTTGAGTTGTCGACTTGCTCACCAGCCAAAGCTCGGTACCTGGTGAAAGAAGCAATCGCAAACCTGCTGTACTCGTCGTCTCAGTTTCCACAAACATTGAGCGATGGCTAAGCCGAAGCTTAGACTCCAATAGGCCGCGATTCAAGCCCATCGAATCGCCTCAACCGTCCGGCCGCGCCATTCAGAAAGCGAAAAAGCGATTGTATCAACGACAGGGCCGGCTGCAATGCAAACCGGCCCTTCTCAAAGATTCGACGGATGTAAGATCCAACGACTGTCACTGACACACGCACGAGTTGTTTCTTGTATCCCGATCGGTGATCGTGCATTTCATCACGCCGGGCGGGAACTGCAAAGCCGCATTGCCCTTGAACTGAGCTTTGTCGATACTCGCCTGCAGCCTGCGATCGCCGGGATTATGCTGCAAGGTGATCGTGCACCCCTTAACCATCGCAGTCCCGATTCCGGTAAAGATAGTTCCGCCGCAACAGAACCGATACTCACCAGTCGCGGAGTTGAACAGCAGCACAGTGGCCGGATTGGTGTCATCCTGCAGACAAACATCAAACACCTTTATGGTGAATTGGCATGTAGCCGTATTCATCGACGCATCCGTGGCGGTGCAGGTTACTGTAGTTGTGCCCACGGGTATGCACGAACCCGATGGTGGAGTGCAGACAACCGTCACCCCCGGGCAATTGTCGCTTGCCGTAGTGGTGAAGTTCACAACCTGGCAAGCCTGGCTGGCCGGAACACAGACCGTTTTATTTGTTACAGCCGTGATGTTCGCCGGACAAGTTATCTGGGGCGGCTGCGTGTCGTTGACCGTCACGGTAAACGAACAGCTCGCTCCGGACTCGCTTGTGCAGTTCACCGGCGTTGTCCCTACAGGAAAGAATGAACCCGATAAGGGGCTGCACGTGACCGTCCCGCAATCGCCGCTGGATGTAGGCGCCGGATACGTAACGACAGCGCCACACTGATTTGGATCATTTGACATGGTGATGTTGGCGGGACAAGTGATGCCGGTGCACGCTGCGAACACCTTGAAGAAAATCGCATCGTGGTTCGCAAAAGGCCGCCCGAGAGGAGCTCCGTTTCCCGTGAAGACTCCATAGAAGTTAGTCCCCACAGCCTTGACCTGCTGATAATCTCCCAGAACTCGCTGTGATGGATTGCCGCTGTCTGCAGCCGACGACAGAAACGTGAGCAAAGTGTTATCCGTGAACGTCGATCCCTGATCGGTGCTCGTGGCGAAGTGGGCAGTGAACTGCGGAAATCCCATACTCATTCCATCGTAACTCGTGTAGAGAACGCCGACCACTCCGTTAGTAGTAACCGCTACCGAGGGGAGCGCAGCCTGAATCTGCCCTGTTACGAAATGGGGCGTCCCAACAGTCAGCCCGCCCATTCCATCATCAGTCAGGCGGATTATGGCGAGCTGGTTGTTCTGCGTCATGGCATCACGAGTGCCATAGACGTAATAGACGTCGCCGTTACTCGGATCCACCGTCGCGTGATCGATGCCTCCGAGCAGCGCATTGACTGTACCGAACTTGGGCGAAGCCTGAGTCGAGTCGGCATTCGCGACCACGATTCCAGTCGCGCTTCCGTTGAGGGTCCACGTAGCGCCGCTGTCCGTGCTGCGGTTGAGCATGTAATTCAGATTGAAGAAACCACCGAGATCTCCGGTCACCAGGTCCTGGAACAAGCTGTACACGTAACCATTGTTCGGATTGACCGCAAGACGGTGGCCCGGGTTCACACAGTTGCCCCCGATGCAGTTGAGTGAAGTACCCGCGCTGTTATCGACGGTAAAGTTCGGCGGGTTTGATCCCCTGGCCACCGCTACGCGCATTCCTCTCGGCAGCCCGCTGAAGTCATCATAAGCGGCGTACACATTATCCTGGCTGGCGGTGACGGTGTCACGGATTACCAACAGCCAGGGTTGATCGGTGTTGCCTATGCCGGCCGAGTTTGTGCGCGCGGCCACACCCATTGATGTGAACCAGCCCCATGAGGCTGCGTTTGCGGGGTTCGTTGTCGTGCCGCTATAGACATCAGCTTTCAGAAACGTGCCCGACAATCGATTGCCTCGCCCGTAGTCGAATGCCTGGTCGCACGGGCAACCGTTGGGCAATCCTGTCGGCACCGGCACGGTGAATTGTTTGGTCCACGTGTTACCTCCGTCCGTTGAGTGCCATATCGGCGCATTGGCTTGAGGGCTACCCCAACTCCCCGAGAACGCGCTTATGACAATCTCGGCGGGATTCGCCGGATTGATTGCGATCGTTGGTTCCGAATCGCCAAACGTGTCGGTGTTGGTCAGCGTAGCGTCCGTGTTGCTGACGACGGTGTCTCGGACGAAGAAGAACGACGCCGCCAATGACAGCCTTGCGCTGTAATCCGCGGGCACTGCATTGCGGACATAAGTGTTCAAATCAGGCGGTGAGTCTCGCCCGGTGGTATGTCCCTGTCCAGCGGACGCCGTTGAACTCGCCTGACTCGGGCCTTGCACTTGAAGGGCGTTGATTGACAGCACCGATACGCCTATCAGCACTAGAATGCAAGTGAGCAATACGCGTCGCATAAGTCGAGCTCCTTTCGTTCGGACCTGCAATTACGCAGTGATGCCCTTCAAATGCAAAACGGGCCAGTCCCCATGCGCGTGGCCGGAGATACTTAGTAACCCGTGTGGCTGGCCAGGTTCGCCGGAAGAACTTCTTGGGAGTTGAATAGCAGGGCGGCTTCACTGTCCATTCAACCGTCACGTCTCTTTCGCCGTGCAGTCTTTGGGCCGGCGCGGGAGGATTAACGTGAACCGACTGCTTCTCGATCCTTACGGCTGTGAAGTCAAAGAATGGATCATTGCTGCCGCGTCCATCATTTGGGCTGCTTGCTGAATGAAATTGCCCCCAGCCTCGCAGTGAGCTGATCGGAAGAGTGTGATCAGACGAAGCGGAGAGCTCCAGTCTTCCCTTTTCGATTCGGGCCTCTGTTGTTGGAAACTCGATGTCGCCATCGATCACGAAATAGTAAATATCCGAACTCTGGCCGCGCAGGCGCCATGTGGCTTTCGTCGTCGCCGGAGAAGGACCGTTGGCCGAAACTGGATCGAGACTCAGCAAAGCGCCTTCTCCCGAGGCTTGGGCGTCGAATTGCAAACGATGGGGAGAAGCCAATTTGAAATCTATTTGCCAGCGGCCGGTCAGCGCCGGTGGTTCCGTTTCGGTACTTCTGGCTCCGCTTGGAATCGTGCTCAACATTAACGACGCGACGACACTCGAAAGCACCAACTTCATGGCTCGCGAGTTTACCATAAATCGGCGATCCTGACTCAACACAATCGCACGGCTTGAGAGATTTAACTAACGACGATCAAACATCATTGCTGTTTGCAAGGACAGACAGGCGAACAAATCAGTGTGATTCCTGGCATTAACACGAGAAGAGCTGTATGGTGCACATCCAGCTCTCCTTGTTGATGAGCTTATGTTCGGTGCTTCCTCGACGAATATACGCACAGTCATTGCGTTTGCGATTGACACACGCAAGAGTTGTTTCGCGTGTCTCTGTCGCCGATCGTGCAACTCATCACGCCCGGTGGAAACTGCAACGAAGCAGATCCCCTGAACACGCTTTCGTCATCGCGGACCAGAAGACGTCGATCCGGACCGCTCTGCTCGAAGGTGATCAGATTTCCCTTCTTCGTTACGCGAGCAGTCCCGGTAAACACGGTGCCGCCGCAGCAGAACCGATACTCGCCCGTTGACGAGTTACCCTGAAACACAATTCCGGGATTCGAGTCGTCCTGAAGACAGACGTTGAAACCACACACTTCGAAAGTACAGTTAGAGGTGTTGCCCGATGTGTCCATTGCGGTGCAAGTCACCGTGGAGCAACCCGAGGGGAATGTAGACCCGGATGGCGGATCGCAGGAAGCGGTCACGCCGGGACAATTGTCACTCGCCGCCGGCTGCGTAAAGGTGACAATGCTCGACCCGCCTGGCGCCGGAGTCACCGACGTGATGGTTGGGCAAGTGATCATCGGCGGCACCGTATCACTGACCGTGATGGTAAACGAACAAGGCTCGGATGTGTTGCCGAAGGAGTCGCTCGCTGTGCATGTGACGGTCGTCTCGCCTTTCGGGAAAGTTGAACCCGAAGGAGGCGAGCAAACTGCGGAACACGATGCAGCTTGTTGGGCTGAAGCTGAACGTATTGCATGAATCCGGCTGTGTGATATCAGAGCGCCGCCACCACCGCTACTACACGGACAATCCGATACCGGCGAGAAATCGACCACCGCGGCGCACTTATCCGGATCCGTAGAAACCGAAAAACTCTCAGGGCAGATAATCGCCGGCGTCTGGTTGCACGGCACGAACTCATACGCACCTACATCACATGCGGTGCCCTGCGGGCGGGAGACACCACGCTGATCCGCACCGACGGAGTTGCCAGCAACATCGGTGCAGTCCGGAGCGGCATCAATGGCAACGCTGCCCGGCAGCAGGGCGTGCGTCTGCGTAGGTCCGCCATTATCGGCAAGCGGTCCCAAATTGAGCTGCGCCGGAGTCACGACCGTGAAGCCCGGACACGCGCCGTTGGTGGTGAAGTTGGTTCCTGTGGCATTGAACGTACCTGAGTTAGAGCAATCGCTTCCCCCATGAGTATTCGCGATAATGGAGTTCTTTACGTTCAGTGTGCTGCCGGCGTTATTGCTGAAGCCGATATCCGAGTTATCCGACAGTGTAGTAAAGCTCATATTGACAGTGCCTGTGGTATTATTGATCGCGCCGTGGCCCGTATTGCCCGACAACGTGCTGTCGGTGATCGTCACCGTACCAAAAAGATTGTTGATGCCGGAGCCGGCAATGGCGGCGTTTCCTGACAGCGTGGTTCGGGCGATACTCAGCGTACCGACATTGTCGACACCACCGCCAAAGCCCGAAGAGCCAGTGGAATTACCTGATAGTGTACAGCCGGTGACGGTCACCGTTCCGATATTGAGGATACCAGCGCCTTCGTCGAATTCGCCGACAGTATTTCCTGATAGCACTACATTGGCAAGCGTCAAAGTACCTTGATTTCTTATGCCGCCACCGCCGCTGCCCATGGCACTTCCATCACTTACTGTCAGGCCGGAGATGTTCACCGTGATGCCAGGAAAAACGTCAAAGACTCGCGACGCATGATTGCCGCTGACGGTGATTGAAAAGCTCCCCGGACCGTTAACACTCAGATCGTCGGTTACGACCAGTTCTCCCGAAGTCAGCGTGATCGTGCCCGTGAGTTCGTCCTGAAAGTCGATGATGTCCGCGCCTGGGTTCGCATTCGCATCTAGTATTGCCTGTCGCAGCGAGCCGTCGCCGCTATCGTCGAGATTCGTTACCGTGAAGGTCGCCGCGTTGACTCGCTTCGTCGCGGTGGTTAGCGCGATGGCCGTCAAAGCAAGCACTACGGCTGCTGAAACCAACACACCCGCTTTGCTCGTTGTCAGACTCTTCATTACTGACTCCTCCGATTAGTGACAAACCTGATGGGGAATTCGAATTTGGCGGGGAGTGCCAGTCTACTCAATCCTCAGCTTCGACGTCAATTGCAACACGCCCACAGAATGCGGTTTCGGAGAAGTCCTACTTTTATCACACCCGTCTTCGCAAATTGATTTTTTTGGATTGAGGGGAGGCCGCCAACACAGTATTGGCGGCCTCCGATCCAGGTTGAAGGTTAGAACTGAATCCTTCCGCTCACCTGAATGGCGCGCGGGCGATAGAAGGTCTGGGCCAGCGGGAATCCGTTTGGATTCGGAACAAGTTGTGTCGTGATAGCTCCGAAGTTCGCCGGGTCCTCGAGGTTCGGGAATGGATCGGCAAAGTTCGGATGATTGAAGATGTTGAAGAAATCAAACGCGAGGGTGAAACTGACTTTCTCTCCCAGCTTCGTTTGTTTTCCAAGCGACGTATCCAGTTGCCAATGCGACAGTCCTCGCAGGACGCCCCTTCCGGCGCGCCCGTCCTTGCTCAGGAGCGCGGGCCGGAAATTCTTGATTGCCTGCTCGGGATCGCTGAACAGATTGAGTCCCGATCCTGTTTTGGAGTGGTTCAGGCCAGTGCTGACCTTGCCAATCGGTATCGCTCCTGTCCCATATCCGAAAATTACCGTTCCGCCAAAGGTCTGGCCGGAAAAGTTCTGAGTTACCTGTACGGGCTGGGCGCTTTCCGCGTGAAAGATTCCGGCAAGGTACCAACCGCCGATGACACTGTCGATCCACTTACCGGTTGTGAACATTCGCCCCTTTCCGAACGGAAGATCGTAGACGCCGTTCGCATTAAACTGATGCCGCCTATCAAAGAAGGACGGCCCGTACTCGATGTCGGGGAAGAAGCTGCTGGCCAGCTCACCCGCAGAGTTCTGAACCGCCCCAACTTGATCGAACGACTTCGACAACGTGTAGTTGACGTCGAAGGTCACGCCGTTCGAGTTGCGCTTATGCAGGCTGAGGATCATCGCGTGGTAGTTCGATCGGCCGCCGTTGGCACGGAAGAACAGGTCGAGCGCTTGCTGATTGTTGTAGGGAGTCGGCGTAAAAAAGTCTATGCCGAGATTCCAAACGTTGTTCAGATTACCGGCGATGAAATCACCAGTGAAGAAACCCGCGAGCACGCCGGTGGTCCCCGCGCCAAGCTGGTTCTCAAACCACGGCTGCGCCGTTACAGACCCGGGCGACTTGCCGGCACGCAGTTGCGTTGCGACGTTGTCAAAGGCGTCGGAAAAAATCTGGCCGGACTTCTTATCCTTGAAGAAGTAGGGATCAGAGTTCAGGTTGTAGCTCTGATACAACTCGCGGCCAAGCCGCCCGACGTAACCGACTTCGATCAGCATCTTCCACGGCAGCTCTCGCTGGATTGTAAAGTCGATGTTGTGATTTCGAGGATCCAGAAGCCTGGGGTTGTCCAGAAACGACAGCAACTCGCCAAAAGGTTTGTCGGGGACGATCGGAGATTTCGCGGCGGTGTTTACCGGCACCGGGATGTCACCATCGATTCCGGCCCGGAAGGGATCGCCATTCTTGTTCTTCGGTCCGAGAATCGAAAGCGTCTGCGCGAAGCCAACGCCGAGCATCGGTATGATCACCGTCGCAACCGTGTTCGCCCGATCATACGTCAGAGCGTAGCCGCCGCGAATCACAGTGCGCCGCTCTCCAAACACTTTGTTTAGCAGACCGCTTTTGAACGACGGCTGCCATGCCGCGGAGACTCGCGGTGAGAAGTCTTTTCGATTTATGTCAAAGACTCCGCCCCGGCCAGTCTCGTTGATGGGTATGTAAGCAAGATCGGGATTGAAGATATCGCCTTGCTCGGCAGCAGCCCTCTTCTTTCGGAGATAGTCGTTGACGTCGACCAGCTCCTTGGGATTGTCTTTATAAACCGCGACCGATTGCCGTCCCTGCGTGTCGGTGGGCGGAGTGTGCCACTGATACATCAAGCCGTACGACAGCGTGAACGATGGTTTGACCCGCCACACATCCGCGAAGTAGTACTCCCAATGGTGAAGTATCGTGTCGTTGACGAGACCCGTTCCGACGGGCAATGGCTGCAGCTTGGCGTCGCGCACCGCAAGGTACGACACGCGATCGACAATGCCGAGCACTCCGGCAAAAAGCTGATTGTACCGGGCAATGTCGCCGGGTTGCAGACATCCAGACGTAACTCCAGATCCACAGATCGCGGGACGCTGCGATTCGGGAATCGAGACGTTGCCGCTCGCGCCGATTTCCGCGACCGGCGTGCTGACCGATCCGACTACTTTGTCGTCGCGGAAGTGGAATGTGCTGATGCGGCGGAAGTCCATTCCGAACTGAGTCGTGTGCGCGCCTTTGGTCCAGGTGACGTTATCGAGGAACTGGTTGGTGGCGCTTTTAATCGACTGTTTGCGCGCGCGTTGTGTGTCGACGTCAATTGGCTGGTCGAGGATGAACGGAGCCGAGTTTGCGCCGGCGATGTCGACGGCTACGTTGAATCCCGCAACGTTGGTCGGTGAGATCGCTCCGAAGGTGCTGTTGTCCATGATGTAGCCGTAACGAAACTCATTGACCAGATTTTGACGGACGGTTCCGATCGTCGCGAAAGTCAGATTGCGAGGCTTCTCCGGAAAATTATTACCTCCTTTGCGATTGATCAGATCCGCTTGATTTGCTCCCGCCGACGTGACCTCGGCGCCGGCGGCCTTCGCCTCGAACGACCAGTTCTGATTGATCTGATAATCAAGCCTGAGCACCGCGAAGTCAGATTTGAGATTGGTTGGAAAGTTCGCGGTGAACCCGTTTGTGTTGAGCCCGTCGCCGACCGAGAAATCGTTTGGGGAAGGCATCAATCCCAGTGCGTGAAGGATGCCCGGATTCGCGCCAATGTTTCGAGGATCAAGCGACTTTGGATTGACTGTGATTATTCCACCCGAAGCATCGCGGAACCGCAGAATCCCCTGCTTGAAGGTATCGGTGGGAACCAATCGCGTAACCTTTTGCGTGCCGGGCAGCCGCCGCCCTTCATAGTTGAAAAAGAAGAAGACTTTCTCTTTCCATATCGGCCCGCCCAGAGATCCGCCGAATCGATTGTCGACCAGCGGTGGCCGCTTGATCCCCAGTCGATTGTTATCCCATGCGTTCGCGTTGAGCACCGCGCCCTGATAATACTCGTAAGCAGATCCGTGAAGCTGATTCGTGCCGCGCTTGGTTACAAAAGTCACCTGCGAACCCGCCGAGCGTCCAAACGATGCGTTCGGGTTGGCGACGGTCACGCGCAGTTCGTCGAGCGATTCTGCCGTCACCGGTATCACGGTGCGAAAGGGCAATCCGATCACGTTATCGGAGACGTCTATGCCGTCAAGATTGAAGGTATTCTGATCGGCTCGAGAACCGGTGACCTCGCCGCCGGTAGTGATCCCCGGCTGCAGAGTCAACAGACTCGTCGCCTGGCGGTCGGCGTTGGGCAGCCTCGCAATGCGATCGGTATCGATCACGGTGCCGACTGAAGAGTCGTCTTTTTGCAATTGGACTTCTCCGGCCGCGGTGACCGTAACTTGTTCCTGCGTGCCGCCTGGTTCGAGCGCCACATCCACGGTTATCGACTTAGACACCTGCGCCGCGACCGGGGACACTGTCGTCTTTCTGAATCCCTTTGCATCGACGACGATGTCATAATCGCCGGGTTCGAGGCTCGGGAAAACGTAGCGGCCTTCGTCGTTTGTCGCCACGTTTCTCTCCAGATGCGTCTCTTTGTTTTGGATCTTCACCGCGGCGCCGGCGATGACAGCGCCATTAGCGTCTCTCACTATGCCGGTGATTCTTGATGTCGTCGCTGTCTGTGCAAGTGCATTGATCGGAAGCGACGAAACGAGCAAACACAAAACTAAAAGGAAGCGAGCGGTTTTCATACTTTCCTCCTACAGAGTTGCCGGCCGTATCTGGCCAGGCGTAGCTAGCGCTGGGCTTTTGGTGCCTGGGCTGCACACCCACATGCTCTCGGCGAATCTTACTGATGGGAGATGTTGCCGCATTCGGCAGATGCTGAATATCAGACATCGGCCGGGTATGAGGCCCACTTACTTCTCAAGAGGAAAGTAAAACTATGAACCGCCTCGATTAATGGCAGAAACAATTGTGAGGATGATGAATTGAGCGCTGACAATATCCGATGACGCGAACAAGTTCAAGGCCAAATGAACATTTCACGAGCACTCGTGCCCGGACTCAAACGACTGTGCGCAACGGCGTGCGATCGTGGTCAAGGCTTTGGCGACAACTTGAAGTTCATCGACGGTCCTTGCTCGATAGTCACGCTCTTCACTTTTTCTTCGGCGACTTCGAACTGAACAAAGAACCCCGCGGGCGCGCCCTCGATTCTGAATCGCGTCGATGACACGGGCGTCAAGGTGTAGACTGGCTGTCCAGGGACAATCAGCTTCAACAATCCGCCGACGACTTCAACGCTGACTTCGATGGGCGGAACCTTTGCTTCGTACTTGCCGCCGAACTTTGCGAGATCGGCCTCCGCCAACTTGACCCCCGGCGTCGCATCAGCCGCATCGGGGCCGCGCTTGAAGCCGATCTCAAGGTCCGGGAGTTTCATCTCGTCGACCGCGCCGCGAGCGTTAAGCGTGAAAGTCACAAGCGCCTTTCCAAGCGACCTCTCACGCCAGGTCACGCGAAACGTGTCGTAGTTCCAATGTTCGAGATCTCCGGCAAACCCCGGAGTCGTCAGCACCAGCTTCCCGTTCTCGAGATTGACCTTTGCGGCGCCGTACATCTCGTCCTTGTAAGCGCCCGCGTATTTGTCGAGCGCAAGTGTAGGGGATGTTCCCTTCACGCGAGAGTCCTCGATCTTCTTCTGTGCAAGCCGGCCTTGTTCGAGAAACGCGTTGTAGGTCTTAAGCATATCGGCGCTGTAATCGCGCGGCTCCGCGCCGAGATATGAATCGTAGACCCGGCTCGCAAGGGCGCTCGGGAGAGGGGTGCCGTTCATGTTGGTGAGAATCACCATGCCAAGTTTCTCTTCGGGAATCATCGCGACCAGCGCGCTCATTCCGTCTATGTTGCCGCCGTGCTCGACCACCTTGCGCCCGCGATGATCGTGCAGGAACCAACCCAGACCGTAATTGAGAAAGTGCGCGTCGCGATAGAATAGAGTCCACGGAGGTTCCATGCGAATCACGGTTTGCGCGGTGTGCATTTCCTTTACGCCGCCCGAGCTGATCAGCCGCTGTCCCTGGTACATGCCTTCGCCAAGTTGAAGCCTGAGCCACTGCGCCATATCGACCGCGTTTGAGTTAATCGATCCGGCCGGCGCGATGTTGTCGATGTTACGCCACGGAACCGTTTCGACTTTTCCATCGATCTTCGCGTGCGGCGTCGCCACGTCTTCGGAGTTCTTCAAGGCACTGATAGTGGTGCTGCTGGAAGTCATTCCAAGCGGTTTGAAGAAGCGGTCGCGAATGAAATCATCCCAACTCTTTCCGGACACGCCGGCGACGATCTGGCCGGCAGCCAAATACATTATGTTCTGATAGCCAAACATCGAACGGAAGCTCCAGGTGGGTTTCAGGTAGCGAACGCGTCTCACTATTTCATCGCGGCTATACGAGGTGCCGTACCAGAGAAAGTCGCCGCGTTCGAGGCCGCTTCGATGACAAAGCAGATCGCGCACCGCTACTTCGCGAGTCACATACGGATCGAAGAGCTGAAAGCCGGGCAGATATTTTGTCGCCGGATCATCCCACTTCAGCTTACCCTCATCCATCAACATCGCGATGGACGCCGACGTAAAAGCCTTCGACGCCGAGCCGATCGCAAACATCGTCTTCTCATCGACCGGCGTCGCATCGCCAAGCTTGCGAACACCGTAGCCCCTGGCGAAGACGACCTTATCGTTCTTCACGATCGCAATCGCGAGGCCCGGGACATCCCAGTCCTTCAGCGCTTTGTTGACATAATCGTCAAAGTCTTTCGACGGAGCTTCCTGCGAGTAAGCCGGCGGGCTCGCGATCAACAGCAGAATTGCCAGCGCGATTAAGCGAGAGTATTTGATTGATCTCATAACCGTCTCCATTTGTCGTTCAGCGTGCGCTTTGAAGAGGGGCGACGCCGAATTCTTCACTGCACCCAGAGGGAGTGGACTATTTATAGTGGAAAGGCGGCCGCGAAGCGAGCCCGTGAAGGATTGGTTGGCGGGAAAACCGAGAGACGGGAAAATGCGCAGACTCGGCGGGCGCCGAGTCTGCCCTTAACAATTACTTCGATTCCTTTTTGTGATCGCGACGCTCTGTGCGATTTGTTTTGAACTGCTCGCGCGATTGCTCGAGCTTCGTCTTCTGTTCGGCTGTCAGAACGGAGAGCATCTGCTGATGAAGCTTGAACTGCTCGCCCATCAGTTTTGCTTCAAGCGGTGCGATCTCCGTGAGCTTCTGTGTCGCCAGAGCTTCGTTGAACGAACCACTCCGATTTGCATCGCGAAGCTCACGACGCTTTGCCTGGATCTGCTCCATCAACGGACGGGTCGTTTGAGCGCTGCTTTCGCGAAGCTGTTTCATCTGTGCCTTCTGGGCATCAGTCAAATCCAGATTGCGGAAGAACTCGCCCTGCATTCCACGATCTCGCCCGCCCCAGCCGCGCCCCTGTCCATGACCTTCGTGCGATTGCGCGAACGCGATCGAGGCAGCGACAGCGACAGCCATCACGGCGGCCAACGCGATTGTACGAACCTTATTCACTCTGCTCATTATTACCTCTCTATTTGTGTATCTTTTTAGGCCTTTCGAAGTCCCAACAAACCTTCGTTTGTTAAGACACTGCTCAACTCCGGATAGTTGTACGAAGATTGTCATACACAATCATACCTTCACGGCGCGCGAGTCAACACATTGCCAACGTGACGCGTCTAAGTTTTCGAGGAGGAGGAATGCAGAAGAGACTACTCACACTCTTGAGTCCGGCAGTATTGATCGTATGCCTGACCGTGTCCTCGCGAGCAAGCGTCGCCAGTGATCGCAAGGTGAGCCCTCAGAGCAAAGCGGCCGCCGGCCTTGTCGGATCAGTAAACAAATACAAAGCGACGGTCGAAGCTCTCATATCAATTTATGAACGCGAACTCGACTCGGCAAGAGAAACACTCGAGACCCGAAAAGGACTTCTTGAGAAGGGCCTCGTGTCAAAGCGTGATGTCGAGCAATCCGAACAGGCAGTGGCTGAAGCTTCGCGCAAGATTGACGAAACAAAACGGCAACTCGCCGAGTCGGATCAACTGGTCGCGAGCGCCAACGCCGAACTCGAACTCGATCGCGCTAAGCCCGCGGTGTCCCATTCAAAGTTCGGAACGTATTCGGCTACAAACGCGATCCTCCGTTATCCGGGATCGAGTGGATGGACAATCGCACAGGCGTCGAAGGTCGAGACCTTCTTTTCCTCCACGTTTGCGCGGCAGTTGCCGATCAGCGCGTTCGGTCAATCATCCACGCACAATCGCATCGGACTCGATCATCGCAATTCGATGGATGTTGCCTTGAATCCGAGCAGCGCGGAGGGAAAAGCGCTGATCACTTATCTTCAGAGCAATGGAATCCCGTTCCTCGCCTTTCGCTCCGCAGTACCGGGTGCCGCGACCGGCGCGCACATTCACGTCGGATATCCTTCACACAAGATTACCTGACGTCTAAAGACCGAGTGACTCGGCTCATTCATATCGCAGCGCGACCATCGGGTCCACTTTGGTAGCGCGTCTGGCCGGGATGTAACATGCCAGCAAAGCGATCACAAACAAAACTGCCGAGACAACAACCAGCGTCGCGGGATCGCGAGTCGGCAGCGTTGGAATGATCGAGATCAACAGCCGCGAAACGGCGTAAGCCCCACCGAGTCCGAGCGCGGCCCCAAGCGTTACCAATCGGCCGCCCCTGCCCAACACAAGCCACAAGACGTCCTTTCGCTGCGCGCCGAGGGCCATGCGAATTCCGATCTCACTCGTGCGTTGAACCACCGAATACGAAGTCACGCCGTAGATTCCGATCGCTGCTAGCAACAACCCCAACGCGGCGAATGCCGCCAACAAACTACCCAACAATGAAATGCTACCCAGCCCGTCCTGGATCAGGCTATTGGCATTTCTGATTCGATGCACCGGCTGGGTTGGATCAAGCTCCGTGACCGCGTCGCGCAACGAACCGGTAACCGACTCGGGAACTCCCGTAGTGCGAATTGCGATAGCGCCGCCACCCCACGAAAGTTGTTGCATCGGACGATAAGCTTGAAACCTCGTGTACGGCTCGCTCAGATTTGCGGGAAATGTTACGTCCTTTGCCACGCCTACGATCTGCTCCCACTTTGGATCCTTGCCCGGGCGGCCGATGCGTTTGCCGATCGCGCTTTCGTTTGGCCAGAACTCTTTGGCCATCGTCTCGTTGATGACGACAACCTCGGGGCTGGCCGCGACGTCACCGGAATTGAACGTGCGTCCCTCGAGAATCGGAATTCCATATGTCTCGAAGTAATGAGTCGTCACCGGCTCGAAAAATATTTCCGGCCACTGACCGGCTTCGGGCTCCGGGTAGCCTTCGACCCTGAAGCTTCCGCTGCTGTTGAATCCGTACACCGGTAGCGAAGCCGATACGGTGACGGATTGAACACCAGGAACACCGCTGAGCTTTTCTTCGAGCCGTTGATAGAAAACGTATCGCTGCTCAGGTTTCGAATAATTGACGCCTTGCAGGCTGACTTGCGCGGTTAGCAGTCCATCCGCGCGCCATCCGGAATCGAGATGTGCGAATCGTTGCAACCCGCGGAGGAATAGGCCCGCGCCCGCAAGCAGCACCAAAGCGAATGCAACTTCTCCTACGATCAACGTGTGACGCAACCGATGATTCGATCGGCCCGCGGTCGAACCTCGCAAGTTCTGTTTGAGCGAGCGATTCAAATCAGTACGTGATGCAAGCCACGCCGGAACCGTGCCGAACAGAAGACCAGTCACCATTGAACACAGCAGTGCAAACCCGAACACCTTGAAATCAAGCGCCACTGTTGCGCCCGGCGTGTTGCTGAATAATCGCCGGCTGATGAACTCAACACCACCAATCGCGAACGCGAGACTGAGCACCCCGCCCACGAGGGAGATGACCAGGCTCTCAGTCAGCGATTGACGAATCAACCTGGCACGACCGGCTCCCAGAGCCGATCGCACGGCGTATTCGCGAGCGCGCGCCGCCGTTCGCACGAGCAGAAGATTGGCGAGATTCGCGCACGCAATCAGCAGCACGAAACCGGCCAGCCCAAACGTAAACCACATAACGTTGCGGCTGATGTCGTCGGTCATCGATCGGTTCAACGCTTCGAGCCGCAAGCTCTCGCCTGAATTCTCGGGATGCTCGGCCGCAAGATTCGACGCCAGCAACACCATCGCCTGCTCGGCCTGTTTCGGCGACACTCCGGGTTTGAGCCGCCCAAACGATCTCAGATAGTTGCTGCCGCGGCTGCCGCGTTGCTCCGCGTTGAACGCCAGGGGACGCCAAAGATCGATGTTGCCCCACAACAACGGATGCTCGAATGTGAGTGGCATCACGCCGATGATCGTCACGTCCTTGCCGTCGAGCCTCATCGTGGTTCCGACTACGTTTGGATCGCCGCCAAATCGGCTCATCCAAAACCGATGGCTGAGTACGGCTTCACGGTCCGCGTCGGGTTCGTGTTCTTCAGGAGTAAACACTCGTCCGAGCAATGGCTGCACGCCGAGCGCCGGGAAAAAATCAGCGGTCGCCGCCAGACCACGCAATCGCTCGGCGGGCTCGCCGGGATTAGCGAGATTCGGGCTGACGTAGTTATACGCGGCCATGTATTCGAAGGCGTCACTCTGTTCGCGGTGAGCGAAGAAGTTTCCGGGCGAGTGCGGCCAGCTCTGCGAATGCGGCGACGTGCGAAAAATTCGCACGAGCCGGTCCGACTGTGGATAGGGCAGCATTCGAAACAAGTAGGTGTTCAGCACGCTGAACATCGCCGTGTTCGCGCCGATGCCGAGCGCTATGGTAAGCACGGCCACCAAGGTGAATCCCGGATTCTTAAACAGCATTCGAACACCGAAACGCACGTCTTGCATGAGTCCGTTCATTTAGCCTCCAAACATTCTGGTTCAGGGTTCCGGGTTTAGGGTTCCGCGTTCCGGGTTCCCGGTTCCCGGTTCCCGGTTCCGGGTTCCGGGTTCCGGGTTCCGGGTCGGGATTCAAACGTTCGGATCGCTGCGGCGCGTATCCGAAACCCTAAACCCCGAACCCTGAACCCTAAACCCTGGACGTCTTATTCGTACCTCAACGCCACCATCGGATCCACTTTTGTTGCACGTCGCGCCGGGATGAAAATCGACAAGATGGAAACGAAACCGATCACCCCCGCGATTCCGACGAAGGTAATCGGATCGCGAGCGCCGACACCAAAGAGGAAACTTGTCATCAAGGCCGTCAACCAAAACGCGCCGCCAAGCCCGATGCCCAACCCAATCACGACGAGCCGCATGCCTTGGCCGGCAACCATTCCGAGTACGTTCGACCCGCGAGCTCCAAGCGCCATACGAATGCCGATCTCGTGTGTGCGTTGCGTCACGCTGTAGGCCATCACACCGTAGATGCCGACGGCTGCCAAAACCAACGCAACCGAGGCGAAGATCCCGAGCAGCATAAGATTCAACCTATCGGGCGCAATCGAATCGCCGCGGATTTGAGTCATCGTTTGTAATCCGAAAATCGGTTGTTCGCCGTCGATCGCAAGCACTTGCTGACGCGCGGCGTTGGCCAGCCTTGTGGGATCGCCAGTCGTCCGAATCACCATGCTCATCGCGGAGCCGCCGGGATTCTGCAAATACGAGTAGTAAGATTGAACACGATTTGAGTCTGCGCTGAGGCCCTCCATCTTGACGCGCCGCACGACTCCGATGATCGTTACGGGATTCGGTCCCCAGAATCGTATCTGTTGCCCGATAGGATCGCTGTCGGGGAAATACCGCCGAGCAAATTCCTCATCAATGATCGTCACCGTCGGCGGGTCGAACCTTGGCTGATGAGGGTCTTGCTTTGGATCAGGCGGCGCCTTGACTCTCACATCCTGTTCGGTAAAGTTCCTGCCTCGCAGCAGCGTCATCTTCATCGCGTCGAAGTACCCGGGATCGATGAAGGCAACTTCCGTCAAAGGGTTCTGGCCCTGCGGCGGATCGGGTCTTCCGATGATCCAGAATCCGCTTTGCCAACCGTTGTTGCCGAGCGGCAGACCGGTCGCCATACCAACGGACTCGACGCCCGCGAGGCCTCGCAGGTTCTGGGCGAGCCGCTGATAAAAGTCGATGCGTTGAGGGATTTCAGGATACTTTCGCTGCGGCAGCGAAACATTGAAGGTCAGAAGATTCTCGGCGACGAACCCGGGATCGACTTGCTGCAATCGGTAAAAGCTGCGAATCATCAGGCCCGCGCCGATAAGGAGCACAACCGTGAATGCGACTTCGGCCACAACCAGGCTGCTTCGCATAAGGTGGCGGCGGCCCGTCGAGCCGCGGCCGGCATCTTTCAGCACCTCGTTCATATCCGGTTTGCTCGCTTGCAGGGCAGGCACAAGTCCGAACACCACTCCGGTGAGCACAGAAATCGCCATGGTAAACAAAAGCACACGATAATCGAGGTCGACCTCTCTCGAGCGTGGCACGCTGGCCGGGCTGATGGCCACAAGCAACTGGACGCCCCACTTCGCAAGCAGTAATCCGCACGCGCCGCCGAGGATCGAGAGGAGCACGCTTTCAGTCAGCAACTGACGCATGATTCGCCAGCGGCTCGCGCCGAGCGCAACGCGTATCGCAATCTCTTTTCGTCTCGAGGTCCCGCGAGCGAGCAACAGGTTCGCAACGTTTGCGCACGCGATCAGCAATACAAACCCCACGGCCCCCAGCAGCACGAACAGCCGCGACCGCACGGGGCTGTCGACAAAGGCTTCGAGCATCGGCGTAATCGTCGCGCTGTTGCCTTTGTTCGAATCCGGATATCGCTGTTCGAGACTGGCGGTGATGTTATCGAAATCCGCGCGTGCTTGCGCGAGCGTTACGCCGGGTTTGAGCCGCGCAATGCCATAGAGTCCCGGATGATTCCCTCGGCTGATCCAGCCGGTTTGATTCGCTTCCTGCCCAACCGGCGTCCACAAATCCGCGCGACTTGGGAAACGGAAGTCCGGCGGCATGACCCCAATCACGGTGAACGCGCGGCCATCGAGCGTGATCGACTGATCCACAATATTCGGATCAGCGCCGAACAACCGTTTCCACAATGGATCGCCGAGCATCACAACCGGCGTCGCTCCCGGTGTGTCTTCATCGTTCGTGAATAATCGGCCCAGCGCCGGCTGGACTCGCAATGCAGCGAGTAGGTCAGCCGATAGTTGCCCGCCGGTTAAGCGTTCGGGCTCGCCGCTTCCGGTGAGGTTATAGCTTTGCCGGCGATAGACTCCGAATTTTTCGAAGACCTGATTCTCCTGGCGCCAATCGGTGAAATTAGGATAAGAGATCGACATTCCCTCGAGCTGCTCGCTTCGTTCGGATAAAAAGACGAGCCGCCCCGATTCGTCGTAAGGCAGCGGCCTGAGCAGCACGGCATTTACCACGCTGAAGATCGCGCTCGTTGCTCCAATGCCGAGCGTCAAAGCAAAGACCGCGACGATGCTGAATCCCGGGTTCTTGATGAGCAGCCGAATACCGTAGGCCGCATCCTGGATCAATGTCCTCATCGGGTTCCTCCGGATCGGTATGTCGAATGATGATGTCGCGTGTTAGTGAGCGAACGCGAGAAATAGTTTCAGCTATTTTCTAATTCCAGGCGAATAGCGGCGCCGCGAGACCATCGAACGGCGGCGCCGCAAGTTCTTCGCCGTATCAGTCGCACCGAAGCGCGGTCATGGGGTCGAGCCTCGACGCTCGAAGCGCTGGCACGTAGCAGGCGGCAAATGCGACCAGCGAAAGCAGCGCCGCGACTATCGCGAATGTCATTGGATCAGCGGCGTTCACTCCGAACAACAGGCTTTGCATCAGCCGCGTCAATACCAGCGTCCCGCCCAAACCAATTCCCACACCCGTCAACGCCAGAAGCATTCCCTTCCGGACGACGAGTCCGATGATGTCGCCTCGCGCGGCGCCGAGCGCCAGCCTGACTCCGATCTCAGGCGTGTTTTGAACTACAAAGTAAGCGAGCACGCCGTAGATGCCCAACGCGGCCAGCAACAGCGCAAGCGCCGCAAAGACAGTCAACAATGTCATCCCCAGTTGTCGAGGCGCCGTCTGCTCGCCGAGAATCTCGTCCATTGTGCGAATATTCGTGATCGGCTGGTCCGGATCGACCTCGCGGATCGCGCCGCGTATCGCTCCTACCAAACTCATTGGCTCACTTGAAGTGCGCACAACAAGATCGCGCGGCGCGTACCAAGTTTGATCGGTGATCTGGCCAAATGGAAAATACATCTCAGCTTTCACCGGCTCATCGACTCCCATCTGGCGAACATCGCCGACGATGCCGACGATATTTATCCAGGGAAGGTCGGAGGCCGGATCGCCCAGCTTCATACGCTTGCCAATCGCGTCATCGTTCCAGTATTGCCGGGCCATGGTTTGATTGACGATCGCAACCGGCATCGATTGCGCGTTTTCATTGCCGTCGAAATAGCGCCCCTTCACAAGGCTGATTCCGATGGCCTTCAGGTAATCGGCGGTCACTTGACGATGGTTGGCATCGTAGGACAATCCGCTCGCCTTCGCTTCTTCAAGCGTCAGCCCCTCCGGATAAAAACCGTTCGTGCCGCCTTTCCATTCGAGCGGGACGCTGGTCGAGAAGCCCGCGGCCACAACTCCCGGCAGCGCCGTAACGCGTTCGAGAATCTGATCGTAGAAAGCACCGCGCCGCGCCAGGTCGGGATACTTGTTCGGCGCAAGCTCGGTGCGCATTGTCAGCGCGTTGCCTGGCCGAAGCCCCGAGTATTGTTCTCGAAGCTTCATGAACGTTTGGATCAGCAGCCCCGCGCCAACCAGCAGCACCAGGGACAATGCAACTTCCGCGATCACCATCACACTGCGCAGCCGCTTACCGCCGCCAATACCCGAGCGTCCGCCGCTTTGTTTCAAAGCGGCATTAAGATCCAGCTTGGAGGCTTGCAGCGCCGGCGCCAGACCGAAAACAACGGCCGTCACCAAAGAAACGAGCAACGTGTAACCAAGCACCGCAAATCTATTTTTAGTTTTGTTGAAAGCGTCAGCGTGTCGGGTATCAGACGTTCAAGAAAAGTGAAACTCCACATCGCGAACAACACGCTGAGCGCCGCGCCAATCAATGATAAAAGCAAACTCTCACTGAGCAACTGACGCACAATGCGCCAGCGGCCGGCTCCGAGCGCCACGCGCACGGCAATCTCTCGATGGCGGCTTGCGGCGCGCGACAACAGCAGGTTGGCGATGTTCGCGCACGCGATCAACAACACAAATCCGACTGCGACCAGAAGCACGAGCAACGGCCTGCGCAGATCGCCGGCGAACTGCTCGCGAAGCGGTATGATGTAAGCCGTGACGCGCGAGGCCTCATCCGGATGATCCCGAGCAATTTGTTCCTGGATGCCGTGTATGTCCGCATTAGCCTGCTCAAACGTGACGCCGCGTTTGATTCGTCCGATAACGTTCAGATAGTGACTGCCGCGCCGGCTCAGTTGCCGGGGTGTATACGCGGCCGGCACCCACAGATCAACATCGCTCTCCATAAACTGAAAACTCGCGGGCATAATTCCGACGACCGTGTATTTCTCTCCGTTGAGGAGAATCTCGCGGCCGATGATGCCGCGCTCTCCGCCGTATCGGCTTTGCCAGAGGCGATAACTAAGAACAGCGGCTTTGTTTGCCTCGGGTTTGTCGTCGTCGGCCATGAACGTGCGTCCGAGAAGTGGTTCTACTCCAAGCGTCGGAAAGAAATTTGCGGTGACACCGTAAGCTTGAACACGCTGTGGCTCGCCGTCGCCCGTAAGATCAAAGCCGCGCCCGTCAATTGCGGCTACTTCATCGAATGTTTGATTCTGCGATTTCCAATCCGCGTAGTTCGCGGGCGCCGGCGTGTTGCGAGGAAAGCCGGCGAATGAGGCGTCTTCCCAGATCATCGCCAACCGGTCCGGTTCGGGAAACGGGAGGGCTCGCAACAACACTGCGTTGACCACGCTAAACATCGCGGTGTTCGCGCCGATGCCGAGCGCTAACGACAACACTGCCGCTGCGGTGAATCCGGGATTCTTTACCAGCATCCGCCAACCATATCTCACGTCACTCATAAATGAATTCATGTTCACCTCGCCTTGAAAGCTTGAAAGCTTGAGGATTGAGGATTGAGGATGATGATTGAGGATCGATGATTGAGGATTGAGGATAGAGAATCGACGCACTTGAGATTGATCCTCAATCCTCGAACGCAACAGATCCTCGATCCTCAATCCTCAATTCTCAATCCTCAATTCTCAATTCTCAGTTCTCAATCCTCGATCCTCAATCCTCAATCCTCGATCCTCAATTCTCAATTCTCTACTCGTATCGAAGCACCATCATCGGATCCATCGCGGTGGCACGGCGCGCGGGAATCCAGCAAGCCACAAAAGCAACCGCCGTCAACACCACAGCAACCGCGATGAAGGTCCCCGGGTCAGCCGCGCTTATCTCGAACAACAGATTCTTCATCACTCGAGTCAATGCGAACGCGGCGCCCAGCCCGAGCGCGACTCCTAAAAATGCCAGCGACATTCCGCGTCCCACGACCAGCATCAGAACATCGCGCCGCGCTGCGCCGAGCGCCATCCTGATTCCGATCTCGCGAGTGCGTTCGGTCACCGTGTAAGACATCACGCCATACAACCCGATAGCCGCAAGCAAGAGCGCTACGATTGCAAACGTTACCAACAACACCATCGTGAAGCGTCGCTCGGAAACCGAATCCGCGACCACCTGATTCATCGTTCGAATATCGTAAACCGGCAACTCGGAATCTACTGCTCTGATCTCGCGCCTGATCGCGGCGCTCACTCCGGCCGCGTCGCCGGACGAACGGACAACGTAGATCACGTTCGAGCGTGCTCGCGGTATTTGAAAGATTGGCATGTAGATCGCGGGTTTGGTTTCGGCTTCAAGCGTCGAAACCTTGACATCGGATACGACGCCAACAATCGTGAGCCACGCATCACTCCACCCGCCCCACTTGATGCGCTCGCCGAGAACATCGCCTTCAGGCCAGTAGCGCCGCTGCATTGTTTCATTCACGACGACGACTGGCTGGGTGTCGTCGCGATCGTCATCGGTAAAGCTTCGGCCGCTGCGCAACTGAATTCCGAGCGCGCGGAAATAATCGTTGCTGACCCAGGCATTGTAAGCGGTGTTAACGGTCTCAGCAGGATCGCCTTCGATCGCGAAGCCGATGCCTCGATCGCCAACAAGCGGAAGGTTGGTCGTAACGCCCACGGCCTGAACTCCGGGCAGCTCCGCAAGCCGATCGAGTATCTGTCTCTGCGCGGTCTTTAGCTGCGCGGACTTCTGATAGCGCGCCGCGGGCAACGCAGTTTGAGCAATGACCACGCCTTCGGGATCGAACCCCGGTGGTACTCGCAAGAGCCGGATGAAACTGTTGATAAGCAGCGCAGCGCCTATCAGCAGCACGAGCGCCGAGGCCGTCTCAAAGACAACGAGCACATTGCGCAGCCTGCCCGCGCCACCCGAGCTACTCGCACGCCCACCGGCGTCTTTGAGAATCTCGTTGAGATTGAGTCTCGATCTTTGAAGGATCGGCGCAAGCCCAAAGAGTATTCCCGTTAGTATCGAAACCAGTATTGTAAATCCCAGCACCTTCCAATCGAGTCTGACTTCTGACAATCGGGGCACGTCACGAGGCCCAAACCTGATCAGCAGATCCATCGCCCATGCCGCCACAAGCAGACCGAGTGCGCCACCAAACAGCGCGAGCAATATGCTCTCGGTGAACAACTGTCTGCTTATTCGCAGACTGCTTGCGCCGAGTGCACTGCGAATCGCCATCTCCTTCTGACGCGTGACCGCTCGCGCAAGCAGGAGATTGGCGAGATTCGCGCACGCAATCAGCAGCACAAGCCCGACGGTGCCCAACAAAATCCACAGGAACGTGTTTACTTTTTTCACCGCATCGTCTTTGACGTTGACGACGCTCGGGATCACCTGCACATCGCCGTAGATATTCGGATACTGCTCGTGCACGGTTTCGGCGGCCGAATCGATATCGGCCTGGGCTTGCTCAATCGTGACTCCCGGTTTCAAGCGGCCAATCACGCCGTATTGAAAGTCACTTCCACGAATCTTCTTCTCCTGGTCAGTGAGGGCCAGCGGAATCCACAGCTCGGCGGGTTTGGAGAACGCCGTCCACGCGTAAGGAAACTGAAATCGCGGCGGCATCACACCGACAACCGTGAAAGGCTTGTCGTCGAGCCTTACGACTTTCCCGGCGATGTTCGGATCGGAACCGAAATGTCGCTGCCACAATCCGTGGCTGAGTATCACAACGTGCTCATTGCCCGGTTGATCCTCCTCGGGTGAGAACGTGCGGCCCTGCTGAGGTTGAACTCCGAGCAATGAAAAAAGACCGGCGGAAACGCGAGCGGCCTGAACGCGTTCCGGCTCGCCCTGCCCGGTGAGGTTCAAGCTCTGATCGGTGAATCCGGCAATCTCATCAAAGACCCGGTTCCCGTCCCTGTAATCAAGAAACTCCCCCGCGGAAGTCGAGAGGTCGAGCCATCCCAATTTGGGAAGACTCTGTTTGATCAGCGACAGACGATCGGGCCCCGCGAATGGCAGCGGACGCAAGAGCACTGCATTCACCAAACTGAAGATCGCCGTGTTCGCGCCAATCCCGAGCGCTAACGTGAGCAAGGCGACGGCCGCGAACCCGGGTTTTCTGAGCAGCATCCGGAATCCGTACCGCACATCTTGCATGAGGCTTTCCACGAAGCACCTCCGCGAGCCGGCCGAGTTTGCCGACACCTAAGCCAAACGGCGTGCCAATGAATAGAGTTCACATAAACGTCTGATACTTTTTGATTTGACTGTCCGGCCTGTGACGTTGTCGCTGACGCTGCTGTGCACATTTGGGATTCGCGTTCCCACAAGTGAAAGTCCGCCGCACACTACATGAATGACCACTGCGCGAACAGCCGTTCAAAAATTCCTGTTGACTGCACGATCGTTCGTGTAGTACAAAACGAACGATCGTGCTTAACAAAGAGGGTATATGAAAGCAATAAGTGAAATCAGAAAGCTGCAGCACAGTGAAGCGAGGGGCGCGCGGACGCGAGAAGAAATCCTGCAGGCGGCCGTTCATATCGCTTCCGAGGAAGGGCTTGAAGGGCTCACGATCGGACGCCTCGCCGACGAACTCCACATGAGCAAGAGCGGGCTGTTTGCGCACTTCGGCTCAAAGGAGGAGTTGCAGCTCGCCGTCGTGAGCAAGGCGCGCGACATCTTCATGCGTGAAGTAGTCGAGCCTGCATACAAGCGTGATCGCGGGTTGGCCCGGCTGCTTGCAATGATTGACGAATGGCTGGCCTACGTTGGACGAAACGTGTTTCGAGGCGGGTGCTTCTTCATGTCCAGCGCGATTGAATTCGACAGCCGGCCCGGACAAGTCAGGGATTTGATAGCCGAGCTTTCACGGTCGTGGCTCGACGCAATCGAGCAGGAGGCTCGCTTTGCACAGGCGCTGGGCCAACTCGATGCGCGCGTCGATGCCGCGCAGCTTGCGTTTGAGCTTCACGCGCTCGGCCACGAAGCAAACTGGTGTTACAACCTCTTCCAGGACAAACGGGTCTTTGAACGCGCGCGTACGGGTGTGCTCGATCGCCTTCGAGAGGGAGCGACACCCGGGCTGCTCAGCCTGTTGGCTTCCAAAGGCGCGCGAAGAAGGATCCCCACACCTAAAACGAAACGCTGAGCGATTGCGACAACCTCGGTTGTTGCGTCATTGATAATCAATAACACTCGAACCTCGCCGGCCAACCGGCCGGACTTAGACAGGAGACAATGATGGCTGATAAACAAGCGGACGTTGCATTGATTCTGAAGCTGTACGAATTGCGCCGCGAAGAAGGACTTCGCCGCGCGCGTAAATGGTACTTCACTGAGTTCAACCCGCAGAACGCCGCCGACATCGTAAGCTTGCTGGGTAGCGGTCACGATGGAAGCGCGAACTATCGCATGATCGTTTCTTATTGGGATATGGCCGCGTCGTTCGTCAACAACGGCGGCATTGATGAAAAGATGTTCGTGGACGCCAACGGCGAGTACATCGGTGTATTTTCCAAAGTCGAGCCGTACCTTGAGGAGATCCGCGAGACGATTGGATTTCCCGACTACTTGAAGCAGTTGGAGTCTCTCGTGCGAAGGCTTCCAAATTCGGAGCAGCGGCTCGAGCGCTTCCGCGGAGTGTTCGCACGATGGTCAAAGGTCGCTCGCGAGAGTTCCGCCGCTGGCTAATCGAAATCGCTCAACCCTAACGCCCGGTGAAGGCCACGACCTTCACCGGGCCAATTCACACCTGCTCCTTTGAGTCGACATCAACGCTTCCCGGAAGCCGCTCCCTATCTCGTTCACGTCTTCAATTGCATCCTTGCCCACCGGTTCTTCGTGAACCATTAAGTCTAAGCGCGTACGAAATGGGTGTACCGTAATCGCTCGACTAGCCGCCAAATTGTTGTATTCTCGTTTTTTTATCTATGGCATGCTCTTTGCCCTTCACTCTACTCGAGAATGAACGTGTTGGAACAATCGGAGGAGCGCATTAGCAATTCTGGAGGACATATGAACAACAAATTCTTTTACCGTATGGCAAACCTGGCGGTTGTCATAGTTGCCTTGCTGGTTGGGACCAGCGGACTGGCGAGCGCACAGTCCAACGATCAACGAACCCAGCAGGAGAAGCAGCAACAGAAGGAAGCCAAACGCCAACAGAAGGCACAGCAGGACGCTCAACAGCAACAGCAACAACAGCAGCGTCAGGCTGGGCGGCAACAGCGCCAGAATGACGCTCAGCAACAGCAAGCTCAACAAGAGCAACAGCGAATGAATGAGCGACGCCAGCGCCAGGCTGAAGCTCAGCAACAGCAGAATCAACAAGCTCAACAGGAGCAGCAGCGGATGAATGAGCGGCGTCAGCGTCAGGCTGAAGCTCAACAACAGCAGGCTCAGCAGGAACAGCAGCGGATGAATGAGCGGCGTCAGCGTCAGTCCGCGGCACAGCAACAGCAAACACAGCTCGAGCAGCAGCGGCAGGCTGAGCGGCAGCAACGCCAGTCAGTTGACCAACAGCGTGTCGACCAACAGCGTCAGGAGCAGTTCCGTCGACAGCAGGTCGACCAGCAGAGGCTTAGCCAGCAACAGCAGCTTGAACGCCAGCGGTGGCAGGAGCAGCGCCTTTCTCAGTATCGCCGGCAACAGCAGGAGCAGGAGCGACTCGTTTATCAGCGCCAGCGCATACTGGAACAGCAGCGGCGAATTGCCCAGCTTCGCTTTCAGCGTGAGTATTATGAGCGATTGCGCCAGGACCGGCTGCGACTTCAGTCCTGGAGAGGCTATGACTACTCGCCCTTTAGCTATCGCTACTATCGCGGCGGGCGGTACTACAACACCAACCAGTACGGCGCGGACATGCTTCGCCGTGCACTGAATCAGGGTTATCAGGAAGGCTTCCGAGCCGGCCAGTCCGATCGTGAGGACCGATGGGGCTTCAACTACCGTGACTCGTTCGGTTATCAGGACGCTACGTTTGGCTATGACAGCTACTACGTAGATCTGCCCGAGTACCAGTACTACTTCCGGCAGGGATTCCAACGCGGTTATGACGACGGGTACTACGGCCGGTACAGATACGGGACGTACTCGAACGGCGTCGCAAGCCTGATCGGCAACATTCTGAATGGCATCTTGAATCTGCAGCGTTACTAAGACTGAAACCATTCAGCAGTGAGTCAAAGCCCGGGTTCTCGAAAGAGAGCCCGGGCGTTCTTTTCGACAAGCGTAGACTTGTCAGGACTTGGTCGAGACGCGTTCCCAGATCACGCGACGCTTTGGTGAGGGCTTCAGAATCAACAAGTCGCCGGCGAACTCGAATTCCCTTCGCAATTTCTTCCCGACACTCTCGGGGAGAACGTGACCTTCCACATGATGAACAACGATCTTGTTGGCATCATCAACCTGGTACGACCCAAAGAACGCAGTGAATCCCTCGACTGCTTCTTTGATTTCTTGAGCAGGAACGGTTGGCCAGTCGCTCGACGAGAACGGCTCGCGATCCCTTCGCATAATCTGAACCGACATCCGGCCCGATGAATCGTAGATCAATAATCCAGCAGGGTTCTCGGCGTAAGGATAGACCAACTCGCCGCCTGGTGTTTCTTCTTCGAATGACACAAGCCGCCACGCTCCGATGAATCTATTCATGGTTGAATCCTATTACATCGATTGCCGAGAAACGAGCGGCCATGAACCATCAACAGATTGCAAAAGCATCATGCTCAGCTAGAATGTGGCGGGTCGCAAAACCGTCGGCCAACTTCCCGCGAGGAGACAAGGTGCAATGAAAATAGTAATCGTATTGGGCGTCGCCTCCCTTGCTTTAAGTGGATTGATGTTTTCAGTGCTCGCGGATCACTCACGGGCCTCACAGACTATGCTCACGAAAACCGGCATCGATCGCATGATGAAAGAGCTTTCCAACTGGGGACGCTGGGGTAAGGACGATCAACTCGGCGCGATGAACCTGATAACGCCCGCGAAGCGAAAGCAAGCCGCGGCGCTCGTGAAGGAAGGCGTCTCGATCTCGCTCGCCCACGACACCAATACTCAAACCGCTCTGGATAACCCGCAGCCGTATGAGCATTCAATGACACTTTCGGGTATCGGCAATCGCGGCCAGTTCAGCCTCGACAAGATTGGAGTTTCATTCCACGGCTATCAGCACACGCATCTGGACGCGCTCTGTCACATGTTCTGGCAAGGGAAAATGTACAACGGGTTCTCGCAGGAAAAAGTCACGAAAGAAGGTGCGTCAAAACTCTCGATCGCCAATCTGAAACAAGGAGTGTTCACTCGCGGAATTCTCATCGACTTGCCCAAGCTGAAAGGCGTTGCTTATCTCGAACCGGGAACGGCGATCTACCCTGAAGACCTCGAGGCGTGGGAAAAGAAGACAAAGATCAAAGTCACACCCGGGGATGTGATCTTTGTTCGCACCGGGCGATGGGCGCGGCGCTCGGCAGTTGGGCCGTGGGATGTCAGCAGGAATTCAGCCGGCCTCCACGCTTCGTGCGCGAATTGGATCAGACAGCGCGACGTTGCCATCATCGGCAGCGACGTCGCAAGCGACTTGTTGCCTTCCGGCATCGAAGGTGTGTCGCATCCGATTCATCAACTGGTGCTCGTTGCGATGGGCGTGTACATCTTCGACAACTGCGATCTTGAAGCTCTCAGCGAAGCCTGCGACAAGCGGAACCGATGGGATTTTCTGCTGACGGCTTCGCCAATCGCGGTGGCCGGAGGCACCGGATCTCCGCTGAATCCCATCGCTACTTTCTGATGTGCGAAGAGTGATATGAACGACTCAGATAATCTCCTCTCCGGGCTTCGGGTGATCGATTGCGGAACCTACATCGCCGGTCCGGCCGCTGCGACGATGATGTCGGACTTCGGCGCCGAGGTCATCAAGATTGAGCGCCCGCACGGTGATCCTTATCGGTATCTTTCATTCCTTCCGGGAATGCCGGTCTCCGAACACAACTATTGCTGGCTGCTGGACGGACGCAATAAAAAGAGTCTCGCGCTCGATCTCCGACACGAGACCGCCTGCGAAGTCCTGCATAAACTCATCGCCGCCGCCGATGTATTCATCACGAATTATCCGCCTGATCTCGCAGCCAAATTTCAGGTGCGCTACGAAGATATCGAGCCGCTCAACCCTCGGCTGATCTACGCGCAGATAACAGGCTACGGCGAAGCCGGGGAGGACACCAATAAACCGGGCTACGACACGACCGCTTATTGGGCGCGCTCGGGGCTGAGCGGAATCATGTTCGATCTGACGACGGCGACTTGCGCGACGCCTTGCGGAACGGGCGATCATCCGGTGGCGCTCGCGATGTTCGGAGCGATTATGCTTGCGTTGTATCGGCGTCAAATCACCGGGCTCGGCTCGAAAGTTTCGACATCGCTTATGGCCACGGGCGCGTGGAGCAACAGTTGTCAGATACAAGCCGCGATGCTCGGCGCCGAGTTTCCGCCAAAGCGAACGCGGTTCAACGCACTGGTCCCGCTAGTCAATCAATATCAAACTCGCGACGGACAGCGATTCATCCTTTGTTGCCTGGACACAAAGAATGATTGGGGCCGGGTCTGCCGCGCGATCGGACGCAATGAGCTAATCGACGACCCTCGCTATTCGACCGCCGAAGCGCGATACGAAAACGCAGAGGTGATCGCGCTGCTTGATGAAGCGTTCGCGAAGAAAGATATGGCCGAATGGAAAGTGTTCTTCGATCAACACAGCGTGATCTTCGGTCCCATTCAAACCATTGCCGGCGTTGCGGCGGACCCTCAGATGAAAACCAACGGCGTATTTGCCGAGTTCGATCACCCGCAACTCGGCAGCGTTCCAACCGTCAACAATCCGATCAACGTCAGCGGCGTCGTTAAGGCGAAACCGCAACTCGCGCCCGAAATCGGAGAGCATTCGTTTGAAATCCTTTGCGAGCTCGGCTATGACGATAAAGCGATCCGTCAGATGTTAGATCGCGGAGCAATCGCCGCGCCCGACGATAATTCCGAGCCCGCGTAGCGTGCGCGAGCGAATGGCCAGGCCAGTCCGCGCGGCCCGGAGTTGAAACCAGAATGTTGGATCCCTGGGGACCAACCACGTAGTGATTGCATGTTTATTGCAAACGACCGCCGCGCGGATGCTCACTCCTTTAGAAGTGAAATGTGATCCGTCGCAATTCGGCATATCGAACCCATGACGGAGTTCGCGTCATGCGGCACTTCGTTACTATCAACATTGAACTTTTGACGGAGTTCCATGACGCACGACGACGTGTTTAGTTGAAACGACAACCTCAAACACTCTGCCCTTTCCACACCGCTTCAAAGATTCGCCGTTCAGCGTCTTTCGGTTTCGCTTCGATATCGAGAAACGAAAACCCAACGTCCGGGCCGTGATACGTGCTGATGTCTATTCCACGCGCGCCCAGCGAGCCGGCCTGAAACGTGTGAATGTTGTCTCGCTTCGCCGACAGCGTGTTGATCCGTCCCTGCGCGATTACTTCATTGTGGGTCTCACGCACAAGAAACGCCTGACGCGAGGAGAACTCCGGAGCTTGCCCGTTGATTTCAAAATTGCGAATGCGCGCTTCGCCTTCGAGCCCAACCGTGCACACGCTGGCGTTCGGATGACAATGCGGCGGCAGGAAGGCTCCGGGGTCGAGCTTCCATTCGACTATGAAGAAAGGCGCGCCGCGATAACTCACGCCAAAGCTGACCGGCGGGTGCAAACTTCCAAAGCGGCCGAGCTTCGCTTTTGGAATTTCATCGACGCGCGCTCTCGCGATCATCGAAGCGAGCCAGTGCAGATAAGCCTCCTGACCCGATGCCGACGCATCCTTATGAAGCTCCGCGGCAACGGGCACACACTGTTTTACGAACGATCCCCAATCAAGCGGCCCGGTCATCGCAGCGTTCGTCGTTCCAGTCCGCGCTTCATTCGCATCCATCTGAGCGGCACTAGCTCTTCCCGCAAAACCCGAGATGACTGGCGCCGCAAGCATGGGAAGTAACAGCATGCGGCGGCGTGTCTCAAAGAACCCCGGCGCGATTTCCTGTTTCGAATCGTGAAGCGTTTCGGTTTGAAGTTCGTCGATGCTGTTTTTCATAGTGCTCCTCTAATTCAGCCAACGCAGTTGGCGAAGCCAACGCAGTTGGCGATAGCGTGTAGCTCAGGGCAAGTCCGCGCAGCCCTGGGGATGACGGCGCGTTGGCAGGCAAGCCCGCGCAGCGGGCGGCAGAGGCCCCGTGGCTCATCGACTCCCTGTCGCCCACTGCGTGGGCTCGTCGTTACATGCAAGCACGCTAACCCAGGGCTGCGCAGACTTGCCCTGGGCCACACGCTTCCGCCCACTGAGCGTGGGCGGCCTAACCCTTTTTCACATTCCCCAATTCGCTTCGTAGATGCCCTGTTCGATATCAATCGGAGTCTTCGACATATTCAAAAACGGAGTCTCCCGCTTGGGTTTTATCCGAGTCGTTATGTCGAGTCCGCGGCCGCCTCGCGCGCTCGCTTGAAATCCGTGAATGTAGTCGCGTTCCAGATTCACAAGATTCACCTCGCCGTGAGTCAGCACCTGACTGTGGGTCTTTCTCACCTTGAACGTTCCCTTTGCGTCGAAGTCACGCGCGCCCATGATCTCGTAGTTCTCAACTCTGATCTCGCCTTCAAGTCCAAGCGTCATCACGTTCCCGTAGGTATGCGGATGCGGCCGTATCACCGAGCCCGGTTCCATTCGCCAATGAAGCACATTGAAGGGATCGCCACCCGGATTACCTCCGATGAAAGTCCCTCGGCCGGCGCCCTGTCCGCTGTCACGCATCTCCGGCACGGGCACATCCGCCATCCGCACCGCGTATGAAGCAAGCGTCAAAAGATAACGATGCTGCCCAACGAGAGACGTATCCCCAACCAGCGACTTTGCAACAGGAATCACTTCTTTCAAGAATTCCTCGTAGCTCAATCGAGCCTCGCTCGCGCTTGCAAGCTTCGCCATCCCCGGCAACGCGACTGCGCCAAACGCAAGCGCCACGGTCTTAAAGAAGCACCGCCGCTCGACCAGTACACCTGGCGCGATCTCCGCCGATTCGCCGATCTCTAGTTCTTCAGTTTCTATTTCGCGTGTCAAAGTCTCTCCTTCTTCTCTGCGTGCCTCAGCGTCCTCTGCGGTTAATTCCCCCGACTCTCAAGTCGCAGAGTACCGAGAGACGTCGCAGAGGCACGAATCTACGCGCCTTCCCCCGCAACACCAATGAATCAAAGCCAAATTTCGAATGAGTTCTCGGTGAGTTTCAGGTGAGGAAATAACCACCGCAGTTTTGACATTTAGAACCACCGGCGCAACACCACAAAGTTTGGCTCGAACTCCGATTGCGCTTATAATCAGCCACGCGAAGGACACACATGCAGCAACCGGTTTCCGAAGAAGCAATCATTCGATTCGCGGAATTCGAGCTCGCGCTCAAGAGCGGAGAGCTGCGCCGCAACGGCGACATCATTCGATTGCAGCCCCAGCCTTTCAAGGTGCTGGTCTTTCTCGCTTCGCACGCCGGCCAAACCGTCACTCGCCAGGAGCTTCAACAGGCCGTGTGGCAAGCCGAGACCTTCGTCGATTTCGAACACGGTTTGAATTTCTGCATAAAACAGATTCGCAACGCGCTCGGCGACGACGCGCAATCGCCTCGTCTGATCGAGACCCTTCCGCGCCGAGGTTATCGCTTCATCGCCGAAGTAGAAAAGTTGAACGGCTCATCGACGATCGACCCCGCGCGCGAGTTTGCAAAACCCGAGACGGAGAGAACGGCACAGCCGAAATCATCCGCCAGGATGTTTGTTCTGATCGGCGTGATTGTCATCGCCGCACTCATCGCCGGCTACTTCGCATGGCGAAGGCCCCGGGAGGTCGCGGCTCCACAGTCGAAGGTGATGATCGCCGTGTTGCCGTTTGAGAATCTCAGCGGCGATCCGGCCGAGGATTATTTCTCCGACGGCATGACCGAAGAAATGATCGCGCGGCTCGGCCAGCTTCAACCAAAGAGCCTCGGTGTGATCGCCCGCACTTCGGCGATGACTTACAAAGGCGCCAACAAAGACATCGCGCGCATCGGCCGCGAACTCGGCGTCGGCTTCGTCGTCGAAGGCAGCGTTCGCCGCGCCGACGACCGCGTGCGCATCACCGCTCAGCTCATTCAGGTGAGCGATCAGACTCATCTGTGGTCGGACTCTTACGATCGCTCGACGGGCGACGCGTTGCGAGTGCAGCGCCAGGTCGCCGATCAGATCGCCACCGCGCTTGCGATCGAACTGCTCGCTGATAAGAAGAAAGAAGCGGAAGGTGCTGAGAGCGCCGAGGCCGTGGACGCTTACCTGAGAGGCCGATACCTCTGGAACAAAGGCGACCGCGAAAGCGTCAGCCGAAGCGTCGAGTATTTCAACCAGGCCATTGAGCGAGATTCGAACTACGCCGGGGCCTGGGCCGGGCTCGCCGATGCGTATCGGTTGCTTGGAATGAATTACGCGATGCTCCCGGCCGAGGCTTATCCAAAAGCGACGGACGCGGCCTCGCGCGCGGTCGAGCTTGATCCGGCAAACGCAGACGCGTTGGTGTCACTGGCCACGATCAAGTTCAGATACGAGTGGAGGTGGGATGAAGCCGAGCAGTATTTTCGTCGCGCGCTTGAGATCAACCCCAACCTCGGGATGGCTCATCACGACTACGCGTGGTTCCTTGTAGCGATGCAGAGATTCGACGAAGGCATCGAGCACATGAAACAAGCTCAGCGGCTTGATCCGCTCTCGCCGCTTGCGAATTCGGATGTGGGATGGGTTTATCTAATGGCTCGTCGTTACGATGAAGCGATCGAGCAAATCAATCGCACGCTCGAACTCGAGCCGTCATTCGGTTCGGCGCTCGCATGTCTCGAACGCGCATACACGCTGAGCGGCCGCCCTCGTGAGGCTCTCGAAACGCTGTTGAAAGAAACCGGAGGCCCTGGCGGCATTTCTACGCGAGACGGTGATCCGTCGCAAACCATGAAGTCGCTTTATCGAAAGAGGCTCGAGCGGAGACTTGAAGCGATGAAGAAAGTCCGGTCATCGTCATACAGCATGGCTACGACTTGCGCGTCGGCGGGCGACCGCGAGCAGACCTTCGCGTGGCTCGAACGAGCTTTTAGTGAGCGCGACCCGATGCTGGTTCAAGCGAGAACAGACCCTGCCTTCGACGCCTTGCGCAGCGACCCGCGTTTTGTGACCGTGATCAAACAAATTGGTTTTGAAAGATAGCCGAGCGAAGTCTTTCAGGTCACCGTCAACGCGAAGCCGCTGCGGGTTCAAATCGCGCTTATCGTTCCTACGGTTCTTCAGCGAGAGTGTCCCTACCCTAATCCTCCTCACTCAAGCGACATCAATCACTTCCAGCGGGATTGAAAAGCCCCTTCAATGCCCATATAATCGGCGCCTCCGTTTAGTCGTACGAGTTCTATTCGTGGTGTTCGCCGCAGGAAAACTCGATATGCTATCGCAATGCTCGCCGACGGCGAAACCCCGCAACGAACGCTATTTGTTAGAAAGACACACTGGAGGCGAAGTGCGAAAGGGTGAACTTAGACCTGGAGTTATGTACAGCCGCGTCGACTTATCTCACTACCACCTGTATGCAGCCTTCTTCTTTGCCCTCCATGCCGAGCGCCTCGAGGACAAGGCATCACCAATGGCGAGCTCTGATACCTTGTACCGCTACCGCTCATTCGTGATGGGCGCAATCCTTTCTGCTGTGGCGTCGCTCGAAGCGAGGCTAGCGGAGTTGCAGACTGATGCGGAAATTGGTCCGCCGCTCTTCTCGGTCACGGGTCTTACAAAGGCACAGTGTACCGCCTTGGTAACGGCGCTGGCTGGGCGAGGCGCGATGCTCGACCGCTACCAGGAGGCCCTCCGCGCAATCGGAAAGATCCCATTCAAGGCTGACACGCAGCCCTTCCGCGCAGTGTCTCTTCTCGTGAAGTTGCGGAACTACCTCGTCCACTTCCCCGCCGACTGGTTAGCGATCTCAGACGAAGAGTCAGGCCCTTTGCCACAAACGGAGTTGCCATTGATTGAGCGGCAGCTAAAGCGCCAGTTCCCTTCCACGAAGTTTGCCGAAGCGTCGAAGCCATTCTTCCCAGATCATTGCCTATCTGCGGGCTGTGCGCAGTGGGCCGCTGATTCAAGCTTGGCATTTGCACAGCAGTTCTCAACCCGAGCTGGGGTCGTCATGATGCACCTTAGACCAGTTATCAGGGGCAACTAGGATGCTGTCCCTTCGGCACCCAAGCGACCCAGGGATCGCAAGGTTGTTCGGAGCATCTATTTAAGGCACGCCTTAGTTTAAGGCGTTAGGTGGGTCTAAAATAGTGAGCAAGCGAATGAGACTTGATGAGACATATGAGGGCCATGAGGTTTTTCGGCATCTCTCAGACTACGCCGATTTCTACAAGAGCTTGTCCTTTTCGGTATTTGCCTTCGTTAGTCTAGGTACAAAGGCCGTCTGCAACATCGATTCCTATGTTTACAAGTCAATGCGTGGAACGCTTGAATCGATCAAGCACAGTCTCTTGAATAGACGCATCGCCGACGCATATACCCTGCTTCGTAGATATCATGACTCAGCAGTAATAAACATCTACTCCAACTTGTATCTGAAGGACAATTTCAGCATCGAGAACTTCGTGGTTGATAAAATCCAGAATTGGCTTGAAGGTAAAGACCCGCTTCCTAGGTACGGCGATATGTTGAAATACATCGAAGGTTCCGTGGAAGTTGCGCAGATCAATAAACTGTTATCTGAAAATACAAGATATCGGGAAATACGAAAGCGCTGCAATGATTTCACCCACTACAACTTCTATCGCACCTTGCTCCTCAACGATAACGAGGTATTTCTGAACCGAACGAAAACATTAGAGGGATTTTCTCGGGACCTCGATAATATTCTGATTTGGCACTTGTCTTATCTTTTCCTCCTCAACCAGCACTACATGATGTCGAGCGACTACATGGATAGCTTGGAATGCGGATCAACACCCCCGAAAGACTCCCAGTATCTTGTCGCACCGTTTGTTCAAAAGATTTTCGATTCTGTGGTAAAGACAAACAGAATGGATATTGCCACGGAGATCATGAATACTACCGCTATGAAACTGGAGTGAGATTGTGTCGAACGAGACCTAATCCTGCGTTCCCGGAACCGCGCGCGCAGGAGTGAATACTTTGGTCCTATTACTAGGATGGCCCCGGTATCAACGCGCGGCCTGGTGATGCTGGCGTTGGACGAATTGAAGAAAATGAGCAAAGACTCTCAAGAACTCTGGAACGTTCTTTGCGAACTTGGCGACTATTTCTCTCGCCTTGGAGCCTCCGCCAGATATTCTCAAATGACCGAATCAGAGATCCCGCTTTATGTTGCTTCTCGCCTTATGCAGCAACATCTGCCTACATTTGAACCCGGAGAATTCATTGACAGAAGATTTATGGAGGCGGCATCGCCAGTGCTTGATAAAGTTGATGCTCATATTTGCGCTGTGAGTGCTGAGAACGGGTCGCTTGCGGACCTTATTATTGAGTTCGTCCGGTACGCTGATTCAAAACTCCAGCCGCAAGGTCGGTCGTCTCAATGGAATCGTTTCGTTGATATGGTCAACAAAACGAGCGCAAAAACAGGTATCGCCGAGAGAAACCTTACGCTCGAGGAAGTCTTGGCCGTGGTTCAGAAGAACAAGCGAGTGTGCCCACAACCCCAGAGGTGGCAGCAGCTTTACGAAATGCTGCCACAGAAGCGGAAGGGTGCAGGATGGGAACCCTCGCCTCCGCTGATATTGGCCGCGTGGTGGGACACCCCGGCCCTTCCGAAAATAATTCGCCTACGCGAACACATCGAGTGGGCCGCCGCGCACGGCTGCCTCGACGAGGTTTATTCGTTCTTGTGTGAACTACCAGAGGACCAGTGGCACCACATTGGCGATTAGTGCGCTCAACCAGTTGCGCATCACAAGGAGCGATTGATGCAGTTGACCGAATATGAAGCGCTCGAAGCCTACGCAAAGATGATGAACACATTGAGCGTAGAGCCGATCCGATCTCTTCTTGACGATGGTTTCGTTTACGAGTCGCAGGCGGTCCTTCAGCCAATTGAATCGAAGCAGGCGTTTCTAGACTACATGATCCCAAAGCTTCAGACGATCGCGCGCGGGAACGCCACGGTCTACGCTGAGATGGGAACTGTCGAGGCGTACGGCGAGAAGCAGCCATGCGTAGTTATTGCTCAATATGATCCAGAGAACCTCATTGCCCTCGTACTTGCGAAGGTGTCAAATAACAAGCTCCAACGCATCGACCTCTGCGTTGTTCCACCTCCGCAGGCTGCTCAAAGAAGTGGCGAGTATCCGAAGTGACGCCCAGCTCGGCGATTCACCCGAGCACGCGAACTGGTTTCTTGTGAATCGCCCACGCGCCTCCAAGTTTTAGCGTGTCGCGCGCGCCGGGTGAACTCAATCGTTAGGCCCTTTATCAAGCAGCGACATCTTTCTTCTCCCTTGAACACAATCCTCAATCAAATTAGGAATCATCAAGAAGGTTCAGCGAGAAACTTATAGTTAAGCGAGACGTGTGAACGCGCGTTTGAGTCTGAACGCCCTAAGGTAGCTAGAGCATTCGTCAGTCTGGGCTGAACGCCCTCTCTCCGGTATTATCCCCGAGCATGCAATATCGTGAGATCAAACCAAGCCCTCCGCTTTCGGAATTTGTCGAATGCTTTTGGACTCTCGAAGGCGACGGGCGAGCAGAGACCGCCGGCGATCTCATTCTCCCCGACGGTTGCGTCGAAATGGTGTTGAACTTCGGCGACCCGTTTTGCGAACACAAACAACACAACCAGAAACTCACTCAACCGATGCGGCTCGTCGTAGGACAGATGACCGGGCCGATGCGTATCGGGCCTACCGGCAAGGTTCAGTTGATCGGCGTCCGGTTTAATCTCGGCGGCACTCGACCCTTCTTTCGCATCGAGACTGAGGAACTGACTAACCGGTACGCGGCGCTCGAAGACGCGGCGACGGATCTCGATCGCGAAATAACCTCGCGCGAGTTCGAGCCATCCCTGGAGCGGAGCGTCGGCGTGCTCGAGGAATTGCTGACTCGCCGATTGCTACAGCCTTCAAAAGAAGACGCGCCGGTTCGTTACGCCGTCAATCGTATTCTTCGGAGTAACGGTTTGATCGGAATCAGCGAGCTTGCCTCGGGCGCGGGGATCAGCGCGAGACAGTTGGAACGCCGGTTCTTGCGCGAGGTCGGGATCGGTCCCAAGCTGCTGTGCCGGATACTCAGATTCCAACAAGTGTTCCACGCAGTCGAGCAGGACTCGGGCAACTGGGCTTCGGTAGCCGCGCGTTGCGGTTACTACGATCAGTCTCATTTGATCCGGGACTTTCAGCAATTCGCGGGCGCGGCTCCCGCTTTGATACTCGCGAACGCCGGCGCGCTCACCGACTTCTTCACGCGAAAAAATCGCGCGTCGCTTTTTTCCAATACACCTTGGTGAGACGGTTCTGAGATACTTTGAGAATGAACTGCGGTCGCGGAGAGTCGCATGACGTTCGGCAGGTTGCACTGATTGCAACCAGAGAGTGTAGAATGCGCCTATGGAACGAGACCTCAAGGAAGAAGCAAAACGTCTGATCGACAGCCTCCCGTCTCTTTCGTCGTGGGAGCAACTGATGTACGAGATCTATGTGCTTGAGGCGATTGAGAAGGGCCTTGCTGACAGTAACGAGGGCCGAAAGACATCCGTCGAGGACGTTCGAGCGGAGTTTGGCTTGCCGCAATGAAGGTGAACTGGACCGAAGCGGCACGCACTCAATTGCGCGACATCCGTGGGTTTGTCGTCGGCTCGTCTCCGCAGTACGCGACCAAGATGGTTGATCGGCTCACGCGGCGATCTCAGCAGATCGCCATCTTCCCAGGTCAGGACGAATCGTACCTGAGGCGAACGATGTCAATATTCGCGAGGTACTCGAGTGCCGTATCGTATCATCTACCACATCCTCGAAGACGAGATCGATATCATTGTTGTTGTGCATGGCGCGCGGCAGTGGCCGGAAGAACCATAGCAACGCACCCACTTCTTCATAAGAAACAATCGCCCGTCGCTTTTTTCCAATACACCTCGCTGAGTGAAGTTCTAAGATCGCGCGCGGAGGAAATCAAATGAGAATGCGATCGATAAGAATTGGACTCGCGTGCGCGATGGTCTGTGTGGCAATCAGCGCAATTCTTTTGCCGGGCTCAGCCGCGATGAATGAGAACTCGAAGATTGAAGACCTCGCGTGGATAAGCGGGGATTGGGAGACGACGAGCGGCACTATGCAGATCGAGGAGCATTGGACTCGCGTGGCGGGAGGCTCGATGATTGGGATGGGTCGCACAATTGCGAAGGGCAAAACGGTTTTCTTCGAGTACTTGAGGATCGAATCGCGAGCCGATGGTATTTACTACGTCGCGCATCCGAAGGCGCGGCCGGGCACCGACTTCAAACTGGTGCGAGTCGAAGGCCAGTCCGCCGTATTCGAGAACCTTGCGCATGATTTTCCAAAGCGGCTGATCTATCGCAAGAACGCCGATGGGTCGCTTACGACTCGGGTCGAAGGCGACGGCACCGAGAAGGAGAAGCCGGAGGAGTTTCGATTGCAACCGATGAAATGATCGGGGCGGCGTTTGTAGTCCGGCCTTCAGGCGGAAGTTTGTATTCTCTCTCGACGACGAAAACCGAAGATACGAACTTCCGCCTGAAGGCCGGACTACGAACGGGGAACGGGACCACGAACGAGCGGCGCTGTATGTCATCACACTCAAACGGCACCATTGAGTTGACGCTTGACGATCACGATGAGCGCGGATGCATAGCGCGCATCATCGTCGATAACGAAGCCCGGCTTAATATTCTGAACAGCGAATTGATTCGGCAACTGACTACCGCCGTCAGGAGCCTCGCGAGCAATGACCGGCTGCGTGTGTTGATCCTCACCGGAGCCAGCGATCGGGCTTTCATCGGCGGAGCTGACATCAATGAGATGGTGGGATTGGATCGGTCGTCGGCGCGAGAATTCATTTCCCGATTGCACGCGGCCTGCCTCGCTCTTCGAGAGTTGCCGGTGCCGGTGATCGCCCGAATCTCAGGCTATTGTCTCGGTGCGGGGTTAGAGATCGCGGCGTCGTGCGATCTGAGAGTCGCCGCCGATCATTCGACGTTCGGCATGCCCGAGGTCCGGGTCGGTATTCCCTCGGTCATCGAAGCCGCGCTGCTTCCGCGATTGATCGGATGGGGTAAGGCCGCCGAGCTGATCTATACCGGCGAGTCGATCCGGGCGTCAGAGGCTTTGGCCTGTGGTCTGGTTCAGCGAGTCGTACCTGTTGCCCAACTCGATAAGGCCGTTGAGCGATGGACTGAAGCGATTCTCAACACCGGCCCGAAAGCTTTACGTTTGCAAAAAGCTTTGATGTGCGAGTGGGAACGCTTGCCGCTCGAGCAAGCCATCGAGCGCGGCATTGAATCGTTTGTGGCCGCTTATGAAACCGACGAGCCGCAAGAGATGATGAACAGATTCATTTCGCGCCGGCGAAAGTAAGCCGGATAATCATTGCTCGGTGATGTCATAGCGTATTGCCGGCTTACGATTGCAGGCTCCGCTGCGTCCTCGGCGTCCTCCGCGGTTCAGTCCCAAGGCAAGGAAAGGGAAAACCGCAGAGGACGCTGAGGTACGCAGGGGATGTACAGCAGCAACGCACCAATACCCCGCCACGCGTTGCTCAATCGTGCTGAACCAAAGCAATGATTCGAAGCGGGCCGCCGCTGCCTCCGCGAATCTTCATCGGCATCGCGATCACCATCGAAACATTTGCCGGCAGGCGATCGAGATTCGCCACATTTTCAAAAGCCGGTATGTCCTGGGCCATCAGTAGGCGATGACTTTCGAACATCTGTGATTGGCCGTAGTCGATGCTCGCCGTATCAAGCCCAACCGCTTTGATCTTGCGATTCTCCGTCAGCCATCGCGCGGCTTCAGGCGCGAGCCCGGGAAAGTGCAGCTCGGCGACCGCCGCATCGCCCCGCTTATCCGTCCCGAGATACTTCAAACGACCGGGCCAATACGCGGACCACCCTGTCTGGAGCAACACAATCGAGTCATCCGGAATCCGGCCGTGTTGTTTTTCCCAGCCCTCGAAGTCCGCGCTGCTGATTTGATAATCGCGATCCGCGGCGGCTTTCGCCGACACGTCGATTTTTATCGCGGGGCCGATCAGTCGCGTGAGCGGGATCTGATCGACTGTGTTGTGACCTTCGGCGAAATGGATCGGCGCATCGATGTGCGTGCCGCCGTGTTCAGCCGCGCTGAACTGATACGCCGAGTAGTAGTAGCCTTTGTCGTTGATGCCCGCGGCGACGGTGTCGAGCTTGAAGGGCTCGGCGGTTGGCCAGTAAATCGTTTCGGCGGAGAAATCGTGCGAGAGGTCAATCCACTCGCCCTGGGGCTGGCTATTGCCGGCGCCTTGTGGTTGGCGAGTCGCGCAACCGGATAAGAGAACCAATCCTAGAACAAACGCAGCGCTTTGTTTCTTCACAGTCATAGCCTCCGATCGCATTGTCGTTTTCGGGAGACTATCACGTGAAGACGCTTAAGTCAGTGTGGAGTGCGGAATTCGGAGTGTGGAGTGTCGAGTTCTGAGTTCGGAGCCCACGTAGTGGGCAAAAGCATGTAGCCCAGGGTGAGCTCGCGAGCCCTGGGGCAACTTCGCCACCGGCGTCAAGCCCGCGTAGCGGGCGACAGCGAAACACCGTTCGACCGACCGCCTTCTGTCGCCCGCTACGCGGGTTCCAATCGCGAACTACGCGGTGTACCCAAGGCTGCGCGGACTTGCCCTGGGCTACACGCTTTTGCCCACTACGTGGGCTACTCTCCCCTGACGCCTGCTGAGTTCTTCTGACCTCTGACTTCTGACCTCTGACTTCTGACTTCTGACCTCTGACTTCTGACCTCTGACTTTTGACTTCTGACCTCTGACTTTTGACTTCCGACTACGGACCACTGAATTCTTCATTCATATCTCAGCGCCACCATCGGGTCGACCTTGATCGCGCGGCGTGCTGGAACGAAGGCCGCGAAAAAAGCTACTGCGGCTAACAACACCGCGACCGAAAAGAATGTTACGGGATCGGTGACGCTCACTCCGAATACCAATCCGCTGATCAACCGAGTGACCGCGATCGAGGCCGCAACTCCCACGACAATTCCCGAGCCCGCAAGCACCAACGCTTCCCTCGCGATCATCTTCACCACGTCGGAAGTCCCCGCTCCGAGCGCGCGGCGTATGCCGATCTCGTGAGTTCGCTGCGTCACCGAGTAAGCAATCACACCGTAGATTCCAATCGCCGCAAGCACCAACGCCAGAGCGGCGAAGATCCCGAGTAACAGCATCGTGAAGCGGTGAGTCGCCAGCGAGAAATTAAGCACCTCGGTCATCGGGCGAATATCAAACGGCGGAAGATCGCGATCAATCGCGCGAATCTCTTCTCGCACCGCGCCCGCGAGCTTCATCGGGTCCCCGGTCGTGCGCACCGCCAGCATCATTCGCGACTGCGCGTTCTGCCGATGAATCTCGTAGACCTCTGGCTTCACCTCTTTATCCAATCCGTCCTGCTTCTCGCCTCGAACGACACCGATGATCGAATACCACGGCGACTCGATGGCCGGCTTTGAGAACTTCACTCGTTTGCCGATCGGATCCTGATTCGGATAGGCCCAAAGCGCGAAGACATCGTTCACTACGATCACCGGAGGACTGGTGGCAGTATCGCGATCGTCGTATTCGCGGCCATTCAGTAATGGGATTCGCATCGTGCGAAGATAACCGGAGGTCATTTGCTTGTGCCGAACTTCGCGCAAGTAGTCATCTGGCTCGCGCCCATCAACCGTCGCATCGCCCGTCCAGTTGTAGCCCTGCAGTGGCAAGCGCGTGGCCGCGCCAACCGATTCAACACCCGGCAACGCACCGAGCCTTCGCTCGGCCTGTTCGAAGAAATCTATTCTCTGACGATCCTCGGGGTACTTGCTCCCGCGAAGCTCGACGCTCAAGGTCAGCACGTTATTAGGGTCACAACCGGGATCGACCTGCACAAGCCGCGCGAAGCTGCGGATCAACAACCCGGCGCCAATCACCAGCATGAACGAAAGCGCGACTTCGGAAACCACCAGCACGCTACGCAGACGCGCGCGCCGCGAACCCCCGCTTCCCTTCTGACCTTCCCGGAGCGTGTCCGTCAACTCGTGACGCGAAACCTGGATCGCCGGAAGCAGCCCGGCTACGAGCGCGGCGAGAAGCGTAATGGCCAACGTGAATCCGAGCGTCGCACCGTCCAGTTTCACTTCGTCGAGTCGCGGGATTCCTCGCGGCGCAATCGCGAGCAGAAGCTCCTTAGCCCACACTGCGACCAGCACTCCGAGGGCGCCGCCAAGCAATGCGAGCACAAGACTCTCCGTAAAAAGTTGCCGTATGATGCGCCCGCGTCCGGCGCCCAACGCCGCCCGGATCGCCATTTCTTTTCGGCGAGCCTCGGCGCGAGCGAGCAGCAGATTCGCGACGTTCGCGCACGCGATCAACAACACCAATCCGACCGCGGCTAGAAACACGAGCAACGCGGGCCGGCTGTCGCCGACAATCCAATCGTGAAGCGGACCAAGTCCGACGCCCATCTGTGTGTTCGTGTCCGGATACTCGCCTTCGAGCGCCCCGGCTATCGAGGTCATATCAGAGCCTGCCTGTTCGCTAGAGACGCCGCTCTTTAGTCGGCCAATTGCGCGCAGAAAGTGGGGCCGCCGCAGAGTAGCGATTTGCGACTGATCCCATCCCATCGGCGTCCATAGCTCAACTTCACGAGTCGGGAAATAAAAGCCCTCGGGCATGATGCCGACGACTGTGCGATTCGTTCCATTGAGTGAGATCGTTTGACCAACGATCGAAGGGTCGCCGCCGAAGCGGCGTTGCCAGAGTTGATGACTCAGCACCACAACGCGATGATTGCCGGCCCACGTTTCTTCCGCGCTCAAGGTGCGCCCGAGCGCCGCGTCCACTCCGAGGACCGAAAACAGATTGCCCGTCACATACAAGCCGCGCAGGCGCTCCGGCTCACCGCCGCCGGTCAGAAACATGTTCGAGAGCCCGGCCTCCTTTGTGTCAGCGCCCATGTACGCCGCGATGTCTTCGAAAGACTGATTGCGCTTTTGCCAGTCGAACAGGTTCGCGGGCGCAACCGTAGCCTGCGTCCAGCCTTTCAATGGATTGGTCTCCCAGAACTGAACAAGTCGTTCCGGCTGTGCGTAGGGCAACGGGCGCAGGAGCACACCGTTGACTACGCTGAAGATGGCTGTGTTCGCGCCCACACCAAGCGCCAGCGTCAAAACAGCGACGGCTGAGAAACTCGGATGCTTGAAGAGCATTCGAGTCCCGAGACGCAGATCTTGAACGAATATGTTCATGAATTCTCCAGTTCCGGGTTCCGGGTTCAGGGTTCAGGGTTCCGGGTTCAGGGTTCAGGGTTCCGGGTTCAGGGTTCAGAGGTCGCTCTAACTGCTAAATCCTAAATCCTAACTTCCTAAATCCTGATTCACTCGTATCTCAGCGCTTCGATCGGGTCGACCCTCGACGCGCGGCGAGCGGGCACGAAACAGGCTCCCAGAGCCACTCCTGCCAGGACTACCGGAATTGCTATGAACGTCACCGGGTCCGTTGCGCTAACGCCGTAGAGCAGCGTCGCCATCAAGCGAGTCAGCCCAAACGATGTGATCAATCCCGCCGCTATCCCCGCTCCCGTCAGCACCAATCCATGCCTCACAACCAAACTCAGCACGTCGCGTGACTGCGCGCCCATCGCCATTCGAATACCGATCTCGTGAGTCCTCTGCGACACCGAGTAGGAAATCACGCCGTAGATTCCAAGAGCCGCGAGCAGCAATGCGGCCGACGCGAATATTCCCAGCAACAGCATGTTGAACCTGCGCTGCGACAACATCTCAGACAACGTTTGATCCATGGTCTTGATGTCATAGACCGATTGGTCGCGGTCGATCGACCATACCTGGTCTCGCAACATTCCGGCAAAGCTCGCGGGATCAGTCGATGTGCGCGCGACGACAGTCAGGGCGTTATCCGGATTCTGCGATTCCGGCAAGAAGGTTTCCGGCCGCACCGGGCGGTCGAATCCCGTGCGGCGCATGTCGCCTACGACGCCGACGATCGTAATCCACGGGTTGTCCGGCGCTGGGCCGCCATAAACGTAGCGCTTACCGATCGGGTCCTCGCCGGGGAAGAACCGATTCGCAAACGTTTCGTTGATGATCGCGACCGGCGGCGTGCCTAGCGCATCGCGATCATCGAATTCGCGTCCGCTGATCAGGGGAATACCCATCACTTTGAAATATTTCGCTGAGACCGCGTCGAGCGGTACTTCGATGGACTGGGCGCCGGTCGCCTGGGGCCGCCCTTCGATTGCGAAGTTAGTCGAGTTGGGAGTGTCCGAAAGAAAGATGGTCGAGATCGCGCCCGCCGATTGAACTCCGGGCACGGCTTCGATGCGCTCGAACAGTTGTTGAAAGAAGTCGGCGACCTGTTTGCGCTCTTTGTATTTTGAACCGGGCAACTGCACGCGCATCGTGATCAGGTGTTCGGGATTGAAACCCAATTCAAACTGCTGAAGCCGCATGAAGCTGCGGATCAACAACCCCGCGCCCACAAGCAACACCAGCGACAACGCGATCTCCGACACAACCAGCAGATTCCGAATGCGCGCCCCGCCGCCGCCAGTCGAATCGCGGCCGCCTTCCTTGAGCGCGTCGTTGACATCCGGCCGCGACGCCTGCAGCGCGGGAACCAGTCCGAAGATCAGTCCGGTGACGAGCGATATGCCCAGGGTGAAAGCGAGCACGCGGGCATCGATTCCTGTTTGATCCAGACGCGGAATGTCGGCGGGCGCAAGCGCAACCAGCGCGCTGAGTCCCCAAACCGCCATCAGTAAACCTACAGCGCCGCCTAACACGCCAAGCAGAACGCTTTCAGTGAGCAACTGCCGAATGATCCTCCACCGCCGCGCTCCGAGCGCCAGGCGAATCGCGACTTCTTTTTCACGCATCGCCGCGCGCGCGAGAAGCAGATTTGCGACATTCGCGCACGCTATGAGAAGTACAAAACCGACCGCCCCAAGCAGAACCAGAAGCGCGGACCTTACCGTATGAGTTTCCTGATCGTGAATCAGTCTGAGATTGACACCGTAGTCCGATTGAAAATACTGATCGTCCAGCCGTTTGGCTATCGCAGCCATATCGGCTTGCGCCTGCGCGAGCGTCACTCCGGGTTTGAGCCGGCCGACCGCCTTGTACGCGATGGAATTTCGCGCCTGCCTTCGTTGCGGAGTCACCGTCAGCGGCACCCAGAACTCGGTTGTCTTCTCTGGAAAACTGAAGCTGGCGGGCATTACGCCGATGACTGTGCGATTTATTCCATTGAGGCTGATTTGCTGACCGATGACCGACGCGTCGCCGCCAAAGTTTCTCCGCCAAAGCCCGTTGCTCAAAACAACCAACATGTCTTTGCCGGGCTCCTGCTCATCTTCGGTGAATGTGCGGCCCAGCGCGGCATCGACACCGAGGACCGAAAACAAACTGGCGGTGTTCCACACGCCAACGACGCGCACCGGGTCACCAGCGCCCGTGAGGTTGAAGCTGCGAGTATTGAACGCAGCCATATCTTCGAAGACCTGATTCTGCTCCTTGTAGTCGACATAGTTCGGATATGAATGCCAGTCCTCGCTTACGCCGAGCTTGGGATTGCTCATCCAGATCATCGATATTCGATCGAAGTTTTTGTAAGGCAGAGGGCGCAGCAGGATGGCATTCACCACGCTGAAGATCGCGGTGTTGGCGCCGATCCCGATCCCGAGCGCAAGCACCACGATGATGGTGAACGACGGCTTCTTGAGCAGCATTCGAATCGCATAGCGTAGATCCTGGATCAAGGTTTCCATTGTGCCTCCTCGGTAGTCCGTAGTCAGTAGTCCGTAGTCGCTTCCTTGAAACACGTTGCTACGGACCACGGACTACGGACGACGGACTTCCTCATTCATATCTCAGCGCAATCATCGGATCGACCTTCGCGGCGCGGCGCGCAGGAACATAACTGGCAAGCAACGCCACGCCAGCGAGCACTCCCGGAACCGCAAGAAAGGTCACTGCATCGAGCGCGCTGACGCCATACAGAAAGCTCGTCAGCAGACGAGTCACCGCGAACGCCACAATCAAGCCGCCGGCGACTCCGCTTGCCACCAGCGACATGCCTTGCTTCAACACCAGCCGCAGCACGTTTCCTTTCTCCGCTCCAAGGGCCATCCGTATGCCGATTTCGCGAGTCCTTCGCGAAACCGAGTAAGACATCACACCGTACAAACCGACTCCGGCCAGCAACAGAGCCAGCAGCCCGAAGATGCTCAACAACGCCGCGCCCATTCGCGCGGCAAAAAGCGATCCGGCCAGTACGTCATCGAGCGATTGAAGACTGGTCACCGCAAGATCGCGATCCAGCGACTGTATTTCCTGTCTTACCGCCGCCGCTACGCCTGTTGGGTTGCCGATTGTGCGAACGTGCAACGTCATTCCGGTTTCGTGATTTTGCGCGAGCGGAACATAGATTGTCGGACGCGGGTTCTCGCCGAGAGTGTGATACTTGCTGTCGCGGACGAGGCCTATGATTTGAGTAAACGGCCCGCGCGCGCCGCGAAAGCTAACACGCTTGCCGATCATCTCTTCATTCTCAAAGTAACGGCGGGCGAAAGCTTCGTTGGCGATCGCAACCGGAGACGCGCCTTCACTGTCCTGCGCTTCAAAGGCGCGGCCGGCGAGCAGCCTGATACCCATCGTGGAAAAGTATTTCATCGTCACTACGTTTGTGTTCACCGAGTAGGTGTTCTCATCCTGACCGCCGCCTTCGCTGCGGCTCGCGTTATCGGGCCCTTGCCGGCCTTCAATCAAGAGACTGCTTGTGCGGCCGCCGCCGCTCATCGGCACTACTCGAGCGAGCGCGGCAGATTCGACTCCAGGCAGCGCTTCAACGCGCTCGATCACCTGCCGGTAGAATTGCTGGCCTTGCGGCCTGGTGTATCGAAGCAGGTTGATATTGAGATCTGCATCCAGAATCTTCGCGGCATCGAATCCGGGATCAATTGACTGCGCGTTGTTCAAACTTCTAAGAAACAACCCCGCGCCAATCAACAACACTAACGATAATGCGACCTGCGCTACGATCAGCAGATTGCGAAGCTTGAACCGCCGGCGGCCTCGTCCGACAACCGATGCTTCACCTTTGAGCGCGGGAACAAGATCCGCTCGCGAGGCCTGCAATGCGGGCGCGAGGCCGAAGATCACTCCAGTGGCAAGCGATAATGCGAATGTGAATGCGAGCACGCGGCTGTCGAGTTTGTAGTCCAGCGTGAATGAGAACATTCCGCTCGGCGGCGTGGCGGACTTCAACAGGTCAACCGTCCACAAAGCGAGCAACAGTCCGCCTACTCCTCCCGCAAGCGCCAGCACCACGCTCTCAGTTAACAATTGACGCACGAGCCGCGCGCGGCTTGCGCCCATCGCCAATCGCACGGCGATCTCTTTGCGGCGCGCTGACGCTCGCGCGAGCAACAGGTTCGCGACGTTCGCGCACGCGATCAGCAAGACCATACCGACCACCGCAAGCAGCAATCCGGCTACCGAGACTAATTGCGTATAAGCCTGCGGATCGACTTTGCCGACCGGAAATAGCGTCGCGATCCTATCGCGATTCTCGTCGGGGTAGGCTTGCTCGAGTTGCGATGCGAGCGTGGAGATCGCAGTCTGAGCTTGCTCGATTGAGACGCCGGGCTTGAGCCGCCCGATCATCTTCATCCATCGCGCGCCTCGCCGTGAGAGCAAGTCCGCATTCATCTCGCCCGAAAATCCGCCGCGCGGCGGCCTCACCAAAGCCTGCATCATCGCCGGTATGTAGATGTCGTTGTTTTCAAGGACCTCTGGTCCGTTGAATCCGGCTGGGGCCACGCCGATGATAGTGAACGCGTGACCGTTCAGTGAGACTTGTTGCCCGGCGACTTGCGAGTCACCAGCGAACCGGCGTTGCCACAAAGAGTGACTGATCACCGCAACAGGATTTGCGCCGGGCGTGATGTCTTCGTCGGGCAGGAAGGTGCGTCCGATCGCAGCGTGCACTCCCAACGCATCGAAGAAATTTCCCGAGACGATCGATCCCGAAACCAATTCTGTTTGATCTTCGATCCGCGCGCTTGTAGTGATGCTCGAATAGGTGAGCAGATCGCTGAACGCTTCATTCTTGTCGCGATAATCAATGTAGTCCGGATACGAAGAAACTCCCCACGGGCTCGTGCGAGTCCCGCTGAACACAAAGACGAGTTTGCCGGGATCGCTCACCGGCAACGGTCGAAGAAGCGCGGCGTTGACGACGCTAAAGATCGATGTGTTCGCGCCGATCCCGAGAGCCAGGGAGAGCACCGCTACGGCCGCAAAACCCGGACTCGCCCTTAAGACTCGAAAGCCGTAACGCAGGTCTTGTATGAGGGTTTCCATTCGTCCTCCTTGGGATTTGGGATTTAGGAGTTAGGATTTAGGAGTTAGGATTTAGGCTCGATTCCTTATTCCAGACTCGCGACTCAGCGCTTTTGATTGATTTGTCCGGACTAAATCCCAAATCCTGATCCCAAATCTCAAATCTCAAATCTCAAATCCCACTTCCTAAATCCTAAATCCTTTATTCATATCTAAGAGCGACCATCGGGTCGACTCGTAACGCGCGGCGCGCCGGGATCAGACACGCGGACAGCGCGACCGCAACAACAGCCAACGCCAGCGCCGCGAAAGTCGCCGGATCTGTCGCGCTGACGTTGAACAGCAGAGCCGACATCAACCGAGTCAGTGCAAAAGCTCCAATCAATCCCGCGATCATTCCGATCACCGCGATCAGCATCCCCTGCTTCACAACCAGCGTCTGAACGTCTCTCGGTTTGGCGCCGAGCGCAATTCTCACTCCGATTTCGTGCGTGCGCTCGGCTACAGAGTAAGCCATCACGCCGTAGATTCCGACCGACGCCAGCAGCATCGCAAGCACTGCGAATAACCCGAGCAGCAACGCATAAGAGCGAGTCTCAGCCGCTTGATCGTGCAAACGATTCTCGAGCGTCGCGACGCTGTAAACCGGAAAGTCCGGATCAAATACCTGAACTTCGTTCCTCAATGTGGCAAGCATCGCCGACGGATCGCCTTTTGTCCGGACTATCAAACTAACGCCGATCACGACCTCACTTTGGAGCAGCGGGGTGTAGACCACAGGCTCCGCGTTTTCATCCTGCCGCAGCGAGCGAAACTTAATGTCCCCCGCCACACCTACTACAGTCATCCATGGCGCGGTCGAGTTCTCGGCCCCGAACTTGACGCGCTTGCCCAGCGGGTCCTCAGTGGGCCAGTACCGTCTCGCAAACGACGAGCTAACTATCATCACTTGAGGCGACTGCGAATTATCGCTCGGCGTGAAGTCGCGTCCCGAGATGAACGGTATTCCCATCGTATGAAAATAATTCGGGCTGACGTTGTGGTAATAAACCGTGTCACGCTCGGCGGGATCGATCGGGGGTTTGCCTTCGATCGAGTAGCCGCGATTGATGCCACTCCAGACGAAGGGATCAATAAACGTGGCTCCGGCTGATTCGACACCGGGCAACGCCTCCACGCGTTCGATCAGGCGTTGACCCAACGCCGGGCGCTCGTCTCCATGATACTTCTTGTTGGGAACGTCTATGCGAAGTGTTACAAGATGATCGGGTTTGAATCCGGGATCCGTTGCGAGCATTCGCCCGAAGCTGCGTAGCATCAATCCCGCGCCGATCATCAGCATCAACGCAAGCGCAATCTCGGTAGCCACAAGCGCGCCACGAAGCCGTCCTCCGCGCGGCCCGGCAATCGAGCGGCTGCTTTCCTTGAGGGCCTCATTCACTCCGGTCTTTGAAGCTTGAAGCGCGGGCGCGACGCCCATCAGCACACCGGTCGCAATCGATATCATTGACGTGAAAATAAGCACTCGTGGATCGATGCCCACGGTCGCAAAGCTGGGAAGCGAGATCGGCATGATCGAAACAAGCAGATCGACGCTCCACACAGCAAGCAACAATCCGGCAACGCCACCCAATCCCGCAACCAGCAAACTCTCGGTGATCAACTGACGAGCGATTCTCCCGCGGCTCGCGCCAAGCGCCAGCCGGATCGCGATCTCCCGGCTGCGCGTGGCCGCTCTCGCGAGAAAGAGATTCGCCACATTCGCACAAGCGATCAATAATACAAACACCACCGCGCCGAGAAGCACCAGCAACGGTGTTCGATTCTTGCCGGCCAATCGTTCTCGCGCGGTGATCAGCATTGCGCCGCGCCCGGCGTTGGCCTGGGGAAAATCGTTTGCCAAACGCGAAGTCACCGTGTCCATTTCGGCTTGAGCGGCCGCAAGCGAAACGCCCGGATTGAGCCGGCCGATCACGCGGTGCCAATGAATGTCGCGCGCCCCGAGAAAGTTGAAACGCGCGGTCGCCGGATAAAGGGCAGGCCGCATCATCATCGGCACCCAGACGTCGGCGATCCCTGAGAATCCTTTGAAGCCTGCGGGTGTTACCCCGACGATTGTGAACTCCGCTTCGTTGAGCTTCAGCGTGCGGCCAATCACCTTCTCATCGCCGCCCAGTTGGTTTTGCCAAAACGTGTGACCGATGATCGCGACCGGAGCCGCGCTCGGGTTGTTGTTCTCTTCGGCTAAAAAAGTACGCCCACGCAACGCTGTCACGCCGAGCAGCTCGAAGTAATCATCCGATACTAATTCTCCGACAACGCGCTCTGCCTGATCCAACCCGGTCACGTTGAGATCGTCGGCGGAGTAAGCGGCGAGCTTCTCGAACGAGCTTTGTCCGCCGCGCCAATCGAGAAAATTGGGATAGGAAACCGGCATCGGGTTGGCCCCGACTTTTTCAGCCGCGAAGATCAAGCGATCGGGTTCGGCGTAGGGCAGCGCTCGCAGGAGCACGGCGTTGACGACGCTGAAGATCGCGGTGTTTGCGCCTATTCCGAGCGCGAGAGTCAGAACAGCAATGGTGGTGAAAGCGGGCTTCGCTGAGAGCAGTCGCAGCGCGTATCTAAGGTCCTGCCAGAGAGAATCCATTCATTGCCTCCGAGGATCGAGCACACTTTCGTTTAGAGTGAGATAACCAAACTTAGTGCCACCGCAAGCACGTGCTAACTCATAGTGAAGGCGAGGTCTGAGATGAGATCGTTGAACATCCGATGTGCGTTCGTGGGATTAGGAGTTCCGCAACTGGGCAGTGCCAGGAGAAACATAGAGGTGAGGTAACTAGTTGCTTGTAACATGCATTTCGCTAGCGACCAAACAGAGAGGAATCCGCGTGAACCCGTCAAATCCGTTGCATCCGTGGTCTATGGTTCTGCGGAATCTCGTGCCAGGGATGCATAGACCACGGATGACGCTGATTTGACGGGTCAGCACGGATCTCACCTCCGCTAGCGATATGCCGTTACAAGCAACTAGTGCTTGAGTCTTTGCGCACGCTTGCCAGCGAGGTAGATGATCCCATCCGCAACTTGCGAGCGCCAGTCTGCGGGATCGTGACGAGCCCCGCTCACCTCAAGGTAACGCACGTCGTATCCCTTCGCCAGCAGCGCGTCGCGAAGCCTCTGGTTCGCCTCGATGAAGATCGGACCCGCCGGAGTTCTTATAGTTTCAAGCGCGCCCACTACGATGTAGATGCGAAGGTCGAGCTTCGGCGAATTCTTGAATTGCTGGGTCAGCCATTCGGGCTCATCGAACCCACCTTCGTTGCCGCGCCAGAACGCGCCGCTCTGAGAAAGCACATTCCCAAAAAGCTCCGCGTGTTTTCGCGCTACGTAGGTTGCGCCCAATCCTCCTCGACTGCATCCGGTGATAATTGAGTCGTGCGGATCGGTTGAAACTCGCCAGTTCGCGCGAACCCAGGGGACCAGTTCTTTCGCGACATAATCGGCAAAGCTCGCGTGATTATCCAGGTCCGCGGCGCTTGCTCTTGCGTCTCCGCTATCGATCATCACCGCGATCGTTGGCCAGATCTCATCTGCCGCAAGAAGGTTGTCGAGTATCGTCGCCAGGGGGATCTCATTTGTGGAATAAGCGCCGGTGAAGCACATCAACATTTTGTAAGGCACTGTCGACTTGGGGTTATAGTTTGGAGGAGTGTATACCCAGCTCTGTCGCGTCTTTGCCGCCACTTTATCGGTCAACGTAAACGTTTCGAGCTTCCCGCGTGAGACTCCCGGTTTGATCTCAGTCCATTGCTGCTCAACAGGAGTGCCAACCGCTTGCGTCTCGAGATGGTTCAAACCAGGACTGTGTTCGGTGGTGGGTTCATTCTTAGCGGCCGGAGTCGATGACGCGGTTAGGTTCCCGGCCAACAGCAGGCACACCAGCACAGCGATCCATGAATTCGCAGTTGTCCTTCGCACGCCTCTAAGCCTTCGCCGCTTTGAGTTCCTGATGACTTCTACTTCGTCACACGCAGTTTGATCGATCGCGTGTGATGAATGTGGAACTTCAATCCCGTAGGGATGGCCTGCCTATAGAAGCAATGCCAGCGATGAGTCTTTGTAACTCCTTTAGGAGTTACTTGTAACTCCTTTAGGAGTTACCTGTGTTCCCGGTAATAGGTGACTCCTCTCAACCGGTTCTCGCCAGTTTGCGCCCGTGAACGTTACTTATCGTTCTTGTGCTTCTCCTTGTGCTTCTCGTGGTCCTGATCGTCGGCCATATCCTGATAACGCTTGAAGCGAGCGTCGCTTCGCAAGCTATCGAGATCGTTGTCACCGTGAACGTAATCCTCAACGTTGAATCCGGCTTCGTGCGACTTCTCGAGCCACTCGAACGCCGCGTCTTTGTTTCCCATCATCGCGTTGGCGCAAGCGATGTTATACATCGCGGTCGACGGCCGATATCCGTTCTGGATCGCTCGCTGAAAGGCGTCGATCGCACGAGCGTGTTCGCTCGAATAGTGAAGCGCGAATCCGAGATTGAACCACGCGCGGCCGCTCGCGGGCTGGCCCTGGACGAAGGATTCAAAGTGCTTGACTGCCGGCGCCCATCGTTGTTTCGAAAACTGTGAATCGCCGTCACCATCTCGGGTGAATTGAGAAAGTGAGAGTGCGCGGCTCAGTTCGTGAATCTTCTTGAAGCGCGGATCGCTCCGAAGGTTCGCAATGTCGGAATCTTCCATGAGCTTATCCGGGCCGTCGAAGCCCGCATTGATCGATTTCTCGAGCCACCCGAGCCCAAGCTCGACATTCCCCGCCAGCGCGTAGTTGCACGCGAGGTTGTACATCGCATTCGACCCGCGCGGGCCAAGATGCTCAACCGCCTGGGTCAACGCCAGCGCCGCGCGTTCGTGGTCGCGCATTCGAAGCAGACGCGATCCAACGGTGTACCACGCATCTCCATCGCGGGACGATGACGCTCGAAGCTGCTCGAAGTTGATGAGCGCCTCATCGAGCCGGTCTCGTTCCTTCTGTGACTTATCTTTCTGTTTTTCTTTCTCGTCCTTATCTTTTAGAGGCTTCTCGTCGCGCTTAATCGAAGAAACTCTTTGTTCGAGATCCTTGAATCGCGGATCAGAACGCAACGGGTCGAGGTCCGAATCACTCTTCAACAGATCGGCTCGATCAAATCCGCTCGTGAATGCGCGTTCAAGCCAGAACAACGCGTTCTCTTTGTCGTTCAACAGCGCGTAGCCGCAAGCGACATTGTAGATGGCCGTCGGCTGGCGATATCCGAGTCCGATCGAATGACTGAAGGCTTCGATCGCCTCGACGTAGTGATCGGATTGATGAAGCGCATAACCACGATTGAACCAATACGGCCCGTCCTGCTCGGGATTTTCATTCTCCGACTCGACCACCTTCACCCGCGAAGACTCGACGGTCATCTGTTTGACCTTGTCGGTTTTTCGTACGCGCTTCTCATCGGCCGGGCGCGCATAAGTCGATAGGGAAAGGCCCAGAACAACAAACATCAGCGCCATTCTCTTCAAAGTCGGTTTCATCGTGTGTGCCTCCTTGTCTTTTACCAACTTATTCCTGAGTCCCTTTGTTACAATCTTGTCGATTCATTAGTAACCAAGCGCGATTACACGTCGAAGTAGCAGTGAGTGCCTCGGCCCTTCGAAAGGTTTCAAATCATTTGCAGTCCGCGACGCACTGCCTGCGTCATTCGTATCTGAGCGCGATCATCGGATCGACCCTCGTCGCGCGGCGCGCCGGAACATAACAGGCGACGAGCGCCACCAGCGCAAGCAACACCGACAGCGCGCCGTAGGTCATCGGATCAGTTGCCGCGACGCCAAACAGGAAACCCGTTAGCAGCCGCGTCAGCGCCACTGCCGCAACAAGACCTATCGCAACGCCCGCGAGTGTCAGCATCATTGCCTGGGTCATCACCCATCGAATGATGTCGCCGGTCTTCGCCCCAAGCGCCAGGCGAATTCCGATCTCGCGAGTTCGTTGACTGACTGAATAAGCCATCACACCGTAGATCCCAACGCCGGCGAGCAACAACGCGACTCCGCCAAAAGCAATCAACAACTGCATCGCGAATCTGCGTTGAGCAAGCGAGGCCGCGACAACGTCTTCCATGCTCTCTTCGCCGAACACCGGCAGATCAGGATCAACTGACTGGACTTCTCGGCGAAGCGCGTGCGCGAGAGTCAGCGGATTGATGCTGGTCTTCAAGTAGACGGCCATCGCGTAGCCGGGACTCTGAAGTATCGACAGATAAACGTGAGGCTGATCGGGCAGATCGAAGCCATCGGTTTTCATGTTACCCACTACGCCGACCACGGTGAGCCAGGGTGCATTCGAGTCTCGCCGGCTGAGCTTGATGTGCTTGCCGATTGGGTTCTCATCCGGCCAGAAGCGCTTGACCGCGGCGTCATCCACAAGCGCAACGCGAGGCGCCTGAAAGTCATCGCTGTCCGCAAAGTACCGGCCGTCCACCAGCGGTGTTCCGAGCGCCGAGAAATAATCAGCGCTGACCGCGGAAGGTTGAATCAATGGAAGAACAGCTTCGTCGGCGTGATCTTCAATCACGAGGCTCGCATTGTTGTGAGGCCCAACCAAAGGCACTCCGGCGCCGCCACCGATTGCCGCGTGCTCGACGCCCGGCAACGCTACCGCGCGCCGCAGCACATCTTGCATGAACTGGGCGCGTTTGGCCGGCGTGCGGTATGGGTCGAGCTCGGGATTGTTCGGCACCGGAAGCCAGATTCGCGAGATCAACACGTTCTCAGGACTGAAGCCGGGATTCACATCGGTCAATCGCCAGAAGCTCCGCAACAACAACCCGGCGCCGATCATCAGCACCAGCGACAACGCGAACTCGGTCACTATCAGCAAGCTTCGAACTCGATGACTCCGCGCGCCGAGCCCCGAGCCGGGACTTCCTTCCTTCAGGTTCACCAGAACATCGGGCCTCGATGCCTGCAATGCGGGCACCAAACCGAACAACACCCCGGTTAGTATCGAGACCAGCAACGTAAACAAAAGCACATTGGCGCTGAAACCCACTTCGTTGAGACGCGGCATGGTTGCCGGGACGAGCCTCAACAGCAGGTCCGTAGCCCAGCTTGCGATCAACAACGCGACGGCCCCGCCCACAAGCGACAGCACAAGACTCTCGCTGATCAGTTGCGAGATAAGCCTTCGACGGCCGGCCCCAAGCGCAAGGCGAATCGCCATCTCTCGCTGACGCCCGAGCGATCGAGCCAGCATGATGTTTGCGATGTTCACGCACGCGATCAGGAGCACGACTCCGACCGCGGCGAGTAAAACGATAAGCAGCGTTCGAACTCCGCCGACGAGGTTCTCGTGCGCGGGCGCAAGCTTTACTTCCCAACCGGCCTCGGGTGGATACTCTTTCGGGAATTGGCTGCGCAGCTCGGATGTGAATGCATCGAGCTTCGACTGCGCCTGAGCCACGGTCAATCCGTTTTTCAGGCGCCCAATTGCGCCGGGGAGCATTCGCCGAACCCGATCGGGCGGACCGAACGGATTCGCGGCGAATCCGGCCGTGCCCCAGAAATCCACCTGATCGCGCAGCGTCTTTCCCGGATGCCGGAACCCCGGCGGCATCACTCCGATGACGACATACAGATCGCTGTCCGCGCGGACCTTTCTTCCAAGCACGTTTGGGTCGGCGCCGAACAGGCGATGCCAAGCCGAATCGCTGATCACGATTCCTTCGGCGAAACCTTGTGCCTTGTCCTCCTCGGGTCCAAAGACTCGGCCGAGCGCGGCTTTCGCGCCCAGCAGCGTGAAGTAATTGGGACTCACAGCCAGCAACTCGATACGCTCGGGGTGATCCGAACCCGTGAGGTTTGCGTCGACCGGCCAGAGCGCGGATATCTCCTCGAATACACCCGAGCGCTGCTGCATATCCTGAAGCTCGAGCACCGTCATCCCAACGTTCTTCAACTGGCGTCCGGTGAGGTTGTCATTCACAAGCACGAGCTGCTCGGGTTCAGGAAACGGGAGCGGCTGAAGCAACACCGCATTGACGACGCTGAACAACGCGGTGTTCGCGCCAATCCCGAGCGCCAGTGTCATCACAACGATTCCGGTGAACGCAGGACGTTTCGCGAGCATTCGAACTGCAAAGCGAAAATCACGAACTGCAAGGTCCAACATTTTTGTTCACACCTTTCAGATTGACTTGAGGATCGACGATTGCCGATTGCGGATTACCAATCTCAAATCTCAAATCTAACAAATTTCAAATTTCAAATTTCAAATTTGAGATAGCCGACCATCCGCAATCGCAAATCGTCAATCGCAAATCGGCAATCGCAAATCGGCAATCGCAAATCCCTTCACTCATATCTCAGCGCAATCATCGGATCGACCTTCGTTGCGCGGCGAGCGGGCACCAAAGTGGCTGCCAGAGCCACTCCTGTCAGCACGACCGATATGACCGCAAACGTGACGGGGTCAGTCGCGGTGACTTCGAACAGAAGAGTCGACATCAGACGAGTCAAAAAGAATGACGCGCCCAGGCCGATCGCGATCCCAACCAGCGCGAGCCACATGCCCTGGCCCACGACAAGTTTCAACACGTGCGGCGTGTCTGCCCCAAGCGCCATCCGAATGCCAATCTCGTGAGTTCGCTGGCTGACCGTATAACTGATCACCCCGTAGATGCCGACAGCAGCGAGCACCAGCGCCACCGCACCGAATATCGTCAACAACAGCATGTTGAATCGCCGGCCCGACACCGATTCCGCAAGAAGCTGCCGCATAGTCTTTACGTCGGTGATGGGCAGGTCCTTATCGATTTGTTGAATCTGATCTTTGATCGAGGCCACCACACTCGCGGGATTGGAGGACGTACGAACCACAAGACTCATCGACGACGACGTCATTTGAGAAAACGGAAAGTAGACCTCGGGCTTCGCGGCCGAGTCCTGACCCAGTTGCTTCACGTCGCCGATGATCCCGACGATCGACATCCACGACCCTCCGTCATCGAACGTGATCCGCTTGCCTATCGGGTCTTCATTGGGAAAGTAGATTCTGGTCAGTTCATTGTTGATGATCGCGGCCCCGGGCGCTTCATGCTTGTCTCTTTCGGAAAAATCGCGGCCTTTGATCAAGCCGATGCCCAGCGTTCCGAAGTAACCGGGGCTGACGCTGCGCGTGTGCACCATCATTTCTTTTCCGGCATCGGGCTCGGGTCGTCCCTCTATTCGAAAATCAGTGCCGGAAAGATTCAAAGTCAACGGCAGTCCCGTGGTTGCGCCGGCGGCTTGTATCCCGGGCAGCGATTGCAGCCGCTCGAGCGCCTCATGAAAGAAAGTGGCCTGCTGACGATCCTCCGGATACCGCGTAGGAGAAAGCGAAAGGTTCACCGCAAGCGCGTTGTCGGGATTGAAGCCGAGATTCATCTGCTGAAGCCGGAAGAAGCTTCTTATCATCAGGCCCGCGCCGATCAGCAACACCAAAGAGAGCGCGACTTCGGCTGAAACGAGCGCGCCTCGGATGCGCTTGGCGGCGCCGCTGCCGGTTGAGCCTCGCGAACCTTCCTTGAGCGCTTCGTTCAGATCGGGTTTCGCCGCATGAATCGCCGGAATGAATCCAAAGAGAATGCTCGTCGCAAGCGAGACCGCGAGCGTGAAGCCAAACACTCGGCCGTCAATTCCAACTTCATGCAGTCTTGGAAGGTTGTCCGGCGCCAGCGCAACGAGCGCATCCGTACTCCAAAGCGCGAGCAACAATCCCAGGCAGCCGCCCGCAAGCGATAGGAGCACGCTCTCAGTCAGCAGCAGGCGCAGGACCCGCGCTCGACTCGCGCCCAGAGCAGCGCGTATTGCAAACTCCTTCTGTCTCGAAGCTCCGCGCGCCAGCAAGAGGTTTGCTATGTTCGCGCAGGCTATCAGCAACAGAAACGACACCGCGCCGAACAGCACCAGCAATGCCGGACGAATCTCTTTCACCGTTTGCTCGCGGGTCGCGACAAGGCTCACGCCGATACCAGTGTTGGTGTCCGGATATTGCTGTTCGAGACGGCCTTCGATGGTGGTCATTTCAGCTCGCGCCTGCTCGATCGTTGCGCCGGGCTTCAGGCGTCCTATGGCAAAGAACGAATAGTTGCCGTGCGCTGCCTCTTTTTTTGTTGGGGCCAGCGGAACGTAGAGTTCGATCGGATCATTCAAAACTTTTCCGAGATAACCGAATCCAACAGGAAACTGAAAACTCGCCGGCATCACGCCGACAACCGTGTAGGCCTGATTGTTGAGAGCGAGTGACTGACCGATGATTCCCGGATCAGAGCTGAAACGCTGCCGCCAAACAGCATGACTCAGAATAACAACGCGGCCCGGTCCCTCGTTATCTTCTTCAGGCAGAAAGGTCCGTCCGAGCAACGGCGCCGCGCCGACAAGCGGAAAGAGATTTGCCGAGGTTCTGACGGTGGCCAGCCTCGCCGGCTCGCCCGCGCCGGAGAGATTCAGATTTGTGAATGTGTATGCCGCGATCTGTTCGAAGGTTTGAGTCTGGTCGGCCCAGTCGCGAAGATTCGCAAACGAGACGGGTATCTGAAACAAGTCGCGCTCGGGACTCTCTTCCCAGATTGTCACCAGGCGTTCGGGCTCGTGATAAGGAAGCGGGCGAAGCAGTACCGCATTGATGACACTGAACATTGCGCTGGTGGCCCCGATGCCAAGCGCAAGAGTAATCATCGCGACGAAGGTGAACCCGGGATTCTTCAACAGCATTCGTAGCGCGTAGCGAACATCCTGCATGAGTGACTCCTCAGGTCAGCGAGCATCTGCCTGTTACTTCAGCCAACCTTCAGCTCTCGATTCTTTGTAAGCAGCCGGCGACACGACGAACATAGACAGATCAAGGCAGAACCAATCAGCGTGCCACGCTCGAATAACGAGTAAGTTGTTATATTTTAGCAGTTAGGGGAGCCGTTTCGCTGCCTTGAGTGTTCGCGTCCGTAAATCCGTTTCCCAAAAACGAAATCTTGGACTCACCCGCCAGGCTGATGCTCAGTCGAGCGCCCGCTTGATCGCAGCCCTCGAAAGTATCCGGGTGGAATCGAGAAGCCGCAGCGGTGTGTCTGTCTCCCGGATTAGCAATGGAAGCTCCGTGCAACAAAGACCGACTGAATCACAACCGTCGCCGCGAAGGCGTTCGATGATATCGAGCACATAGCGGCGCGCTTCGTCGGTGAATCTGCTGTACACCATTTCTTCGGTGATGAACCGATCAAGACGCTCGCGCTCGTTTCTTGTTGGGGTGCGAACTTCTATCCCATTCCGCGCAAGGCTCTCGGGATAGATTTCACTTTCCAGCATCACTCGGGTTCCCAACAGCGCCACGCGAGAGCATCCGAGCCGCCGCGCTTCGAGCGCAAGCTCATCGGCGATGTGCAGCCAGGGTCGAGGCGATCGCGTGATGACTTTGTCGAACGCGCAATGAATAATATTGCAAGGCGCGATCACGAACTCGGCGCCGATCGCCGCGAGTTTCTCAGCCGAGGACAACATCAACTCGGCGACGCCGTCCCAATCACCGGCGTCGATGTGCCGATTGTATTGATCGAATGGATGCGTGTGCATGCTGACTTCTGGACGCGGCGCCGGCGCTTCGGTGCAAATGGTTTCGTAACAAAGCGCAGCTCCCGGCGCGCTGCAACCAACTATGCCGATGTGTTGAGGCATACTGTCTACCTTTCCATCGAGTCTCGTATTTTTTGGACCAGGTACCACGACATGTAACCGGCATACTTCTTCTGAAGATCTTCGCGTTGCCAGTCCTGTCCGGTGATCACCTTGCGGCAACTCGCGGCTCCGCACTTGCACTCCATCTCATAAGTGTCGTCGTCGGTGGTTGCCCAATCGTGAGTCAGTTCTTCACCCGCTTCGATGTCTCGCATCGCGACAAACACAATCTGACCCTGAACTCCGATGTTCGGTTCGCATGAGTGATTGCTGAAGATCATGCTTCCTTCTCGCTCGTGCGAATCGAGCGGGCCGATGAATAGATCTTCGCCAATCTGAATTTCAGCCGGGCCAAGCGATTCGGAAATTTGCTTCAGCGTATCGCGATTGAAAATATGCCCGCCCTTTATGCACACGATCTCGCCTTTGCGGATCGCTTCGATCGCAAATAGCCCGCGTCCTTGAATCGAGCTGTCTTTCACAGCGGCCTTGGGAGAAATGTAAGATAAGTTAGGCATAGAATTCAGGGGTTTCTGGTTTTTGGTTTTTGGTTTCTGGTTTTTGTTTTCTGGTCGCTCGGTTCTGGGTTGGGAGCGCAGGGAAGGAGAATTCTGGAACCCAGGAAACCAGAAACCTTCATTTCGCCAGTTTCAACGCCAGCTCCAACTGTTCATCCACGCCCCGCAGCAGATTCGCCACCTTCGTCTCACACAACTGATCCGGACGAGTGCCGCGGCGCTTGCCATCGTATCCCGGAACCGCGTTCCAATACTCGTACATCGGAACTCGCACGCGCATCTTTGAACTGGGCAGAATCAGCGTCGTCTCCATGCCTGAGTTGTTTCCGTAATAACCGCCGCCTGTTTCCTCACCGATGAACGACGCGCGCTTGAGGTGATGCGCCACCGCGCAGAAATCCGCGGCCGTTGAAAACGTCCCGCCGTCGATGAGTACAAACACCTTGCCCAGGAACGGATACTTGCCGGGCGGCTGTTCGGCGACTCCCGGATGAATCTTCGGAGGAACCAGATAACCGCCGGCCGGGTTCGCGATCATGTTTTCCCGCAATTGTGGCTCGCGATCAGCGCGCCAATCCGAGAACTCCTTGAACGACGGAGCGATCGTCTTGACGTCAATATGATCGAAGTAGCGAAACGGCTTGTCGGTAAGATAAGACACGAGCATCGCCCCGTACATATCGTTGCCGCCGCCGTTCCCCCGCAGATCGATGATCAGCACTCGAGTTCCCTTCTCTCGCAGGATCCGAAATGTGTCTTCCATCCATTTTGGATAGTTGTTCCCGCCAAACCCGCCAATGCGTATCTGTGCTACGTCCGGATCCTTCAAGAATCGCATGGCCAGGTTTTCATTGGACCACTGGAGCTTTGACAAGTTCGCTTTCAACGTGGCGTTCACCGGGTTCTGATTCGTCGCACGCTTGGACGGCAATACGCCGGCGAGTTTCGCAATCACCGTATGGCCGGCGTCGTCGCGCGCCTTCACCGTAAAGTCGCTGGTTTGTTCGACAAACATCCGATAGTACTGGCCGAAGATTCGTTGGAGCCTTGCTCGTTTCCCAGTCTCGATATCGCCGTCCGCCGTCAACTTCGGCATAATGCGGTCCAGAATATCTCCCGTCTTTCGCCCGTTGATCTCGACGACCTCCATTCCAGGATGAATGATCTGATCATCCGGCGTGTCGTTGAACATCACGATCAGCCGCCGCCCCTCGACCATCATCCGCAGCGGGAACATACGAGTGGCTGCAAACTCTTTCTGTGTTTCTTCGTCAGCGCTGACCGCGGTATGCCCGCATCGGATCTGCGCAAGAGTTTCAATCAGTATCGCCATGAATTCGTTCTTCGGCATCGGCTGCGTGAGCTTCGCTCGCTCGGCATCGAACACGCGATCCATCTCAGCTTTCGAAGAATATCGGTAGAGCCCGCCGTGAGCCTCCTCCAGCGCCTTGCGCATCAGATCGAAATCCGATTGCGTTTGCGCCGGTTGAAGCACTTCCGCGGGCGCCGCAGTCAAGCTACCGAGCGCGCGAATCGATGGACTTGCGATCATCAACAAGCTGATCACAGACAGGAACAATCCGAATCTCACAAGGTTTCTCATTTTGTTTCTCCTCGAACAGAGTAACGCGACTGCAACGCACGCATTAACCGAATCAACCTGACTGGCGAGAGGCCAGCACACCGCTCAAAGTCTTATTACGTTGATCGGGATCAGTCGAGTGCCACCAAATGTCGTGCCAGATGGATGTCGCGTTTTCGTCGACGAAGATCGTGAACTCGAAGTGGTCGATTGGCCGCTTACGGGACCACGCAATCCCACTTGCGGAATACGGCCCGCGTCGATGGCTCCCCGATCGCAATAAGACTAGAAGATTTTGAGCAAACCGCTTTCAGCTTTGGCAAATTTCCCGATGCCAAATAGCCTCGCTCATCGCGCAGTAATTCAAACTGGAATCACGCTCTTAGCTGTTGTATAGTCTTCGACGATTGAATGAGTCAGTCGAGTCGGACAACCCAATGATCAACTGATAGTTTTCAAGGAGTACGTTTCTCAAATGAAGCTTTATCGATTGCTCCCCATCCTCACCGTTCTAGTTGTGTGCGCGTCGACGATGGTCGTCAAAAGCGATGACGCCAACCGCGTTGTTTCATCCAACACAACCGCCAAAGAAGTGCGCCAATGGGAGGTCACCGGTCCGTGGGGAGGAGACGTTCGCGCGCTTGTCGCGTCGCCCGCGGATTCAAACCTTCTCTATCTCGGCACGGCTGATGGACAGATATTCCGGTCGGCCGACGGCTCGCGCACCTGGCGGCGACTCAGGCCCGGCATCGAAAAGCGAGGGCTCTCGGTCGATACTCTGGTGATCGATCAACGTGATCCGAACACGATCTATGCGGGCGCGTGGGCTGTCGCGCGAGATGAAGAAGGCGGCCTGTTCAAGAGCACCGACGGTGGGGATCACTGGAAACTGCTCGAAGGCACAAAGAAGCTAGCGATCCGGTCATGCGCAGTCGCGCCCTCGGATTCAAATTTCCTGATAGCGGGCAGCGCCAATGACGATCCGAATCTGAACGGCGTTTTCCGCTCAACGGATGCCGGAAAATCGTGGCAGCGAATTTCCCCGGTCGGCGACAAAGAGATTCACAACATCGAATCGGTCGCGATCGACCCGCGCGATACCAGGGTCATCTACATCGGCACCTGGCACCTTCCGTGGAAAACCACCGACGGCGGCCTGACCTGGAAACAGACCGGCTACAAAGCGGTCGGTATGATAGATGACTCTGATATTTTTGGGATCAACGTGCTCCCAAGCAATCCCGATGTTGTCTACGTGAACGCGTGCAGTGGGATTTATCGCTCGGGATCGACCGGTGAAAAGTGGGCAAAGCTCCCGGGGATTCCATTCAGCGCGCGGCGCACCTACAAGCTGCTGGTGCATCCTTCAAATCCCAGGATCATCTTCGCCGGAACAAGCGAGGGACTCTGGAGATCAAAGGACGAAGGCAAGCGATGGATGTTGCTTACATCAAAAACCCTGGTGATACGTTCGATAGTCGTCACACCCGACAAACCAAATCGCGTGCTGATTGCGACGGACGATTCAGGTATACGAGTATCGGAAAACCTCGGCGATGATTTCAACGATGCCAACATCGGATTCATTCACCGGCACATCCTCGCGATCATGCCCGACGCAACCGAGCGCGGGAGATTGCTCGCGAGCGTCTTTCACGACGGCTCGGGTGGCAGCGTGTTCTCGTCTTCGGACGGCGGCGAATCCTGGCAATCTGCCGCGACCGGGCTCGGGACTCGCGACGTGTTCTCGTTTTATCAAATGCCCGGCAACCCGAGTGTGATTTACGCCGGAACAAACACCGGCGTGTATCGCTCAAATGATCGCGGCGCGAGTTGGACGTTCTCCGGTCTCGATCAAACAAAGAAGGTAGAAAAGCCGCCGGCGCGAAAGACTCAACGAAGGCGCGCCGAGTGGTCACCGAGCGCGGTAGGCCGCTACGAAACCGTTGCTGCTTCCAAACGATCCTCTAGTCAGAAGTCAAAGAAAGCTGTTCAGAAGCGGCCGGTGAAGCCTGTCAAAAAAGAAAAACCCAAAGTCGAAGCGGTTACCGCGCCCGGCTTTGTGCAATTGACGAAACAAGTCGACGGCATCACCGGTTTTGTGGACGGCGAAGGACGCACGGGGTTGCTTGCGGCAACGATGGACGGGCTCTATCGCACGTTTGATGAATCAAAGGGCTGGGAGAAGATCTCCATAAACGGTTATGAACCGGGGGGCCGCGTCTATTCGATTTCGACTCACAAGGACACTCCGCGAAAGATACTGGCCGGAACGCGCATGGGTCTGTTCATTTCAACTGACGGCGGCGATTCGTGGCTGCACGTCGATCGAGGACCGAGCGATGCGACGGTCAAGGCGATCGCACAGGACCCGCGAGACGCGCAGTTGATTATCGTCGGGACCAATCAATACATCTTCCGCTCGACAAACGGCGGCCGCACGTGGGTGAAGCGCGGCGGCGGATTGCCCTCCGGAGATTTCACCGCCGTCGTAATAAATCCCACGAATCCCGATGAGGTCATGGCGGCGGAGTATTCGCGCGGCGGCGTGTTCAGGTCGACGGACAAGGGTTACATCTGGGAGCGCGTCGATGCCGAGCTTCCTTCGAATCGAGTGTGGACGTTGATCTTCGATCCATTTGATCGCGATCGCTTGTACGCCGGCAGTTTTTCGAGCGGCGTCTACGTCTTCACGATTCAAAACCGCGCAGCCAACACAGGCCAGCAGTAAGCACTCGAGATGACGGGCGCCTCGCTACGGACTACGGACCACTGACTGCGGACTATCCTTAATGAAAATCCACGAATATCAGGGCAAACAACTTCTTTCAAAATATGGCGTCACCGTTCCTCGCGGCATCGTCGTCACCGATCATCAACAAGTCGCGGCGGCCGCCGAACAACTCGGGCTGCCTGTTGTCGTCAAAGCCCAGATTCACGCCGGCGGACGCGGCAAGGGCGGCGGCGTCAAACTCGCTCGCTCGCTCGATGAAGCAATCGACCTCGCGCAAAAGATGATCGGGATGAACCTGGTCACTCACCAGACCGGACCCGAAGGCCGCACGGTTCACACCGTGTTGATCGAAGAAGCGCTCAAGATCAAACAGGAGTTCTACCTCGGCATCGTGCTTGATCGCGCGATCTCGCGGTTGGTTTTCATGGCGTCGTCGGCCGGCGGCATGGACATCGAAGAAGTCGCCGCGCACGAGCCCGAAAAGATTTTGAAAGAGACGATCGACCCAGCCGTCGGGCTTCAGGCGTTTCAGGCGCGTAAGCTCGCATTCGGCATCGGCCTGCCAAACGCCGTCGTCAACAAAGCCGTCAAGTTCATGACCGCACTCTTCCGAGCATACGTCGATCTGGACGCGTCGCTTGCAGAGATCAATCCGTTTCTGCTCACCGAAGACGGCGAATTGTACGCGCTCGATGCGAAACTGAACTTCGACGACAACTCGTTGTTCCGTCACAAGGACTACGCCGAGCTTCGAGACTTGAACGAAGAAGATCCGCTCGAGGTCGAAGCTTCGAAACACGATCTGAATTACATCAAGCTCGACGGCAACATCGGCTGCATGGTGAACGGGGCGGGTCTTGCGATGGGAACAATGGACATCATCAAGCTGGCAGGGGGCGAGCCCGCAAACTTTTTGGATGTCGGCGGCGGAGCTTCACAGGAGCGAGTCGAAAACGCGTTCAGGATTTTGCTCTCGGATAAGAATGTGAAAGCGGTGTTGATCAACATCTTCGGCGGGATCGTGCGCACTGACATGGTCGCGTCGGGAGTCGTCGCCGCGGCACGCAATATCGGAATCAAAGTCCCGGTCGTTGTGCGTCTTGAAGGAACGAACGTCGAGAAGGGCCGCGAAGTGATCGAGCAATCAGGGCTGGGTTTTGTTTCGGCTTCGGGAATGAAAGACGCTGCAGAAAAAGTTGTTGCACTCGCGAACTAAGCGCCCGCGATTCGCAAAACGCACCCCTTGATGGACAGAACGCGTCCTCAGTGTTGTGATACAATCTGCGTCAATACGGAAAAGACGATGAGCACTCAGATTGAACCTCTCTTGACCATAGCCGATCTCGATGCGATGCCCGACGATGGCAACCGGTATGAGATTATTGAGGGAGAACTATTCGTGTCTTGCTCACCAAGCCTCACCCACCAACGCGCTTTCGGAAATCTGTTCGTCCCAATAAGCAATTGGCTTGCGCAGAATCCTATCGGGGAGGTCTTTGCAACACCCGGAGTGATTCTGAGCGAATTCAGCGGAGTGATTCCTGACATTGTCTTTGTCAGCAATGAGCGCCGGGATGAGATTGCGTCTGGCGAGCGAGTATTCGGCGCGCCGGATCTCATAATCGAGATAGTCTCGCCAGGCTCAGAGAACGAGCGGAGAGACCGAGTTGCCAAAAGACAACTCTACGGGAAGTATGGTGTGAAGGAGTATTGGGTTGTTGACCCGCAACAGCGGACTATCGAGATCTATTCTCTCGCCGGGCAAACGCTCAAACTGCGAAGCGTATTGCAGGAGCAGGACGACCTTACAAGCTCACTGCTGCCGGGCTTCAGTTGCAAAGTCGAAGACGTCTTTCGGTTCTGAAAGTTCTCGACCGATTTCAACCAAACGGATGCTCGAGCGACGAAGCCTGTCCCGTCAATAACTCCGCACCGTTCTCGTTGATCACCATTATGTCTTCACACCTCACGCCGAACTCACCCGGAATGTAGATGCCCGGTTCATCGCTGAATGACATTCCCGCTTCAAGCTTCGTCTTGTTGCCGCGAACTAGATAAGTCCATTCGTGGCCGTCCATCCCGATCCCGTGACCAACCCTGTGCGTGAAGTACTTGTAATCCGGTCCGTAGCCGGCGTCGACGATCACCTTGCGAGCCGCCGCGTCAACATCTTCGCAAGCCACGCCGGGACGCGCGGCCTTTAACGCCGCGGCCTGCGCGCGCTTGACGATATCGAAAACCTTGAGCTGCTTGTCGCTTGGCTTCCCGAAGACGGTCGTGCGAGTTATGTCCGAAGCGTAGTTCTCGACGCTGCATCCGCCGTCAACGAGCACGATGTCGCCTTCCTTGAGCCTCTGCGGCGCGATCGTTCCGTGCGGGAAAGCGGAGTCCCCGGCGAACAAAACCAACGCGCCGCCTCGCGTTCCGAGTTGCTGATGCGCCGCGCCAATCTTCCCCGCAAGCTCCGTGTGAGTCATTCCCTGCTTCAAAGACTTCAACGCGATCTCGAATGACTTGAGCGTGATCTGATTCGCGAGCCTCATCAACGCGATCTCGTGCGCCGATTTGATTCGTCGACACCGAGACGTCACCGGGTCTGCGCTTGTGAGTTTGACCGCCGGCGCCGCTTTCGCGATTCCATCCGAGAAAACGAATCGCACGGTTTCTTCTATGCCGAGTTTGCCTGACACGATGCCGCGATCCTTGAGTATCGAGGCGACCAGTTGATATGGGCTTTCATCCTCCTGCCACGTACGCACGTCCTTGCCGAATTTGATTTGCTCGAGCGCCCTTCCCTTCTCAAACGCCGGAGCGACCCAGGCGATTTCGCCCTTCGCGGGAAGCACCATCGCAAACATTCGCTCGCTGAGTCCCCACTGAGCGTTGGTGAAATACTGCATGCTCGTTCCGCCGGTGAGGAAGATCGCGTCGATCGCGGCTTCGTGCATGTAGCGCCGCGCGGTTTCCTGCCGCTGCAGATATTCTTCGCGCGTGATTGGTTTGGCTTGGCTAGCCATCGGTCCAACGGGCGCGTCCTGATTCGCGATCACATTGAGATCAACCGTCGCCGCGAGCGTCGCAAGCGTGCTGAGCTTCATGAAATCTCTACGGTCGATCGTCATCGGTTTCCTCATAAGCTTTCTTCGACGTGGTCAAGCACTTGGCTCGAACATAGTCAACCAAATCTCCGCAGCAATCCCGTTAGGGATGACCTGTCTGTAGAAGGCGACGCAGCGGATGATACCTGACTCCCTTGGGAGTCACCTTGTTTGCAGGGTGAACATCGCGGCCGGCACAGGTAACTCCTCACGGAGTTACGAAACCCTCAGCGAAGCCCTTCTACAGACAGGTCATCCCTACGGGATTGCCGCCCTGAAATCTGCGTTTGCGATTCATCTAAATTGAACGTGACTGTCTACTAATTTGCTCGCGCCTGCTTCAGATAATCCTGCGCCTCGCGAAGCTCTGCCAATCCAGAGTCAGCCTGGCCCCATTGGCGCATCAGCCTGGAATAGGCTTCCGCGGCCGCTTTCGTGTCCCCGGCTTTTGCATTTGCTCGCGCGAGTCCAAGCAGCGAACGCGCTCGATTCGGCTGCCGCAGCATCGCGGTCTCGAATTGTTTCACGGCGTCCTTCGGGCGATTCGCGCCAAGCAGAATCTCGCCCAGCAGTTCGTGCGAAGGCTTGATCAAGCTGGGCGGTCCCGATGGCGGCGACATTTCTTCTTCGATCTTCGTGGCGCGAGTCATCATCTCGATCGCTTCCGCGTGATTTCCTTTCGAGGCGGCGACTGTGGCCGCGACTTCAAGCTCCATGATCTCTGTAGATTTCGCGGGATAGGTTTCACCCGCATCGGTGAGCTTCTTTCGAATCGCTTGCAACTCGGCGATGCACTTGGCGGCATCAGGCGAGCCTGTCTTCGCCACCGCAAGACCTCGCGCGAAAGGCGAAATCGACAGGCCACGCCGCGCCCTTACGCTTCCGGTGGCGGGCATCGCGTTGTGCGCCGCGTGCATTGCTTCACCGGCTTCGGCTGGCGGAGCTGCGAACAACTTCGAAGCCAGGTTCCACTGCTCCGTCTCGATGATGAATGCGGCCAGCATGTCGTCGTTGTAGCGCGTGACTCCGGCGTCGCCCTTGGACTGCTCGACGCCGGTGCGTTTCACTCGCATGAGCTCTTCGGCCTTCGCGTAACGCCCTTGTTGCATGTACACGTATTCGAGCCAATGAAGGCTGTGATAATCCCGCGCGCTGATCGGCAGACTCTTGCGCTTGACCCATGCATCCGAAACTGCCCACGCCGATTCGTTTGACGCGGCGGCTTCGGGCCACATCCCGAGTTGCAAGAAAATGTGCGCGGGCATGTGCCGAGCGTGATGTGCTTCGGGCGCAATCTCGGCATAACGCCGCGCCGCCGGCAAAGCGATGATTGCATGCTCGGGATCATCAAACGCGTGAATGATGTAATGAGCCGCGCCCGGATGATCAGGATTCTTCAGATAAACATCCAGCGCGATCGCACCGGCCTGCGCCTGTCGCCGGTAACCGGTGTCTCCGGGCCGCACGGTGCCCAGAAGCGACAGTGAGTAGAGGCACGCCGCTTCAAGGTCGTCGGGGTAACTGCGATAGACTTTTTCCATCGCCGCCGAATAAGCCTTGTCGCGTGTCAGCTTGTCGCCTTCGCCGTACAGCACACGCACGGCGTCGATGAATGCGCGCTCGCGAGCGGTCATCTTTGCCGAGTCTTTTACCTTAGCGATTGTCTTTCGTCCGGCTTCGGTGTCCTGCTCGGCCCACAGCGGATGGTTGTAGGCCATCGCCTCGCCCCAGTAGCCCATCGCGAAATCGGGTTCACTCTTTGTGGACTCGCGAAACTCATCGAGCGCTTCCTCGAACCAAAAAGAATGAAGCGCCGCGAGCCCGCGAAGAAAATGCGTTTGCGCATTCTCGGAGCCCGATGTCGGGAAGGTAACCTTCCCCAGTTTCGATTGCTGAGCCTGCGCGGCTAGCGTGAGCGTCAACATTAAAATGAGCACAACAACAGACGATCTGATTGGATTCGTGAGTCTCAACATGGGCCCTCCGATTCTTTGCGATGGTATTAAAGCCGGCAAATTCTATCGCCGGGGCGTGAGGCTTACAAGCAACGGACGGAATATCTCATCGAGATTCGGCCGGGTCAGTTTCTTCTCGATTCCCGAAAGTCCGTTGTGCTAGTATCAACGCCCTGACAATCAAAAACCAATTTCAGAGGTGCGAGATGCTAAACGTGATACACCGCTCAGCCGTACGGTCATCAATGGCTGTTCTTCTTACAGCCTGCCTCTTTTCGCTCACTGCGCCCTTGGCCGTCGCGGCAGATTCGAATAACGACGCCGGCACATCTACTGCCGCGCCAGAACGAAAGGAAGACAGCTCTTCAAATCCAGAAGTAAAGCTGCCCAGTGTGTTGTACGCGGCGTTTGAGGGCGCGATGAAAGTGTCCGCCGAACCGAGTTTGCCAGCCGCCGCCCCGGAGCCCTCATCGAAACCCCTAATCCTTGCCAAATTAGTTCCATCATTCAATGAAACCGCGGTAGCATCGCCGCCAATACCTCCGCAAGCGAGCACCGCTCCGATGACGCCAAAAGAAAAGTTTGGCTACTGGTTCCATTCGCGCTTCCTGTCGTGGAGTTCGTACGCTTCGGCGGCAGCCAGTGGGATATTAAAAGAGCTGCAAGACAACGATGACTTCAAAAAAGACACGGCCGAGAACTTCTTTGCCGATGCGGGGACTCGCACGGTGCGAAGCTTTGCCTTTGGCACGACCGCGAGCTTCTATGAAAAAGCGGTCCTTGCTTCTCTCTTCAGACAGGACCCGCGTTACCATCGATCGCAAAAGACTGGAGCCGGCGCCAAGATCGGCTACGCCGTCAGCCGCGTGTTCATAACCCAGGGCGACCGCTGCGCATGCAATCAGTTCAACGCGTCGTTTCTGTTGGGCGGGGCCGCCGCGGCAGCTACGGCAAACTTGTGGGAACGCCGTGAGCGCACAGGCCCGATGCACACGGTTTCGCGCTACTACAATCACATCGCGATAACCGCGCTCTTCAACATCATGCGGGAGTTCATCGGCGGACAATAGACCTGCGAAACAGACGTAAACGACAAAGGCAAAAGTGAACCGCCCACCGGTTTCACTTTTGCCTTTAGCCTTTTGTGCCGAACGTCAACTCGCGGACATATCATTGATCATCGAGCGCGACCTGAGGTCTCGCTCAAGCGCGTGACGAATAATCTGATAGTTGATCTCGCCAAGCTTTGCCACGTGATCGGGTCTGAGCGGCTGGCGCGCGAACGCGGCCGGGTGAAGACGAAACATTTCCCGGATCATCCCTCGAAGATCCACATCAATCGCCACTCCGCGTCCGCCACAACAGGCGATACAGCGGGGAGCGCCATCGGCCGCAAGAAAAACTATGTCCGGCGACGCAATTGTTCCGTCGCACGCCGCGCAGCTCGAGGTATCGGGAAAGAAACCGACCAGCTTGAGCAGCCACGCCTCGAAATATCGCAGCGTCTGAGAGAGATCGCTCTGTGACTCGATGGTTTCAAGCGTCGCGAGCACCAGCCTGTAGAGCCGCTCGTTGGCCTCGTGCTCGGGCAGGAACTCGCTGAGCAATTCGGCCATATACGAGAACGCGCCTGCTGTTTCGACATCGCGAGCGGCGCGTTCGAAGTGAGATCGTACAATGTCACACGACGAAACGCTGACAAGCTCGCGTCCTTCTTTCTGAAAGTAGCCAAGCGCCACTTCGGTAAACGGTTCGAGCGCCGAGCCGAATCGGCTTCTGATCTTTCGCGCGCCGTGCGCAACGCCCCGAATCTTGCCTTGCTCCTTGGTGAAGAAGACACAGATTTTGTCGGCTTCTTTCAGCGAATACGTTCGCAGAACAAACGCTTCGGTCTTGTGCAATGACATTGGAGAGATGGCCTCGCGCATAGGATTATATCAGACGCATTCGCCCCCGGCTCAAAAGATGGTTGCGCTCTCCGACCTTGAAGAGGCGTTGACCAAAGCATATCCTAAGGCGGTGAGCAGTAGACGGTTGGCAATGGGTAATAGACCAATGAAAGAGGTATGAGATGAGAAAAGTTGTGATAGCGGTATTGGTTGCGGTGTGCGGGTTGTCGACAGGATTCGCACAGCAACGCGAAAAGCTCGATAAAATTCAAACGGCGTTGAAAGAGGATGTGCCGCACATACTCTGCGTTGATGAACACTTCGCTACGGCCGGGCAGCCGAAAGACTCGGCTTTCGCGAAGCTTGCGGAAAACGGATACCGCTCGGTGTTGAGCCTGCGCACCGGTTCAGAAGGCATTGATCTCGCGCACGAAAAAGAAATGGTCGAGAAGGCCGGCATGCGATTTATAAACATCCCGGTTCAGTCCGGCTCGCCGAAGCCTGAGCAAGTGACCGAGTTCATCAAGGCGGTCAAAGACAACAGCAACCAACCAATGTTGATTCATTGCGGCAGCGCGAATAGAGTCGGTGCTTTCTGGATGATCTACCGCGTGGTCGACCAGGGATGGCCTGAAGACAAAGCGCTCGAAGAAGCGATAACAATCGGGCTGACGAGTCCAGCATTGAAGACCTTCGCTCACGAGTACATTGCCTCTCAGCCGCAGAAAACAAAATTCGGTGACTGACGCAGAACAGAGGCGCCAGGGTGTTTGCCCGCCTCGCGTTCAACTTGTACGATTGATCCGTGCCTGCTTACCCACGGAAGAATGAATGCGATGCCGCCATCAGGGAGCGAAAGCTCCGCGAGTGGCTGCGAGAGTTTGGCTCGGCGATCGTTGCATTCTCAGGCGGAGTCGACAGCGCTTATCTCGCCTACGTCGCTAATGATGAACTTGGGGATCGCGCGCTCGCGGTGACCGGCGACAGCGCTTCCTATCCAACTTTTCAAAGAGAGCTCGCGGAACAGCTAACAACTCAATTCGGGATTCGCCACCGGATCATCTTCACTGAGGAGTTCGAAGACTCGAACTACACAAGCAATCCGGCGAATAGATGCTATTACTGCAAGTCGGAGTTGTACACGAAGCTCGCTCGGTTGAAGCGCGAGGACGGCTTCGACGTTATCTGTGACGGCACGAATGCCGACGACATCGGTGACTACCGGCCGGGCAGGCAAGCCGCGCGCGAGATGGGTGTCCGATCGCCGCTGCTTGAATGCGGAATGACCAAGTCCGACATTCGAGAGATGTCTCGCCGCGCGGGTCTCCCTACGTGGGATCAACCGGCATCGGCCTGTTTGTCTTCGCGCGTGCCTTACGGACAGGTTGTGACAATCGAGAAATTATCGATGATCGACAAAGCGGAAATGGCGTTGAAAGAACTCGGCTTCCGTCAGGTGCGAGTGAGACATCACGGCGACGTGGCTCGAATAGAAGTGGCTGAAGTGGAGATGCCGCGGGCGCTTGATCCTGAAATGGCGAGTCGAATGTCGGCATCGTTGAAGGGGCTCGGCTTCAAGTATGTCACGCTGGATCTCGAGGGTTATCGAACAGGATCATTGAATGAGGCCCTCGCTTCGAGTCGAAACACCAGCGCCTGACCGGACGATTTGTCTGGCCCGCGCCTGAATTACGATTCAAACAAACTCATCTGCGGCTCGCCGGGACGCCTGAACGATTCCGTCGATAAGCTCACGTGATTGCCCTCGATGCCCGCCTTGCGGCAAGCCAGCTTGAACATCGATTTGATTTGTTCCGAATATGCGCCCTCACCCCGCATTCGTGATCCGAAATTCGGATCGTTCAACTTGCCGCCGCGCATGTCACGAATATGGCTCAGCACTTTTTTCCTGCGATCGGGAAAGTGTTGTTCGAGCCAGGTCTCGAACAACTCCTTGACCGCGTGCGGCAGGCGGACGACGACGTAACCGGCATAACGAGCTCCGGCGTTCACCGCCGCGACTATTATCGAATGCATCTCGTGATCGGTGAGCCCCGGAATCGTTGGCGCAACCATGACTCCGACCGGCACGCCGGCAGTCGCAAGCGCTTCAATCGCCGCGAGCCGATTCCGCGGCGTCGAGGTGCGCGGCTCCATAACGCGAGCGAGATTCGCATCAAGCGTGGTGACCGACACAAACACCGCCACCGCGTGGTGCTCCGCCAGTTGCTTGAAGAGATCGACGTCGCGCGCCACAAGCTGATTCTTAGTCACAATCATCACCGGGTTGCGAAACTCGGCAAGCACCTCCAAACATCGCCGCGTGAGTTCGAGCCGCCGCTCGATTGGTTGATACGGATCAGTCACGCCGCTGATCGCAAGAATCTTTGGTTTCCATCGCCGCGATGCCAGTTCCTTTCTCAACAACTCCGGCGCGTCTTCCTTCACTAAGATCTTTGTCTCGAAATCGAGCCCGGCGGAGAAACCGAGATACTCGTGTGTCGGACGAGCGTAGCAGTAGATGCATCCGTGCTCGCAGCCTCGATAGGGGTTTATGCTGGCTTCGAATCCGACGTCGGGGCTGTCGTTGTAGGTGATCAACGAGCGAGATGAGTCTTTGAGGAACTGTGTCTTCGCCGAAGACTGTTCTGGATCATTCGATTCGGGATCGGGCTGATAGCTGAGTTTCTCAAACCGATTCGGCGGATTCTCGGCTGCTCCACGCCCGCTGAGTGAGTTTTTTTGTGACTGCTGCTCCACGAGTCGAGCAACCTCCTTCAGCGCTAGGATTTCAACGTCGCAGTTCCGCGGTTCCTGCCGTCACCACACCGTGACTCTTCGTAGTCCTCAATCTGCTCGCGAAGACTCGCTAGCTGACTCTGCATCGCCTCTTTTTCCGCCTGTACCAAGCTAGGATGCCTGACTTTCTTAGATCCAGAAAGCTTGGCCAACTGCATAAGGGTTTGTTCGAACTTTCTGACCTCGGCCTTTGTGATCTTGTACTCACGCTGATTCCTGATCATGGTTATATCGCCTCCACCATTTGAATCAAGCAAACTGCAATGGAAGGCTGATGTCAACCCATCGTTGTGCACAACTGAACATTGCGTCGCATCACGCATGTTGCCCGCTCCCTCGCCTGCCTACCTTGACTGCGCGTTCTCGGCTGATAGAATCAGCGTCGAATTCCCGCTTTGCAAACTTGTTCACGGGCTGGTCATGAGGATCGATCCGATTGCTCAGGTCGTGGGCCGGAAGTTCGGCTATTCGGGCGGAACGCATTGCCAAAGTCTTCCGACTTCGAGGCGACGCGTTTTAAACGCTTTGCTTCGGCGCTGAAACCCTTGACAGCTCGTTCGATGATTCTCTATTATTTTCGTCAGATTTTCGAATCGTCGTTGAGAAGCAGGAACTGGTTCCCACGACTGCGTCTTGGCATTGTGTTTCTCAGTGCTTCCATTTTTTGAGCCCTCTAGTACATTGACTGACGAGAGAACGACCAATGTTAGAGATTCGCGAGCTAGTAGAGCTGCTCGGCTATGAAGCGTCGCCTCACTTTCGGAGCGGCGAGAGTATGTTTGAACCAGAAGCAGTTCATTACTTTCGCCTAGCGAAGGAAAAAAGAGGCGAGAGGTTCACGGTCAAGGGCTTCTACGTTTTTGAGACAGGAAAAACCGAGAGCGGGTGGCTTCCCGCAAAGCCGGTGGTCTGTGTCGCCGCCGCCCCAACCATCGCAGACGCTAATAAGCTCCACCGACGTATTTGGAATCTCGGCAATGTACCGTTCCTCATAGTCCGACTTCCGGACGAGGTTCGCGTCTATTCGGGCTTTCGTTACGACGCGTCAACGCAGCAAGCCGGTCTGATTTTGTCGGAAACTTCCAATAGTAAGAACCACGTGCGTTCCGTTCTAAGCGACTTCTCCGCTGATTCCATTGACTCGGCGCGAATCTGGGAGGCTCAAAGGGATAGACTCAGTACTCAGTATCGTGTCGATACGACGCTGCTGGAGAACCTGGAGCACTTAGCGAAGGCCCTGGCTGAACACTGCACCCCAACGCTGGAGTTGGCGACGGCGCACGCGCTGATCGGGAAGTTTGTTTACCTGCGCTACCTGCGTGACCGTAATATCCTTGATGACGAATGGCTTGCGACGCGGAGAATTGATTTAGATGGGGTCTTTGGTCCCCAAGCGACTCTGACGGAGCTGGCTAGCCTTGTGGAAAAGCTCGAAGCGCGCTTCAATGGCGACGTCTTTCACCTTGAGTTCGGTCCAAGCGGTCAGCTTAATGACTCACACGTTCAGCTTGTAGCGTCCGTTCTGGCCGGGGATAAGATACATCCGAACGAGACTGGTTTCGTTAAGCAGCTCCACTTGAAATTCCAGGCCTACGACTTCAGGCACATTCCGGTCGAAACGCTTTCAACAATCTACGAACAGTTCCTGCACGCTCAGCAGAAGGGGAGGTCGGAAGGGGCCTACTACACACCAGAAGTCGTCGCGGACTATATCCTCTCTGAAGTCAACACCGTTCGTCAGCTAATGCCGGGCGCGCGCATTTTCGACGCATCCGCCGGATCAGGAGTTTTCTTGGTCCTTGCCTATCGGAGGCTCATTGAATTGGAACGTAGGCGGACTGGAGCTATCGAACCGATGCGGCTCCGCGAGATTCTTCTCGAAAGCATTTATGGAGTTGAGCGACAGCCTGATGCTTGCAACGTTGCTGCGTTCAGTCTCATTCTGACGCTTCTCAACTACGTTGATCCACCAGCATTGCATGCAAACGAGAAATTCAAATTCCCAGATTTGCTGAACAAGGACCAGCGCATATTTTGCGACGATTTCTTCAATCCCGAACTCAAGCTTCCAATGCCGAACGGTGGCTTCGATCTTGTTGTTGGAAACCCCCCTTGGATTGAACTGAAACCGGACTCGAAGGGTGAAGACTACGCCAGAGCGTGGATTTCTACAGAGAAGTCGATCGCTGGGAATCGGGTTGCAGATGCCTTCGCTGTGAAAGCGGGGCGATTGCTCTCAGAAGACGGAGTCGCCGGATTGCTCCTACCCGCAACTACTTTGTTCACGCTTGAGGGAAAACGATTTCGCCAACATTTCTTCCGGGAATTCTCGGTGGCCCGAGTGACGAACTTGGCAAACTTGAGAGGCAACCTGTTTGGCGGACGGGTCATTCAGCCAGCTGCGACCTTAGTATTTCGGAAGGACGCTAAGGAACGGCACCGGACGCCCATCCTTCATTTCGCTCCGTTCGCGGCAAACCAAGTTACTGGCGATGCGGATCAACTGTGGGCTCTAACCATCCACGGGAGCGATATCCAGCAGGTGTCGCAGGCGGACGCTGCAAGGGGTGACACGAGTGTTTGGAAGCTGGCTCTTTGGGGAACCCCGCGGGACGCGCGGGCGATTGACCGAATTCAGCAACTCTATCCGCTCACTCTTGAACGCCTGTGTGAGAAAAGAGGCTGGGGTAAGGGGATGCCGCGAGAGGGCGCTCAATTGAGGCGCCTCGACGAAAAGCAGGAGGTTCTCTCTTTTGACGAGTTGGACGATAGGGAGTTGAAGGATAAGAAGGAGGAGGTCATCCCTTCTGACGAGTTGAAGGATAAGAAGCGCTTCGATACCGCCAGGTTCAACAAACTCACAAAGGGCGGTCTACACTTTTCGCTACCGAGTGGCGTACTTGTGCCTATTCCCGAGGAACGGTGCTACGTTCGAAAGAGGGGTGGGCTGAGCGGTCTGGTAGTAAACCGCCCACCGCACCTTATGATTTCGGCGACATGGAAGAACTTTCTGATTTACAGCAATGAGTACTTCGCCATCCCCCCTCGGCAAATGGGGATTGCAGCCCCGCGAGAAGCCTCAAGCAAAGACAGAGCGCTTATGCGCACACTGACCCTCTACCTTGGATCGAGTCTGGTGGAATATTTTCTCTTTTTCCAGGTTCCCGAGTGGGGCGTATACAGCACCCTCCGGCACGTTGTATTACGCGCGGTTCGAAGCATTCCTACGCCTGACTTCACCCCTGAGCAAGTTGCAACTTTGGCCCAGACACATCGGGAACTGGTTCTGGGAGAAAACAGTTTTCGTCTTCGAAGCGACGAAGACGGCCCTGACACGGCTAAGCAGCGATTGATCGACCAGACAGTTTTTGACACCCTAAGTATACCCAATGACCTGCGCCTTGTGATCGAAGACTTCCGCGACAATCGGTTACCGCTTGACCAAGGTCGCTCTATTCTGGAGAGGCTGGGGGCGCGACCAAATATCAGAGCAATTCAATCCTATGGCCGCACTCTCCGAGATGAGCTAGACCGATTCCTGCTGGACGAAGCACGAGCTAGTGTCGATCTTCTTACCTCTCCCGATCTGATTCGTTGTGAAGTCCAACTTCATACTAGCGGCCAACGAAGCGCTTATCCGGTCAATGTCGCAGAGGCTACAAGCCACCAAACCAGACAAATGCTCCGATCCCTGCGTGTGCAACTTGGTGAGCGGTTCAGCCAGTGGGTGTATGTGGACAGGAGCTTGAGAGTTTTTGAAGACGACGCTGCTCAGATATACAAAGCCCCAAGGCTGATGGACTGGACTCGCACGCAGGCGCTAAACGACGCAGACAACATAATCACCGACATACTCGCTAGTGGGGAGCCACCTGCATGAGTCGGTCACGTGTCTCATCAAAGCTCGCGACCCCAACGTGGGCGGCATTTCGGCGGCATTGTCACCGGTTTCTTGCGATCGGTTATCGGCAAGCTCTCTCACGGATTCAGAATGGGCCTGATGAAGAGACCGACATAACCGGCTATATCTGCGAGGCGATAGAGAATTGGTTTCTCGTTAATCCGCAAGAGTCTTTCTTGTTCTTCATTAAGGATGACCCACCTCTCAGCGGAGGTGGGCGAACGGGAAAACGCAGGCTCAAAACGGACATCATCATCAGTTATGCCGCTGGGAAGCGACCTGAGTTCTTCTTTGAAGCAAAGCGACTACACCGAACTAAGGCAGTCGCCTCGCGATACATCGGTGAAAAAGGTATGGGTTGCTTTATCAGCGGCCGGTACGCTAGCCATTGTCACGAAGCGGCCATGATTGGGTATGTCCAGACAGACACACCGGAACGCTGGCAAACCACGCTGCAGTCAAACGTCGAGCAACAACCGAATGACCTACAGTTGGACCGTGTCATCAACAGCGCCAGCTTCGAGGAGTCATTTCCTTTGGAGTGGATTAGCTGTCATCGAAGGTTTAGTTTGCCGACGTTGAGTTTGTTGCATATCGTGCTGGACTGTCGGAAGAATCAGCGAAGTGCATAGAGCGAGCGAACAGCCGAATCCCAGCGATCCTTCGATTTCGATCGTTCGGCTGCTTGATCGTGGGATAGAGATCGGAGAGGGACTCGTACCAGGCTCTCGAGATCGACTCAGGGAAGATCAGAATCGAGAGAGATCTGAACTAAAGAAGATGAAGGCGCGACGAAAAGAGGAATCGCAGTTCGCCGTTTGCGTGGCCGACTCCGAGTCTGATCTGGAGTTACGCAAGGTTTACGAGGTCTTGCCAGACGAAGAAGGAGCGAAGGAGAATTACCTTCGCATCATCGACGAATCCGGCGAAGATTACTTGTATCCGGCAAGCTTCTTCGTATTTGTCGAAGTCTCAAACCCGGCGGAGCGCGCTCTACTCCGCAAATCGTGAAGGAATGTACAGATGAGCCTCAACCTCTTTCACCCCGCAGTTGCCAACTGGTTCGCTAAACAATTCCCCGCTCCTACCGCACCTCAGGAGCAGGCGTGGCCGTCGATCAAAGCGCGACAGCACACTCTGATCGCCGCGCCTACCGGATCCGGAAAAACATTCGCCGCGTTTCTTTCGGCCATCGATGATCTCGTTCGACAGGGAGTCGCGGGCACGCTCGCGGACGTGACTCAGGTCGTTTACGTCTCGCCGCTCAAGGCGCTTTCGAATGACATTCAAAAGAACCTGCAGGAGCCGCTCGCCGGCATCGAAAAAGAGCTCAAGTCGATGGGCCTGAATGAAATAAACATTCGCACGCTCGTGCGCACCGGGGACACTCCGGCTCACGAACGCACCGCGATGACCAAGCGGCCTCCGCACATCATCGTCACCACGCCCGAGTCGCTTTACATCCTTCTGACAAGCGAAGGCGGACGCCGAATGCTGAGCACAACGCGCACGTTGATCGTCGATGAGATTCACGCGATGGTCGGCGACAAACGAGGCTCACACCTTGCGCTGTCGATCGAGCGATTGCAAAAACTAGTTGGCGACGATCTGGTTCGTATCGGCCTCTCGGCGACTCAGAAACCAATAGAAGAAGTCGCTCGGTTTCTGGTCGGCACATCGAACATCGACGAAGACGGAACACCCGATTGCAACATCATCGACTCGGGTCATCGGCGCGAGTTGGATCTCGCGGTCGAAGTGCCAAGCTCGCCGCTTGGCGCCGTGATGTCGGGCGAAGTGTTCGATGAAGTCTATGATCGTCTCGCGCAGTTGATCGCAACTCATCGAACCACGCTCGTCTTCGTGAATACGAGAAGGATGGCTGAGCGAGTTGCGCGCTATCTGGGTGAGCGCATCGGCGATGAGAATGTGACTTCGCATCACGGGAGTCTCGCTCGCGAACAGAGGCTGGTCGCCGAGCAACGATTGAAAGCGGGCGAGTTGAAGGCGCTGGTTGCAACAGCTTCGCTCGAGTTAGGAATCGACATAGGCGACATCGATCTAGTATGCCAGCTTGGTTCGACTCGCGCGATTTCAACGCTGCTGCAACGTGTTGGAAGATCGGGACACTCGGTGACCGGTTTTCCAAAAGGACGAATCTTCCCAACCAGCCGCGACGAGCTTATCGAATGCGCCGCGTTGCTGGATTCGATCCGGCGTGGCGAACTCGATCAGTTGTCGATCCCCGAAAAACCCCTCGATATTCTCGCGCAGCAAATCGTCGCTTCTGTTGCCGCGGATGAGTGGGGCGAGGACGAATTGTTCGAGACCATTCGACGCGCGTATCCGTATCGCAATCTTTCACGCAATGAATTCGACGAAGTGATTAAGATGCTGCGCGAGGGATTCGCGACTCGTCGAGGCCGCCGCGGAACTTATCTGCATCACGACATGATCAACCATCGGTTGCGCGGCAGAAAAGGCGCAAGACTCACGGCGATTACCTCCGGAGGCGCGATTCCCGACACCGCCGATTACACCGTGGTGCTCGAGCCGACCGATACCGTGATCGGCAGTGTCAATGAAGACTGGGCCATCGAGAGCTTGCAAGGCGACATCTTTCAATTGGGCAACGCTTCGTGGGAAATCATACGAGTTGAAAACGGCCGCGTGCGTGTCGCGGATGCGCACGGCAAGCCGCCGTCGATTCCATTCTGGCTGGGTGAAGCTCCGGGCCGCACGAGTGAACTCTCGCTTTCAGTTTCACGTTTTCGCACGGAACTCACTGACCGCTTTGCGGGCGACGATCATCCGGAGGCTGCAGGCTCGGCGCTCGCGTGGCTGACCGGCGAGATCGGAATATCGAGCTTGGCCGCCGAACAGATCGTCGATTATCTGCTTGGATCGAAGGTCGCGCTCGGAGTGATGCCTTCACAAGACACACTGGTAATCGAAAGGTTCTTTGACGAGAGCGGCTCACAACAAATGGTGATTCATTCGCCATTCGGGAGCCGATTGAATCGCGCTTGGGGACTGGCGCTTCGCAAGCGATTCTGCCGGCAGTTTAACTTCGAGTTGCAAGCTGCGGCGACGGAGGACGCAATCGTGTTGTCGCTTGGGCCGACTCACAGTTTTGCGCTCGACGAAGTGTTCCGGTATCTGCGTTCGTCATCGGTGCGCGAGTTGTTGATTCAGGCGCTGATCGCGGCGCCGATGTGGGAGATTCGCTGGAGATGGAACACGACTCGGGCGCTTGCAGTCAGGCGGCGGCGCGGGGGCAAGAAAATTCCCGCGCAGCTTCAGCGAATGGATGCCGACGATTTGTTATCTGCCGTCTTTCCGGATCAAGTCGCTTGTGCCGAGAACCTGCCCGGCGGCAACATCGAAATACCAGATCATCCGCTGGTTCGACAAACTGTTCGCGATTGCCTCGAAGAAGCGATGGACATCGAAGGCCTCGAGGCGCTGCTCGGTTCGATCGAGCGCGGCGAAAAAACTTTGATTGCCCGTGACGTAGTCGAAGCTTCGCCGCTCGCGCAGGAAATTCTGAACGCGCGGCCTTATGCGTTTCTCGACGACGCGCCGGTTGAAGAGCGAAGGACTCGGGCTGTGTTTCAGAGGCGGTGGCTCGACCCCGAAACGGCATCTGATCTTGGCGCGCTCGATCTCGGAGCGATCGAGCGAGTGCGCGACGAAGTATGGCCCGATGTCGATAATGCTGATGAACTACACGATGCGTTGGTCGAGCTTGGGTTTATGACTCCCGAAGAAGGCCGTGAATGGGAGCACCTCTTCGACGAGCTTTCAGCGAATCGCCGCGCGGCGGTTTTTGTGCCGAGCGTTCAGAATACGGGCGTTCAGAATACGGGCGTTCAGAGTACCGGCTTTAGCCGGGTAGTGCCGCCGCAGGCGCAAGACCCGGCTGAAGCCGGTACTCTGAACACCCGCGGCGTATGTTTGTGGGTTGCAGCCGAGCGTCTGCCTCAACTCAACGCCATCTTTCCAAACGCCGCGACCGAGCCGCTCATCGCCGCGCCGGAAGCGCTTGCGTCAAAGAACTGGGATTTCGATAGCGCGCTGGTTGAAATCGTTCGCGGCAGACTCGAAGGACTCGGGCCGGTGACTACGCAGTCTCTAGCCGATTCACTGGGACTCGAACTTTCGACGATCGAAGCCGCGCTGGTTAATCTCGAAGTCGAGGGCTTTGTGTTTCGGGGCCGCTTCACTCCCGGGCTGAATGAAACCGAATGGTGCGCGCGACGATTACTCGCGCGAATTCACAGCTACACTTTGAATCGTCTGCGTCAGGAAATCGAGCCTGTCTCGAGCTCGGATTTCATTCGCTTCCTGCTCGCGTGGCAAAAGCTTGCGGCCGATCATCAGGTCGAGGGTCCCGACGCGCTGGGGGTCTTGATAGATCAGCTCGAGGGCTTCGAAGCGCCCGCCGCCGCGTGGGAAGCCGAAATCCTTCCAGCGCGAATGAACGATTACGATCCGGCGTGGCTCGACTCGCTTTGTTTATCCGGCCAGGTTCTTTGGGCCCGCTTGACCGCGCCAAAGAACGGCGATCGAACGAAATCGCCGGGACCTGTTCGTACAACACCGATTTCGCTGATCAATCGCCGAGACACTGCGTTGTGGAATCTGCTCTTTCCCGGCACCGCGAGAGAACAGGTGACATTGTCTCATTCGGCGGAAGCGGTGTTTGATTTCTTATCCGCGAGCGGCGCTTCGTTTTTCACCGACCTCAGCGAAGGCGTTGGGTTGTTGCGCACTCAAGTCGAAGACGCGCTTGGCGAACTCGTAGCATGCGGGCTCGTGACCGCGGATAGCTATGCAGGCATGCGCGCGTTGTTGACGCCCTCGAATCGAAAGACAAACGCGGCGAAGCGGCGAGGGAAAGCTGCTTACGACATGTCGAGTGCGGGCCGCTGGTCGCTGCTTGCGCGCCGCGTTGTTACCGCGATTGATCAGCCTTCGATTGAGAAGCTCGCGCGAATTCTGCTGCGCCGTTACGGAGTCGTGTTTAAGCGATTGCTCCCGCGAGAGGGCTTCCAACTTCCCTGGCGCGACTTGCTGAAGGTCTATCATCGACTCGAGCAACGTGGTGAGATTCGCGGTGGGAGATTTATCTCGGGTCTATCGGGGGAGCAATTCGCATTGCCGGAAGCAGTCGGCACGTTGCGAGCGATGCGCCGCGCGCCTTCGGAGGGCGCGATGGTATCGGTAAGCGCGGCGGACCCGTTGAATCTGGTGGGCATCATCACTCCGGGTGATCGAGTCTCGGCGTTTGCGTCGAATCGAGTGCTGTTTCGCGATGGTGTTCCGATCGCGAAGTTTGAATCAGGCGAAGTTAGTTTCCTTGTGGAGCTTGATCCGGCTTTGCAGTGGCAAGCGAAGAACGCCTTAATACGACGAAGTGTGGCTCCGGCACTCCGGACTTACTTGAGCCGCCCGGCATGATCTTCCGGCCTGCGCGTGTGACTGTGTTTAGAATCCCTTGCGAAAGGCGCTTTATGGCTGCAGTCCCAAAAGAGCGATTCAACATCGAGGAATATATCGAGTTCGACAAGAACTCGGAGGAACGTTGGGAGTATTTCGATGGAGTTGTGGTTTCGATGAGCGGCGGCACGATCGTCCACAATTGGATCGCAACAAACCTGATTGCCGGTCTGCGCGGGAAGGCACTCGAGAAAGGATGCCAGGTTCTGGCGGGGGATATGCGCATCAACGTTCCCAAAGCGCCGCCTTATCGGTATGCCGACATCGTCGTGGTCTGCGGACCGCCGGTGATCGAGCGCATTCAAGGACTCGATGTGCTCGTGAATCCGCGGTTGATAGTCGAGATCCTCTCCAGTTCAACCGAGGCCTATGACAGGGGAAAGAAATTCGTATCGTACAAATCAATCGAAAGCTTCGAGGAATACCTGCTAGTCGCTCAGGACCGCCCGTACATAACTCAGTATGTGCGGCAAGCTGATGGGAGTTGGTCGCGTACCGACATTGAAGGCCTCGATAACGAAATCAATCTCTCGAGCATTTCTTGCGAGCTCTCGCTACGCGAGATCTATGAGTTGGTCGAGTTGCCGGATCTGAACGACTGAATTGACTCGCTGAATGAGTCCTTAGTTGCTCGCCTTGATCGAAGCCAGCACTCGCTTGAACAACTCATCGCCGTTGCCTTGATGCCAGCGCCACACAACTACAATGTCATGCTCGGGGTCTACCCAGATCGTGTTTGAACCCGCGCCGATTGCGGCAAAACTGGAAGAAGGACATGAAGGCCACTGCTTCTGCTTTGTGTTGAGCCACCAAAGAAATCCATAGTCCGGACCAATCGGCGCTGGAGTGGTCGCCATCTTCACCCAGTTCTCGGAAATGATTTGTTTCTTTCCCCAATGACCCTTTCGAAGAAACAAGTATCCAAACCGAGCTTCGTCGCGAGCGCTGATCCACAAACCGCCGCCCCATCGCGTGCCCCCGCTCACCGACTTCATCTTCTTGCCGTCGATCACAACCTCTGAGTTGTTGTAGCCGTGATACTGCCACGTGTTCGAAGCGCCAATCGGGTCCATCACGTATTGCTTGATCACTTCAGGCAGCGGGCGCTTCCACAGTCGAAGCATCGAAAGCGAAAAGCGATTGATTCGCACGTCGTTGTATTCGTAAAACGTGCCCGGATCTTTCAACTCTCGAGGCTTGCGGGTGCCCGAGCCAAACTGCTCGACTCCGATGAAGTCGTGCGACTTGCCCCACATCGAGCCTTCCCATTCGCTGGTCTGATTCGCGTGATGGCGCCAGGTAATCATCGAGTTGTGCGGCGAATCGTAGCCGCCGTCATTGATGTATTTTCGAACAGGATCGTCGATGCTTTTGATCATTCCGCGATCGATGGTGAGCCCGAGCACGGTCGAAAGAAAACTTTTCGCGACGCTGTAGGTGGGATCGACGTGGTTGGTGTCGCCCCACTCGGCGACGATGTACCCGTGTCGAAGGATGATCCCGTTAGTCTCGGCGCGATCCCTCGGTATCGGTCCAAGCAGCGCGCCGAAGGTCTGAACCTGCGTCGAGAAGTCGCGCGGCATTTTGCTCTCTTGGGTCTTCGCGAAACTCACCGCGGCTTCGATCAACGCCGAATCCATGCCGACGTCTTCGGGCCGCTTCTTCTCCCAGGCTTCGCCGGCAGCCGGATAGTACGCCGCGGAAGCGCGCGGGACCTGTTTTGCGAACGTCAGAGTCGAGATCAGAATGGCGGCGAGGATCACGCCCATCAATAGTCGTTTCATCTTCGATTCCTTTGCATGGAGTGTTCGGGTCGAGCCGAAATTAACTGAGAAGCGCGTGACTCGCAAGTGACGGCGCCGGGTTCGCAAAGATAGGGCCGGCCGTCTCAAGACGCAGGTGGTAGAATGATGATCACACGGAGGGAGATTATGGCGATCACAGAATTCGAAAAAGACTTCGGGTACCTGATGCCCTTTCTCGACAAGATCGCGGCGGCGGCGAGTACGTTACCCGATCAAGCTGCGCGCGGCGAACTCGCTCAACTGATCACGGATGAAAAGCGCCGCTGGGCGCGCATCCGGCAGTTGCTATCGGGAACGACTTCAACCGGCGAGTCAAAGCCTGTTGCTACGGCCGCCGGCGAAACCCCGAGCGCGACAGTGAAGCCACAACCGAGCTTCACGGTAGGCAGTCTCAGACAAAGCAAAAGCTGATACGCCTGATTGTCGTCAAAGCTTGAAGTTAAAATCTATGACAGTGGTCGTTCTTACCGGCGTTCCTCCGATCGTCGAGGGCTTGAATCTCCAACCGCGCGCAGCCGCGACCGCGGCGCCTCGCAACAGCGGCGGACCGGAGAGCACCTGAACAGACGTGACGTTTCCTCGTTCGTCGATGCTCACCTCGACTCTAACCACTCCGAATTGTTTTGCCTCGCGCGCGTTCGCCGGATACACCGGCTCGACTCGCTTTATGGCGCCTCCCATCACTACACCCTGTGTTACGCGCACCGGCCGGGGCGGCGGCGCAGAGGGAACCGGTGCTTGCGGAGGCCCGGTGGGTACACCGGCAGGAACCGCATTATCAACGGAACCGTGACTATCTGGATTGACCGAAGCTCGGGGAGGTGAAGGCGCCGGTGCAGTTGGTTTCGAAATTGGCTTTGGTGCGTCGACAACGGGCGGCTCCGGGGCTGGCGTTGCTTTCTCAACCACGGCCCGCTCCTCAGGCTGACTCGCGGAAGGCATTGGCTTTTTCCCGGCTGCGTCTACAACAACGGTGATCGGCTCCACGCTCTGAAGTGTTTCGGCCGGCGTTGTCGTGACGGCAGGTTCTGCCGCAGGAGTCACAGCCGGCGACGCCATAGACAACTCCTGGTGTTGCTTGTTAAGCCGAGCGTCAAAAACAAACCTGCCGATCACGCCTCCCGCACCAAGTACTGCCACGACGCTCGCGGCAATAGCGAATACTTTTATGCGGCCCGGTTTCCTTGTGGCCGAACGTTGGTCCGAGAGCGAGCCCGGAAGCACTCGAACCAGCGATGTATCAACTGATTCTTCCGTCGGTGCGGGTGTGTTTTGTGACAACTGTTCCCTCGGGATAACCACAACAGATTCAGCCGCAACGTCAAACGCGCGCGCCGGCAAGGGTCGTGAGTCCTCAACCGGTATGAGTTTGAGTGGCGGAACCGGTCTTGGAGTCTCCTCGAGCGTCGCTGCAAGTCGAACGACGCGCTTTGAAACTATCGCCGCAAAAGGTTGTGCGTTGCTGCGCGGAGGTAGATCGCCGGGGGGATTAGCGAGAGGCTCACTGGCGCCGGGTTTCGAATTGTCGAGGCGATCATCCGTTAGAGGCTTTGATTCGACTGCCGGTTCGGGCTTTGAATGTCTCAGGTCGCCGGAAGAGGGTTCGACCAACTGAGTTAACCTGCTCGCACGAACAGCGTAATCTCGAGCACGCGCGTCATCGCCCAGCGCAGTATGAATCCGCTCGAGTTCACGGCACTCGGCGGCGCCTTCGGCGGTCATGCCGTTCCTAAGATAAATGTCCTTCAGCTTACCGCGGACATCGATGTTGTCGGGCAGTTTTCTTGCAACGGCTGTGAGCTTCGTGATCGCTTGATTGACCTGGCCGTACGCAACGAGTATCTCGGCCTGTGAAATCTCCTGAATCACGAAGGCGGTTTCGCGCTCGTCAGAGATGTCCTGTGGCGGAGGTTTGGTGGGTGAGCCGTCAAGGTTGCCCGACGACAAAGCTGCCTCGGCAATCGAACTCCCGAAGGCCGCAGGCGGCACAGGCTTCAGGCTCGCCAGAGTGCGTTGATCTGCTGACGCGCGTATGGCAGCCAGCGCGTCGGGGCTGTCCGGTTTTATCGACAATGCTTCGTTGTATGCGTTGATAGCTCGCCGAGTTTCCCCACGCGCCGTCAGTTGCCGGGCCGCGGTGATGAACGCTTCATAAGCCTGATCGTTCAGGCCCTCGCGCCGGCAAAGCTCTCCTAGTTTGATTCGAGCCGAGGCGTTGGACGGATCTAAAGCCACCACTTTTCCGAACACCTCAATCGCTTCATTCATCCGGCCGTTCCGGCTATAGGCGTCCGCGATTTGCAAATAGTGTTGCCGCGCTTCGCCTGGCAGCCCGGCTGTAGCGTACAGGCCGGCAAGCTTGATCCACGTCGCGGTATTGGCCGGATCAATCGACATTATCTTCTTCAGCACTGCGATGGCTTTTCTCGCGGCGCCCTCCGCCAGGTACGCATTCGCAAGCTTAGAGAATTGCTCCACCGCTTCGGGTATCTGACCCGTTCTCACATAAAGATCCCCGAGTGTATTGATGCTCGAAAGGTCGAGCGGCTCGGCTTCGACAACCTGCCTGAAAACTTCGATCGCCGCCTGAGAATTATTTTGTAGCATATATCTCTTGGCGGCTGTGAGAGCCCTGGCCTTATCAAACGACATACGCCCTCCACATAAGCGTGATGCTCACTCAAATATTTTGCTGGCCCGTTATTGTCCCACGACAACGGACACGATGAACGCGAGGTTTGGAAGGGGCGCGGCGGTTCTAAGACAGCGGTAATTCGCCGCCATTTAAGCACAACAGCTTTGCGGCGCATAGAGTTTTTCCCCGCTTCGCCCTTCAATATTATTAGCTTTTTGAACGATTTGGTTTGGCAGTACCCGCCTGGGTATCCGGCCCGAAAAGCAAGTGTATGATTGCTCTCGAAATCTGATCGCCGGGAGTCGTTTTCGTGGCGCGATGACCGGCGCCGGTCTCGCTCTTCCAACAACAAGTCACCGTGCTAGAATCTTCAAGAGGCAAACGTTAAGCGATCGTGCTTCGTACAATTGATCGATGCCAGACTTAAACAGCACCCAAATCGAATCACCAGCTACTGCTTCGCGAAAGCCCGATGGGCAATCGCTCATTACGAAAGAGTCCGATTCAAAGGCCATTAAATCGGCGCCGGCTGAAACGGTTGAACGTGAAGCTCTGCCGCCGATCGGGATAAGGGGCTACATACGAATGGCGAGGGTTTTTTCGTCATTCCTCCTGTTCATGCTGCGGGTCTTGTTCAACACTCGAAGTTGGACATTTCGCAAGATCGCCCAATCAGAGTTGCGCCGCCGCGAGGGGGCCCTGCTTCGCGAAAAGCTCATCGCGCTCGGGCCGACCTTCATCAAAACCGGTCAGTCGTTGGCCACGCGCGCGGACGTCTTGCCCGTCGAATACATTCAGGAACTCGCCAGGCTCCAGGATGAAGTCCCGCCGTTCCCGACCGCGCAGGCCCGAGTGATAATCGAACGCGAGCTTCACGCAAAGATCGAAGATATCTTCGATAACTTCGAGGACACGCCTGTGGCTGCCGCCAGTCTCGGTCAGGTGTATCGCGCGAGGCTTCGCACGGGTCAGCTTGTAGCCCTGAAAGTTCAGCGACCGGGAATACAGGAACAGATCGATTTTGACATCGCGGTACTTCGGCGGATTGCGCGGAGACTTGAGCGTTATCCAAATCTGGTCCGCGGGGTCGATTGGCAAGGCACTCTCGACGCGTTTCACTCGACCATTCACGAAGAGTTGGACTTCGAACAGGAGGCCCGGAACGCCGAAATATTTCGACAGAACTTTGCGCGGTGGAAAGAAGTTTACGTTCCAAAAATCTATCAGATATTCTCGACGCGGCGGCTGATCGTCATGGAATTCATCGAGGGACTGAAGGTCATCGACACGAAGGAACTCTCACTGACGGGCCACGATCCCCACGAAGTTGTGAAGCTGTTATCGCGCACCTACTTGAAACAGTTGCTCGAGGATGGTTTCTTTCACGCCGATCCTCACCCCGGCAACCTGCGGGTGATGGCCGACGGGCGGCTCGCCTTCTTCGATTTCGGAATGGTCGGCCGTCTCGACATAAAGCTTCAATCCAACCTTATCAACGCTTTTTTTCACGTAGTCGAGCGCGATGTTCACGGACTTGTTGACGACATGGTCAGGCTGGGATTTATTGAGCTTTCACCCGAAGACGAGACGCGATTCAAGCCAATCATCGAAGGCCTGTTCGATCGCTATCTCGGCAAACGGCTTGGCGACGTGAACTTCAAGGAGCTGATGTTCGATATGGCGCACGTGATCTACGAATTTCCATTCAAGATTCCCGCCAGCTTCACTTACATAGTTCGCGCGGTGATGACGCTCGAAGGCATCGGCACACAGGTCGATCCCGACTTTCGCTTTTTCGAGATCGCGCGGCCCTACGCCAAGCGCTTTATCTTCATTCGCGAAGGCCGTTACCTGCGCAGCTTGATAATGGATCGAGTGATTCGAGGCGAACAGGGAAACATCGAGTGGGAAAAAGTTTGGAAGCTCGCGAAGATGGCCTTCAAGTACTACGTGCGCGGCGAGAACAAGCTCTAGCAATCATTCGAGTCTGACGAAAGGGCGGCGGCTGATTTCATTCAGCCGCCGCTCTTCTCTTACTCAACGAAATAAACTGATTTGTTAAACAGTAATCGTTGTCCCGTCAAACTTGGTCAGTGAAAATCCGTTGAAGGTTTCGTTGAAGCAGCTCTTTGTTTCTCTCAGAATGCTGATCGCGACGGCCTCGCCGAGCTTCATTGCCTCCGAAGCGTCAGTGCGCCAGTGAACTCCCGCGATGTTCCGGCCCTGCGCGACATTCGATGCGATCTTGTTCAACTCGCCGCCTATCGTCAGAGGCGTTCCCTGATACGGCACCAGCGAAAGACCGTCGGCGCTCGGCACAACCGGATTTTTGATTTGCGCCGTCTCGTCGAAGAACGCTTTCAACATCGTGACAGAGGCGCCGGCAACGGTCGCATGCCCGGAGCCGTAAGAAGTGTGCAACGGTGAACCCTCAGGAAATGCCAGCGGCAACAAGTGGGAACCCCATCTGGCGAAAACATCGCCCAGCACCGAGGAATTTCCAAGGTCTGCGTGAAATGGATAGGTCCTCCGTCCGAGCCTCTGAACCTCAACTCGTCCGCCGAATTCCTCCGGTCTCAATCGCCGATGCACCATCCACTTTTGAAACCACTGCGCCTTCAGTGCCCTCGTCGCGGGTTCTGTAACTAGCGTCGCAACAGCCGGGCCCCCGAAAGTTCCGAAACCGGTTTGCGAAATCGAACCCGCTGCTCCAGGCACCAGCGGTCTTCCGCTGCCGGGATCGAGCGCGGTCCCGTAAGGATTGCCGCCGTCCACCGGATACCCGCCACCAGCGATGACTAGAAACGCCACGAAGTAGGCCTGGAACAAGACGTCTACGTGCACGTACTGCCCAAGGTCGCGTCCGTTCCGCATAAAGAACTTTCCGCCGGAAGTTAATGATTGAGTAGGCGAGAAACCGTTTTGAAGGTCCAACCAATCCGAAAAAGTAGTTGCGAATTCGACGTTGGGCGCGTTGGTATTAATTCGCTGATCGACCTCCTGCGCGCCGAATCCCGCGGGCTGAAGCAAAAACTGCGAAACGTAAGGCCCATCGGTGCAGCCCGGAAACACGTCGCGGAAAAGTGTCTGAGGAGTAACCTGACCGGCGACCTTCGGGCCCCTGAAATCTGAAAGCTTGGACAGGTCGTCCGCCGCCCGTTGCGCCAGGGGGTTGGCCGCATAATCCGCAAAGTTCACATCGCGAAGAAGCGCCATCCAATAAAGCTCGACCATCTCGCCGGCTTCTTCGGCGCTCGCGAATGCCGGTGCGGCGCGCATCGCGAATTGGTGCCCGTCGGTCCCTTCCAAATCGAACGCGTAGGCCGATTGCGGATTCACTTGTCTTCGACGGCGCGCGGGATCCGGGCAACCAGACAATCCACGAGTGACAATCGAGTCAAAGTCGTCGCCTCGCCCGCTCGCGATGGCGGCCAACAGCGCGTTGTAGGCAGCCGGGTCGACTTCGCCGGTCGTCGCGTCGTGCTTCAGTCCCTTCGAGTAATTCCCTATCCGAGTCGCATATCGGGACTCATCGCCGTTTTCGACATGATCGGGAATCGCAACGGCGCGTTGTGCATTAGCGGCATCTATTCGAAGGTTCTGCGCTTGTTTGGCTCGCTTCTTACCCGTTACCGCTGCTTCTATTTCGAATTCCTGTGCTCGCGCCTCTCCACTCGAAGAGAGAATCGGCGGAAGAGCGACAACGCCGGCCGCCACAGTGCCGATGAAAGCGCGCCTGCTCTGAGACGAACCCGCATTCTCATTCGAGTTCTTAGCCTGAATGATGGACTCAACCTGAGACTTTTTCTTGTTCATTGGTTACTCCTCGATTCTAAGCGGAATCGTTGTATTCTTAGCCACCTTACTTCCTTCGTACCTGATCGCCGGGGGCGCGTCTTTTGAAGTTCGCCGCGAATCGCCTGAAGGATCGCAGGGTATCTGGAAAGCTGAAAACGTGTCAAGTCAGCGGCGAAAGAAACTGAACAACCACAGTGCGCATTCGATCGGTCATAGAGTAGACTCGTGGCTCAAAAAACGTGATCGGCTGGAAAGGAGGAACACATTGGCTGACCTCTGGAAACTGATCGGTATTGCAATCGTCATCGTAGGTCTCGCGCTTCGGCTTCGCACAACGCTTGTTGTGGTGACCGCCGCGCTGGTCACCGGGCTTGTTGCGGGACTTCCGCTCTTTTCAAGCGAAGGCTTCTTTCAGCAGTTTTCCTACCTCGCGAGGCCCGGACAGGAAGGCATCATCAATATGCTGGGGCGCGCGTTCGCGGACAATCGGCTGATGACCTTGTTCATCATCACGCTGCCGGCAATCGGGCTCGCCGAACGGTACGGCCTGCAAGAGCAATCTGCCGCTGTTATTCGACGCATCGCCGCCGCGACGGTTGGGCGGTTGCAGATCGTCTATCAACTCTTCCGAGTGCTCACCGGAATCCTCGGAATAAGATTGAACGGCCACCCGTCCTTCGTTAGACCCCTGATCTTTCCGATGTCAGTCGGCGCGGCCGAAGCAACGTTCGGCGCTGCAAGCGCCGAAGAAGTACCAGAAGAGATCGTCGAAAATATCAAAGCGGCAAATGCGGCGAGCGAGAACTACGGCAATTTCTACGGACAGAATCTCTCGCCTGTGCAACCCGGAATCCTTCTCGTGTTTGGAGTCCTGAACGGCCTCGGATATGCCGCCAGCGTCTGGAGCCTGGTCGTATATGCCATTCCGATCGCTTCCATTTCGGTGATTCTCGCCGGCATCCAGTTCTGGCTTCTCGATCGGCGTTATCGAAGAAAGGCGGAAGCGCGATGATCTCTTCGATTGCCGGCGCGATTTTTAGCCTCGAATTTGTATACGTGTTGACCGGAATCGTGCTCTGGTTGTTCGCGGCAATGACCTTTCGCGATCGCGCAAACAAGCGGCGGCGCGGAAGCGCAAGCTTCTGGGTGATACTCGGAGCGATCTTTATCTTCGGAAGCGTGCTGCCGCACTGGCTCACTGGTGTGCTTGTGCTGGTGATGGCCGGGATCGACGGAAGCGGCGGCGTCAGTCGCGGGCATTACCACGAATCGACAAAAGCGGAACAGGCGCAGCACGCGAAAAGGCTTCGAAATAAAATCTTCATACCCGTGTTGCTGATCCCGATAGTCACGTTCGGATTCGCAATCGCCTTCCGTCTGCTGAAGCTGGATGTCAATCGTGGAGCACTTGTTGGTTTGGGACTGGGCGGCGTCATCGCGATGATCGCGTGCCTGTGGATCACCCGCGAAAAGTCCCGCGTGTTGATCAACGAGGGCCGCCGCCTGAACGAAGCGATGGGCGCCGTCAACATACTGCCTCAGTTGCTGGCGTCTCTTGGAATCATCTTCACCGCCGCAAAGGTCGGCGATCTGATTGCGAGCGGCATTCACAAAATAATTCCCGCGGACAGCCTGTTCCTTCTGGTTATGGCTAATTGTCTGGGCATGGCCCTGTTCACGATAGTGATGGGGAATTCGTTCGCAGCTTTTCCGGTCATTGCGACCGGAGTGCTTTCGCCGCTCATCATTCAGCCATTCGGCGTTCGGCCTGAGATGGTTGCAATCATCACGCTGACGGCGGGTTCCAGCGGCACGTTGATGACCCCAATGGCCGCGAACTTTAACATCGTCCCGGCGGCGCTGTTGAACATGCGAGATCAATACGGGGTGATCAGATTTCAACTGCCGTTCGCGTTGACGATCTGGTCGTTACACGTAATCTTGATGTGGCTAATGATCAAGCTGTTTTAGCGGCGCTCACGGAGACCAAGGTTGACGCCCAGCAATCAAAAAATAACAATCTAGCCTGAAAAGTATTTGATTCCGCCGAGTGGTTGCTGTATAAGGAAGTTGTCACATCTATCGTTTTTGGAAACCCCGTAACAAGGTTCCGATCGATCAGGCAACGGCCGGTGCTGGCTCGGCCTGCTGCTCGACTGACATTCAATCACTACTAACCGGAAACGGACGCTAGTAAGACTCGTACGCTTGCCTGTAACGCAACAGGAGAATTATGGATAGAAAATACAAGCAACGCGGCTATCAACAGGATGACGACCGAGAGAAGCCGCGTCCCGCAACACCGCAACGAACCGAGGTTCGTTCACCAAAGATGCCCGCGTTTCGAGAAGTCACCCGATGCTCGCTCTGCGGCACAATGGTCAACATCGACATCGACGGAATCGCCATCGACGCGCAGTGCCCCAAATGTCACAGCGATCTGCACACGTGCAAAAACTGTGTGAGCTTTGATCCGGGCGCGCGGTTTCAGTGCCGCAAGCCCATCCCCGAGCGCATTCCGAAGAAGGACGTTCGCAATGAATGTGAGTTGTTTGAAGCGCGCAGGACCGTCGAACGCGAGACGACGACGGCGGTGGCTGAAGTGAAGGACGCACGCTCGGCTTTTGATAAGTTGTTCAAGTAGACGAACACGCTTGCCTATCAACCCACATCAGCGAAAACCTGACGCACCGCGATGGCATCTCTCAAGTTGAAGTTCAAACGCCGGCAGGCGGAAGAAATCGCTTCACAAGAAAGCGATAAGCTGCTGCCCCGATTATTGCGCCTATGATCGGCGCCACGATGTATAGCCACCACTCGTTTCCACGCGGGCCTGGAAAGGCGATCTTTCCGAAACCAATCACATAGGCAAATAAGCGCGGACCGAAGTCGCGCACCGGATTCACCGCGTCCATCGTAAGCGGTCCTCCGACTCCGACGATCGCAGTCACCGTCAGCCCTACGAAGATCGGGCCGAGGCCGGCTTGCGGTAAGCCGGGATTGCCGGGCTCGGTTAACGCAAAGATCATCAACAGCAAAAACATCGTGAGCACAGCTTCAACGAAGAACGCGGTGCCCGCGCCTACCGTCGTCATCGCGCTCGCGTCAACGCCGATGCCGCCGGGATTCGGATAGAAGCACGAAAAGATCATCATCAGCTTCTGACTTCCGGGCGCTCCGATCTCGATTCCCATCTTCTCGATGGCGCGCGGAAAGTAACCCGACCACAACGCATAAACGCAAGCGGCGCCGGTGAACGCGCCCGCGATCTGGCTCCCGATGTAGGGAAGAATTCGCCCGCGCGGGAATCCTCGGAAGATCGCCATCGTAATTGTGACCGCCGGATTGAAGTGCGCACCAGACACCGGCCCCGCAACGTAAATCCCAAACGCTACAGCCAGTCCCCACATCACCGCGACTCCCCATCCGTCGAGCGAGCTGACCAACACAGCAGCCGCGACCGCTCCGTCGCCGACAAGAATCACGATGAAGGTGCCGATGAACTCGGCGAGACAAGCGCCCGCAAGCGTTGCGGTGAAGACCGAGTTTGGCTGCTCAATCTGTGTGTCAGTGTTGGGTTCTACTTCGATGGCAGCTTTTGACAATGTTCACCTCGAGAAGAGTCTTAACCACGGGGAGGATCGAGGATAGAGGATCGAGGATGGAGGATGGAGGATGGAGGATGGAGGATGGAGGATCGAGGATCGAACTCTGAATCCTAATGCCTAAGTCCCAAATCCTAAATCCCAACTCCTAAATCCTAACTCCCAAATCCTAACTCCCAAATCCTAACTCCCAAATCCTACAGATACTCCTGGGCCAGCGTGAGTGCGCGCCAGTACGCGCGCCTGACGATCGAGGGCCAACTCGCATTCACGATCGGCGTCGAATGCGTCGCATTTGTCTCGTGCCATCGATTCGACCAACCCGATAGATCCCACACAAGGTCCGCGCCCTTTATGCCCGCCCGCTGAAGCGCGCCGGCTGGATTGCGCCCGTTATCCGAATACACGTTGTCGTGAATCCAGTTGTTCTCGGGCGTCGCGCCGACGTCAAATGCTGTTCCTTTCGGGAACGCGATCTCGAGACTGAACACGGCCACACCATAACAGTCGTTGCCCCGAATCTCGTTGCCGGTCACTTCGTTGTTGTCGGCGGCCATCACCATCACGCCTGTTCCCGGCGGGACGTTCGAGACGATCGAGTTAGGATTTCCGAAGTTCGCATGATTGTTGTTGATCACCCGATTGTTCCGAACTATGCAGTTGTGTCCGACCTTCGAAGGATTGTTCGGCAGGATAAACACCAAAATACCGCCGGTGTTGTCGTGAACGTAGTTGTTCTCAACGAGCGCGTTCACTGAATTCTCGATTTCGATCCCGGTGACGTTGTCGTGAGCTTCGCTGTCGCGAACAACTATGTCGCGAGATTGCCCGACATAAAGCGCCGCGTCGGCGATGCCCGTCGCAACGCAGCGTTCGATAGTCACTCCGGTGCAGCTCACCGGGTAGACGCCGTACAAGCCGGTCTTGTCGATATTCAAGTTTTGAAAGGTCACATTGCGCGCGTGCTGAGCGACTACTCCGTTGGCGATGTAATCGCGCAGATCGAAATTATCCATCCGGAAGTTGCTTCCGGTTGCGAGCACGCCGTCTGACAGTTTGCCCTGGCCATCAAGCATCGGACGCGAGACGCCACCCGGCGCCGCTGTGTCGGCCTTGATGCCGCGTAGCGTGATGTTATCCAAATCGATCTTCACTTCCTCGTGATACACGCCCGGCATCACCTCGATCGTGTCTCCCGGCCGAGCTCTATCGACTGCCGCCTGGATCGATTCACCGGCCTTCACCGTCAACGTCTGCGCCGGCCGTTCAGCCACCTCTTCCTTCGGCGAGCCCGTGTTGTACTTTGCAATGAGCTCGCGCGCCGGATTCTGCAAATGAGGAACGACCGCCAACCCCGACGGCACCTTGTCAGGAAACTCCGGTAGATTTGATTCGTCGGTCAGCGAGCACAAGAATGCAATTAGATCTTGTTTCTCTTCAGCGGTGATTGTGTAAGAGTGAATCTTGTCGTCAACCTTCACGTCTTTGAAACCGACTCCCGGTCCGCCGCCGGCCGCGTAGAAATCCAACACCTCTTCAAGCGTCTTGAATTTGCCGTTGTGCATGTAAGGCGCGTTCAGCACAACGTTGCGCAGCGTCGGAACCTTGAACGCAAACTTGTTCCCTTCTCCCTTTGTGACTTCGAACCGGCCGAAGTCAGGTTGAGCTGGATCGGCATCGGGCACGCCGATGATCTTGAAGTCGGGATTCGCAAACGTCGGAAGTCCGTGACATTCGAAGCACCGAGTCCGTCCCGAACGAAACAAATTGAAGCCTCGACGCTGCGCGGGACTGAGTGCATTCAACTCGCCCTTAACGAAGCGATCAAACGGTGAGTTGTTAGCGGTCAGCGTTCTTTCAAATGACGCGACGGCTTTGAGCACGTTGTCCAGAGTCACCGCTGAACCGTTGGCGCCGCCGAATGCCGCATCGAATCGCCGCGTGTATTCGGGCAGGTCTTTCAACTCTTTAACCAGCGTATCGGGATTCTCATTCATCTCGATGTCGCTCGTGATTGGTCCCTTGGCCTGGTCCTCGAGGTCGTCGGCTCGGCCATCCCAAAACTGTTTATGATTGAAGGCGGCGTTCCACAGCGTCGGCGCACCTCGTCTGACCACGGATCCTCCGGCGCGTTCGGCTCCGAGTCCGTGAGCTCCCTTACCCATCGACAACGCTCGGGCATCGGTGAATCCAAGATCAGGATGATGACAAGTTGCGCACGAGATGTCGTTGGCTCCCGACAGAATCGGATCGAAGAAAAGCAATCGTCCAAGCTGAACTCTTTCGTCGTTGTTGCTTGCGGGCGCTGCATTGTCAGCGCGCAAGACCATCTTTGGGAATTGTCGAACGAGTCCGCCGCCTCCCTTGCCGACTCCGGCAGTGCCGCCGTTCCCGGCCAGATCCGCTTTCACCGGCCACAAACCGAGCGCAACAAATCCGGCGGCGGCAAGCACCACCAAAACGATTAACGCGCGCAGCCAGACGCGCCGCGTACGCGCGCGAGGCACGGTTTGAGATTGTTCGAGTTCGACTTGTTTCGGTGATGCCGCAGCCATAGTCTTATGCCTCCGTTCTCGCATAGTCGGTCGAATCGGTTTTAGGGAGTAGCGATTATATTTGACAGGCCGCTCACGTCAAAGCGATTATTGCAACGTCGCTGGTGATCGTACGCGATAGTCCTTTTACCTTCGGAGTGGTTGATCCTAAGCCGAGCGGTCCTTAAAGTTGGTTCGGTCAGAGAATCACCAATTCACCGATTGAACAGATCGTGAGAATCTAAATAGCTCTCAAAGCATTACTTTTCAATCTGAGACGCCCTGCATTTCGAGTGACGCGCAGCTCTCGACGCAATAATCCGGTGCTTAGATGTCTCTGGTTTTTTTGGGGGGTAACCATTTTGGGTGGCTTAGACATTGTTGTCATACTCCTACTCATACATGGTTCTTATGGTATCCCTATATTCATTTGGTTGCTTAGGGAGAAACGCAGAGAAAAGAGGAGAAAGGGGGTCGAGATTGTGTCTGTTACAAAGAGACTGGGTATGGCATTTGGTCGTTTCTTTGAGAATTTCACGGCTGTATTACTGGCCCTTCTCCTATATCTCGTTTTAACCGTTTTGACCTATTTCGCATTGGCATGGAGCCTTCCTGATAAGGGCACGGCAGCCTTCATCACTTATGAAGTAGCTACAGGAGGCGACCCTAAGGACTTTCGTGGCGACGTGAAACAGTTCCCATTATGGTTGTGGATACTTGCCATGCATGTGGCTAGCTGGTTAATCGTGCCTGTGCTCGCGGCAACCGCAGTAGACGCGGCGTATCGTGTGTTGGAGAGCAGGAGGGCCGAGTTGGACAAGCGCGAGCTAAAGAATTACGAGAAACTCCTTGATGTCGCTAAGATTCCCGCCGATTTGAGAATCGCAGCTATCGAAAAGTTAGAGGAAGCCAAACGAGAGGCCAAGATACAGGTGCGCGGAAAGAAATGAATGTGCGTGGCTTTGATTTGTCAGCGGCTGGATATTTTGATTGTATGGAAACAGATTTAGTGCTCTAATGTGGTTCACAACTGGTGCGGAAGAGAAGTCTATTGTCGTAAATTTCAGTCTTACCGGACTGGGCCTTATATGGTATAAAGCTTGCGGTAGATTCTGGGTATCTGATATGGATCAGAGCATAGAAGATGCGTTGGACGCAATGAAGGACGACCCGGACGCAATTCGAGTGATAATGGAACGGGACGGTCTGAGCGAGGAAGCGGCGACGCAGGTATGGCATCACATAATAGAGACGGTCAAGGAGTTAAAGAAGAGATTTGAATCAGAGGAACCACCAGATTGAGGAGATCGTCAGGCAGGGGGTGACAAGATGGATCTTGATAAGGAATTGAGAGATCACATTAGAAATGTTATCGACGTGGCTCAGCTAGGTCTGGATCGCAATGACGAGTTGAGGCTTGAAGACCAGATAGTAGAGCTTCTTGGAGCGTATAAGAGGGCACCCGAGCAGAAGCGGGAGCAGGTGTATCGACAGGGCGAGCAGAGGATTCTGATTTCTTTTCGCCCGCCCGCAAAGGATAAGCTCAAGGTTGCAGAGTATGGCGCTTCGTAGAGTTCGTTGGTCAGGTGTCAGGCTGTGTTGAGTGTGTAAATGATTCTTGTCCCACTGTTGTTCATCAAAGCGATAAGATCACAAGCGGTGCAAGACCAAAGCAATCTTTACGGCTACCTCACAGTTGTTGAGAAGAAGCGCCCGGTTGGCTTTTAGAGAGGCCCCACCCGTTAGCCGTTCCATCCGTGACAGCAAGAAAGGCGTAAGCTGCTTACCGCGAATACCCTTGGCTTTGACCATCGCTAGGGTTCTTGCGATCGCACGCTCCACCTCGCTTGCGGATAATTCAGCCTCGCCAGGCACGGGAACGCATACGAGCACTGCACTCGTACAGCCAATCTCCCAGTGACGTGCGGCCAGTTCTACAACCTCGTCAGGGGTGTCGACTCTGGTGTCTACGGAGAGTCCGCTACGCCGTGCGTAAAAAGCAGGAAACTCTTCCGTCTCGTAACCGAGTACCGGGACGCCAATCGTCTCCAGATATTCGACTGTCTTTGGCAAATCGAGTATCGCTTTTGCTCCCGCCGATACACAGATCATCGGCGTGTTTCCAAGCGCAGTCAGATCAGCCGAAACATCGAACGAATCAGCCGCGCCTCGATGAACGCCGCCAATCCCGCCCGTAGAAAAAACGCGAACGCCCGCCGCGTGCGCGAGCTTCAAACTCGAAGCTACCGTTGTCGCGCCCCAACCTCCACGAACCATCACGCTCGCCAGGTTGTTCAGGCTGAGTTTCTCAATCGCTCTTCCATCGGGAGCCTTGCCGCGCGCGAATATGCGGATCTCGTCTTCTCTTAAACCGATGGCCGGAACTCCATCGACGATGCCGAGCGTCGCCGGCGTAGCGCCATTTCGCCGAATTGCCTCTTCACACTCAAGCGCCGTCTCGAGATTGAGCGGGTAAGGAAGCCCGTGCGCGATTACGGTTGATTCAAGCGCGACAACAGGCGAGCCATCCGCGAGCGCGCGCTCGACGCTATCAGCTATTCGGAGTTTGACCTGATTCATAACGATGGGTGACTCGCCCGCTCATCGTATACACGCCGCACATGTCGCGCAAGCTGACAGCTTGCTCTACTCTTTCCGAGGCCCCACAGTTATACTGCTCGACGCGAGAAACGCGATAAGTATCGTCGGAGGACCGAGTGTGGCTGACAAAGTTCTGGCGGTTATTCTGGGAGGCGGCGCCGGACAACGGCTCCATCCGCTGACCAGACAGCGAGCCAAGCCCGCCGTTCCGCTTGGCGGAAAGTATCGCCTGATCGACATTCCGGTTTCCAACTGCATCAACTCCGATGTTCATCGCATCTTCATATTGACTCAGTACAACTCCGCGTCGCTCAATCGTCACATCGCGCGCACGTATCGCTTCAGCCGATTCACAAACGGCTTTGTCGAAATCCTCGCAGCCGAGATAACCCCCGAGCGGCCCGATTGGTTTCAGGGGACCGCCGACGCCGTGCGCCAATGCCTGCATCATCTCGATGACTACAAGGGCGACACGACGCTGGTGCTGTCGGGCGATCATCTTTATCGAATGGACTATCGTGATTTCATCGCGCGGCATCGCGACACCGGCGCCGACGTTACGATCTCAGTCACAGCCGCCCGCGAGGAAGAAGCATCCGGATTCGGACTGGTGAAGATAGACGACACCGCACGAGTCACCGAGTTCAGTGAGAAACCCAAAGGCGACGCGCTCGAACGCATGCGCGTCGACACGACCACGTTGGGGCTTACCGCGGAACGGGCGGCGCGCCGGCCCTTTCTCGCTTCGATGGGAATCTACGTATTCAAGAAAGAAATTCTGCGGCAACTACTGTTGAACGACACGCCCGAGGCTGTCGACTTCGGCAAGGAGATAATCCCCGAGGCGCTCTCGCGCTACAACGTTCAAGCTCACTTGTTCGACGGCTACTGGGAAGACATCGGAACGATCGGCGCGTTCTATCGCGCGAACATCGAGATGACATTGCCGCTGCCGCCGTTCAACTTCTTTGATTCGGAAGCGCCGATGTACACACGGCCGCGTTATCTGCCCGGGTCGAAGCTGCTCGATTGCCATATTCAAAGTTCGATCATCACCGAAGGCTGCATCATCAACGGCGCGACCGTCACCGACTCGATCATCGGGATTCGAAGCCGCGTCGAACACGGCACGCGGCTCGATGGAGTGCTAATGATGGGAGCTGATTCCTATCAGACGATTGAGGAGCTGCAAGCGGATATCAATCGAAGCTATCCGCGGATCGGCGTCGGCGCGAATTGTTTTATCCGCCGCGCCATCATCGACAAGAACGCCCGAATCGGCCAGGGCGTCCAGATCCTGAACGAAGCGGGACGCCGCGATTTCGAAGGGCAGGACTACTACATACGCGATGGAATCGTGATCGTGCCAAAGAACGGCGTCATAACCGACGGCACCGTTATCTGACCGACCCCGTTGCATCTCTCAGCCGCTCTCGCCACACTCTATTCGAAGACCCAACTCATTCGCTGAGTATGTGACATGTCCATCGAGAAATTCGTCGAAGAACAAGTGAGAAAGGCGATCGAAGCGGGCGAGTTCGATAATCTCCCGGGCGCAGGCAAGCCCATCGACCTGCGAGCGTACTTCGAGACACCCGAAGACTTGCGAATGGCATATTCGATTCTGAAGAGCAATAACTTCGTGCCCGAAGAAGTCGAGTTGCTTAGAGAGATCGATGCATTGAAGAAGAGGCTCGAATCTTCATCGGACGAACAGCGGAACTCAAGACTCAAGAAGGAAATCACCGAGAAGACTCTTACCTTCAGGATGCTGATCGATAAGCGCGTTCGCAGACGCTGACTTAATATCCGTTTGTAGTTCCGCTTCGTTGCGCATTCGAAAGCGCAGTCTTATACTCCGGCGCATTAACTTTGAAATCGAAAGGAAATCAGATGCGAACCCTGCTTGTCCTGACTGCTGCACTTGCTTTGCTCGCGTTGTCACACGAATCGGCTACCGCTCAAACACGAGGACTTCAGAGCACTGATCTTTTGAAGCTCCGCTCGGTTGGCGAAGTGAAGGTCTCGCCCGACGGTTCGCGCATCGCCTACACAGTCGCAAACAACGACGGCGATGCGAGACCTTATTCGCAACTCTGGTTGATGACAGTCGCGGACGGCAAATCGACAAAGCTGAGCTCAGGCAAAGAAGGTTCATCGAATCCCGAGTGGTCGCCCGACGGCCAGTGGCTTGCCTATGACGGAAAACTCGGCGACAAGTCGGGGTTGATCGTCGCTCGCGCCGATGGCTCGAACGCCAGGTTCCTCGCGCCGCTTCACTGGACGAATAGCCCTCTGCCCTCGACCGGCAAGAGCATCGCGTGGTCACCTGACGGCAAGCGCATCGCTTTCGTAACATCCGTTCCCGGACCCGAAACTCAAAATGCCACGGGCGATCCGGTGGTCATCACTCGTTATCTGTACAAGCCCGACGATAGCGAAGGCTTCACCCGCTTCAATGACAATCGCCGCGTGCACATCTTCGTTGTCGACGTCGCAAGCGCTCAGGTTAAGCAGTTGACCACGGGAGATCACTACGAGCATTCGATCGACTGGTCCCCAAACGGTGAAGAGATCGCGTTCATTTCGAACCGTGAACCGAATGAAGATCAGTTTTTCAATTACGACATCTTTACGCTGAGGATCTCAGACGGCACGATGAAGCGGTTGACCTCGACCGAGAGCGCGGAGTATCGCCCGCGATGGTCACCCGATGGAAAGATGCTCGTCTATCAAGCGACCAAACGAGGACTGACTGATCTCGAGACAACGATGGAAGACACTCACGTTTGGCTGATGAACGCCGACGGCAGCAATCGCCGCGAGATCACCGCGATGATCGACAATCGTCAGGGTGCGCCCTCGTGGTCCGCGGATGGAAGCTCGATTTATTTCACGGTACTCGAGCGCGGCAATGTGAGGCTCTATCGAATGCTAATCGCGGGCAGCCAGCCTGAGGTTGTCGTCAACGATCGTGGATCCGTGGGAGCGTGGTCGGTGGCTAACAACAACGCGATTGCGTATTCGTTCGCGAGCCCGATCGATCTCGCCGAGCTTTATGTGAAAAATGCTACGACGCAACCAAGAAAGCTAACCAATCTCAACTCAGACGTTCTCGCCGGCAAACAAATCGCCGAAGTCGAATCGTTCACCTTCATCAGCAACGACAACAAGTACACGGTTGAAGCATATATCACCAAGCCTCTTGGCATGACCGCAACGTCCAGACATCCGCTGATCGTCAACATTCACGGCGGTCCGCACGGTCAGCAAGGCCCGGCGTTCTTCTTCAAGCATCAAGTCTATGCCGCGCGCGGGTGGGCTACGTTGATGGTGAACTATCGAGGCTCGACCGGCTACGGGCAGGCGTTCACCGACGCAGTGTTCGGAGATCAGAACGGCAACGAAGCTCAGGATGTGCTCTATGGTTTGAGCGCGGCTATGCGGCGATTCCTGTGGATCGATCGCGACCGGTTGGGCGTAGAAGGAGTGAGCTACGGCGGACAACTGAGCGACTGGCTTATCACGCAGACCAACATTTTCAAAGCCGCGATTCCAATCGCGGGGATTTCGAATTTGATCAGCTACAACTACATGACTTACTACAATCAGTATGAGCAGATGGAATTCGGAATCTTTCCGCATCAGGGAAATATGATGGACGTGTTGTGGGAGCGCTCGGCGTTGAAGCACGTGGCGAAGGCGAAGACGCCTACGATGTTGATGCACGGAGAGAACGACAACGATGTGCCAATCGCCGAAGCCGAGCAGTATTACGTCGCGCTTCGAGATGTAGGAGTCGAAGCGATCATGGTTCGGTATCCTCGCGAGGGCCACGGCATTCGAGAATCGAAACACGTGGTTGATTCGATTGACCGATGCATTAACTGGTACGTGAAGCATTTTCCGGCATCGCAGTGACGTGTCTTGGCGTCTTTGCGCGAACCTCTTCTCGACAGGATCGTTTCGCGCAGAGACGCCAAGGCCCGCCAGGACGCGATCAGCTACGCACGCTTCTGCAGCAATGCGAATCTGGCTTTCAAAAAGCAGCGAAGTCCCTCTCCGCGAACAGCTCGCGACACAAATCGTTCTCGGCATCGTCAGCAACGACCTGAAGCCCGGACAAAAGCTCCCAAGCACCCGCGAGCTTGCACGTCGATATGACATTCACTCCAACACAGTCAGTGCCGCTTATCAGGATCTCGAACGCCGAGGCTGGGTCGAGTTTCGAAAAGGCAGCGGCGTTTATGTGATCGAGCGCAGCGCTGAAGCCCCGGCGGATCCGAAACTCGAACTCGATCAATTGATCTCGACTCTGTTTCGAATCGCGCGCGAACGCGGCCACTCACTGGCCGAGATTCACGCAAGTGTGAAGCGCTTGCTCGAGACTCAACCGCCCGATCATTTTCTTGTCATCGAACCCGACGAAGAGATGCGCGCGATACTGATCGCCGAGATCAAAGAAGCCACCGAATTTCCGGTGTCCGGAGCCGGGCTCGAAGACTGCTCGCGTGCTGAAGTTATCGCAGGCGCAGCGCTCGTCGCGATGTATGGACAAGCAGAAAACGTTAGAGCCGTGCTTCCCACCGAGGCTTCGTGTTTGTTGCTTCGGTCGCGTTCGGTGCCGGGCTCAATGGCCGGGCAAGAGAGACCGTCCCCCGACTCTCTGGTGACGGTCGTCTCGAGATGGCCCGCTTTCTTGAAGTGGGCTCGCACCATACTCGTCGCCGCGTCACTGGATCCCGACGCGATGAGCCTGCGCGACGCGCGCGAGCCCGATTGGCAAAAGGGATTGGCATCGAGCGCGCTGGTGATCACTGACGCGCTTACGGCAACCCAACTTCCCCTGGGCTGCCGCACGCACATATTCCCACTCATCGCGGACTCATCGCTCGATGAGCTTCGCAACTTCAAAGAGTTTCTCCGGGAGCCACTCGCCTGAGTATGTGACGCTTGTAAAACTGTCACAGGCCCACACCCGCCTACCCTCGGCCATCTCTAGAATCAACCCGCATCGGGAGAAACCAATATGCTGCAATCAACCTTTCGGATCGCGCATGCGATAACGCTTCTGGCAGTCATCACTTGTGGCGCGCGGTCTGGTACCGGCGAGGTAACGCTTCCGGCCGAAACCAAAACACGGCTGACGCTTCATTCGCGAATCAACTCGAAACTCAGCGAACCGAACGACGTCGTAACGGCAACGCTCGCCGAGCCGATCTACATCGAGGGTCAATTGGCTCTCGCGCGCGGTGTCGAGTTTGTCGGCCGCATCATCAAGGTTTCGCCGGCAAAGCGCGGGCAGCGAAGCTCAAATATGTCGATCCTGTTTGAGCGGATCGTGACGCCGCCGGGTGAAATCCAAATCGCCGCCGAGGTGACAGCCATCGACGACTGGGACAACGAAGAAACTCTCAAGGCTGATGGCAACGGCAAGCTTAAGGGCGGACATCGCGGCGAGAAAACCATCAACAACATAGGAAAGGGTTCGCAGCTTGGGCTCTCAGCCGGAATTGTGGGCGCGGCGCTCGGTGGGGCAGCCGGAGCTTCAGGCCGGCACGTGCTCGGGATCGGCGCGGCAGGCTTTGCTGTGGGCATGATCGCGGGACTCCTGTTCACCAAAGGCAGCGAGATCAGAGTTGGCCCCGGCGCGATCCTAAGAATCAGATTCCTAAAGCCGGTCACGTTGCCGGTGCGAACTACAACAAAAATCTCAACCGGCTCTGACCAATGACGCCAAAAATACAGCGGAGGCACGAAATGTCCACAATAAATTCAACCGCGATGAGAGTCCTGTCGATAGCGGTCCTGATACTCGCTTCGGCCGGACCGTCCCAACTTGCAGTGCATGCGCGGCAGGTCAAACCAGTAACCGAATCTCAAGCAGCAGAGGATGCGCCAAAAGATGCTGCAACAATTCTGGCGAGTGCTCGAACAATATTCGTCCACTCTCGAACGGTTCTCGTCAAACCAGAAGTGATCGAAAGTGAATTGCAAAAGCGCGAGGATTTTCAACGAGCAAGATTGCTTCTCACCAAGGATCAGCGAGCCGCCGATCTGACGATCGAGGTGCGGCGCGCGAACTTCACCACCGAGTACCCGTACGTTGTCATCGACTCAAGAACAAAACTCATCGTCGCGAGCGGCAAGGTGAATTCGTTGTTTGGCACCGCCGGCGGGAAGATCGCAAGCGGGTTCATGAAGCAATGGGAGCGCGCGCGCACGCCCGCCGGTTTGAAAACGAAGAAATAATCACCTCACGTCGCCGCAAACCTTGTTATCGCGACCAAGGGCATTTAAGGGGGCACCGATGAGCATCTCTCGAAAAGAGTTCCTGGAATTCCTCAAAGCCACCTGCTCGGTTGCTGCACTCCCCGGATCGCTGCATGGTTTCGCGCCCACCCGGCAATTACAGTCTGCTTTGGCGCCAACAGCCGATACCTCAGAAGCGATCGAAACTCTGACGCGCGGCTCGTTACAAACATCCTCTTTGATATTTCCATAACTTTCGCCGATACTGGTCCAACTCAAAGGCCAGGGAGGTGAAAGTGATGGGGATACCAACACAGATCGACGTAAGAGTAATCGCAAAGGATGGCAAGTACCTTGGTGACGACATAGGCGGCGCTCTGATCACAATTCACGATGTTCAGACCGGCGAGTTGCTGGCGCGCGGAACCACCGGCGGCGGTTCCGGTGTCGCGAATCTCATGGAGATTTGTTTGAAGCGCTCCCAGGTGCTGACGGTCGACGGAGCTTCGGTGTTCACCGCGACACTGGATCTTGATCGGGCAACGCTAATCAGAGTGACGGCGTATGGTCCTCTCGCGGCGCAGCTCTCAGCCAACACCGTGTCGCTTACTCAATGGGTTTATCCGGGAAAGAATATCGTGGGCGGCGCGCAAGGCGGAGGCTTCCTGCTGGAGATACCCGGACTGGTCGTTCAGATCCTGAATCCGCCGACTCACTTTCTGCCGCGGACGGCGCCCGAGGATATTGAGATCAGAGCCAACGTCACTATGATGTGCGGCTGCCCGATTGGCGAAGGCCATCCGCCGTGGGATCCCGCTCAGTTCGAAGTGATGGCACTGATCAAGCAAGGCGAGTATGGCGCTACCGAACTTACACTCGAGTACGACGCAGATGCGCCGTACGGAGCGCCGAGCCAGTTTGCGGGAAAGTGGCTCGTACCGCCAAACACATCAACTCAGCCGGTGATCTATGAGATTGTCGTATCGGCATTCCAGCAGCGGACCGGCAACACGGGCGTCGATCGAGCGACCGTGATCATTCCGGCACCCGCGCCGCCCTCGACGCCGAGCGAATCAACAGCGGATCAGACGAAGCCGGCTTAGACGGTCAGTTTCCGGTAAGCGACTAGCACACTAATCGAGTCATCGCCCTGTCGCGCATCGCGAGATGCCCTTTACAATCCTAATAGAACCGGATAGCTTTCGCCCCATCAAGCGGGGCCGGTTTCTCTCATTGTTGTCTTCAATCTTAAATAGGCAGGAGTGACTTTGATGAATCTGAAGAAGGTGATGTTAGTGCTTATCGCTAGCTCTCTACTTGCGTTCTCTCCGTCCGTCTTGGCACAAGCCGACAAGTTCGATGGCAGGCCGGCTTTTGCAGAAGGGATTGACCTCTCGTATTACATCTGGCGAGAGGGCGACAAGTGGCTCGTGCGATGGACCACTAAAGGGCCGAACCGAAAGTTCACCGGCTCAGTCGTAGCCGAAGGCGGTGAGCTGCACGATCTGAAGCGCATAGATCTGGACGAAGAACGAAGAGTCCTTTATCCCGGCCGAGCGCCGCAAGTGGCAGTTGGTCCGCGCGGGCGAGTGTATAGGCGCGGCGGCCAGGCGCCTGTGGTAGTCGAGCGCAAACAAGACAGAATCGAAAAGGATGGCGACCATCGAATTGTCTTCGCGGCAATAACCAGCAACGACATCGATGGGTTCAACTTCAAAGTCGACAAGAAAGTGACAACGTTGCGGTTCATCCTCGAGATAAACGGCAAACAGATGGCGCAGCACGTCGAGTTTGGTAAGGAGAATCAGAAGCCATCGTCCCTTCCGCTCGTTGTGCGGATACCGTGACACCTATCGAATGGGTGCCGTCACCAGGACTCGTAGCTTCACATCTCTCTTCGCGCAGCTTCGTGTCTTAGAGTCTTCGTGGCAAGACAGCGGATTCAATTGATTGCTTGACAGCCATAGCGCGGACGCTGATAATGCCCCGCAAGCTTGAAGCGATCACGTTATGAGAATCTTGACCAACCGGCAAGCTGAACAAAGCGCGACAGACTCGGGTCGCGGCTTCTTCTGGTTTAGCTTTTTTAGCTTTAGCACCGCAGCAACAGCGGAGGATGCCGGCGTCTAGACGGAGAACCGAGTTCAAAGTTTTTTGAGGCCCGCTCCTTCAAAACGAAGGCAGCGGGCTTCAAGCTTTTGGAGCACAAGAATTATGTCTGCGGAAAAAGACAAGGCTCGGCTGACCGCGGCGTTTCAAGGCGCACGCGGGGCCTTCAGCGAAGACGCGGCGCGTCAACTGCTCGGCTCGGGATTCGAAACGATTCCCTGCCGCACATTCGAAGAAATGTTCGAAGCGGTGTCATCGGGCGCCGCCGACTGCGCGGTCGTGCCAATTGAAAACAGCCTCGCCGGCTCAGTGCATAAGAACTACGACCTGCTTATGGAGCACGACCTGACTATTCTCGGCGAGACGAACGTCAGAATCGTGCATCACTTGATCGCCCTCGACGGCGTCGCGTTATCAGATGTCCGGCGCGTTCATTCTCATCCTGTCGCGCTTGCTCAATGCGAGAAGTTTCTGCGCGCTCATCCTGAAATCGAAGTCGCCCCGGCTTACGATACCGCCGGCAGCGTCAAGATGATCGTCGAGAGCGGCTCGAAAGACGAAGCGGCAATCGCAGGAGCGACCGCCGCCGCTGTCTACGGCGCCGAAATCATCGCCGAAAGCATCGAAGACAACGCGCAGAACTTCACACGGTTCCTGTTGCTGGCGCGACCCGAACGCGCGGATTCAATCAAGACCGTTTCGAACAATTCTCAACGCAAGACATCAATCGTGTTTCGAGTAGCAAACAAGCCTGGCGGTTTGTTTCGCTCGCTCGCGGCGTTTGCGTTGCGCGATATCGACCTGACAAAGATCGAATCGCGCCCGATCGAGGGCCGCCCGTGGGAGTACTCGTTTTATCTCGACCTGATCGGCGATCAGCACGAGCAGCACGTCGAGCGCGCGCTCGCAAATCTGGAAGAATTAGCCGAAAGCGTCCGAGTGTTGGGAAGCTACTGGAGGAGTGATGAGTGAGGAATGAAATGTTCGTAGTCCGGCCTTCAGGCGGAAGCTTGTATCCGCAAGTAATCGACAAGTACAAACTTCCGCCTGAAGGCCGGACTACGAACATGAAATAAGGAGCTCTATCAATGATCATCGCAATGAAATCAGACGCAACCGAAGAGCAGATCGAAGAGGTTTGCGAGAGCATACGCCGCTACGGTTACAAGCCTCACCTGATTCGCGGCGAAGAGCGCGTAGTCATCGGCGCGGTCGGCCACGGCGACAACAAGGACCATCTGCAAAACCTGCGCTCAGTGCCGGGCGTGGAAGACGTCGTGCCGATCCTGCAACCCTACAAAATCGTCGGCCGCGAATTGAAGCCTCAACGAACTATCGTGCGCGTGGGAGATCTTGAAATCGGCGGCAAGGAGTTCGTCGTGATGGCGGGCCCTTGCTCGGTCGAGACTCGTGAGCAGTTGATGGAAACCGCGGACGCAGTCAAGAAAGCCGGCGCGCAGGTGCTTCGCGGTGGAGCTTACAAACCGAGGACGTCGCCTTATGACTTTCAAGGCCTCGAAGTCGAAGGGTTAAAGCTTCTGGCCGAAGCTCGCGATCGAACCGGCCTGAAAGTCGTCACCGAAGTTGTCACCACCGAAGACACCGAAGTCGTCGCCGAGTACGCTGACATACTCCAGGTTGGCGCGCGCAATATGCAGAACTTCGCTCTGCTGAAAAGGCTCGGGAGCGTCAACCGCCCGGTGCTGCTCAAACGCGGAATGAGCTCCACGATCAAAGAGCTGCTGCTGTCAGCCGAGTACATCGCCTCCCACGGCAATGATCAAATAATTCTGTGCGAGCGAGGCATTCGAACCTTCGAGACAGCTACACGCAACACGTTGGACCTCGCCGCGGTTCCATTGTTGAACGAGTTGAGTCATCTGCCGGTGGTCGTCGATCCATCACACGCAACTGGCCGCAGGAGCCTGGTTCGCCCGGCGGCGAAAGCCGCGGTGGCGATCGGAGCGGACGGTTTGATTATTGAAGTGCATCCTCGCCCGCAAGAAGCGTGGTCGGACGGGCCTCAATCGCTGACGCCCGCGATGTTCGAGGAAATAATGGTCGAGCTGCGCGAGTACGTTCGGATGGAGTCGAGATACATCAATTGAAATCGGGCAAGGCTTCTGCGGTTAATGGTTGCGGCGCTTGATTCCGTTCCAGTAGCATATGATCCGGATCGCGCGGTTATCGAGGTACAGTCTGATGGAAACGCCTGACCAGATTTCAACCGACCAGATTTTTTCCGCCGTTTCTCAGCTAAGCCTGCCGGAGCTTGAAAATCTATTCGATCGATTGCTTGCGCTCCAAGCAGAGCGCAAGGCGTCCCATCTGTCCGCGACGGAGTCGGCGCTGATGAAGCGGATCAACCAATCTCCCACTTCCGACGTTCGCGCGCGCATGGTGCAGCTCAGAGCAAGACGCGATGACGGGTCAATTAACGATGATGAGTACAAAGAGCTGACCAAATTAGTGGATCGCAGCGAGGAGCTTCATGCGGACCGAGTCGCCGCTCTGGTAGAGCTTGCCAAGCTGCGCGGTGAGACACTATCCGCGCTTATGAACCAACTGGGCATTCAGTTCCCTCAAAATGTCTGATGAGCAAATCGCCGTGGCCCTTCGTCGTCAGGTTGCTGACCGCGCGCGCCATTGCTGTGAGTACTGCGGCGCCCAGGCTCGATACTCGTCTGATACTTTGACCATTGATCACATTGTTCCGCGTGCGCTTGGCGGCTCATCCGAGGAAACCAATTTGGCGCTTGCGTGTACGGGTGCAATCAGCATAAGGGCATCCAGACATCCGCGAGCGATCCAATCAGCGAATTGGCAGCGCCTCTGTTTCACCCTCGCGAGCAAGAATGGGAGGCGCATTTTGCGTGGAGTGACGACTTCACAATCATAGTAGGGCTGACTCCGACCGGCCGCGCGACCGTCATCGCACTTCAACTCAATCGGATTGGCGGCGTCAACCTGCGGCGAGTTCTTTACGCCATCGGTGAGCATCCAGCCCGGCAGACTGGCACCTCCTAATTGACGGCAGACACCGGCGTTTTGGCAGCGCGCACTGAAGCGCTTATACTGAAGCAAATGGCTTTAGTTGAGATCGCACATCCACGTAGTGTCCGAGGCGAATTCTTCGTCGATACCACCTGCATCGACTGCGATTTGTGCCGCCAGATCGCGCCCGATACTTTTTCCGACATCGGTGATCAATCGGTCGTTTATCATCAGCCTGAAACTTCTGAACAGGAGTTTGCCGCGCTCAAGGCGTTGGTCACTTGTCCGACTGCTTCGATCGGCACGCTCAGCCATCGATCCGCGAAAGCGGCTGTGGGAGCCTATCCTGAGTTGGTCGAAGACAGCGTCTACTTCTGCGGATTCGCATCTGAATCATCCTACGGGGCCTCAAGCTACCTGGTCGTCCGGCCCGAAGGAAACGTGCTGATAGACTCGCCGCGCTTTGCGATCCCGCTCGTCAAGCGCATCGAAGAACTAGGCGGGGTGCGTTTGATGTTTCTCACTCATCGCGACGACGTAGCGGATCACGAAAAATGGGCTTCACATTTTGACGCCGAGCGAATACTTCATCGCGATGACGTGACTCGGTCAACTTTGAACGTCGAGCGCGTATTGACTGGTCGCGATGCGATTAAGTTGGACACGGATCTGCTGGCAATTCCGACTCCGGGCCACACTCGAGGTCACACGGTGTTGCTTTACCGCGATCGATATCTCTTCACGGGCGATCATCTGTGGTGGTCCGAGGCCAACGGTTCATTGCACGCATCTTCAAACGTCTGCTGGTATTCGTGGGCTGAACAAACGGGCTCGATGGAACGCCTGCTCAATTACGAATTCGAATGGGTGTTACCTGGACACGGGCGGCGCGTTCATCTAAGCTCGTCGCTCATGCGCGAGCAACTCGCTGGGTGCATCGCACGGATGCGGCGACGCTTGCGCGCGGCAAGCTAGCTCGCATTCGATAATCATCGAAAGGCTTCACGCGTTGGGCTTAACGACTCGATTGCAGTTCTCATTCAAACTCGCGGTTCTCGGGATCGTTGTTGTTCTCGCGGCTGCTGCATTCGGAAAAGGCAAGCTCCGGAATGAATCATCCTCTCGCGTCAGTCTCGGATTGAGGCTCTTCAAAGACGCCCGGTTCTCTTCGCCAAAAGGCGATCTTCAAAACAGTTGCAGCTCGTGTCATCTTCAAAACGAAGACCCGCAAGGCTGGCGAGTCCACACCGATTTCTTCGCCCGGAGCTGGGTGCCTTTTCGCACCGGCGATCCCCGGCGAGATGAGCTGCGCAACTCCCCGACGATTCTCGACGCCGGGCTGATGCCGCGACTTCATTTCGACGGCGAATTCACCTCGCTAGAAGCGCTGGTCAAGGGGACGCTTGCCGGCCGCCCGATGGGATGGCTGCCCGGCGAGGAACAGCAAGCGTTCGATCGCGTGCGCAAGATAATCCTGAACGACAAGCCTGAATCCACGCGAGGCGATTCCAGTTATCGCGCACAATTCGTTGCGGCCTTTGGCGTCCATCCCGATAAGCTCACAGCCAGCCAGATTGCAGACCAGATTGCGCAGGCGATCTCGGAGTACATGCGCACTCTGAAGTCTCGCCGCACGACTGCCTATGATCGCTTTATTCAGGCCAACGCGCTTGATGGCGCGCCCGTTGCCGGAGAGGATTCGAAGTCATTCGCCGCGCGCTTGCTTGCGAAGATCGACAAACTCGAAAAGTCTCGCGCGTTGAGGCTGTCATCCGCGTTCGACGCCGATGCGCTTTCGGGAATGAAGACATTCTTCCGCACCGAAGGAAGCAATTCCGCCGGCAACTGCGTGATGTGTCACACCCCGCCGCTGTTCTCAGATTTATCGTTTCACAACATGGGAATCAGCCAGAGCGAGTACGACCAGGTGAACGGCGAGGGAAGTTTCGCCGAACTCGAGATTCCGGGAGCTGCAGCGGCGCGACGCCCTTCGACGCAGTTTCGCGAAACCCCTTCGCGTCAGAAACCGGGATGCGCGGACCTGGGCTTCTGGAACTTCGTCGATGTGAAAGCGCCGCAGTTCCGTCGAGCCGGCGAAACCGACGATCGATTCCTGCAACGAATGATTGGCGCGTTCAAGACGCCGACGCTTCGCAATCTCTCGTTCTCTCAACCTTACATGCACACCGGCGGGTTTACGACGGTTGAAAGCGCGCTCGCTGAATTAATGCGACTGGCTGAAATGGCTCGCGCGGGCAAAATTCGTGAGGGTGACGAGGAACTGGCGCGCATCAGAATCAGCGAAGCGGACATTGGCGGGCTTGTCGCGTTCCTCAATACGTTGAACGAAGACATGACCAACCGAAAGTATTAGGCGCACTGAGATGATGCCACGACTGCGCGGGTTTCTTCTTCTTGCCTTCTGGTTCGCCTCGATCGCGTTGATAGCGCCTTTCCTGATCGCGCTCGTACACATCACCAAGAATGAAAACTATATTTATAAGCCCGTCAGCCTGTTTATCCGCGCCGGGCTCGCAATGGTCGGTGTCCGGGTCGAAGTAATAGGACGTGAGAAGCTCGATCCCAATCAGACCTACATCTTCACGCCGAATCATCAGAGCCTGATCGAAGTCCCGTTGTGGGTGGGTTATCTGGAACGCAACATCGCTTACCTTGGAAAAAAGGAAGTGTTCAAGTATCCGATCTTCGGGCACGGGATTCGGCTGGTCGGGGTCGTCCCGGTCGATCGCAGCAACAGCCCGGCCGCGGTCGAGAGCGCGAAACTCGCGACTGAAAACCTGAAGCGGGGAAAGTCTTATGTGGTTTATCCCGAAGGTACTCGCTCAAAGGACGGAGGCCTGCTCCCATTCAAGAAGGGCGCGTTCATGATGGCAATCGATGCGCACGTTCCCATCGTCCCGATAACAATCTCGGGCGCGACGAGGATCATGCCTAAAGGAGAGATCAAGATTTTCCCGTCGACGGTTCACGTGACTATTCACGAACCGATCAACACCGATGGTTACTCGAAGGAAAACATCGGCGAGTTAATGGCGAAGACTCGAGAAAAGATTTTCTCCGCTCTTGACGAAAGCGAAGCCGAGATGAGCGGCGCCTCAACATCTCGCCGAGGCGCGCGCTCAGCATAGTCTCTCATCTCGCCAGCCACATCCTGATCGACCTCGTCACCAGGTCCGACGCGTCCTGCTGAACGAAGTGCCCCGCGTTCGGTATCGTCACGAGCGTCAGGTCGCGCTCGAGCCACTCCCACGTGTTATTCAACCCGTGCGCGTTCAGCGCCGTGTCATTCAATCCGTGGATCATCAACACCGGCGCTTTCACCTTGATCACCGGCGACGTGTCTTCCGTGTACGGCTCGCGCGGATAGTTGCGCTTGTAGTAGTTGAGCATCGCTTCCATATCCGACCGTTTGAAGGCTTCGATGTAGACCTCGCGAGCTTTGGGATCCTTCACCCAAAAAGCCAACTGTTCGGCCTTCAACTTCGAAGCGGCATCTTCCTTTTGAAAATTGCGCGCATACTGGCTGTTCTTTTGTTGTTCGGGATTCGTCGCCAGCTCGCGGGCGATTCCGCGAGGATGAGGAAGGTTCAGAATGATGAGCTTGTCAACGATTGCGGGCATCGACATCGCAGTTGCCCAGGCAACCATTCCACCCCAGTCGTGCCCGATAACAATTGCCTTGCCGCGTCCGAGATGCTTGATCACCGCCGCAACATCGCCAACCAGAAAGCGGACGTCGTAGTTTTCAACGCCTTTCGGTTTATCGCTCAGGTTGTAGCCGCGCTGATCGATCGCAACCACCTGATAGTCCTTCGAAAGGGCCTCCATCTGATCGCGCCACGTGTACCAAAAATCCGGGAACCCGTGAATCATCACGATCAATGGTTTGTCCTTCGAGCCGAGACTGGCGTAATGAATCTTCACACCACCGGAATTGGCATAGCCGTGCTCGACTCGCTTGTCGAGATCCGAATCGGCGGACAGTGCCTGAAGCGAAAACAACAAAGTTACGACTGCGGCGATCAAGATACGTTTCATGGGTTCCTCTTTCGTCTAATGTGAGTCAGCAAATTTGCACGGCGCATTATACAGGCTCAGGCGCCCGAGAAAAATGACGCGAGTCTAGAGTACAAGCTTCAGCTTGCTCTTCGATCGCGGGAATTTCAGAGGCAAGCTGAAGCTTGTACTCTGAACCGGCCGCAATTGAATTCTACTCAATAATAATGATCGAGCGCCGGGCAGCAGCGTTCGTATCATCGTGAAGCAGTTTCTGAAAACTCTCCTTGGAAGTACCAGCTTTCGATGGCGCTCGACTCGCGTTATTCTGATGACCGCCGTCGGGTTGATAGGCTTGATCGCGTGTTTCATGGCATTCGAAGACAAATTCATCTACTTCCCGTCCCAGTATCCCGACGGTTTTTGGGAGATCGACAATCCTCTTGTTCGCGAGGGTGAAATCTTCCCAAATATCGAAGATTGCTATTTCACAACAAGCGACGGAATTAGGCTTCACGGCTGGTACTGCACGCCGCATCGCAAAACTAACGGGTCATCCAAACCGATCGCCGCTGAAATGGTGTTGCTTTGGTTTCACGGCAACGCCGGAAACATAAGCTATCGATATGACATGATCCGCGCGATGATGCCGCTTCCGGTTCAGGTGTTCATCATCGATTATCGCGGTTACGGAAGGAGCGAAGGCAAGCCAACCGAACAGGGTCTGTACATTGACGCTCGCGCGGCGTGGGAGTATCTGACAACCGAACGAGGCCTGCCCCCCGAGCGCTTGATAATCTTTGGTAAATCACTTGGAGGCGCTCCGGCGATCGAACTTACGAGTCAAGTAGAGCCCGCCGGCTTGATCGTGCAATCGAGTTTCACCTCAGCGCGGGAGATGGCCGCGGTCGTAATGCCGCTTTTGCCCCGCGTGTTCCTGCATACGAAGATGGATTCAGTCACAAAAATCTCGCGAGTCCAGTGCCCGACGCTTTTCATTCACAGCCGCGCCGACGAGGTCGTGCCATTCGAGATGGGTTATAGGCTCTATCAAGCCGCGCCCGAACCGAAGCAGTTCTACGAGGTCAACGGTGCGCCACACAATTCGACTTATCTGGTGGGAGGCAAACCTTACCTCGACGCGATCGGAGGCTTTGTTGAATCATGCAGGCCCACACGGGACCGCAATTAACAAGGCAACACCTTAATCGCTCCGCGCTACGCCTCTGTACATCTCGCCTAACAGTCGAGGAGTATCCGGCAAAAGGAATCGATCAAGTCTCACCAGGTCGAGCCCGGCGGCCTTGATTAGCTGATCGATTCGCCGATTCAGATTGCAACCGCGACCCACGAATTTTTGAAGTGGATTGAATCGATCCTGACGCCTTGCGACTTTGGGATCGTCGCTGCGCCCGTGTTCGAGAAACACGAACGAGCCGGCCGGCTTAAGCACTCGTCGAATTTCAGCTAGCGCCGACGCGACATCTGTAATCGAGCAGAGCGTCAGTGTGCTCGCGACGCCGTCGAATGAATCGTCTTCAAACGGCAAGCGCCCGCCGGCATCGAGCTGAAAAATCTCGACCGGGAAGCGCGCGCGAGCGATCCTCTCCGAGACGCGCTTCGGAAGCATTCGCTCGCTGTCGATTGCAGTCAGCCGGGTGACTTGATGCGGATAATGCGGGAGATTCAACCCCGTCCCGAATCCAATCTCGAGCACGTGACCCTCAACCGGCGAGAGTGCTTCACGGCGCTGCTCGCGCATCATCGCGTTATCGAGCGACCAGTCGAGCACTCGCGGGAAGATGTGCCTGGAGTAAAGACCCATTGAGAGAAGATGGATGTGTTACAGGCTTTGGCCAGGGTTCTGATGGATCAATGCTACTACCAGGCTAAAGCCTGAACTCTGAACGCTTGCTTCCTATTTGTGTTGCGACATTAACCACGGAAACAATTCGGGCTCGGCATAGGCCTTGTCCCACGAGTTGTGCCCCACGCCCGGGTACTCGTTGTAGCGAACATCGCCGTGCGCCGCTTTCAGCGCTTCGACCATCTTGCGAGATTCGGTCACTGGAACCGCAAGATCAGCGTCACCATGAAATACCCACACCGGAGTCTTGCCGACTCTTGAGGCAACCGCGCCATACGGACCGGCTTCCGCTGCGAACCCCATCATCGCTTGCGGCAGATTCAGCCGGGGCGGAGGCCGCACGCCACCGCACACCACTACGATAGCGGCAAACTTTTTCGGGTTCGTTGCCGCCATGGTCCACGAACCATATCCGCCCATAGAAAGGCCCGTGAGATATGTTCTAGTCGCGTCGCCGTTGAATTCCTTCGCGGTTTGATCGAGCGATTTCAAAGCAACAGCCTGCATATCGGGCTCGCTCCACCAGCGACTGGTGGGACACTGCGGCATGACTACGATTGATTTGAATTCCTCCTGTTGGCGAAGAATCGCTGGACCGAGGCCGACTCGCGTCTGCGCCAGATTGTCGTGGCCACGCTCACCGGCGCCGTGTAGGAACAGTATTACTGGCCACGTCTTCTTGCTGGACCAGCCTTTCGGCACGAAGACGCGATATTGAAACGTCTTCCCTTCGATCGTGAGAGTGCGGCTCTGAAACACTTCACCATCCTGTCGCGCGCAAGCGGGCAACGTCAGCAACAGCACACCTCCAATCGCAAGCACGAAGAGTATTCTGGTTGCGGTCATCGCGTTCCTCCCGCGCAATCATAGACTATGACAAACGGATTCACGAAATCCGCGCATCAAAACACCGGAGGATTCGATAGCGTTCAACCTTGCTAGAGAATTCGCCGTCGGATAACTTAAGGGTCCCTGGAGTAGCGCCCACACACGGAGCGAAACGCGCAATGACAAAACTCACAAAGTGCCTGGCAGTGCTAATGCTTTTGAACATTCCGGTTTCATTTGCCGATGACGGAATGTGGACCTTCGATAATCCGCCTCGCAAACAATGGAAAGAGCGTTACAAATTTGAACCGACCGAAGCCTGGCTCGAACACCTAAGGCTCGCGTCGGTGCGATTGAACGACGGCGGCTCAGGCTCGTTCGTCTCACCCGACGGATTGATGGTGACCAATCAACACGTCGCAAGCGGCCAGCTTCAGAAAGTCTCGACCAAAGATAAGGACTACACGAAGGACGGCTTCTATGCGCGAACGAACGACGAAGAGCTGAAGTGCCCGGACCTCGAATGCAATGTGCTTGTCTCGTATGAAGACGTGACGGCTCGCGTGCAGTCAGCCGTCAGGCGCGGCGCTTCAGACGCGGAAGCCAGCAACCAGCGAAAAGCCGTCACCGCCGCGATCGAAAAAGAAGCAACGGCGAAGACAGGCTTGAAGTGCGATGTCATCTCGTTCTACAGCGGTGGCGAGTACTGGTTGTACCGCTTCAAGAAGTACACGGACATTCGCCTGGTGTTTGCAGTCGAAGAGCAGATCGCGTTCTTCGGCGGCGACTACGACAACTTCACTTATCCGCGCTACGACCTCGACGTTGCTTTCTTCCGCGCGTATGAAGATGGCAAGCCGGCGAAGACCCCGCATTATTTCAAGTGGTCCGTTACCGGCGCGAGCGACGGCGAGTTGATTATCCTCCCGGGAAATCCGGGTTCGACCGCACGGCTGCTGACGCTCGCGCAGATTCAATATCAACGCGATGTTGGCAATCAGCTTCAGAAGCAGGTGTGGACCTCGCGTCTGAATGCACTGACACATTACGCCGAACGCGGCGCCGAGCAGGCGCGTCAAGCCGGCAGCGCGATTCGTTCGCTCAACAATTCGCTCAAGCGTTTAGTCGGCCAGCAGGAAGGCTTGATGAATCCGCGAATGATGGCCAAAAAGGAAGCCGAGGAAAAAGCGTTGCGCGACGCCGTAGCGCAAAAGCCGGATGTGCAGAAGGCATACGGTGATGCGTGGGAGCAGATCGACGCGGTCTATCGAGCGCTCCCCGCGATGGCCGCGCGAATCGCGTTCACGAATCTTACGCCGTCGCGGCTGGGAACAATTGCGTCGCAGCTTGTTCGCTACGCTGACGAGATACAGAAGCCAAACGATAAACGCTACGATGAGTTTCGCGACTCGAAGCTCGATTCGTTCATGTTCGGACTGATGTCGCCGGCTCCGATCTATCCCGAAATGGAGGAGGCCGTGCTCGCGGCGTGGCTCGAAGAAGGCCTCAAGACGCTGGGCCCAACTGATCCGTTCATCAAAGCGGCGCTAAACGGCGCGACTCCGGCCGTCGCGGCGAAACAAGCGGTCAGCGGATCAAAGCTCGGTGGTGTCGAGTTACGTCAATCGTTGCATTTGGGTGGCGCCGACGCGATCTCAAAGTCCGACGATCCTATGATCGCGCTGGCGCGGCGCATCGAGCCATTCATCCGCGAGCTTCGCGGTTGGAACGAATTGACGATACTCAACGTGGATGCCAGCGCGGGCGAGAAACTTTCGAAGGCGCGATTCGCGGTGTTTGGGAAGAGCTTGCCGCCCGATGCGAATTTCAATTTGCGAATCAGCTACGGGCGCGTGTTGGGCTACGAGGAAGACACCACGCTCGTGCCTTACAAGACGACGTTTTTCGGCTTGTATGATCGCGCGCGAAGCTTCGACGAAAAGCCGCCCTACGATTTGCCGAAGCGCTATCGTGAAGGCAAAGACAAATTGGACCTTGCGACTCCGTTGAACTTCGTTTACACAGCGGACACGATCGGCGGAAACTCGGGCAGTCCGGTGATCAATCGCAACGGTGAGCTGGTAGGTTTGAATTTCGACAGCAACATTCAGAAGCTGCCCAATCGCTACTGGTACGTTGAAGAGAGTGAGGGCGGGCGCGCGGTTGGAGTTCACAGCGCGTCGATCATCGAGGCGCTGAGAAAACTCTACGGCGCAGACAAACTGGTCAAAGAGATTCTCGGTCAGTAGGCGCCGAAGCATTGGGCTAACCGATGCCATACAGTATTCACTTTGCAGACTCCGTTAAGGGGCAGATTAAGAGTCTAACTGCTCGACAACGCAACACCCTGTTTTGACTCTATCGAGAAACGCCTCACTCACGAGCCGCTGGTCGAAACTCGAAATAGAAAGCCGCTGAGACCAAACCCTCTCGCACCCTGGGAATTGCGGATAGGCAGTCTCCGTGTTTACTATGAAGTTGCCTCCGATGAGCCCGATGTGGTTCGGATCTTGGCGGTCGGCCAGAAGAAGGGCAATAAGATAATTGTCGGAAATCAGGAGATCGAATTATGAGAACCATAGAGATTTCAACAGCCTCAAAACCGCTGTGTGATTATGCGAACGAGTTAGATGAAGAGATAATTGTCTTGACCTCTAACGAACGGCCCATTGCGGCGATTGTATCGTTGAGAAATGTAGATAAGGAATCTTTGCTGGTGAGTTCTAACCCGGAGTTCATTGAGATCATCAACAAGGCTAGACAAGACTTCGAGGCTGGTAGAAGACTCTCCTTTGATGAAATGAAGCAAGCCGTTTCAGAACCGAGCTAGCCGCAGCGCTGAGTCGAATAATCGACGGAGAGAAAGGTATGGCAACACCAGAAACCAATGTCGAACTTGAGTCTCGCGTATCCATATTGGAAGCCAAGGTCGAAAGACTACAGCGACAGTTGAAAGCTGTCGTCCCTGATGGACGGCCTTGGTGGCAACAAATTGCAGGCACGTTTGCCGACGATCCAATCTACGAAGAGGCAATGAGATTGGGTCATGAGTATCGGGAGTCGCTTCGCCCCAAGCCTTGTTCCAAGCAGTCCAGACGCGCGCAACCAGCCAAACGGAAAAAACGGTGAAAGCACGACATCCTCAATGAACAGGGTTTTCCAGATCGAGGAAGTCATCAACCAACTCTTTGACGAAGTGTTTCCCCCAATTGGTTCGAGGACGCGTGCTCTTAAACCGCTGTTAGCCCCAACGTTGGGGCAGTTGATGCCTGATCATGACGTTCGAAGGCTCGTAAGGGACCGGGAATATTATCGCGTTGACTTCGCCGACTTCGCCGATTACGCAACCTCCACATTGCCGCCTGATCCAATCCTCAGCCACTATCCAGACAATCGAGCGCTACTATATGAGGGCATCGATAGACGTATGGACGTGATGTCATTCAATCCTTCAAAACGACAGCTAGTCAATTGAACCTGAGCGAAGACGGAGCACTCAGGAAAGCGTAGCCAAGACCGAAAGGAAGGCCCCTTCGCGAGAGTGGCGCGCTCGAGAGCGAGCCAAGTTAACCGCAGGCGTGAGGTATTTTGTTCTTCGTCGCGATGGCTATCGATGTCGCCAGTGTGGTCGCTCGGCGGCTGATGAGAATGGCGTCAAACTTGAGGTGGACCACATAATATCGATCGACCAGTGGGGAAGGACTGAGGAGGCGAATCTTTGGACCTTATGTCGTGACTGCAACCGAGGCAAGGACGCTCAACGAATCTAAACTGGTGTTTGCATCACGTTTGGTTGCCGAGTTCTTGTACACCGTGTGATCATTTGAGATCGTAGACCAAAGGTTCGGAGGCGGTTCCTTCTGAGGTAAGTTATGACAACAATAATAGAGTTGCCAGATAGCTTGATCGATCACACAGCTTAACGAACGGCAGATTCCTGAAGAAGAGTTGAGAGCCGTTACGATAGCGGCCGTGGAAATCTGGCTTGCTCAACAACGTTCAACGAATGGTGGCCGCTTTAGTGAAAACGCGGTACCTTTTGTTCGGCGGCTGATCGCAGAGAATCGCGAGCTTTTGACGCTCTGGCCCAACGCTAACAATTCCCGAACGCTAAACGATGCACGAAGCGCAGAATGAAAGACGAGCCACTCGCCTATTGGCCCGTATCGACGAAAGACCTGAGTTCATTATCGCTGAATCAACATCGGAGTGAAGTCAATGCCTTTAGTCGTGTTTCTGAGAGGCGTCAATGTTGGAGGTCACAAGACCTTCCGGCCCAGCGAGCTCGCTAAAGAACTCTCACAATTTGATGTCGTCAACATTGGCGCGGCCGGAACGTTCGTAGTTCGCAAACCAATCAGTCAAACTAAGCTCCGCGCTGAGTTGCTTCGAAGGCTTCCTTTCAACGCGGAGATAATGATCTGCTCTGATCGCGAAATCCTTGATTTGGCTTCCGCTGATCCGTTTCACGAAGAGGACTCCAGTGAAGACATCGTTCGCTTCGTGAGTGTGATGGCAAGACGTCGAACAATTCCTTCTGTTCCTCTCAGCTTACCTTCGGATGACGAGTGGCTTTTGAAGGTTATCGAGGTTCGAAACAGATTCGTGTTGGGATTGTATCGACGCCAGATGAAAGTACTCAGTTGCTTCAGCAGACTGGAAAAACAGATAGGCGCGCCGGTCACTACGCGAAACTGGAACACGATCACCGCAATAGTCAAGATATTGAAACGTCATCCAAAGTGAACGGGCCCGTCTCACAATGAAGCCTACATTTTTCAAGACTCAACCCGACTTTCGCAGGTGGTTCGAAAAACATCATGCGACCGCGAAAGAACTGCTCGTCGGCTTCTACAAAAAAGGCTCAGGCAAACCAAGCATCACCTGGCCTGAGTCTGTTGACGAAGCTCTCTGCTTTGGTTGGATTGACGGGATTCGAAGAAGCATCGACGACATCAGCTATTCGATTCGGTTCACGCCGCGCAAACCGGTCAGTACCTGGAGCACCGTGAACATCAAGCGCGCCCAGGAGTTGATCGATCGAGGGTTGATGAAACCGGCCGGACTTGCGGCATTTCAGGCTCGGCGAGAATACAGGTCGGGCATCTATTCCTACGAACAGCGGAGTGAAAAACTCCCCGAGCCTTACGAAAAGGTGTTCAAGAGAAACAAGAGGGCGTGGGCTTTCTTTCAGGCTCAATCGCCGTGGTACCGAAAGACCGTGGGCTGGTGGATCGTAAGCGCGAAAAAGGAAGAAACGAGACTGAAGCGGCTGGCGAAGCTGATCGAATGGTCGGCTGACAGACGAACAATGCCCGAGTTGAATCGGAAGCAGCCTGCGAATTGAAATCCATGAGAAGATCAACTAATCTGCGACCGGCGAGCGAAATCACCGACGCATGAGTCAAGCCACGGGGTCAGAGGATGACAACACCGCTATCATTCGAGCCCGCTCACACGGCTGTGCTGAGTATGGATCTTCAGTCGGCGATTGTTTCCATCTACACCGGCAATGACAAGGAGTTCCTTCCGCGCGCCGCAAGCGTGCTTCGCAGTGCGCGCCTCGCGAAGATGACGGTCATACATGTTCAAGTCGGTTTCCGTCCCAACTTGCCGGAGATCAGCGCTCGAAATCCGCTGTTCAGCGGAATCAAAAACTCCGCCCAACATCGGAAGATATTCGAAGGGACCTCCGGCGCCATTCATCCCGATGTTGCGCCTGAAGGTGACGACATCGTAGTCACCAAGCACCGGATCAGCGCCTTCGCAGGCACCGATCTCGATATGATTCTTCGAGCCAACGACATCGACACGCTGATGCTGTTCGGAATCGCAACCAGCGGAGTCGTTCTTTCAACTTTGCTTCATGCCGCCGACGCGGATTACCGGTTGGCGGTTATCAAGGATTGCTGTGCCGATCTGGATACGGAACTGCACACGAGCCTGCTCGACAGGTTTTTCCTGCGTGTAGCAACCGTGCTGTCCGCGTCGGAAGTCGTGGAAGCGTTTAACTCGATTCAAAGTACTTAGTCCGTCATGGACAACGAATCAATCTCTCTCCCTTTTTGAGAGCCTCTGTTGTGATGACTTCACACCTGACGACCAACAGCCTGTTTGAAGCGGCGCAAGGGCTGTTGCAGCGAATGTTGGGACCGCAAGCTATGTTTCGCGAAGGCCAATGGCAAGCCATCGACTCTATCGTCACTCGCCGCGCCCGAGTCCTCGTGGTTCAACGCACCGGTTGGGGCAAGAGTCTCGTCTACTTCCTCTCGACAAAACTTCTGCGCGAGCAAGGCGCGGGGCCTACGATTCTGGTGAGTCCATTGTTGTCGCTAATGCGCAATCAAATCGAAGCCGCCGCGCGCATCGGCGTTCGCGCATTCACCATCAACAGCTCGAATCGAGAGGAATGGGATGCCGCCGAAGCCGCGCTCGCGAAAGACTCCTGCGACATCCTGTTGATCTCACCTGAACGTCTGGCAAACGAGCGTTTCATCAACTCGGTGTTGCCCGGCGTGTCCGGCCGCGCGGGTCTCTTCGTTGTCGATGAGGTCCACTGCATATCGGATTGGGGTCACGATTTCAGACCCGACTACCGGCGCATCATTCGCGTGATTGAGAAACTGCCCGCCGATATTCCAGTGCTCGGCACGACGGCCACGGCAAACGATCGCGTCGTCGCCGATGTTAAACAACAACTCGGATCCGAGCTGGTTGTGTTGCGAGGCCCGCTCGCGCGAACGTCGTTGCGGCTTCAAAACATCGTGCTCTCGTCACAGGCGGAACGTCTCGCGTGGCTCGCCGAGAACATCGGGAAGTTCAAAGGCAGCGGCGTCATTTACTGTTTGACGGTCGCTGATGTGGAACGGGTCACCAACTGGCTCGGTTCGCAAGGCATCAGCGCCGAGGCTTATCACGCAGGCGAGGACGCGAAGATGGATCGCGCGGCTCTCGAACAATCGCTGCTCGCAAACGAAATCAAAGCGATGGTTGCCACGGTCGCGCTCGGCATGGGATTCGACAAACCGGATCTCGCGTTTGTGATTCACTTTCAACGGCCGGGGTCGGTGGTCGCTTACTATCAACAGGTCGGCAGGGCGGGGCGCGCAGTCGATCGCGCGTACGGTATCCTGCTCAGCGGATCCGAAGACGACGACATTCAGGACTACTTCATTGAGAGCGCGTTTCCTTCACCTGAAACGATGACCTCGATACTCGATGCGCTTGCTAAGAGAAAAGAACTTTCGATGAATGAATTGCTCGCGAGCGTGAACGTGTCGCGAGGGATGGCCGAGCGCGCGCTGAAGTTATTGGAGCTCGACGGCGCGGTCGAAATCAGCTTCCGCAAGAAAGTTGTTTACTCGCGAAGCTCAAATCCGTGGCAGCCGGACATCAAACGAACAACTCGCATCACTAATCTGCGTCGCGCCGAGCTTGCCGAGATGCAGACTTATGTCGCGCATCGCGGGTGCTTGATGGAATTCCTTGCCCGCGCGCTTGATGATCCCGACGCGAAGCCTTGCGGCGTGTGCGCCAACTGCCAGGGCAAAGGCTTTCGCGCGGAAGCTCCGGCGGGACTCGTAAGGCAAGCCGCCGAGTTTCTCGGGCGAGTCGACATCGTGCTGGAACCGAAAAAGCGCTGGCCACCGGATATGATCCTATCGGAAAACTCCATCATCCCCGCCGAAATGCGTAACGCACAGGGCCGCTCGCTTTGTTATTACGGTGACGCCGGATGGGGACGGCTCGTTCGCGAAGGTAAATACGAACGAAATCAATTCAATGACGAATTGGTAGAAGCTTCCGCGAAATTGATTCGCGAGCGCTGGCGGCCCGACCCGTTTCCCGAGTGGGTCACGGCCATTCCCTCGCGACGCCATCCGCGGCTGGTGTATGATTTCGCCTCGCGATTGGCGGACTTGCTGGGCGTTCCATTCGTCGAAGCGCTTGCTCGCACATCGGAAGCGCCCGAACAAAAGTTGATGGCGAACAGTTCGATGCAAGCACGCAACGTCGCAGGTACACTCGAAGCGGTTGATCGCGTGCCGGCAGGGGCAGTGTTGCTGATCGATGACATTATCGATTCGGGTTGGACCTTGACGCTTGCGGGATGGCTGCTGAGACAGAGGGGCAGCGGCATCGTTTATCCGTTTACGTTGGCTCGCGCGACCGCGCGTAAGACTTGATGATGAAACTCACCGGCGATTCACTCACATTGTTTTTGCTATGTTCACACCTCGGCTTACCAGACGAGCCGCCGGCGAAACCTCTCACCGCGCGCGAGTGGAATGATCTACAATCGAAACTCGAAGCCGCTTCAATTCAGGCATCAAGTCTCCCGGGCTTGAGCGCGGAGCAGTTGAAGTCATCTCTCGAACTCGAAACCGAAAAAGCGAATCGAGTCCTGACGCTGTTCGAACGCCGCGAGGCGCTTGAAGAAGAACTCGACCGCCTCGACGAACTTGGCGTGTGGGTGATCACACGATTCGATGATGAGTTCCCGGCGCGGTTTGACGAGCGATTGAAGAGCGCTGCGCCGGTTATGATTTACGGCGCGGGAGACGTTCGATTGCTCAATCGCCGCGGACTCGCCGTGGTAGGGTCGCGCAACATCGATGAGCGAGGCTTCGCGCTGACTGAGTTCATCGGCAACGCGTGCGCGGAATCAAAGCTGACCGTCTACTCCGGCGGCGCTCGAGGCGTGGACAAGACCGCGATGGGCGCGGCGCTCGCGGCGGGCGGGAAGGCGGCAGGGTTGCTCGCGGACAGTCTCGAGAGAGCCTTGGGCGCCGCCGACGCGCGAACCGCCCTCGAAGAGGGACAACTCGTGCTCGCGACACCTTACTCTCCGCACGCGAGCTTCAATGTTGGAATGGCGATGGCTCGCAACAAGCTCATCTATGCATTGGCCGACTTCGCTCTGGTAATCGCGAGCGATGCTGAAAAGGGCGGTACATGGGCGGGCGCGCAGGAAGCACTGAAGGCCGGGTGGATTCCGCTGTTCGTGGTAGAAGGACCGAGCGCGCCCGAGGGCAACAAGCTTCTGATCAAGCAGGGCGCGATTCCCTTCCTGGCTTCATTTGACGATGCGCCATCGTCGCTTGCTGATTGGCTTGAAGAACACTCGCCGGCTCACGAGCCCGTAGCCGTGCAGGGGACTTTGTTTTAGGCCCGGCCGCCACGAAGACACTACGGCTCAAAGCAACACGAAGGGCTTGGTGAAACTTTGTGCCTTCGAGCCTTCGTGGCATAACAGAGCAATGAACACTTCAAACGCAACCGAGCGAAACGCACGATTGCTCGAAAAGTATCGCGATCAGATCATCGAACTCGAGCCGAAGTACCTTCTGCAGATGGCTCATCTGACCACGCCGGCCACGGTATGGAAGTACGTCGAGAGCGCGGTCATCAAGTCAAAAGCCAATCTCGTTATGCTCGACCTCGAAGACTCGATCCCGCGCGATAACACCGAACTTCTCGAACAAGGGCGAGCAAACATCATTCGCGCGTTTAACGAACTGGATTGGGGAACCCGGTTGCGCTTCTTCCGCCCGCGCGGACTCGAACTCGATCCCGCTCACGAAGACATCGCTGTGACAGTCGAAGCGGCAGGCTCGAATCTCGACGGCTTGATCTATCCAAAGATCGAAGACGCCGATGAGGTCCGCTCGATCGACGAGACACTGACTGCACTCGAAGAAGCGCTTGGTCTCACACCCGGCGGCATACGGATCGAACCGCTGATCGAATCGGCCTCGGCTGAAGAGAACGTCTTCGAGATCGCGCGCTCATCAAAGCGGCTCGTGGGTTTGATCTTCGGTTCGTATGACTATTGGGCGAGCCTTGGGATGGGAGCTTCGAGTTATCGCGTTGATCATCCGCTGATCGCGCAGGCTCGCGGGCGAATCGTGAAAGCCGCGGCATCGGTTGGCATTCCCGCGATCGCCGAGATGACCACCAACTATCCCACTCGCGACAAGACCGACGAACAACGCCGAGCCGCGATGGAAGAGTTTCGCAGCGACGCGCTGCTCGCGCGTGACTTCGGCTTCGCGGGCAAGTGGACGGGCATTCCGGATCAGACCGCGATGGCCGTCGAGATTTTTCAAACGCCGGATGACGAGATCGAACGCGCAATCACCGAAGCAAAGCAGTTTCTTGAAGCGGAAGGGTCGGGCCGAGGCGCTACGATGATCGGCGGCAAGATGGCCGATCGCGCAACGGATCGCTTGAATCGAAACACATTGAAGAAGGCTTATGCGATGGGACGAATTGACGAACTTCTTGCAACGGAGCTGGGTGTGATCGCGAAGAGATGACATTTCCGCCAACTCAGAGATCGGCCAGCATATGAGCACTGAGAGTCTCGCATCCCAACATACCGAAACAATCAACGACATCGAGATGTACTACGAGCTTCGCGGTGAAGGCGAGCCCCTCGTGTTGCTTCACGGCGGAGGTGGTGTCGGCCACAATTGGGATCTCATTTTCAAGGAGCCGCCCGAGGGCTTTCGCCTCATCATTCCCGATCTTCGCGGTCACGGCCAATCAACAAATCCGGCGAATAAGTTCACAATTCGGCAAGTGGCCCGCGATGTCCTCGCACTGCTCGATCGCCTCGGCATAAAACGATTCAAAGCGATCGGCCTGAGCCTCGGCGCTAAGTCCTTGCTTCACGTCGCGACCCAGGAGCCGGCTCGCGTGGACGCTATGGTGCTGGTCAGCGCGACGCCTTATTTTCCCGAGCAGGCTCGCGCAATGATGGGCCAGTTGACTCCCGATAATCGAACGGAAGCCGAGTGGGAGCAGATGCGGCAATGGCACAAACACGGCGATCAGCAAATCCTCGCGTTGTGGGCCCACATGAACGCGCTCAAGGACAGTTATGAAGACATGAATTTCACGCCGCCTTTACTCTCCACGATCACCGCGCGGACCTTGATCGTGCACGGGGATCGTGATCCGCTGTATCCAGCAAGTGTGGCGATGGAAATGTATTCGGCGATCCCACACTCGTCCTTATGGATCGTACCGAACGGCGGGCACGGTCCGATCTTCGGCAAGATGACTGCGCATTTTGTTGAGACTGCGTTGGCGTTCTTGCGAAACGTATAGCCGAGGCAATGATTGAATGCCGCAAACTCGCGAATGCACTTTACTCCTCAACTATCCGAGTTCAGAATAAGCGACTACGCGATGACTTCATCCAATCACAGAATCATTCAGCCGCGATATGGACGGCTGCTTGACGACTTCCAGGCCGGCGATATTTATCACCATCCGTGGGAAGTCACCATCGACGACGGAATGCTCGCGATGTTCGCCGCGTCCTTTCTCGATCCGAATCCGCTTTACTCAAGCCGGCGTTTCGCGCAAGAACTCGGGTTTCGCGACCGCGTAGTCCATCCTCTGGTGATGCTGAACCTCGCGCTGAGCTTCACCGTTCACGACGTTTCTGAACAGGCGATCGCGCATCTGGCTTACATCGATTTGAAGTTTCCCAACGCGGCTTATTCCGGGGACACGCTTTCGGTCTATTCGGAAATACTCGGCGTGCGAGTCTCTGAATCGAAGCCCGATCGCGGCATAGTTCATCTGAGGACAACTGGAGTCAATCAAGACGGCATCGTCGTTGTGACCTTCGAACGAAAGGCGTTGATCCCAACAGGCAAGCTCGAAGGCCGCGCGCACCCAACGCCATCCGCATCGGACGCACCGCGAGACCCGTCGCCGTCAAACGCTTCACTTTGCATACCCGTCGAGCTACGCTCGGAGACTAAGACTCCGAGATGGCCGGGCCGCCCGCGAGGCTTATTCGAAGACTTCGAAGTCGGAGACGTGATTCTCCACAGCAACGGGCACACGGTGGGCGAGAGCGAGCACATGCAATTGACGATTCTCACTCGCAACAGTCATCCGCTGCACTTCGACGAAGTGTATTCGCGCGAGCACAGCTTCATGAAAACGCGAGTAGTCGAAGGCGGGTTAGTGTTCGCGTGGGTGGCATCGCTTGCGAGCCGCGACACGACTGCGAATGCGTTGTGGGAAGTCGGATACGACAAGGGCAGTCACCCGAATCCGGTGCTCGCTGGCGATACGTTGTACGCGGCATCGAGAGTGATTGAGAAGCAACATCGCGACGAGCAAACCGGTGTCGTTCGCTCAAAACTCGTGGGCATCAAGAATGTGACGCACGGCTATTTGATTCAACAAGACGCGGACCTCTTCGAAGGAAAGCTCGATCAAAAGGTCTTCGAGATCGAGCGCGAGATTCTCCTGCCAAAACGATAGCCTGCCGCAATCCGGTGACTTCGTTCGTCGCAGTTTCCCTGCTGGGCACCTTACTAAACTCCCGACCCTTAATTGCCACGACCAAGCCGCAAAGAATGACGAAGGATGTAGATTGTAGCCTTTACGGATTTGGTGCTCCTCAGTGGCTTCTGTCATCGTGGCCAATCGCTTTCGTCACCGGCAGCCGCGGAAGCTGGGCTCGCGTCTGTGGCGTTTCGCGAGCGGGTCACGCGCGTCGCGCACGACTCTCACAGCTTGGCTATGCTCAATTGCTGATGCCGAGCAGTGAGGCCGCGAAATTCAACTGGTCATCGGAAAGCCGCTCTTGTGCGCAGCAACTCATTCTGCAGGTGCCGCCTAACCGCGTCTAAGGCTGATAGTGCGTCAATTCGAAGGAAGTTCTTGCCGGTGTGTGGTACGTTGTCATCCTCGTCATCGCCATCGTTGGTTAGAACTCCGCCCTTCCGCAGGCACGTCACGAGTGTGTCAACCGTTGGCATTCGACCCGTCGTCCTAAAGAAGAATTCCTGCATAAGCAGGATGACACCTGTCGCGACCGGCGTGGCCTGACTAGTGCCCTGCTGAACTGACTCACCGACGTCGGTTTCATTTCCAGATGAAGTTACTGGCGCTCCGGGGGCAAAGATATCGGTCCTCGTGGCACTGTTAACCTCTTCGTGAAGACGCTGGGCAAATGGCGTTATGCGGTTGGCGCCAGTTGAAAAGGCCTCCGCTCCACTCGCATAAGCGAATCCGCCTTCGTTGGCATCATAGACGGCGCTGACGCTGATTGTTTCCCTCAGGATTGCAGGAAAGCTCATCCCTTGTTGTCGGAATGTAAAGTAGTCGTTACCCGCGGCGACCAGGACAGGAACGTCCAGATCCCGAAGCCCACCAATAAGGCGCCGTGTATCGCTTGATTCATGTGGTGCATCGTCCGTCTGGTTAGATTGGTCCCCCAGCGACAAGCTTACCGCTGTAATATTGAATGTTGTCCGGTTATCAAGGACCCACTGCAACGCTTTGTCTACCGCGTCAAACGAGCCGCCACCCGAATTGCTCAATACCTTTAGCGGAACGATCCCGGCGTTTGGCGCAATGCCGACGTGGTTGCCGTTTGCGACAATAATGCCTCCAACGTTTGTGCCATGCCCGTTGCCATCTGTCGCATTGTTCTCGTCGCCACCGTTATCGCCGGTGAAGTTGCGCTGTGCTCGAACCCTACCCGCAAAATCGACGTGCGTTGTCCGAAGACCAGTGTCCAAAACGGCCACCGTCAATCCAGTCCCGCTCACGGAGAAGGTATCTCGCGCCCGTTTGACGCGAATCAAACTGTCCACCTCGGCGTCAAGGATGCGAATCTGCTTGGTTTTGAATTGCGCAGGCGGCTCCGCATGTGGGATGCGTCGAGGTTGAGTTGATGTGGGCATGGTTGATCTCCTTTTTTCGAGTTTTGTCAGGCGTAATCCCAGCGAAGAAAGTCGCTGACTTCGGCTAGCGAAATAGCTTGACGCTGCGGCGTTGTCAAAGCCTTCCAGCCTCTATTTCAGCGTCTCTATGACGCAAACGAATGGGTTGCTGGGACGCTGCCCGATGAATCCTCCCGGCGTCAGACGAACGACCTTCTGGCGAATCGAGTCTCCTTCATTCCCGCCAACTGTGAGTGCGAATCGGCCCGCGGTGTCCTGCCCCACTTCTACAACAATGGCCGAGTGAGACGTATAGTGTTCGTTGTCTCGGGCAAAAGCGAAATTGTGAGTGGCGCCACCGCGATTGTTTTGAATAATGTCGCCCACACTAGGGGGATGAGCTGTGATCTCACGGCCACGGAAGACGCCCGTATTATTGCGGGCGTTTTCAATTGCCTTATGAACAAACACTGAATGAGCCGCCGCGAATTTGAATTCCGCAGCCGTCGCTCCAGCCTGTTTGACGCACCAGGAAACGAAGACCGCCGACCACGGCACGCTTACGCAACTGGTGAAGCCCAGACGAAGGTCAGTCCAGTACTTTCTGATCTGAGCACACAATACCGGGTCCGCTTCGTCCAGGAGGTGGAAGCTTGTATGTTGCCCTTCCGCGACTGCGGCGAGTTTCAAGGCGAATTCTGACGGTGCTGACATAGAAGTTCCTCCTTTGATTTCTGGCCCGACTCGTACGATCTTTACCTTTGACCGTGTCGGGCGGTCCAGACATTCCAGGATTACTACCTGGTCATACGCCTCCGACGGGGATATCACTGGCTCTAAGGCTCAGTTTTCTCTCAGCAGAACGCTCATCTTAGTCGATAGGTGAAGACGATTCCCAAACCGGTCGTATAGCGCTTGAACGTTGGGGCGGCGGCCAGGTCATTCGGCACGGCTTGGCCAAGCTCAAAGCCGTCTTGCAGCCTGATCTCGCGGCCGATGTGCGCGCCCAGCGTGAAAAAGAACCTGTCCTTCAACAACAGGCTGGGGCCGACAAGAAACTCCAAATCCGATCCGGTCTTTCCTGTCTTTACATCGACACCCGCTCCAAAGCTGAAATGCAATGCCAGATCAGAGTTGAAGTCGCATATGCGCGTGTTCAACAACAGCACCGGGATGGGCCGGAACCTTGATCTTTTGTCGCTGCCGATCACCTTGAATTGCTCGAGGGTCGGGGCCGATCCGGCGGCACCCTCCTTTACCTTGTTGATCAGGCTGAATTCGTTTTCATCTCTGGTGCTAAAGGCAAAGCCAGTGCTGACAGAGAGGGGCGAGGCGCATTCGAAGGTGACCATTGGGATCTCCTGTTCCTTTGGCTCCGCGCCCGTTCTATCGGTGATCTTCAACTTGATCGTGGTATCGTCGACGGAACCACAATCAAAAGGAAGAAGTGTCCTTGTGAAGGCCGATTGACCTTGATTGCGAATGCCGGTTAGGAATTCCTTTACCTCGATCAGCCTGGCTACCTGTTTGTCCCACTCATCGCGAATGGGCTTGAGGGTTTCGAGATAAGCTAGCAGTGCTTTTACACGATCTCCCCGCGACTTGAGAGCGGCGGCATTCTGCGTGTTCTTTATCCATTCCGGCCAGCCATCCGGGAATTGCACAGGCAACAAGTCCAGATCAGACTGAATTGACTGTAGATCCTGTTTTGCCCTGGTGGTCTCAGTATCGGGCCAAGGCGACGCCGGCGGAATGGCATTCCCTATTCTCACAATGGCTGAGCCAACGCGATCCAAAAGAGTCTGCCCAATGTCGTCATTCGATTTACTGATAAGACCATCCACCTCTCTCTTGGCAAGTTCAACAGCGTCACGTGCACTTTTCGCCTTCAGTTCCACGTCCGAGACGTCTCTCTCTGCTTGCGTGTAACGAGTATTGAGCGCGGCAAAGGCCATCTCGAGGTCGTCGAGTGCCTTTTTCTTCATGAGCAAGTCGGCTAACTCATTACTTAGTTGCGCAAGCTCTTTCTGGTCATCCTCCAATTCCTTTTGCGCGGCTCGCTCGCGGCTTTGCCTGGCCGCTTTGGAGAGTTTTTGTGCTTTGCTTTGGGCGTCCAGACTACTGATGCTGGCGCGGTCAGAGTTGATCTCTGCTTGCTTAGCGTTTAGCGCCGCACGTGCACTAGCTATAGACTGGTTAAGTGGCGCTGGGGCGGGCACTGGTTGAGGCGGGGTGCCAGCCGAAGGAATTGGAGCCAGGAAAGAAAGTTTTGACAGATCCACGTCTGCCCCGGCCACCCTCTCTCCGTTTACCGAATAGATATAGCGTACCGGGTTGAGGTCCACGATTTTCAAATCTACTTTGTGGCGTACACGCCTCTTTCCGAGTTGGATCTTGTCTCTTGCTGAGAAGGTAAAGTGCTCCGTGCCGCCCGACTTAGCTTCAGTTGCTTGCGGAACTACGAACAGCAAAGCAACCAGCAGGAGCCATGCGAGTTTCCGTCGAAGAGCTATGGTGTTGGTGTTCATTTCTGGTCCTCACTTTGAAATGTGGTATTCATCATTCATCAAAACTGTTCATGCCTGATTAAATGCATTTTTGCTATCCGATGATGCCGGCTACACCGTAGTATCAAGCGAAGTACCACGGGCGGGGTCAAAGCCAGGCGCCGCTTCAAGACCGCGGCCAACCTGCTGACACGAATCGAGAAACGGAAGCCGGCGACCGGCCGGATCCACGGCTCAGTAATCTTTGAGACCGACGACTCGCTATCAATCCTGATAGTCGGACTATCGCTCCCGATAGCGTCTCGAATCTGTCCGCTGGGAGGTTGTAAAGAGTTGCGATCGAGAGTAAGCCGTAGTTCCGGCTATGCGTACTCAATACGGATGTGTTAGATAGACTGCGAGGCAAACAACGACATGAGTCCAAGGCTTGCAGCCATGGCCGGCCCGCTCGAGGGCACGGTAATTCCTTTAACTGAGGATGAGGTCTCGGTTGGCCGCGACAGGTCCAATCTGATTTGGATTAATGACGTCTCGGTATCGCGCCGCCACTCGGTCATCAAGCGTGCGGGCGATGCGTATCACATAACCGACCTCAAGAGTCACAACGGCACCAAGGTGAACGGGACCCCCATCGGCGAGAGGACGCTCGAACACGGTGACATGATCGCGGTAGGGGATTCGCTGTTTCTCTTTCTGCGCGATGACGATGAAGAAGTGACGGCCAGGACAGCCTCGGTTGAAGTAAGCGAAGAGAGGTGCGAAATTCAGACCACGGTGGTGCTGCGCATCGAAGACGCAATCTACTTGCAGCCGGATAAGCTGCTCGCGGCGCTTCCTGCGACTGCCCGCATCGCTCGGGGTCTCAATGCACTGCTCAACGTGACCACCGCAATCAACTCGATATCCGGAGTGGAGGCGCTTGAAAGACGATTGCTGGAGCTTATTTTCGACATCGTGCCGGCCGAACGGGCCGCGCTTTTGCTCGAAAGCAAAGCATCCGACGAGTTCGCTTCCGTCTTTGGGCGCGACAGGCTCGGCGGCGGCGCACAAACGGTAAAGGTTAGCCGGACGATCATCAATCAGGTCCGGCGCGATGGAGTCGCAATCTTGTGCAACGACGTGCTGGAAAGCGAAGCCCTCCGGCAATCCGACAGCTTGATCGCATCTCGCATTCAATCTCTGATATGCGTCCCGCTTATGTTGTTTGGCAAGATATCGGGCGTGCTGTATCTGGACACGTCGGACCGATCAGTACGGTTCGACCCCAATCATCTGCAATTGGTTACTGCCATCAGCTCCATTGCTACGGTCGCTCTCAGAAACGCCCAGAACCTCGAACATCTTGAAGGCGAGAACCGACGGTTACAGCTCGACCTGAATAGCGAACACAACATGGTCGGCGAGAGCGCCCGCATGCGTGATGTCTTCCAATTCATCGCGCGTGCAGGACCCACGGATTCGACGGTACTAGTTCAGGGAGAGAGCGGAACCGGCAAGGAGTTGGTCGCGCGGGCGATCCACAAGGCAAGCGCCCGTCGCGACAAGCCCTTTGTCGCAATCAACTGTGCCGCGCTCACCGAGACCCTGCTCGAAAGCGAGCTATTTGGACACGAGAAAGGCGCGTTTACCGGGGCAATCGCTCAAAAAAAGGGCAAGATGGAGGTGGCCGACGGAGGCACAGTGTTTCTCGATGAGGTAGGCGAACTGGCGCCACTCCTTCAAGCCAAGCTTCTCCGCGTTCTGCAAGAACGCGAATTCGAACGAGTGGGCGGCATCCGGCCAATCAAAGTCAATATCCGGCTTGTGGCCGCTACCAATAAAGACCTTGAAGCCGCTGCACGCACGAGTGGATTCCGCCAGGATTTGTATTACAGGCTCAACGTGGTGGCCCTCACCATGCCTCCGCTTAGAGACCGCCGGGAAGACATCCTGCTTCTGTCCGATTATTTCACATCGAAACATGCCCAGAAGTGCAAACGGCGTGTAGTCGCGATTTCGAGCGAGGCCCGTACGTGCCTGGTCAACTACGACTGGCCGGGTAACATCCGGGAGCTTGAGAACGCGATTGAGCGGGCCGTCGTGCTTGGCTCGACTGATGAGATTCTGACTGAAGACCTGCCGGAGTCGCTGCTCGAAGTCGCACAAACGTTCGGATCTCCCGCCGCCAGTTACACGCACGCAATCAAAGAGGCAAAGAAACAGATAGTGCTCGGCGCGTTGGACGCAGCCGGCGGAAACTACATCGAAGCAGCAAAAACGCTCGGCATTCACCCCAACAATCTTCACAGGCTAATTCGCAACCTCGACCTCAAGCACTCATCAACAAAGTGAACTGGGCGCTCCGATGTTTCGTCGAAGCGTTACTCCTCTACTCGGCGAACTCTTCAAGCCTTTCCGCGCGAATCACAGCGGCATTGCCTTGTGTTTGATGGGCGGTTCATCGCTCGCGTATTCGAAAGCTTCTGCGGTATTGGACATAGTCACACGTGTTGTTGACAACAAAATATCTCCGATATAGATTCGTCGGGCTTATTAGAGGACGCGGTGATTGCGCTAGTCATTCTTTCCGCGCCTGCGATCATATTTCAGTCTCTGTAGTCGGTTCCAAGGAATGCAGCCGGTCCGCAGTGGGTGGCTATGCTCTCTCAGGTCATTTCTCACTACCGCATCATCAGAAAGCTCGGTCAGGGAGGCATGGGTGAAGTTTATCTCGCTGACGACTCGGTACTCGGGCGCAAGGTAGCAATCAAACTGCTCGCGTCAGGATCAATCGGCGACGACCAGGCGAGAAAGCGGCTCTTGAGAGAAGCTCAGGCCGCAGCCACTCTGGATCATCCAAACATTTGTGCGATCTATGAGATCGATAATCAAGAGGGCGTCAGCTTCATCGTCATGCAATATGTTGACGGAGAAACGCTCGCCGCCCGCCTTCGAGCAAGACCGCTGGAGCTCAAGGAAGCGCTCGACTTTATCGGGCAGGTCGCGCGAGCCCTTGAGGAAGCTCACTCCAAGGGGATAGTGCACCGAGACATAAAACCCCAGAACGTAATCATTACGCCACGCGGGTCAGTTAAGGTTTTGGATTTTGGACTTGCGAAGATTGTGTCGTTTGAAGAAACCAACCCCGCGGAGGCGACTCAAAGCTTGCTCACCGACGCCGGCTTGATAATCGGAACTGCGCCTTATATGTCGCCCGAGCAGGCGAAGTCCGCGGGGATCGACACGCGCAGCGATCTCTTCTCTCTTGGTGCTGTGCTTTACGAATGCGTGACGGGTGTTCCCGCGTTTACCGGGTCAAGCCCGATGGAGATATGCGCGAAAGTGATCCACGAGGACCCACCCGCGCCGTCGAAGCTGAACACGCGTGTGCCACCGGACCTCGACCGTCTGGTACTGAAACTACTGGCCAAGAAACCCAACAACCGCCACCAATCGGCGACCGAGTTAATCAGCGATTTGCGCAACGTCGAGGAGCTGCTGGCGCGTGAAGAGCAGACTACGACAGATCCGGCGAGGCGCGATTCCCGCGCCTCGAGGGTCAGCGCGTTTTTGCATGCTTCGTCAATTATTGCGAAACGTCCGCGAGTCTATATCCCCGCACTTGCCCTTCTCCTGATGCTGCCGCTTTTCCTTTTTGTACCTCATTCTCCATGGTGGCCCTCAGCGTACCAGCCCCCGCCCGAAGCGAAGCGTTGGTATGACTTGGGCATCGGTCACATGCGCGAGGGAGCCTACTATCAATCCACCAAGGCTCTCGAACAAGCAATTAGCGTCGACGATAAATTCGCCCTTGCTCACGCTCATCAAGCGGAAGCCTGGACCGAGCTTGACTACACGGAGAGGGCGCAAAACGAAATGGTCCGAGCGACAGCCCTGGTGCCGGATCCTTCCCGACTGCCAAAAGCAGACTCGTTATATCTGCAGGCCGTCAACCTTACAATGGCTGGCGACTTTGCAGGCGCTGTCGAGCGCTTCCGAGGTATTGTGAAGGAATCCGATCGTAACGAGAAAGCACGGGCGTTTTTGGACCTCGGGCGTGCGTACGAAAGGAACGAGGATCTGAAGAACGCGTTGGAGAGTTACGCCGAAGCCGCTCGACTAGATCCTCATTACCCGGCGGTCTTCCTGCGCCTGGGCATCGTTTACGGGCGTAATAATGAGTTGCCGAACGCAGATGAGCAATTCAACCGGGCTGAGAAGCTTTATGAAGACATGGGAAATGTGGAGGGCGTAGCTGAAGTCCTCTATCGGCGTGGCGCGCTCTTGAACAATGCGAAGAATCAATCGTCGGCGCGCGCCCTGCTGGAGAAGTCGCTCGAAATGAGCCGCGCTACCAACAACAGGTCGCAGCGAATAAGAACACTCTTGCAATTGAGCAGCGTGTCTTGTACCGAGGGGAAGATTGCAGAAGCTGAGCGGGAAGCGAACGACGCTTTGAGTCTTGCGCACGGAGAAGAGATCGAGAGCTTGGCAAACGATGGGCTTGTTGAACTTGGCAACGCCTTCTTCTTACGAGGTGAATATGATGAGGCAGAAAAGTACTTCAAGCAGGCGCTGGATTCAGCGCGGAGATACAAAGGCCGTCGCCACGAAGCAAGGGCTCTTCTATCGCTCGGCAGTATGGCTGTCCAGCAAGGTGAGTCGGACAAAGGAATAGGTTACGTTGCTCCGGCGCTGGAGTTCTACCAGTCGAGAGGGTACAGAAAAGAGACATCACAGGCGCTCACGCTCTTGGGCCGGGCAAATCGCCAGAAAGGCAATTATGAGGCGGCGCTTACTGCCTTCGAACAACAACTAAGTTTGGCGCAAGAGACAGGCGACCAGGCACAGGTCACGTCTTCCGAAACGGGTATCGGCACCGTACTCAGCTATCAAGAAAGATATTCCGAGGCGCTAACCCATTTCGACGAAAGCTTGAAGATCGATCAGTCTCTTGGCGCCAAGCTAAATGTTGGGTACGACTTTATGAACAGGGGCGATATGCTCTGCCGCCTGGGCCGATACGAAGAGGGCCTGAAGTCGTTAGGCGAAGCGGCGGCGATCGCTGATCAGCCGGGTAATTCAGCCAAGCAGTTACAGGCATGGATACACCTCAACTACGCACGGGCAGGGCTCAGCCAACGACGGTTACCTGATGCCCAGGTGGAGAGCAAGCAGGCTCTCGCTCTCGCATCCAATCAGTACAAAGACATCGCCGCGCATGCGAAGTACACTCTCGGTCTGGCGCTCGGGCTTTCTGGCACACGCGTTGCCGGAATAGCTTCGTGCAAAGAAGGCGTGGCGTTGGCGGACAGCATCAACAACGACCGGGTCAAGCACATGGCTCTGTTGGCGCTTGCTGAGGCGATGCTCGGCGCCGGCAAGGCTGGTGAAGCTTTGGAAGCAGCGCGCAGAGCTGGTGAGGGTTTTGCCGGGCGAGGCCAACGAGACTCGGCGTGGCGAGCATTCGTGCTTGCGGCAGCGGCGAGCGAGCAATTGCACGACAAACCAAACACTCGCAGTTATGCCGAGCAAGCTTCCAGTCTGCTTGGCACCTTGTCGGACAGATGGGGAGCCGAGAACTATGCGCGTTATCTCGCGCGCCCGGATGTTCGTGCGTACAGCGCGCGGCTGGCCAAGATACTAGCAGTCAAATAAACCGCAAAGGAGAAACTACCAATGGCAACTAGTTACAAAAAGAAAGGTGCGAAGACCAACAAGAAATCGAAGAGCAAATCAAGGTTGAACGATCAAGACCCGCCGATCATCATAAGGCCCGGCACGGGCCTGCTACGTCGAACGCCGGCCGGTCTGATAGTTATAGTTCAGAACCTGAACGCGACTAGTGGAAACACTCTGGGTTCGCCGCGGCCCAATGGTAATGATTTCTTATACGCTCATAACAAGAACGCCTTCACCCTGAAGAGCGTTTCCCTCGTCACTTCGACAGGAACAACTATCGCCAAGTTCGAGCCCGATGACTGGAGCGACTTTGAGGTCAAGGTTGACTACAGTCGATGAAGCTTAGCTGAGATGACGGCTTTATCGTCCCGTTAAAGGCGTGAGCCAGATTTTGGCGCTATCGGTTCATCCACCGAAGAATTTGCGAGAAGCGCGAAGTTGTACAAAAAGACGGGACTCAAAAAGGGGTTGCCGTCGTTCCAATGGTATCGCGGCAATTGGTGAACTTCCCGTTATGAGCTCCGCACAATCGTTATGAGAGCGGCGCCGCGACAGGGTGAACGACCCTCCTGAGATGCGAAACCGGCAATCTGAGCGACACCGGAGACTGTAGACCGAATGTGTACAGATTCATCCTTAAGAAACAGTTCTGCTCCGGACGATACGAGTTTGAGATAGAACGATTCATCGATTTGCCAAGGCAGCGAGTAGCCGATTCTCGCCTCGGCGCCGACCAAGATAGGAGATTGCTCGACGTAGAACTCGAGGCAGGACTCCACCGCCTCCAACGGTTCAGAGAGACGCAGATCGAGCCGTCGCGCCAATTCGTTAACTCTCACTACCTTCTTCCCGAAACTTGAAGTCACGATACACAAATTATTTCTCATCCAGCAAATGTAATAAGGTTCCCTCTCGGGGTAGACGAATGACTGATGACCAAGATCATCTGGTCCCGTCGGAAGAACCTTAAGGTGGTTCCTGCCAAGTATGTCATGAAGAGTGTCACCAGCGGCTTTATCCGAGGAGGTTATGTAGACGTCAACAAGCACCCTAGCGTCACTGACAACTGGGTCAGCCCAAATTGTGCGAGATAGTCTCACTTCGTCCCCACACTCGTGTGGACAAGTCATCGAGAGGTCCCAACAGAAACAGTCCTCTCTCGTTGGGTTAAAGGCCACAAAGAGCGTCGACTGGGCGTCCAGCTGTCCATCGCGCCACGAAGAGATTTGTGACAATAAGTCGTCTTGAATAAAAGGACCGTCCCTCATCTGATCTGCCGTACAAATCCGCGACCCAATGCGAATTCGCTCCTGAGGAAATAGTCACTGTATCCCCGAGATTCGGCTTTCGCAAATCTCATCTTCGTTGCCAGGTGAGGCCGGGGCCTCGGTTCAAGGCCCTTGGTTAAGTCCAACTGCAAGCATGCATCAAAAACAAATTGGTCGACAGCGACATCCGGCGACCAAGCGACTTCGTGGTGGCCAAATCCGTCGCCTTCCTGCCAATCGGAGATGCATGAAGGATCAAGCCCGATTAGCAAGATTCTCCGGGTGATCAACTTTCTTCCACTGATTATGTCCCCGACCTTCAGTTGGCAGCCCAAGAGGTTCGAAAAAGTCGCTATCGCGGACGAACAATCATCACAGTTCACAGGGAATGAGACTCCGATTTTGAGCAGTCGAATAAAACAGGAAAGCAAATAGCTATTGCGACAGACAAAGAAGCTCGGAACACAATAAAACAGAAGTGGATTGTTGTTGATACGCTTTGTTATCAACCGGGCAGCTTCATCCTGATTGGTTGCTCCTGCTGCCCAGTCACACGCAAGTTCGAGCGCATCTACCCACGCTACCGGCGTGTCATCGTCGCTCGGGCGAAGCGCCCTCGGGCTCCAAGGTTCTTGCGGCTGATCAAGCAGAATGTATATCTTGTGCTCGGTCCGCGCGAACGGCTCCCAAGTACCACCCTCGAGATACTCCCAAATCCATGACACACGGTAGATCCCGACGCCGGCGCGACGAATCCGATGACCACGCAACTCGAGTTCGATAACCTCCGACGCACCGGTGGCTCCGAAGCTGATAGGCGTGTCCGCGATCTCCCCCAGCACGGAGCCAAGCTGTATGCCAAGAATCCGTAATACGCCCCGCAAGGGCCACTTCACCAAGCCCCCTTTTTTCTCGGTCAAATCGTTGGCATCCCGGGCTCTTACTGTGAAAACCGAATTCGGGGGACCACTGAACTTGGCTTTTACAATGACTCTCGATCCTGCCTGCTTCATTGCGTAGGCTACTGGAAGTGGTTCAGTTCCGTTGCGCCATTCAGGAGCTCGTACAACCGTACCGGGAATGTGGTTGAGCCGGATATTGAGCGCATCGCTCGTTGCCGAGCCCGTATCGTGATTGAAGTGTATTTCACTTAACCTGAGCAAGACTGTAATCTCCAACAGACTGCACGAGACTATTCCGACCAAAACCTGAAACCGAAATCTATTGCCCGGTCACCCGATTTGTCCAGAGCGAATTTGAGTCCAGGTATCTCGTATCACGATAGGCGGTAGCTGGCTCGAGAGACGCTGCGGGCGGACTAGGCGGACGGTAGGTACCAAGACGGGCGTCTGGTCCTTCCGTCCGCTGTTCTTGTTGAGGCCTTACTTACTTGCGACGTCGGCGCCGCTGAGGAACTTCATCAGCGCCGTGTTGAACTCTCCCGACTTCTCGAGTTGCGGTACGTGGCCGCACTTCTCGATGATAAAAAGCTGCGAACCGTTGATCTCTTTCTTAAAGCGCTCGCCCATCGCGAGAGGCGTCAACCCGTCTTCTCGTCCCCAAAGGACCAGCGTTGGCTGTTTGATCGCGCCCAGCTTCTTGTCGAGCACGTCTTCCCCGCGGATGATCGAGTCGATGAAGCGTTGAATCGTGTAGCCGTCGCCCGCCCCCACGCGTCGCGCAAAGAACGAATCGACCGCAGCGTCGCTCGCAAACATCTGCGCGTTGAAAAAGACCAAAGGCATCATCTGCTTCACTGCGTCGCGAGTAGATGGGTTCAAGCCGTTGAGGACTTTCGGATCGAGATCGCCGGTCACCGCAAAACCTGCCGCATCGACCAGCACCAACCGATCAACCTTATCTGGATGCGCAAGCGCATATGCCGCGACAGTCCAGCCTCCAAGCGAGTTGCCAACCAGCGAAGCTCGAGTGATTCCAAGCTGCTTGTAGAATCCGTCAAGAAAATCGACGAGCGTGCCGACGCGATAGTTGATCAAAGGCTTGTCTGACTTTCCAAAGCCAATCTGATCCAGCGCAATCACTCGGTACTTCTGAGACAGCGGACCGATTGTCGGCGCCCAATTAGAAACGTCGCCGCCAAGCCCGTGCACCAATATCACAACCGGACCGCTGCCCGCTTCTATGTAATGTATCTTCTGTCCGTAGACAGTCGCCCATTTGTCCGTCGAAGCCGCGTCCTGGGATTCGGCCGGTTTTCTGTCGTTCCCCTCCGACAGTTTGAGATCGGGTTTCGGCGCTGGCTTCGGTGCGGGCCTTTGGCCGAAAGCAACCGGCGAAATGCCGGTCAATATAAGCGCGCCAAGCATAACAATAAACGATCGGCCAATCCGGTTGTATGTCAGAAGTGTTTGCATTTTTTCTCCTTGCCTTCGTTATGCCCAAACCGAGTGAAGCGGCTCGCCGGTCTTGCACAACGGACACGCCGCCGGCTCATAGAAATGAGTGTCAACCTCGAGGAGCGCATAGTAAGGTATGTCTCCCGTATCAACGTGCGCGTCTTTGAAGTGCACCAGCGAACCGATTGCGACGACTTCGGCGCCCGCGTCTCGAATCAGATCGACCATGCAGGTGATTACTTTGCCCGATCGCACGATATCATCAACGAGAATGCACCGGATTCCCTCGGCATCCAGATATTGGCGAAAGTAATAACGCCCGTCTTCCTTTTCGGCCCAGAAAATTTGATCGGCATTCAACGCTTCGCGAACTCCGAAGGCCACCGGTATGCCGCCCGCGGCCGGCGCGACAATCGCGCAGGCTGGTAGCGCAGCCAGCACTTCAGGCTCTCGGCGAAACAGCCTCGACAGTGCGACGTTCAGGACTCGGGCGTTTCCGTGATAGCGCATCGCCAGCGGCATCTGGAAGTAATGAGTGGAGTGCTGACCGTTGGGAAACTCAAAGTGACCTTCACGCAAAGCCCCGGTCTCTCTCAGCAGATCGGTGACTTGCTCGGCCGATGGTATTAGTTGAACCTTTGGAACCAGCATTGAGCCCCCTTTGATCTTCAGCCGGCGCGCCAGCTTGATTATTTGACGGCATGCCAATTTGCGCCGTCGCTCGCCGTGCGGAAGTGAGATTATAGAAGCCGTCAGGAAAAAGGCAAAGCGTCATGCGCCCGTCTTCTCATTTAAGACTTGTCATTGATGATGCGTCGTGTGACGATCTCTCGGCCGGCGATGGTGCGTCGGCAAAACCCCGCAGGACGACGCTATGCTCAGGCTGCATTTATGGCATCTGTTTACGACCTAAAACCAAAATTCCAGAATTTACTGAGACCGGCTATGCGCATTCTCGCGCGCGCCGGGTTCTCGCCGAATAAGATCACGCTCATCGCGATCGTCGGATCGATCGTAGTCGGAGCGGCGGCATCGCGAGCCTCCGAGTTTCCAGGCCTGTTACTCCTGTTGCCCGCCTGGTTGTTTCTGCGGATGGCGCTCAACGCTATCGATGGAATGATGGCACGAGAGCTGGACATGTCTACAAATGTCGGAGCCGTGCTAAATGAGTTGGGCGACGCTGTTTCCGACCTGGGATTGTATTTGCCGCTCGCGCTGGTGTATCAGCCCGCGCTTTGGCCGGCAGTGTCGTTCTCGATCGGAGCGGTGTTGACCGAGTTCAGCGGCGTGTTGGGCCGCGCCCTTGGAGCAAGCCGCCACTACGAAGGGCCGATGGGCAAAAGCGATCGCGCATTCGTCATCGGCGCGTTAGGTCTCGCGACATTCTTTTTTCCGGCTGTAATGAAATTTTGGCCGTGGGTGTTCGTAGCAGGAGCGGTGCTGGCGGCTATCACGTGTTTGAACCGGGTGAAGAAGGCCCTCAATGAACTGAAGACCGGCTGAGTATGCTGACAACAATCAAAGCTCTTTCGGCGACCGCGCAAATGGGTTTGCTCATTCTCGCCGTGCTGATCGTTGCAACGGTATTCGTTGCGGGTTTGCAGCGCGCGCGGCCCAGGAAGGATTTCTCCGAACTCTCGGCGCGAGTGCGAGCGTGGTGGGTGATGGCGGCGGTGTTCCTCGCCGCCATCCTGGTGAGCAATCGGATATCACTCGTCTTCTTCGCATTGCTTAGTTTTTGGGCGATGAAGGAATACATCACGCTGCTCAAGACTCGTCCCGCCGATCATCACGCGTTGGTGTTCACGTTCCTCGCCATTCCTATTCAGTATTACTGGATCGGCATCGGCTGGTATGGAATGTTCATAATCTTCATTCCCGTTTATATGATGTTGGCCTTGCCGGTGCGAATGGTGCTGTCGAAAGAGACCGCGGGGTTTGTAGCATCCGCCTCTCAGATTCAACTCGGGCTGATGCTGTTTGTTTTCGGTCTGAGTCACATGGGTTACCTGCTCACCTTTCCCACAATCGGAGACACGACTGCAAACGGGCGCACATTGATTCTCTTCCTCGTGTTCGTCGTTGAGATGAGCGACGTCCTGCAGTACATCTGGGGCAAGACCCTGGGCCGCCACAAGATTCTGCCGACGATAAGCCCGAATAAAACCTGGGAGGGATTCATCGGTGGAATCGCAAGCGCGATGCTGTTGAGTCTTGCGATTCGATTCCTGACTCCGTTTTCAATCGGCGAGACACTGATGGTTTCGTTTTTCATCACGGTTGCGGGATTTTGTGGCGGCGCGGTTATGAGCGCGGTCAAACGCGATTTCGGAGTGAAGGACTTTGGCAGCGTGATTCCCGGCCACGGCGGAATGCTGGATCGAGTCGATTCGCTGTGTTACGCCGCGCCGATTTTCTTTCACTATGTTCGCTACTTCTACATGAGGTAGCGCGATCGAGGAGCGAATTGACGCTTCGCAACGTTATCCAAATGATTTTCTTCGCGCTCGCGATAAGGCCGTTCATGGCGTTGTTCATCGGGCTGCGTGTAAGAGGGCGCGAACACCTTCCGAGCGCCGCGCAGTTTATTCTCGTCGCCAATCATTCGAGCCATCTCGACACGATGTCGCTGCTGAGCTTGTTTCCGCTGAATCAGCTTCGGAGGATTCGTCCGGTTGCCGCCGCCGACTACTTCGAACGAAACGCGTTTGTGTCCGTGGTAACAAAGACCCTGTTTAACATTCTGCCGATCGCGCGCAAGAACATCACCTCTGAAAACAATCCGCTGCGGCGAATGCGCGAAGCAATCGAAGCCGGGCATTCGCTGATCATCTTTCCAGAAGGCACTCGAGGACCCGGCGGCGAGATCGGCGAGTTCCGCTCCGGCGTCGCGCACGTGCTTGCGAAGCTGCCGGATGTGCCGGTCCTTCCGGCTTACCTGGTTAACATGGGCCGCAGTCTGCCAAAGGGCGAATTCATACCGGTGCCATTCTTTTGCGAAATCCGGCTGGGCGCGCCGCGAGTGATGACCGGCAGCCGTCAGGAAATCACAACAGCGCTGGAAGCAGCAGTCCGCGAATTGGCCGCCGAGAAATGACGCGTTCAGCCTCAACATCCTATCTTGATAAGTTCGCTCTCAGCCGCGCCGTGCTGGTGCTGGCCTTCGCGTGGGGCCTGGCTGAAGCGACGTTCTTCTTTATCGTTCCGGATGTTTTGCTGACGCTGATCGCTTGCCGGGCGCTGAAGCCTGCATTGAAAGCGACAACGTTCGCGCTTATGGGCGCGCTCGTGGGCGGGGCGTTGATGTACGCGATCGGGCGGCGCGATCCAGTTAATGCACGAGCATTCCTCGATCACATTCCCGCGATAAGCCCGGCATTAATCACGCGCGTCGCGTCACAGATAAACGAGAACGGTTTGTTGGCAGTGCTGCTCGGGCCGATGAAGGGAATTCCGTACAAGATCTACGCGGTTGAGTGGGGTTCGCGCGACGGGAGTCTCGTCACGTTCATGTTGATATCGATTCCGGCTCGGTACATTCGCTTCGTTCTTGCGGCAGTCTTCGCGCGCGGAATCGCCAGACTCATCGAACCGCTCACGCATCATCGAGCGGCGACTGAGGTGTTGATTCTCGCTGGTGTATGGATCGGGTTCTACTTTTTCTACTTCACACGATTCGGTATTTAGAGGGCGCGCTTAAAGTTCGGGGCGGCCCGGAAGCCGCCCCGTTCGACTCGTGAATCGTTTCCGGCGTCACCTACCGTGTCGCAGTGTTCACGACCTGAAACCTGCCCTGGACCGGATACCACTCTTTGGCGCCGGATGCGAAGCCCACGATGCTTTCATCCGCATAGTTCATAACCACCGTGAGCGTGTACCCGGAATCGGCGAGGTATGACACCACCGAAACATCATCGTTGACTTTGAACGCCGCGTACTTCGTGGGTTTCGATAGATGACTATTCCCGGTCTCATCTATCGCCCGCCACGTAACCGTGCCGTCCTCGTCAAATACGTGCTCGTGAGTCTTGCCCTTCGTCGGTCCTTCGGTCCAGATCCAACGAATTGTTTTGCCGCCAATATCATTTGCGCGATTGTGATCGGACACTTTCGGGTCCTCCAAGGTTCACTCAACGATTGGCAGGCTGAGGATACAAGTCGGTGATTACGATCTCGACTCTTCTATTCATCTGCCGGCCTTCCGGGGTGTCGTTGGTTGACACAGGTCTGAGCTTGCCGAACCCGCGCACCGCTACGATTCGATCCGAAGTGATTCCGGCCCGGAGCAGATAACTGCTCACCGACTGCGCGCGATCCTCGGAGAGTTTCTGGTTGTAGTCCTGCGAGCCCACAGCATCAGTGTGCCCTTCGATTTCCATGTGGTACGGACCCGTGTAAGCCAACAGAATTCCTGCCAACTTGCTGAGCTTCTCACGCGCGCCCGGCTTGAGCGACGCCTGATTGAAGTCGAACAACACATCGGACAAGTTTACGATCAGACCGCGAGCCTCGCGTCTGGTCTCGAGTATGGCCGAGATCGAAGTGAACAGCCTTTGCTGCAGCTCGTCTTTGTCCTGTTTGGCCTGTTCTGCTTCGAGCCGTGCTCTCTCGGCTTCGGCGCGCGCGAGATCCTCATTCGCCTTTGCGCGGTCCGCCTCGGTCTGCGCCGCATCGACTCGGCGCCGGGCCTCTTCGAGTTCACGTTGCGCCGCGGTTACCGCATCACGGTACGCCGCGGTTTGCTCTCGGGCGCGTTCGGCTTCTCCTCGCGCGCGGTCGGCATCGTTTTCAGCGCGAGCAATCGTAGCGCTCGCCGCGCGGCGTTCTTCTTCGAGAGTCAGCGCGGCCAGGCGTTCGACCGAAAGCTCACGTGCGCGTTCACCAAGCCTCATAACGTCGCGAGCAAGCCCGCTGTACTTCTCTTCATCTTTACGCCGGTGCTGCCACAACTGCTCGAGAGCCGCAAGCTTGACTTCGGCTTCGCGAAACTCATGATCCGCATAGCGGTCGGCTCGCGCGCGGCGCGCTATCTGCACCGATCGCCGTGCTCCAAGAATGAGCAGCGGAGTGTTGTAGTCGGGCGCAAACTCGCGCGACTCTTCAGTCGAGACGACATACAAGGTGCCGGGGTCGCCGCGATACTCGATTCGGCTCGCCTCGATTCCTCCCTCGGTTCCCTTTCGCAGAGCGTTTTCAGCGACTATGACCGGGCTTGGCAACTTCACCGCCGAATGCGGCTCAGCCGTGACGATCAACCCGAACGTCTGAAACGAAGTCGTAACATCGACCTCAAAATCATGCCTCACCGGAAGTTCGGCCAGATTGTCAGCCTGTCCTTCAGGTGCGATCGCCCACAAAATGTATGTCGTGTAATAGGCGCCGAGCGCTTGCGGATTCCCAAGGTTCTCCATCTTGAGTTTGATTCGCGTCCGGCCCTCTTTACGCTTCACCTCGGCTTTACCGCTTACTTGAGCGTTCAATGGCGTACCCACCATGCTCACTGACGAGTCGTCATTATCTTTATAGCGGACCGCCAGCGTGTGACGCTTGGCGAAGACAACGCGTCCCTCGTCCGGTTCCACTCTTCTGATTTCAATTGTCTGAGCGGCGGCGGCGCCCGCCAGCACCAACGCCATCAGCGCGATCAACGCAGCGGAAAAAAGGCCCGTTCGTAAACGCATATTACTCCCTCCTATGTCTTAAGAGTTGACACTTCAAACGATGCAGTACTATCGAAACGCTACACAAAGCACGCCCCGCAACGTTCATAAACTTTGTGTCTAAGCGCATCTCCATAAGTTCGGCTTTGATTTCGCAAGGACTGTTCCAGACGAACAGGCGAACGTATGATTGGGACATTTCGCCAAAGACCCCTTTACGAGATAGTGCGGATTTTATATAATCGCGCTCTCCACAGGCCCACGTTCACTGAACTAGCAGGCAATCATGTACGCCCCTTGGCGAGCTAACGGGCTTTGTGTAGACATTTTGCTCAAACGGAGTATGTAATAATGAACGCGAAATCAATCTTCACGTGCCGTTCAAATCCTGTGCGCGCATCGTTGGGTTTGTCGCTGGTGCTGCTGCTTACGCTTGCGGCCAGTCTGATGCAGCCGGGGCATGCTTCGTCACGAGTGAGCTCGCAGTTCGGGCCGGCGGCCGCCGATACTTGCGCGACGGCTACGATCATCAACCCGGCGTCGCTGCCGTTTTCCGAAGACGCGACGCTTGCGGCTGCCAATAACGATATTGATCCGGGAGGCGGGAGTTGCGGCCAGGGCGCCGGTAATGATGTCGTGTATTCCTTCACCCCAAGCGCGACCGATACCTACACGATAGGAGCGACTCCAATCAAGCCCGCTGACTTGAGTCTTTACATCATTACTAATTGCGCGAACCCGGCTGGAAGCTGCGTCGCGGGCGCGAATGCCGGCGGGTTCGACCAGGGCGAATTCATAAAGACTACTCTGAATGCCGGCACTACGTACTTCATCGTTGTGGACACCCCGGTCGCGGATCCCGGCGCGGGGGCGTTCCATTTCTCACTTCGCAGAGGAACGCCCGCGAACGAAACATGCGCGACCGCTACCGTAATCGACGCAAGCCGCTTGCCCTTCAATGCATCAGCAACCACGTTTGGCGCCATCAATGATGTTGATCCCGGCCAAACCTGCTTCACCAAGGTATTGTCGTCACGCGGACCTGATGTTGTTTTTCAGTTCACGCCGGCCGACACGCAGCTCTACTTCATAACCGCCACTCCAAAGGGAGACTACGACATATCGTTATATGTCACCACAAACTGCAACAGCTTCTCGACCTGCTTGAGCGCGGACGTCGGCGGATCTGGCGATCCTGAAAATGTCTCGCAGAGCCTCACGGCCGGGGTAACTTATTTCATCGCCGTGGACGGTTTTGGTGGAGACTCGGGCGACTTCACGCTTTCAGTTGTGCCGTCGATGCCGCATTCACCCGCCGCTCCGACGGAACTGACGGCGACGCCGATCTCGCCGACTCAAGTCAATCTTGCGTGGAAAGATAATTCGGCCGACGAACAAGGCTTTCGAATCGAGCGCAGCCTCGATGGATTCAACTTCAGTGAAATCGCAACCGTGGGTCCAAACGTCACCGCGTTCAATGACACCACCGCGTTTGCCGATACATTTTTCTTCTATCGAGTGTTTGCATTCAACGGATTTGGAAACTCCGACCCTTCGAACGTAGCGGTCGCCAAGACGCCAGCGAATCCAGTGCCGGTCAATCCAGTGATTACGGTTGTGCCGACGTCGATCGATTTCGGTTCGGTTCGCGCGACGCTATCGGCTACGAAGACGGTCACGATCACTAACGCCGGCGGAAATAACTTAATTATTTCGGTGATCAGCAATCCCAATTCGCCGTTCTCGATCGTCAACAAGCCGGCGCTGCCGTTGACGATTCAGCCGGCTCAGAGCGTGGATTTGTCGGTGCGCTTCTCGCCCCTGGCGATCGGACCCGCATCGTCGTCCTTCTCAATTCAAAGCAACGCTCCCGCGACTCCGCTCGTTACCGTGAATCTCACGGGCAACGGAACGGCGGCGCCCGTTGCGAATCTTGATGTAAATCCCGGACTCGTAGACTTCGGGACATCAACCGCGGCGAAGGACGTCGAAATCTCGAACACCGGGGACGCAGACTTGTTCATTGCGACCATAATCGCGCCCGCATCGCCGTTCTCGCTGAGCGGTTCCGCTACGGGGACGATCAAACCCGGCGAAAAGAAAACATTGACCGTCAGGTTCGCTCCAACGACGATTGGCGTTTTCACGAGCGGATTCTCGATACTAAGCAATGATCCCGACTCGACGCTGGTGTTCATTCCGCTGCGAGGAGTCAGCACGGCGGTGCCTCCGATCGTATCGGGCCTTCAGTTCAAGAAGAACGGGCTGCGATTTGCGGCGACGGGCTCGAACGTTGTCGCCGGAGCAGTGTTGATCGTCGACGGAACTCAGACGTTCGCTCTTGAAGCGAACGGCGACTTGTGGGTTGTTACGAAAAAAGCGAAGAGCACTCCCGGCAACTTCAGAGTGCGGGATATATTCGTCTCGCCTTCGACACACACGGTGGTTGTTCGCAATCCGAACGGCGGGACCTCAGCGCCGGTCACGTTGTCGGTGTGACATTGAACCCGCGGAGACACTCGACGCCTCCGCGGGTCTTTGACAACCTCGCGAGTCCTTATTGAGGTGGCGCGAGACGACGCTTGCGCGCCAGCATTATTCTTCCCTATCCTGATTGCGTGACTATACCGATCTACCTCGACCCGGTTATCGGCAGACCTGCAGATGCCGGTTTCAAACGCCAAACTATAACCCAACGGTCCTCTTGGGAATGACGCAGAAGAGCTTAATCAAATTCACGCTCAATGGCGAGGAAATAGCCGTCGCGTTCGCGCCGCACAAGACGTTGCTCGAAGTCCTGCGCGAAGACCTCGCGCTCACTGGAACAAAACACGGATGCGAACTTGGCGAGTGCGGTGTATGCACCGTTCTGATCGACGGCCAGCCGATACTCTCGTGTCTCTTTCTCGGTCTCGATGCGGAAGGCCGCAATGTTACCTCAATAGAAGGAATGGCCGGGAACGGGCAGCTTCATCCCTTGCAGGACACTTTTGCTGACCTAGGTGCCGCTCAGTGTGGCTACTGCACGCCGGCGTTCTTGCTGGTCGCGAAAGAACTGCTGGAGGTCAACCCAGCTCCGAATCGAGAAGAGATCAAAGAAGCGCTTGCCGGTAATCTGTGCCGATGCACCGGCTACATCAAAATCTATGAAGCGGTAGAACTGGCCGCGGCCCGAATGCGCGGTGAAGTGGTAGAACCGGCGAAAGAGAGTATCTACGGATTTGAGGTTTAGGAATACCGCCACGAAGACTCTAAGACACCAGGCAGCGCCAAGCGCCTTAGTGCTGCTTAGTGTCTTCGAGCGTTCGTGGCAGATTGCTCGCACATAGTCATGAAGAACGACAACGGCAACGATCACAAAGTCATCGGCAAGCCCTTCCGCAAGGTCGATGCGCGCGCGAAGTGCACAGGGCAGACTCGATTCGCCGATGACATCGTGCTGCCGCGAATGCTGTTCGCGAAACTCCTGCGCAGCCCGGTCCCTCACGCGTTGATCAAAAACATAGATGTCTCGAAAGCGCTCGCGCTTCCCGGTGTTGTCGCCATCATCACCGGCAAGGACCTGCCGATACCCTACGGCATTCTGCCAGTCAGTCAGGACGAACACGCCTTGTGCATCGACAAGGTGCGCTTCATCGGAGACCCGGTCGCCGCAATCGCCGCCATCGATGAAGACACCGCCTTCGACGCGATGGATTTGATCGATGTCGAATACGAACGACTGAAGACTGTCTCGTCAATCGAAGAGGGCGTAACAATCGAAGAGCCCCGCATTCACCAATACGGCGACGGCGGCAACGTTCATAAAAAGGTCTCGCTCGAATTCGGCAATCTCGAAGAGGGCTTCGCCGAAGCAGACTTGGTCCGCGAAGACGTTTTCTTCTACGAAGGCAACACTCACTTGCCGCTCGAGCAACACGCCGCGCTCGCGCACTTTGACTCTGACGAGAAGCTGACTCTGTGGAGCGCTACGCAGACGCCGCACTACGTTCATCGCGCCCTGGCGAAAGTCTTCGAGATGCCCGCAAGCCACATTCGAGTGATCGCGACTCCAAACGGCGGCGGCTTTGGCGGCAAGAGCGATCCGTTCAATCACGAAGTCGCGGTTGCGAAGCTCGCGATGATCACTGGGCGCCCGGTTAAGATCACACTCACTCGCGAAGAAGTGTTCTATTGTCACCGCGGGCGGCATCCGGTGTTGATGTGGATCAAGACCGGTGTGAAAAAAGACGGTGCGATCACCGCGATGCATTTCCGTTCGTTTCTCGACGGTGGCGCGTATGGAAGCTACGGCGTCGCGAGCACGTTTTACACCGGTGCGCTTCAAACCGTCACGTATGACATTCCGCGGTACAAGTTTGAAGGCCTGCGCGTCTTTACCAACAAACCGCCGTGCGGACCGAAGCGCGGCCACGGCACTCCTCAACCTCGATTCGCACTCGAAGCTCAGATCGACAAGCTCGCCGAAGAGCTGGAACTCGATCCGGTCGAAATGCGCCGCAAACATCTTGTGAAACCCAACACTGTCACCGCTAATTATCTTCGCGTTGGCAGCATCGGCCTCGGCGAGTGCATTGATAAAGTCGTAGAAGCGGCCCATTGGAAAACCAAGTTCAAGAAGCTGCCCTACGGGCGCGGCATCGGCTTCGCTTGCAGCTCGTATTTGTGCGGCGCCGGACTGCCGATCTACTGGAACAACATGCCGCACTCTGGAGTGCAGCTTCGACTCGATCGGCAAGGCGGCGTGTGCGTGATGTGCGGTTCGATCGATATCGGCCAGGGCTCGGATTCGATACTGGCATACATCGTCGCTGAAGTTTTGGGCATCGATCCGTTTGATATTCGTGTGCTGACCGCCGACACCGATCTGACGCCGGTCGATTTGGGCAGCTACTCGAGCCGAGTTACGTTGATGACCGGACAGGCGGCGGTGCAAGCGGCCGAGCGCGCGCGCGAGTTACTCGCGAAAGCCGTCGCCGAAAAGCTCGATCTTCCAACTGAGCTCATATCATTCGCCGACCGCCGAGTCTTCGACGTCGAAGACGCTGAACACGGAATGAGCTTCGCTGAAGCGGTGCAGCTTGCCGAATCGAAGTTCGGAACGATCGGGACGGTTGGCTCTTACACGCCGCCGCGCTCACCGGGCAAATTCAAAGGCGCGGGAGTTGGTCCGTCGCCGGCTTACAGCTACTCAGCAGCGGTCGCCGAAGTCGGTGTAGATCCGGAAACGGGAATCGTAGTTGTCGATCGGGTGTGGATCGCCCACGACGTCGGCCAGTCGATCAATCCCGCGCTGGTGATGGGTCAGGTCGAGGGCAGCGTTTACATGGGACTCGGCGAAGCCTTGATGGAAGAGATGGCTTATCGAGGGAATAGGAATGTCGTGCACAAGTTTCCTTCGATGCTCGAATACAAGAGCCCGACCACGCTCGAGATGTGCGATGTGAAGACGATACTCGTCAGTGATCCTGATCCCAACGGTCCATTCGGCGCAAAAGAAGTTGGCCAGGGTCCGCTGCTGCCCGTCCCTCCCGCGGTGACGAATGCGATCTACGATGCGGTGGGCGTTCGCATCGACGAAGTGCCAGCGACTCCAGAAAAAGTGTTGGCCGCGATTCGTGAGAAGGCTCAAGGAAAAGAAGGGCGCTTCGGTCCGAAGTCAGTTCCTGAAGTCGCGTGGCCAGAGCCGATCAGAGTTGCGACGCCTGCCGAAGGTGGCGACGGCAAAGAGCTTCCTCGTGTAGCGGTGCATTCCTGAGTACCGATAACAGCTATGGAATTTGAATGGAACACGCAGAAGGCCGCGGATAATCTTCGCAAGCACGCAGTTTCATTTGAAGAGGCTGTTACCATATTCCACGATGTGCTCTCATATACCTATTATGACCGCGAGCACTCGCACGACGAACAAAGGTACGTTACCATCGGAGTGTCAGCACAAGGCCGTCTGCTCGTGGTCGCGCACACGATTAAAGGAGAACAAATCAGAATAATCAGCGCGCGTGCTGCCACGCGACGCGAAAAAACAGCATATGAGAAAGAAAACGGCTAAAGCGGAGCTGGATGAAGACATGTTGCCTGAGTACGACTTCAGCAAAATGAAACTGGTCGGGCGCGGGATTTTTGCCGAGCGATATCGCTCCGGCACTAATCTCGTCCTGTTAGAACCTGACGTTAGGGAAGCGTTTCCGGATGATGAATCTGTCAACGAAGCTTTGCGAGTAATCGCAAAGGCGGGGAAGAGGCAGCTTTCGCGCAAGCGAAAAAGTTCGCCGAAGAGCCGGACTCAAACATCACAAGTTCGGTAGCCAAGAGGACGACTGAAAAGATCTGCCCCCGCAACGTTGGGCACTCGAGGGAGTGAGGCAGTGAATTCGAAACTGAAAGCACACTCTGCGCCTGGTACTCCGCTTACAATCAAGTGGACTGCGGAATCAATTGAAACTAAGACGCCCGAACCCGAGCCGGGTTTGAGGGCACGCACTCTTGTCACGATGCTACTTGGATTCATTGTTGGGTTTGGTCTTGTTGGTTTTTGCTCGTGGTTCTTGGGGCAAAGATTTTGGATGATTGGCGCGCTCTTGGGTGGGCTCGTTTCCGCCTTGCGCATACATCGATGGGCCGCTAAGCATTTTGGCGGGAACAAGGCAGAATCATCGGAGCCGGTCAACACGACTCTGAGCGCGACGGCAATTAAGAAACACCGCCACATGTATTCAATACCTGGGATCGTAATTGGGTTTGCCATAGTCGGTATCGCCGCGTGGCTTCAAGGCGAAACCAGGTGGATATTTGATGCGGTGATGGGGGGCCTCGGCGGTTATGAAGTGGCTGTCGGTTTCGGACAAAGATTTCGAGTATTAGAGACTCTGGATGATCTGGCGCTGGTCCGCATGAGGGAAGGAATGAGCCCCCTCGACTTGAAGCCTGGTGATCCCGTTCCCGCTACGTTAAAGACTGCTGGGGAGAGGACCGCTAAACGATAATGCCTTCGACGCTCTGGGTTTCTTATGAAAATTAAGGTGGTCTATTTCAGCGTCGCCCTGCTGGCGCTGGTGACGGTTTCCTTTTCGGCAAATCAAGGAACTTCAAAGAAGTCGCTCGATCGAGAAATCGCCGTGACGTTTGATGACCTCCCCGCGGTGTCAACTCAGCGGGACATCGGAACGTGGAAGGAAATTACCACCAAACTGCTGAAAACAATTTCATCGAACCGTATTCCCGCGATCGGCTTCGTCAACGAGAATAAATTGATTACGGAAGGTAAGCGCGATGAGGCGCGAGTTGGTCTGCTTCGAATGTGGATCAACGCGGGGCTCGAGCTTGGCAATCACACTTACTCGCATCGCTCGCTCAACAACACGCCGCTCGAAGAATTCGAAAGCGATACGATTCGCGGCGAAGACACCGTTAGCAGATTGTTGACTGAGAAAGGAAAGAAGCTTCGTTATTTCCGTCATCCCTTTCTGCACACCGGCAGAAGCCTCGAAACCAAAAAAGCGTTTGAATCCTTTCTCGCAGGCCGGGGCTATACCATCGCCCCGGTGACAATCGATAACTCGGATTGGATATTCGCTCGAGCGTACGACAACGCGCGCGACGCAAGCGACGATCGCGCGATGAAACAAGTTGCCGATGCATATGTGCCTTACATGGAGCGCAAGACCGAATACTGGGAGCGCCAGTCCGTGGCCCTGTTCGGGCGCGAGGTCAAACAAATATTGCTGGTTCACGCGAATTCAATCAACGCGGATCACTTTGGCGATTTAGTGAGGATGCTTCGCAAGCGAGGCTATCGGTTTATCACGCTGGATGAAGCACTGAAGGACAGCGCCTATGCTTCCGCGGACACTTTCACCGGCGCGGCGGGCATATCGTGGATTCACCGCTGGGCGATTACGCGCGGTGTGGCTAAAGATTTCTTCAAAGGCGAGCCCGTGACTCCAGAATTCGTGATGAAGCTCGCCGGAGTTACTTCGGAATAAGTATCGACGGTATACGTTTATGATGCGACTCCCGAAATTCAAATACTTCGCGCCAAGAGAGGTGAAGGACGCCGTGTCGATGATGTCCGACTTCGGACCCGACGCGATGTTTGTCGCAGGAGGCACCGACCTCTATCCAAACATGAAGCGCCGCCAGCAGACTCCCAAGACCGTGATATCGATTGCTCGATTAAAAGAGTTGCGCGAAGTCCGAGGCGATCGCGAGAGCGGGATGGTGATCGGCTCGTCGGTATCGTTGACGGACTTGTGCAATCATCCGGTTATCAATCGAGACTATCCGTTTGTGGCCGGCGCGGCGAAACTCATTTCTACTCCGATACTCAGGAATATGGGAACGATCGGCGGCAACCTGCTGCTCGACACGCGATGCAACTACTACGATCAGAATTATGAATGGCGCAAAGGCATCAACTTTTGTATGAAGAAGGACGGGGATATTTGCTGGGTCGCGCCGTCGAGTCCCAAGTGCTGGGCAGTTCAGTCGTCGGATCTTGCTCCGCTGATGGTCGCAATCGGAGCGAAGCTCAAACTCGTTTCGGCGAATGGCGAACGCATCGTCGACGCTGGTGAGCTTTACAACAACGACGGGATCCAGTACCTGAACAAGCGTCCGGATGAGCTTCTCACGGAGATTCATCTCGCGCCGCGAAATGGAACGCGCTCGGTGTACAAGAAGCTTCGGCGCCGGGGCTCATTTGATTTTCCCGTACTCGGAGTGGCCGCGTCGCTCGATTTCGCAAACGATGGCACGGTGCTCGATGCGAAGCTGGTTCTCGGCGGAGTAGCACCCGCGCCGATTGAAGTCAGCGAAGCCCGGCAAGCATTGATCGGAGCGCCACTTGATTCCGAGCGGATCAACGCTGCCGCGGAAGCTTGCTTCATTAAGGCGCGTCCACTCGACAACACGGATTTCGTGATGGGATGGCGAAAGCAGATGGCCCGGCCGTTCGTCGTTCGCGCGCTTGATGAACTTATGCAACCCAAGCAGCTACCCTCATCTTCGTAAACAACGTCAAATGGTCTTAGGCCGATGCAAGCTTTGCGACGCGAAGTTGTTTACGGCGACGCTCCGCGTGCCAGAGGTCGTATTGTGTCTGCTGATTCAACCAACTCTCAGAAGAAGAGCCAAAGGCGATTGAAAGCCTCACCGCCATCTCGGGAGTGATTCCCGCACGGCCATTGAGAATCGCTGAAAGAGTTTTGCGGCCTACTCCCAAGCCTTCGGCCGCCTGCGTTACCGTGAGTCCGAGCGGCTCGAGACAAAGAGCATTGATAATCTCTCCCGGATGAGGTGGATTGTGCATGCGCATGCTCGTCCTCTCAGTGATAATCTTCATAATTGACGGAGTCCTCCTTGCCAATGAATTCGAATGTCGTACCAATCTCGGTTGACTTCAAGCTCACCCATAATGATCATGCTGCTGGGCTAAACATCGTTCAGGTTGATTGGCTCTTCCAGCGTGTGCCCATCATCAATAGTTTTCCTTCCCCGTTCTTTTTGATCGAAGGCGGAAGCCTTCCGTTGAAGCGAGGTCGCCGATGAAGGCTATTAAGCGAATCGTTGTCGCCGCGTTCCTGTTTACACCACTCATTCTAACGTTCACCGTTTGGTCACAATCTCAACCTCAAGCCCCGCAGGCACCGCCCGCGCTGGACGACAAAGCGAAAGAGGCAATCGAAGAAGGCATCCCGGTCACAAGCCAGCTCGTCATCGACCGCTGCGTCGCGTGTCACAAGAAAGACGAGAAGGGCCGCCTGACTCGAATATCCTACGAGCGCACGACTCCCGAGGGCTGGCAACAGGTCATCAAGCGGATGATTCGATTGAATGGCCTGACGATCTCGCCCGATGACGCCAAGCAGATCGTGAAATACCTCAGCAACAATCACGGTCTCGCGCCCGAGGAAGCACGGCCCGCTTTCTATGAGGCTGAAAAGCGAGTGATCGACGAAAAGCTGCCCGATGAGAGCCTGCGAGCTACATGTGTGATATGCCACAGTCTGGGCCGCGTGCTTTCTCAGCGCCGTTCGAAGGAGGAGTGGGACTTGCTGGGCAACATGCACGTCGGGCTTTTCCCGGTAGTCACGTTTCAGGGTTTCTATCGATTCCCGCAGCCACCCGGCGCGCCGCCTCCGACAGACCCCGACCAGCGGCATCCACTTGAAAAGTCACTCGACTACCTTGCCAGGAACCTTCCGCTGACGACTCCGGAGTGGGGTGCGTGGCGAGCAAATCTGCGAGCTCCAAAACTGCAGGGGCGCTGGCTTGTAAGCGGGCATCAGATCGGCCGGGGTCAGATCTATGGCGAGATGGTTGTCGCACCAACCTCAGTCGAAGATGAGTTCACAACCAGGCTGACGTTGAGATACGTCAGCGATGGTTCGATTGTCACACGATCCGGACGCGGAATAGTTTATTCGGGATATAGCTGGCGAGGCCGCTCAACCTCGGGCGACGGCAAGGAACCACCCGAGAATCGCGAGGCGATGTTTGTATCGCGCGACTGGACAACAATGGATGGGCGCTGGTTCTGGGGCGCGTACGACGAGTTTGGCGTCGATGTTACGCTTCGCAGAATAACGGCCGAGCCGCTGATCGCAGGAGTCAATCCGACGGCGCTCAAGTCTCCATCAACCGCCACTCAGGTTCACGTATACGGAGCGAATCTCCCGGCCGGCATCAAACGCGACGAAATCGATTTCGGCCCCGGCATCACAGTCAAGCGAATCGTAAGCGCGCGAGCCGACGACGTGACTGTTGAGGTCGATGTCGCAACCGGCGCCGCGAATGGGTATCGCGACATTTCTATTCGCAGATATTTCGCCGCGCGCGCGGTCGCGGTCTTCGATAAGATCGATTACATCAAGGTCACACCCGAAGCTGGGATGGCCCGCGTTGGCGGAGTGAACTTCCCGAAACAGTTCCAGCAATTCGAGACCCTTGCTTACAATCGCGGCCCGGATGGAAAGCCTCAAACGGCCGACGATGTAAGCCTCGGGGTTGCCGAGGTCGAATGGTCGATCGATGAGTTTCCGGCGACCTTCGACGACGACGATAAGGACTTCGTCGGGTCGCTCGCGAGCAATGGATTGTTCACGCCCGCCCCCGACGGCCCGAATCCCAAACGCAAAAAGGGTGTGAACAACTACGGCGACGTATGGGTCGTCGCAACCTTGAAATCAAAAGACGCCGCGAAAGATGGGCAGCCATTGAAGGCCCGTTCGTATCTCGTGGTCACCGTCCCGCTTTATGTGAAGTGGGATCAACCGGAGGTTTCAAGATGAGCGCTTATCGACACGGCGAGTTCCATGAGTTCGAAGGTGGCGGACAGAGCTATCTCTACCTCGTCCCGAGTGCGGCGATCTTCGCGCTCGAAGATCTGTCGAGCGCGGTGATCGGCTTGCTCAAAGAACGCGGCCTGACGCGAGAAGAAATCATCGCAGAGCTTTCGGCCCGTGGCTTTGCAGGCCCCGACATCGAAGACACTCTCGATGAGCTTCATCAAGCGCACGCGATCTCAAGCGGTGACGGCTTCGTCGAACCTCGCGTGGAATCACCGCCACAGCCATTCCCACTCCAGACCATCGTGATGAATGTGACCAATCAATGCAATCTGAGCTGTTCGTACTGCTACGAGTACGGCGAAGATCGCATCGCGACCCCTGAAGGCAAAACGAAATTCATGAGCGAGGAAACCGCGCGCAGCACCGTCGATTTCCTGCTCAATCAATCCCCCGGCCGGCGCATGGTTCACCTGACATTCTTTGGCGGCGAAACGTTGCTCAACTTCAAAGTGGTCAAGTCATCGATCGAATACGCGCGCGAGAAAGCCGCGGAGATGGGCAAATACATCGACTTCAGCATGACCACTAACGCAACGATGCTCAACTCCGAGATAATAAATTTCCTGGCCGAGAACAACGTCGGCGTTACCGTGAGCATCGACGGCCCGAAGGAATCGAACGATCAGTTTCGCGTTTTTAAGAACGGCAAGGGGAGCTACGATGTGATCGCACCAAAGATCAAGGAGCTGATCAAGGTCCATCGCTCGCGGCCAATCGGGGCGCGGGTCACCCTCACTGCTCAGGTCGTAGATGTCAAAACAATTTTTCATCATCTCACCGAAGAGATGGGGTTCGATGAAGTCGGCTTCGCGCCGGTCACAACGTCGCCGGTGCGCCTCTACGCGATCGGAAACAAGGGACTCGATCACGTGCTCGATCAATTCAAGGAACTCGCGGAAGAATATCTCGAACACGCGCTCGAGAATAAGCATCACGGCTTCTCAAACGTCAACGACACTCTGCAGGAATTGCATCAGGGTGTGAGCAAGGCTTATCCGTGCGGAGCGGGGCTTGGACTGCTTGGAGTCGCGCCGTCCGGTGACATCGGCTTGTGTCATCGGTTTGTCGATTCGCCCGCGGGCAAGCTAGGTCACATCGACACCGGCGTCGATCGCGAAGCTCAATCCGAACACTTGAGCCGCGCCCACATAAACACCAAATACGACTGTCACACCTGCTGGGCAAGACCGGTCTGTTCCGGCGGGTGTTATCACGAAGCGTACGTGCGCTACGGCGACACGTCGCACGCGAACCTCCACTATTGCGATTGGATTCGCGGATGGACCGATGTGTGTTTGCGGATCTATGGAGAGATTGCCGCGCGCAATCCGAAATACCTCGAACGATTCGATGAAAGGAAAGCGATATGAAACATCTGAAAGCGATCAACCGAAAAGCCCGGCGCGTCGAAGAGTTCATCGCGTCTGAATACGGAGACGTTCACGCGCTTCAGCAGCAGGGGCCTCCGCCGCAGCGGCCTCATTTTCCGCTGGGCTGCTCGCTGGTTTTTTCCCCGGGATGGGAAACGGATTCGGCGGGAGGCACTGCGGGACTGTGTCAGCCGGTTGAGCGCGACTTGTACGATTGCTACATCACTTGTTTCTGGCCGGCGCAGGTGCCCGATCACTTCAACAACTATCCCGATTGGACGAGCAAGTGCGCGAGCGCGACCAAAGACTGGCGCAACATCGATCTGGTGTTCCCGTGAAAGCTTGTAAGGGAGGCCCTCCGTGGCCGCCCCTTCTTAAGATTGATCCCAACGAAGGAGCGGCCACGGAGGGCCGCCCGTACAAGCCCGAAGAGGTCTCGCATGCGAAACAAACTTTTTCTCATAAGCACCTTGCTTCTTTTTGCCGCGCCGGCCTACGCCCAGCAGTCCGGCCAATCCAGCGGCGCGTTGATGTATATCGGCACCTGGCCCGACAAGATCGTCATCATCGACGAAGCTCGCCAGCAGGCCATCGACGAAATCAAACTCGAAACGGGCGCGCCCTTTCAGCTTGTTTTATCTCAAGACCACAAGAAGCTGTTCGTGCTTACCACCAAAATGGGAATCGAGATTGTAGACCTCGCGACTCGTAAGGTCACCAGTCACTTCGATCTCAACGGCGCAAACACCAGGGTCTATCCACTTGGCGCGGCGCCCGATCCCGAAGGCAAATTTATTTACACCACGCTGCGCACTGCAACGAAGGAAATCGATCGTTATAAGCTTGAGAAAACCAAATTCGCGATAATCGATCTCGAGCAAAAGAAAGTCACCAAGACCTTCGACTTCCCAAAAGAGTACGATCAGGGATTCGGATTCCTCGCGGGCTACAAGGTCTCGCCCGACGGCAAGCTGTTATACGTTTTCAAGGAAGACATCCTGATCTTCGATCTGAGCAACTTCAAACAAGTGGGCAAGATCGAATTGTCAAAGCCCTTGTATCCGGGGCTTTTCCCATTGAATGTCCGAGGCGACGACGATCCCAACGAAGAGCCTGGATTTGTGACCTCGGTTTTCAACGCAACCGATCCGGTTGTTCGCCGGTCGATCTTTGGCATCGCGCGAATCAACCTGACCACCAAAAACGTCGACTTCACGCCGATAGGGCCTGCAGCGCAGATGAACAGATTCCTGCTCACGCCCGACAGAAAGAAGGGCTACACGGTTACCTACAGCGGCCAGGGCGGCAACAGGCGAACGGAGTTTTGGGTGTTTGATGTTACTGCCCGAAAGGTCATCAAGAAGCTCGAATTCGAAAGCCGGTCGCGATTCAACTTTGCCGTGAGCGGCGACGGCCGGAAGCTCTACATTTATGGAGCGGGACCGACGATTGAGATTTACGACGCCGAGACCTTGAATCTCGAAAAGACAATCACGCTGGACGGCGACGCCATAACCCAACTACTCGTGTTTCGACCGCGAGGATAGAGCACACTCGACATACTGAATCCACATGGAATGGAGCATTCACGTCAGCGGTCCCGGCGAGATCACGCGAGCGCCGATCTCGCGCGAAGCGATCGGGCGTGATGCCGGGCCAAAGCTCAGTCCTGTTGTTGGGCTCACCGTGCAATTGATGGAAGAGTATTTCGGTGCGGCCGGCTTCAATCGTTGCGTCTACGGAAACGAATTCTGCGAACATCTGATTCCTTCATCTCACCGCTTGAGCGAAGTCATCAGTGCCGCTCGCGATCACCTGATGCCACTGACATTCGTTACTCCTTACGTCAGCGACGCCGGGATCGAAGCTCTGTTACCGCTCTTCGAGAAACTCGCGCGCGCCGATCACGAATCCGAAGTGGTGTTCAATGACTGGGGTGTGCTCAATGTTTTGACCCATGAGTTCCCGGAGTTGACACCGGTGCAGGGGCGTCTATTGAACAAATCGCTCCGTGATCCGCGAGTCACCGGCGTGTACGCGACAACCGGCGCGCCCGCGCCGGCGCTGGTTTCGTTGCGGCGCTCGAATCTCGACTGCGCGAGCTACACTCAGTTCCTTTCGCGGCTCGGCATCGATACGGTCGAGATGGACAACCTTCCTCAAGGCGTCGATCTCGGGTTCGTTGAAGACGGCGTCAAGGCGAGCGCATATGTGCCGTTTGGTTTCATCAGCACGAGTCGAATCTGTATGGCCGCCAGCATTCACTACGACAAACGCGACAAGTTTCAACCAGGCGCGCCGTGTCATCACGAGTGTCAAACGCACCTGCTCGAATACAGCTACACGAACGCGCCGTTTGGGAATCGCGATCAGAAGTTTTATCTGAAGGGCAACAGTTATTTCTACGCGCACACCGAAGCGATGCTGCGCGGGTTGTTCGAGCAAGCTCGCGCCGGTCTGGTTGAGAGAATCGTTTTTCAACCTCGCTTGCCTATGAGCTGGGAGCGCGCCTGATAATGAAAGTACTCGCGCCGATCAATTCGTACGATGAACTCGAGATGCTTGCGGCGAGCGGCGCCGAGGAGTTTTATTGCGGCATCGTGCCTCGCGAATGGCTCGATCGCTACAGTGGAGCGGTGTGGTTGAATCGCCGAAGCCCGAAAGGCGGGAGCCTCGAGACGCTCGCGGAGTTGAAACAACTCGTTGACGGCGCTCACAGGCTGGGGATGCCGGTTTTTCTTACTCTCAACGCCCCTTATTACACCGCGGAGCAGATGACCTGGGTGATGGAGCTTGCGCGAAAGCTCGACGGCGAAGCCGGCGTCGATGCGTTGATCGTCACCGATATCAATTTGCTGATGCAGCTCTCGAAGGCGAAGCTCAACGCCGCATTGCACGTCAGCTCGGTCGCGGCTACGTTGAATACCGAAGCGATACGATTCCTTCTTCAGTTCGGTCCCAGCCGAATCATTCTTCCGCGAAGCCTGACTATCCTCGAGATCGAGCGAATCGTGAACGCGACTCGCGATGAAGTCGAGATAGAAGTTTTCATGCTCAACGACGGCTGCGCATTTGAAGAAGGTTTCTGCTCGACTACGCATCATCACTCGGTTGGCGCCTTCTGCACGAATCTGTCGGATATGGACACGGACTTCGAACGCAGCGGCGGACGCGAGCTTACGCGCAGGCAGAATTCGAGGCTGCGCAGAAACCTGACCGACTATCGCGAGTGGATCTGGTACGTGAATGGAAACGGCTGCGGCTCGACTCCGAACGGGCTGCCTTATGGGCCGTGCGGCTTATGCGCGATTCACGACTTTAAACGCATCGGAGTCGCTTCGCTGAAGATCGTCGGCCGCGAGGCCTCGCCGTTCAAGAAACTCGCAAGCGTGCGAATGGTTCGAGCGATCGTCGACCAGGTTCGCAACGGCTCCGATAAACTTGTCACGATTGAACGGTCGAAATCCCTTCGCGGCGATCGCGAGCATTGCGACTCCGGATATATGTGCTACTACAAAGTTGAAGCGTGACGAGCATTGAACGCCATTGATGAACAACGACTATCGACGAATCTTCGCTTTCATCGTCCCGTATTGGCGCAGGCTGACGCTTGTATTTGCGTTGAGCATGGTTTCGACCCTCCTCGGTCTTGCTCAGCCCTACATCACTAAACTGCTGATCGATGAAGCTCTCCTTCAGCGAAACATGCGCGCCCTCGTGACTGTCGCGGTGTTGATGGTAGTCGTGACGGTTGTCGGCTTCGCGCTGAACATCGTGAGCAGCTACCGCTACGTTGCGGTATCGGCGGCGGTGCTGTTCGACATGCGCCTGTCGGTTTATCAACATCTGCAAAAGCTCTCGCCTCGGTTTTACACGCGCACCAAACTCGGCGAAATCGTCTCGCGTCTCAACAACGACATCAGCGAAGTGCAACGCGTCGCCGCGGATACCCTGCTCGCTGCCATTAGCAATCTCATTTTCCTGGTCGGCAGCGTTGTGATTATGGTTTTGCTCAACTGGAAGCTCTTCTTTGTGAGCATCGTGCTGATCCCGGTTTCGGTCATCGCGCTGAAACACTATCGGCGTAAGCTCACCGACCGCGTGCGTGGCATGCGCGAGCGCAGCGCGGACATCGGCAGCTTTCTGATTGAGAGCCTGATGGGTATGCGCTTGATCGTCGCTTCCAACACGCAGGAGCGAGAGGTTACGAGGTTTCGCGAGAAGAATCGCGGCTTCGTGGATGCGCTGCTTTCGATGCAACTGGTTTCCTTTTTCGCGGGGGCGTTTCCGGGAACCGTGCTGACGCTCAGCACCGCGCTTGTTTTTCTCTACGGCGGTAAGCTTGTGATCGAAGGCGCGATGACGATCGGCGGGCTTGTTGCGTTCATGGCTTATCACATGCGATTGCTTGCTCCGGTGCAGAATTTAATGGGACTCTACACAAGCGTAGCGACCGCGCGTGTGTCGCTCGACCGCGTGTTCGAAATATTGGACGCGCCGGTTGAAGTTAACGATTCGCCCGGCTCTGAGGAACTTCGCGGAGTGCGTGGCGACATCGAGTTTGAAAACGTCACGCTCAAATACGATCGCGAAACGATTGTGCTCGACGCGGTGAGCTTCAAGATTCCCGCGGGTTCGCTCTGCGCGATCGCGGGTCCGAGCGGCGTCGGCAAATCGACTGTCGCGGATCTGCTGCTGCGATTCTACGATCCTCAAAGTGGAACAATAACTATCGACGGCCGCGATCTGCGAGACGTTCGTCTTGCCGATCTGAGACGAGAGGTTGTTCTTGTCGAGCAGACCGCGTTTTTGTTCAACTCGACTATCGCGGAGAACATTCGATACGGCCGCCCCGACGCGCTTATCGAAGAAGTCATTCAAGCCGCGAAGTCAGCTTCGCTTGACGAGTTCATTCGCTCGCTGCCCGAAGGTTATGACACTCAAGTGGGCGAGCGAGGCCAGGCGCTCTCGGCCGGTGAGCGGCAACGAATCGCGTTGGCGCGCGCGCTGCTGAGAGATCCGTCGGTGCTTGTCCTCGACGAGCCAACCGCGTCGGTTGACCCTGTAACCGAGCAAACGATCGCTGCCGCGCTTCGGTCGGTGATGAAAGGCCGGACCACGATTGTGATTTCGCATCGGCTGTCGTTGATCGAGCGAGCCGACTGGGTGGTCGTAATCGATGATGGAAGAGTGGTGGAAGCGGGGCGCCCGATTGACCTCCTCGCGAGCGGCAAAGCACTGGCGGGGCTGTTCTGGTACGTAACATTGGAAGCAAACCACCATTGAAAGGCTCGCGATGGCGCAGCCCGCGTAGGCGGGCGAGAGCATGTAGCCCAGGGCAAGTCCGCGCAGCCCTGGGATAGATGCGCGCGAAACGAACAAGCCCGCGTATGCGGGCGAGAGCATGTAGCCC
>Ga0207653_10000005_pt1 | contig 257928 bp, 213 predicted proteins | sample KBSK5251metaG_FD_184341 | JGI IMG/M metagenome (GOLD analysis project Ga0207653, IMG submission 184341) | Corn, switchgrass and miscanthus rhizosphere microbial communities from Kellogg Biological Station, Michigan, USA - KBS K5-25-1 metaG... | ecosystem: Host-associated > Plants > Roots >... | reverse complement strand
GCGGCGCGAATCCCGGTAGAGGCGGGCTGAGTAGCCCTCGTAGGCCGCGGAGTCATCGAGGCCGGGGGTCGGAAATTGCAGGACGGGCGGGGCTTCCCGCGTGGGTGCAGCCTGAATCGCTAGCAGGATGGCCACAAGCATGGCCGTAGATACTCCGCCCCCCGGCCGCCCTTGACAAGGGCTGGATTGGGCGGCAATTCGGTGTGAACAACCGCTATACTGTTGCCAGCCTGACCCGCCTGCGGGAGGTACATCGATGCATTGGAATCGCCACGTAGGGCCCATTCTCGCGTCCCTCGCATTTCTCGCCGCTCCCCTCGCCGCACAAAACGGTTCGATCCGTGGACAAGTCGTCGACAGCGTGACGCAACAGGGTCTCGCCGGCGCCACGGTCCAGCTCGCGTTTCGCTCGGCAGGATTGACGGTGGAGCCCGGACGGCAGATCCTGACGGACGTCGAAGGCCGGTTCACGATGAGCGACATCGGACCCGGCACAGTGACGGTGAAGGTGACACGGATCGGCTATGGCCCCGGGCAGCAAGAGATCACCGTCACGGCGGGAGGAACGGCCGACGCGAAGTTCGCGCTCGCGCCTCAGGCGTCGATTCTCGAGCCTGTCGTCGTCACGGGATACGGTTCACAGCGCCGCGAGGCCATCACCGGCTCCGTGTCGACCGTCGACGCCAGCGCGGCGAACGTCGGCGTCAAGACGAACGCCGATCAGCTGCTGCAAGGCCGCGCGGCGGGCGTGAACATCATTCAGAACAGCGGCGAACCCGGCGCTGGCGCGCAGGTGCTCATCCGCGGCGGCAGCTCCCTGAGCGCCACCAACGATCCGCTCTACGTGATCGACGGCGTCCCGATCAACAACGTGCAGACCATCCCGGATGCCACGGGGATCGGCGGTTCCCCAGCGCTCGCTCGCAATCCGTTAAATGAGCTCAACCCGGGCGACATTCAGTCCATCACGGTACTGAAGGACGCATCGGCGACGGCGATCTACGGCAGCCGCGCGTCGAACGGCGTCGTCCTGATCGAGACCAAGAAAGGCAACGCCTCGAGCGGGCCGACGTTCGAGTACGACGGCTACGTGTCGACGTCCAGCCCAGCACGGCGCCTCGACGCCCTGAACGGCGCCGAATACCGTGCCTTTGTCACCAGCCAGGTTAGCGCCTTTGTCGCGGATTCAGGCGGCTTCTGCGGCAGACACGCGTTGATCGTCGGGTGTGGGGGGACGGACACGACCGTGAGATACTCCGATTCAGCGGGCGCGTTCAAGGGCCTCCCGTCCTCGCATCTGGGCGTCCTTGGCACGGCCAATACTGACTGGTCGTCGGCCATCACACGTTCATCGGTGACCCATAATCACAACCTGTCGTTCTCCGGTGGCACCGAAGCGACCCGGTATCGCGCCTCGCTGAACTATGCGAATCAGCAAGGCGTGACGCTTTCGAGCGGGCTCGAGCGCATTCAAGGGCGTCTGAGTGCAACCCACGCGGATCTGAACAATCGCCTGCGGATGGAGCTCAACGTCACGACCTCGCGCGTCAACAACACGTATCTCACGTATGAGAACAACGGCGGGTTCGAGGGCGGCGTGTTCGAGAATGTCGCGACGTACAATCCCACCCTGCCGATCACCGTGACGGATTCGACGGGGACCCGCTTCTACGAAGTGGGTGGAACGTCGCTCCGTAATCCGGTGGCGCTGGCCCAGCAAATTACGAACATCGGACAGACGAACCGCACCCTCGCGAATGGTACCGTCTCGCTTGATCTCACCGCCGGTCTGACAGCGAAGGTGACCGTCGGCCTCGATCACTCCGGCGGCCAACGACAAGAGTATTACCCCATCAAGAATCCCGTCGGTGTGGCACTGGGCGGCGGGTTCGCACGACAGGCCGACCTGGAAAACCAGACGCAGACGATCCAGACGGTCCTCAACTACACTCGGGCATTCGGCGCGAACAACACGCTCGATTGGGTCGGTGGGTATGAATACAGCAAGTTCAACACGAGCTCTTTAACGGCTCAGGGCACCGGGTTCTTCACCGACGCGTTCAGCTTCAACAACCTGAATGCCGCGACCAGCAGGACGACATACTCCGACGCGACCGAGGCACGGCTGGCGTCCTTCTTCACCCGGGGGAACGTCGGACTCAACGACCGCTTCTACCTCACGGGCGTGCTACGCTTCGACGGCTCCTCGCGGTTTGCTGAAGGACACAAGTGGGCGGCGTTCCCCGGCGTCTCAGGCTCATGGCACCTGTCGAAAGAGTCATTCGCGCAGAGCCTGCCGTTCTCCGATCTCAAGCTGCGGATCGGCTGGGGCCTGCAGGGCAACCCCAGCGTGGACCCCTACACGTCGCTGATCACGCTCGCGGGCAACACGGGCGCCACCTATCCCTGGGGCGATACGCCCCACGGCGGCGTGCTCGCGACGAGCAACGGCAATACGAACCTGAAATGGGAGCAGACGGCCCAGATCGACGGCGCGATTGACTTCAGCATGATGAACAACCGCCTCTCTGGAACGGTCGAGTACTTCCACAAGAACACGAAAGACCTGCTGCTCACGGTCAACGTGGCGCAACCAGCGTTGGCGGAGACACAGCTGCAGAACATTGGTCGTCTGAGCGGCCACGGCCTGGAGATCACGCTCGATGCGCTCGCAATCTCGCGGCCGACGCTCACGTGGCGTGCGGGACTGGTCTTCGCGGCCGAGCGGACGAAGGTCGTTGACTTGGGCGGCGGCTCCATCAACACCGGATATATCAGCGGGCAGGGGCAGTCCAATGCCTACTCCCAGCGGCTCATCGTGGGCCAGCCAGTCGGCACATTCTACGGGCCGCTCTTCCTCGGCGTGGACTCGGCCGGCAAGCAGGTGTACGCCTGCACGGCGGCCACTGGCGGCTGCGTGAATGGCAGAACGACGCGCGGCGACGGAACCGCCGAGGCTGATTACCGCGTCATCGGTAACGCGAATCCCGATTTCACGCTGGGGTTCCACAGTGAGATCAACTGGAACCGGTTCGATCTCAGCTTCCTGGTTCGCGCTGCCGTGGGACAGGACGTGTTCAACAACACGGCGCTTGTCTACGGGACGAAGAGCGACGCCCTGAGCGACCGCAATTTCCTGCGCTCGGCCCTGACCGATGGAATCGGCATTCATGAGTCCTCGATCTATTCATCCCACTGGGTCGAGAATGCGTCGTTCGTACGCCTCCAGAACATCACCGTCGGATATGACCTGAACCTGCCGCTGCTGACGCGCTCGGCGCGCAGCGCCCGGCTGTACGTGTCGGCCGATAACCTCATTCTCCTGACCGGTTACTCCGGCCTGGACCCCGAGGTCTACACGACGAACGGCTTGGCCACACGTGGTCTCGATTACCTCACTTATCCGCGGCCCCGCACCATCACCGGCGGCCTGCGCCTTCTGTTCTAAGGAGCCCAGAGACCTATGAGCAAACATTCTGTAACCATGTCGCTCGGAGCCGCGGGATTGGCTACGCTGCTGCTCCTGCCGGTGCAGGGATGCACTGACCTCACCGAGAATCCTCCGAGCCTTATCACGTCCTCGAACTTCTTCCACAACGAGGCGGAGGTGCAGGCGGGGCTGGCGGGCGTGTACGCGCAGCTGCGGAGTACGGCGCCGGAGGGAGGCCTCTACGACGCGAACGAGGTCTCGACGGATGAAATCGTCGTGCCCAAGCGCGGCCCGGACTGGTATGACGGCGGCCAATGGATCGATCTGCACAACCAAACGTGGACGCCAGCCAGCGCTGGCACGCGCGCGTTCTTCAACGGCGCCTGGAACACCGCGTTTACCGGTGTCGCGCGGGCCAACTTGGTGATTTCAGGTATCGAGAACGTGACCGTCCCGAACAAGGCGCAGTACCTTGCCGAAGCGCGGACCCTGCGGGCGTTCTACTACTACCTCCTCATAGATCAATTCGGTGGCGTGCCTATCGTCACCACTCCCGAAGTCGCCCTGCGTCCCCGCAACACTCGCCGCGAACTCTTCGACTTCATCGAGAGTGAGCTGATCGCGGCCCGCGACTCGGGCTTGCCGGCCACCGTACCCGCTACGGATAACGGGCGCATCACGAAGAGCGTCGCGGATGCCATCCTCGCCAATATGTACATCAACGCCGGCGTCTTCACGAAGGAAGGCGCGGGCGCGGGCGGCATCAACGCCACCAGTTACAACTCGTGCTCGGGCGTCACGGTGAGCGGTGGCCAGGACGCGTGCGCGGCCGCCATCGCCGCGGCCGATCGTATTCTGAATTCCGGCAACTACGCGCTGGCCGACACGTTCGCCCAGAACTTCCGGTTCGACAATTACAAGTCACCGGAAAACATCTTCGTCGTCAAATTCATCCCGGCGGATGGTCTGGGCATGGGCATCACGATGGCGGCGCTGCATTACTGCATGTATGCGCCGCTGACGCCCTGGAACGGCTTCGCCACGCTGGCGCAGACGTTCAACACCTTCGACCCAACGGACAAGCGCCGCAATGCGATCCTGATCGGGCCGCAGGTTGACGTGTTGACGGGGGCACCAGCAACGGTCCGGGCGTGCGGCCAGGGGGCTCCGCTGGTCTTCACCGACAGCATCGGTGACATACTGGCAGCGAGTGAAGCCGAGGGCCCGCGGATTTATAAGTGGCCGGTCGATCCTGCCCACGTGTCGCAAAACAGCGGCAACGACTTCGCCTGGTTCCGGCTCGGCGAGATCTACTTGATCAAAGCCGAGGCCTTGAATGAGCAGACGCCCGGCAGCGCCGCGGCACTCGCGCTATTGAACCAGCTCCGCAACCGCAATGGACACCCCGTCGCGCCAGTGCTCGCCGGGCCCATCACGCACGACCTGATCCTCAAGGAGCGCCTGTTCGAGCTGTTCGGTGAAAGTAAGCGGCGGCAGGACCTGATCCGGTTCGGCCAGTATACAAACCGGACGGACGCGGCCTCGGGACTCGTGGGCGGCAAGGTCGCCAGTGCGGACTATTACGTGCTGTTCCCGATTCCGCAGACGCAGATCGACGCGAACCCCAACCTGACCCAGAATCCCGGGTACTAGTTGCTGCAGCAGAACGGATTCTGATTGGCGCAGCGTCATCGTACGGTAGGGGCGCAGCATGCTGCGCCCCTACTTCTTTTTCTCGTCCTTACGCTCGCGTGTTCCGACACCCGCGAGCCGGCATCCACCCCCCCCACCCCCCCTCCGGTGGGCGGCACGCTGTTCACCCTCCTCCCCGCGAGCTACACCGGCGTCCGCTTCGAGAACCGCCTCACCGACACCCGCGACCTGAACGTCTTCACCTACCGCAACTACTACAACGGCGGCGGCGTAGCGATTGGGGATCTCAGCGGTGACGGCTTGCCCGAACTCGTGCTCACGTCCAACGAGGGCGGCCCGAAGCTCTACCTGAACCTCGGCCACTTTCAGTTTCGGGACGTCACGAAGGACGCGGGGCTCGCCGAAGCCGGTCGCTGGACGACGGGCGTCACGCTCGCGGACGTCAATGGCGACGGCAAACTCGACATCTATGTCTGCCACGCTGGGTTAAAGCCCGGCGCGCTGCGCGCGAACACGCTGTACATCAATCAGGGGATGACCGGCGGCATCCCCCGCTTTAAGGAAATGGCCGCGCAATACGGGCTCGCGGACACGGGCTACTCCACGCAGGCCGCGTTCTTCGACTACGACGGCGACGGCGACCTGGACATGTTTCTGATCCGCAACTCGCCGCGCCCGGTCGCGAGTATCGCGGTCAAGAACGAGCGCAACAGCCGAGACCCGCTCGGCGGCCACGAGCTCTACCGGAACGACGGTGGCCATTTCGTCAACGTCAGCGAGCAGGCGGGCATTTACGGGCCGACGATCGGGTTTGGGCTCGGGATCGCCGTCGGGGACGTGAATCGCGACGGGCGGCCGGACGTGTATGTCGCCAACGACTTCTTCGAGCGCGACTACCTCTACCTCAACAACGGCAACGGGACGTTCCGCGAAGTGCTCGAGAACGCGATGCCCGTCTCGAGCTACTTCTCGATGGGCGTGGATATCGCGGACGTCGACAACGACGGCTGGCCCGATATCTACACCAGCGACATGCTCCCCGAAGACGACTACCGCCTCAAGACCACGCAGTCGTTCGAGCCGTGGACGCTCTATGAGTCCAAGGCGCGTGAGGGATTCGATCACCAGCTCATGCGCAACATGCTGCAACACAACAACGGCAACGGCACCTTCAGCGACGTGGGCTGGCAGGCGGGCGTCGCGCGCACCGACTGGAGCTGGGCCGCGTTGATCGCCGACTTCGACCTCGACGGCAACAAGGACATCTTCGTGGCCAACGGGCTGGCCAAGGACGTCACGTCGCAGGACTACATCGCGTTTCTGTCGAACGATCAAACGCTGCTGGCGGCGACGCGCGGCGGGAAGGAGCGGGTCGATTTCGCGAGCCTGATCAACCCGATGACGTCGACCAAGCTGCCGGACTATGCGTTCCGCAACAACGGTGACCTCACGTTCACCAAGGTCAGCGCCGCGTGGGGACTCGACCGGCCGAGTTTCTCGAACGGCGCCGCGTACGGGGATTTGGATGGCGACGGCGCACCCGATCTCGTGGTGAACAACGTCAACGACGAAGCGTTCGTCTACCGCAACAATGCGCGGTCTCAGCTTGCCGCCAACCGGTTCTTGCAAGTCAATCTGGTTGGCGAGGGCGGAAACCCGTTCGCGGTCGGGGCGCGGGTCACGCTGCGGACGCCGGACCGCCAGTTCATGCAGGAGCTCGAACCGACGCGGGGATTTCAGTCGAGCGTCGACTATACCCTGACCTTCGGCGTCGGCCGAGTGGATACACTTGAGTCCGTGACTGTGGATTGGCCCGACGGCCGCACGAGCGGCATGACTCATGTCGGCACGAATCAGCGCCTCACGATCCGAGAGGATTCAGTCGCCGCCCCTTCGCCGCCGCCTCATTCGCCGCCCTCCGCCGCCCCCGTATTCCGAGACATCACCGCCCAAGTCGGCCTGGATTTTCGTCACCAGGAGAACGACTTCGTCGACTTCGATCGCGAGCCGCTCATGCCCAAGATGGTCTCGCGCGAAGGTCCGTTCGTGGCCGTTGGGGACGTCAACGGCGACGGGCTCGATGACTTCTTCATCGGTGGGGCCAAGGGACAGGCGAGCGCGCTCTATGTGCAACGCCCGAACGGCAGCTTCGTCGCCACCAACCAGACGCTGTTCGACGCCGACAAGATCTCCGAGGATCTTGGCGCGGCCTTTTTTGACGCGAACGGCGACGGGAAGCTCGACCTCTACGTCGTGACCGGCGGCAACGAGTTCTCTGATCAAGCACCCGCACTCGAGGACCGGCTCTACCTCGGCAACGGGCGCGGCGGCTTCACAAAGACGCAAGGCCGCCTGCCGCCGTTGTTCACCAGCGGCTCACGCGTTGCAGTCGGCAGGGACTATGTGTTCGTCGGCGCCCGCGTAACGCCGGCCCGCTACGGCATCACGCCGCCGAGCGCGCTGCTCAAGAACGACGGGCACGGTCATTTCACCGATGTGACGGCGCGGGTCGCACCCGAGCTCGCGCGGGTCGGGATGGTCACCGACGCGCTCTGGGCGGACGTCGATCATGACGGCCGTTTGGATCTTATCGTCGTCGGCGAGTGGATGCCGATCACCGTGTTTCGGAACACCGGGACGAAGTTCGAGCGCATGGCCGTGCGCGGACTCGAGCACGCCGCGGGATGGTGGAATCGCATCATCACCGCGGATTTTAACGGAGACGGCCGCCCCGATTTTGTACTGGGCAACTTGGGACTGAACACCCGGCTGCATGCGTCACCCGCCGAGCCTGCGCGAATGTACGTGAAGGATTTCGACGGCAACGGCTTTCCCGAGCAGATCATGTCGCTGTACGAGAACGACAAATTCCTGCCGTTACCGTTGCGCGACGAGCTCACCAGCGCCCTGCCCTCCCTCAAGCCGCGCTATCCCAAGTATTCCGACTACGCCGGCCAAACCGTCGAACAGATCTTCGGGAGCGCGGTGACTGATGCGGTGCTGAAGCAGGCTGAAACGTTTGCGAGTGCGATTGCGCTCAGCAATCGCGACGGCTCATACACGCTGGTCCCGCTGCCGCGCGAGGCGCAGATTGCCCCCGTGTACGGCATCCTCGCCGGGGATTTCGATCACGACGGCAAGCTCGATCTGTTGCTGACGGGAAACTTCAGCGGGGTACAGCCGGAAATCGGCAGCATGATGGCGAGCTACGGGCTGATGTTACACGGCGACGGCCACGGCGAGTTTACGGCGCTCGCCGAGGCGCAAAGCGGATTCGTCGTGCCCGGCGAGGCGCGCGACATTCAACGGCTCCGTTCCACTCGCGGCGATCTGTACGTGGTCGCACGCAACAACGACCGCCCGCTGTTCTTTCGCCGGCGCTAGTTTACCTTGGTCCGGATGATGATCACACCGTTGCCGCCACGAGACCCGTACGCCGCGGTCGCCGCGGCCTCGCGCAACACTTGGACCGACTCGATATCATGGATGTCGATGGCCGCCAGATTGCTGGTTACGGCCGGCCCGAGCGCAATGTCGTTCACAACGACCAGCGGCTCCACGGCACCCATGAACGTGTTGGGGCCGCGCAGGCGCAGCACCGTGCGGCCGTCGGCGCCCCGCTCGACGGTCAACCCGGGGACGTGGGCCAGCAACAGCTGCTCGAGCGATTGCCCCGGGGAACGCCGAATATCTTCAGCCGTCAGGACGGTGTAGGGAGGCTTGGGATCGGTCGGCGGAGCTGGCGACGTACGGTGCGAGCACGCGGCGCACGACAGCAGGAACGGCAGGAAGCGCGTCACATTCGTCACAACTCACCCCCTTGAGGGAGCCGGCAACGGCCAATATATCCGCAAGAAAGGGCGTCCGCTTATGAGAAGGTTCGGAGCACCGCTGCTGGCGATCGTGATTCCCTGGTCGGTCGCCACGAGCCAGGTCCGCGTGACCTCGCCCGACGGCCGCAATCAGGTGGTCGTCGCGACACACGACGGCAGGCTCTTTTACACGGTGTCGCGCGACGGCCGGCCGCTGCTGACGCCTTCGATGCTCGGCTTCGAATTCCGCGGTGCCCCGCCGCTGCGCGATGGCCTGCGCATCGTGGATTCGACCCGCAGCACCTTTGACACGACGTGGACCCAGCCGTGGGGCGAAGTCTCGCGCATTCGCGATCACCACAACGAGATCAAGGTGTCCGTCGCCGAGACGGGACCGCCAGATCGGAAATTCACCCTCGCCGTCCGCGCCTTCAACGACGGCGTCGCCTTCCGCTATGAGTTCCCCGCGCAGGAGAGCCTCGCAAACTTCGAGATCATGGACGAGCTGACCGAGTTCGCCATGGCCGACAACGCGCGCGCCTGGTGGATCGCCTCCAACCGGCCGCGACTCGACCGCTCCGAGCAGCTGTGGTCCTCGGGTCCCGTGAGCACGCTCGACAGCGTGCAGACCCCGCTCACGATGGAATTCCGGACCGGCAAGACGTTCGCGGTGATTCACGAAGCGAATCTCGTGGACTATGCCCGGATGAACCTGCGGGGTCCGCGGATGGACAACCGCACCCTGCACGTCGACCTCGCGCCGTACGCGGACGGCGTGAAGGTCCGCGGCCACGCGCCGTTCGTCACGCCTTGGCGCACGATTCAGATCGCCGACAAAGTGACTGAGCTCTCGCCGTCCGTCATCGGCCTGAACCTCAATCCACCGAACGTCCTGCCGAGCACCGCCTGGATCAAGCCGATGAAGTACGTCGGCATCTGGTGGGGGATGCACATCAACACGATGACCTGGAGCTCGGGGCCCAAGCACGGCGCCACGACTGCGAACACGAAGCAGTACATCGATTTTGCGGCAGCGAACGGATTCGGTGGCGTGTTGGTCGAGGGCTGGAACGTCGGCTGGGACGGCGACTGGATCCAGAACCGCAACGCGTTCTCGTTCACGCAACCGTATCCCGACTACGATCTCGCCGGGCTCGCCCGTTATGCGCAGTCGAAAGGCGTGAAGCTGATCGTGCACAACGAGACGTCGGGCGGAATCGAGAACTACGAGCGGCAGATGGACAGCGCCTTCACGCTCTACGAGTCGCTGGGGCTCGACGCCATCAAGTCGGGATACGTGACCGACACGATCACGGGCGGGCACTCGCACTGGAGCCAGCGCATGGTCCAGCACTACCGCCTGGTGATCCAGAAGGCGGCGCAGCACCACATCATGCTGGACGTCCACGAGCCGATCCACGACACCGGCGAGCGCCGCACCTATCCCAACATGATGAGTCGAGAGGGCGCGCGCGGGCAGGAGTACAACGCCTGGGGCGGCGAGGGCGGCAATCCGCCCGAGCATGAGACGATTCTCTTCTTCACACGGCTGCTCGATGGGCCGATGGATTTCACGCCGGGGATCTTCGACATCCTGCGGACCAAGACCGGCCCGGCGCGCACCAACGAGGACGCCCGCGTGCGCACCACGATCGCGAAGCAGCTCGCGCTCTACGTCGTGATCTATTCGCCGCTGCAGATGGCCGCCGACCTGCCCGAGAACTACGCGAACCAGCCCGCCTTGCAGTTCATCAAAGACGTCGCGGTCGACTGGGACACGTCGCGCGTAATCGACGGCAAAATCGGCGACTACGTCATCGTCGCTCGCAAGCAGCGCAACAGTCCGCAGTGGTTCATCGGCGCGATCACGGACGAGGAAGCCCGCACGTTCAACGTGCCGCTCACCTTCCTCGACCGCGGCAAGAGCTACATCGCCGACATCTACGCCGACGGCGCGGGGGCCAACTGGCTCACCAACCCGACAGCCGTCGCCATCTCGCATCGCACCGTGACGCGCAATTCGGTACTCCGGATCGCGATGGGGCCCGGCGGCGGGCAGGCAATTCGCATTCGCCCTGCCCGGCCATGAACAAGTACATCGCGCAGGTGATCAACCTGATCCCCGACGGCTCGCAGCATCTCTGGTCGGGCGATCTCGTGACGGCGCGCCGAGTCTTGTTGGATGCCGATCCTGCCTCCGTGCTGGCGATCGACGGCTCGTTCGCACTCATCGCACAGGACGGCGAGCGCGTCGTGCTGGCGCGCAGCCTGGAGCGGCCGCTGCGCTATTTCCTGGCGAAGGCCGCCGAGGGCCCCGTGCTCATCGTCGCGGAGCGGATCGATGAGATTCGCACCGAGCTCGATCGGCGGGGGTGGAGCGATCAGTTTCACCCGTCGTACACGCGCATGGCGCCCGCGCACCACGTCACCACGCTGCGGCTGATTGGCTGTCCCGACCCCAATCCGTCGTATCAGCGCTTCTTTGATCCGCCTCGCGGCACGCTGCCGCCCGATCTCGACCTGATCGGCCGGCACTACATCGAAGCGCTATACGCCGAGCTGCGCAGTTGGCTCGCTGGGCAGGACTCCGGAGCGGCGATCGGAGTCCCCTTTTCAGGCGGCATCGACAGCGGCTCGGTGCTGCTCTGTCTGCACAGGCTCCTGCTGGACGAGGGGCAGTCGCCCGCACGGCTCAAGGCGTTCACACTGTCGCTCGACGGCGCGGGCGATGACGCGCGCCAGGCGCGTGAGTTCCTGCGCGCCACCGGCCTCGAGATCCTGGGCGAGACGATCGACGTGCCCTCGAGCTCGCTCGACCCGCTGCGCGCGGTGGGCGTGATCGAGGACTACAAACCGCTCGATGTGGAGTGCGCGGCCGTCAACCTGGCGCTACTGCAAGAGATTCGCGCGCGGTATCCCGATTGGCGGTTGCTGGTGGATGGCGACGGCGGCGATGAGAACTTGAAGGACTATCCGATCGAGGCGAACAGCGAATTGACGATCCGCAGCGTCGTGAACAATCGCATGCTCTATCAGGAAGGCTGGGGCGTCGACTCGCTCAAGCACTCGCTCACCTACACCGGCGGCTACAGTCGCGGCTGCGTCCGCGGTTATGCGTGCGCCAGCCGCTACGGTTTTGTCGGATTCAGTCCGTACACGCGTCCGTCAGTCATCCGTGTCGCCGAAGCGATTCCGTTCGCCGAGCTGACGCAAGGGTCGCATGAGCGTCTCTATGCGCTGAAGGGCGAGATCGTGCGCAGAGGCGTGCGCACGGTACTCGGGCTCGAGATGCCGACCTACCCCAAGCGTCGGTTCCAACATGGCGCGGGCGCGATTTTCACCGAGAACGAGGCGCGTTATCGCCGCCATTTCCACGCCCTCCACACCTGACACCCGGATTCGGGGGCTCCGGCCGCCGAAACTCCTTGTCCATCCCGACAAGGCACACGGGACGGTGCTGGAGGAGGAGCGCGCGGCCAATGGCGCATTGGAGCGAGCGCTGACGGTGTTTCTGGCGGGCGCCGAATGCCCGTTCACCTGCTCGTTCTGTGATCTGTGGCGCGGGACCCTCGACGGCCCGACGCCGGCCGGCGCCTTGCCACTGCAGTTGTCGCGCGTACTCGAGTCACTTTCAGGACGGGTCCCGGATCGGCTAAAGCTCTACAACGCGAGCAACTTCTTCGATCGCCAGGCCGTCCCCCGCGAGGACGTCCCGCGCCTGGCCGAGCTCGCCGCGCCATTCGCCGCGGTGACGGTCGAATCGCACGCCAACACGATTGGGCCGTTAACGCTGGAATTCGCGACGCTGCTCTCGGGCAGGCTGGAAGTGGCCATCGGGCTCGAGACGATTCACCCAGTCGCGGCGGAGCATCTCAACAAGCGACTCGACCTCACACGCTTCGACCGCGCCGCCGCGTTCCTCGCAGCACACAACATCGATCTGCGCGTCTTCGTGTTGCTCGGCGCCCCCTACGTGCCGGCGGACGAGTCGATCGAGTGGGTTGTTCGCACGGCCCGCTATGCCGCCGAACGCGGCGCGAGCCGGATCGCGATCATCCCCGTGCGTGGCGGCAATGGCGAGATCGAACGGCTCAAAGCGCTCGGTGACTTCGTTCCGCCGACGCTCACGCAGCTCGAGACCGCGCTCGAGCGCTGCCTCTCCCTCACCCCGGCGACAGTGAGCGCAGATCTGTGGGACGTCGAGCGCCTCCCGGCGTGCAGCGCCTGCCGCGCACCGCGTGTCGCCCGGCTCAAGCGGCTCAATCTGACCGGGAGTCTCGAACCCGCGGTGACCTGCTCCCAGTGCGGGTAGCTGTCGTCGGCAGCGGCTTTGCCGGCTCGCTGCTCGCGCGTGTGCTCGCCGTTCAGGGACATGACGTCGTGCTGCTCGAGCGCGGCACGCATCCGCGTTTCGCGATCGGGGAGTCGAGCACTCCGCTCGCCAACCTCACGCTCGAGCGCCTGGCGCGCCGCTATGGTTTGGACGACTGCTACGACCTCGCCGCCCACGGTCGCTGGGTCGCGCGTTTCCCCGAGCTCCGCCGCGGGCTGAAGCGCGGCTTCACGTTCTATCGCCACCACTCGGGGCGCCCATTCGCCCAAAACGGTGGGAGCCTCGAGCGCCTGCTCATTGCCGCGAGCCCCAACGATCACGTCGCCGACAACCACTGGCTCCGCGCCGACGTGGACCATCACTTCGTGCGTGCCGCCATCGCGGCGGGCGTCGAATATCGCGATCGGGTCGAGGTAACGGCCGACGTGGTGAAGGCGCTGCGCGCCGACTTCGTGGTCGACGCCTCAGGGCCAGGCGGGTTCATGGCGCGCCAGCTCGAGATACCATCGGGACTGCACCGTACCCACACGAATGCCGGTCTGCTGTTCAGCCACTTTGACGGCGTGCGCCTGTTGTCCGAGGTCGTGCCGGGCCTGCCGGCGGGCCCCTACCCCGACGATTGGGCGGCGGTGCACCACATTATAGATGAAGGGTGGATGTACTCCCTGCGCTTCGATCACGGGGTCACCAGCGCAGGGTTTTTATTAAAGAAGCGGGTGCCAGGGTCCCCGGAGCAGATCTGGCAATACCTGCTCCAGCGCTACCCGACGCTCGGCGTGCTGTTTGGCGACGCGAAGCCCCTCATGCCGCTCGCGTACAAGCCGCGAATCCAGCACCGCCTCACCCGGGCTGCTGGTGCGGGCTGGGCATTGCTGCCGCACGCTTATGCTTTCGTAGACCCACTCTTTTCGACGGGCATCGCCTGGAGCCTGCGCGCGATTGAACGCCTCGGCCTGCTGTTCGAGACCGGCGCACCCACCGAGCACGCCCTGGCGAGATATGCGGCCCTCTTGAGCGCCGAGGCCGATCAAATCGACTGGTTGGTGGCCGGTGCGTACCACGCGATGGCTCGGTTCAATCTCTTTGCGGCGCACTCGATGATTTACTTTGCGACCGTGTCGTTCGCCGAGGTACGGCAGCGCATCACGGGAGAGAGCGGCGCCTGGTCGGGATTCCTCGGCGTCGGGGATCCGCAAATCGGCGGCGTGCCGCGCGCCAGCCTGCGACGGCTGCGCCACGCTCGCACGCCCGACGATCGCCGCAGTTTCATCCAATGGGTGAGCAAGGTAATCGCGCCGCGGAACGTCTGCGGGCTCGCCGACCGAGCCGCGCACGGTCTCTACCCGGTGGACCTCGATGTCCTGATCGCGCGCCACGCGGTCCTGGGGCTGAGCCGCGAATCGCTTGTCAGTGCTCTTCCCGCGCTCCGGGGTGGCTGATCACCCGGGTGTTGTACTCGCGCAGATAACGCTGCCGCGCCGAATCCGCAGGGTATGCGTCGCCCGGACCGTAGGGGTAGGACTTGATCGTGTGGTAGGGGAGCGGGTCCACGGTGGTGCCGCGCGCCGTATTCAGATCCGAGTCTTTGATCCAGCCATCGCTATAGAGCAGGAAGTCTCTCGTCCATCCGGCAGGCGGCGCCGGTAACGCGTCGAACTCCACGGTCGTTTCGTCGCCGGGCACCATGACGACGTACTGATCGTCGCTGCCGTCGAGCAGCGGGCGCACATCACCGAAGCGCGTCGCGGCGCCGGTAATGGGCCGCCACGGTGATTCCTTTGTGACGCTGTCGTAGTCGAACCAATGCGGGCCATACCGCCCGCCGCGCCGATACATGCGCGAGAAGCCGCGGTAATGCAGGAGTCCGGAGACTGGAGACAGGATCTTGGGAACAACACTCGCGGCTTCCGACTCCGCGACGAAGACTTGGTCCCAATAGATCTGAAGGTTCGTACGGATCCGGACGTGGTGGTCAGGCGTCGGGAAAATGCCGCCGATCTCGATCACCATCGTTTTGTCCTTGCCCGATGGGAATCCAATACCGCCTCGCGAGACCCATCTTCCCAGCGCGTCCCTCACCTCCAACACCGGAGGCTCTGCCCGCACCTTGTGCTGCTGCGCCAGCGCGACGTTGATGCTCGCATCTGATGGAAAGATCCAGCCCCTGAGTACGAGCAGCGTTCCCGGGCGGCCCGCCTCCGGGTCGAGGTCGAGAGTCAGGTCGTGCGGTTCCGTGAGCCCCTGATACTGTAGCGGCGTCAAGTTCGAGACATAGCGATAGTCGTGCTCGCGCAGCAGGTCGAGCACATTCGTTCCTCGGCCATCCATCGCCGACAGCGGGGTGCGCTGGTGGATGGTTTCGAAGATCCGCAGACCTTGCGACGCCGGCGGGAATCGCTCGTCCACGAAGACTGCCACCGAATCGGGATGATCCACGGCCAGCAGCCGCAGCTGATCGAGGTACGCCGTCTCCCACAACTCTTCGGTGATCTGGACGGTGTAATGGCCATTGCGTGGCTGCAAGGCATCACCCGGGATGCGCACGTACTCCTGCGAGGCCGCAGCGGGTGCATAAGCGGCCTTGCCGCCCGTGCCGCCATTGCCGCCCATGATCCCGACCGGCATTCCCAACGCGCTCCGCCACATGACATCCGTGATGAACCGGTAGTGTGTGCCGTCCCATGTATAGAGGAACGCGCACGAGCCCTTGAGCTGCTGCAGCTCGAGCACGTCCTGGTCGGTGCCGGGGAAGTAGATGCTCTGCGGCACGCCGTTGGTCCACTGTACGCGCAGCACATCGGCTTTGAAGTGGGTGCCGAGTCCAAACGGCGTGACCGGTCCCGTGACGACGCGCGTCTGGTACAGCTCGCCGGCGCGCACTTCGAGCCTCGAGCCGATGCCGAACGAATTGTTCTTGCCGCTCCCCGTTCCGAGCGTGGTCAGCTGCACCCGCATGCCGAGGTGCGCGTTGCCACCGTCGTTGCGAAGCAGATGGACGCCGTCTCGTGCCCCGATGATGACGTCTTGGTCGCCGTCGCGATCGATGTCGGTGATGAGCATTGGCCCGGTCGAATCGTGCTGCAGTGGAGCGGGCAGCAGCTCGCTGCGATCGAGGAAGCGGCCACGGCCGTCGTTATGGAACAGCGCCGTGCCGCTCGGCCCCGCCACGATGAGATCGAGCCAGCCGTCGTTGTCGTAGTCGAGGAACGCCACGCTCGATCCACCCCGCAGGCGCTGCGACTCGGTCATCCTTCCGGAGCCGTCGTTGTGCCAGAGGACTGTGCCTCCAGGCCCAGCGAGGACGACATCGAGCGCCCCGTCGTTGTCGTAGTCGCCAACCGCAACGGCGCTCGAGCGCGTCCCAATCCCGAGTCCCGCATCCCTAAACCCGTGCACGCCGTCATTGTGGAACAGCGCGTCGCCCCCGTTTTCGCTCGCGACGACAATGTCGGTGCGCCCGTCGTCATCGAAGTCGCCGAACCCGGCGTCGCTGCCTCCCCGCGTGATGCCGTCCGCATTCGGAAAGAGGGTGAATGTCCCGTCCGAGTTGTTGCGATAGACGGCGAGCGAGCCGCCGCCGACCAGCAGCAGATCGAGATCACCATCGTGGTCCAGGTCGACGAACACTGCATGCTGTATGCCTGCCTCGACGCGCACCCCAGAGGCAGCCGTCACGTCCTCAAACCCTTTGCCCTCGCGGTTGTGCAGCAGGTAGCCGCGGCCGTCCGTCCCGATCGCAAACAGGTCGAGCCAGCCGTCGTTGTCGTAGTCGGCGAAGGTCGCCGAGACGGCCCCCGCGGGAAGCGGCAGCGGCGTCTTGGCGCTGACGTCGGCGACGAAACCGCCGTGAACGGTATAGAGCCGCGGAAGCGGCGCGGCAACGAGGAGATTGTCCTCACCGTCGCCGTCGTAATCGGCCAGTGCCAGCGCAGTCGGCCTGTGGCCGAGATCCGGCAAGCCGCTTTCGGCTGTGACATCGCTGAACCGCACGCCGGCGTTGCCGCCCCCAGCCGGCCTAATGCCTCGCATCGTGATGAGCGACTGCGGGCTGAATTCCAGGACGGGCCGGCCCGCGAGCGGGCCTTCGATCCAGTCGACCTGGGCGAGCGAGGCCTGGTAGGGCGCCGTGACCTCGATCAGGCGCAGCAACCGGTCGAGCGCAGCGCGCGCCTCGGGCAGCCGGCCGGCGCGCAGCGCCTGCAGCGCGGCTTCGAGCTGCGGCTTTGCCTCGCGCGGCGGCTCGGGACGCGAGGCGCGCACGTCCTCGAGGTAGCGGACAGTGCTGTCGGTCGCGCCGAGCGTGAGGAGTGCGGCGGCGAGCTTGAGTCGCACGGCAAGATTCGCCGGCGACCGCTCGAGGACCTGGCGCAGACGGTCCGCATAGCGGCGCACCGCCCCGCTGTCGTCGCGCTGGCGCTCGAGCAGCGCGAGCGCGTAGAGGACACGAGCGTCCGCTGGAATCGTTGCCAGCATCTCGCTCGCTTCCGCAGAGCGCCCGGTGAGCGAATACAGTTTTGCGGTAATGAGCGCGATTTCGGGGCTCGCGGGATCGAGGCGCCGCGCGCGCTTGAGCGGTGACTCCGCATCGCTGAACTGGCCGGCCCGGAGGTAGGTGAGGCCGAGGTTCGCGTAGCCCAGCGGATCGCGCGGCGCCAGCGCGATCACCTTCCGGAATTCCCGCTCGGCGTCGGGCAAGCGGCCGCGCTGGAGATGCTCGAGGCCGACGGTGCGCGCCGTCAGCAACGCCCCCTGATCGATGGCTTGCTCGCGGCACGCGACACCGGCCGTCAGGAGGAGTCCCGCGCTGAGCAAAACGAGAGTTTTCACGCTATACTGGCGCCCCTTGCCGAGATCTCTGCTGTTTCTGGTCGCGACGACGCTCGTCATGTCAGCCTGCCGTCGCTCGCCGCCGACGCCGGCGCTGTTCGAGGCCGTCGCGCCGGAGGCGAGCGGCATCACATTCGCGAACACCCTCCGCCAAGACTCCGTGCTCAACATCGTCAACTATCTGTACTACTACAACGGCGGCGGCGTGGCGGTGGGTGACATCGACGGTGACGGATTGCTCGACCTGTATTTCACCTCGAACCTGGGTCGCAACCGGTTGTACCGCAACTTGGGTCACTTCCGTTTCGAGGACATCACCGACCGCGCGGGCGTCGCTGATTCGGTCGGGTGGAAGAGCGGCGTCACGATGGCCGACGTCAATGGCGATGGCCGGCTCGACATCTTCGTCTCAGGCGTGAACTACCTCGGCATGCAGGGCCGCAACGTCCTGTTCATCAACAACGGCGACGGCACGTTCACCGATCGCACCGCGGAGTATGGACTCAACTTCTCGGGCTTCTCCACGCAGGCCGCCTTCTTCGACTACGACGGCGACGGCGACCTCGACATGTACCTGCTCAACAGCTCCACACTCACCGAGCGCGCCTCGAGTCCCAGCACCAGCAGGCTAGTACGCAATGCGAAGGCCGGCGACCGGTTGTATCGCAACGATCACGGGCATTTCGTGGACGTCAGCGAAGCCGCGCACATCTACGGCGGCGTGGAGGGGTTCGGGCTCGGTGTCGCCATCAGTGACTTCAACCTCGATGGCTGCCCTGACATTTACGTCGCCAATGACTTTCCTGAAAATGACTTCCTGTATCTCAACAACTGCCACGGCGGCTTCACGGAAGCGATCACCACGGCAACGGGGCACACGAGCCGCTTTTCCATGGGCGCGGATGCCGCCGACTTCAATAACGACGGCCGGCCCGATATCGCGGTCGTGGACATGCTGCCCGACACCGAGCGCATCCGAAAAACGGCTCAGACGGCGGAGAGCTACGAGCTGTTCAACCGGTATTCCCTGGCGGGTTATCACTATCAATACACGCGCAACACGCTGCAGCTGAATCGCGGCACGACCGGCGGGAAGCTGCGCTTCAGCGAGATCGGGCTCCTCGCGGGGGTTGCGGCGACCGACTGGAGCTGGGCGCCGCTCTTTGCCGATTTCGACAACGATGGCCGCAAAGACCTGTTCGTCTCGACCGGTATCTACCAGCGTCCCAATGATCTCGACTACATCGCGTGGTTGGACAGTGCCCCGCGTGGTGTGGAGCTGCCGGCTGCGCGACTCATCGCGAAGATGCCGCACGTTCCCACGCCCAATTATCTGTTTCGCAACAATGGCGACCTGACGTTCACGGATATGGCGGCCGCCTGGGGACTCGCGACTCCCGGTTTCTCCACCGGCGCGGTGTACGCCGATCTCGACAACGACGGCGCACTCGACCTTGTGGTGAACAGGATCAACGCACCCGCCGCGGTCTATCGCAACCGCGCGCGCGAGCTGGACAGTGCGAGTCATCACTATCTCACGGTCGCGCTGCGCGGCGCCGGCGCCAACACCGGCGGCATCGGCGCCAAGGTGACGATCGCCGCCGGCGGCTTGCACCAACTCGTCGAGGTCATGCCCACGCGCGGCTTCGAATCAGCAGTCGATCCCCGGCCGCATTTCGGGCTCGGCACCGCGGCCAAGGTCGACTCGCTCACGGTCCTCTGGCCCGATAGACGCACGCAAACGCTGACGAACGTCGCCGCGGATCAGACAGTGACGCTCATCCAGGCCAACGCTCGCCCCCAACCGCCTAACCGGCTAACCGCCCAACCGCCGCTCTTCTCAGACATCACCTCGCAGCTGCCCATCGACTTCAAGCATCGAGAGAACACCTTCTTCGACTTCGGCCGCGAGCCGCTGATGCCGCATCTGCTCTCGACCGAGGGCCCAGCGCTGGCCGTCGGCGACGTCACCGGCGACGGCCGCGACGACATCTACGCCGGCGGCGCCAAGTGGCAGGCAGGCGAGCTGTTCACGCAAGGACCGGACGGCCGCTTCCACGCGCAGCTCGAGCCCGCGTTTCGTGCCGACAGCCTGCACGAAGACGTCGATGCCGCGTTCTTCGATGCCGACGGCGATGGCGATCTCGATCTCTACGTCGTCAGCGGCGGCAATGAGTTCTGGGAGGGAGAGCCGCTCCACGACCGCCTGTACCTGAACGACGGCCGGGGAAATTTCACCCGGGCGGCACTCCCCGACTTCGCGCACAACGGCTCCTGTGTTGTGCCTGGCGATTTTGACGGCGACGGCGACGTCGATCTGTTCGTCGGGAGCCGCGTGGTGGCGCGCCAGTATGGCGTGACGCCGCAGAGTTATCTGCTCGAGAATGACGGGCACGGTCACTTCCGTGACGTCACCAGAGAGAAAGCACCCGGGCTCGACTCTGTAGGGATGGTCACGCGGGCAGCGTGGGCCGACTACGACGGCGACGGCAAGCTCGACCTGATCGTCGTCGGCGAATGGATGCCGGTGCGGGTGTTCCACCAGGAGAACGGACGATTCGTCGACCGGACGGCGCAAGCGGGATTCGCGCACACGAACGGCTGGTGGACCAGCATCCAGGTGGCGGACCTGAACGGCGACGGCCGGCCCGACCTGATCCTCGGCAACTTCGGCACGAACTCCATGATTCGTGCATCGCCACAAGAGCCGGCTCGGGCTTATGTCGGAGACTTCTTCAATACCGGCAGGCTCGCGCAGATCCTGACGTCGTACCGGCACGGCGTCAGCTACCCGTTCGAGGGACGCGACGAGCTCCTCCGGGCGATGCCGGCGCTCCGCACCCGGTTCCCGACGTACGCGTCGTTCGGCGCAAGTCGTGTGGAGGACATCGTGCCGTCCGCGGCATTGAAAAAGGCGCAAGTGCTCGAGGCCGACACGCTCGCCAGCGTGATCGCGCTGAACCGCGGCGACGGCACGTTCGAGCTTCGTGCGCTTCCGGCAGAGGCGCAGTTCGCACCCGTGTTTGCGTCGCTCGCCGGGGACTTCGATGGCGATGGCAAGACCGATGTGATCGTCGCGGGCAACTTCTTCGGCGTCACGCCCGCCGAAGGGCGTTACGACGCGAGCTACGGATTATTGCTGCACGGTGACGGCACCGGCCGCTTTGCGCCCGTCGACATGGAGTCGAGTGGCCTGGCGATCGACGGGCAGGTGCGGCGGCTCGCGTTCCTGAGGAGCGCGAAGTACGGTCGTGTGATCGTTGTCGCAAAGAATAATGATTTGATGAATTTTCTTCGCTGATTTCTTCACGATAGTTTGGTGGACGCCGGTCCACGGCGAGCGCTAGCTTAGCCGCATCATGAATCACGCCGACATCTCCGCAAAAACTTCCGAGTGGCAGCGCCGGCTGCTCGCGGCCGTCGTCGGTCTCCTCGCATTCGAAACGCTGACCGGACTCGCAATCTTCCTGCTGCCGTTCAGTGTGCCGAACCAGGTGTCGGTGCTGCTGCACACCGCCGTCGGCCTGATCTGCGTCGTCCCGTTCGCCTGGTATCAGCTGCGCCACTGGCGCGGCTATCGCGAGCGCCAGCTCACCCACGTGAAGCTCACCGGCTACTTCGCGATGGTCGCCGCCATCGCCGTAATCATTTCCGGACTCGTGCTCTCGTACCAAGCGCTGTTCGGCACCCGCATCAGCTACGGCTGGGATCTGCTCCACATCATCAGCACCTTCGCGCTGCTCGCCGCCGCGCTGCCGCACATCCTGAGCCTCGTCTACTACGCGCGCCGTGGTGGGAGCGCCGAGGGCGTCGTCGAGCTGCGGCGGGCGCAGCGCCGCCTCGGCCGCCGCACGCTGTACGGCACCGCCGCGCTCGGCGTGGTCGTGGCGTTGCTCGCCTACGCCTATCAGCCGGTGAGGCTCAATAACCAGCTTCCCGCCGACTATAGCTACGTCTACGGGCCCGACCGGCCGTTCGCGCCCAGCCTGGCGCGCACCAGCACCGCCCAGGCGTTCGACGCGCGCTCGCTGGGCGGCTCCAAAACGTGCGGCCAGGCGGGCTGTCACCAGCAGATCTATGAGGAATGGGCGGTGAGCGCGCACCGCTACTCGGCGATGGACCTGGGCTTCCGCGCGATCCAGACGACGATGGGCCAGCAGAACGGCCCGGAGTCGACGCGCTACTGCGCCGGCTGTCACGATCCCATCTCGCTCTTTGCCGGCGCCAAGAACCTCTACCGTGACGATCTGACCACCGCCACCGGGCGCGACGAAGGCGTGTCCTGCATCACCTGCCACGCGATCCGCGAGACCGACGTAAAGGGCAACGCCAGCTATGTGATCGCCCAGCCGGCCCGCTACCTGTTCGAGATGCGGGACGACAGCGCGAAGGCCATTCGGCTCGTGCGCAACTTCCTGATTCGGGCGTATCCCAGACAGCACGTGCGCTCGCTGCAGCACGGCTTGTTCAAGAGTCCCGAATTCTGCGCCGCGTGTCACAAGCAATTCATCGATCGCGAGATCAATCAGGTCGGCTGGGTGCAGCTGCAGAACCAGTACGACAACTGGCGCAAGAGCCGGTGGAACGACACGCTCAATCCGCGCCGGACCATCGAGTGCCGCGAGTGCCACATGCGGCTCGAGCCGTCGAGCGATCCGGCGAGCGGCGACGACCGCGACTACAACCGCTCGCCGGGCGACGGCCGGGTCCGCAGCCACCGGTTCCTCGCCGCCAATCAGTTCATGCCCGTCGCGCTCAGGCTCCCGGGCGCCGCCAAGCATGCCGAGCTGACGGAGCGGTGGCTGCAGGGACGGATCCACGTGCCCGAGATCGCCGACAAGTGGCGGACCGGTCCCGCCGTCCCGATCGAGCTCGTGGCGCCGGCGCGCGTGCGCCCCGGGGAGCCGGTGGACCTGCAGGTCCTCATCACCAACAACAAGGTCGGCCACGACTTCCCCACCGGCCCGCTCGACATCATTCAGTCGTGGATCGAGATCGAGGTGCGCGACCAGAACGGGAACGTCGTGTACCAAACCGGCCAGCGGGACGCGAAGCACTTCATCAATCCCGGCTCCTTCATCTTCAAGGCCGAGCCCGTCGACCAGTACGGCAAGCTCATCGACCGGCACAACCTCTGGGAGATGGTCGGCGTGCGGTACCGGCGCTCCATGTTCCCCGGCCAGTCGGATCGCGCCGAGTTCACGTTCAACTGCCCGGCCACCTCGTTCCGGCGGACGCCGGAGGCCAGCAGCGCCGGCGGTGAAATCGCCGATCAGCGCTACGCGTTCAGCTCGCCGCGCGGTCCGGTGACGCGCCTCAACGTCCGCGCCAAGCTGCTGTACCGGAAAATCGACCAGTTCCTGCTCAACTTCCTGTTTGGAGAATCGTCGGGGACGACGTCGCCGGTCACGGTGGTGTCCCAAGATTCGACGACGATCGAGGTCGGTGGCCGCTAGCAGCCCCCCACGCCGCACGCGCCGCCACCGGCGCCTGGCGATCACCGCGGCTCTGGGGCTCGGCTTCATCGCCGTCACCGCAGCCGTCGCCGTCAAAGCCCTGAGACCAAGCGCCGACTACCGGCCGGGGGGGACGGTCGAAGGCCTCACGTCGGACCTCGCGCGCTCGCTGCCCCCCGACTATCCGCGCGTGACCTTTACCGATGTCACCCAACCAGCGGGCATCACGTTCCGGCATTTCTGGGGCACGCGTTCGTCGCAGATCCCGGAAGACATGGGCTCGGGCGCGGCCTGGGGCGACTACGACAACGACGGCTGGCCGGACCTGTTCATGGTGAACATCGCGGGCCCGCTCACGCTCAGCGCCGATTCGCTGCAGCAGTCGCCGGCGCATTGCGCGCTCTACCACAACAATCGCGACGGGACGTTCACCGACGTGAGCGCGCAGGCGGGCGTAGACCTGCGGATCGTGGGCATGGGCGCCGAGTGGGGCGACTACGACAACGACGGCCGGCTCGATCTCGTCGTGTCGGCCTACGGCGAGAACGTCCTCTTCCACAATAACGGCGACGGCACATTCACCAATCGAACGCACGAGGCGGGACTCGGCGGCAAGCGCGGCTTCTGGTCCGGCGTCGCGTGGGGCGACTACGATCGCGATGGCTACCTGGATTTGTACGTGACCGGATACGTCAGGTACCGGCGCCCGCAGATCACGGCGGCCGCCTCCCGCGGCTACGAGGACATCGAGAATCCGGCCAGCATCAATCCGAACGTGTTCCCGCCCGAGCGCAACCTGCTCTATCACAACAACCGCAACGGCACGTTCACCGAAGTCGCCGCGGCGGCGGGCGTGACGGGGGAGCGCGGCAAGAGTCTGGAAGCGGCGTGGTCGGATTTCGACAATGACGGCTGGCCCGATCTCTACGTGGCGAACGACGTGAGTGACAACCAGTTGTTCCGCAACCTACACAACGGCACGTTCGCCGACGTCAGCCACCAGGCGCACGTCGCCGATTACCGCAGCGCGATGGGCCTCGCGATCGGCGATTGGGACGGCGATCAGCGGCTCGACATGTTCATCACGCACTGGATCGCGCAGGAGAACGCGCTCTACGAACATCTGGGCAACCAGCCGCTCGAGTTTCAGGACATTGCGGACCGGGTCGGGCTGGGACAGATCGCGCTCGACTTTGTAGGCTGGGGCACGTTCTTCTTCGACTACGACAACGACGGCAAGCTCGACCTGTTCGTCTCAAACGGCCACACGTTCCAGCGCCGCGACGCTCCTGCGCAGCTCGCGCCCGAAACGGCGCAGTTGTTTTGGAATCGCGGGCCGGCGGACGGGTTCTTCGAGGTCGGCGCGGCGAGCGGCGAGTACTTCCGCATCCCGCACGTGGGCCGTGGCGCCGCCTTTGCCGACTATGACAACGATGGCGATCTCGACGTCGTCGTCGTGAACCACAGCGGCGCTCCCACGCTGCTGCGCAACGATGGCGGCAATCACGGCCACTGGCTCGACATCAGGCTCGAGGGACGGCGCAGCAATCGCAATGCGATCGGGGCGCGGATCCGGGTCGTGGCGGGAACGCGCGTAGCCATTCGCGAAGTGGGCGCGCAGGCCTCCTACCTGTCGCAGAACGACCTCACGGAGCACGTCGGACTCGGGGCGATGACTGAGGTCGACAGCGTCATCGTTACGTGGCCGAGCGGGCTCCGGCAGGCGATGGGGAAGGTCGTGGCCGGCCAGACGATTCACATCGTCGAAGGCGTGAAGAGCGAGGCGATCCGGGAGTTCTGGTCGTTGTACCGCGAGGCCACAACCGCACGGAGCGAGGGACGGTTCGCCGCCGCGCGTGACACCTATCGCCAGGCGCTCGCGCTCAATGACCGACATGAAGACGTGCTGTACTACCTCGGCAACATGGAGTTCGAGCTGGGAAATTTCGGGGCTGCGGGGGTCGCCTGGCGACGGCTAGCCGAGATCAACAGCGGCAGCGCGCGCGCCCATTCGCGCCTCGGCGACCTCTACGCGTGCCCCGATTCGGGAGCGCCGTGGGATCTGCGCCGCGCCGAAGCCGAATACGCGCGCGCCACGGCGCTCAATCGTGAGGAGACCGGCCCGCTGCTCCGTCTGGGCGAGGTCGCGCTGTTGCAAGGCGATCTGCAGGGAGCTGTCCAGCAGTTCACCGCGGTGATCGTCACGCACCCGCGCAGTGTCGAGGCGCACTACCTCAAGGGGTATGTCGCGTGGAAGCGCGGCGACAAAGCCGCGGCCGGCGCGGCGTACCGCGACGCGGAAGCGCTCGAGCGTGCGGCGCTAGCGGCCGCTCCCCCCGCGGTGCCGTCGGAAGGCGATACCAAACACGGTACGACGCCGCTCGTCGTTCACCCCGCGCGCTGCCAGCTGTTCGGGAGCGACCTCACGCCCTACGCGACGCTCGATCGTCGCTTACAACAGGTAGCCGCGCCGCATTAGGTTCTGCGCCGACGCGGCGTAGCCGGCGGCATCGGGCAGATGCCAGCCCAACGCATCCGCCAGGCGGTCATAGATGTTGAACAGCGCGCAGACGTTGATCGCATCTTCGATCGCCTGATCCGACAGCCCGGCCGCGCGCAGCGGCGCGACGTCCGCGGGACGCACGTCGTTGGGCCGCAGCGTCAGTTTCTCGAGGAAGCCGAGGGTCGCGCGCAGCTTGGCGTCGAGCGGCGCGGTGCGCCAATTGTCGATCACGGCCTTCACGAAGCTCGTGTCCTTCAGTGCCAGCGCCGCGACCGCGGCGTGGGAGTCCGTTCAGAAGACGCATTGGTTCAGCTTCGACGTGAAGGCGGCGAACAGCTCCCGTTCGCCGACGCTCCAGTCGGAGGGACCGCGCATCACCGCCTGCGTCCACGCGCACTGCGGCGCGCCGAAGAACTTGGGCCGGTACATCAGCGTCTTCACGACGTCGGGGACTCGGCGCCCGCCCACGACGCGGATGAGCGTCAACATCAGCTTCTGCTTGAGGCGATGGCCGTGCTCCACCTTGGGGAGGCGCATCAATCCGGCTCCTCACCGCGCAGCGCTGCCATCCCCCGCTCCAGCCGGTGCAGTGCGGCGCCCACGGCCGCCGCGACCGTGATCTCGAACAGGGCGTCGTCGGAGTTGCCCGATTGCCTGAGCTCGGCCACGCCGGCATCCGTGACCTTATAGGCATGGCGCGCCACGGTATCCACGTAGCGGCTCAGCGCGGGCGGAACGTCATGGCTGGGGCGGCTTTGGCGCGCCTGTTCCAGAACGGCGCGCCGTAGCGATTCGGGGGTGGCGCCGGGTGTCGCGAGGACGGCGCTCGTGAGGTTCTCATGAAACGTTTTATAAATCATGCGAGAGAAATCTAGCGAGTCTTGACACTCTTGCATCCGCGCATCCTCTTGAACTGCTCACCGCCCGAGAGGTCGTATGCGCCGGTTCCATCATTTCGTGTGCGCGCTCCTGGCTCTGTCCTGGACCGCCTCGCTCGCCGCTCAGCAAACCACCGGTACCATTCGCGGACGCATCACCGACAACGGCACACAGCAACCGATTGCAGGGGTTCTCGTCACCGTCGGGGCCCACAGCGCGCAGACCCAGACGGACGGCCGCTTTACCATCAGCGGCGTCCCTGCCGGCAGCGATCTGGTGCGCGCCCGGCTCATCGGCTACGTCGCCGCGAGTCAGCCGGTGATGATCGCAGGCGGTGATACCGTGGCCGTTGATCTCGCGCTCAACGCGCAAGCGGTCAACCTCTCGGCCGTCGTCGTCACCGGGTATGGCTCGCAGCGCGTCGGGGACATCACGGGCTCGGTCACCGCCGTGCACGATTCGCAATTCAACACAGGGCGAGTCATCAGTCCCCAGATGCTGATTCAGAGCAAAGTCGCGGGCGTCCAGGTGGCGGACAACAATGAGCCCGGTGGCGGCCTCAATCTCCGGATCCGCGGCCCAACGTCCGTGACGGCGAGTAGTGAGCCGCTGTACGTGGTGGACGGCGTCCCGCTCGGCACCGGTTCCGGCACGGGGCTGAGTGCCGGCCGCGACGCGCTGAATTTCCTCAACCCGACTGACATTCAGGACATCACGGTGCTGCGCGATGCCTCCGCCGCCGCGATCTACGGCACCAACGCGGCCAATGGCGTCGTGCTGATCACGACGAAGTCGGGAAAAGGGAGGTCCGGAACGCGCTTCGAATACAACAGTAGCGCTTCCGCATCATTAGTCGACCGGCTCCCCGATATGATGAACGGGGCCGAGTTTGCAGCCGCAGTGGCGCTATACGCGCCGTCCCGCGTGGACTCCTTGCGCGGGCAGAATACCAACTGGTTCGACGTGATCGACCGCAAGGGATACGGGCAGGAGCACAACTTCGCCTTCACCAACGGCGGTAACGACATGAGTTACCGCATTTCGGTGGGATACCTGAACCAGCAAGGGATTATCCGGAGCAGCAGCGTCGACCGCCTGTCGCTCGGCTTCAGTTATCAGCAGCAACTCTCCGACCGCCTCAGCCTCAAGACGAACGTGCGCGGCTCGCGGACGCTCGATCAATTCACGCCCGGGGGTGTGCTGGGCAACGCCGCCGCGATGGCGCCGACGCAGCCCGTGCTGGATCCCACTAGCAGCACCGGGTACTGGGACTGGCGGACGACCAACGCGGCGCCGACCAACCCGTTGTCGATTCTCGCGCTCGCCAACGATCACGGCACGACCTGGCGCAGCATCGGGAACGTGCAGGCCGAATACAAGATGCCGTTCATCGAGGGCCTATCCGGCAACATCAATGTTGGGTACGACCTCACCAAGGCCGATCGGACGCAATTCTTTTCAAACACGATCTCGTCACAAGTGCGACAGGGCCAGGGCAGCTTCACATTGCAGAACAACACGGAGTGGGGGACGGTCCTGGACATGTACGCGGGGTATGCACCCGCGCAAGCGCTGGGCCCCGGCCGCCTCAACGCCGTACTCGGGTACTCCTATACGCAAAACCATGGCGAATACCCTCGCCTCAATGAGACGGGACTGAGCAGCAACTTGCTCGCTACCAACGGAATACCGCCGGCCACCAACGTGAGCAGCACATATTTCATTCGCGACTATAAGTTGATTTCGTTCTTCGGCCGGCTGAATTACAATATCAACGACAAGTACCTTGCGGGATTCAGCCTGCGTGGCGACGCGTCATCCCGTTTCGGTCCCGGTCGCCACTGGGGGAGGTTCCCCTCGGCCGCGGTCGCGTGGCGCATCTCGCAAGAGCCGTTCATGCAGGGCCGCTGGGGACTGTCCGACTTGAAGCTGCGCTTCTCGTGGGCGCGCACCGGAAATCAATCGTTCGGCGACTACCTCCAGTACTCGAGCTACACCTACAGCGACCCGCAAACGCGGGTCCAGTTCGGTAACATCTTCGTCCCGACAATTCGGCCGAGTGGGGTCGATGAGGGCATCCATTGGGAGACGACCGACGCCTACAACGTCGGCCTGGACTTCGGCTTCAGCAATCAGCGCTTCAACGGCGCGATCGACTATTACCAGAAACGAACGAGCGACCTGATCTTCTTCATTCCGGTGGCTGCCGGCACCAATTTGTCGAACTTCGTCACGACCAACGTCGGCAGCATGAGGAACAAAGGCCTCGAGCTCACGCTCAACGCGGACATCCTGCCGAAGGGTCGCAGCGGGCTCAACTGGACGGCCATCTTCACGGCTGCGCACAACACCAACCGGCTGCTCTCGATCAATCCGAGCAAGAGTGTCACGCGGGTGCTCACCGGGAATATCTCTGGTGGCGTGGGCAACATGGTGCAGGAGCTGGAGCCGGGCGTGCCGGTCAACTCGTTCTGGGTCTACCAGCAGAAGTACGGCGCCAACGGCAAGCCGATCTACGACAATGCCAACCTGCTCAACATGTACGTCGATCAGAACGGCGATGGTTTGATCAACGACTCTGACCGCCGGCCGTTCCACGATCCTGCACCGAAATGGATTCTCGGCCACTCGTCCTACCTCACGGCTGGACACTTCGACGCGAGCTTCACGCTGCGCGCGTATCTGGGCGGCTGGGTCTACAACAATGTGGCCTCCTCGCTGGGCGCATATCAGAATCTCACCGGGTCGGCGATGCCGGCGAACCTGCACCGCTCGGTCCTCGAAACGGGGTTTGTGGTGCCGCAGTACTACTCGGACTATTTCGTGCAGGACGCATCGTTCCTGCGCATGGACAACATGACGGTCGGTTTTGGCTTCACGTACCGCGGCCAGCCGCTCCGGCTGTTCGGCACGGTGCAGAACGCCTTTACGATCACCGGCTATAGCGGCGTCGATCCGACGGCGGGCTTGAACGGGCTCGATAACAACATCTACCCACGCTCACGGACGGTCAGCACCGGCCTGAGCGTCCGGTTTTAGGGGGCACGGACATGAACCGCACACTTCGCATCGCCAGCGTCGCCGCCCTGGTCCTCAGCGCGGTGGGGGTCGGCTGCACGGATCCGACGGTCGCACCCAAGAGCACAGTGACGAGCGCCAATGTCTTCAACGATCCGAATTCCTACCGCTCGTTCCTGGCCAAGATCTACGGTGGGCTCATCGTCACGGGACAGCGCGGACCGGACGGCAATCCCGACATCAGCGGCATCGATGAGGGGTTCGGCGAGTACCTCCGTCTCTATTGGTATCTGCAAGAGATGCCGACGGATGAAGCCGTGATCGGTTGGAATGATCCTGGGCTTCCAGACCTCAACACGGTGACCTGGGGCTCGAGCAACAGTATGGTCAACGCGATGTACTATCGCGTTTTCTATCAGGTCATGTTGGTGAACGAGTTCCTGCGTCAAAGTACCGACGCGAAGCTCGACTCCCGTGGCCAGAACGATGCGACGCTCCGGACCAACGTGCACTTCTACCGCGCCGAAGCTCGCTTCTTGCGCGCGTTGAGCTACTGGCACGGCCTCGATCTCTTTGGCAACATCCCGCTCGTGACGGAGAATGACCCGCTCGGTTCCACGCCGCCGCAGCAGGCTACGCGCGCGGACATCTATGCCTATGTGGTGAGCGAGCTGAACGACATCATCGGCCAGCTGCCGCCCCGGGGCCCGTCGACCTACGGTCGCGCGACCCCCGAAGCCGCGCACATGCTGCTCGCCAAGCTGTACTTGAATGCGGGTGTCTACACCGGCACGCCGAACTACAGCGGCGCCGTCACCGAGGCCGCGGCGGTGATCGCGGGCGGCTTCACGCTCGATCCCAGCTTCGTGCACAATTTCCAGGCGGATAACAACACGTCACCCGAGCTTGTCTTCGTCGCACCGCAGGATGGCAATAGCACACAAACGTGGGGCGGGATGACCTTCCTGATTCATGCGGGTTGCGGTGGCAGCATGTCAGCCGGCAGCTACGGCATCGATTACTGCTGGGGCGGCTACCGCATGAAGCAGCAGATCTACCGCCTGTACGGCGCCGGCGACGGGCGGGCCGCGTTCTTCTACACGACCGGACAGACGGACTCGGTCTCCGACCGTGGTGATTTCACCAAGGGCATCGCCGCGCCGAAGTTCACGAACAAGACGTCGGGCGGCGCGAACGGCGCGCAGCAGGGCATGGTCGATACCGACTTCCCGATCTTCCGCCTTGCCGATGCGTATCTGATTTACGTGGAAGCGAACATCCGGGGCGGCGGCGGCAGCGCACCCACCGCGCTGGGCTACCTGAATGCGCTCCGGGAGCGGGCGTACGGGAACACGACTGCTGACTTTGTGTCGCTGCCGCCCGTCGATTCGATTCTCGCCGAGCGCGGCCGGGAGCTGATGTTCGAGGCACAGCGCCGCACCGATCTCGTGCGCTTCGGCGTGTTCTCTGGCGGCGCGTATCTGTGGGCGTGGAAGGGTGGCAGCGCCGGCGGCCAGTCCATCGGATCGTTCCGCGACCTCTATCCGTTGCCGGCGAACGAGCTGATCGCGAACCCGAACCTGCAGCAGAACCCAGGCTACTGAGGCGCCTCCTCCTCACGGCGGGGTGTGTTGTATTGGCGGTGGCGTGCAGCGACAAGGGGATCCCCACGCCGTCACCGGGTCCCCCGCCACCGCCTCGGCCCTCGCTGCCGCAAACCTATCGGGCCACCGGCCACCAGGCCCTTGGCGATGTTTTCGTCCATCTGTTCGAATGGCGCTGGACCGATATCGCCGCCGAGTGTGAGAACGTGCTCGGCCCGGCCGGCTTCAAGGCCGTCCAGATCTCGCCGCCCGAAGAGCACAGCATCGTCCCCACCCATGACTGGAGCGAGCGCTATCAGCCGGTGAGCTACAGCATCGCGCACAGCCGCTCGGGCACGGGCGCCGAGTTCACCGATATGGTGACGCGCTGTAATGCGGTCGGCGTGGGGATCATCGTGGATGCGGTCATCAATCACATGACGAACTACCCGAGCCCGGGCGTCGGCTCGAACGGCACCAACTACTCGAAGTACGAGTATCCGGGCCTGTATACGATGAGCGACTTCCACACACCGTGCAGCGTGACGAACTATCAGGACGCTGCGAACGTGCAGGATTGCGAGCTGCTCTCGCTGCCCGACTTGAACACGAGCCTCGCGTCCGTACGCCAGAAGATCGCCGACTACCTGCTGATGCTCGCGCGCCTCGGCGTGCTGGGTTTTCGGATCGACGCCGCCAAGCACATCCAGCAGGTCGAGCTCGATGACATTCTCAAACGCGTCGACAGTACGCTGACGGCAGAGGCCAAACCGCTTCCGTATTTCTTCCTCGAAGTCATCGGAGGAAGCGGAGAGGCACTTACACCGCGTGATTATTTCGGGGAAGGCTACAGCTCCGGCGGCGCCGCCGACATCACCGAGTTCACCTTCGTCGGCGTGGGCAACAAGTTCCGGGGCATCAATGGCGAGCACATCTCGCAGCTGAACCCCAACGGCACGCCTGGGAACCAGTTCTCCGAGGCCGCGTGGGGCATCATGCCGTCCAACAAGGCGGTCGTGTTCCTGCAGAACCACGATACCCAGCACAACTGCGGCATCAGCTACCGCGACGGCAACGTCTTCCGCCTGGCGAACGTCTGGATGTTGGCGCAGCCGTACGGGTATCCCTCCGTCCTGTCGAGCTATGCATTCGACTGCCCGGCGGGCAACAGCATGGGGCCGCCGTCCGATGCGAGCGGCTGGACGACAGCCGTGAGCTGCGCCTCGAGCCTCGAGACCGCCACCATTGGCCAGTGGGTGTGCGAGCACCGCGATCCGTCGATCCGGAACATGGTGGGCTTCCGGCATGTCGTGGCGGGGACGGACATCAACCACTGGTGGGACAACGGCGCGAATGCGATCGCGTTCTCGCGCGGCACCAAGGGGTTCGTCGCGATCAACAACCAGGCGACTGGCCTGGACACCACCATCACCACCGGGATGGCGGCCGGCAGTTACCTGGATCTGATCGCCGGTGGTGCGGTACAGATAGACTCGACTCACGCCATCCACCTCATTCTTGCACCGAGAGCCGCCATTGCGATCGATACTGCTACTCGCCAGTAGCGCCGTTCTCGTCTCCTCCGCACACGCGCAGCAGCCACGCGACATCGCGCGCTGGCAGCGTCGGGCGCAGGCCGTGACGATCATCCGCGACGACTGGGGCATCGCGCACGTGTACGGCAAGACCGACGCCGACGCCGTCTTCGGCATGGAGTACGCGCAGGCCGAGGACGACTTCAACCGCATCGAAACGAATTATCTGAATGCCATGGGGCGGCTGGCCGAAGCCGAGGGGGAGTCGGCGATCTTCCAGGACCTGCGGATGAAGCTGTTCATCGATCCCGATTCGCTACGCGCGGAGTACCGCCGCAGTCCGCTGTGGCTGCGCCGCCTGATGGACGCCTTTGCCGACGGCTTGAACTACTTCCTCTACAAGCATCCCGATGTGAAGCCGCGGGTGATTACGCACTTCGAGCCGTGGATGGCGCTCTCGTTCACCGAAGGGAGCATCGGCGGCGACATCGAGAGCATCAACGTTCGGGACCTCGCGGCGTTCTACGGCGACACAGGCCGGGCCGCGCGGACCAGCGGCGACGCCGACGAGCTGGACTTCGATCCGTCGGGATCGAACGGCATCGCCATCGCGCCGCGGCTGGCGGCCAACCACCACGCGCTCCTCTGGATCAACCCGCACACCTCGTTCTACTTCCGCTCCGAGCTCCAGATGGTGAGCGACGAAGGCCTGAATGCGTACGGCGCGGCGACGTGGGGGCAGTTCTTCATCTATCAGGGATTCAACGCGCACGCCGGCTGGATGCACACCTCGAGCGGCGTCGACAACATCGACGAGTTTCTCACCGCGCGACCCGGGCGCGCGCGTACCGTGACGGTGCCGTTCAAAACCGCCACGGGAGCGACTGCGCGGAAGACGTTCACGGTCTACTACACGCGGCACGGACCCGTCGTCACAAAGCAGGGCGATCGGTTCGTGAGCGTGAGCTTGATGAAAGATCACGTCAACGCGCTGATCCAGTCGTACTCGCGCACCAAGTCACGGGACATCCATGCGTTCCGGCAGATCATGGAGCTGCATACCAATTCGTCCAACAACACCCTCTTCGCGGATGCCTCCGGCAACATCGCGTACTTCCATTCGAACTACATCCCGCGGCGCGATACCGCCTTCAATTGGACCGAACCCGTCGACGGCGACAACCCCGCGACTACGTATCACGGTGTGCTCTCGTTCGACGAGACCCCGAACGCCGTGAATCCATCGAGTGGCTGGGTGTACAACTCGAACAACTGGCCGTGGTCGGCGGCGGGCGAGGGTGCGAGCCCTCGGCGCGAGAGCTTCCCTCGGTACGTGGAACGCGGCACCGAGGAGAGCGCCCGCGGCTTCCACGCGCTGCGCGTCCTTGCCGGCAAGACCGGCTGGACCATGCAGTCGCTCACGGCGGCGGCTTTCGACAGTTACCTGCCCGCGTTCGAGCGCATGATTCCACCGCTGCTGGCCGCCTACGATCAGCTGCCCCCGACCGACTCGCTCAAGACCAAGCTCGCGGATCCGATCGCGGCGCTGCGCACCTGGGACTACCGCTGGGGCGCCGAGTCGGTGCCGACGGCGCTCGCCGTGTTCTGGGGCGAGCGCGTAGGCCGGCGCGTTGCCTCCGGCGCCCGGTCTGCTAGTATCTCGCAAATGCAGTACGTCGGGACCGGTCGCGCGTCCGCCGCCGACCTGCTCGGCGCGCTCGGCGATGCAGTCGACGCCCTCACCAGGGATTTCGGCAGCTGGAAGACGCCGTGGGGCGATATCAATCGCTTCCAGCGCATCAACGACGACATCGCGCCGCATTTCGACGACGCTGGCCCCAGCATTCCGGTGCCGTTCACCGCAAGCGCGTGGGGCTCGCTCGCCGCGTTCGGGGCCCGCGCCTATCCCAATACCAAGAAGTGGTACGGCACGAGCGGCAACAGCTTCGTCGCCGTGGTCGAATTCGGCGACAGCGTGCGCGCGCAGGCGATCACCGCCGGCGGCGAAAGCGGCTCGCTCACCTCACCGCACTTCAACGATGAAGCCGAGCGTTATGCGGCGGGTCATCTGCGCGACGTGTACTACTACCGCTCCCAGCTCGCCGGACACACGGAGCGGGAGTACCACCCCTGATCCTGCTCACGGTCCTCGCGCTCACGCAGGGTGTGTATCTCGACCGCGAGGGCGTGATCCGCTGGCAAGGCAATCGACAGGAGGTGCGCCTGTTCGGCGCGAATTATGTCCTCACGACGGCGTCAGACTATCGCGCCGCCGGCTACATCCACGCCGACCGCAAGCGCATGATCGATGACGATATGGCGCAGTTCGCCCGCATGCGGTGGGACGGCATGCGGCTCACCTTCTGGGGCGACTGGGAAGCGTCGGACACGGCCGGCAACCTCATCGCCAACGATCACCTCGATCTCCTCGACTACTTGATCGCGCGCGCCAAAGAGCGCGGCATCTCCATGCTGTTCAGCCCGATCCAGCTCTACGGCTCCAACTGGCCCGACGCCCTCGGCGACACGACGGCTCCGGGCTTCGGCCGGCGCTTCGGGAAGGGACGCATGGGGACCGACCCCGCGGCGCTCGCCGCGCAGGTGAACTACCTGCGCCAGATCCTGAATCACGTGAATCCGTACACGCACATCGCGCTGAAAGACGAGCCGTCGATCGTTTTCATCGAGCTGGTGAACGAACCGTGGCATCATCCGGACGATCTGCCGGGCTCGATCGGCTACATCAACGCGCTCACCGACGCGGTCCGGAGCACGGGCTGCCAGAAGCTCATTTTCTACAACGTGAGTCAGGACTTCCGGATCGGCGAAGCGATCCGGCGCTCCAAGGCGCAGGGAATCACGTTTGGCTGGTATCCAACCGGCCTCAATGCCGGGCACGAATTGGAGGGCAACTACCTCCGCGGCACCGACGTCTATCCGGACATGCTGCGGCCCGAGCTCGCGCGCCTGCCGCGCATCGTCTACGAGTTCGACAGCCCCGACCTGCGCACCGGCACGATGTATCCCGCCATGGCCCGCACGTTTCGCGCGGTCGGGACACAGTTCGCCGCCATGTTCGCCTATGACATGCTGGCGACGTCCTCCCGGAACCTCGGCTGGCAAACGCACTACCTGAACCTCGTCTACACACCGCGCAAAGCGATGAGCGCGATCATCGCCGCCGAGGCGATGCGACGCCTGCCGCGGATGCAATCGTACGGTGCGTATCCGCAGAACACGCGGTTCGGCGACTTCCACATTTCGTACGACGGTGACCTGGGCGAGCTGGTCGCGCACGACGCCTTTCTTTACACGAGCTCGACCGGCGCCCTGCCACCCGATCCCGCGGCGCTCGTCCGCGTCGCCGGGCACGGGTCGTCCCGTGTGGTGACCTATGAAGGCGAGGGGATCTACTTTCTGGACAGGGTGCGGCCCGGAGTGTGGCGTCTGGAGGTCTATCCTGACGCCGTTTCGATTCGCGATCCGTTCGAGCCGCCGAGCGCCGACAAGATCGTGACACGGGCAATCAGTCGCGCGTGGCCAATGACTATTACGCTGCCGGACCTCGGAGCATCATTTTCCGTTCAACCGATCGGGCCTACGAGTCAACCGCTGCAGGCAACGAACGGCTCATTTGCGGTACGACCCGGGGTCTACGTGCTCAGCGCGCGTGGCCCGGTGGACCTCGCGACCATGCCGGCGCGTATCGGTCAAATCGAGTTCAACGAGTATCACGCACCGCCGCCTGACACAGTCCCCCTCGTCGTGCAGGCATTCGCCGCGCCGCAGTATCTCGCGGGCCAGGATGCCGAGGTGCCAGTGAGCATTGTGGGTGTCGTCGCGCCGGATTCCGCCAAGCTCTTCGTTCGCAGGGCTCCCGGCGGCTCATATCAACAATCATGGATACGTCCGGCGGGGGGGTATGAATACGAAGGCGCGATCGCCGGCACCATGCTGCGCGAAGGCCCGCACCAGTTCGTTGTGACCGTCTACCACGGTGATTCCGTCACGACATTCCCCGGCGGCTCACCGGGCGCGCCGACGGACTGGAACTACAGCAGCCAGGCAGCCTGGCAGTTCGATGTCGTGAGTCCCACCACACCGGTGCGTTTGTTCGATCCCGCTACGGACGCCGCTCGGCTCGCATTTACGCGCATCGGTGACGCGGGACGTCGGGGCCTGTTTCGCGTCGTGCCATCCTCGGCCACTGGGCAGCCGGCCTTTCATCTGGAGTTGCCGGTCGATAACAGCGGCTGGAGTCCGCCCGATTACACGGCCTCGCTCGTGGTCAAGTCTCGCGTCGCGGCGCGTGGGGAGACTATCACCGCCGCCCGCGAATTGCGCGTGCGCCTGCGTGGCCTTTCGAACCAACAGACCGTCCACGTCACCCTCATGGAAGACGACGGAACGAGCTGGACCGCGCCACTCTCTGTCGACAGCACGTGGCAGGAGCAGGCAATCCCGCTGTCCCGGTTCACTGCGGGCAGGGGCGCGTTGCTCCCCGAGGGCTTTCCGGGTGAATGGAACTACTGGGTCGAGCCGGCAGCAGGTCGCGGCGGCAGCGCCGACCGGCCGCGGCTCGAGCACCTGGAACGGCTACAGCTGTCGCTCAGGCGTGATAACGCCGTCAGCGTGAAGCCAGGGACCTACGGTGTCGAGGTTGAATCGGTCGCGTTGGGCTTCGCCGCGCGCTGAGCGCGATAGGCGAGCAGCAGCATCACGAGCCCGAACAGGAGCAACGCCAGTCCCCACCACAAATTCACGTTGATCCCGAGCGACCGCTCGTACAGCGCGGGGTCAGAGACCATCCCATAGACGGTCAAGAGCAACCCGATGAGCGAGAACATCCCGCCGATCGGCCAGCGCACGTCCAGTCTCATGGCATCACCAGAAGATCACGTTGAGTAAGGTCGAAACAATCAGGATGCCGACGGCAAGTGTGACAGGGCGCTTGTACCACGGCATGTGGCCTTCCTGCACGCGCGGCGTCAGCGAATGGACCAGCCCCCGCAACTCCTCATCCGTCTTGGTTCGCTTGGTCAACAGTGAAATAACGAGCGTGGCGACGAAACAGCCGGTCCACGCGAACAGCGCGGTCCAGAAGTTGAGCGCCATTTCGCTCGGATAGATGTGCAGGACCGCTCCCAGGAACCCGCCCTTGATGCCGGGCACGGCGCCACGCGGTAACGTGAGCCCGTAGTGCAGCGCCGCGGTAATCGTCCCGGTCAGCAGGCCATAGAAGGCGCCATGCCCCGTCGTACGCCGCCAAAACATTCCCAACAGGAATGTCGCGAACAACGGCCCGTTCACGAACGAGAACACCAGCTGCAGCATGTCGAGGATGTTGTTGAACCGCGTGGCGGAGTAGGCGGCTGCTATGCTCGCGAGAATTCCGAACACCGTCGCCGCATGTCCCACGCGGAGATAATGCTGGTCCGTCTGTCCCGGGCGGATGTGTGTCTGATAGATGTCGTACGTCCAGACGCTGTTGAAGGCGGTGACGTTGCCGGCCATCCCGGACATGAATGACGCCATCAGCGCGGTGAGTCCGAGCCCCAGGAGGCCCGTCGGCAGGTAGTGCGCGAGCATCATCGGGATGGCGAGGTTGTAATTCGGCTGGCCGTCGTCGCCGATCGGGAGGAATCCGCCGCGTGAAGCGTGCAGCCCGATCGCCAGCATGCCGGGCAGGATCACCAGCATCGGCATGAGCATCTTGGGGACCGCGGCGATCAATGGCGTGCGTCGCGCCGCGGTCATCGAGCCCGCGGCCATCGCGCGCTGCACGACGAGGAAGTCGGTGCACCAGTACCCGAACGACAGCGCGAACCCGAGCCCCATCACCAGGCCGAACCACTCCATGCCCATCGGATTGTGCGCCGGCGAGTCCATGTACTTCCACGAATGCGACCAGGCGCCGGGCTCGAATCCCGCGTTCGTCGCGACGGTGGCGAGTTTGCTCGTCAACCCGTGCCAGCCCCCGACGTCCTTGAGACCGAGAATCACCAGCGGCAGGAAGCCGAGGACGATGAGAAAGAACTGCAGCACTTCATTGTAGATCGCGGAGGTGAGGCCGCCGAGGAAGATGTAGATCAGCACGATCACGGCCGACAGGATGATGCTCCCGTGGAAGCTCCACCCCAGCACCAGCTCCAGCAGCTTCGCGAGCGCGTACATCGAGATGCCGGAGGAAAAGATCGTCATAATCGCGAACGTGATCGCGTTCAGCCCGCGCGTTTTCTCGTCGAAGCGCAGCTTCAGGTATTCGGGCACCGAGCGCGCGCGCGAGCCGTAATAGAACGGCATCATGAACAGCCCGACGAACACCATCGCCGGCATGGCGCCCACCCAGTAGAAATGGCTCGTCATGATGCCGTACTTGGCGCCTGACGCCGCCATGCCGATCACTTCCTGCGCGCCCAGATTTGCCGAGATAAACGCGAGGCCGGCGATCCACGCTGGAATCGACCGGCCCGAGAGAAAGAAGTCTTCGCTGCTCTTGATGACGCGCCTGAGCGCCCAGCCGATGCCGAGCACAAAGACGAAGTAGATGATCAGGATCGCATAATCGATCCCGCCGAGGCTGATCCGTTGCAGTTAGTGGGCGCCCTTCGTCTTGATGATGATCACGCCGTTCACGCCGCGAACGCCGTAGATCGCCGTCTCGCTGGGATCCTTGAGAGCCTGAATGGACTCGATCTGGTGCGGGTCCAGCCAGCTCAAGGTGTTGCCTTTCCCCTCGAGCGGGACGCCGTCGACGACGAAGAGCGGGTTCTGGTCGGCATAGAAGGACGTCGGTCCGCCCATGCGCACGATGATCCCGCCGCCGGGAGCACTGTACACGGTGACGCCTGAAAGGCGACCCACCATGAGTTGGTCGAGCGTCGTGGCTTGCCGGGCAACCTCATCGCCCCTCATCGAGGTGTTGATAGGCCGGGCGGGAGTCGTCGGGGCGCCTTGGGCCACCTGGCTGCTGGCAGCGGGTGCACATACGAGCGCCAATCCGGCGAGAATCACGAACGACTTCATGAGACCCCCTTTGTTGCCCCCAATATGCCAAATTGCAACCGCCTTCGCGACCATCCCCCTATGGACGTTGTGTAATCTCGTAGATGTACGCGGTCCGCGGCTGAAGCGTGGGAAGCGTCGAGCGCGTCCGGCCTGGGGTGAGCAGGCTGCGGTAGGTGAACCGGCCGGGGAACGCGAGCGTGGCGGGTGTCGTGCCAAGATTGGCCACCACGAGAACCTGTCCGGTGCTGTCCTTCCGCACGTACGCGAGCACCGCCTCGTTTCCCGATTCGACCGGTTCCAGCCGGCCGGCCCGCAACGCGGAGTCATTCTCGCGTAGCCGCATCAGCCACCGATACAGCTTGAGCAGCGAACTCGGCCGCCGTTCTTGCGCCGCGACGTTCACCGTCAGCGTGTCCGCTTGCGGCGTCTCCCACGGCTTCCCGCTGGTGAACCCCTGTGACGACGCCGTCCACTGCATCGGCGTGCGCAGCCGTTCATCCGGCTTGTCACCCGTCATCCCGATTTCTTCGCCGTAATACACGAACGGCACGCCCGGCAATGTGAGGAGAATCGTCGCCGCGAGCCTGGCACCCGCCGTGTCATTGCGCAGCGCGGTCATGGTACGCGTCTGATCATGATTGCGTTGGAACGGCGCAAACCGGTACGCCGGCACGGCGCGCTGGAACTGCTCGACCGTCGGGAGCAACCCGCCCGCTTTCCCGGTCCGCACCGCTTCGATGAGTGCCTCGGAGATCGGAAACGCGAAGTACGCGTCGAGTTGATCAGGATAGTAGGTGAGGATCACGTCGGGGTTGTCCCAGACTTCACCGATCGTGTACGACTGGGGCGCGATGCTGCGCACATATTGGCCGTAGTCGCGCAGCACCTGATGCGTGCCAGGAGTATTGGAGACTTCGTTCCCAACCTCGACCAGGTGACGCACCGCGTCGAGCCGGAAGCCGTCGACATGCAGCGAGTCCAGCCAGAAGCGCGCGACGCGCTTCATCTCGTCGAGCACGGCGGGAGTCTCGTAGTTCAGATCCGGCATCCCGCTCCAGAACAACCCGAAATAGCACTCGTCGCGGACGGGCGACTTATGCCAGTTGTTTGGGCAGGAGCCGTTCTGGGTCGGCGCCCAGCGGTACCAGCTGCGATGCGGTGACGTCGTGTCGTTCAGCGCTTCCCGAAACCAGGGATGCTCGCTCGAGGTGTGGTTCAGCACCAGATCGACGAGGACGCGGACGTGATGCTGGTGCGCCGCTGTGACGAATGTCTTGAAATCCTCGTTGGTCCCGTAGTCGGGCTCGACCTTGTAATAATCGGTGACGTCGTAGCCGTGATAACTCGGCGACTCCGCCACCGGCATCAGCCAGACGCAATCGGCGCCGAGCCCGGCGATGTAGTCGAGCTTTTGCGTGAGGCCGCGCAGGTCGCCGATGCCGTCGCCGTTGCTGTCGTAGAACGAGCGGACGAAGACCTCGTAGCAGACGGTCGGATGTGCCTGGAGCAACGCGACGAGAATCAGGGGATGCATTCGAACGTTGCCTCAAGACCCTCTGCCGAATTTGACCCGACAAAAACACGAAACGTGCCGGGCTCGACGACGGGCTTCATGTCGAGACCGTAAAACCACAGATCCTTGAGCGCAATGCGCAGGTCGATGCTGCGTGACTCACCTGGCTTTAGCGTGACACGCCGGAATGCCTTCAGCTCGCGCACCGGACGGCTCACGCTGGCGACCTCGTCGCGGACATATAGCTGCACGACCTCCGTGCCCTCGCGGTTCCCGGTATTCGCGACCGTGACCGTCGCCGTGATCGAATCGCTCGCGCGGGCGCGTGTGGCACTGAGCTTGAGATTGCTGTACGCGAACGTCGTGTACGAGAGGCCGTAACCGAACGGATAGCGCGGTGTCACGGGAACATCGATGTATTTCGACGAGAACTTGTTGTTCACATCGGGCGGCCGGCCGGTGTTGCGATGATTGTAGTACAGCGGGACCTGACCCAGGACGCGCGGGAACGTGACCGGCAGCCGGCCACTCGGGTTGACGTCGCCGAACAGCACGTCGGCCGTGGCGTTCCCCGCCTCGACGCCGAGGAACCAGGTCTCGACGATCGCCGGGACGTGGTCCGAGGCCCACTCCAGAATCAACGGCCGGCCGTTCATCAGGACGAGCACGATTGGCGTGCCTGTCGCGGCGACGGCCTCCAGCAGCTGTTCTTGCACTCCGGGTAAGCCAAGCGACGATCGGCTGGCGGCTTCGCCGCTCATGTCGCCCCGTTCGCCCAGCACGAGAATCGCGACCTTGGCCTGCCGCGCGGCGGTGACGGCTGCCGAGAATCCAGCGGTTGACGTGTCTTCGATCCCCGAGCCCTGTGCATACAGCACCGTGCCCGGCACCTTCGCCTTGATTCCCTGCAGCACCGTCACGACGTCATCACCGCGGCCCTGCGTATGCCAGGGGCCGAGCGGTTCTTCTTTATTGTCCGCCAGCGGGCCGATCACCGCGATCGGACCGGACTTGGGGAGCGGCAGGATCGAGCGCTCGTTCTTGAGGAGCACGATGGACTCTCCCGCAACTCTCCTCGCCAATGTCCGAAGTTCGGCGGTTGGAGGCGCAGTTCGAGCCCTGTAGGGATCGCGGAACAAGCCGAAGCGCTGCTTGGCGCGCAGGATCCGCATCACGGCCGAGTCGACGACCGCCAGCGGGATCTGGTTGCTCCGCACCATCGCCGCGAGCGAGTCGACGTAGATGCCGGACTGCATGTCCATGTCCACGCCGGCCGTCAGCGCGCGCCGCCCCGCTTCCGCCTGTGACCCCGCGATGCCGTGGTTGACCAACTCGGCGACTGACGTCCAGTCGCTCACGACGAAGCCGGTGAATCCCCATTCGCGGCGCAGCACCGTATCGGTCAGCCACGCGTTGCCCGATGCTGGCACGCCCGCGATGTCGTTGAATGCCGACATGAGGCTCACCACGCCTGCGTCCACCGCGGCCTTGAACGGCGGCAGGTAGGTCTCGCGCATCGTGCGCTCGGAGATCTCGGTCTCGTTGTATTCGCGGCCGGCTTCCGCCGCACCGTAGCCGGCGAAATGTTTGACGGTCGCGACGATCGACTGCTGGAATCCCCGCACCCGCGCCGCCGCCAGCAGCGAGCCGAGGTAGGGATCTTCCCCTGAGCCTTCGGCGATGCGGCCCCAGCGCGGATCGCGCGCGATGTCCACCATCGGCGCGTAGGTCCAGTTGATCCCGAACGCCGCGGCCTCCTGTCCCGCCGCGCGCGCCGTCGCCTCGGCGGCATCGGGATCGAACGAGCTCGCTTCGCCGAGGGGAATCGGGAAGATGGTGCGATAGCCGTGAATCACATCGAGCCCGAACAGCAGCGGGATCTTGAGCCGCGACTCCGTCACGGCGATGCGTTGCACCGGCGTCGTGTTCTCGGCGCCGATGACGTTGAACAGCCCGCCGAGTTTTCCCGCGCGCACGAGCTCGATCTGCTGCGGGGAGGCGCGCCCGCCGGCCGACAGGAGATTGAGCTGGCCGAGTTTTTCTTCGAGGGTCATGCGGGAGAGCAGCGAGTCGAGGTTCTGCGCGGGGGCGGCGCTCGCAAACACAGACAGCGCGGCCACAAACTTGATGCAGCGATGCAACATAGAACGGAGTCTCCGGGTCTCGAGGAGCTGAAGTCTGGAAAGTTACGCCCTAGCGTTTGGGCGCACCATGTTGGCAATTTTCGGCAACCCACCTGAACCTACGGGAGCGCATCCATGTTGCGTCAGCGTTGGCTGTGGCTCGTATGCCTCACCCTTTTTTCCTTCCCTCTGTTACTTAGCGCCCAAACCACCACCGGCACCGTTCGCGGCTACGTCAAAGATCAGAACGGCACGGCAGTCGCTGACGCCGAGCTCCAGGCGCGGCAGACGGAAACCGGCGTGGTGCGCAGCGCCACGTCGCGCGCGGATGGCTCATACATCATGCCCGGTCTGGTTCCGGGCAATTACGAGCTGTCGATTCGGAAGATCGGATTTTCGCCACAAACCCGTCCGGTGATCGTGCAGATCGGCGCCACACTGCTCGCGGATTTCACCGTGCAGGCTGGGGCCGTCGAGCTCAAGGCCGTGACCGTCGAAGGGGCACCGGCCATCGAGATGCGCACGTCTGAGGTCGCGACCAACGTCACGCGGCAGCAGATGGAACAGCTGCCGACTGTGAACCGCAACTTCCTGGACCTCGCCGCATTGGCACCCGGGATCAGCGTGTCGGAAGATCGCGTCAACGCCATCGGGTTCCGCACATTCAGTGCCGGTGGCGCGAGTCCCAATCAATCGAACGTGTTCGTGGACGGCTCCAGCTTGAAGAACGACCTGACCGGCGGCGGCGTCGCGGGACAAGATGCCAGCCGCGGCAATCCGTTCCCGAGAAACGCGATTCAGGAATACCGTGTCATCACGCAGAACTTCAAAGCCGAGTACCAGAAGGCATCCAGCGCGATCATTAGCGCGACGACGCGCTCGGGCGGTAACACCTGGTCGGGAAACGCGTTCTTCGGCTACCAGAACAAGGATCTCGTTGCCCTCGATACCTTCCAGATCGTCCAGCAACGGGCGAAGCCGGACTTCACGCGCTACGTCACAGGATTCAGCGCCGGTGGCCCCCTCATGAAGGACAAGCTCTTCTTTTTTGGATCGTATGAGGGGAATTATCAAAACCGGGCGAACCTCGTAAGCATCACCCCGCCGACCGCGGGATTCCCGGGAATCGATACGGTGAATCTGACGCAGTACAACGGGGATTTCACGTCGCCGTTCCGCGAGACACTCCTGTTCGGCAAACTGACCTACGCGCTCAACGAGCACTCATCCGCGGAGCTCAGCTTCAACAACCGGCACGAGACGGACGTGCGCGACTTCCAGGGGTCGCGGGCGTATACGGCCGCGACGGACTTCCGGCAGAACGTCTCGATCGGCCAGCTTCGGTACACCCGCGTGATGGGCTCGTGGCTGAACGAATCCAAGATCGATTACTCGCGCTTTCAGCGTGACCCATCGCCGCTCACGCCTGGCATTCCCGCTCGCAAGTATACCTACCTGATGCCGGGCACGGCCAACACACAAACGGCGTGGATTGGCAGCGATGTGAGCATCCAGAATTTCATCCAGAAGCGTGTCGGCCTGCGGAATGACCTGACCTACAGCGGGAATGAGAAGCACGCGCTGAAGGGAGGCGTCAGCGTCGACTTCCTGACCTACGACATCAACAAGTTGAACAACGGGACGCCCGAATTCGATTTTGCGCGGAACGTGAACCCGGCCACACACGACTTCACCACCGACAGCAGCGCCGCAAGCTTGCACTACGACTATCGCAACCCGTACCGGCTGATCTATGCGGCGGGCGCCGGCCTCGTCAACAAGAAGAACACGCAGGTCGGCGCGTACCTCCAGGACGACTGGACACCCACACCGCGCCTCACGGTCAATCTCGGGATCCGGTGGGATTTCGAGTCGGGCATGATCAACACCAATTACGTCACGCCGCAGAATGTCGTCGACACGCTGACCCTGTACAACAGCTCACTTCCCAATCCGCTCGACCTGAGCCGTTACATCAGTAACGGAAGCAACCGGAAACCGTTCTACGGCGCTTTCCAGCCCCGGCTCGGCTTCTCGTACGGGCTGGACGCGGACGACCGCACCACGATCTTCGGCGGGATCGGGATCTATTACGATCGCTCGCTCTTCGATTTCTCGGTGGACGAAATTCAGAAACTCGCACGTCCCACATTCACGGTTCGCTTCGCAGATCCCGACTCGGCGCCCAAGGCGGGTGAGGTGGCGTGGAATCCGAGTTATCTGACTGCGGACACGGCTGCGATTAGTGCTCTCGCCCGGAGCTCCGGTCAGCCGGAAGCCTTCCTCATCGACAACAAGACGAAGCCACCCAAGTCGACGCAGTGGAGCGTCGGCGTGCGGCACAAGCTCGGGTCGGTGGTCGCGTCACTGAGTTATCAGGGGCAGCGCGGGACGAACCTGTTCACTTATAACTGGGCCAACATCGCCCTCAATCCGGCGACCGGGACGTGCTGCGTGAGCTTCAATATCGGAGCGCACGGATTCAACAACATCATCTATTCGACGAACGACGGGAAAACGTGGTACGACGCGTTCTCCCTGCAGCTCGATCGTCCCTATCGTCCGTCGGCGAACGGCATTGGGTGGGGCGCCGGCCTCGTGTATACCTACGCGACGCGCTATCTCGCCGGCGTGGATAACCTCAACGACATCAGCGGCTCGTTCCCTGGTGGCTTCCCGACCGCGAAGAGTATTCCGAAACGAACGGATTGCTGCGGCGGCGACGAGCGACACCATGTGGTGGCAAACTGGGTCGTCAACATCCCACAACTGGCCGGAATCCAGTTCAGTGGCCTGGTTACGCTGGGGAGCGGTGCACGGCAGGATGTGGGGACTCACCCGCGCTTCGGCGGCGTCCCCGACTCGACGTACTTCCCGGCCGCCTTCCAGCCGCCACAGCGGAACTTCCTGATCTTCGGTGGATGGGCCTACCGCCGCGTCGACATGAGGCTTCGCAAGGATTTTCCGGAAATCCATGGAACCTCGATCGGAGTGACGGTGGATGTGTTCAACGTGCTTAACTCTATGAACTTCACGAATTATCCGTTCGCGATTCCGACTCCGAATCCCAACCACACCTTCTTGGTGGGCCAGCCCACCGACGTCTTAAGCGATCCTCGGCGCGTGCAGATCGGAGTGGAATACAACTTCTGAGTCGCCGTTTCAGCGTCGTCGTCTTTGCCCTGGCCCTCGGAGGCTGTTCCGGTAACTCCGGGGGCCCGGGCATCACGCCCGATACCGCCGCGTTCCTCGATACCCTGCAGCACAAGACCTTCAACTACTTCTGGGACCTGACGCCGGCATCGAACGGCCTCACCCCCGACCGCTGGCCCACGCCGTCGTTCTCGAGCATCGCCGCCGTCGGCTTCGCGCTCACCGCCTATCCCATCGGCGTGGAGCACGGCTGGATCACCCGCGCCCAAGCCGCTGACCGCACGCTCAAGACGCTGCAGTTCTTCTGGACCGCGCCCCAGGATTCGGCCGGCCCCAACACCACGGGCTACCGCGGCTTCTTCTACCACTTCCTCGACATGCAGACCGGCCGGCGCTTCCAGCAGGTCGAGCTGTCCACGATTGACACGTCGCTGCTGCTCGGCGGCATCCTGTTCGCGCAATCCTATTACGACGGGAGCGACACCACGGAGCAGCAGATCCGCGCGCTGGCCGATTCCATCTACTTCCGGGTCGACTGGAAATGGGCCGAGGCGCGTCCGCCCGCGGTGAGCATGGGCTGGCACCCCGAGAGTGGGTTCATCAACGCCGACTGGATCGGCTACAACGAGGGGATGATCCTCAACATCCTCGCGCTCGCGTCACCGACGCACCCCGCCGATTCGACCGCGTGGGCCGCATGGGTGAGCGGCTATCAGTGGGGCAGCTATTACGGCCAGGACTTCGTGCAGTTCGCGCCGCTGTTCGGCCATGAGTATTCGCACGTGTGGATCGACTTCCGTGACATCGCCGACGACTACATGCGCGGCCACGGCATCGATTATTTCGAGAACTCGCGCCGCGCCACGCTGTCGCAGCGGGCCTACGCGACTGCGAACCCGGGAGGATGGGCAGGCTATACCACTAACGTATGGGGCCTCACTGCGTGTGACGGCCCGGCGAACAAGACGCTCACGATCGGCGGACGCAGCCGGCAATTCCATACCTACAACGCCCGCGGCGCCGCCCTCGGCGACGAGCGCGACGACGGCACGCTCTGTCCCACCGCCGTCGGCGGCGCCGTGCCGTTCGCACCCGAATTCACGATCCCCGCGCTGCTCACGATGCGCCAGACCTACGGCAATCACCTGTTCTCGACCTACGGCTTCCTCGACGCCTTCAATCCCACTTTTACCGCGACTGGCCAACAAGAGAGCGGCGCGGTAGATCCCACGCTCGGCTGGTTCGACGTCGACTACCTCGGCATTGATCAGGGACCCATCCTGGCGATGATCGAGAACTACCGCAGCGATTTCGTGTGGCGCGTGATGCGCGGGAACGCGCACATTGTTCGAGGCCTCAAACGCGCAGGATTCACCGGAGGATGGCTCCCGTAAGTGTCGGCTCTTCTAACCGCCGTTGCCGGTCTCCCCAACGCCGCCGAACCCGTCCCGGGGTGGATCACCGGCGGTCAACCCACCGAGCAACAGCTGAAGGCGTTCAAGTCCGCAGGCGGTGAGGTGGTCGTCGACAATCGCGACCCGATGGAGCCTCGGCCCTTCGACGAGCCGGCCACCGCTCGCGCCGCAGGACTCGAGTACGTGAGCCTGCCGATTGTTCACGGAGCGGTCACGACGGACACTATGAAGCGCATGCATCAGACGTTGCAGAAGCTTCAAGGGAAGAAAGCACTGCTGCACTGCTCCTCAGGAAATCGTACCTCAGCCGCGCTGATTCCCTACTTGATGATCGACAAGAAGATGGAACAGGATGAGGCAGTTGATCTGGCGATGCGTGGCGGATTGCGCAGCGCCGAGCTTATGGAGCTTGCTTTGAACTATGCTTTGGGCTCGTCCCTCCCTCCTGCATAGCGGTGCCAGTACATGCGCATTTCTGAGATCTTTCCGTCCTTCGTCTCACAGAAGATCGCCCCCCTCGCATCGACCTGTTCACCTGTCCGGCGCCGGCGAAACGTGCACCGGAATTCCGTCGCAAACCACGGCCCGGCAGCGTAGATCTCGCCTGACGAAAAGTCCGTTTCAGCTTGATGCAACGGGATGTCCTTCCAGTACGCCCGGATTGCTGCTATACCGGTGTCGGGCGTGCTGAACGGGGTCTCGAGAAAGACGGCATCGTCGGTGAATACGGAGCAAATCGTCTCGACATCGCCCCGCTCCCAACCCTTGCCGAAGGTGTCGATCAGGCTACGAAAGGTCTCATTCATGGCGCCCAAATATAGCCGTTCCGGGTATGAGTTTTCGGACGTAAAGTCCTTACTAACATCAGGGAGGTACACGATGCTGAAGACCCTCGCATCTGCGTCGGCGTTGCTCGCGTTCTGCGCATTGCCGCTCGCAGCCCAGCAGGCAAAACCCGCGGCGAACGCGGGCAACGACATGACGCTCACCGGCCAGGTGATCGACGTCAATTGCTACACCACCATGGGCGCCTCTGGCGCCGGGCACAAACAGTGCGCCGCCGGCTGCTCGAAGGCGGGCGTCGCGCTCGCCATCCTGAGCGCGGACGGCACGATCTACATGCCGGTCAGCTCCAAGCCCGCGGACCCGCAGAACGCGCGGCTGGAGCCGTTCGCCGAGACCCAGGTGAAGGTCACCGGCGTCCATCGCATGAGCCACGGCATGCATACGATCGAAATAAAGACGATCGCCGCCGCGAGCTGATGCGCCGCCTGCTGGGGGCGACGGGTGGGGCCGCGGCCGCACTGCTGGCCCTGACCGCCTGCGGTCCCGCCCCTGCCCCCAGCGGTTTCATCCTCCTCTTTTTGGGTCGCTCCCCGGCGGCCCGCGTCGGCAACCTCTCGTGGGCGCCCGACCCCGACCACAGCCGGCTCGTAAGCTTCGATGGCGACCTGCACGTCGTCCGCATAATCGCCGATCCCCGGCTCGCCACACCGCTGGCCGTCGCGCCGCTCGGCGACAGGCTGGTCGTCACAGAACGCACCGGCGAAGCCGTCGTGTTCGACACCGCGGGGAAACCGGTGCGGGAGTGGCAGAGCCCGTTTCCCGCCTCGCTGTACGCCACCGGGGACGATCGCATCGTCGCCGCGCGCTCTCCTTACATGGTCCAGTTCGTCGGCGAGGACGGCAGCCAGCCTCTCCTCTGGCTCCTGGACACGCTCGGGGGGCAAAGCCACGGGCTGGGCGTGATCCACGTGCCCGAGGCGAACTATCTGGCCCAGCTCACGAACGCAGGAGCCGTGGCGGTCGGGCGGGACGGATCGATCTACTTCGCTCCCCTGGTGCGCGACGAGATCCTGAAGCTCGACCGAACCGGCGCGACGGTGTGGCACACCCAGCGCGGTCTGTTCCGTGCGGAGCCCGATCCGTACTTCCTGCCTTCCAAGGGGCGCGAGATTCGGGTCGCGCATGCCCTGGTGAACATCGCTCTGGCCGTGGGGCCGGATGGACGTCTCTATGTACTCGGCGCCGAAGACTCGGCGGGGACGCGCCTGCGCCTGGACGTGCTGGATGCGGAAGGCGGCCACATCGACACGACGCTCGCGCTCGGAACCATGGCGACGGCCATCGCCGTCGACCGCCGTGGCAGGATCCGCGTGCTCGATCCCAACCGGCTGCTCGCGCAAATCCCCACGCGCGGGCGCGAGCTCTTCGCCCCTGCGTTCGCCCTTCCCGACATTGCGGGCAAACCGGTGCGGCTCCAGGATTACCGCGGCAAGGTCACACTAGTGAACTTCTGGGCGTCGTGGTGCGAGCCCTGCCGCGCCGAGTTCCCGCACATGGCCGAGCTGTACCGGGCGCTCAAACGCGAGGACTTCGATATCGCCGCCATCTCGGACGACGTGAGCGACACGAAGATGCGGGCGTTCCTGAGCGAATTTCACCCGCCATTCCCAATCCTCGTCGGGCGCGGCAACATGAAAGCCGTCTATCATTATCGGGGTCTGCCGTACTCCGTCCTGCTCGACAAGCAGGGACGCATCATCGAGCGCATCTTTGGGTTCGGCGGCGAGGCCGAGTTTCAACACCTGCGCGAGATCATTAAAAGGGAAATCGATGCTGACACTGCTGCTCGTCGTTAGCCTGCAGGCCCCCCCGCCGGCGCCGGGCGATTGGCCCTCCTACGGTCGCGATCCCGGCGGCGCGCGCTTCTCACCGCTCACCCAAATCACGCGCGCCAATGTCGCCGGGCTGCAGGTCGCGTGGACATATCACACCGGCATGCCGGACTTGACCGGCATGGGCCACCGGCCGCCGGCACTCGAGGTAACGCCGATCGTCGTCGACGGCACCATGTACGTCAGCACTCCGACCGGCATCGTCGCGGCGCTCGATCCCGCCACCGGCACGGAACGCTGGCGCTTCGACGCCGGCGTGAACCCCCACCGCGGCTACGGCGACTTCGTGAGCCGCGGGGTGAGTTTCTGGCGCGACGGCCGAGCTGCAGCCGGGAGCGCCTGCGCGCGCCGGATCTTTGTGGCCACCATCGATGCGCGACTGATCGCGCTCGACGCGAGCTCGGGCAAGGTGTGCGCGGGCTTCGGATCGAATGGCGCAGTCGACCTGCGGGCTGGTTTGCGTATTGCGCCGTTCGAGTTCCAGGCGTACGAGGAAACCTCGCCGCCGGCCGTCATCAACGATCTCATCATTGTGGGCTCAGGGGTGGCCGACAACGCGAATCTCGCGCCCGCAAGCGGCGAAGTTCGCGCCTTTGACGCACGGACCGGCGCGCTCAAATGGACGTTCGATCCGATCCCACAGGACTCGACCGACCCCGCGTACAAGACCTGGCAGGGCGGCAGCGCAAAGCGCACCGGTGCCGCGAATGTCTGGTCGGTGATCGCCGTGGACCCAGAGCGCGATCTGGTCTTCCTGCCAACCACCAGCCCGGCCCCGGACTACTTCGGCGGCTTGCGACTCGGCGACAATCGCTACGCCAACTCGATTGTGGTGCTGCGCGCGTCCACCGGAAAGGTCGTCTGGCACTTCCAGACGGTGCACCACGACATCTGGGACTTCGACAATGCGTCGCCGCCCGCGCTGGTTACGGTGACACGCAACGGCACCAGCATCCCGGCCGTCATCCAGACAGGCAAATCGGGCATGTTGTTCGTCTTCGATCGGACCACCGGAACACCGATCTTTCCGGTCGAGGAACGGCCGGTCCCCCCCAGCAGCGTGCCGGGAGAGGTCGCCTCGCCGACCCAGCCGTTTACGGCAACCATCCCCCCGCTTGTGCCGCTGCAGTTTTCCGCGGCCGACGCCTGGGGTCCGACGCCGGAAGCCAAGGCTGCCTGTCACGAGATCCTCGCGGCGCTCCGCAATGACGGCCCCTTTACGCCCCCCAGCCTGCAGGGGACGCTCCAACAGCCCGGCAACATCGGCGGCGCGCATTGGGGCGGCGTGGCTATAGATGAAAGGCGGGGAGTCGTCGTGGTGCCGGTGAACCGCGTTCCGGCCATGGTCCAGCTCATCCCGGCCGACGGGTTCAATGGCGACAGCCTGTTTCGCGAGGATGCGGCCCGCGGCATCAACAACTTCGAGTACACGCGCATGAGGGGGACGCCCTACGTCATGCGCCGCCGCATCATCCTCGGTCCGGCGGGCGTCCCCTGCACGCCCCCGCCGTTCGGGTCCCTCGTCGCCGTGAACCTGGGGACGGGCGCGATTCAGTGGAACGTGCCGCTCGGGACTTTTGGCGGCATACCCGGCTCGGTGCAACTCGGCGGCCCGATCGTGACGGCCGGCGGCCTGGTGTTCATCGGTGCCTCGCTCGATCGCTCCTTCCACGCGCTCGATATCGAGACCGGGCGCGAGTTGTGGACGGCTGCGCTTCCCGCCGGCGCGCGCGCGACGCCCATGACCTATGAGGCGGGGGGACGGCAGTTCGTCGTCATCGCGGCGGGTGGCAGCGACGTCTGGGGCAGCGGCGACGCCATCATCGCGTTTGCACTTCCGAGATGAGGTCCCTAACCTAGAGCGTGTCTTCACCGCTCCCTGCGCCCGGCTCCCCGCTCCCCATAATCATCGATACCGATCCGGGCATCGATGATTGCCTGGCCATTCTCCTGGCCCTGAATTCACCCGAACTGGACGTCCGCGGCATTTCGATTTCCTACGGCAACACCGTCGTCGAGAACGCCTACCGCAACGCTGTCGAAATCCTCCGCAAGGCGAAACACCCCGCGCGCGTGACGCTCGGCATCGGTGCACGCCGGCCGCTCAAGCGACAGCTCCAGGTGGCCGACGATACGCACGGGCCCTCAGGTCTGGGCTACGCCGACGTACCGCCCGCGGGGGTCATTCTCGACTACGTGCGCCCGCTCGAGCGGCTGCTCGAGGCCCAAGCCGAGCCGGTCACGCTCGTGACGCTTGGCCCGGTCACGAGCCTCGCGCTCGTGTTACGCGCGAACCCCGCCCTGGTCCGCGAGAAGGTGGCGCGCCACGTCGCGATGATCGGCAACATCGAGGCGCCAGGAAATACGACGCGCTTCTCCGAGTTCAACGCCTGGTGCGATCCCGAAGCGCTCGCGACCGTGCTCGCCGCGGAGATCCCGACCGAGATGATTGGGCTCGACGTGACGCGGAAAGTCGTGATCAAGGGCAACGAAGTCGAGCGCCTCGCGCACCAGTCGCCCTGGCTGTACGATGCGCTCAGGTTTTACGTCGAGTTCCACAAGAAAGAGGAGGGCCTCGACGGCGCCGTGATCAACGACGTCCTCGCCATCGCCTACCTGATCCAGCCCGACGTGCTGACGTTCAGCGACCTGCGCCTGAGCGTCGGTCTCGACGAGGGGAACACCCGCGGCCGCACCAAGCTCGACGCCAAAGGCTCGTTCACGCGCGTCGCGATGGAAGTCCACACGCCGCCGGTGCGGCGCCTGCTGTTCGAGCGCGTGCTCCCCACCGGCGCGTTGGCCGAAGAGGCGATGGCGTGACGATCCCGCGCAAAGTTGCCGTCATCGGCGCCGGCGACATCGGCGTCGGCTGGGCGGCGTTGTGCGCGTCAGCCGGGTGGCCCGTCGCGATCTTCGACTTAAACCCCGGGACGATGGAGCGCGCGTCGATCGAGGTCGAGCGGCGCACGCGGGCGCTCGTGGCGCTCGATCGGGCCCCCGAAAGCATCGTCGAGCGTGGCCTCACGGAGCTCGTGCGCGCGCAGTTTCTCTCCGAAGCAATACAGGATGCCGACTGGATCATCGAGGCGATTCACGAGGACGTGGCGGCGAAGCAGAAGCTCCTCGTCGCTATTGAACAGCACGCCGGAGATGACGCGTTGATCAGCTCGTCATCGAGCGGTCTATCCCCGACGGAGATCTTTGGCAGAATGCGTCGCCTCGATCGCTGCCTCGTCACCCACCCGCTCAACCCGCCGGAGTTGATTCCGCTCGTCGAGGTGGTGCCGGAGGGCCGGACGTCGGCCGCCAGCATGAGCCGCGCGGTCGAGTATCTGCGGTCCCTGGGCCGCTTCCCGATCGTCCTCAAGAAGTCCATCCCGGGGTACGTCGTCGGGCGCGTTTCCGCGGCCGTGTGGCGGGAGTGCATCGACCTGGTCCTGCGCGGCGTGATCAGCGTGGACGAGCTCGACCGCGCGGTGTCACTTGGCCCGGCGATCGGATGGGCGGCCGCCGGCCCCCACCTCACCTACCACTTGGCGGCGGGGGAGGGCGGCATCCGCAGCTTCACGCAGCACCTGCTGGCGAGCTTTGAGGGCTGGTGGCAGCAACTGGCGCATTGGGCGCAGCTCGATCCCGAGCAGCAGCGGGCACTGACGCAGTCGATTGAGCGGGCGTACAAGGGCAAGATCGAGTTCCTGCGGGAGGCGCGAGACCGTCGTTTGAGCGCGATTCTCAAGGCCCTGGAGCAGGCGCGCGCACCATCAGGATCGGAATCCGGCTGACGTGTCGTAATGCTGTCGCGGTGGTGCCATGAACCACATCGCTGAGTAGCGAGTGCCCATGCGTCGCCATAGCGATCAAATCCACCTGTTCCCGCTCCGCCATCGCCGCGATTTCCTTGGCTGGATCACCCGCCGCCAAGACAGCGTCGACTTCGATCCCCGCCTGCCGCAGGTCCTGTGACATCCGCTCCAGATACGCCCGGTCTTCCTTCATTTCTTGTGACTCGCGCAGGTTGAGCTGCTCCATGTTCCGCGCCGCCCAGCCGTCGGCCACGTGGACGAGCACGACCTCGGCATGGAGGAGCTTCGCGAGGCCCGCGACGTGCTGCAGAATCGCGATATCGGAGGGGCCGTTCTCGAGCGGGACGAGGATGCGTTTGTACATCAGCCCGCCCAGCCCTTGAACATCTGGACGAGCAGCCACGTGTTCAGCGCCGCGATGAACACGGCAACGATATAGGCGAGGATCTTGAGCCACCTGGGATTCACGAACTCCCCCATCTTCAGCTTGTCTGAAGTAAACATCACGAGCGGGAAGACCGCGAACGAGAGCTGCAGGCTCAGGATCACCTGGCTGAGGATCAAGAGTTTGGCGGTGCCGTGCTCTCCCCAGAGAATAGCCGTCAGCGCCGCGGGCACAATCGCGATTAATCGGGTAATGAGGCGCCGCAGCCAGGGCCGGATCCGGATGTTCAAGAACCCTTCCATCACGATCTGTCCCGCCAACGTGCCCGTCAGCGTCGAATTCTGACCAGACGCGAGCAGCGCGAACGCGAACACCGCGCTGGCACCCGTCACACCGAGCAGCGGCGTCAGCAGGCGATAGGCATCCTGGATTTCGGCGACGCCCGTTTGACCCGCGCGGTGGAAGGTCGCCGCGGCGACGATGAGGATCGCGGCGTTGATGAACAGCGCGAACGAGAGGGCAACAGTCGAATCAAGAAAAGCGAACTTCACCGCTTCCCGCTTGCCGGCCGGCGTCTCGTCGTAGCTGCGCGTTTGGACGACCGAGGAGTGGAGATAGAGGTTGTGCGGCATCACGGTCGCGCCCAGGATGCCAATCGCGATGTACAGCTTGTCGGGATCCTGGATGATGGTCACACGCGGGAGAAACCCGGAAAGTACGGCGCCGGCATCGGGCTTGGAGATCAGGATCTCAAACAGGAAGCAGCCGGCGATCGTCGCAATGAGTACAACCACCAGGGCCTCGAGCAGCCGGAATCCCTTTTGCTGCATGTAGAGCACGATCAGCACGTCGAGCGATGTGATCGCGATGCCCCAGGCGAGCGGAATGCCGAACAACAGATTCAGCGCGATCGCCGAGCCGATGACCTCCGCGAGGTCGCAGGCGGCGATCGCGATCTCGCAGATGATCCAGAGGAAGAACGACACCGGCCGCGAGTAGTGATCGCGGCACGCCTGCGCCAGATCCCGCCCGCTCACGATCCCGAGCTTCGCCGCGAGACCCTGGAGCAGAATCGCCATCAGGTTGGAAAGGAGAATGACCGTCAGCAGCGTGTACCCGAAGCGCGCCCCGCCCGCGAGGTCGGTGGCCCAGTTGCCGGGGTCCATGTAGCCGACGGCGACGAGATATCCCGGACCCGCGAACGCCAGCGCCTTCTTCCACCATGCGCCGGACTTGACCGGGACGGTGCGATAGACCTCGGCCAGGCTCGGCGCGAACCGCGGCTGCCGCCAGCCCGTTTCGATCGTGCTATTCGCCATCGATCGGCCTGCAGAAGAGGAGCAACGCGAGCTCCTGACCCACCACGCGCGTCGTGCCGTCTGCCAGGCGCACGATGGTCGGCCCGTTGAACGGCTGCCGGTCGATCACGGTCAGCCGCACGCCGGGCGTCAGCCCCTGCTCGGCGAGATAGTGCAGCCGCGCGGGATGTTCGTCGCCCACTTCCTGCAGCACCAGCCCCTTGCCGACCGCGGCCTCGGCGAGCGTCACGAGCTCGGCTTCTTCGATTTCGAGGGCGGCGGTGGGAATCGGGGCGCCGTGCGGATCGTAGCGCGGCTCGCCCAGCGCGTCGGCCATGCGCTCGATCAGCTTCTCTGAGACGGCATGCTCCAATCGCTCGGCTTCAACGTGCACGTCCCCCCAGTCATAGCCGAGCTTGCCCGTGAGATAGGACTCGAGGATGCGATGGCGGCGGATCATTTGGAGTGCGGCGCGCCGTCCCTGCGGCGTCAGCTGCACGCCGCGGTACGGCACGTGCTCGATGAGTCCAGTTTCGGAGAGCCGTTTCATCATGCCGCTGACGGACGGCGGTGCGACGTCGAGCATTGCGGCGATGTCGCTGGTCGTCGCGAAACCACCCTGGCTCGTGAGATGAAAAACCGATTTGAGATAGTCTTCGACCGAGCGCGTGAGCGGCGGTTGGGGCGCACGAATCGCGGCGTTCATAGCCTCTCCGAGGTGACCACTGTCAACCAGACAGGGCATTAGGCTAGCCTAATCCTCAAATATTGTCAAGCGAAGATGTGGATTTTGTAAGACTAAGAAACGAGGCTAATTAACGGTGTGAGAATGCGCTCGCTCATCCCCCAGATAGTGTGATTACCCAGTCTATAAGCAGGCAATACCCGCGGGGGGATGCCAGGATGATCGACGGTGATCGACCCCGACACCCCCGGCGCTTGTAGCGCGCGGAAGGACACCCAGAAGGCGTCTTGGACTTCCGGGTTGATGACAATCGAAGGCCTGACTGTCAACGCGAATACAAATGGACGAACCACAACCGGTGGGAGAACGGGTGTGCGCGGGTAGAGGTCGTCCAGAACACCGAGGGGTGCGGCGGTCGACAGGTCCACGCCGATTTCCTCGTGTGTTTCGCGAATGGCCGTCGCACGGAGATCGGCGTCGGTGAGCTCGCGGCGTCCGCCGGGGAACGCAATCTGACCGGACCAGGTGTCGCCCGCGCGGATCGCGCGGTGGATGAACAGCGCTTCGATGCCCTCATCGCCGTCATGGAGGATCACGGCGACCGCGGCTGCAATCATCCCTTGCTCGAATGGAATCTCCGTCGGGCGAAAATCGTGCAGCTTGCGACGAGCGTCTTGCAGCGTAGCTACGCGGAGACCTCTTCCCCGCCATCGACGTTGATCACGTTGCCCGTGATCCAGTCGGCGCCGGGATTGGAGAGGGCCACGATCGCGCCGCCGAGGTCGGCAGGCGTCGTGAGCCGGTGGTGTGGATTCCGCTGCGATGCGATCTCGACGAGCTTCTCATTGCCGGGGATCTTGCGGAGCGCAGGCGTGTCGGTGACGCCGCCCCGCAGCGCGTTGACCGTGATCTCGTGGGGCGCGAGCTCGAGCGCCAGCTGTCGCGTATGAGACTCGAGCGCGGCTTTCGCCGCCGAAACGGCGCCGTAGGTCGCGAACACGCGCGTCGACCCGGACGAGGTCATCGAGAAGATCCGCCCGCCCCTCCCCATCAGCCCGTATTTCACGACGCCCTGGGCCCAGTAGACAAGTGAATGGGCCATCACGTCCAGCGTCATGTCGATGTTCATCTTCGTGAGCACGTCGTCCCCGATGTAGGGCTTCAGCGTGCCGAACGCCAGCGAATGCAGCAGCACGGCGACATTGAGCTTCTGCTTGGCCAGCTCGCCGAGCACCTCGTTGCGCTTCTCCTCATCGGCCGCGTTGATGTTGAAGAACTGCGTCTTGCGGCCCAGCTTCTCGAGGTCCCGGCGGATCTCCGCCACGTGCTCGAGGCCTGCCTTGCGGTCGAGGTGGACGCCGGCGATGTCGTAGCCCGCCTGGGCGAGCGCCCGCGACGCGCCTTCACCGAATCCGCTGGAGGCCCCCAGAATCAGCGCCCATTTCGGGCTTTTGGTTTGCGCGTGTGTGTTGTCTGGCATGGCGATATAATAGCGTCCGTCAGAAGAGAAGCCACGTGTGGATGGAATTGGCCTGATTGCAGGGCTTTTGGCTGCTTAGAAGTACAGTCCCAGGGCGACCAACACGCGAGTGGCGTTGTAATAGCCATGCCCCTTCTGTTTGGTAAACGCATCGTTCTGCTTAAAGGACAGGTAGCCGGCCGAAACGCTCGCCGTACCCCCAACGCTGACGCCTGGCGCGAGCATATACGCGGCGCCGAGCTCACCGTTGAGCCCGCCGTAAGTCGAGGTTTGCCGATAGTGAGTGCCGTTCACATCGAACGCCTGATCGGCCAATCCTCCCTCCAAGGCCAGTGTCTGAAAGGAGACAACGTTCGGATGCCGCGTCTGGTAAAAACGTTTCCCTAAACGTGCGTCAAGGTTGATGTATTGCTGATTGGCGCTGTTCGTCGTACCGACGTTGTCCGTGCTCGTCGCGGTGATCACATTCGCCGAGTTGGACAAATCGAGGAGCCATGCCGAATGACCGCTCGTGAACTTCAAGACCCCAAGACTGACCAGATTGGAGCTGCCCCCGAACTGCATTGCCCACTGACCGCCGTGAAAGGGAGAATCCTGCGCGGCCAGGCACAACGGAATCAATGAGAGTGCGAGAACGAGCTTGACTCGGGACACGGTGCCTTCCGGGTGGGAGATTTCGAAGGCTACCGGCGTGGCGCACCCGTATGCAACACGGGGCGCTCAAAACGTCATAGTGGTTACGGGCTGAAAATCACCTGCTGCGCCAGTACTACACCGGCCAAAACGCTCCCAATCGCGGCTCCCAGATGCAACCGCGTCGCCCAGCGTGCGCTCCGGTCGGCGGCAACCCGGACGAGCAGCGCGAGGGTGACCGAGACGCCGAGCATGCCGACAATTGTCCCCGCGCTGAACGCGGCGAAGTAGGCGAGCCGCGACATCGCATCGGGAACGGCCGCCACGAGCAACGCGGCAATCGCGCCACTTCCCGCGAGTCCGTGGGCAACGCCGAACCCGAGCGAGCGCCGTAGGTCAGCGATGGCGTGGGAATGGCCGTGGCTGGGATCCTCGGCGTGACTGTGAAGGTGGAAATGGGGAGCGGCGGTGGGGTGCGCGTGAGCGTGCATGTGCCAGCGCCCGCGTGCGTACCGCCAGATCACCAGCGTCCCAAGCAGGATGAGGAGCGCCGCCACGACCAGCTCGGCGAAAGGCCAGAGCCTGGCAGGCAGCTGCACGCCCAGCACGAGCACCAGCAGGGCCACGGCGCCGACGGTAACCGTATGGCCCAGGCCCCAAATCAGCCCCAGCCGGGCGGCGCTCCACAGGCGCCTCCCGCCGGGCCTTGTCGCCAGGGTGGAAACGGCCGCAAGATGGTCTGGCTCAAAGGCATGCCTGAGCCCTAGAAGTCCGCCGATGGCCAGAACGGCCATAATGGAAGGCGCCATGTCGAGGCCCAAATCTAACTACAACCTTTTGCCCTGCTTGCATATCCAATCCCGTGCATGCCCCGACAGGTGCTCGAGGACACTCTGACTGCTGACTCCATAGCGGCCGACACGGCACTCGCGGCGAGCGGTGATGCCAGTGCATTCGAGCGCTTGTACCGGACCCACGTTAGCCGGGTCCATACGCTGGTGCGCCGCATGCTCGACGCCGATGAAGCGGATGATGTCACGCAGGACGTCTTCATTCGAGCATGGCAGAAGCTGTCGACGTTTCGCGGCGAATCTGCCTTCGGGACGTGGCTGCACCGGCTGGCGGTGAACGTGGTCCTGGCCCGCCGCAAGAGCGTCGGGATCGAGCGGGGCCGATTCATCGCCGACGACCAGCCGCTCGACCACGCGTCGGGCAAGCCGGTGACGCCGGAGTTGTCGATGGATTTCGAGGACGCATTGGCGAGCCTCCCGGAAGGGGCCAGACAGGTGTTCGTGTTGCACGACGTGGAAGGCTATCGCCACGAAGAAATTGCGCGCATGCTCGGCGTGGTGCCGGGCACATCGAAATCGCAGCTGCACCATGCGCGGATGGCGCTGCGGAGGCACTTGGAAAGATGAAAAACGATCAGTGGACGAACCGGCTTTCAGAGTACATCGACGACGAGCTCGACAGCTCCGAGCGCGCGGTGCTCGAAGCACACCTCGCGACGTGCGGGCAGTGCTTCGCGACGCTCGCGGACTTGCGCGAAGTTGTCGCGCGGGCGAAGTCGCTCGAGGATCGTGAGCCGGCGAAAGATTTGTGGGTCGGGATCCGCTCGCGGATTACCGAGGGTAGCGAGCCCCGGCGCCATGCGCCGGGTGTAGCGAGCCGGCGCTTCACCTTCTCAGTCCCGCAGCTCATGGCGGCGAGTATCGCGCTGGTCCTGCTGTCCGGTGGCGGCGCGTGGCTTGCCCTACGCTCGTCGCAGTCGCCTGAGCAGCGTTTTGGCGAGACCACACCGCGGCCCCGCGTGGGGCAGCTGGTCACGTGGACCGGACATACTGACGCGGCGATCGCCGACCTGCAGACCGCGCTGACGCAGAATGAGAAGCGACTCGACACCGCCACCGTGCGGGTCGTGCGGGAAAACCTCGCGATCATCGATCGGGCGATTGCTGAGGCGCGCATCGCGCTTCAGAAGGACCCCGGCAACGCATACTTGAACCTGCACCTCGCCGATACGATGCGGCGCAAAGTGGACCTGCTGCGGCGTGTGAACGACATGGCCGCGGCTCGATCCTAGGAGGACTACGAACATGTTCGCAACGCTGGCCGCCGCGATGCTGGTCGCACTGGCACCGCAAAGACAATCCGATACGACCTTCGCCGTGCCGGCCGGCGCTAGCCTTTCGGTCAACAATTTCGGGGGCGGGATCACCGTGCACGGCTGGACCGAGAATCGCGTCAAAGTGCACGGCGAAACCGGCCGCCGCGGACGCGTCGAAGTCTCAATCGTCGGCAGCACCGTGGTCATCAAGACGGGCAGCCGAGAAGGCGCGCCGTCGGTGATCGATCTCGATATCACGGTCCCCCAGTCCATGGCCCTCAACCTCAGCGGCACATATGCCGACATCACGGTTGACGGTGTGCAGGGCGCGATCAGCGCCGAGACGGTCAACGGCGAGGTCGATGTGCGGGGCGGCAAGGGGATCGTCACGCTGCATTCGATTCAAGGCAGCGTGACACTTGCCGATGCCTCGGGCCGTATCGAGGTGAACTCCGTCAACGAAGATGTCGAGCTGAGCAACATCACCGGCGAAATCAAAGTCGAGACCACGAACGGTGAGGTCAGACTGACAGGCATCAAGTCATCGAGCGTCGATGCCGGCACGATCAACGGCGACGTGCTATACGAGGGCACGGTCACCGACGGCGGCTCCTACAGCCTGGGATCCCATAACGGCGACATCACCGTGTCCATCCCTGATGCCGCGAACGTGACGATCACCGCCGCGACCGCGAATGGCGACATCGATTCGAGCTTCCCGCTGCCGATGACCAACACGCCGGGCAAGCACCGCAAGACGTTCAAGATCGGCTCGGGCAGCGCCCGTATGGAGCTCGAGTCGTTCCAGGGCGATATCGAGCTGCGCCGGCCGCAGGAGCTGCGCGACCGGATGGAAGACCGCAAACGCAAGCACGATGAGCACGACAACGACTTCGACAACGACAACGACAACGATCACGACGCCGACTCTGATACCAGTTTCAGCTTCGATCTGAGTAGCGTGAGCGCATACGCCACCCGCTACGCCGCGGCGTACGCACCCAAATACGCCGCGCAGTATGCGGCGCAGTACGCACCGAGATACGCGCGGCAGTACGCGAAGCTGTACAGCAAGCACTACAAAGACTCGTTCCGTTTCAACACGCATTAACAGGGGAGCCGCTATGCGAACCGTCCTGCTCACGACCGCGCTGTGCGTCGGTGCCGTTGCCGCACTGACCGCCCAGGATTTCAACTGGCACGGCCGCCTCGCCGCGGGGAAGCGGCTGGAAGTGAAAGGTGTGAACGGCGACGTGCGCGCGGTGCTGGCGAGCGGGGCCGAGGCGGTGGTGAACGCGCGGAAGCACGCACGCCGTTCCGATCCCGATGACGTGAAGATCGAAGTCGTCGAATCGCCTGACGGCATCACGATCTGCGCCGTCTATCCTACGCCACCCCGCGCCCGCCGCGAAAACTCCTGCGAGCCGGGCGACCACTGGAATTCCAGCACCGACAACAACGACGTGACGGTCGATTTCGAGGTCCAGGTCCCGGCCGGCGTCGAGTTTAATGGCCAGACCGTGAATGGGGAGATGTCGGCCGAAGGACTGAAGGCCGATGTTCGGGCGAGCACCGTGAACGGCAGCGTCCGCGTGACGACGACGGGACTGGCCGAGGCATCGACCGTGAACGGCTCGGTGTACGCGCAGATGGGCCGGGTGGACTGGACCAACGAGCTCGAGTTCAGCACGGTGAACGGCGGGATCACGCTCATTCTTCCGAATGGCAAGCTCGACACCGACGTCCGGGCAAACACGGTGAACGGCGACATCGAGACCGACTGGCCGCTCATGGTTTCCGGCCGCTTCAGCCAGCGACGGCTGCACGGCACGATCGGCGCGGGCGGGCGCGCGCTGAGCCTGAGCACGGTGAACGGCGAAATCAGACTGAAGAAGGGCACGGAATAGCCACACCCCGCAGTCTTTAGATACCGAAACAACAGGACTGTCATCCCACCTTAGCCCCTCTTTCACGAGGGGCTTTTGGTGTTGCGGGACATTCTCGCCCGCACGACGCAGATCGAAGGCCTGCGCGAGCTGTTCGCCGCACTCGGCTACGAGGCAGTCTGGGAGCCGGTGCCGGTCGAGGCATGGCTTGGCGAGACCGAGGGAATCGCTCGTGCCGCCTTGATCGCACGCCATGGGGCGTTTCGAGTCTTTGCGCTCGAGGCTTCCGCTCCTGAGGCCGCCGCCCGCGCCGCGGCGCGCAGGCTCTCTGCCGGCGCCGAGCGCGGCCTGGCGTGCGCCCTCGGCGGCCAGCCGCTACGGCTCGTGTGCGGGGCCGGCCCGGTGGGACTCCGCATGGCGACGATCGCCGTCGCCAACCCGTCCGGCTCCGCCCTGGCGACGCTCGAACGACTCGCGCCGGCACGAACCGAGTCTGCCCTGGCGCTGTCGCTCAGAATCGGCGAAGTGCTGGCGAGCGAGGGCGTCACACCACGGTTCTTTCGCGCCTTTCGCGGCACGCTCGACCGGCTGACCGAACGGCTCCCCACGCCGCGCTCGCGTGTCGATCGCCACGCGCTCACGCTTACCGCACTCACGCGCGTCCTCTTCCTCTATTTCATCCAGTCCAAGGGCTGGCTCGACAGCGATCCCCGCTACGTCGCCCACCTGCTCGACCGGGCACTCGGCGCCCGCCGGCATTTCCACCGGTCATTTCTGCACGCGTTGTGTTTTGGCGCGCTGAATCGGCCGCCGGCAGCGCGAGGCGCCTCGGCCCGGGCGCTGGGCAAGATCCCGTTCCTCAACGGCGGCCTCTTCGAGGCGACGCCGCTCGAACGCCGCCACGGGCCCGCGGTCTGGGGCAACACCGACTGGCGTGCCGCCTTCGACGACCTGTTCGAGCGCTTTCATTTTTCCGTGCGGGAGCATGACGCCGGCGAGTTCATCGCGCCCGACATGCTGGGCCGCGTGTTCGAAGGCGTGATGGACCCTGACGAACGCCGGGCGAGCGGGAGCTATTACACGCCTGCCGCGCTCGTGCGGGAGATGGTTCGGGCGGGACTCGAAGCCGCGCTCACACATCGTCTCGGCCTTTCCGGGGCGGCCGCCGCGCGGTGGGTGCACGAAGGCATCGCGCCGCGCCCCGCACCCGACCTGCGCAACCTCACAATCCTCGATCCGTCGGCAGGATCGGGCGCCTTCCTCCTGGGCGCCCTCGATGAGCTCGTTGCACTGCGGCGGGCTGCGGGCGACGGCCCTGCGCTCGCGGTGAAGCGCGACATCCTCGCACACTCGCTCTTCGGGGTCGATCTCACGCCGACCGCCGTGCGCCTCACCGAATTGCGGCTGTGGCTCGCCCTCGTCGCCGACGAGGACCAGACCGACCCGGCCGACATCGCGCCTCTTCCCAACCTCGACGGACACGTGCTGCAGGGTGACGCGCTCCTCGACCCGTTGATGCTGGCCGCATCCCTCGGCGGTCGCGCGTTCCGCGGCGGCACGGCCGAGGTACGGCGGCTCGCCGAGGCGCGGCACCGGCATTTCCGGCTCGCGGGTCCCGAGAAGCGGGCGGCAGAACGGGAGTTGAGTCGAGCGGAGGCAGCGCTGGCGAGACAGCTGCTGGATGACGGCTGTTCCTCGATCGAAGCGGCGATCGACGAGCTGCTCAGCGTCGCACGCAATCGAGACCTCTTTGGGCGAACGCGGGGGATCGATCAGGACCAGCGGTCCCGGCTCGCGCGGCTGCGACAAGGCTTGCGCGATCTCCGAGCGGCGCGGCGCAAGCTGCGCCAGGAGGGCGCGGCACCGTTCTTCTCCTTCGAATCCCATTTCGCCGAAGTGAGCTTCGATCTGGTGACCGGCAATCCGCCGTGGGTGCGCGCCGAGCGCCTAGCGCCGCGCGTGCGGGAAACGCTCGCCGGCCGGTACTCCTGTTGGCGTCCCGCAGCCACGCGTGGCTTTGCGCATCTGCCCGATATTGCCGTGGCGTTCACCGAGCGTGCCTTGGAGCTCACGCGTCCGGGCGGCGTCGTCGCGCTGCTCGTGCCGGCAAAGCTGGCGACGAGCGGCTACGCCGAACCGCTCCGGCGTCGCCTCGCGCACGGATCGCGCATCGAGCGCGCCGCTCCGCTGCCGGAGCCGGTGGCGCGGGCGTTCGGCGCGGCTGTGTACCCGATGGCGCTGGTCGCCGTGCGAGCCGATCCCGGTGGGACCGAACGGGCCGCGACCACCCTCGGACCGAAGCCGCTCGCGCCTGCGGTCCCGCAACGCGAGCTCCAGAGTGATGGTCCATGGATCCTCATCCCTGGCGTGGAGCGAATCAGCCGGCGACTGCGGGCGCAGTTTCCGACCGTCGGCGATCGGTGGACGCCGCAACTGGGCGTGAAGACGGGCGCCGACGACCTCTTCGTGGTCGATCGGGAGTGTCCCGGCACACGACCCGCGATTCGCGGGCGGGACATCGCCGCCTGGCACTGCCAACCGCGGCGCCATCTGCTCTGGACTCACGGGACTGACGGCTTGCCGCTCGCACGTCTCACCGTCGAGCTCCGCGCGCAACTCTCTCATCACGAAGAGCGCCTACGTCGGCGGGCCGACTACCGCGCCGGACCCCCTTGGCAACTCTTCCGGACGGGCCTAGGCTGCGCCGCCCATCGTGTGGTGTGGCCCGACCTGAGCCGGCGACTGGCGGCTGCGGTGCCGGCACCGGAGCTGGTGCCGCTGAACACGGTCTATGGCATCGCGACGCGTGATAGAGCCGACGCCGCTGCGCTAGCCGCGCTGCTCAACTCTTGCTGGCTGACGGCGCTCGCGCGCCTCGTCGCAGATCCGGCGCGCGGTGGCTTCCGCCGCTTCAATGCGCGGGTGGTCCGCGGCCTCCCGATCCCCCCGAGGGACGCCGCCACCTGGGCGGAGCTCACGCGCCGCGGGGAGCGCTGCGAGCCGGCCGACGATCTCGTAGCCGACGCGTTTCAACTCGATGGCACCGACCGCCGCGCGCTGGCCCCGGATTCTTTCTGAGCAGCTCGTTCCGGTTGCGGAACCCCTCGCCGTCGCCCTCGCGCCGGAGAGGGCGAGCGAAGCGCCACCTCGGAGCGTCGTCGCCAGCGCGGCGCGGGCGCTGCTCGACGAGCCGGCGGTGGCGCAGGGCACGGCGACGTGGCCGGCCTGGCTGGCGCCGCACCAGGTCCCCGCCGCCGCGCGGCTGAGCGCGATCATCGCGCGGCATGGCGGCGCGCTGCTCGCGGATGAAGTGGGGTTGGGCAAATCGTACGTTGCGCTCGCAGTGGCTCTCGCTCGCGGCGAGCCCTTCGCGCTGGTGGTCCCCGCGGTGCTCGTGGCACAATGGCGTGATTTGTTGAACCGGTTCGGCCAGCATGATGTGCCAATCCTCACGCACGAATCATTAAGCGTGCGCGGTAACACATTGCCGCCCGTTCCCGCCCATCACCGCCTTGTTGTAATTGACGAAGCACATCGGTTTCGAAACCCCGACACAAATCGGTACCGTTCATTGGCCCGCCTCGTTGTGGGAAGTCGCGTGCTCCTCGTGACCGCCACGCCAATCCACAATTCCGCCGCCGACCTGCTGCACGTGCTCCGCCTCTTTCTTCGTGATCACGCGCTGGCAGCACTCGGCGTCCCCTCGCTCCGCAACGCGGCGCGGCGCGAGGCCGACCGGTCGCTCGCCCAGGCCGCGGTCGCGCGCGTCATAGTCGCGCGTTCGCGCGATCGGGTGCAGCGAGGGTATGACGCGGGTCCCGTCAGCATGGTATTCCCGCGCACCACGACGGAGGCAGTTCGCGCGGGCCCGGCGCCCGACGCACTACTGGTGGATCTGGCCGCGGGCGTGGGGTCATTGCGAGCGGGAGGCGGCGCGGCTCCCCTGCTCCGCTTGATGCTGCTGCGCCGTCTGGGGTCCAGCCTCGCGGCATTCCGCGCCGCGCTCGTGCGGCACGGAGCCTATTTGGATCTCGCTACCCGCGCCGCGGCTGAAGGGCGCGCCCTGACGCCGCGGGAGTTTCAGCGCTGCTTTCCCCGGGCCGCAGAGTCCGACATCCAGCTCGTGCTGTTTCCCTTGCTCCTGGACGGGAACGGGAAGCCGGCGCCACTCGTCGACGATGCCCGTGTCGTCGCAAAACTGCGCGAGCTCCTCGCACGCGCGCCCGCAGGCGACCCCAAGGTCGAGGCGTTGGAAACGCTGCTCGCAGCCCGGGCGGGGAAGACGATTGTGTTTACCGACGCTCAACCGACTGCGCGCTACCTGCTGCAGCGGCTCCGCCACCGTCGTGTCGCGGCCGTGTTCGGACATGTCGGTCGCTTCGCCTCCGGAGACGCGCACAGACAGGAAGTCCTACGCGCCTTTGCACCGTACGCGCAGGGCGGATCGCAGCCAAGCGCCGCGCTCGAGACAGACATCTTGATCGCCACAGACCTTTTGAGCGAGGGGCTCAACCTCCAGGATGCCGAGCGGGTCGTTCACTACGATCTGCCCTGGAGTCCCGCGCGTCTCGCTCAGCGCGTCGGCCGCATCGACCGGCTTGGCTCGGCGCATGGGTCGATTACGACGGTCACATTCCTGCCGTCGGCACCTCTGGCCCGCGCGCTCGCGATCGAGGAGCGGCTCGCGAAAAAAATCGGAGACCAGCACATCGCTGGCTCCAACGGCCGTCTCGACTGGTGCGATCAACTCGCCGCGCTCGCCGCGTCACCATGCACGGCGCCCCCCGGCGCCTGCGCCGCGGTCACGGGAGTTCAGGCCGCCACCGTTCTTGTGGTGCGCATCGCGCAATTGGTGGAGGCCATCGTTGTCGAAGCAGGAACGGCGCGCACGAACCCGGCAGCCGCTACCCGAATCCTTGCGAGCGTCGGCGGAGTGGAGCCCACGAGTGTCGATCGCTCGCAGCTGCAGCAGGCACTCGAAACGGCTGCGCCGTTGATCCGGTCCCGCCTCGCGGCCGTGCAAGACGCGCGCTGGCGCGCGAGCGACCGCGATCGCTTCGCGAGACGGCTCATCCCCTGGGTCTTGTCGGCAGCGCGCCGCGCGGCGCGGCGGGGGGATGGGGAGCAGCTCACCGCGCTCGATGCCCTGGTCTCACGTCTGGCTTCGGGAATGACGGCGGGAGAAGAACTATTACTCGAGGATTTGCTGTCGCGGCCGCAGGCGTTGCTGGTGCACGACCTGCTGGCGTGGCATCACTCGCTGCCACCTGTTGGCGTGGGAGACGCACCCGGCAACGTTGAGCTTGTGGCTGCGCTGATGGTCTGCCGCGGGGTAGATTCATGACGTGACCCTCGGCACCTTCCTCTTCGATCTCGACGGCACGATCATCGATTCGATCGAGTTGATCCTGCGCTCCTACCGCCACACCATGGCGCAACACCGCGGCAACGAACCGATGCCACCCGACGACATGTGGATCCAGGGGCTCGGCACGCCGCTCTGGGCGCAATTCGGGCAGATCACCGCCGATAAAGACGAGATTGAAGCGATGGTGCAGACCTACCGCACTTACAACCTCACGCACCACGATGCTTTGGTAACACCGTATGAGGGAGTCGTCGCAGAAATACGGCGTCTAAAAAAACATCGTAAACGACTCGGTGTGGTCACCAGCAAACTCCATGACGGTGCGATGCGCGGGCTGCGCGTCTCGGAGCTCGACGACGCGTTCGACGTCGTCATCGGGTGCGACGACGTGACGCATCCCAAGCCACGCCCCGAGCCTGTCCTCAAAGCCCTCGAAAAGCTCGGCGTGGCCGCCACAGAAACGGTGTTCGTCGGCGATTCGCGGCACGACATGGAATCGGGTCGCGCAGCCGGCGTCAAGACGGCCGCGGTGCTGTGGGGGCCGTTCGACCGCGCCGACCTCGAGGATCTGGCACCCGACTACTGGCTGGAGAAACCCCAGGACTTACGCGAGCTTTACGAACCATGAGCCCAAAATTCGTCCCCTTCGATCTCGAACGCTGGCAGAGCACCTGGGAAAACCGGGTGCGGTTCAATCTCTCTGAGTCCGGCGTCCATCCGCTTTCAATCCAGGAGCTGCTCGGGCTGGCGGCAGCCTCCGCCGTGCCGCTGCTCGAGGTGCGACTCGGCTACGCGCAGTCGAACGGCACCGATCTGCTGCGGGAGCGCATTGCCGCGCTCTACCCCGGCGCGGCGCCCGACCAGGTCCTCGTCACGACGGGCAGCTCCGAGGCGAACTTCGTCACCTGCTGGCGGTTGCTGGAGCCCGGCGACAAGGTCGCCGTGATGATGCCGAACTACCTGCAGACCTGGGGACTGGCGCAGAACTTCGGCGCCCAGGCGAAGGCGTTTCAGCTCCACGAAAAAGAAGGGTGGGAGCCCTTCGCCGAAGAGATTCGCACCGCGATCGCTCCGGGCACGAAGCTCGTCGTGGTGACGAATCCGCATAACCCGACCGGCCACGTCCTCGGCGATGCCGCCCGCAAGATGATCCTCGACCGCGCGGCGGAAGTCGGCGCTTGGATCCTGGCGGACGAGGTCTACCAGGGCGCGGAGCGCGACGGCAAGACGACGCAGTCCTTCTGGGGCTCGGGATACGAGAAACTGATCATCGTGAACGGCCTGTCGAAGGCGTACGGCCTGCCCGGCCTCCGCATCGGCTGGATCGTCTCGACGCCCGCGTTCGGCCAGGAGGCATGGGCCCGGCACGATTACACGACGATCGGCCCATCGGGCGCCTCGGATCACCTCGCCGCCGTCGCCCTCGACCCGCACGTGCGCGAGAAGATCATCGACCGCACCCGCCGCATCCTGCACGCAAACTTTCCCGTGATGGAAACGTGGCTGAAGTCGTTCGGCGACACCTTCAGCTGGCACACGCCGAACGCCGGCGCGATCTGCTGGGCCCGCTACCGCGGCGCGCTCCCTGCGCTGGAGGTCGTCGAGAAGCTGCGCGCCCAGCACAGCGTGCTGCTGTGCCCCGGCGATCACTTCGGCATGCCGGGGTTCCTGCGGTTTGGTTACGGCGGCGAGCTGCAGCACTTCCAGGAAGCGCTCGCCGAAACGGAGCGGGGGCTGCGTCGGCTCTTTACGGACTAGGCACGCGTGACGACGACCTCGGTAATTCGCGCACCGCACGACGGCAGTGAAGTCGGCGTCGTGTCGTTGGCGGGGCCCGAAGACGTTCGTGCTGCCCTCGACGCCAACGTGCGCGCCTCGCGCGCTTGCCGGGAGCTCCCGGCCCACGCCCGCGCCGCGGCGCTGCGGAAGATCGCGGACGGCCTCCAAGCCTCTCGTGCCGACTTCGCCCGCACCCTGGCCCTCGAGGCCGGCAAGCCGATCGCGCAGGCTAGGACCGAGATCGATCGCGCCATCTTCGTGTTCACCGACGGCGCCGAAGAAGCCACGCGCATCCAGGGAGAGGTGCTCCCGGCCGATGCGGTTGCTTCAGGAACGGGGCGCATCGCAATCACGGGCCGCTTCCCGCTGTCACCGATCGCCGCCATTACGCCGTTCAACTTTCCGGTGCTGCTCGCGGCCCACAAAATCGCCCCGGCGATGGCCTGCGGCGCCACGATCACGCTCAAGCCGCCGCCCCAGGATCCCCTGACGACGCTCCGGCTCGCCGAGCTGGTCAGGGCGTCCGGGTACCCGGACGGCGCCGTCAACATCGTCCCCTGCCATGTCGAAGTCGCCCAGATCCTCATCGAGGATCCGCGCGTCCGTCTCATCACATTCACCGGCAGCGCCAAGGCCGGCTGGGCCATCCGCGCCAAGGCCGGCACGAAACGCGTCGCGCTCGAGCTAGGCGGGAACGCGGCGGTCATCGTCGAGCCGGACGCCGACCTCGCGTGGACCGCGGCGCGTTGCGCGTTCGGCGGCTTCACGTACGCCGGCCAGTCGTGCATCTCGACGCAGCGCATCTACGTCCACGAGTCTGTTTTTGCGTCGTTCCTCGACGCCCTTGTTCAACGGGTCAAGCAGCTGAAGGTCGGGGATGTGCTCGACGATCAGACTGACGTCGGCCCGATGATCTCTGCCGACGCGGCGGAGCGGGTAGAGCGCTGGATCGCGGAGGCCGTGGGGGCCGGCGCCAAAGTGGAATTGGGAGGCAAACGCAGCGGCGTGTTCTTGCAGCCGACCGTCCTAACCCATACCACCGCCGAGATGAAGGTGAACTGCGAAGAAGTCTTCGCCCCGCTGGTCACCGTGACGCCGTACAAGAAGCTCGACGACGCGATCGCATGGGCGAACGCCTCGCCCTACGGTCTCCAGGCGGGCGTCTTCACAACAAACCTGCAGACGATGTTCCGGCTGCACGCCGAGCTGGATGTGGGCGCGGTCAACGGGAACGACATTCCGGGATTCCGCGTGGATCGGCTGCCCTACGGCGGCGCCAAGGCTTCAGGCCTCGGGCGCGAAGGCGTGCGGTACGCAATTGAAGAGATGACCGAGCGCCGGGTACTGATCCTCAAGCTCGATTAGACGACCGCCCGCAGCAGCAGGTAGCTGAGCCCGCCGATCCCCGCGGCCGCCGGAATCGTTGCAACCCACGCCCACACGATTCTTCCCGCCACACCCCAGCGCACCGCGGAGAAACGCTGCACGGCGCCGACGCCCGTGATCGCCCCTGTGATCGTGTGGGTCGTGCTCACCGGGATCCCGAAATGCGACGACACGAACAGTGTGATCGCACCGGCCGTCTCGGCGCAGAAGCCGCCGAACGGCGTGAGCTTGGTGATGCGCTGTCCCATCGTCTTCACGATGCGCCAGCCGCCTGCCATCGTCCCGAGCCCGATCGCCGCGTGCGCAGACAAGATGACCCAGACCGGAATCTTGTTGGCATCGGTGAGGTGGAATGCCTGAATCGGGAAATTCACGAACAGCGCCTGGCTCGACACCAGGAGGGCGACGATGATGCCCATCGTCTTCTGCGCGTCGTTCGTTCCGTGCCCCAGCGAATACGCAGCAGCCGACACGAGCTGCAGCACCCGGAACGTCTTATCGACTCTGCGTGGCAGCGATCGGCGGAGGGTCCAGGAGAGTGCCACGGTGAGCAGCAGCGCGAGCATGAATCCCATCACCGGCGCCACCACGATGAAGATGAGCGTCTTGGTCCAGCCGCTGGCGATGATCGCCGAGAATCCCGCTTTCGCGACCGCGGCCCCCGCGTACCCTCCGATCAGCGCGTGCGACGAGGAGGTTGGCAGGCCGAGCCACCACGTGACGAGATCCCAGGCGATCGCCCCGATCAGGCCGCCGAGCACCACCGTGGAATCGACAACGTTGAGGTCGATGAGTCCTTTGCCGACGGTTTTCGCAATCGCGGTGCCGAAGACGAATGCGGCTACGAAATTCCAGAATGCGGCCCACACTACCGCGGCGCTGGGCGAGAGCACGCGCGTGGACACGACGGTGGCAATGGAGTTGGCCGCGTCGTGAAAGCCGTTGATGAAGTCGAAGATCAGGGCGACGAACAGAATCGCCAGCACGAACCAGACGGAGGCGCCCATCAGGCGTGCTTGATCGTGATGGACTCGACCACGTTCGCGACGTCCTCCGCCTGGTCGAGCGTGCCCTCCAGATTGTCGTAGATCTCTTTCCACTTGATCAGCTCGATCGCGTCGCGTTCCTTCTCAAAGAGCTGGCCGAGCGCTTCGTGATAAATCGCGTCGCCTTCCTCCTCGAGCTGTTTGGCTTCGACGCAGTACTTCATGACGTCATCACCCTTCTTGAGCCGGCTGACCGCCTCCAACAGCACTGCCATCATCCGCTGCAGCACTTCGACGATTCGCAACACACCCTGCGGCGCCGCGCCGAGGCGGAAGATTTGCGCCCGGCGTGCCGTGCCGTCCATCGCGTCCATCACGTCGTCGAGATCCGAGGCGAGCTGGTGAATATCCTCGCGGTCGAGGGGGGTGATGAATGTGCGGTCGAGGCGGTTGACGACCTCGTGCGTCACCTGATCGGCTTCGTGTTCCAGCCGCTTCAGCGCCTCGATGTGGGGCGTGCGGCGGTCGGCGGGAGCTTCGAACAGCTTCCGCAGGTACTCCGCGGCTTCCTTGTTGCGGTTGGCGACTTCAGTGAACAGGTCGAAAAACTCTTCTTCTCGCGGCAGGAGACGCACGGTATCCCCGGGGGCGGTGGACCGCAAAGATAGCGGCCCATTGGAAGGACAACTAGGTTATCAGCCTCATGACTGCCACCCCGGCTCAGCCGCAGCGGGTCGAGTTCGTCCGGGCGATCTCGCGCCTCGACGCCACTGCGCTCGTCGTCGGATCGATGATCGGGTCCGGCATCTTCATCGTGTCGGCCGACATCCTGCGGCAGGTCCATTCGCCGGGCGTGCTGCTGTTTGTGTGGATCCTGTCGGGAGTCGTGACACTGCTCGGCGCACTGTCGTATGGCGAGCTTGCGGCGATGTATCCAAAAGCGGGTGGGAACTACATTTATCTGCGCGAAGCGATCTCACCGCTCTTCGGCTACCTCTATGGTTGGACGCTGTTTGTCGTGATTCAAACCGGCACGATCGCCGCCGTGGCGGTCGCGTTAGCGCGCTTCACCTCGGTGCTGTGGCCAGGACTCTCGCCCGATGTTTTCCTGGGTACCACGATAAAATTCCCCGATCCGATAGGCCCGATTCAAGTCGGACTGTCGCCACAGCGTATCTTCGCCATCGCTTCCATCGTGCTCCTTACCTGGATCAACGTGCGCGGCGTCAGGACGGCGGCGTTCATCCAGACGACGCTGACGGCCGTCAAGACGGCGTCGCTTGCCGTGCTGATTCTGCTCGGGATCACAATCGGCCGAAACGCGGAGGCGATCGCCGCCAACTGGGGAGCGAACTTCTGGGCCGGCGGTGCTCTCACGCTGGGCATTTTACCGGTCGTGGGCGCGGCCATGGTCGGTTCATTGTTCTCGATGGATGCCTGGAATAACGTCGGCTTCGCGTCCGGCGAGCTCAAGAATCCGGAGAAGGACGTGCCGTTCGCGATGGGTGCAGGCGTCTTGATCGTGACGACGCTCTACGTCCTGGCGAACGTGTCCTACCTCGTCGTGCTGCCACAGGACGCGATCGCCCACGCCCCGCAGGACCGCGTCGGCACGGCGGCGCTGCAGGCGATGTTCGGCACGCCGGGCCTGTACATCATGGCGATCGCGATCATGATCTCGACGTTCGGCTGCAACAACGGCCTGATTCTGTCCGGCGCACGCGTGTACTACGCGATGGCGCGAGACAACCTGTTCTTCAAATCGGCCGCGAACCTGCATCCCACGTACAAGACGCCCGCGCTGGCCTTGATCGTCCAGGCCATTTGGACCTGCGTCCTCTGTCTCTCAGGCACGTACGGACAGCTGCTCAACTTCGTGATCTTCGCTGCGGTGGTCTTCTACACGGTCACGGCGATTGGAATCTTCCGGCTGCGGCAGAAACGACCCGACATCCCGCGCCCCGTCAAAGCCCCAGGCTATCCCTACCTGCCTGCCCTCTATGTCGTGCTGACCGGCCTCATCGCCGTCGATTTGCTCGTGCAGGACTCGACCCGCACCTACGCATTCCTGGGTCTGATCCTCGTGCTGCTGGGCGTGCCGGTGTACTTCGGCTGGAGGAAGCACGTAACGCCGGCCTAATGCCCTAGTTGCTGAGCACGATCTTCGGGTTATATTCGGGTTCGTATGGCTGTCAGCAAGACCCAGGCGCCCCCGCCAAAGCCGCCTCCAGAGGCCCCTCCCTGTCCCGAATGCGGCTCCAAAACCGCTCACCAGTCCGCGTGTGTCGTCTGCCTCCAATGCGGGTGGGCGCGTTGTGGCTGAACGATCGGTTGGGCTGGAATTGCCGTTAGGTCAAACCGCCAAACCGCCGAACCGGCTAGCCGCCCAGGTTTTAGACGAGCGCCTCCGCGGCACCCGGTTCGTTTCCCTTGCGGCCAAACGGGTCCTCAACCCGCCGGCGGCGACCGGCATGGAGTACTGGTCGCTCAATCCGTACGTCGGCTGCGAGTTCGGGTGCAGCTATTGCTACGCGCGCTACACCCATCGCTACGTCGTGGAGCGTGCCCACGATGCCGGCAAGCTCACCGATGCCGAGTTTGCGGATTACCGCGGGGCGCACGGGTGGGAGGCGTTCGAGAAGCGGATCTTCGTGAAGGAGCAGGTCGTCGGCGCGCTCGACGCCGATCTCAAGCGCGTGCCGCTCGGCCACACGATCGTGATCGGTACCGCGACCGATCCGTATCAGCCGGCCGAGCGCCGCTTCAAGATCACCCGCGCGGTGCTGCAGCGACTCGCGCGGTGTGAGGGGCTCTCGTTCGGCATCATCACCAAGAGTCCGTTGATCGCGCGGGACTGCGATCTCCTAGTGCGGCTGCAGGAACGCAACGAGCTCCAGGTCCACGTCTCGCTCATCACGGCCGACGCGCCGCTCGCGCGGAAGCTCGAAGCTCGCTCGCCGGTTCCGGCGGCGCGGCTGCGCGCGCTGCGTAAACTGGTGGACGCCGGCGTGAACGCCGGCCTGATTATCGCGCCGGTGCTTCCCGGCATCACCGACGACGTTGCGCACCTCGCTGAGCTGTTTGCAGCGGCTAAGGACGCCGGGGCGCGGTTCGTTCACGCGGGACCGCTCCGGCTTTACCCTGCGATCCGCGATCGCTTCCTGCCCGTGCTGGAAGAGCATTTCCCCGAGCTGCTGCCGAAGTACAAGCGAGCGTATGCGGGACACGGCTACGCGCCGCGCGACTACGCGAGGGCGCTGTCCAAGCGCATCGAGAAGTTGCGCCGCAAGCACGGGTTCAGGAGTCAGAGCGCGATGTTCGACCGCTACCGGCCGGCGAAGCTGCCGGTGCAGGGCGAGCTGCAGCTGCGGGGAAGTTTGCCCTAGTTGCGTGTCACCAGGTGGAAGACGCGCGTCTGCCCGCACACCGGCGTCGCCGCCTCGTGGATGTAGCCGCGCACGAACGCATAGCTGAGGCCCGTCGTATCGGCCTGATCCTCGAGTATTAAGCCCGCCGGTGCTCCAACGTAGCCTGGAAACCCTCCCGGCCAGAGCCGTACGCAACCCCCAATGTCCACCGACATCCTCACGATGCCCCCCGCATTGTGACGTGAGGAGTCGGGATTGGAGAGACGCACCGTGACGTCGCCAAATGTTCGGACAGGAGTATCGCCGGGGCCCGAACCGGGTGTGGGCGCGGAGACAGGCGCGGTTGCCCGCATCTCGAACGTTCGCGCGACAGGTGTGGCCAGGCCTGGTGCGGTGCTTACCGTATCCAGACCCAGGAACGGGACTGGGAAGACCTCGAACGCTGTGGGTGAGGGAAGGCAGACCGGATCACCACGTTCCACGAGAAAATAGGGCGCGAACGTGACGGCCGACTGATCCGCGCTGACCGCGGATTTGAAGACCCATTTGTGACAGGACGGAAACCCCATCACCTGGCGGACAGTGAACGGCTTGGCCGCAGTCACCTCCGCGGGCCATTCCATCCATTGTACGATGGCCGGCTGCACGTCGAGGCCGGAATCGCAAGCGGCGACTCCCGCGAGCATCGCGAGATAGTTGAAGGAGCGCATGCTCAATTTCGCGTCACAATGTGAAAGACTCTCGTCTCCCCGCATACCGGTACTGTGGCGTCGTGCGTGTACCCGGTAACGAACGCCCCGGACAGGCCGGATGTATCGGCCTGATCCTCGAGGACGAGTGCCGAGTTCGGATTGTAGAGACCGAGCGGCGAGATGCGGGCACATCCAAGCGAATCGACTTGCAGATACACGGTGCCGCCGCCGTTGCGCTGTGAGGGATTGGCGCCAGTGGGCCGCACGAGGACGTCGCCGAAGTGGCGCACTGGAATGCTCGCCGCCAACGCGAAGAAAACTTCTGCTCCGGCGCGCATTTCGTACGTGCGGGATGCTGGTGCCGCGAGGCCGGGTGCGATGCCGGCGGTGTCCATCGCCCCCACGAGGAGAGTGGCGTCGCGGAGACTCGCGCAGAAAATCTGATCGTTCCCGACCAGGTAATAGGGCTCGAACGTAACTGCCGATTGATCGGCGGACGCGCCGGCGCGAAACTGCGGGTCCTGCGCGCACACACCCCAAACGACCAACCGCGTCCGGAACGACTGACCGGCGTTGACCTCAGCCGGCCAATCCATCCACTGCACCGACACTGGATCGACTTTTCTGTCGGATCCGTCACACGCGAGCAACAGACCGAGCGACATCGCGGCGAACATTGCAGGGCGCATAAACCTCCTCGTCGAGCACGCCTTCCCAGATACCTACCCTAGGGAGTCGCTCTCGCGTCACCTTCCAACCACGTGCGCGCAACAGCCCGAATCGTCCCAGGTGCGTTCCCCTCGGCGCGGTTGTTCGCAAGGATGAACGCTTCGATTCGGCGCCGTTGCGCCTCGGTCACCAGCCGCACGAGATCATGGCGGAGATCGGGCAGCGGCTCCTGCACTCGATCATACGGCTGGAACTGCTTCACCGCATCGCCGTAGCGCCTGCCTGGCTTGAGCAGTGCCCGCGCCACGGTGAATGCCGCCGGGAAAGTCCAGCCCAGATCGATTTGTTCGCCAATCCCCGGCATCTCCGTCCACGAGTTGAAAACATGTGCAACACCGTGGCGCTTCAGCACCTCACCATGGACCCCCGTGAGCAGTTCGGGATTGCGCAGCTCGACGGCGTAACGAAAGTCCCGCGGCAACTCCTTGAAGAAGTCATCCAGCTGATCGGCCCACTGCAGTGGATCGGGCAGGTCCTTGCCGCGCATCGATTGAAATTCGAACACGAATGCGCCGGAATGATTCCGGAATACCCGGCCGTAGGGACCGAGTACGCTGTCCTTGAAGAGGGTGGCGTTCAGGAAATCGGGATTGCGCATCCCGGCGAGCCCGGGCTGTGGCGCATCCTGGCCGAGCCGCCTGGCAGTGATGCGATCCCAAACCTTGCTGACGCAGGGGAAACCGGGCGGCAGTGCCCGGGCATACGACTCAAGCTCCGCTTCCGAGGGCGGATCGTAGAACGCGCTGTCGATCCCGACGGTGCGAAACAGCGGATAGCGCGTGTACTCCTCGAGGCGGCTGGCCGGCTGCGGCCCACGATACCGGCGATGGTAGACGTCGCCGAACCAGCCGTCATAGGTCCAAGTGGACGTCCCAAACCGGATGTTCGGCGGGATCCCCTGTGCGAGCTCGACAACCTCGTGGTTTTGTGCCGGAAGTGCTTCAGGCCCAAAGAGATCCGCTTGAGTCATACCCAAAGTTTACTCTCCAAAACTTGGCTTGCGAGTGTAGACATCTTCGGGATATATTCGGGTCCCCTTGGGGCTTCTGTCAATGTCGCGATCGTCTACGAGCTCGCTCGCCGCCTGCGTCTGGATTCCCCTCTTCCCGCTCCGCTGTGAAGAGGCTCGTCAGGGTGGACTGGCCAACTATCCCACTGCGCTGCTCGCACCCGATACCACGCGAAAGCTGTGGCAGGTCTCTTCGCTCGCCCGCCACGCGGGTGTAAAGCCAGGGATGACCGTCAGCCAGGCGATCGGCCTCTGTTCGACGCTCCATCTCATCGAGCCCGATCCCGTCCATTATGACGACTGCTTCTCCCGCTTGCTTGCGGCGCTGAATGAAATCAGCCCGGTCATTGAGTCGGGAGAGTTGGGACTGGCATACGTTGGCTGTGATGGTTTGGAAGGAATTTTCGGCTCGCCTGGGAAAATCGTTGATGCGATACGTGGAATGATGGAACGATGGAATGTCCATCATTCCATCATTCCATCATTCCGTCTTGGTTTCGGTCTCGGCAAGTTCACCGCCTGGGTAGCAGCGAGCCGCGCCAAGCCAAGCGAAGCGGTGATTGTACCCGTAGGAGCCGAAAAGAATTTTCTCGCTTCGCAACCGATCTCCGTCCTGCCACTCGACTCCGACACGCATCGCCGGCTGCGTCTGCTCGGCCTTCGCACGCTCGGCGCACTCGCGGCGCTCCCGGAAGCTGCAGTCACGGCGCAGTTCGGTGCCCTGGGAAAACGACTGTGGCGGCTGGCGGCCGGCCGCATCGCCGAGCCGGTCGAAGGGCGGATCGCGCCGGAGCCGATCGTCGCCGCGCTCACGTTCTTCACACCGATCGGCGAGCGTGAGCTGCTGGTGCATTCGCTCGACCAGCTGATCGCCCGCGCGCTCAAGCATCCGCGTCGTATCGGCTGGCGCGTGCAGGCCGTCCGCTTGCGCGCCGGTCTGGAAGGCGGCGGCTCCTGGCTTGCGACGCATCTCCTCAAGGACCCGACGGCCGATGCCGGCCGCATCGGCGCGCCGCTGCAGACCCGGCTCGAGCAATCGCCGCCGACCGGCGCGGTCGAGCGTCTCATCCTCGAGTTCACCGCGTTCGCTCCCGGGACCACCGAGCTGCAGCTGTTCGCGCGCGATGCGCAAGCCGCCGCCCGCGCGGGACAGCAGCGCGCCCTGCAGAGCGCCGCGCGCGAAATCCGGATGCGCGTGCAGGGTGGACGCGCCAATCTCTATCACGTCATCGAGGTGCAGCCATGGTCGCGCCTGCCCGAACGCCGCTACGCACTGATCGACTACGAGCCGTAAACGAGCCGCAGCCGGTAACGGTGGAGTTCGATGAATCCGGTGTGATGACGATCGGACGGCCTGACGGCCGGAGGGTCGGCAAGGTCGAAGCCATTCTCGAATCGTGGCGCATCGACGACGAATGGTGGCGTCATATGATTGCACGCGCCTATCTGGAAGTGATCATGGAAGGTGGCAAGCGTCTGGTTCTTTTTCAGGATCTGACCACCGGCCAATGGTTCGTGCAGATGCCGTGATATACGCAGAGCTGCATTGTCATTCCGCTTATTCGTTCCTCGACGGAGCCTCGCCGCCCGACGAACTCCTCGCCGAAGCGCATCGCCTGGGCTATCCGGCGCTCGCGCTCACCGACAAGAACGGCATCTACGGCTCGCTCGCGTTCGCGCACGCTGCGCAGCCGCTCGGCCTGCAGGCAATCACCGGCGCCGAAGTCACGCTCTCGGACGGCGCTCATGTGGTGTTGCTTGTGGAGTCGGCGCACGGGTACTCAAACCTCTGCCGCCTGCTCACGGAAGCGCACCTCGGCGCCGAGCGTCTCGATCCCCGGCTGCCGCTCAGCTCGCTCGAGGCGCGCCAGGAAGGGCTGATCGTTCTCTCCGGCTCCCGTCGCGACGGTCTGCTCTCGAGAACGCTGGAGAACGAGGGGCTGAGTGCAGCGCGCAAACTCGCAGAGCGGTGCAAGACGGTATTCGGGCCCGACCGGTTCTTCGTCGAAATCCAAAGAAATCGAGTCCGTGGCGACATGGCGCTCAGTCGGGCATTGATCGACATCGCGACGGATCTGCAACTTGGTGTCTTGGCGTCTGGAAACGTTCAGTATCACGTCCGGAGCCTTCACCGCTTACACGACGTGATGGTCGCGATCCGCCATCGCACGACGCTCGACGGCTCGCACCGCGTGCGAAACCCGAACAGCGAGTTTTACTTGCGGCCACTGGAAGAAGTCGTGGCGCTGTTCGCTGACTGTCCCGATGCTGTCGCCACGACAGGGGCCATCGCAGAGCGCTGTAAGGCCTTCGACCTGACACGTGACCTGGGGTACACGTTTCCGGACTTCCGCGGGGCAGATCGAGCGCCCGCGCCGCAGGTCCTGGCCGAGCTGTGCCGTGCCAGGATGGAGGAGCGATACCCACCCGGCTCGGTCTATCATCCGCAGGCGGTGCGCAGGCTCGTGGAAGAATTGCGGCTCATCGAGCATCACCAGCTCAGCGGCTTCTTTCTCGTCTATCACGACCTGTTCGACCTGGCGCGCGACGTCGCCGCCGATGTCCGGCGCGGCTCGCGCCGCGCCTCGGGCAACCTGTTGCCGGGCCGGGGGCGCGGCTCCTCGGTCTCCTCGATCGTGTGCTATCTCCTCGGCCTGTCGCACATCGACCCGATCGCCAACAAGCTCTTCCTCGGCCGGTTCCTGAACGAGACCCTGGCGTCGGTTCCCGACATCGATCTCGATTTCCCGCGCGAAATCCGCGAGGAGTTGATCCGCCGCGTGTACACCCGCTACGGCGCCGACCACGCCGGCCTCGTGTGCACGTTCCCGACGTACCGGCTGCGATCCGCCGTGCGCGAAATCGGCAAAGCGCTCGACTTGCCGCTCGGCGAAATCGAATTGGTGGCGAAACTCTCGGACAGTCGGACGGACGGACTGTCGGACGAGATGGAGAAACTTCCTGGGTTTGCCGGGCGCAGGAATGCTCCCTTATGGAAAGAGTTGTGCGAGCTCGCGTCCCAAATCCGCGGCCTGCCGCGTCACGTGTCCCAGCATCCCGGCGGGATGATCCTCTCTTCCCGGCCGCTCGTGGAGATCGTCCCGCTCGAGCGCGCCGCGATGGAGGACCGCGTCGTCTGTCAGTGGGACAAGGACTCTTGCGACGACGCGCGCTTCATCAAGATCGACTTCCTCGCGCTTGGCATGCTGTCGCTCGTGGAAGAATGCGTCGAGCTGATCGCGCGCCGCACCGGGACGCCACCCGATCTCTCGCGCATCGACTTCGAGGACCCCGCCATTTACGACCGCATCTGCGCCGGTGACACGATCGGGCTGTTCCAGATCGAGAGCAGGGCGCAGATCCAGATGATCCGCCGCAGCCGGCCGCGCAATCTCGAGGACCTCGCCGTCGAAGTCGCGATCGTCCGCCCGGGGCCGATCGTCGGCGGCGCGGTCAATCCGTACGTGCGCCGGCGCGAGGAGCAGCGCCGCGCGCACGCCGCCGGCAAGCCGTACGAGCCGCCGGTCGATCACCCCTTGCTCCGCGACTGCCTCGCGGAAACGTTGGGAGTGATTCTGTATCAGGATCAGGTGCTGCAAGTCTGCCAGGCGCTGGCCGGATTTTCGTCGGGACAGGCGGAAGCGCTGCGCCGCGCGATGAGCCGCCGCCGCTCGCACGACCTCATGGCCGGTTTCTGGGAGGAGTTTCGCGCCGGCGCACTCGCCCGCGGCGTCCCCGAAGCCACGGCCGAGAAGGTGTTCGGTCAGGTGATCGCGTTCAGTGAGTTCGGGTTTCCCAAGTCGCACGCCGCGGCGTTCGGATTGCTCGCGTACCAGTCGGCGTGGCTCAGACACTATCACCCGGTCGAGTACTACGTCGCGCTCTTCAATAATCAGCCGATGGGCTTCTATTCGATCGACGCGCTGGGCCGCGATGCCATGCGCAACGACATCGACTTGCGGCTGCCCGATATCAATGTGAGCGACGTCTGGTGCACAGTTGAGGGAAAAGCAGTACGAATTGGGTTGGGCTTCGTGCGGCATTGGAGTGAGGAAACCGCAACGGCAACTGTCGTCGAGCGTGAGCAGAACGGCCCATTCAAAAGCGTGGGCGATTTCATCCGCCGCGCCCCGGCGACGCTCAAGCGCACCGCCATCGAAGCCCTCATGTGGGTCGGCGGCTGCGACGGATTCGGTCTCACGCGGCGCGAGCTGCTCTGGCAGGTCGGCCTCTGGCTGCCGCCCAAAGCCTCCCAATCGGGTGACGGCCGCGGCCGGCGCCAGCTCGAGCTCGCCCTGAATCATCCCCATGAACATCTGGCTTTCGGCGGCCTGGCCCCGCACGAGCGCCTGCTGGCCGAGTACGCCACGCTTGGGTTCTCGGCCAGCGGGCATCCGTTGTCGCTGGTACGAAACGCTTTACCACCTGACCTGACACTCAACCGGGACCTCGCAAATCTCAAAGCCGGCGTGAAATGCCAGGTGGCCGGCCTCGTTGTCGCGCGCCAACGTCCCGAGACGGCCAAAGGAATCGTCTTCATGTTGGTCGAAGACGAAACAGGGATGACCAATGTGATCGTGCGGCCCGATGTCTACGATCGCTACCGCGCCGCGGTACGCGGTGAGCCGTTCGTGCTGGTCAGCGGCAAATTGGCCAAAGACGATGGAACGGTGAACGTGCTTGCGGAGCGAGTGGAGGGCTTACAAATGCGTGGTGTGAAAACGTCCTCCACCAACCTCGACAACTTCCACCAACCTCCAATGCAGTTTCTCAGAGCCATGCGTCGCGTCGCACCAGATTCCAAGGATTGGGGATGAGTCTCGGCTTTCGCGTGAAATCCGGCTGGGCCGCAGCCGTGCTCATTGCAAGCTCCAGGCGGGCACCTGCGGTCATCGACAGCCGGGTGATCGAGCTGGCGGATCCGGACGTGGCGCACTCGCGCCAGCCCTTCCACGCCGGCCTCGGCACCGCGCAGACCGATGCCGCAAAGGTCACGCGGCTCGTGCGCGGCATCGAGCGGTACTCTCGCCGCACAGTCGCGGCGCTGCTGGACGAGTACCGTGCACTCCAGCGCGTGCGAACCGCTGCCGTCGTGGTCGCATCGCTGACGGATCCGGCCAGCATCGCGAATCAACACATGCGAGCGCATGCCTCCGAAGGAAAACTGTTTCGCGACGTTTTGGTCGACGCTCTCGAGGAGTGCGGTGTCAAAGTCCGCATCGTGCTCGAGCGTGAGGTATACAATCTCCTGGGGAAGGCGCTGCGCCGCCCACCGGCCCAGGCAAAGGCCCGGGTCAGCGCGCTTGGAGCGGGCGTGGCGCGCTGGCGCGCGGAGCAAAAGGTGGCCGCCGCCGGGGCATGGCTCGTCGGCTGATGGCGTTTTGGTTTCTCAATCGCCATCCTGTAGACATGCGAATCGCGTTGTGCTGTCTGCTCGTCGTCGCCTGCGGCGGGAAGCCGGGCCCGGAGAACACGACGCCCGCGGGTGCGGCGCCGCCGGCCGGTCCACCCATGCGGACGTTCGAGCGCACTCTCCACGCGCTCGACCTCAACGGCACGCGCCTCACCTATCGAGTCACGGGTGATAGCGGCGCTGCCCCGGTCGTCTTCATCCATGGCTCATTGGGGGACCTGAGGTCGTGGGGGGGCCAGGAAAACGTCTTTGCGCAGGTGTATCGCGTCCTCGTGTACAGCCGGCGCTACCATCCCCCCAATCCTCAGGTAAACGACGACCAGCCGTACTCGCCGAAGCTGCACTCCGAGGACCTCGCGGCTTTGCTCCTGACGCTCGACCTCGCGCCCGCGCATGTCGTGGGCTCGTCGTACGGCGCCTATACCGCGCTCCAACTCGCCCGCGACCATCCGCAGCTGGTGCGCTCGCTTGTGCTGGCGGAGCCGCCGATCGTCTCGCTGTTGACCGGCTCCGAAGAGGGAGATGCCGCGCGGCGCGCCTTCTACACGAATTCACTCGACCCCGCTCGCGCCGCATTCGCGCGCGGCGACTCGGTGACCGGGCTGCGCTACTTCTATGACGGGACCGCGGGGCGGGGTGCGTTCGATCGGCTGCCGCCAGCCACGCGCGCCGACATTCTGGCGCATGCGTTCGAGATGCGTCGCGAAATGCTGGCCGAGCGCGCGACCTACTACCCGCCGGTTTCCTGCGCCGAGCTGGGACGGATCACGACTCCCGTGCTGATCGTCAGAGGCGAGCGCAGCCCTCGCATGTTCCAGCTCATCAGCGACGAGCTCGCGCGCTGCCTGCAGAGCGACACCACAGTGGTCATCCCCGGCGCCGGGCATCCTCCACAAGCCGGGAATTTCAACTACTTCAACCAGGTGGTGGGCCGGTTTGTTATGACGCATTGATCGGCGGGGGTTGACGCCCCCGGGCCCCTGGAGCAGCGTAGTCGATACCGTGTTGCGCCGTCTCTGCTTCGCGATTGCCTTCGTCCTGTTTGTCCCCGCACTTGCAGCGCAGGGCCCCACCGACGCTTTCATCACCACCGCCCGGGCACACATCGTCGCGCGCCAATTCGACGCAGCTGACACCGCGCTCGACCGGGCACTCGGGGCAGCGGCGTACCTGATGGATACGGTGCACGTCTTTGTGTGGCGCGCGATTCTCGCGCACATACGCGGCAACGACAGTCTCGCCCGCGCGAATTTCCATGCTGCGCTGGCGATGTATTCAGCCCTGCGCGTCAACGGCCTGGATCAAGTCTCCCCCGGACTCTCCGATGTGTTCGAATCGGAAGCACGACGGTTCCGAGTCTACCCCGACAGTGAGCTGGATGAGCGCGCGGCGTGGCTTTCAGGCCCTAAACTCGCCTATCCGCCCGAGCTCCTGCGCCGGCGCGTGGCGGGGCATGCCCTCGTGCGCGCAGTCATCGACACGCTCGGCGAGGCCGAGGGGTTCGGTTTGATGGTGCTCGAGTCGCCGGATTCCGCGTTCGACGAACCGTTGCAGCAGATGATGCTCGCCGCGCAGTTCAAACCCGCGCGGCGCAAGGGTCTGGCCGTCCGCAGCCAGGTCACTGTCGGATTCGATCTGCACCCGCCCGCGCCGCAGAATCCCACGCAATTGATAACGACGGCCCGCGAGCAGGTGCACGCCCATCATGCCGACAGCGCATTGGCACTCACCGAACAGGCGTTGGACAGTCTCAACCAGCCCACCGCGGGCGAGCGCGTCTATGCCCTCCTCGTGCGGGGGACAGCGTTGCACCAGAAAGGACGCGACAGCCTCGCGGCGCTCGCGTTCGACGCCGGCATCACGGGCTACCGCGAGCTGACCGCCCGCGGTGTCGATCTCGCGCCCGTCGTGAGGCGCCTGGCCGACTCGATCCGCATCAGTCGCCGCAGCGCGACGCCTCCGGCCGCGAAGCCATCGCCATTCGGCAATCCCGCCGTGGTTGGTGTCGTGGACGAGCAACCCGTGCTGCTCTCGCATCCGCCGATTCGGTATGCCCCCGAAATGCAGGCGCTGCGTGTCGGCGGGACGGCAATCGTCGAAGCGACCCTCGACACGGCCGGCCGGGTTGTTCCTGCGACCGTCAAGGTCGTGCAGAGCCCGAATCCCGTGTTCGATGCGGAGACGAAACGGGTGGTGCTGGCGTCGGTCTATCGGCCCGCCCGAATCCACGGGCGCGCAACCGCCGTGACGATTCGTCAGCCGATTACGTTTGCCGCCTATTGAAGCCCTGCCGGAACCGAGATTGATTCGCTATCCTGGAGCATGACCAACCCGGCGATGGCCCCGCGGCCCCCCCGGCCTCTCCCTCCCCGCCCTTCCCCACCCGCCCGTAATCCGTTTTGGAAGGCGATGATATTGACCCTCATCGGCGTGACCATCGTTGCCGCCGTGCAGGCGACGAGCGGCAAGGACGCGCCCGCAGCCGGTTATGCGGCGGGCTACTTCGCCGCGCCGGCGATTCTCGGCGGATTGGCTGTGGGCATCTGGGCAAAGCTCGCGAAGTCTCGTTGGACCTGGTTTGCGTATATCTGGCGCTTCCTGGCACTCGGCGTCGGTGTCTTAGCTCTCGCGTCGATGGGAAACGCACTCGGTGGCAGCGTCGCGATGGCGAGAATCACCGATTTGGAGAAACAACACCTGGTTATCAGCGGCACCGAAGCACGGCACTCCGACTTCGGCTTCACCGTTCCGCTCCCCAGCGCCGACTTTGGGATCGATCCTGAGATGCAGAAGCGGGCGAATGCGGAGTTCGAGCACCGCGGCGTGACGTCGGTCAACTACGCCTGGGTCCTCAGCGCGCCCAAAGGTGGGGGAACCGTCATCGTGATGGTGACGAAAGGGGCGGGAAACAGTCAACACGCCCTCCAGGCGCTGGGGCGCGGAATGAATACCGGCTTCGCCAAGTCGGGCGGGCAGGTCCTGGAAGACACCCTGGAATGGTCGCCAAGCGCTCACGAGTACCGGTTCGCTCTGACGCAGCAGGGCACGTACGTGCGGGCCCGCTGTTTGTCTTCCATGACCACGGCAACACCTTCCTACATCCTGTGCGTCGAAACCGTGAGCGCTGATTCGAACGGGTTGGACGAAACGCGCGCCGGAATCAGGCTGGCATCGTGGAAGTAGCTACGCTCGCGGGCGGCTGCTTCTGGTGCCTCGAGGCCGTCTTCGAACAGCTCCGCGGCGTCACGAAAGTCGCGTCCGGCTATTCGGGCGGTCTCGTCCCCAATCCGAGCTACGAGGCCGTCTGCACCGGTACGACGGGCCACGCCGAGGTCGTGCAGGTGACGTTCGACCCGGACGAGCTTTCCTACCGCGACCTGCTTGGCGTCTTCTTCACGCTCCACGATCCGACCACCCTCGATCGCCAGGGCGGCGACGTCGGCACGCAGTATCGGTCGGCCATCTTCTATCATGACGACCAGCAGCGGCGGACCGCCGAAGAGGTTGTGCGCGAGCTCGAGGCCGAGCACGTGTTCGACGACCCGATCGTGACGAAGCTCGAGCCGCTGAAGGCTTTCTATCCCGCCGAGGAGTACCACCGGGAGTATTACAGAAGGAATCAGAACCAGCCGTACTGCCGCGCCGTCATTGCGCCCAAGGTCGCAAAGCTGCGGAGCAAGTACCTCGAAAAACTGAAAGCCTAGCCGGCCGCTTTACTCTTGCCGAGGTAGGTGCGGACGAGCGGCGCGGGGCGGCGCCGCAGCAGCGCGCCGCGCAGGATGTCGCGTTCCTCGGCCGGGACATCGACCAGGAACCGCTCCTTCCCTTCCCCTTCTTTCACGACGATCGGCACACCGTCGCGGTAGAGAACGCGGTTGGTGGTGATCGCAGGAACCGCGTCATCCGGCGTGAGAATCCCGACCAGGTTGAGCGGATCGGCGCCGCTCACGGCAGTCAGCTCGCCTTCGCCTTGTTCTTTGCGGGTACTGCGCAGCAGACCTATCGCTTCGGGTAGCGCGTACTGCTCCCCGGAGAATCCGCCGACAAACCGCCCGCCGCGGATCTCGCCCCGCGCTTCGAGCCGGCGATAGACGCGCAGGATGTCGCGCCACGGCGCAAGCAGGGTCTCGCGCTGCACCAGCCGCCGAAACACGACGCCGTAACGCCGGAGCAGCTGCCAGGCAATCGTTTCAGCAACCTGCGTTTCGTCTACAGGTGGCTTGCCGTGCGTCCGTGCCCAGCGGCCAGCGGTCTCGACCCCGAACGGTGCGATCCTGCCGCGGCGCCGATAGCCGCCGCCGAGCGGCCGGCGGCGATCCGACGGCACGAGCAAGGCGCGGAGTCCCGCGAAGCTGTCGGACGACACGAGGCCCCACGCCACCAGCTCGGCGAGTCCCTTTTCGACTTCGGTCCGCAGCAGCCCCGTCGCGTTGACGAGATCGCCGAAGAACAATGCGCCGCGCGAGTCGAACGCCGCGAGCAGCGCCTTGCCGGTAGATGAGAGCGGCAGCGTTGCCGGATCTGCTTCCGGGAGGGCGGCTCGCCAGATCTCTCCACGTTCACGCCGGAATAACGCAATCGGTGTCGAGCGCACCGGCCCACCCTTGCGATTTCGCATTCCGACTTCCGCATTTCGAACTGCCGTCAAACGTCCCCACGCGATCTCGCCCGAGAGACACAGGCCGTCCAGCCAGAGCGGGTCGTAGTCGGTGAGCCGCGCCGGCAACACCTCGGACTCCCACGCCCCGGCCGCCAGCTCGAAGCCGTCGAGCACGTCGAGGACAGCCGCCAGACCTTCCGGCCCCTCCGCCCGCGATCCCGTCGCAACACGCTGCCACTTGAAGAGGAACCGCAGGAAGTCGGCAGCGGCGACGGGCTCGATCTCTCTGCGCAGCCGGTCGAGTGTGTACCGATGGATCCGCGCCAGCAACCGCCGCTCGCACCACTCGAGTCCCTCGACGCCCGACGAGAAACGGCCGCGGAGCGCGAACCCTTCGTGTTCGAGCCCTGCCAGCGCGAAATCCACGTCGCCGGCCGGAAGGCCGAGCGCATCCGCGATGTCCGCGCCGGTGGTCGGGCCGACCACCTCGAGCCGCCCGCGCACCAGCTCGCGAATCGCGTCTTCAGGCGTCCAGGCTTTTGCCTGGTCGCGCTCCGGTGGGATGACCGCCGGCTCGTGCGGCGCGCCAGGAAATGCTGCCTGTACCATCGGCAACCGCTCAGTCGCCACCCATAAGCGGCCGTCTACTGTGGTCACGCGCCCGGCGGCGACGAGGCTGTCGTACTTGTCCTTCCAGGACGCAGTGGTTCCCGCTTCGACGCTCGGCACCGCGCCCATGATCAGCAGCGCATCATGGAGCTCGTCGCCGGTCTCCGGATCGGGCCAGGATTGTTCGCGCACGAGGTCGATGGCGGACTGATCGAGCTTGCCGAACTCGTCCGCGGTTTTCACGTCGAGCCCACGGCGCGTGATCACGGCCTGCGTCCGGCGCTCCTCGAGCGGAGCGTCGTCGAGGAATGCGTACGGCCGGGCGTTGAGAACTTCATGACACATCGGGGACGGCTCGGTCGTGTCGCGGGCGATCAGTGTGAACTCGCCTGCGTCCATGCCCTCCAACACGCGCTTCAGCCCGGGGAAGTCCATCGCCTCGAGCAGACAATCGGCAATCGTCTGGTTCACGAGCGGGTGGTCGGGGATCTCGCGATCACCAACCAGGTTCTCGGGGCACGCGAGCTGATCGGGGAAGACTGCCGCGACCAGGTCCTCGGCTTCCATGCGCTGCAGCGGGGTCGGCACTTTCCGGCCACCGCGGAAGCGCAGCACGGCGAGCGCGCGCGTCGCGTTCCAGCGCCAGCGCGTCCCGAACACCGGCGCGTCGAGCATCGCCTGCACGAGGAGATGCTCCGCGGTCGCGGGTTTCAAGTACTGGAATACATCCTCGAGCGGAAAGCTGTGTTGCGGACCAAGAGACAGGATGATCGCGTCCTCGGTTGCCGCCGCCTGGAGCTCGAAGTTGAAGCTGCGGCAGAACCGTTTGCGGAGCGCCAGTCCCCACGCGCGGTTGATCCGGCTCCCGAACGGCGCGTGCAGCACGAGCTGCATCCCGCCGGCTTCGTCGAAGAACCGCTCCAGCACGAGACATTTCTGCGTCGGAATCGTGCCGAGGATCTTCCGGGTCGCCGCGAAGTACTCGACGATGGTCCGGGCGCCGGCTTCGTTGAGGCCGATGGTCGTCACGAGCCACTGGATCGCGGCCGCCGGATCGTCCAGCCGGTCCGCGACATCCTGGCGCAGCCTGGAGACTTCTTCCGACAGCTCGATCGTACGCCCCGGCGCTTCCCCGAGCCAGAACGGCAACGTCGGCGGCTGACCCTTTGCGTCCGCCACGCGTACCTGCCCCGATTCGACTTTGACGATCAGGTAGGATGTGTTGCCAAGCTGAAAAATGTCGCCGGGCGCGCTCTCAATCGCGAAGTCCTCGTTCAGCGTTCCGACGAACGTTTCGGTCGGCTCCAGGATGACGCGGTAGTCGCCGAGATCGGGAATCGCGCCGCCCGAGGTGATCGCGGCGATCCGCGCGCCACGGCGTCCCGAGAGCTTGTGATTCACGCCGTCATAGTGGATGTGCGCGCTGCGCCGACCGCGGCGGGTCGTGAAGCCCTCGGCCAGCATTTGGACGACGGCGTCGAACTCGGCCCGCGAGAGATCGCGATAGGGATAGGCGGAACGCATCCGCTCGTAGAGGTCCGCCTCGTTCCACTCTTCGCCCGCGGCGGCTGCGACGATTTGCTGCGCGAGGATGTCGAGCGGCTTGTCGGGGATGATCAGGCGATCGAGCCGGCCTTCGCGCGTCGCCCGCAGCAGCGCCGCGCACTCGATCAGCTCATCGCGCGACAGCGAGAAGACCCTGCCCTTCGGAATGGCGCCGAGCCGGTGGCCAGCCCGGCCAACCCGCTGCAGTAGCGTGGCGATCGATCGCGTCGATCCCAGCTGGATGACGAGATCGACGCTGCCGATGTCGATCCCGAGCTCGAGCGACGCGGTGGCGACCAGCGCTTTCAGCTCGCCGCGCTTCAACCGCTCTTCGGCCTCGAAACGCTTTTCTCGCGACAGGCTGCCGTGGTGGCTCGTGACGTGATCGGCGCCAATCCGCTCCGAGAGCTGCATCGCCAGCCGCTCGGCAAGGCGCCGGGTGTTCACGAACACGAGCGTCGTGCGGTGCTGCGAAATCAGCTCGGCAATGCGGCTGTTGACTTCTTCCCATACTTCCGCCGACATCACCGCCTCGAGCGGTGACGACGGGATCTCGAGCTCGAGGTCGAGCTGGCGGATGTGGCCGGAGTCCACGATGGTCGGCTGCGGCTGGCCGGTCCCGACGAGGAATTGCGCGATCGCTTCGATCGGCCGCTGAGTGGCGGAAAGCCCGATGCGCTGCGCGCGCTTGCCGCTGAGCGCGTCGAGCCGGGCAAGCGACAGGGTCAGATGACTGCCGCGCTTGTCCCGGGCAACCGCGTGGATCTCGTCGACGATCACCGTCCGGACCGACCGCAGCATCTCGCGGGCGCGCTCGGAGGTGAGGATGAGGTAGAGCGATTCCGGGGTCGTGACGAGGATGTGAGGCGGATGCTTGAGCATCGCCTGCCGCTCCGACTGCGGCGTGTCGCCGGTGCGGACGAGCGTTCTTACCTCGACGTCGGGGAGCCCCTGCTCCGCCAGCGCAGCCCGGATTTCAGCCAGCGGCTCCGAAAGGTTCTTCTGAACGTCGTTCGAGAGCGCCTTCAGCGGGGAGACGTAGAGGACCTGGATCTCGTCGCGCAGCTCACCGTTCAGGCCCTGCCGCACCAGCCCGTCGATGGCCGAAAGAAATGCCGCGAACGTCTTGCCCGATCCGGTCGGCGCGGCAATGAGGACGTCGCCGCCCTGCTGAATGACCGGCCAGGCGCCGCGCTGTGGCTCCGTAGCCTCGGCAAACCGGTTCGAGAACCAGCGCGCAATGGCGGGGTGGAAGCGAGACAGCGGCATAGGACCCGAAATATACCCGAAACCTGGCTAGCCGAGAACCTCGGACAAAGTGGCGCCGCGCAGGGCGATGATCCGTTCGATCGTCTCGCCGATCTTGTTGTTCGGCGTGGACGCTCCCGCCGTAATGCCGATCGTCAGCCGTCCGTCGGGCAACCACCGTTCGCGCCGCGCTTCACTGGAATGCGTGCCGACCGGGCGATAGCGGATGCTGCCGTCCTCGACATCGATGCAGGCTGCGTCCTCGATGTGATAGGTCGTGACCGTCTCATGGCAGATCGCCGCGAGGTGGGTCGTATTGCTCGAGTTGTAGCCCCCGATCACGACCATCAGATCCAGCGGTTCGGCGATCAGCTTGAGCACGGCATCCTGCCGTTCCTGCGTCGCCGAACAGATCGTGTCGAACGTGCGGAAGTGCTCCGCCAGGGACTCTGCTCCCCAGCGCCGGGCCATACTCTTGCCGACTTCGGCGGCGATCGCGAGCGATTCGCCCGACAGCATCGTCGTCTGATTCGCGACGCCGACGCGCTGGAGATCGCGATCGGGATCGAAGCCCGGCGTCATCTTGCCCTTGAACTGCTCGAGAAACCCGTCCCTCGTCCCCCGTCCCTCGATGTACTCGCACACCGCGCGGGCCTCCGTCATGTCCCGCACGACGAGGTATGTCCCACCCGGGTATTTGTTGACCTGGCTCGACGTCGCCTTCGTCTCTTCGTGGTAGTTCTTGCCATGGATCAACGCGGTGAAGCCATCGCGCGCGTACACCTCCACCCGCTTCCAGACGTTGAGCACCGACCCGCACGTCGTATCCACCAGCACGCAGCCGATCGCACGCAGCCGCTCGAAGTCACGCACCGTGACGCCAAAGGCGGGGAGGATGACGACGTCCTCGGCCGTCACGGTGCCGAAGTCGAACTCGCAGTCTCCCCCTTCGGGCCGGTGCAAGAACGCGACGCCCATGGCGGCCAGCTTTTGATTGACGTGCGGGTTGTGGATGATCTCGCCGACGAGGAAGGTGCGCTTGTCCGGGAATTTGGTGCGGGTTTCATACGCGTACTCGACGGCGCGATCCACGCCGTAACAGAAGCCGAACTCGCCGGCAAGCCGGAACGTCAGCTCGCCCACCTCCAGCGCGTACCCCGATGCGCGGATGCGATCGACGACGCGGCTGTGGTAATCGGCCGTGAGCGCCCCTTCGATCGCTCCCTTGAGCCCGAATCCTTTGCGGAAGTAGGTCTGCTCCACGCCCTCAATCTAACCGGACGCCGCGCCCGCCGCGGATCGCGTCGAGCACCCGCTGCACCTGCCAGCCGTCGCGGAACGTTGCCGGTTCGCCTTGCGGGCTGGCCCCCGAGATCACCTGCACCATCTCGTGCAGCAACCGGACAAACGAGCGAGCCCACATGTTGTTGGTCTTCGTCTTCTCCCAGAGCTCGTCGGGGGCGGAGATGTCTTCGAGCGGCCCTCCCGACTTGCCGAGCTCAAGCTTCGTCTCGCCACTCAAGAGCAGCGTTCCGTCGCTTCCGGTCACCTGACCGAGATGGCCGGGCCCGTGGTGCGCCACGGTGCTCAATGTGATCGTGGCGACGGCACCGCTCGCGGTGCGCAGCACGCAGCTCGCGAAGTCGTCGGCCGTTACGGGACGCGTGGCCCCGGTTTCATCTCTGCGCTGTGTGACGAACGTTTCGGCCAGGCCGGCGACGTATGTGATTTCGCTTCCGGCCCAGAAGCGGCACAGGTCGATGAGATGCGAGCCGACGGCCCCCAGAATGCCGCCGCCGCGCGCGGCGTCGAACCACCAGTTCCACGGCGCGTCGAACGCCTGCGGCCGGCCGTCCCCGCGGAGGTAGGGCTTCAGCGACAATTCGATGTGGCGCAGCTCGCCGATAGCTTGAGAACGAATCAGCTCCCGCGCCCGGCGCCGGTTGGGCTCATAGCGCAATTCGTGGTCGACCCAGGCCAGCCTGTCGGGATGCTGTTCTGATGCTGTCACCATCTGCGACGCCTCAAACGCATCGATGGCCATCGGCTTTTCACACAGGACGTGCTTCCCGGCCTCGAGCGCCGCGATCGCAAAGCGCGCGTGCGAATCTGGCGTCGACGACACGACGACGAGATCCACGTCCGGCGAGCGGGCCAGCTCGACACCGTCGCCGAACACATGCGGCAGACTAAACTCGCGCGCTACGGCCTCGGCGTTGGCGCGGTGGCCGCTCGCGATCGCGGTGGCTTTGGCGCCTGGCACCAGCGCGAGGGCCGGCAGCTGCACGCGCCGGGCGAATCCCGCGCCGATGAAGCCGACCCGCACGTCGCGCGTTGCGGTCACGGTTGGAAACTGCACGTCGTGCTGTCGGTCACGAGCGGAAGGGGAACGTCGCGGTAGTCGATGCGCGTGGGGGTGTGAATGCCCGTCTCCGTTCCCGACCCTTGAATGTGCCCGGCGATTTTTCCCGCCTCGAGACGCAGCTGAACCGCGCCGGTATCGAAGAAGAATCCACGCGACGCGTCCCGCAGCAGATAGCGCACTGCGACGACCGCACCAGGTGCGGTCGTGTCGCCCGGAGCGACCGCGGGATAGGAACCAGACACCAGACTGTCGCGAAAATGCAGGCGCACGAGCACGCCGCTGCCCTCGGGACTCACGGCCTCGAGCAGGAGGGTTCGGCCGTCAGCGCAGCGATGTGTTCTCACGGGAAGCGAAAAACGGACGGTGTCGCGCGGCGGAAACGCCACGATCGCATTCAGCAGGAGCGGCTCCCTCGCACTGCCTCCGTCACAACCCACGAGCAGCAGGAGCAGGGCAGGGGCGGCGGTTCTCAGCGGGGCGATGGATCGACTCCCAGGAACTTCCGCGCGGCATCAGGACTCAGCGTGTGGGGCCCCAGAGACGCGATCAGTCCCTTGGGGAGCGGCGTGGGCTTCAACTTCTTGCGATCGACGGCGACGAGCACCATCCATCCTGCCGCGCCCAACGCCCGCGCGTCTGGGCGGAGGACGTCGAAGTGCAGCGTCAGAGATTTCGTCCCGACCTTGCCGACATAGGCGGCGATGCGCAGCCGGTCATCGAGGCGGGCCGGCCAGTAGAACTCGCTGTGCACCGCTTTGCGGGGAAGGAAGATGTCGTATTCGTCGAACACCCTGGCGTATGCGAGGCCACAGTGCCGAAACATTTCTGTCTCGGCGACCTCGAAGAGCCGCACGTAGGACCCGTAGAAAATAATTCCGGCGAAGTCTACGTCTGACCAGCGGACGTATTCCTCGATGACGAACGGCTGCGGCGCATGGTCGGGGGGGGCCATCCCCCGGAGAAGCTAGGAGCCTAGGGAGAGGCGCGGAAGCCGTCCATCCCGTAGGACTTGAGGCGCCTCCACAACGTAGTGCGGCTGATGCCGAGCCGTCGCGCCGTTTCCGCGAGCTTACCGCTCGTGTCCTGCAGCGTGTCCGTAATGGCCTGGCGTTCGCGTTCGGCGAGAGTCAGCGCACCTGTCGGGGGGAGGATCGCGGCTTCGCCGAGACTCTGCGTGCCGTTCCTGAGTGGCGAGAACCGGGCTCCGAGACTTTGCAGTCGATTACGCACATCACCGTTCTGCCCTTCGATCACACGTCGGGCTGACGTGTTGGCGTAGAGCAACCGGCCCTGCTGGTCGAAAATGACGATCCCCTCGGTGACCGAATCGATGACCGCGCGGACCAAGGGGGAAAAGGTTGCGGGCTGTATGCCCGCGCCACTGACGGGTTTGTCGATCATTGGCTGGTTATCCTCATACAAAACATGCAGGTCCAAGGTTTCATACAGCACGAACAGGGCTGTTAGATTCGTGTCAAGATGAGACTCGGTCATAGGTCAAAAGGTTGCTGGTTTGTTTCGGCTTGCGTCCTCCTTACTGACTCGCATTATTGACCAGTGGGACAAACACGTGCCTAAAGACGCCACGCCCACCCGCGCGAACATCCTCGCCGCCGCGGTGCAAACGCTGCAGCGTGGAGGCGTCGAGGGCTTCACCCTCGATGCCGTCGCTCGTCGCGCTGGAGTAGTGAAAGGCCTAATCCTCTATCACTACGCATCACGCGGCCGGTTGCTGCGAGCCGCCGCCGCCCAGATCGCGACGTCGCGCAGCGCAGCCCTGCAGCGGGCCCTCGGAAGTGCCCCCGGTACAGCCGGACTGGATGCCTGCTGGGAGGAGCTCCGGCATCAAGCAGAGGATGGGACCGCCCGGGCCTGGATCAGCCTCTCGTCCGCCGGTCTGATCGACCGCTCGGCCGGCAACGGCGGGTTTGAGGACGCGGCCCGCGAGGCGATCGTGGACGGTTGCGCCGTCGCGCTGGCCACGGGCGTTCCGCTCGCTGATGCGAGAGACGCCTATGATGCCCTGTGGTTAACCCTGCTCGAGGTGACTGCGAAGAGCTAACGCCGTCTGGGCCGGCGGCCGCCGCGCGTTACCCGCCCGCGTTGCGCACTCCCCAGACTCCGCAATCCCTGCCGCAACTCGTCCAGTGATCCGGCGCGCACGGCTTCGTGCTTACCGCGTGTCACTGTGAAGCGCACCGGTCGATCAAACGTCGGCAGGTCGTTGGGATGGAGCCGGCGCGCCTGCCCCTCCTTCAGCCGCAGCCGAACGACGCCCACGCCATGCTCGACGTCGTAATCCACGGGAACGCGGTCGCCATACAGGAAAACCGATGAGGGCAGGGCGTCGAGCCGCTCCCGTTCGCCGGCGGGGATGGCAGCGTCGGGATCGAGGATAATTCGCGTCCCAATAAAGGAATCCCAGGAATTCACGCCTCTCACCTGAGCCGCGATCTGCTCGGCGACGCGTTCGCGCTCGGCCTGGCTCAGGCGCCCGCCGGAGCGGCGCCAGTAATGACCGAACCGCTCCAGCGCGCGCCTGATTTTCCCTTGATCGGGGTGAGGTGTTTCGCCCGCCAGCAGCGCATCGATGAGAGCGCGGCGCGCCGAATCGGCGAGATCCTCCGGGAATGGGCTGTGCAAACGCTCGACCTCGCGGTCGAGTGTGAAGCCGAAGTACTCGACGGTCCGGACGATCATCAACCCTTCCCGCCGCCGTTGCCGCTCAAAAACCACGTCGGGCCTGCCTCGGCGCGCATTACGCCGAATGGCGCGCTCGGGAATCTGCGTCCCTTCAATGCTGGCGCGCGGGTTTCCGAACCGGTCGGCGAAATACCGGAGCGTGCCGGCGATGGCGCCCCAACTGCCGCAGACGGAGCTGCGGCTGACGCGGGCTTCCCGGCCGTCAGCGGTCTGCTCGTCGATCACAAGGTCAAACGGCATGATCTTGGCCAAAAGGTCAGCAAAGACGTCGAGCGTCTTGCGGTCGCCATAGGGCAGCCTGGCAGGGAGGGGGACCTCGAGTTGACGGTAGACGGATGCCGTGCCTAGCGCGATGTCTTCGATCGCTTTTACGAGGACGCCCCGCTCCTCTGCCCAGCGCTCGATGTCTTCCTCTCGAAAGAGGTGACGCGCCAACCCGTACACTTCGCCGAGATAACCGTGCTTGTTGACGGCTTCCGCGTAGACGTTGTACGCCGTGAGATGGTCGGAGCCCGGCACGATGAGGCCGCTCAGCTGCCGTTCTTCTCTCGTCATGCGGTGTAGCGACTCGATATTGGACGCGACCGCGACCAGAGGAACGAGGGGTGGCTCCGCATGATAGAGCAGCTCTCCCCAGGGACGCTCGACCGGCATCGCTTCTACCGCTCGGCCGTAAGTTGTTAGCCTGCCTTGCTCTATGAGCCCGCGATCAGTGAGCAGCTCGACGCTGGCACGGTAAGCCCGCCGATCCAGTGGCACGGGCAGGTCGAGCTCGGTGGCATCGACGCCGATGGCGGCGCACGTAATCGCCACGCGCTCCGCGTCTCCTGCGAGCTGGAATTCGGGCGCGGTGGGGCGGAGATCCTCGAACGCCAGATCGCGGTCACTCAAGATGTAGACCTCGCCATGCTGTACGCGGCCGTGGACGCGACCCGCCATCTGCAGGATCTCGTTCGCGCCGAGGTAGGCGCGCGTCAGCACGTTCTTACCGCGCTCGACGACGTTCGTGTAGCGAGCGTCGTAGATCACCACGGTATCCAGACCGCGGATATTGAGTGCGGACTGGCCCGCCGCGGTCATAGCAAGCAGGAATGGACGTTTGACCAAACCGTCAAGAAAGGGCCGGATGACCCGAATCGGCTCTCCGCCATGGTAGAACGCGGTGGCGAGATTGGGCCAGCGGTCGCCTAGCTCCTTGGCGATCTGTTCGACCTCGGCGCGCGTGGGGACGAACACAGCCACGCCGCGACGCTCGCGCATGACGCGTTTTATGAACCGATCGTTCAAGAACTCGAGGGGCTGCTCTGCCTGTACGCTGACCTGCGCTGCCTTGGCAGGGTCGAACGCCCTCGTCTCCAGGACCTTCGCCGAGACGAGATAGTCGGAATAGAAGCTCGGATCCACCGTCGCCGACAGCCAGATGAACCGGCAGCGCGCACGCTTCCCCAGCGCCAGGCACAGCTCCATCTCGGCGGACGTCTGGTGAATCTCGTCCACCACCAGCGTATCGCGCGTGGTAATGAGGCCATCCTGGAACCACCGACGCGCGATGCCGGTGGTGATGATGACGACATTCCATGTCGGCGTTTCGGGCGTGGCTTCCCGCTCACGATTTACCACGCCGACCTTGAGCGGCGCCTTGAGGATCGTTTCCGCCATGCTACGGATGGCGAGCGTCTTCCCCGTTCCCGTGCCCGCCACGATACCAAAGCCCTGGCCACCTCCCGCCAGGCGGCGAATGTCATCGCCGTGCTCGCGCTCGAGCAGTGTTTCAAGCCTCAGCCCAAGGGCGAGCTCGATCGTTTCGCAGGCGGCCCGCGTCGGAGCAATGACAATGACCCGTCCGGTGGATGGCTCGGCTGCGAGAAAAGCCTGGGGATCGGGGGGAAGGAAATGGTCGCGAGAGGTGGGCACTGCGGGAATATAGAAAGCAAAGACCTAAAACGACGTTCCCCCTCTCCACCACGTGGAGAGGGGGAACAGGCGGTGAGACTTACCAACCGCGATGATGCCGGTGCTCGTAACGCCGATACCGCCTCACGATGACCACACGGCGTTCCGGGTAGAAGCGCGGTCCGAGCACAATCACAGGGGCCGGGCGATACCGGTAGTAGTAGGGCTGCGCGTATCGATGGTAATACGGCTGGCCGACCACGACTTGTCCGTTGAAGTACGGATCACCAAAACTCAGCGAGACACCGACCCGGGTTTGGGCCTGCGCGACGCCGGTAGCAAGACCAAGCAACAGTGCAAAGGCAATGAGTACGCGTTTCATGGTTCCTCCTGGATGCACCTCTCCTAGGGAAAAGGCGTGCCAGGCCGGGGGACTGGCCTAAGTCATTGAGTGATTGATTGTTACGTGATGCCGGGGACGGTTATGGCGTGTCCGGCGATTGCTACACCTGTCCTGTGTCAGTCGCCGAAGCTGACACCCAGATCTCGAGCGGTGGCGATGCTGTCGGAGTCGAGCGGCACGCGACGCGGCTGCGCGAGGGCCTCGTCCAGTGGGACGGCGACGATCCGTGGCGGCTGCAACGCGACCATCATGCCGAACCGCCGCTCGGCGACGAGGCGGACGGCCGCCGCGCCGAACCGCAGCGCCAGCAACCGATCGAACGTGGTGGGACCGCCACCGCGTTGCAGGTGACCGAGCACCAACGACCGTGTCTCCTTCCCCGTCATCTGCTCGATCGAGTGCGCCACTTTGTCCGCGATGCCGCCAAGGCGCTCGTGCGCCGGATCGACCAGCGACACAGTGCCACCTTTTGGCGCAGCACCCTCCGCCACCACGACCATACTGAAATGCCGACCCTCGGCTTCGCGCCGCCGGATCTTGTCGCAGACCTTGTCCATGTCGAAGGGAATCTCGGGAATTAGAATCACATCAGCCGATCCCGCGATGCCGGAGTTCAGCGCGATGAAGCCAGCGTGGCGGCCCATGACCTCCACGACCATCACGCGCTCGTGACTCTCCGCCGTCGAGTGCAGTTTGTCGATCGCGTCGGTCGCCGTGGAGACGGCGGTGTCGAATCCGAACGTCGCGACGGTTCCGCCGACGTCATTGTCGATCGTCTTGGGTACGCCGACGACTGGCAGCCCCTTCTTCCAGAGAGCCTGCACGATGCCGAGTGTGCCCTCCCCGCCGATGGCGATGAGGGCGTCGAGCCGATGGGCGCGGAACGAATCGAGCAGCTCTTGCGTCCGATCGCGCTCTTCCCAGGAGCCGTCGGCCCGCTGGGTCCGCCACTTGAGGGGGTTGCCGCGATTCGATGTGCCGAGGATGGTGCCGCCGAGGTGGGTGATGCCGCGGACCTCGAGGGGGCCCAGGGGCATCAGCTCGGCCTCGCCGAGCAGGCTGCCAAACCCACGTTTGATCCCTACGCACTCCCAGCCGCGATGCACTGCGCTGAGCACGGCGGCACGGATGACGGCGTTCAGTCCAGGCGCGTCACCACCGCCGGTGGAAATGGCGATTCTCACTGCGTGCTGGAGCCAGCCTCGCGAATCAGCCGCACGACCTCACCTGGTTCAGCGTGCCGCTTCGTGGATTTCTTGGAGTAGATCCGTCGTCCGTCGACATCGACCTCGAAGACACCGCCCGAAGATTGCACCAACCGCACGTCGGCGTGCGGGTACGCGTCACGGATTTCGGCCGCCAGACCGGTGGCCCGAGGCTCATAGTTTCAGATGACGCAGTATTCAATCGTGACCGTCATGGCGTGAACGATAGTCGCGCTTGACACACCGCGCCACGGCGCCGACCTTGCGCCACAGCACATGCGGCCCGCGCTGATCGTTCGTATCGCCGTTGCCACCGCCGCGCTCGTCAGTTTCGGCGCCGGGCTTATCGCCTACGTCAACGGGTGGGTGCCGGCCGGTGAAAATCTCCCGCTTGCCGGTGCGCTGCTGGTCCTCGTCGCCGCGATCACGCGCCGCTACGGCATCGCGCTTCCCGGCAACGGCTTCTCCTCCTTCGTCCTCGGCGTCATGCTGTACGCGATTCTCGATCGCGGCTGGGCCTTCGCCGCGATTGTCGCGCCGTTTGCGATGCTCGTCGGGGACGTGCTGTTGCGCCGCCTGCCTGTGCGCACCGCGTTGGGCAACGCCGCCCATCTCACAGCGGGTTCGACGTTCGTCGGATTCATGTACGGCCGCCTCAGCGGCGCGACCGCGGGGGCGGCGCTGGCTGCCGACAATGCCTGGGTCGTCGCGCTCACGATCGTCCTGCTGCCCGCCATCGTCAACGGAACGTTTTACCTCGAGCTCGCGCTCGGCCAAACGATCGCGTGGGTCGATGCGCAGCTTACGCTTCGCTGGGAGTCGATCGTTTACCTCGTGTCGGCTGCGCTGTCCCTCGGCTGGCTCGGGGCGGTCCACGCGACGATTCCCGGTGAGACCCGCGCCTTGCTCTTCGCGGCCCTCGCGCTGGGGATAGCGGTCAGCCTCCACGTGCTGCGCCTCGGCGTGCGCGCCGACGAACTGCAGCTGATTCAGCGGCTCGCGCAGGCCATCGCGGCCGAGCTCTCGCTGAGTCACAGCTTTCAGCGCGTCCAGGAGTTGACGCGCCAGCTGGTGCCGTGGGAGCAAATGGGATTTGCCCGCTACGACGCGCGCACGCGGCAGATGGAGCTCGTCGCCGACACCGCCGCCAAAGCCGGAAGCACATTTCGATTTGATGCTGATGCCGGTTTGACCGGCGAAGCGTTGCGGCTGCGGCGGCCCGTGGTGGCGCACGGTCTGGCGCGAGACCAGGTCGTCGTGCCCGGCGCCGAGACCCCCGGCTCGGAGATGCTCGTCCCGCTCTACCACGGGGGGCAGCTCGTCGGCCTGTGGAGCGTGCGGCACTCCGACCCCTCGATGTACCGCCAATCAGATGGCGATCTGCTCGAGCTCCTGGCGCCGCAGCTTGCGCTGATGGTCGCGATCGATGGCTCGCTCCGTCCCGTGACGGGCGCCTCCGATCAGACGATGCAATACGTGCAGACGCTCACCGCAACGACCGAGGAGATCCACGCCTCCAGTGAAGAAGTTGCCGCGTCCGCCCAGCGGGCGAGTCATGGCGCGGGACAGGCCGCGACGCTGGTTAGCGCCGCGGCGCGCGAGGCTGGGCAACTGAAGGACAGCGCCGCCGAACTCTCCGCCGCCGGTGATCGCACGCGCGACGCGGGCTCGCAAATGGAAAAGACGACCGAACGGGTGCGCGCGGCCACGCAAGACGCCGTCCGCCAGCTCACCGACCTCGGTGCCACGACCGAAGAAAGCGCCGCCGAGGTCGGGCGGCTGCGAGAGGTCGCCGCGCAGGTCGAGAAGTTCTCCGAGACGATCGGATTCGTCGCGAACCAAACGAACCTGCTGGCGCTCAACGCGACGATCGAGGCCGCACGCGCCGGCATTCACGGCCGCGGGTTCGCGGTCGTGGCCGATGAGGTGCACAAGCTGGCGGAAGCCAGCGGCCGCGAAGCGCGGAACGTCGGCAAAGCGGTGCAGGACACGCGCCGGGCGCTGGACCGCGCCGCGCAGCTCATCGAGCGGATCCGGGGCGACCTCGGCCAGGTCGTCCAGGGCTCAGCGGCGTGGGTCCAGGACCTCGATAAGATCGCGGAGGCCGCCGCCGAGACCGCTCGCGCCGGAAAGCAGGTCGCGGAGGTCGGCCGCCACAGCGCCGACCTGGCGACGCGGATCACCGAGTCGCTCGGGCAGGCACGCGCGGGCGCCCAGACGTCCAGTCAGGAAGCGGAAGCGGTCGCCGCAGCCGCTGCCGAGCAGTTGCGAGCCATCCAGGACCTCGCCCATGGCGCCACCGAACTGTCCAGCCTCGCCGAGCAGCTCGGCCAGGCACTCCGGTTCATCCGGGGTGGAAACGGCCATCCCTAGACCCGGCGGCCGGTGACCGGGGCTACAGGGGTTTCATCACGCGGCACCGATTATTAAAGTGGAAGTGCCGCCAACCCTGGGGAGAGACATGCGCGCGCGGACGCCACTGCTGTTGCTCGGTCTCAGCGTCGTTCCAGTCCTCTGCGTCGGTCAACACACGCATCAGTTCGAGATCGGTGCGTTCGGCTCATACACGCGTTATGACCGCGCATTCGCGCTCGCCAAACAGATGGGGGGCGGTGGCCGACTTGGCTACTTCTTCAGCCGAAGCGTCGGACTGGAGTTCGAGCTCGGCTATCAGCAGCCGACACCCAATGCTGGCGGCGCCAACGCGACCGTGACACTGGCGAGCGGCAGTCTCGTGCTCAACACGGGCAACGAGCACAACCTCTTCTATGTCCTCGGCGGCTACACTCGCGTCGAGTGGGGCGACCGCGCAGGCTACACCTTCTCCGACAACGCCGTGCACGGTGCGATTGGAGACCGGCTGTTTCTGGGCGAGCGAGTCGCCCTCCGGCTCGAAGGGCGGGCGATCTACTCGCCCAGCACCAGGTTCTCGAGTGGCAGTTGGGCGGGTCACGTCATCGCCTCCGCGGGGCTCTCGATTTTCACCGGACCGAGCGCGCTGCGTGACGCCGATCTGGACGGGGTCGCCGACCGGAAGGATGCGTGCCCCGGAACACCCGTCGGTGCGGTCGTCGATGCGCGTGGATGCCCGAGCGACTCCGACCGCGACAAGGTCTTCAATGGGCTAGACGCGTGCCCCAATACCGTCGAGGGCGCCGAGGTCGACGCGCGCGGTTGTCCGAAGGACACGGACGGTGACGGCGTGTACGACGGGATCGACAAGTGCCCGGGCACGATGACGGGCGCGCGTGTCGATGCCACAGGCTGTCCGACGGATTCCGACCGCGACGGTGTCCCCGATGGTCCCGACAAGTGTCCGAACACACCCGCCGGCGCGACCGTCGACACGAACGGCTGCCCGGTCGATAGCGACCACGACGGCGTGGCCGACGGCATCGACAAGTGCCCCAACACACCGGCGCGCACTGAGGTCGATTCGGCGGGGTGCCAGCGCGCCTCTGATGCCGATGGGGATGGCGTCGACGACACCAAGGACAAGTGTCCGGGCACCGCGGCAGGCACGCGGGTCGACGCGGCCGGCTGTCCGATCCTCTTTACGGAAGCGAAGACGCCGGTCGTGCTGCGCGGCGTGACGTTCGAGACGGGCCGCTCGGCGTTGAAGCCTGATTCCTACACGATTCTCGACATCGTGGCGGCGTCGCTCGTCGCCAACCCCGACATCAGGATCGAGATCGGTGGACACACCGACAACACGGGGGCCTCGGCGACGAACCTGCGTCTATCGCAGGCACGGGCCGATGCGGTGCGCGCGTATCTGGCGAGCAAGGGCGTCGGTCCCGAGCGGATGGTCGCCAAGGGGTATGGCGCGTCGCAGCCGGTCGCGCCGAACACGACGCCAGCCGGTCGCGCGCAGAACCGGCGCGTCGAGCTGCGGCAGACAAACTGAGGCGGAGGCCAACGTGAGAAAGCTCGCCCCGATACTCGTAGTGATAGCGCTGACGGCGACTCGGCTCGAGGCGCAATACGATCGTCGCTACGAGGTCGGCCTGTTCGGCGCGTTCACGAAGTACGACAAAGCGTTCGGTCTCTCGGACAAACTCGGGGGCGGCGTGCGATTCTCGTACGCCGTCACCCCGATGGTCGGCCTGGAGATCGAGGCGCTCTTCCAATCGCCTCAGGACATCAGCGCGACGACACAGATCGAGCCCTTGATCGGTGGCGCTAGTCTCGTCGTGAACACGCTCAACGCCAGCCGGATGACCGTCTATGTGCTCGGCGGCTATTCGATTCTCGATTTCGGCGGCACGAATCCGTATCACTTCACCGACCGCGGCGTCCATGGCGGCGCCGGCGCGAAGTTCTACATGAGCTCCCGCGTCGCGCTGCGCTTCGAGGCCCGCGGCATCTACACACCCCAGACGAACAGCACTTTCGGCCAGAAGGCCACACACATCGTGGCGTCGGCTGGTTTTGCTTTCTTCCAACCGGACGCCGCGCCGGCTGCAGACGCGGATCATGACGGCGTTGCAGACAAGCGCGATGCCTGCCCCGACACCCCGCGCGGCGCGGCGGTCGACAGCCGCGGCTGTCCCGCCGATGCCGACAGCGACGGCGTCTTGAACGGCATCGACGCCTGTCCGAACACCCCGGCGGGCGCCACGGTCGATGCGACCGGCTGCCCGCACGATCAGGACGGCGACAAGGTGCTCGACGGCATCGACCAGTGCCCCGACACGCCGTCCGGCGTTGTGGTTGACGCCAAGGGATGCCCGCTCGGAGCGGCCCCGCCGCCGCCGCCCGCACCGACCGGCGTAGTGGATTCCGACGGCGATGGCGTGAACGATCTGCTCGACAAATGCCCGGGGACTCCGGCCGGCGTGAAGGTCGACGTGGACGGATGCCCCATCGATTCGGACCATGACGGCGTCTGGGACGGCGTCGATAAGTGCCCGGACACGCCAGCCGGCGCCACCGTCGATACGAACGGCTGCCCGACGGACTCCGACGGTGACAAGGTGTTCGACGGCATCGACCGCTGCCCCGACACTCCAGCCGGCACACCGGTCGACGCGACGGGGTGCCCGTTGGACAGCGACAAGGACGGCGTGCCCGACAATCTCGACAAGTGCCCGAACACGCCGACCGGGATTCAGGTCGACGCCAACGGCTGCCCGATCGAGCACGACACCGACGGCGACGGTGTGTTCGACTCGCAGGATCGCTGCCCGAATACGCCCAAGGGATCGCGCGTCGATCAATTCGGCTGCTTGCTGCTGTTCGAAGAGCATGCGGTCACCCCGGCGCCGCCGGGAGCCCCGCCGGCTCGGCCGACGCTCATCCTCCAGGGCGTAAACTTCCAGACGGGACGGTCAGTGCTGACGGCGTCGTCCTACGCGGTGCTCGATCAGGTGGCCGCGTCGCTGGTCGCGAATCCCGAGATCCGGATCGAGATCGCAGGCTACACCGACTCGACCGGCAGCAAGCTGATGAACATGCGGCTGTCGATGGGACGTGCCGCGGCGGTGCAACACTACCTCGCGCGCAAAGGCGTGAACCCGCTGCGCATGCGGGCGCGCGGATTCGGCGCGTCGGGATACATCGCGCCTAACTCGACACCGGACGGTCGAGCGCAGAACAGACGGGTAGAACTGCATAAGATGAATTAGAAGGCGCAGCAGTGGTAAACAGGTACGAGGGGTTCGGACAAGCAAACTGTTCGGACCCCTAGTATTTTCCTCGCTTCCGATCACCCCGAGTTCTGTATGCGTTTGCAACATGCCGCCCTGCTCAGCCTACTCATCCCGAGCGCGCTTGCAAGCCAACAACGCCCTTGGCAATCCACTGACTACTATCGGCTGACCGGCGTCAGCAGCCCAGCGCTGTCACCGGACGGACGCAGAGTCGCGTTCGTCGTTACGACCGTCGTCGAAGACAAGGACCGGCGCCACAACGAAGTCTGGATGGCGCCGGCCGACGGCGCGTCGCCCGCCTTCCGGTACACCAGCCCCTCGACCGAAGCATCGAACCCGAACTGGTCGCCCGACGGATCGCTGCTCGCCTTCTCGAGCAAGCGTGAGGGCTCGGACGACGACATCTGGTTTCTGCGGACATCCGCTCCCGGGGGCGAAGCATTTCAGATCAAGGGTGTGCATGCGATGCCGGTGTTCTCACGGGACGGCCAATGGCTCGCGTACACCTGGCGGGGCGAGGAGCCGGACAGTCTGAAGAAGGAGCCGTGGCGGAGCCGCGTCTCGCCGACGGCCATCACGCGGGGGCCGGATCCGAAGCGCTTCGACGGCCGCGTCTACACGTCGATCCCAATAGTCGCCGATGAGCGAGGCTACCTGCCGCCGCGCGAATCGCGTCGGCCGAGTCACCTCTATCTCGTGCCACGCGCAGGTGGCGCACCCCGGCAGCTCACGAGCGGCGATCTGAGCCAAGGGTCGCCGGTGTGGTCGCCGGACGGCAAGACGATGGCGTTTGAGCAGGACTCGACGGAGAACCAGGAAGTCCGCGACGACGCGATGCCTGCGCTGTTCCTCTACACACTCGGCGACAGCAGCGTCCGTGCGTTGCACACCGGCTTCGCACAGAGCAGCTCGCCCGCCTGGTCGCCCGACGGTGGGAGCATCGCATTCGTCTGCTCCAAGGGGCGCGGGCTGGAGAACGACATTTGTGTGGTGCCCGTGGCGGGCGGCGCCGCGCGGAATCTCACCACGGACTGGAGCCTCGATCCGAACAGCCCGATGTGGTCGGGCGACGGCAAGACGGTCTACTTCAACGCCGAGAGCAACGGCAACGTGCATCTGTTTTCAGTAGCCGGCACGGGCGGGGCCATCCGGCAGGTGACGACGGGAGAGCGGCAGCTGCGTGGCTTCTCGATGAGCGCCGACAGCCGCACGCTGGCATACACGGCGAGCGACATCACGCACGGCACCGAGGTCTACGTGAACTCGCGGCGACTCACGTCTTTCAACGACTCGCTCTTCAAGCAGGTCACGGCGATACCGGCCGATACGTTCTGGTTCACGGGCGTCGGTGGACTGAAGATCGAAGGGTGGCTGATGAAGCCGTATGGCTATCAGCCCGGCAAGACCTACCCTCTGGTCCTGTCGATTCACGGCGGGCCGCACTCGAATTACGGCAATGTGCTGTTCCCCGAATTCCAAATGCTCGCGAGTCAGGGCTACTGGATGCTGTTCACCAACCCGCGCGGGTCCACCGGCTACGGACATGCCTTCACCTTCGCGACGCGGGGACGCTGGGGCATGGAGGACTACCAGGATCTGATGCAGGCCGTCGACGTCGCGATCGCGCGCGCCAAAGGCGGCGTGGACACGACGCGCATGGCGGTGCTCGGGGGATCGTACGGCGGGTTCATGACCAACTGGATCGTCGGCCACACGCAGCGGTTCCGCGTGGCGCAGACGGACCGCTCGATCTACAACTGGTACTCCTGGTACGGCTCGTCGGATGCGCAGGGACTGACCGACTTCGAGTTCAACGGTGCGCCCTGGGAGAGCGATTCACTCTACCGCGTGTTATCCCCAATGAAGTTCGCGAGCAACATGCACACGCCGATGCTGATTGTGCACTCGGAGGACGACAAGCGCGTCCCGATCACCGATGCCGAGCAGTTGTTCATGTCGCTGCGCAAACGCGGGATTCCGGCGGAGTTCGTCCGCTACCCGCGCTCGTTCCACGGATTGTCGCGCACCGGCCCGCCGTGGCTGCTCGTCGACCGGCTGGAGCGCATCCGGACCTGGTTCGCGCATTGGATCGGCACGGGCGACGCCGCACCCGCGGCCACGACGAGCCAGCATTGATGCTGCGCCGGATCGCGCTTGTCGCGACGCTGCTGGCGTCCCCACTCGCGGCGCAGCAACGCCGGACGCGCCCCGCGGCGCCTGCCGCCGCCGCCGTCAATCGCCGCCCCGTCGCCGCCCCCGTAATTCCGACGCCCCGATCCGTCCTGGGCTTCGAGCCCGGCGACGATCGCAAACTCGTCGAGTGGCCGGTGTTGGTGCGGTATTTCGAGGCGCTCGCCAAGGCGAGCGACCGCGTCGACTATCGCGAGCTCGGCAAGACGACGCTCGGCGCACCTTTCATTGCGCTCGTGATCTCGAGCCCCCAGAACTTGCGCCGGCTGGATTACTACCGGCAGCTCAACGCCAACCTCGCCGATCCTCGGACGTTCCGTACCAGCCGTGCGGCCCGAGACGCGCTGCAAGGCGGCAAGACGATCGTCCTCATCACGTCGAGCATCCATTCGACTGAGGTCGGCGGCCACCTATCACCGGTAGCGCTGGCGTACCGGTTGGCGACCGATACGAGTGCGACGACGCGGCAGATCCTCGACAATGTGATTCTTTGGCTCGTGCCGTCGCTGAATCCCGATGGCGTCACGATTGTGTCCAAGTGGTACAACCGGACGCTCGGCACAACCGCCGAGGGGACGTCGCCGCCGGAGCTGTACCACCACTACGCTGGGCACGACAACAACCGCGATTGGTACGCGTTCACCCAGGTGGAGACGCAGCTGACGGTGGACTCGCTGTACAACGTGTGGCATCCGCAGATCGTGCACGACATCCACCAGATGGATGCGAATGGCGCGCGCCTGTTTCTGCCTCCCTACCTCGACCCGGTCGAGCCGAACGTCGATCCACTCCTGATCGACGGCGTCAACGCGCTTGGCACGGCCATGGCGTGGGAATTGGCGGGCCAGGGCAAGACGGGGATCTCGATTAATTCCACCTACGATGCCTGGACGCCAGCGCGCGCCTATCAGCATTACCACGGCGGGGTGCGCATTCTGTCCGAGACGGCGAGTGCGGATCTGGCGACGCCGATCGACATTCCCTTTGATCGCCTGCAGGCGCGCGAGCGCGGATACAATCCGCGCGAGCGCTCGTGGAACTTCACGAATCCCTGGCGCGGGGGCCGCTGGACGCTCCGCGACATCGTCTCCTACCAAACGGAAGGCGCGTACGCGCTGCTGGTCCACGCGGCGCGCGAGCGCGAGCGGTGGCTTTCAAACTTTTTCACCGTCGAAACGCATGCGGTCCGCGGCTGGCGGGAATGGCCCTACGCCTACGTGATCCCGGCTCGGCAGGACTCCGTGGCGCTGAGCGCGATGCTGGGCATCCTGCGGCGCGGCGGCGTCGAGATTCGCACCGCCACCCAGTCGTTCGGTCTCCAGGGCCAGCGGCATTCGGCCGGAACGTATGTGATCGTGCTGCGGCAACCGTACGCGGCGTTCGCCAAGACGCTGCTCGAAGCGCAGCACTATCCGGATCGCCGGCAGTATCCCGGCGGGCCTCCGGAGCGCCCGTATGACGTCACAGCACATACGTTGCCTATGCTGATGGGTCTGACGGCTATCGTCGCGAACGACTCACTTCGCGTGCCGCTCTCGGCGCCGGTCACTCCGCGAGCGGTGAGCCCGGCTTCACCGGTCGCGCGCGACTCCATCCGCGTTGGCCTCTACAAGTCCTACGACGCGACGATTGACGAGGGCTGGACGCGCTGGGTGTTCGACAACTGGAAGGTGCCGTACACATCGCTCGTCGATTCTGTCGTGCGCGCGGGCAAGCTGCGCGATCAATTCGACGTGATCATTCTGCCCGACCAACGCCCGAGCGAGATCCTCGAAGGGTTACCGCCGCGCTATCCCGCACCGTACACCGGCGGCATCGGCCCCGACGGGAGTGAAGCGCTGCGCCAGTTCGTCGTGGACGGCGGGACGCTCATCGCGCTCAACGAAGCGAGCCGGTTCGCGATCCAGGCGCTGCTCTTGCCGGTGCGAAACGTGCTCGAAGCCGTCGGTGACGAGGACTTCTACGCACCAGGTTCGATTTTTCGGCTCGAGCTCGACACGGCCAGCGCCGTGACCCGCGGCATGCCGCGCGAAACAGTCGGCTGGTTTCAGGGCAGCCCGGCCTTCGAGGTGCTCGACTCGAGTGTGACGCACGTAATCGGACGCTGGCCGCAGGATCCCGCGCGCGTCCTGCTTTCGGGCTGGGTGTTGCACCCGGAGCGCATCGCCGGAAAGGCCGCGATCCTCGATGTGCAACAAGGAACGGGACACGTGATCCTGTTCGGAATGAGACCACAGTACCGGGGCCAGAGTATTGCGACTTACCCATTGCTATTCAACAGCTTACGTCTGAACTGAGACCTTAATCCTTGCCCGGCCAGGGGTCAATTTCCTATGTTGGTTGCCCCTATGAAGTTGGCTTGGCAGGCAAGCGCTCTCTTCGTCTGGGCCGCGACAGTTGGTCGCGGCCTTTTTGCCCAACAGTTACCGACGTCGCCGGAAACTCTACAGCTCCGCGGCGTCGAGCTGCGTTACGTCCTTCCTGATCCGCTGTTCGACAACGCACGCGCGCAACCAATCAAGGCGCTCTACGTCAACGCGTGGGCGTTTGGATCGAGCAAGCTGGCGTCGCTCGTTCGCCTCGCCGACTCCACCGAGATCAATGCGTTCGTCATAGACATCAAGGACGATACCGGCTGCCTGCTGTACCCATCGGACGTTAAAGTCGCGCAGGAGATCGGCGCGACGAAGTGCGTGCGCACGAAGGACGTGCAGTCGCGACTCGACACGCTGCGCGCGCACGACATCTATGCGATCGCGCGCATCGTCGTCGCGAAAGATCCGCTTCTCGCCGAACGGCGGCCGAAGTGGTCGGTGCAGAATCGCGACGGCAGCGGATTGTGGCGCGACCGCATCGGCATCGCCTGGGTCGACGCGTACAACGACTCGGTGTGGATCTACGCGGCGCAGCTCGCGCAGGAAGCGGTGAAGCTCGGCTTCAACGAGGTCCAGTTCGATTACGTCCGCTTCCCCGACGAGCCGAAGGAAGCGATGGCGGAAGCGGTCTTCGCCGCGCGCAAACCGCATGAGAGTCAGCGGGAGGGCGTGCAGGCCGGGATCGCGATTCTTGCGCATCGGATTCAGCCACTCGGCGTCCCGGTTACGTTCGACATTTTCGGCCTGACGGCATCGGCCACCGGTGACCTGGGCATCGGACAGGTGTGGGAAGATTTCGTCAGCATCGCGGATGTGGTGTTGCCGATGGTCTATCCGAGCCACTACTACAAGGGCAGCTACGGCCTCGCGTGGCCGAACGGCGAGCCGTATCGCGTCGTCCGCAACGCGCTCAGCGAGGCCCTCGAGCGGTCACGGCCTCTCGCAAGAGCGGCGACGATCCGTCCATACCTCCAGGCGTTCACGCTCGGCCGGCGCAAGCCGCGGTACACCCCGCACGAGATTCGCGAACAGATTCGCGCGGCCGAAGAGCTGGGCATCGACACCTGGGTGCTGTGGAACCCCCGCAGCGTCTATCAGCGCGATTCATTCCGCCCGTATCGCGATCTTGTGACGATTACGGGCGGTGCGCAGTAGCGCCATATTTCCCACATGAGAAAACCGTTGTTCTACCTGGCGTTCGCCGGGGTGCTCGCCGCGTGCTCGGATGCCGGCGGCGTGGATCCCGACGCGATTCCCGGACCTGAGCTGATCGCGGTGCGCATGGCACTCGACTCCGCGTTCCTGCACGACACCTCTCTCGACCCGGCCTTCACCGGCGACTCCGGCCTGTACGCGCTGATGTCTGTGCTGGTCTTCCCCTTCATGGATCGCGCCACGCGCATCCCGGCGGGGTCGGACACCACGCGAATTGTAGGAATCGAGTTCGACATCGATGCGACGCAGGGCGGCTCACACGTGACGAGCAATCTCACGGCGATCCTGGCCTGGAAGGGCTACCACCCCACAACAAACACGATGGACACGGTGTTCTTCCTGCTCGGCTCGGGCCGCGCGCCGGTCACGGACTCCCTGTGGTCGCGCTTCACGCTCGATACGGCCGGCACGGGGACCGGTTTTGTGATCCATCAAGCCACCGATTCGATCGCAACGAAATGGCTCTCGCGGGGTGGGCATTTGCACACGACGTCGAGCACCTATGGCAGCAAGCGCGGAACGTCGACGTTCAACGTCGCTCGCGGCACGTTGAACGGCGATTTGACGATTACCGCGAAGTTGGTTCCCGATTCGACGACGACAGTGACATCCGTGCTGGACTTTGGGAGCGGCGCGCGCGCCGTGAAGGTGCAGATCCGCGGAACCCTACCCTAGCGAGCAGTCTCCAGCACCATCCCGGGCGCCCAGGCGGTGATGTAGCCAGTGATGGCCGACGCGGCGACCGTGTAGGGATTGGCGAGATACAGCTGACCGGGGCCGGAGCGCCCCGGGAAGTTGCGGTTGATCGCGCTGATCGTCACTTCTTCGCGCGTCTTTGACACACCCGGTCCGGCATTGATGCAGGCGCCGCACGAGGGCTCGAGGAACGTCGCGCCCACCTGCCGGAAGACGTCCAGGTAGCCCCGCTCTTCGCAATAGCGCTTCACATCCTGCGACCCACACTGAATGAAGAAGCGCACCCACGGCGCCACCCGCTCGCCCCGGCCGGCTGCCTCGGCGAGCACGCGGGCGTACATGTCCATGTCTTCTTTCTTACCGGCGGTGCAGGAGCCCGCGTAGGCGATGTCGACCTTGATGCGCTGCGCGACGTCATCGATGTGGAGCCCGTTCCCTGGGTCGCCGGGCAGGGCAATCATCGGTCGGATGCTCGCGGCGTCGATCTCGATGACCTCGCAGTACTCGGCGTCGGGATCGCTGTTCAGACCCGCGCACATCCGCTCGGCATCGTTGCGAGACATCTTGCGGTAGTCCATCAGGTAGTCGACGGTCTTGTCGTCTGGTGCGACGTAGCCCGTGAACCCGCCCACCTCAGCCGTCATATTGGTCATCGTGGCGCGCTCGTCCACCGACAGCGACTCGACAGCATCCCCACAATACTCCACCAGTTTGCCGATCGCCTTGCCGGTTTTGACGTATGGGTGGCGCAGCACCTCCAGCATGAAGTCCTTGGCCGTGACGTTGTCGGGCTTCTGACCCGTGATCACGATCTTCACCGTCTCGGGCACCTGGAGGCGGACGTCCTTCGTGATCCAGGAATTGAAAATCGCGGTCGTGCCGACGCCGAACGCGATGCAACCGACGGCGCCCGCGTGTGGCGTGTGCGAATCGGAGCCGATGATCACCTGGCCGGGCAGCGCATGCGCTTCCAGGATCTTCGAATGACAGATCGCCTCGGAGCCGTGGTGGCCGAGGCGCAGCTCGCCGTACAGCTTGATGCCCTGCGCCGTCGCAAACTCGCGCTGTTTCTTTTCGAGCTGTAGCGCGACATCGAGCAGCCCTTCCTTCACGCGCTCCGGCGTCATCGCCTCGGGCAAGAACGTGAGATGGTCCCGGAACATGAGGATCGAGCCGGGATCGTTGACCTTGGCGTCTTTCCCCACGAGCTGCTCGAAGAAAATTGCGGCCATCGGCGTCACGTACTCGTGGCTGAAGCGGATGTCGGTGAGCACGAACCCTTCGTCGCCGGGCTTCACCGCGGGCACACCGATCTTTCCCTTCGCGGGATCGACGACCCAGCGCCGCGCGAGAATCTTCTCGCCGAGCGTCATCGGGCGCGCCGGCGTCTGGGGCGGGTGGAGCACGACGTCGCCCTTCAGGCGCGCCATGTTGTAATTGAACAAGCCACCGTGCTCGATGATGCCGCGAGTGATCTCGCCCTCACCCGCGGTGAAGGTGGAGAGCGGGATATTTTCGCCGCGCTTGACCTTGTCCAGGATCGAGAAGTCGGTGGTCGTCAGCACGCCGAGGTTCTGGCAGTTCTCGCGATAGATGCGCTCGATGCTTTCGGCGACCACGAGCTTGATGCCGGCGCACATCTCGGCATAGGGCGACTGCTCGCGCGATGATCCCTTGCCCCGCCGCTTGCCGCTCACCGCGGCGACGAAACCGCCGCGCTTCACGGCGCCACGGGTAATCGGGAACTCGTCACGGCACTTGAGACCAAGGTAGGGGAATTCGCCAAGCGTCTCGTCGTAGTAGTAGCAGATGTAGGCGGGAGTGATTTCGTCCGTCGAGATGTCGTCGCGCAGCTTGGTCGCCGGCGTCCAGGGCGGATCGTTTCCCTCGAGCTGCGCGCGCACAAAGCCCGGATCCTCGGCGAGATAGAGGATGCGGCCCTTCAGTCGCACATTTGCGTCGCGCATAAGCGAAGTATCTTCTTGGACGCTCATGTTCGCAACCGCGTTACTCCTTTTCCAAGCGATTTTTCAGAGCCCGCGCCTGATCGAAAGCTCCGGCGTGGCCGTGAGTCGCGCGTACCCGGACGTCCTGTGGACGCATAACGATTCGGGGGATGGGCCGTATCTCTACGCAACGGATCTGCGCGGCACCGATCGCGGCGCCCTGCTCGTCCCCGGCGCGGATGCGATCGACTGGGAAGACATATCCCTCGGCCCCTGCCCGGTCGCCTTTCCGCTTCAACCGCGTTCCTGCGTGTATCTCGCCGATACAGGCGACAACCTCGAGTTTCGGCCCTTCGTCACGGTCTATGCGGTACCGGAACCCGCGCCACCGGAGCGGGCGAGCGACACGTCGGGCACCACGCGCGCGCCCGCGGTCCTGCGGCTGCGGTACCCGGACGGGTCGCACGACGTCGAGGCGGTCTACGTGTCGCCACGCGACACAGCGGTGTACCTCGTCAGCAAGGGTGCGACGCGCGGGAGCGCGATTCGCGTGTATCGCGTCGACCGCCGCGCGTGGCGCACGCGCGATACGGCCGACATCGCCGTAGCGACACTGGTACAAACGCTCGATATCCGTCCGAGCCTCGAAGCGGGTCGGGTGGTCACCGCAGGGGCGATCCGCCCCGACGGCAGGGTCGTGGCAATACGGACCTACACCGAGATCTACCTCTTCTACTCCGGTGTGGGGGGCCGACTGCTGCCGGCCCGCGACCGACCCTGCAACATCGCGGGACTCGAGATCGGCGGCGAAGCGATCGACTTTCTGGATGACTCGACCTTTGTCCTGACCAGCGAAGCCGGCAGGCATCGACGCGGTACCATCGACACCGTCACATGCGGCCTTTCACGGGAGCAGGGGAATCAATGAAGAACAAATGTTGGAATGCTGTCACGATGCTGGCACTCGCGGCGAGCACTGCCATGGCGCAGCGGGTGTCGTCGGTTCCAGTCGACACGACCGCCATCGACGCGCACCTGCGGTTCCTCGCGAGCGACCTCCTCGAAGGCCGCGCTCCCGCGACGCGGGGCGGCAGGCTCGCGACGGCGTACATCGCGGCGCAATTCCAGGCGCTGGGACTCGAGCCGGCGGGCGCGAACGGGACCTACTTCCAGCCGGTGGCGCTCGTGGGGATGACGCCGCAACCCACACTGGTGTGGGGCAGGCCGGGCGCCGCGCCAGACACGCTCGCCTACCGCGACGCCTTCGTCGCGTGGGCTGAGCGGCCCGAAGCGGATATCTCGGCGAGTGGGGAAGTCGTGTTCGTCGGCTACGGCATCCGCGCTCCCGAATGGCAATGGGACGACTACAAGGGCGTCGATCTGCATGGCAAGGTGTTGCTCATGCTGGTCAACGATCCCGGACTGGTCGACTCCACCATTTTTCTCGGGAAGATCCTGACCTACTATGGCCGCTGGACCTACAAGCTGGAGGAAGCAGCCCGGCAGGGTGCGGCAGGCGCGATTCTGATACACACAACCGAGAGCGCGACCTACCCGTGGGAGGTCGTCCGCGGCTCCTGGTCGGTCGAACAGTTCAAGCTCGATCAACCGCGCTCACCGAGCATCGCGTTCGCGGGCTGGGTGACAGAGGCCAGCGCGCGCGCCGCGCTCACCAAGGCTGGACTCAATCTCGACTCGCTCAGCCGAACGGCGGCACGACGCGATTTCCGACCTGTGGCCACCGGGATCACGGCCGCCGTGCAAGTGCGCAGCGCGCTGCGGCACGTTGAATCGGAGAACGTTGCGGCGCGACTCCCGGGTCGCGATCCACGACTCGCGGCGCAAGCGGTGTTGATCACGGCGCACTGGGATCACAAGGGCATCGGCCCCGCGATTCGTGGTGATACCATTTACAATGGCGCCGAGGACAACGCGTCCGGCGTCGCCGCGATTCTGGGTGCCGCGAAAGCGCTCACCGAGCTGCCCCGGTCTGCGCGCTCGGTCGTGTTCGTCGCGACGACCGCGGAAGAGAGCGGACTGCTCGGCAGCGAGGCCTACGTGCAGCACCCGCTGATCCCCCTCGCGCAGACGGCCGCCGTGTTGAACCTCGACGTGACGAATGTGCGCGGCGCCACGCGCACCATCGGAGCGTTGGGCAGGGATCGCTCGACGCTGGGTCCAATGATTGCCGCCGCCGCGCAGGCCGAGGCGCTCACGGTGGAAGCAAAGCCGGATGTGCGTGGTGCGTTCTTCCGTTCCGATCATTTCCCGTTTGCGCGGGCCGGTGTCCCGGCCCTGTCGATCTTTGCGGGCGATGATTTTGTCGGGCGTCCCAAGGGGTGGGGCGAGGAGCAGGAGAACCTGTACAACCAGCAGCGCTACCATCAGCCGAGCGATGAATATCAGCCGACATTTCGTTACGACGGCATGGCGCAGGAGGTGCGCGTGACCGTTCGAACGGCACTCGCAATCGCGAACGATCCAGCGATGCCCCGGTGGCTGCCGTCCTCGGAGTTCCAGCGGCCACAACCGTGAGTGCAGCGAGTTGCACGCCGGGAGGATTATCGGAACATCTGTGACGACAAGGGGTTAATCTCCGCCGATTGCCTATTGGCCGGAGGGCGGATAAGTTTGCGCCCGTTTTTGACGCGGCAGCACCAGCTCGTCCCACCTCGTACCATTGGAGCGGCGGTTGGAGATTCCCTCCACGCATACGGTGCCTCTCTCGTGGTTGTATGAGGCCGCCAGTCTCCCTATTCAGTATCGGACGCTCACCGAAGTCGTGCCTGAGCCGGCGCGCGACTTCGAACGCGTAGCTGCCCTCCGCGAAGAGCTACTGCATTACAAGGAAGCGCTCGCCATCGTCCGCAAGCAAAAAGACACGGGACTGTGGGGGGGGAATCTGCTTGCGCCCGCGCCCTCGAAGGCGATGGGCTGGAAGGAAGTCGGCACAATCTTCCAGTATCGCCGCCTGCTCGAGCTCGGCTGGCCGGGCGACTCGCGGCCGTTCCGGTTCGCGGATCGGTTTCTCTTCCGCCTGCTGTCGCGGGATGACGATCCCACCCTGCTCGTCGAATTCCAGCGTACCGCGAAGGGGGATGCCGGTTTGGGGCTGTGGGCGCGGAGCATGGGTGCCCAGGGCGCCGCAGCGGCGCTGGCCCGCGGCGCCCATCAGGATGACCCGCGCCTGCGCGGGGCGGCCCATCGCATCGCGAGCGATATCTCGATGTACCTGCGGAGTGAGATAGCGCAGAAGCCGTTCAAGAAGGCCCACGGGAAGACGGTCCTCGACCCGCTCACCTATCCGCCGACCGTATTCTCAATCGAGATGCTGGCCTTCATGCCCGCCGTGCAACGGGAACGGGCGGGGTTTCTCGAGCGTCTGGCCGCCTACTTTTCCGTTCCCACGCCCCGCCGGTCGTTTTTCATCCAGGCTGGGAAGAAGGTCTTCCGGCCGCTCTTCGAGGTGCTTGGCGATCCGATGCACGCCGACGCACAGGGCCGGGTCAGCGATGTGGCCTTCGCCGTCTACTGGCTGGAGCTGCTCGCCCGACTCGGGATCGTCCGGCAGGTGCCGCTCGCGACCAAGGTTCTGGCCCGGCTCTACAGCGAATGCGACGACCAGGGGATCTGGAGCCCCGGGGGACTCCGGGTCATGCCCAAATCAACGAACCCGGTGATATCGCATTACTTCCCTCTCGAGGGACCCGGGAAGAGCCCCGCCCAGCGGCAGACCGACGTCACGTTCCGGCTGGCACTCATCGCGAGGCTATTGGGAATACCGTTGAACGTTGTCTGATTAAGTAGTAGTATCTACTACTACAGTGGCACTCGATCTGACACCTTTCGGCTTTACTCCGACCGAGTCGCTCGTTTACGCGACACTGTTACGCCTGGGCCCTTCGACCGGTTATGCCGTGGCGCGGGGCGCTCGGCTGGCTCGAGCGAATGCCTACGGTGCCCTCGAAGGCCTGGTCTCCCGCGGCGCCGCCACGAGAACGCCGCCGCCCCAGCGCCCAGCCCGCTATCGCCCGACCGATCCCCAGGCGCTCGTCGCGCAGCTCGCCACCCTGCAAGGCGAGGCGCTCGACCGCCTCAGCCGAGACCTGCGCGACATGTCGCGCCCCGGCGATCCCGTCACCCGCGAAGTCTCCGGTAGTCGCGCCGTGGCGAATCTCGTCATGCAACTGGTCGCCCGGGCGGAGCGCAGTGTAAAAGGAATCATGGCGCTCGAGCTGTGGCGGCCGACGCTGCCCGCGTGGCGTCGCGCGGGGGAGCGAGCCGAGATCAGCGTGCGTATCCGCGGGGGCATGCCGACCGATGCGCCGCCCTGGCTCGAGCCTGCCGCAGACGACGCGCCCGCGGCGACGATCCTTCTGATCGACGCTGCACAGCTGGTGATGACGACGGGCGAAGGTGACGCGATCGCCGGCCTGTGGACATCTCACCCGCTCATCGTGCTCCTCGCGCAACGCGCGCTCTAGACCTGTGACTCGGTTGCTCTTGCCCTCCTGTGTTGTCTTGCTTCTGGGTGCTTGCACCGCGTCCGCGATTCCCGAAGCGCAGCGCTACCCCGCCGGCACTCCATTCCGCGCGCAGTATCGAACGGTCGACGGAACGCGCCTGCGGATGATCGATACAGGCAACGGGACGCCGGTCGTGTTCATTCACGGCATCGGCGCCTCGTTGTATGGATGGCGGTATCAGCTGGCGCCGCTGGTCGCGGCAGGCTATCGCGTGGTCGCGTTCGACAATCGCGGCTTTGGGTTTTCCGACAAGCCGGCACACGGATACAGCAACGCCGCGTATGCGCATCTCGTCGTGTCGCTGCTCGACTCACTCCGCATCACGAGCGCGGTGCTGGTCGGGCACTCGATGGGTGGCGCGATCGCCGCGGAGGTCGCGCTCGCGCATCCGGATCGCGTGCGCGGGATGGTGTTGATCGACGCCGCGGGCTTCGGCGTGCGCTGGCCCGGCGTCCTCAAGCTGGCCCGCTGGCCATTTCTGGGTGCGATCGCCACGTCGTTCCGCGGGCGCTGGATCACCGGCCGAATTGTGCGCTCGACGTTTGCCGAACCCGGTAAGGTCACCGAGGCGGACGTCGATCAGTATTACGCGCCGGTTCCTGATCCGGACTATGGCCGCGCCTTGCGAGGCGTGCTTCGGGAGTTCAGGTTCGACACCCTCGGTGGACGTCTGGGAAGCCTGCAGACGCCCACGCTGATCCTGTGGGGCAACGCGGACCGGTGGATCGCGCTCGGCGACGGCAGCCGGTTTGCGCGGGAGCTGCCGCGCAGCGAGTTCGTCCTGCTCGACCGCACTGGGCACGACGCGCCCGAGGAGTCGCCCGATCAAGTGAATCCGTTGCTGCTCGATTTTCTGAAAGAAGGTCTGACCCGCATTCCGGAGAACGTCGCATGGTCCACGCCGTCATCGCGCTTCTTGCGCTCCAGCAGCCGCTAGACTCCGCCTACACCGCCAAAATCCGTGAGCTGACGACCGAGCCCAGGTTCAACACCGAGCTCACGGACCATCTTCCCGCCGATGCCAAAGTGCCGACGCCACTCAAGGTGCTGGGATACGTCCCGGGAACGGTGGGGCGGCTGTCGTATGTCGCCGACATCACACGGTACTTCCGCACTCTGGACGAAGCCTCGCCGCGGGTGAAGGTCTTCGATCTCGGCACCAGCGACGAGGGGCGGCCGATGATCATCGCCGCGATCGCCGATTCGGCCACGATCACGCAACTCGAGCACTATCGCGACATCACCGCGGCGTTGGCCGATCCCAGACGCCTCAACGCCGACTCGGCGCAGCGGCTGATCGCGGCAGGAAAGCCGATCTACTACCTCACGGGGTCCATTCATTCGCCGGAGACCGGTTCGCCGGAGATGCTGATGGAATTGGCCTACCGGTTGGCCGTCGAGGAGACGCCGGTCGTCCGGCAGATTCGCGACAGCGTCATAACACTCATCACGCCAGTGACCGAAGTCGACGGCCGTGACCGCATGGTCGACGTCTACCGGTATCGCAAAGCCAACAAGAACATCGCCCCGGGTTTGATCTATTGGGGGAAGTACACGGCTCATGACAACAACCGGGACGGCATCGTGATGTCACAGGTGCTGACCCGCACTATGATGAAGGCCTTCTTCTCATGGCATCCCACGGTGCTGCACGATCTCCACGAATCGGTGCCTTTCCTCTATACATCGACCGGCACCGGTCCCTACAACCGCGAGCTCGATCCGATCGTGATCAGCGAGTGGAATGAGCTCGCGTTCCAGGAGATCACGGCGCTGACGAGCCGCGGACTGCCGGGGGTCTGGACACACGACTTCTACGACGGCTGGACGCCGAACTACATGTTCTGGGTGGCGAACGGCCATAACTCGATCGGCCGTTTCTATGAGACGTATACGTCGCGCGGCGCCGAGTGTCACACGGTGAAGCTGCCCGACCGTCAGACGTCGGTCGAATGGTTCCGCCCCAACCCGCCGCTCAACGGCGTGCGGTGGTGCATTCGCAACAACATCAATTACCAGCAGTCCGCGCTGCTCATCGCGATGAACTACATGGCGCGCAACGGTCATCGCTACCTCGACCAGTTCTATCGCAAGGGTGTCCGCTCGATCGAGCGCGGCCGCGCCAAGGACGGCCCGAACGCGTTTCACATCCCGGCCAATCAGCCCCGCGCGGTCGAAGCGGCGAATCTGGTCAACCTGCTCCGCTTCCACGGCATCGAGGTGTCACGCGCAACGCAGGCGTTCAAGGCGGGCGGGATGGACGTCGCCGCCGGCGACTACATCGTGCCGCTCGATCAGCCATATGGGCCGCTCGCCAAGAGCTACTTCAGCAAGCAGGACTACGGCGCGAACGATCCGACACCCTACGACGACACGGGTTGGACGCTGCAGTACGTTCGCAACGTCGCACTGCATGCGATCACCGACACGAGCGTGCTGCATGCCCCGCTCGCATCCATGACGTCGGATGCGCGGGTCAGGGGTCAGGTGTCTGGTGCCAGGGGAGCGGTAGCCTATCTCATCGCGCCGACGACGGAGTCCGGCCTCACGCAGTTCCGCTTCGCGCTCCGTGACGTCCGCATGTTCGCGAGCGAGGATTCGTTCTCGGTCGATCAGCGCGCCTTCGGACGGGGGACGACGATCATTCCCGGCGCCGCAGGTATCGAGCGGCGCGTGTCGCAGGCCGCGGAGTCGTTAGGGCTCAGCGTGATCGGCGTCGGGGCGGTGCCGCAGGTCGCCCGCCACGAGCTCGACCTGCCGAGAATCGCGCTGGTGCACTCGTGGCTCAACACGCAAAACGAAGGCTGGGTACGGTATGCGTTCGACGTTCTGAAGATTCCCTATACCTACTTGAGTGTGCAGCAGCTCAACCGGCGCGAGCTGCTCCGGCAATTCAACGTGATCGTCCTGCCGTATGTGTCGAACAACGCGCAGCAGATCGTCAACGGACTCCCGATGAACGGGCCGCCGATTCCGTGGCGCCGTAGCGCGTTGACGCCGAATCTTGGCGGCCAGGACTCCACCGACGACGTGCGGCCCGGCATCGGCCTCGAGGGGATGGCGGCGCTCAGCCAATGGATTGCCGCCGGCGGGGTGATGATTACAGAAGGAGGCACGTCAGCGGTCTTCACCGACTACGGGGTGACGCGTGGCGTGGACATCACTCCGGCACGCCAGCTGCGTGCTACGGGCGGCATCTACCGGGCAGTGACGAAGGATCCTCGCAGTCCCATCGCCTACGGGTATGCAGATACGCTGGCTGTCTACTTCAATCAGTCGCCCCTCTTCCAGGTGGATACGTCCACCGACATTCCCGAGGATCAGGACGCCGACCTCACCGCGCAGCAGGCTCGAACGCGGCCGCGCGTTGTTATGGCGTTCCATCAGAAGCGGGACTCGCTGCGGCTATCGGGGTTGCTGGTGAATGGCGAGGAGCTGGCGGGCAGGCCGGCGGTGCTCGACGCGCCTGTCGGTCAGGGGCACGTGGTCCTGTTTGCGATCCGGCCGTTCTGGCGGTGGGAGACCCAGGGGAGCTTCGCGTTGGTGTTCAATACGATTCTGAATTGGAATGATTTGGGCGTGGCATGGCCAACGGCGCCGAAGCCGAACCCACGGGCAGTGGCGGCGCCCGATGAAGGACCATAGATTTCATCAACCAAACGGTTGATGAAATCGCCCGATGCCACCCAAGCTTAGTAATGACAGAGCATTACGAATCGTGGCAGCAGCCCGCGAGGAGTTCGCCAAGCGTGGCTTCGCGGGCGCACGCGTAGATCAGATCGCGCGACGGGCAGGCGTCAACAAGCAGCTGCTGTTCTACTACTACCACTCCAAGCGCGGTCTCTTCCAGGCGGTGCTGGCCCAGACTGCGGGCGACCTGGAAGCGGCGTTCGCGCGACTCGCTAACCCGATCGGTGGTCCGCTCGACCGGCTCAGACTCACGCTGGCCGCGCAGTTCGAATTCCTCGCCCAAAATCCTCAGGTCGTTGCGCTGCTCGGGCAGGGAACGCGGTCGGACGGTGGGACTGCATTCGCGCCCGCGATCAACCGGCTGGTGGTACTGCTCGCCGAGGGCCAAGGGTTGGGCAAGGTGCGGGACGATCTCGACCCGCACCTCGCCGCTGCCCAGGCGCTGATCCTGATGGTCGGCTACCTCAACATGGAAGCGGTCGTCGCGGCCAGCGCCCGGCCCCTCGGTGCCGACGAGCCGTCACTGCGAGAGCGCTGGCGCGACGCCGCGGTCGACTTAGTTGTGGCCGGAGTGAGCGCGAGCTAGGAGCGGAGCTTCCGTCTCGAAGATCAGGTGTCCCGCCTCAAACCGCGCCCCGCGCAGCGCCAGGCTCAACACGTCGCCCAGCTCCTCCACGAGATGCACATGGAGCGTCTTGCGGACCTCGTCCGGCAGGTCCTCGAGGTCGCGCTCGTTGTCCTTCGGTAGAATCACCGACGTAATCCCGGCCCGCACTGCGCCAAGGACCTTTTCCTTTACGCCGCCGATCGGGAGCACGCGCCCGCGCAGGGTGACCTCACCGGTCATCGCGATGTCGTGCCGCGCCGGCCGCCGGGAGAGCGCCGAGACCAGGGCCGTGGCCATGGTAACACCGGCCGACGGACCGTCCTTCGGAATGGCGCCCGCGGGCACGTGGACGTGGATGTCGGTATCGACAAATGCATCCTCCGGAATACCGAGCAGGTCGGCGTGCGACTTGGCGTACGTCAACGCCGCGCGCGCGGACTCCTTCATGACATCGCCGAGTTGACCCGTCAGGACCAGCTCGCCCTTGCCGCGCATGACGCTGGCCTCGACGAACATGATGTCGCCGCCGACCGGCGTGTAATACATCCCGGTGGACACGCCAACCTGATCCTCTCCGGCCATGCGCTCCGGGTGCACCTTGGGGCGCCCGATGAGGTCCGGAATGTCCTGCTCTGTGACCGTCACCTTCTGCGCCGCGCCGTCGGCGATCTTGCGGGCAACCTTGCGTCCGAGCTTGCCGATTTCGCGCTCGAGTTGGCGTACGCCTGCCTCGCGCGTGTAGCTGGCGATGATCTCGCTCAGCGCAGCGTCGTTCAACGAGAGTTGATCGGCCCGTAGGCCGTTCTCCCGAAGCTGGCGCGGCACGAGATAGCGCTTGGCGATCTCGAGTTTCTCGCGCTCGGTGTAGCCGGCGAAGTTGACCGTTTCCAGCCTGTCGAGCAGCGGCGCGGGAATGCTCTGCAGGAAGTTCGCGGTGGCGATGAACAGCACCTCCGACAGGTCGAACGGCACGCCCAGATAATGGTCCGTGAAGGTGTCGTTCTGGGCCGGATCGAGCACTTCCAGCAGCGCGGCGGCCGGATCTCCCTGGAACGAGATGCCCAGCTTATCAACCTCGTCGAGCAGGAAGATCGGGTTCTTCGCACCGGCCTGTTTCATCCCCTGGATGATGCGGCCCGGCATCGCACCCACGTAGGTGCGCCGGTGGCCGCGGATGTCGGCTTCGTCGCGGGCCCCACCGAGCGAGATCCGCACGTAGGGACGGCCCATCGCGCGTGCGATGGACTTGGCGATCGAGGTCTTGCCGACGCCCGGCGGTCCGACGAACAGCAGCGTCGGCGCGCGTGTGGCGCGATCATCTTCGTTTCCCGGAGCCTCTTCCTTGGGCTGTTGCTGCCTGAGCTGCCGGACCGCGAGGAACTCGAGCACCTGGTCCTTTACGTCCTGGAGCCCGTAGTGGTCCTCTTCGAGGATTTCTGCCGCCCGTTTGAGATCGAGCGACTCTTCCGACCGCTTGTTCCACGGCAGCTCGGCGATGGTCTCGAGATAGGTCCGAATGACCTGTGCTTCCATCGATTCCCGGCCGGCGCGCTCCAGCCGCGCCAGCTCGCGATCGACTTCTTTGCGCGCCGCCTCCGGCAACTCGAGCGCGTCCAGGCGTTTCTTGAGGTCGTCGGCCTCAGCCGCCTCTTCCTCTTCACCGAGCTCCTTGCGAATTGCCTTCATCTGCTCGCGCAGCAGCATTTCACGCTGGCGTTCGCCGAGCTCTTCCTGCACCTGCGACTTGATGTCTTCCTGCGCGTCGACGACCGCGATCTGCCGTTGGACGTGGACGAGCACCCGGCGCAGCCGGTCTTCGACCGCGAGCGTTTCGAGCAGCTGCTGGCGTTCGAGTGACTGAATATCCAGGTGTCCGGCGACCAGGTCGGCCAGGGCGCCGGGGTCCGTGACGCCCTCCAGCACCTGCTGGACGACCTCGGCGGGCAGTCCCGCCTTCTGGCCCAGCTCGGCAGCGCGCTCGCGGACCTCACGATGCAACGCTACGAAGGCTGCATCCCTCTCATTCAGAGGAGCAAGGTCGGCGGCCTCACGGACGGTGGCCACGAGATGGCCGTTCGTCTCGCTATAATGGACCGCGGTACCGCGGATTTCTCCGTGCAGGATCAGCTGGACGCCGCCAAGATTGCGCTGGACCTGACTGATCCGCGCGATCGTGCCGGTGGTGTAGAGCACGCCGGGCGAGACCTGATCGACGTTCTCTTTCTGTGCGACCGCGAAGACCTTGCGGTCTGGGTTCTTCAAGGCGGCTTCTATGGCGCGCAGTGTCGCAGGACGGCCCGCACCGATAGGCGACGCGACACCGGGAAAGAGCACGGCATCACGTAGCGGCAGGACGGGCAAAGTCATCCGGTCTGACATGGAATCTCCAATGGTGAGTTTCGTGAACCACAGTCTGTGACGGTCAACGCACCGTCCATGCCACGAAAAAACGCCGTCTGCGGCAGGTCCGTTCCGAAAAGTGCCGCCAAAGCGGCGCGTAGCTGCCAACACGACCCGTCCAGACTGTGTTGCAAGGCCGCATGGATGCCGCTAAATCTTAGTCCACGAATGGATTGCAAAACGGCATGAGCGATCTGTTGGCGCAGCGGCTGAGTCAGGCCCTTGGCTCTTCCTTCACGCTCGACAGGGAGATTGGCCGCGGCGGCATGGGGGTCGTCTATCATGCCCGCGATGAGCGGCTCAAGCGGGCGGTGGCAGTCAAGGTGCTGCCTCCCGAGCTCGCGTTCCGGGAGGAAATCCGCATGCGGTTCCTCCGGGAGGCGGAAACGGCCGCGCGTCTGTCCCACCCGCACATCGTCCCGATTCATTCCGTCGGCGAAGGTCCCGAGGGACTCGTGTACTTCGTGATGGCCTATGTGGACGGTGAATCGCTCGCGGCGCGTCTCAAGCGCCGCGAGCGACTGCCACCGGAAGAGGCCCGGCGCATCTTGATGGAAACGGCGGACGCACTCGGCGCCGGACACGCCCTCGGCATCATCCATCGCGACGTCAAACCCGACAACATTCTTTTAGAGGGAAGCCGCGGCCGGACCGTCCTCACGGACTTCGGCATCGCCAAGGCACTGACGTCGACCACGGGGCCCGGAACGCTGACCGCGACCGGTGTGGCGATCGGTACACCGCACTACATGAGCCCCGAACAGGCGGCCGGCGATCGGGAGATCGATGGCCGCTCCGACATCTACAGTCTGGGTGTCGTCGGCTACCAGATGCTCTCCGGCGAGCTCCCGTTCTCGGCGCCTACGGTGCCGGGCATTCTTTTGAAACAGATCACCGAACAGGCGCCCAACCTCCAGGACCGGACTCCAACCTGCCCGGACGATCTCGCCTCGTGCGTCATGCGTTCGCTCGAGAAGGAACCGGAGGCGCGCTGGCCGACGGCCGACGCGCTGCGGCGGGCGCTGGAGTCGCGGAGTGCACCGCCGTTCCGCCCATCGCGGCGTCCGAGCACGAGCATGTTGGCTCGTCCCGAAACCCGTTTGGGTCCGCCCCCGGCGCGGACGTCGGGCGGCGGCCGGCTGGAGCGCCCGCGTCGCAGTCGACCCTTGGCCAAGCCGGATCCACGGAGCGAGCTCACGCCGAGCGGCGAGTCGAAGATGGTCGTGAAGTTCCGCGACAGTTTCGTCTCGTGGGCTTCGGTCTGCGGCGGTTTGATGTTCATCGATCTGATCATGGGGAATGGGCTCGGGTGGTCCTTGTTCCCGACGGCCATTTGGGGTGGCTTCGGCCTCCTGCCGCAGTACATGAAGCTCTGGCAGAACGGGTATTCGTGGCGCGACGTCCTGAATCGTCCGGCCGCGCCGGACGCCCAGGAGGCGCGGCTGGGGCGGGGCGGCCCGCGGCGCGCCCTCGGGCCGCCCAAGGCCGATGAGTTCGGCCGCCACGTCGACACCGTCCGCCTCGTCCGTAACGACCGGGAGGCGATCCTCAAGATCATGGAGCGCGTGCCCGCGTCGGAGCGGAAGCTGCTTCCCGATGTTGTGGTCACGGTCGACGCGCTCTCGAAGCGCGCCGAGGACCTCGCCCGCATGCTGCACAGCATGAGCGCCGACGTGGATGACGGCGCTTTGGCCCGGATCGAGCTGCGCATCGACGCGGTGAAGCATCATGAAGAGGGATCGGAGCGCGAACGCCAGCTCAGCTTGCTCGACCGCCAGCGTCAGGCATTGACCGATCTGCTGTCACGGCGCAAGAAGGTCGAGGAGCAAATGGAGTCGTGTGTGTTGGCGATGCAGAACGTGCGCTTCGACTTGCTGCGGCTGCGCTCGGCGGGAGTGGCGGCGGTACTGGGCGATCTGACGAATGCCACGCAGCAGGCGCGGGCGCTATCGCGGGACGTGGATCATGTCATCGAGGCCGCCAGCGAGATCCGCGACGTCCTCAGCGCTTCTCCTGCACCCGCCTCACCTCCCCGCGGCCAGCGGCCCCGGTCCTCGCCATAGAGTCCTGACTGGCCCAACACTCGCGCACGAGTGCGGGGCCGTTCTCCCGCTGCAGCGCGAAGTCGAGTAGCTCCACGAAACCCGTGGCTGCCGCTTCACACCGGCCAGCCCGGAGCGCCGCAACCGCCGCCAATTCGAGATAGCGGGCGGACCCCGGGCGCCGCGCCGCCGCGTAGCGCAGCACGCTGTCCGCAAGCTGCGGCGGCGCGTCCAACGCGATCTGCCCCAGAGCCTGCGAAAGAAATTCGCCTGGGAACGGATGGCGGAAAGTGCCCTGCGCCGCGGTTAAAGCGCCGTCCGCCTGGGTCGCCGCTTCGGTCCAGCGGGATCCGCGAGCGGCCAAGAGCGACATCGCGGCACGTATCTGGGCGGTGTCGGCGCCGGCGGCCAGCGCGTCTCGCAATGCGGATGCAGCGAACGGCTTGCTGCGCGCGGCGGCGAGCAGGCCTCGCATCTGGAGTGCCTCCGCTCCACCACGCCGAGATATCGCCACGCCGAGCAGCGAATCGGCTTGCACCGTGTCGCCGAGCGCCAGCCGCACTCCGGCGGCGCGCACAGTCCACTCCGGTTCGTTGGGCTGGGCGCGTCGCGCCGCGTCGAGATAGGGAAGCAAACCCGCATCGCTGCGGCGCGCCGCGACAATCCGTAACAGCGTGAACGGAGACGCGCCGGTTTCGTGTGTCCCCAGTTGCACCAGCGAATCGAACACCGCGTTGGCCGCGGCGCCTGGATCGAGAAAGCGGCGGGCCGCGACGAATTCGAGGCGAGGCCGGTCGTCGCTGTGTCCGAACGTCGCGCGGGTGATGAGACGCGCAACGCCGGAGTCGCCAAGCAGCTGCCGGCCAAAGTACTGGTCCGGCCCGTCGATGCTCAGCCACTCTCTGCTCAGCGCCTGGAGCTGACCGCCTGGACCGATGAGTTGAGCGAGCCACTGCCGGTCGTAGATGATCGGGCGTGACGACGCCAGGACCACCACATCGGCGGTGCCTCCGAACCACACGTTCACGTGAGGGAACACCTGGTGCAGCGAGCGCACGATGCCGGCAACGATGGGGAGCGGCAGCTGGTACAGCTGGATCCACTGGCAGAACACGCCGTCATCGGCGAGCCGCGCCTTGGCGATGCGGAAAAACTCCGGCGTGTACAGCGTAGCGATGCCGGCGATCCACGGATTGGAAGGCTCGGACACGATCACATCGTAGCGCTCGCGATCGAGCTGCAAGGCGCTGCGCGCGTCGTCGACGACCACGTGGACGTTGGGACGAGAAAGGACGCGGTCGTTGACCGCATGAAAGAGGCTGTCCATCGCGAGGACGGCAGGCTCGATCTCCACCACCTTCACGCGAGTCATGCCGGGCACGCTTGCGAGCACGCGCGTCGTCACGCCGGTACCCTGGCCGATCACGAATGCGGATGTGGCGGCTGGATGCGCGACGATCGGGGCGAGGCCGATCATGATCTGCGTGTCCATGTCGCCGCGATCGGACGCGTCGACCTTCCCGTTGACACGCAGCGATCGGCCGGCGTCGCCCTCCCACACGCTGACGGTCGCGTTCGGCCCTTCACGGAAGGCAAGCTGCCGCACCCCGCGATGCTCGAGAAACCGCCGCCGCGCGGCCTGATCCATAGGTTGGCGCGCGTAGATCGTAGGCCCCAGGTCGATCAGGCGCGTGCTCCAGCCAGGGGCGGCCACGGCCGCGAGCAGCGCTAACGTGCCAAGACCGCCCGCCGTCAACACGCGCGCCCGGATCCGCCGGTCTTCCGCCGAGCCCTCGGCGATGCCGCGTGAGACGAGCACCGCGAGCGCCAGCGCCGCTATGCCGTTCACGATGAGTCCGATGCGCAGCGTTGCCTGCGTCCCGAACGCCACGATGAACACAAAGCCGGTCAACACCGCGCCGAGGATACTGCCGATCGTGTTGAGCGCGTAGGCGGCACCGACGTCCGCCCCGCGGGCCTCACGCTCGCGGGCCGTGAGGTCGGCGAGCAAGGGGAACGTCATGCCCATGCCAATCGCCGGGATGAGCACCACGGCGCCGACGGCGATCCCCATGAAGAAAAGCCGCGCGGCAGCGCTCAGATCCGCAATCTGGAATACCGCGATGATGTAGGACGGCAGGAATCCAAAGAACACGAACAGCAGCGCGGCACCGATTCCAGTGATCCCCTGGGCGAGCGCCGCGTTGGCCGCGGTATCGAGGTGCGGTGCACTGCGGCGGGCAACGATGATGCTACCGAGGCCGATGCCCAGGAGAAACACCAGCAGAATCAGCGTAAACGCGTAGGTCGACCCGCCCACGACCATGATCAGCACGCGAGTCCACGCGATCTCGTCGAGGAGCGCAGCAAACGCGGTCAGACCCAGGAGCGCGAAGGCGAGGCGGTGGAGGGCGGTCGAGGGCGGTCGAGGTTGGTGGAGGGGCACGTCGACCGCGGCCGGCGCGGACGAGCCCCCAAACCGAATCGCGGTGGCACCAATCGCGAGATTCATGGCGGCGGTCACCCACAGCGACGCCCGCACGCCGACGAACTCGATCAAAAAGAACCCGGCCAGCGCTGTCCCGATCATCGCGCCGAGCGTGTTCAAGCCATACAGGCGTCCGAGCGATGGCTTGAGCAAGCCACGATCGTCACCCATCAGCGCTCGTGTCAGAACCGGCAGCGTTCCACCCATGAGCGTGGTGGGAATCAGGAGGACCAGCGCGGCGAGCCCAAACCGAAGCGCCACGCTGGCGCCGCTGCCGAGCGCAAGAGCCCCCGCGGTACCGATGTAGATCCAATGCGCGAGGCCGAGCACGAGCGGCGAGAGAATGCCGAACACGCCGATGGCGATCTCGAGCTTGCCGTACAGCACCGCCGGTTTCTGCGAGCGGTCGGCGACTCGTCCGAAGGCCCAAGCCCCGAGACCCAGGCCTCCCATATACGCCGCGACGACGGTTGTGACGGATTGAATAGTGGAGCCGAACGATTGATAGAGAACGCGGACCCACAGCAGCTCGTACACCAGGCCAGTCGCGCCCGAGAGAAAGAAGAGGATGCTGTAGAGGAGGACCGGCTTAGAACGCATGCAGCTCGCGCATCGCCTGCGCGAGATCCTCCACCTGTGGCAGGATGTAGTCCTCGAGGTCGGGCGCGTACCCGACGAAGGTGTCGGTGGACGCGACGCGCTTGACCGGCGCGTCGAGCCAGGGGAAGCATTGATCGGCGATCCGGGCGGCGATCTCGGCGCCGTAGCCCCAGGAGAGGGCGTCCTCGTACGCCACGATCACCTTGTTCGTCTTCCGGACCGACGTCTCGATCGTTTCCCAATCGACCGGCGACAGCGAGCGCAGGTCGATCACCTCGACGCTGGTACCGTCCTTTTCCTCGAGCTCCTTGGCGGCGACGAGCGTGCGTTGCACGACCGCGCCGTACGTCACGACCGTCAAACCCGTTCCTTCCCGTACGACCTTCGCCTTGCCGAACGGGATCATGAAGTTGGGGCCGGGATTCGGAGCTTTGTTGTAGGTCTGGCGGTAGAGGTGCTTGTGCTCGAGGAACAGCACGGGATCGTCGCAGCGAATCGCGGTGCGCAGCAAGCCGTTGGCGTCGAGCGCCGTGGCCGGACAAATGACGCGCAGCCCCGGGACGGACGTGAAGACCACGGCGCCCGTCTGCGAGTGATAGACGGAGCCGCCCTTCAGGTAGCCGCCGTAGGTCACGCGCACCACCACCGGCGCGCTGAACGCATTGGCGGACCGCCAGCGCATGGTCGCGAGCTCATTTCGGAGCTGATGATACGCCGGCCAGATGTAGTCGAAGAACTGGATTTCTACGACGGGCTTGAGGCCCCGGGTTGCGAGGCCGACGGCTCGACCAATGATGTTGGCTTCGGCGAGGGGCGAGTTGTACACGCGGTCGCCGCCGAACTGGCGCTGCAGGCCCCACGTCACTTTGAAGACGCCGCCCTTGCCCTTCACTTCCTTCAAGTACTGCTCGCGGCTGACGTCAGCGACGTCCTCGCCGAAGACGAGGATACGCGGATCGCGCGTCATCTCGTCCTTCATGCAGCCGTTGAGCAGATCCACCATGGTCGTGGGCTCGCCCGTGAAATGCGGATCGTCCTCGGTGTCGAACTGCTCCGACGTGGGATCGACGTCCGGCGAGTACACCCAGAGCAGCGCCGATTCGGGCTTCGGCTGCGGCGACGCGAGCGCCATGTCGGCAGCGACCTGGATTTCTTCCTCGACCTGCGCCTTGATCGCCTCGATCTCGGATTCGGTCGCGACCCCCTCGTCGAGCAATTGCCTGGGGAATCGCGTCACCGGGTCGCGCTTCGCTTCCTCATCGCGCTCGCGTGACGGCTTGTAGAGGATCTCGTCGTCGGATAGCGAGTGGGAGTAGGGACGCGTCACGTGGGCGTGAACCAGGGCGGGACCTTTACGCTGCCGGCACCACTCGGCGGCGCGAGTCAGCACCTCGTAGGACGCGATCGGGTCGCAACCGTCGACCTCCTGGATGAACAGATTCGGGTGGTTGGCGACCAGCTTGGAGACCGAGCCGCCCGCGGTCTGTACCTCGATCGGCACCGAAATGGCGTACTTGTTGTCTTCGATCAGAAACAACACCGGCAGCTTGAGGTTGCTGGCGCTGTTCAGCGCCTCCCACCATTCGCCTTCGCTCGTCGTTCCGTCGCCGGCAGAGCAGTACACCACCTCGTCGCCATGGACCGGCTTGTCTTTGACCTCGTCGATCCGGTCGTAACGAAGCCAGGCTTCGGCGCAGCCGACGGCCTGCAGGAACTGCGTGCCGGTCGGACTCGATTGGCTGACGATGTTGAGCTGCTTGTGGCCCCAGTGAGACGGCATCTGCCGTCCACCGGAGTTCGGGTCGTCGGCGGCGCCAACCGCGGAGAGAAACATCTCGGTCGGCGTCATGCCGATGGTGAGACAAAGGGCCCGGTCGCGGTAGTAGGGATAGAACCAGTCGTACGACGGCCGCAACGCCTTCCCCGCAGCGACCAGGACGGCCTCGTGGCCCGCCCCTGATATCTGAAAGAAGATCTTGTTCTGGCGCTTGAGTTGAATCTCCTTGTCGTCGATCCGGCGCGACAGAAGAATCAACCGATACATCTCGAGCAGATCGGCCTTCGAAAGGACAGCGGCTGCTTTTGCCGGCCGGGCCGCAGGTGCCGCTTTAGATGCAGAACGAGAACGCGTCGCCATGAGCTTGGAAAATAGCCTCGAATCCGCTTTCTAGGGCTTTTGGTACACGACTTTGCCGCCCACGATGGTGAAGCGGGGCTTGATCGTTCCTAGCGATTCAGGCTGCACGGCGAACGGGTCGCGATCCAGCACCACGACGTCCGCGAAACGTCCCGGCGCGAGCGTTCCCCATTTCTGCTCGTTGAACGTCGCCCATGCGTTGCCGTAGGTGTAGGCGCGCAGCGCTTCTCCCACGCTGATCTTCTGTTCGGGCACCCAGCCGCCCGGATTCTTGTCGTCCAGGGTTCGCCGGGTCACGGCGGCGTAGACACCGAGCATCGGATCGAGCGGGGCAACGGTCCAGTCGGAGCCGAAGGCGAGCGGCGCCTCGGTGTCGAGCAATGTCCGGAAGGCGTACGTCGTCTTGATGCGCATCGGTCCGATGCGCTGCTCGACCCAGCGGCCGTCGTCGATGGCGTGGTAGGGCTGCATCGACGGCACGACGCGCCGGGGACCAAAGAGGGGGATCTCCTGGGGCCGTAGATGCTGGGCGTGCTCCACGCGGAAGCGCCGGTCGCGCGCGCCGTGCGCATGTGTGACGCTGTCGTAGATCGCGAGAATGATCGCGTTGGCGCGATCACCGATGGCGTGCACGGCGATCTGGAGACCGGCCGAGTCCGCGGCGCCGACCCATGCCCGCATGTCGGCTTCCGGCTGGCGCATCAGCCCGTAGTATCCGGCCGAGTCCGAGAACGGCTCAAAGAAGAACGCGGTCCGCGACCCCGCCGAGCCGTCCATGTATCCCTTCACGCCGCCGATCCGCACCCAATCGTCCCCCGCCCCGTTGCGCACGCTGTCGGCGACGGCGTGCCACTGGTCGATCGGGATGTAGAGAATGACGCGGGCCGTCATCCGGCCGGCGCGCTCCATGCGCTTGTAGGCGGCAAGATTCGCCCACGAGGCCGACATGTTTCCGGTGGCGGTGACGCCGAGCGATGCGGCGTACGCGAGCGCGCGCGCCACGGCCGAGTCTTCCTGCTCGGCGGAAGGCGCCGGGATGGCCGCGTCGATCAGCCCTTCGGCGTTGTCTTTGAAAATGCCGGTCGGTTCACCGCGTGCATCGCGGGGCATTTCACCGCCGACGGGCACGCGCGTCGCGCTCGTGACCTTCGCCGCACGCATCGCGGCGGCATTCGCCAATGCCATGTGGCCGTCGAGGCGGCCGATGAAGACCGGGTTATTCGGCGTGACCGAGTCAATCCAGTCGTGCCGCGGCAATGGCGCGCCGCGCCACAACGTGTGATCCCAGTCGCCGCCCAGAATCCATTCGCCGGGTTTTACGTGCGCGGCGTACTCCTTCAGCCGGCGCACGAATTCCTGGGGCGTGTTGGCGTCGCGCAGGTTGATCGAGGCGAGCTGAAAGCCACCGTCCACAAAATGGGTGTGGCCATCGGCGAATCCCGGCATGATCAGGCCGCCGCTGGCCTCGAGGACGCGCGTCTTGGGGCCGACGTAGCGGGCGATGTCGGCCGAATCGCCGACCGCGAGGATCTTGTCGCCGGCGATCGCGACCGCGCCGGGCCGGCCGCGGCCGGTCGAGAGACCGGTCCAGACCGGCCCGCCTTGAATGACGATGTCGGCCTTGGACCCACAGGCGGTGAGTAACGCCAAGGCAACGACGCACGACGTACGACGCACGAGGTACCTCCTAGCGGAGCTTGGTGATCCGACGAATCGTGTCGAGAGCAGCTATCGGATTGCCGGCCGGCTCGGCCGGCGGCTTTTGCTTCGGTGCCCCGCCCATTCCGTCGCGAATGTCGAGCAACACTTCGAGCAGCAGTTGTTCGCGCTGGTAGGCGGCATCGAGATCGGCCATGCGACGCTCGTCCTTCAGCGCCTTGGCGCGATCATAGGCCTCGCGATAGACCGAGTCGAGGTTGTCGAGAATCTGCTGGCGTGGCCTCACGGAGCCGAAAGATATAGGTTCCTCGCATGACCCTCAAAGGCAAGCGCATACTCTTTTTCGCGGCGCCGCTGTACGAAGACCTCGAGTTGTGGTATCCGAAGATCCGCCTCGAAGAGGAAGGCGCCGCCACGACCGTGGCTGGAATGGGCGAGAAAACCTATCCGGGAAAGCGGGGTTATCCCGTCACGGTCGATACCAACGTGGAACAGGTGGCAGCCTCGGACTTCGACGGCCTGGTGATCCCGGGAGGGTTTGCCCCCGATCAACTGCGCCGCTCCGACACGGTTTTGCGACTGACTCGCGAGATCTACCAGGCGGGGAAGCCTGTGGCGTTCATCTGTCACGCGGGCTGGGTCCCGATCTCGGCCAAGATTCTCAAGGGCAAGCGCGCGACGAGCGTCCGCGCCATCAAGGACGACATGGAGAATGCCGGTGTCCTGTGGGAGGACAGCGCGGTCGTCGTCGACGGCAACCTCATCTCGTCCCGCACGCCGGCCGACTTGCCGCAGTTCTGCAAAGCGTTGATCGCGGCGCTACGACAAGGGCCGCAGGATTAAGCCGCTCGGCACCTTCGGAATGAAATAAGTGGACTTCGGCGGCATCACGTCTTCGGCATCCGCCACCGCGAAAACTTGCTCGACCTTCGTCGGATTCAGCAGCACGCTCACCGCCGCGCCGCCCTGCTGGACCAGGCGCAGCGCTTCCGCTGCATCCGCGACGTAGCGGACGATGGGTGTCGCCGTCCCGGCACCGAGAATCTCCTTCACGACCAGTGACTCGACGCGCGCGACATCGAGCTCTCGCACCGCGGTGCTCTGCGCCAGGCTCGGCAGCCGGTCCGGCAACGCGCCGGGCTTGAGCAACAACACGAGCACTCGCGAGGGGTCGGCGACGAGGCACGCGGTGCGATCGCGGCCCAGCGATGCCAGGACGGCCACCGGGTCGCGGCCCGCCGCAAGCGGCTGCACGTCGAACCATTCACGCCAGCGCGGCAGTAGCCGGTCGAGGTCGCGGCCCGCGCCGAAGATCACGCGATGCGTGGGCAACACGGCGAGTCCCGGATCCTGCGCCGACACGATCAGCGCGAGCACGCGATCGGCGGACGAATTCTCCAGCGCGTAGGCGCTCGCCGTTTCGTAACGGTGATGACCATCCGCGATGTACAGCGGGGACTGGGGAAGGGGGAAGCGGGACGGGTCACGCACAATCCACAGCCGGATCCCGACGCCATTGAGCTCGGCGGTGGCATCCGGATTCCCCTGCGTCACGGCCGCGACCGCGTTCGCGAGGGAACGATCGGGATCGGGCGCGAGCAGAAAGATGGACTCGATGTTGGTCGCCGTGGCGCGCATGAGCGCGAGGCGATCGGCCTTGGGCCCCGCATGCGTCTTCTCGTGCGGGCGGACGCGACGGGGCTCGTAGCCCTCGGCGGCCACTGCGGCGAAGACCCCACGACGCGTGAGCCGCTCCCCCGTCGGCAGCGTGAAATCCTGCGCCAGGACATACAGCGATGGCCGAGCGTCGCGGCGCAGTACGCCGTCGCGCCGCCACGCCGCCAGTCGTTCCGCCGCGACGCCGTAGCGCTCGTCCTCCGGCTTCCCCGGCGGCGCTTCCGGCAACATGACGTGCACGATATTGTCCCGGTCGGCGCTCGCGTACCGAGCCCGTTCCGCCGGATCGATGACGTCGTACGGCGGCGCGATCAAGGAACTGAGCCGGTCCACGGCCGCATACCGCTCACCCTGAAAGGGCGCGACGAGGTCAGCCATGAGCTTTCGTGAGGCGCAACATGCCGTCGATCAATGGGTGGGCCAGTTTGAGGTGGGTTACTTCACGCCGCTCGCGAACGTGGCGCGACTCGCCGAAGAAGTCGGCGAGCTGGCACGCGAGGTCAATCACCAGTTCGGCCCCAAACCGAAGAAGCCCGATGAAGAGCCCGGGTCGATCCCGATGGAGCTGGCGGACATTCTGTTCGTGGTGATTTGCATCGCCAATTCTCAGCACATCGACCTCGATCACGCGTTCGCGCAGATGATGGCCAAAGTCACCTCCCGCGACGCCGGCCGCTGGTCCAGGAAGGCTCGCTGACTTCTTCGTAAATCCGCTCGTACGACACCAGTCGATCGGGATCGATCGCTCCCGGCGGGGCCGCGCGCACCGCGCAGCCGGGCTCGGTCAAATGCCGGCAGTTGTCGAAGCGGCACTGATCGAGATATGGGCGAAATTCCGGAAAGCACGCGCCCAGCTCGTTGGGATCGATGCCCCAGGCGCCGATCTCGCGGAGGCCGGGCGTATCGACGACGTACCCGACGCCGGCAACAGGCACCAGCTCTGCGGCCGTGGTGGTGTGCTTGCCGGTCCGCCATTTCTCGCTGATCGCGCCGACGCGCAGCTTGAGCCCCGGCTCGAGCGCGTTGAGCAGACTCGACTTCCCCGCGCCCGATGCGCCGGTAAAGACCGAGTGGCGGCCACGCAGCAGGTCACGCAGTGCGGGAAGGCCCTCATCCGCCTTCACCGACGTTCCCAGCAGTTGATAGCCGGCGGTCTTGAAACGGCGGGTCAGAGTCTCTTCGATCGCGCGGTCGAGCTCGATCTTATTGAGGACCACGGCGGCCGGAAGGCCATTCGCCTCCGCGATCACCAGGAACCGGTCGATCATTCTTGGGCTTGGTTCCGGATCACGCGCGGAGGTCACGACGATCACCTGATCCACGTTTGCCGCGACCGGCTGCGCGCGCCGCGGACCGGCGCCGCTGCTGCCCTGCGCCGCCCGGCGCGCCAGCACCGACCGGCGTGGACGGATCTCGGAGATCGTCGATCCCTCGAGGACAACGACGTCGCCTGGGACCACGCGACCCGAGTCCTGGTATTTCAGCTTGCCGCGGAGTGAGGCGATGATTTCACCCGCGTCGGTATGAACCCGATACCCTCCGGCCGTGCGCGCGAGCACGACGCCGCTGGTGGCGCTCATGACCCGCCTCGCGCCACGCATTGATCGAGATGCGCTTTCACCTGCTCCAGCGTCAATGCCAATACGGGAGCCAGCGCTTCGTCAGGAGTCGCGCCGAAGGCGAGATAATCGGTTTCGAGATGTCCCGCGGGGCGCGCCGCCTCGTCCCACCGCACGAACAACAGCGCGGCGCCGTAGCGTCCCTTTTCCGCGGCATCGTCAGCGAACGTCGCCACAGAATAGGCCTGGCCGTCCGCAGCGCCAAACGCCGGTGGACGCCCGTGCACCTGCTGGTAGCCGCCTAACGTCGTGTCGTCCACTCTTTGAGGATGTTGGTGGTGATGAATGCGATGTTCGCGGGGCGCTCGGCGAGGCGACGCATCAGGTAGGGATACCAGTGCGTGCCGAACGGAACGTACACGCGCAGTTTGTAGCCTTCCCGCCGCAACCGGTGCTGCAGATCGCGCCGTACGCCGTAGAGCATCTGAAACTCGTATCGCTCACTTGGAATGCGACGCTCTTTTGCGAACGTTTTCGCGTGGTCGATGATCCTGCTGTCGTGCGTTGCAATCCCGGGGTAATGGCCGCACTCCATCAGCTGCTCCATGCAGTCGATGAAGTTGGCGTCGACGTCGCGTTTGTCCGGGAACGCCACGTCCTCCGGCTCTTTGTACGCGCCCTTGCACAGCCGCACCCGCGCGCCCAGGCCGATCATCGTGTTCACGTCAGCGGCCGTGCGCCGCAAGTAGGACTGGAGCACCACGCCGACGGTATTGCCGAACTCCGGGTACAGAACGTCCTTGAAGAGCGCGATTGTTTTGGCGGTATAGCTCGACTGCTCCATGTCGATCCGGACAAACGAGCCGTACTGCTTGGCCTTCCCGATGATCGCGCGCATGTTGCCGAGACATCGCTGCTCATCGATGTCCAGCCCCATCTGCGTGAGCTTGACCGAGACGTTGGCATTGGCCTTCGCCGACTGAATGCGATCGAGCAGATCGAGGTACGTGCGGCAGGCGCGCTGCGCCTCCTCGTCGTGCAGCACCGACTCGCCGAGGAGGTCGAGTGAGGCGGACAGATTGCTCGCGTTGAGGTCGTGGAGGGCCCTGATCGCGTCGTCGATCGTCTCCCCGGCCACGAAGCGCGATGCCAGCGTGCGGGCGAGCCGGTTCTTGCGAACGAAGCGAAAGATGCGCGGCTGCTCGCTCAGCCACAGAAAGGCGGCGCGCAGCATCAGCGGTAGAACTTGGTTCCGGCGCGGGCATGCTCCCGCAACACCTCACTGGGCGCGAAGCGCGCACCGTAGCGCTCGGCGAGCCGCTCGAGATCCGTGACGAGCCGCTCGGCGCCGAGATCATCCGCGTACCGCAGCGGGCCGCCGCGGAAGGGCGGGAAGCCAAATCCGAAGATGGCCCCGATATCGCCGTCGCGCGGATTCTTGACGACGCCTTCGCCAAGCGCGCGCGCGGCTTCGTTGACGATCCCGAGCACGAGTCTCTGTAGAATTTCCGCCGGTCGAGGCCCGCCGTTGGGATGGACGCCGAGGAGCTCGTACGCGCTCTGGTCTACGTCACGCTTCTTACCGCCCTTATAGAGATAGAATCCGCGGCCCGACTTCCGGCCGAGACGACCCTCCTTGACGAGCGCGGCGACGCCTGGGCCGGGGGCCGGCACAATGTGGTCGCCGTAAGCCTCCTGCATCACGGCCGCGACTTTGACGGCGACGTCGAGACCGACTTCGTCGAGCAGTGTCACCGGCCCCACCGGGAATCCGAACCGCACGGCCAGGCTGTCGATCTCTTCGATCGAGGCGCCCTCGGCGAGCAGATGGCCGACTTCATTGGGGTAGGGCGCGAGGATTCGGTTCACCCAGAAACCTGGGCTGTCCTGCACGACGATCACCGTCTTGCCCATCCGCCGGCCGAATGCGACCGCCGTGCTGACCGTCTGTGGCTCGGTGCGCGCGCCGGGGATCACCTCGAGCAGCGGCATCTTGGCGACCGGCGAAAAGAAATGCATCCCGATGACGCGCTCAGGGGAGTGGGCGGCCTCGGCGATCCGCGTAATCGGAATCGTTGACGTGTTGGATGCGAAGATGCCGGTCGGCGGGATCACGGCCTCCACTTCCCGCAGCACCTGCTGTTTGACCCCGAGCTCCTCGAACACCGCTTCGATCGTCAGCTCCGCCCGCCCGAACCCTGCGTAATTGTCGCCGCCCGAAAGCAGCGCGATGAGTCGCGCGTATTCGAACTTCGTGATCCGGCGCCGCTGCAACCGGTCGTCGAGGATCGCGCGCGCGGCAAGGATGCCCTGCGCCACGCGGGCCACATCGGCGTCTTTCATCCGCACGTCGACTTCGGCCTGGACGACCGCGGTGCCGGCGATACCCGATCCCATGAACCCGGAGCCGATGATGCCGAGGCGGGTGACGCGCGCGGCCGCGGGTGCGTTCGCGACTCCGGGATCCTTCTTCAGCTGGTTCGTCGCGAAGAAGATCTGGACGAGTTTGCGCGAGACATCGGTCACCGCGAGCTGTCCAAACAGCTGCGCCTCGCGCTTCAGGCCCTCGGTGATTCCATGCTTGAGTCCGTACTCGACCGCTTCGAGGGCCGCGAGCGGCGCGGGGTAGTTGCCGCCGGTGCGCTGGAGCACCTGCTTGCGCGCCGATCGAAACACCAGACTGCGGCCCAACGGATTGCCGTCGAGCAGAAAGCCCACGAAGCCGCCAGGGCGTTTGCGCTTGGGGCGCCAGCCGCCCGCCATCCGCTTCGCCGCGGCGAGCGTGATGTCGGCCAGGATGGGCGGTGCAACGAGCTCGTCCACCATTCCGAGCCTGAAGGCCTTGGCGGCGCGCTCGCTCTTGCCGGCCAGAATGATGTCGAGCGCGGCACGCGCACCGATGAGCCGGGGCAGGCGTTGGCACCCGCCGGCCCCCGGCAGAATGCCGAGCTGTACTTCCGGCAAGCCGATCTGCGACTTGGGGTGATCGGTCGCGACGCGGTAGTGACAGGCGAGGGCAAACTCGAATCCGCCGCCGAGGCAGGCGCCGTGGATGCCCACAGCGATCGGCTTGGGAAAGCGGGCGATGCGGTCGAGCATGTCCTGGCCGTCGGCCGACAGGCGTTCGGCTTCGGCGGCCGACGTGAGCGCGACGAACTCCTCGATGTCGGCGCCGGCGATGAAGTTGTCCGGTTTCCCGGAGAAGAAGGCAACGGCCTGGACGTTCGCATCGTCGGCGAGCGCCGCGAAGCAAGCGATGAATTCATCCTTTACGGCCCGCGAAATGACGTTGACCGGCTGGCCCTTGAGGTCGAGCACCACGGTCGCGATGCCGTCGTGGATTTCCCAGGTGACGGCTGGTGCGGTGCGCGGCGGCGCGAGCGTCGCCACTACCGGCGCTCCAGAACCATGGCGAAGCCCATCCCGCCCTGGGCGCACACGGAAATGAGCCCGAACTGGACATCCCGCCGCTTCATTTCGTTCGAGAGCGTCGTCACGAGCCGGCCGCCGGTCGCGCCGAACGGGTGGCCGATCGCGATCGAGCCGCCCATGACGTTGATGATGTCTTCGTTGATTTCCCAGCCCTTGGCGGCGAAGCCCTGAAGATTCGACAACACCTGCGACGCAAAGGCTTCGTGAATCTCGATCAGGCCCAGATCCTTCCACTGAATGCCGGCGCGCTCGAGCGCGGTCGGCACGGCGAAAATCGGCGCCTGCAGCAGCTGCCAACCGGGATCGACCGCGGCGACGGCATACGAGCGGATGAACGTGAGCGGCTCGTAGCCGAGCGTGCGGGCCGCTTCCTCGCTCATCAGCAGTACGGCGGATGCGCCGTCGGTGAGCGGCGACGAGTTCGCGGCGGTGACGCTGCCGTAACGGCGATCGAAGACCGGCTTGAGCTTCGCCATCTGCTCGAGCGACGTGTCGGTCCTGATCCCGTTGTCCTGTTGCACGATCGGCGCGCCGGGACGGCTGGAGAGCCACGGGACGATCTCCGCGGTGAGCCGTCCGTCCGCCGTGCCTTTGGCGGCGAGCGTATGGCTGCGCAGCGCCCAGCGATCCTGCGCCTCGCGCGAGATGTGATTCTCCTTCGCCATCTTCTCGGCCGACTGGCCCATCGACTCCCCGGTCGAGGGCTCGGCGATCGCGGGAGAGACGGGAACGAGGTCCCGGGGGCGAATCTTGGCAAACGTCTTGATGCGGCCCATGAGCGACTTGGCCTTGCTTGCTTCCACCAGGATGTCGGCGAGCCGGCGCGACGCGAGAATCGGAATGTCCGACAGCGCTTCGGTGCCCCCCGCGATAATCACGTTGGCGTTGCCGAGCGCGATCTGGTCCTGGGCGGCGCTGATCGCCTGATTGGCTGAGGCGCAAGCGCGGTTCAACGTGTACGCGGGGATCTCCTTGGGAAACTGCGGCAAGAGGCTCACTTCGCGGCCCACATTCGGCACCAGGGCCGAGGGGACGACCTGGCCGAAGATGACTTCGTCGACTTCGTTGCCGTCCAGATTGGTACGCTCGAGCAGTTCGCGGCCGGCATAGCGCGCGAGGTCCACGGCCCGCGCATCTTTCAGCGCGGTGCCGGCTTTGGTGAACGGCGTACGGACGCCGGCGATGACTGCGACGCGCCGTCCGTTGAGACCTGGCATTAGATTCTTCCTCTCTTCTCTAGAATCGAAACCTACCACCAGCCCCAAGTGGAGGGGAGTTGGAGCAAACGCGGGCCGCAGCCCTGGCGTCCATGGCCGAGACACCCGTGGACGTGCTCGTCATCGGCGGCGGCATTACGGGGGCGGGGATCGCACGCGACGCGGCACTGCGCGGGTTTCGCACGGCGCTCGTTGACAAATCCGACTTTGGCGCGGGCACGTCGTCGCATTCGTCGCGATTGATTCACGGTGGAATCCGCTATCTGGAACACGGCGCCTTTCGGCTGGTCTTTGAGGCCAGCCACGAGCGCCGCGTGCTGCTCCGCATCGCCCCACATCTCGTGCGGCCGCTCGCATTTCTCTTTCCCGTGTATCGCGGCGGCCGGCTTCCCGCCTGGAAACTGCGCGCCGGGATGTGGCTCTACGACCTGCTCTCGTCGTTTCGCAACGTGCACTGGCATCGCTGGCTCAGCGCAAAGAAGGTGCGGCGGGTCGAGCCGGGCTTGCGCGACCGGGGACTGGTCGGCGCGGCGCTGTACTACGACGCGCAGACCGACGATGCGCGACTCGTCATCGCCACGCTGCGCAGCGCGATGCGGGCCGGTGCAATCGCGGCGAATTACGTCGAGACGACGGCACTGCTGAAGCCGGACGGGCGCGTGCGCGGCGCGGTGATCCGCGACGTGCTGACGGGCGAGACGGCGACCATCCGTGCCAATGTCGTGGTCAACGCGACCGGCCCCTGGTCGGACACCATGCGCCGGCTCGACGATCCGCAAGCCGCGCCCAACTTGCGGCCCACCAAGGGCGCGCATGTCACCGTCCCGCGCCGCCGCGTGGGGAACGAGCACGCGGTGACGCTGGTGTCGCAGCTCGATGGCCGCGTGATGTTCGTGCTGCCGTGGGGCGATCTCGCCTACATCGGTACGACCGACACCGACGCCGACTCGTCGCCCGACGCGCTGCGGATCACGGCGGCCGATGTGACGTATCTGCTGCGCTCGGCCAACGCGGCTTTTCCAGATGCGCACCTCACGTCGCGAGATGTCGTGTCCGCGTGGGTCGGATTGCGGCCGCTCCTGCGCGCGGATCATGCAAGTCCGTCACAGGTCTCCCGCGAGCATCAGGTGTTCGAAAGCCCCCACGGTCTCATCTCGATCGCCGGCGGCAAGCTCACGACGTATCGCGTGATGGCACAGGATGTCGTCGACCGCGTCGCGAAACGCCTGCACGAGCTCGACGGACGCGCGGTGCCCGGGCGCCCGCCCACCGACCGCTTGCCGCTGCCCGGCGGCGAAGCCGCCGAGCTCGAGGTGCTGGTCGAAGGGGCGCGGGCGCGGGGCGCGTCGGAGGCCACCGCGCGGCATCTGGTCGCGAACTACGGCAGCGAGGCAGCCGCGGTGCTCAATCTGGTGGACCGGGATCGCCGCCTCGGCGAGCCGGTCCTTCCAGGGCGGCCAGAGATCTGGGCCGAAGTCACCTACGCCGTCGAGCGGGAAATGGCGGTCAGAGTGCAAGACGTGTTGATTCGGCGCCTGCATCTCTTCTATGAAGTTGTCGACCATGGGCAGTCAGTGGTGCCGAAAGTCACCGCCCAAATGAAGCAGCTCCTCGGCTGGGACGACGCCCGTGAGGCCGAGGAGCTGCGCGACTACTTTCAGATGGTCGAGCGTAGTCGCATCAAGGCTTGATCTTTACTTTCGGGTTTACGTGCACGTGCACGTGTGGGTCATCATCGTCATCGAGCTGACGTAGGGCCCAGGTCGCCGCGTGGCGCACCGACGCCACCTCGTCGCGCTGCGCCGCCGTCAGTCCGGCGCGGGCACGGGGGTTCTCAATTTCGCCGAGCGCCCAGGCGGCGGTCGCGCGCACATCCTCGTCGCTGTCCTTCAGCGCTGTCAACAAGGGTTCGACGGCAGAGGCGTCTTCGATCTCACCCAGGGCCCACGCGCTCAGCGAACGCACGTCCGGATCAGCGTCCTTGAGCGCCGTCGCGAGCGCCGGAACCGCACCGCCGTCTTCGATCTCACCCAGCGCCCAGATGGCCGTCTTGCGCACTTCGGCAACGGGATCGTGCATCAACGTTTCGAGCGTACTGATGCCCTGCGCACTCTCGATTTCCCCCAACGCCCAGGCGGCCTGCTGCCGCACGCGTGGATCACGGTCCTTCGCGGCCGTCGCGAGCACCGGTACCGCGGCGGCGTCCTCGATCTCGCCCAGCGCCCAGACCGCGGTGAGCCGGACCTCGACGGCCGGATCATCGAGCGCGGTCGACAGCGGCCGTACCGAGCGCACATCCTCGATTTGGCCGAGTGCCCACGCCGCGGTCCGGCGCACTTCCAGTGCGCGATCGTTCAGCGCGCGCGACAAGGGCTCGATCGAGACTTTCTCTTCGATCTCGCCGAGTGCCCAGGCCGCAGTCATCCGCACGGCGGGGCTCTCGTCGCGACTCAGCGCGTCGCTCAACGGGCTGATCGCGCGTGAATCCTCGAGCTCACCAAGCCCGAGTGCGCCGGTTTCCCGGAAGTCGGCGCGCGCGTCCTTGAGCATGCCGATGAACAGATTGTAGCTCTCCGAGCCGCCGCGATTGCCGAGGACGCGCGCCGCGATGTTGCGAACGCAGCGGTTGTCGTCGCGGATGAACGCGCGGAAGGCGCGCCGCACGGCAGGGTCCACGTCGCGGGACCCCTCGTGCATGCCGAAGTGGACTCCACCGCCACCACCACCGCCCGGCATCGGCATGGGCGTCGGCATCGGCTGCGGCATAGGCATGCCATCGGCAAAGGCGCGATGACCCCAAAACCCGCCGTAGTTCGTGAGAGCCTCACCGGCGAGCTCGCACACGGCCGAATCGCTGGCCTTGAGTTGCGTGAGCACACGCGTGACGGTTGCGGAGTCGAGGGCGGGGCGGTCTTGGACTACGAGTAGCAGGCTTGCAAGCAGCGGCGCGATCATGGGAGTCCCGGGTGGAGGATACGCCCGTTTGGATAGGGCGACCCTCCCAAAGGTTGCCCCCTTGGAAAATGCCGGTATTATCTCGCCCGGTGCGCTCCTGCACGTCCGTCGCACTTCTTTGTTTCACCTGCGTCGCCGGCTGTTCCAGACCCGCTCCGTCGCGGGCCTCGGCTGCCGCCGATTCGGTCATTCCCTCAGGTGCCTACGGCGACGCAGTCCGGCGCGGCCGGGCGCTACTCCTCACCACGCGCGACAGCCTGCCGAGTCACGTCGGCAACAAGCTGCGCTGCACGAGCTGTCATCTCGATGCCGGCAAGCGGGAGACCGGGTCGTGGATTGGAGCGTTCGCGCGCTATCCGCAGTACCGCACCCGCAGCGGGATGGTCGAGACGATCGAGTACCGCGTCAACGATTGCTTTCGCCGCAGCATGAACGGGACGGCGCTCGATCCCGCGGGGCCGGACATGCGAGACATCGTGGCGTATCTGGCGTTTCTGTCGCGCGGGGTCATTGTCTCGCCGCCATCCGCCCCGAATGCCCGGCTCCAGAAATGGGCGGCGTTCACCGCCGACACCGCGGCCGGTGCACGCGTCTTTGCGGCCTCGTGCGCCAAATGCCACGGCGGTATGGGCGAAGGGACGGCGGTGGCCACACCGCTGTGGGGCCCGGAGTCCTACAACATCGGTGCGGGTATGTCACGCGTGCGCACCGCTGCCGAATTCATCAGTCGCAACATGCCGTACGATGTGCCTGGCACGCTCAGCGATAGCCAGGCGTTCAACGTCGCCGCGTACGTCAACGCGCGCCCCCGGCCCGATTATCGGGGGAAGGAAAACGATTGGCCCAACGGCGATCCACCACCCGATGTCGCATATCCAACACGGTCTCACCACTGAGGAGGCTCAGATGTACAGACGTGGATTTCTCGGTCGACTTGCCGCCACGGCGGCCGCTGGAGTCGCAGGGCTGACGCCGCTTCGACTGGAAGCGCAGCCGACGTCGCACCAGCCGATTACGGGAGCTGTCGATCCCTCGTTCGAGACGTGGCTGAACCGCATCACCGGGAAGCACAAGATGTTGTTCGACGCGCCCGAGGTGAACGGCGGGATGCCGGTGGTCTGGCCGCGCGTCTGGCTGAACGGCAACAATGAGAATTACGCGACGAAGGACGGCGACAACTCTGCGGTGATCGTGCTGCGCCATTCGGCGATCCCGATCGCAATGCAGGACGCGCTATGGGCGAAGTACAAACTGGGTGAAGTATTCGGCATCAAAGACGGTGAAACACTGGCGGTCCGGAACATCTTTGCCGATGTGATGCCACTGCCTCTGCCGGCTACAGGACTCAAGGCGTTGCTCGCAAGTGGCGCGCAGGTCGGCTGCTGCAACGTCGCGCTCACGGTGTACAGCGGCATGGTGGCGCAAAAGATGAGTATGGATGCGGCGGCGGTGAAGGCCGAGTGGGTCGCCGGTCTGCTTCCGGGCGTGCAGGTCGTGCCGTCGGGCGTGCTCGCGGTCGCACGGTCGCAGGAGAAGGGGTGCGTGTACTGCTTCGCCGGGTGAACTGAAGCAGGCATGTGATCAGGCTCACCGGACCACGGGGCGCGGGGCAGGAACCCGCGAACCCGTGGCCGGTCCCCGGGTAGAGGACGCGCACTTTAACCCGAGGATCGAACACCATGCGACGGACTCTCATCGCGCTCGTGCTGTTGCTCAGCACCGCCGGCGTTTCCCGCGCCGCGGCCCAACGCTCGCATTTCGGCGTGCACGGCGGCTACAACTTCGACAGCGATGACTTCCTGATCGGCGCGCAGGCGCACATGCCCGTGGGGCGGTGGATCGACTTCTATCCTTCGTTCGACTACTACCTGGTGGACGCCGGATCGCTCGTCGGCTTGAACGCGGACCTCAAGTTCCGCAGCCCGCGCACGCCGCTGTATTTCGGCGGTGGATTGAACTTCCTGCGGGCGAGCGGCAACTCGGACACCGGCTTCGATCTGTTCGGAGGGTTCGAAACACGCTACGGCCGCACGCACCCGTACGTGGAGGGACGTGGGCTATTTCACAACGGCTCGACGTTCCAGATCCTGTTTGGCCTCAACGTCACGCTCTACTAGCGCCATCCGCGCAGACTGCGGACGAAGTCGTGCAAAACGAGGAACTTCTCGTACAACGGCACGCCTTTGCGCTTCCGGCCGAACTCCGCGAATAGCTCGCGGAGTCGGCCGCGGCGCGCGACATAGAAGCGAAACGTCTCCGCAAAATCTTCCTGCGGGTGCGTCGCCGCATACGCGCTGACGTAGTCGGTCAGCGTCGTCGCGATGCGGCGCCGCTCGAAGTCCACCCAGTGTTCGTCCGCCACCCGGTAGGCTTTGCGCACCTCGCCGAAGGTGCGGCGGAACCGGCCGCTGCGCGTCCACGCCCAGTGATGGTAGAGGAATGAGTGGCCGAGCTCGTGCAGGAGCAGGCCGGTGAGCATGTTCCACGAGATCTCGTCGCGGCGGCGCTTGCCGGTGACGTAGCGACGATCGAGCTCGATCACCTTGGGAGCGCCCGGCGCAACACCCGACACGCCGGGACGCAGCGCGACGCGGTAATGCCAGTCGCGGATGCGGGAGACGATCAGCAGGCGCCGCGCGCGCCGCAGGGCCCGGGGAATGAGATCGCCGCCGGTGGCGTCCTCGCCGCACCAGGGGCAGGTCGCCATCCAGTCGTCGACGCCGCGGTCGCAGTGCGGGCACGCATTCTGGAAGTGATCGTAACGCCACGTCTGGGCCCGCCCGCACCAGGGACAGAACCGCATCGGATACATCACGCCACCGCCGCAGCCCCAATCGCAGCGGGCGTGGAACTTGAACCCCTTCGGCGCCTTGAGCGGCTCGTCGCTCGAGTCCTCGTCCGCGATGTTGCGGCCGCACCAGGGGCAGAACGACGACGCGTCCGACACCATCCAGCCGCAGTAGGCGCACTCCGCGTTCGTCTCGCGCAGGGTGTCGCGCCATTCGAGCCGCCGGCTGCAGCTCGGACAGTAGCTCCAGAACCGCTCCAGCTCGGTATGGCAGCGGGGACACCGCAGCTCGGGGGTGGGGACCTCGCGCTTGCTCACCGCGCCAGCGCCTCGTCCACGATGCGTTGGATGAACGCGTTGTACTTGAGCCCCGACTTCTCCGCCGCCTCGGCCAATTCGTGCTCCGCCGCGATGAACGGGTTCGGGTTCACTTCCAGCACGTACACCTCGTTGTCGTGCGCCAGGCGGACGTCCACGCGGCCGTAGTCCTGCAGCCACAGCGCGTGAAAGGCGGTGCTGCAGATTTCGCCGATCCGCCGCGTCAGCTCTTCCGATACGCCCTTGGCGAACACGTTCTTGATCTTTTTCTTCTTGCGGTAGTCCTCGTCCCACTTGGCCTTGTACGTCGCGATGCGATGCTCCGCGGTTTCGGGCTCACCGAACGTCATCTCGGTCAGCGGCAGCACTTCCAGCTCATCGTTGCCGAGCAGACCGACGTATACCTCGCGGCCCTCGACCAGCTCCTCGACGATCGCGGCCTGGTGGTACTTGCTGTGAATGAACTCCACGCGCTGCCACAGCGAAGCGTCGTCCTCGACGACCGATGCCTGGGCGATGCCGATCGACGCGTCCTCGAGCAGCGGCTTCACGATGAGCGGGAAACGCAACTCCGATGGGCGCACCAGCTTGTCGCCCTCGTGGAACTCGGCAAATGCCGGCACACGGATGTCGTGATACGCGAGGACCTTCTTGGTCAGCGACTTGTTGCGGGCGACGAGCAATGCGGTCGGCGAGGATCCGGTGTACCGGTAACCGTACATGTCGAGGAGGGCGGCGATCGCGTATTCGTGTCGCGCGTTCTTGCGGAAGCCCTCGCAGCCGTTGAACACCAGCTTGGGCTGGAAGTCCGCCAGTTTTGTGAGCAACGGCGCGACGTCATCGCCGATCCCGATCATGAGCACGTCGTGGCCGCCGGCCATGAGCGCGCGGGCGACGTCGTACTCCGCCTCTTCGGCTTTCGCTTCGACCTCGCGCTTGAACGCCGCATCCTCCCATTCGGGGTGCAGCGAATCGAAGATGACGGCGATCTTCATCTCAGCGTCGGCCTGACACGTGGATATCGAGAGCACTCAGGCGCTGCATATCCCGCCGCACCGTCGTGAGCCCGATGAGGATGATGACACCGCCCAGCAATCCGACCGCCGGCAGGAGGAGCATCGCGGTGCGCAAATCACCGGTCCGATCAGACAGGTAGCCGATCAGTGGCGGCGCGAGGGCGTCACCCGCGAGATGCGAGAACAGCACAAACGCGCCGAGCACGGAGGCCTGGACCGCCGGCGGCACGACATCGAGGATGACGGCAGCAAGCGGTCCGTTGTACCAGGTGTAGAGGAAATACGTCGCCAGAATGAGCGGCGCGAACCAGCGCAGGTCGTGCACGAGCAGCAGGGCCGCGCACACCGGCGCGCCGAGCACGAACCCGGCACCCGACGCGAGCACGCGGCCGCCGGGCCAGCGTTGCTGCAGCCGGTCGGCGAGCCTGCCACCCACCAGCGCACCGAGCACGCCGCCGGTCAGCGCCCAGACGCCGAACTCGGAGCCGACGCGCGCGACCGTGAGGCCGTGGATCCGCTGCATGAATGCCGCCGCCCACGCGATCAATCCGTTCACTGCGAACGTCACCATCGCGCCGCCCAGAAATATCCAGATCAGCGTTGGCGTCCGGAGCACAAGGACGGCGGCGTCCAGGAAATCATCGAACGCGCCCGCCGCCACGGCGCCCGCTTCGGTCGTGCGCCGCACGGCGAGCGGCACGAGCCGCCACACCGTCCACGCGATCCCGATGCTCATGCCGACACCGAACACCGCCGTGCCGAACTGTGATGGAATCCCCTCGAATAATGAAAGAAAGCCCGCGAGCAATGCCCCAACGCCGGACCAAATCGCGAGCGGCATGACGTAGCGGGTGACGCCGTGCTTGCCGTGCTGCCACCACGTACCGAGCGTCTCGACGATCGGCGGCGGCGGACGGCGATCGAGCTCGCGCAGGCGCGAGGCAAGCAGGGCGAGCACGAGCCCCGGAAAGCCCATCCAGATGAAGGCCCAGCGCCACCCGTACTTTTCCGCGATGACGCCGCCGAACCAGATCCCGAGCACTCCGCCGAGCGCCATGCCGACCGAATACACGCCGATCGCGAACGCGCGGCGTCGTCCCTTGTAGTACTGGGCGATGATCGCTTGTGACGCCGGGCCGTAGCCCGCTTCTCCGAACCCGACCAGCGCCCGGCAGCTGAACAGCTGCCAGAATTGGCGGACAAAGCCGCCGGCCGCCGTCGCCGCGCTCCAGACCGCGACGCCCAACGTGATCACGCTGCGGCGTGAGCGCAGGTCGCCGATGACGCCGAGTGGCAGCGCAGCGAGCGACAACACGACGATGTACGCGGAGCCGAGCCAACCCAGCTGCGCATCAGACAGCTTGAGATCGCTCTTGATCGGCTCGAACACCGCATAGACGACATTGCGGTCGAGGTAATTGAGAAGATTGACCAGCGTCAGCAACGAGAGGACGTAGACCGCATACGTCCGATTGGGTTTAGCGTCCGCCAGATGCAGCCTCGGCGCGGGCGTCCCGATCGGCTTTTGCCTCCAGATACGAATCAGTCAACTCGCGCATCATGTCCTCGCGCCGGTCGTACAGGCGTTTCAACTTCCGGGGCTTGCGGCGGGCCAGTGCATACGCGGCCAGAATCGGGAAGGCCACGGTGTTGTCGAGATAGGCGACCACGGTGCCCGGCAGCTTGTCGGGATCGACTTTGCCCCAGCTCACCGCTTCGGAGGGCGTGGCGCCCGAGAGGCCGCCCGTATCGGGCCGCGCGTCGGTGAGCTGCAGGTAGTAGTCGTGCCCCTTCTCGCTGATCCCCAGGACTTCCTGAATCTGCGGCTCGGTCTGGAGCACGAAGTTCTTGGGACTCCCGCCCCCGATGATCAGGATGCCGCTCTTGCCGCCGTGTACCTTGGCCGAAAACACGATCGCGGATGTCTCGTTGACGTCGGCGCTCACGTCGAAGCGCAGCTTGCTGCCCGACAGCGCCTGCTCGGCCACGTTCATGCCGATGGACGAGTCGCCCGGCGAGGAGGTATAGATCGGCACCGCGGCGGCGTGCGCGGCGCCCAGCACCGATTTGCGGGAAATCCCGAGCGCCTTTTCGCGCTCCAGCACGTAGCCGCCGAGCAGGTAGTGATATTCGGCCGTGCTCATCGGGCGCTGGAATTCTTCGCGCGCCGAGACCTCGCGCACGAACCGATCAGTGGAGAGCAGGACGTCGTAGTCGAAGAAGATGTCGTAGATCCGCACGACCCCTTCTTCCCGCAGCACGACGTCGTCTGCGAACGGCGTCCCGCGGTGCATCGCCATGCCAAGCCCGAAGTGCGCGTCGTGGTAGAGATTGGCGCCGGTCGAGACGATCCAGTCGAGGAATCCCGCCTCGATGAGCGGGATGATCGTCGACATGCCCAATCCCGCGGGCGTCATCGCGCCGGTGAGGCTCATCCCCACCGTCACGTCGTCTTCCAGCATGCGCTCGGCAAACAGCCGGCAGCCTTCCCCCAGCCGGCCGGCATTGTAGGCCAGGAACGCGTTGTCGACGAGATCGGCGACCGTCTCCTTCCCGCTGATCGGCTTGGGGTTGATGCGCTGCCCGCGCAGGTATTCGTTCTGCGTCATTGCGCCGCCTGCGGGTGCAACGCCCGGAAGGCGCGGGTGCGGCGCTCTCGCGCGTCCGTGATCCAGCCGAGGGTCTCCTTGGGGTCGTCGGTGACCAGAAAGAGGTTCAAGTCTTCCGGCGAAATCTTGCCCTCCCCGGCGACCCGCTCTTTGAGCCAGTCGGCGAGTCCCGTCCAATAGTCGCGGCCGAACAGCACGACGGGGAACTGCTTGACCTTGCCCGTCTGCACGAGGGTCAGGGCCTCGAACAGCTCATCCATCGTGCCGTACCCTCCCGGGAAGGCGATGAACGCGGTCGAATACTTCACGAACATCGTCTTGCGGACAAAGAAGTAGCGAAAGTTGATGGACCGCTCGACCCACTGGTTCGTCCCCTGCTCAAACGGCAGCTCGATGTTGCACCCGATCGAGAGGCCGCCGCCCTCCTTGGCGCCGCGGTTCGCCGCTTCCATGATGCCCGGCCCGCCGCCGGTGATGATCGCAAAGCCTTCCTTGGCGAGCATGCGTGACGTTTCGCGCGCCGCCGCGTAGTAACGGTCACCCTCGAGCGTGCGCGCCGATCCGAAGATCGTCACCGCGTTGCGCACGTCGGACAGCGTATCGAAGCCCTCGACGAACTCGCCCATGATGCGCAGGACGCGCCAGGGGTCGGTGCTCGTGAACGAAGCCCGCCGCTCGACAGGGAAAACCTGTGGCGGCGTGAGGAGCTGTTCGTCCTCAGTGAGCGGGTTGCGAGGCGAGGCGCTCGGTTGCTCTGACATAGTCATCCTGCACGTTATAGAAGAAGGGCGAGAACCTGACGTGACCGGGACGGCTGTCTGCGATCACGCCGCCCGCCGCCAGGTGCCGCACGGACGCCGCCGGATCGGGCATGGGAATCATCACGATGGCCGAGCGCCGCTCGGGCTCGGCGGCAACCTTCGGCTTGAACCCGGCGGCGCGCACCGTAGCGATGAGGTCCTCGGTCAGCGCCGCGGTCGCCTCCCGAATGGCCGGAATTCCGATTTCCTCGATGTACTCGAGGCCGCCGAGCTGCGCATACACCGCCGCCAGCGACGGGGTGCCCATCTCGAAACGCCGCGCGTCATCGTGAAACGTCAACGCCCGGGGATCGAAGCTGAACTGCTCGCGCTGGCCGAACCACCCCGAAATCCGCGGCTCGAGCGCGCGCGCCACCGCCTGGCGCACATAGAGGAAAACGATCCCCGGGCCGCCGAGCAGCCACTTGAGACCACCGGCGACCAGGGCGTCGACGCCGGTGTCCTGGACGTCCACCGGAATCTGGCCCACCGATTGGTAGGCGTCGATCAGGCACAGCGCCCCGTGCGCGTGCGCCGCCGTCGCGACCCGTTTGATATCCTGGATCGCGCCGGTGGTGAAGTACACGTGCGATGTGACGACCAGGGCGGTGCGGTCATCGATAGCGCGAGCGATCGCGTCGACGGGCACGCTGATGCGATCGGGACTCTCGACGACGACGAGCTCGACGCCCGAGCCGGCCTTTGCGAGCCACTGGTAGGCGACGGTCGGGAAATCGAGCGACGTGATAACGACTTTGGGACGCCGCTTGTAGTCGAGCGATTCAGCCACCGCACTGAGCGCGACCGAGATGCTCGGCGCGAGAGCGATGTCGCCGGCGGGCGCATTGATGACTCGGCCGTAGCGCGCCCGCAGCTCGCCCAGCGCTTCCCACCACACGTCGTACCACGCCGACGCGCCGCGGCTCTGCCACAGATCGAGGAATTCCGCTACCTTGCGGCGGGAACGCTCACCCAGCGGTCCGAGCGAGCAGGTGTTGAGGTAAACGCTGTCCCTGAAGATGGGAAACTCGCCGCGGTATTTGGCGAGTCCAAGCGCGCGCGGTCGTACGCTGCTTGCGAGCGTCATAAGCCGGGAATATACAGAAGGAATGCAGCCTATCGCGAGTTGGTCCGCACTCTATTTGCGCTTAGCGCTCAGGGCGTTGGTGAGTCCGCGACTCGCCGTCGATTTGCTGCGCCTCACCTGGAGTTTTCGCGCCCGCGACTGGTATCGCCGGCCCCCGTTTTTGCCGATTCCGCCGCGTGACTACATGCGCTGGCGCATGTTCACCGCCTACGGTGACGAAGCGGCCGTCCCACCCGCCCGTGACGTCGTGAACTTCGCCCGCTGGCGGCGCGAGACGATGGGCCTGTGATCGCGATCAAACGGCGCGCCGCGGAGCTGGGCTTTGCCGCAACCGGCATCGCGCGACTCGATCGCAATCCCCACGCCGCCGAGCTCGACCGCTGGCTCGCCGACGGCCATGCCGGCACGATGACGTACCTCAATCGGCAGGCGGAGAAGCGGAAAGACCCGCGGCTCATCATGCCGGAAGCGAAGTCGGCAGTCGTCACTCTCACCAATTACTTCCACGGGACCAGGGGAGCGAGCCCCGCGGCCACGCCGCGGGTGGCTCAATACGCTTGGTCCTCCGACTACCACGACGTGCTCGGCGAGCGACTCGAGCAGCTCGCCACGGCGATCCGCGCGCTCGTCCCTGGATCGACAACGCGCTGCTATGTCGACGCCGGTCCCGTGCCTGAGCGCGAGCTGGCCCAGCTCGCCGGGCTTGGCTGGATCGGCAAGAACATGATGCTCATCCATCCCGAGATCGGGTCGTTCACATTCATCGGCGTCGTACTCACCGACGCAGGCTTAGAGGCGGACCTGCCGTTCGAAGCGGACCGCTGCGGCACCTGCCGGCGGTGTCTCGACGCCTGTCCCACGCAGGCCTTCGTCGGGCCGCGCGATCTCGACGCGCGCGCGTGCATCTCGTATCTCACGATCGAGCATCGGGGCGAGTTCGACGCAACCCAGCGCGCGCAGGTGGGCGACTGGTTGTTCGGGTGCGACGTGTGTCAGGATGTCTGTCCGTGGAACGTGAGCTTTGCGCGCGAGACGCTCGACCCCGCGTTCGCTGCGCGGCCGGAAGTTGCCGAGCCGGACGTCGCTGCGCTCCAGACGATGCACGAGGCCGGCTTTCAGCGCCGCTACGGCGACACGCCCTTCACGCGTCCCGGTCTCGCGGGAATGCGCCGCAATGCCCTCGTCCACTGACGTCGCGTCCGAGCTGCAGCGCAGGCTCGCCGACGGCCTCGCCGCGATCGACCCGCACCACCGCCTCCTCGGCCGGCCGGTGAGTTATCGCGTCATCGCGGGGCAGATGCTCGAGGTCACCTACCGCGACGTCGCGGGCATCGCGGACGCGGAGGTCAACGGCGTCAAGCGGATTGTCGGGCGTGATTGTTCGTGCAGCGTCAGCCCTCAGACGGCGGAGATGATCACCGTCCGGTTTGTCATTCCTCTCAAATAGCGTTACTTGCCGGCGACCCGCGCGACGACGTCGTAGTAGAAGCGCACGCCGAACCGCAACGCGTCGACGCTGACGTGCTCATCGTTCCCGTGCACGCCGCGGGAGTCTCCCTGTGTGAGCGGGAAGGGCCCGAGCCCGTAGCTCGCGATACCCAGGCGCCGGAAGTAATGGCTGTCGGTGAACCCGGCGAGCATCATCGTCGTGACCAGCGCGTTGGGGTAGCGCGCATGAGCGACCGCGGTGATCGCGCGAAACATCTCCGTCTCGGTCGAGCTCTCGGTCGCGGGCCAATTCGGCCCCTGCGGGCGTAGCGTCACGGCCGTGTCGGCGACGACGCGCGTCAGGTCGGCCAGAAACGCCGCCGGATCCTGGCCCGGCAGCAGCCGGATGTCGATCGCTGCCGTCGCGACGGGCGGGATAACGTTCGTCTTATCGCTGCCGCGGAGCCCCGTGATCGAGATGGTGTTGCGCAGCAGCGCATTGTAGGTGAGATCGCCGGTGATCGCGCGAACCGCGACCGAATCGCGCAGCGCCGTGCGGATGTCGCTGAACCAGCGGCGGACGGTGGAGTCGCGCTCGATCGTGGCGAGATCGCGGAACGAGCGTTCGGCGGCCGGCGTCACCGTGAGCGGGGTGCGCCACTCGGCAATGCGGTCCAGCGCCCGAATCAGCCGATGGACGGGGTTGTCGGGCGTCGGGCGGGAGCCGTGGCCGGCCGTACCGCGGGCCGTGACATCGAGCCAGAACGGCGACTTCTCGGTTGTCCCGACGCCGTAGAACTCGACGCCCCCGCGCCCGTCGGAGCGAGTCACCCCGCCCTCGTTCAACAGAAACTCGGCGTCCTTCACGAGGTCGGCCTGGTGCTCGACGATCCAGGCGGCGCCGACGCCGGCGCCGATCTCCTCATCAGAGGTCGCCAGAAAGATGATGTCGCGTTTCAACGGAACGTGCGCGCGCTTCAGGATGAGCATCGTCATGAGCTGCGCGATCGCTTCACCCTTCATGTCGAGCGCGCCGCGTCCCCACACAGCGCCGTCCTTGATCAGACCGCCAAACGGATCCACGGTCCAGTACTCGCGCGATGCGAGCACCACATCCATGTGGTTGAGCAGGATCAGCGGGCGCGCGCTCCCGTCGCCGGCAAGCCGCGCATACAGATTCGCCTTCCCCGGAGCCGGCTCGAAAACTTGGGCTTCGATCCCATCCCGCCTGAGCACCGCGGCGAGCCAACGCGCAGCGGCGATCTCGTTGCCGGGCGGGTTGGTCGTGTTGATGCGCAGGTACTCCGCCAGGAGCGCGGTCGCTTCGTCCCCGAGCGCGTTCCACTCGGCGTCGCCGGGTGCGGTCGCCAGCGCGACGCGCGCGGGACTGACCATGACCGGCGCGGACGACGGACCGGCGAGCGGCGGCATGGCGCGATGCGCGCACGCCGCGGTAGCAACCAGCAACACCAGGACTGTACGGGTCACGCGCTAGTCTAGCACCAGAGTCTCGCCATGCGCGAGTTGACGATAGCCGGCCGCGTGCAGCCCGGTGCGCTGCCACGCCGCACGTGCGCGGACCGGTGGCTCGTCCATCGCCTCGTCGGTGAGCTTGAACGTGCCCCAGTGAATCGGCACCATCACGCGCGCGTTCAAGGCGCGGAAGGCCTCGACCGCTTCTTCCGGATTCATGTGGACATAGCGCATGAACCAGCGCGGTTCGTAGGCGCCGATGGGGATGAGTGCGAGGTCGAACGGACCGCACCGTTCACCGATCACGCCGAAGTCGGGATGGAATCCCGTGTCACCGGCGAAGAACACGCGCCGCGCGCCCGCCGTCAGGGCAAAGCCGCACCAGAGCGTGTCGCCACGGTCGCCGATGCCCCGGCTGCTGAAGTGCTGCGCCGGTGTGGCGGCGATGCGTAGCGATCCGATGGCGTGCTCCTGCCACCAATCGAGCTCGACCACCGTGCGCACGCCACGCACTTGAACGAACGAGGCGAGGCCGAGTGGGACGACCCAGGGCGTGCGGGGATGCGCCTCGCCGATGCGGCGCACCGTTCGGTCGTCGAGATGGTCGTAGTGATTGTGCGACTGCACGACGACGTCCAGCGGCGGCAGATCTTCAAATGCGATGCCCGGCGCGACCCAGCGCCGCGGACCGGCGAACTGCACCGGCGACGCGCGCTCGCTCCACATCGGATCGGTCAGAATGTTGAGCCCGCCCAGCTGCACGAGGAGGGTCGAGTGTCCCACCCAGGTCACGGTGAGTTGCGAAGCCGGCGCGCGGGGAGCGACGAAGGCGGGCGGCACGCGTGAGAAGACCGACGGGTCGGGATCCTTCGGCCGCGGCCGCGTCGTACGGTGCACGAGCATCCATTTGAGGAGACTGCCGAACCCCGGGACGGCTTCGGCAACCCAGGGATTGCGGAAGCCGCCGCCGGGGCGGTGATGTGATGGAAGCTCAGGAGCCGCCACGGCGCGCAATATAGCCACGCCGTGACGTGGTGCTTACGGCGTGCTGTCCGGGGCTACATGAATGACGAGCGTGTCGGCCAGGCCGCCGCTCGCCGCAACGATGCGACCCGTTCCCACCGCTTTGGACGTCACGCGCGAGACGTGCGTGCTGTCGACATAGGTGACCAGTCCGAGCACGGCCGTGTCCAGGTTCTGCCACGTCACTGCCGCAGTCGTATCCTGCTGGTGCTGCGGAGTGATGACGAAAGCTTCCAGGCGATTCGTGTGGTTCAAGAGCATCGATGCCGGACCGTTAATCAGTACTGAACCGCGGAACGCCGAGAGGAGCACGTTGTGAGTGGTTTCGGCGCCGGCATTCACCGCCACGTTCGAGTCGAGCGCCGATCCGAAGCTGCTGCCGGACGGCGGCTCCACACCCACGATGTAGGTTCCGGGCAGGAGATAGGCGAGGCGATAGTGTCCGGCCGCATCGGTCTTGCCGGTCGACAGGATGAACCAGTTGTTCGGGCCACCGCCCCACGCGCTGACTGTCGCGTCCGCGACCGGACCGGTCGGTCCCGAGCTGGTGTCGTGCGACACGGTGCCCGAGATGTTCCCCGTCGCCGCGCGGTTGACCGCCCGGATCGCCGCGAAGAAGTCGAATGCGCCGTCGCCGAGCTGGTTGTACACGAAACTCCGTCCCACGTCGAAGTCGATGACGATGACGGCGCCGGTGTCGGGAACGCTGATCGGTGACTGCACAAACACGGCATACGATTCTTGCCCCGAGCCGTTCCAGCGGACGACGGCCGGCGTTCCGTTCTTGAAGCGGATACCCGCAGACGAATCGACGTTGATCGTCACGCGCACGGCCTTGTACTGATCGGCGGTCACCTCGCCGATCCCGAGAGAATCGGTCAGGCCCTGCTGGAGCGTCAGCAGATCGACCTGGCGATGGGGCGCCGCGACAGTGACCCAGTGCATGCTGTCGGCCGACGTGCCGGTATCCGGGCGAGTGGAGACGTCGATACTGATGATGTAGACCTGCACGCTCTGCACCGAGTCGAACGGGAACGGGTCATCGGTGAGGAAGACCTTTGCCATCGGCTTGTGGCTGGGCAGGCCACTGACGGTGGGATCGTCCTTATAGCACGCCGCAACCAGCAGGACGGCCGCTAGCAGCGCATTGCTGAGTCTCGACATCGTCAATTTCCTCTGTAGGGAGTTGCAGCCGACGGCATCGCTGCATTGAATACCCGTACGGGCACCGAGAACGTCACAGACGACGTATCTCGTTTGACGCTGTTGTTTGCACGCATTCTTGTGACGTATCTATGGCGAGCATGGGTATAGACAAGGTGGAGCCAAGCGACGCAGAGCTGGTGCGCCGGGTCCGGGCCGGCGACATCGGCGCATACGGCGCACTGGTTTCGCGCTATCGCGATCGCTTGGGGCGCTACGCCGTCCACATGATCGGTGATCATGAAGACGCCGAAGAGGCGCTGCAAGACAGCTTCGTGCGCGCGTACCGGTCGCTGGCGCGCTGTTACGATCCGGCGCGGTTTGGCGCGTGGCTCTACGGCATCCTGGTGAACCGTTGCCGCACCACGGGCGCGCGTGCCGCGCGGCGGCGCCGGATGTTCGTGAATGACGCCGACGCGCTCAACGGCGCCACGCACGCGAGCCAGGCCGACCACGTGGAGTGGACGGACACCGTCGACCGAGCGTTGGCTCGCCTCGCGCCCGAGTACCGCGAGGCGTTTCTGCTCAAGCACGTCGAGGATCTCGAGTACGAGCGGATCGCCGAGCTGACCGGCGCCGGTGTGTCGGCGCTCAAGATGCGAGTGAAGCGCGCACGCGAGCAGCTACAAAAGTACCTCAGAGAGGCCGAGCATGTTTGAAAATGAAGACGACGTCGTCGAACGCGTAATTCAGCAGCTCCGTCGTCCCGTGGCGATTGATCCGGGACTCGACGCGCGCGTCATGCAGGAGATCGCCGCCGTCCGGCCTGCACAACGGCGCGTCTGGCCATTGTGGTCCCTGCTGGCAACCGCTGCCGTGCTCGGTGCGCTCCTCGTCGCACGTCCGTGGACTCGGAATGCCGCCCAGAATGGTTCCGATGTGTTCCAGTTCGTCTTTGTCGCCCCGCAGGCTGCCTCGGTGTCACTGGTCGGTGACTTCAACGATTGGGACCCCAAGCGCGCGCCGATGCAGACGGCGCAAGGCGTCTGGGCGACGGTCGTCAACCTCACGCCGGGACGTTATCGCTACGCCTTTCTCGTAAACGGCGTCGAATGGCGTGCGGACCCCGGGGCCCCGGCGGCGAAAGACGACGAGTTCGGTACGCCGAGCTCGGTGGTGACGGTCGGAGGGAGAGGATCATGATCATCGTCGCACTGTTGCTCAGCGCGCAGGTTGCTGCGCAGGATCCACGACTCGAACGCCTGGATCCCGAAACGCGGTCCGCGGTCGTCGCTCTGGTGGACTCCGCTCGTGGCGACGGCCTTCCTGTTGAGCCGCTGATCCAACGCGCGCTCGAAGGTGCGACCAAAAGCGCCCCTGGAGCCCGGATCGTCGCGGCGGTTCGCCGGCTCACCCTGGACCTCGGCACCGCGCGCACAGCCCTCGGGACGAACGCAACGTCCCCGGAGCTCGAGGCGGGTGTGGCGGCACTGCGCGCCGGAGCGACGCCGCAGGTCCTGACGCAGCTTCGCACCGTGCGCCGCCCGCCGCTCACGATGGCACTCTCGGTCCTCGCCGACCTCGTGGCGAGCGGCGTCCCCGCTGACAGCGCCGCGGTCGCCGTACTCAGGCTGGCGCCGAAGGCCCGCGACGCAGATCTCGTGGAGTTCCGGCGCGCGGTCGAGCGCGACATCGCACTCGGTGCACCGCCCGGTGCCGCCACGTCTGTCCGTGTGAATGCCGGGGCCGCCGAGGCGTTCGGCGCAAACTCCGGCAACGTGCCCCGCCCACCCTCCCGGCCGTAATCCCGCGTCTTCGTGCGCACGCTCGCACTCATCGGATTGATGTGCGGGGCGAGTGCCACGGTGGGTGCTCAAGCCACGGCCAATGTCGAGGCCGGCGTCTCCGACGTGCGGTATGATGGGTTCCTCGCGTCCGGTGCGGCCTCTCTTTCCTCCACGCTGCGGTGGGACCAACCGGGGGGCCGCGGCTTTTTGACCGCTCGCGGCACCTACCTGCGGTTCGAAAGCGGGCGCCGCAGTCTCGATGCTTCGGCCAATGCGTCGTGGTTCGCGCCCCTCGCGCCCCATTGGCGTGGTGAGCTCGGCGCGACCGCGGGCGCAAGCGACTACGCGAACATCGCGAGCTTCAGCCATGGCCAGGCGGATGCGCGCCTCCATTGGATGAACGGGGACCACGGCGGCTGGGTCGCGGCGACGGCAGGAACCTCGTCGTTCGGCGGCGGTCCGCGCCGCGTTTTCGTCGTCGCGCTGGGAACGTGGCTGCTCCATTCCGACCGGACCGTGTTCGTGTCCCTGGATCGGTCATTCATCGGCGACACCGTCTATACCGATCTCCGGTCGGCAGGCAGGTGGCGAAGCACGAGCATCGTACTCGAGGGCACGCTCGGAGCGCGTTTCTGGAGTCGCGGGGGCGGGCGCGGCGTGTTCGGTGAGGGCAGCGCGACCGTGGCTATCACTCCTCATGCCGCGCTGGTTTTTTCCGCCGGTCGCTATCCCACAGACGCGGTAAGCGGCAGCATTGCCGGTCGCTACGTAACGGCCGCGCTACGGCTGGGAACAATCGGACTCCGCAAACGCTCCGCGCCGGCCCTCCCCGGCAATGGGCACACCAGCGGAGCGGACGGATCGGCCACCCTCAGCGAAACGCGGTTGGAGGTGGAGGCCCAACAGGACGACGACGTGCGGCTCACGCTGTTTGCTCCCGGCGCCACGACCGTCGAAATCACTGGCGACTTCACAGACTGGCAACCCGTACCGTTGAGCAAGAATTCGGGGAAGGACGACGCATGGGGCGGGACCTTCCGAATTGCGCGGGGCGTGCACCGCATTAACGTGCGACGCGACGGTGGGCGCTGGCTCGCGCCCGCCGGTACGACGCACCGCGTGGACGACTATGACGGCGAGGTGGGAGTCTTCGTCCTTCCCTAGCGGGCGCCGCCGGCCAACTGCAACGCCTCGGGGCGCCGGCGCAGCGCCAGCATCGCCCACACGCCGAGCGCCGGTCCAATCGCCAGAACGCTCATGCTCCAGCGCCAGCCGATGACGCTAGCCACCTTCGGCAGCATGTAGATGCTGGCACACGTCAGCAGAAACCCGAGACTGGTCTGCAGCGTCAACGCCGTGCCGACGTAATCGCGTGGCGCCAGCTCACTCACGGCGGCGGAAAACTGCGCCGAGTCCGCCACGACGCTGACGCCCCACACCAAGAGCAGCGGGATCAACAGGGCGAGTGGCGCGGCAAACAGCAGACCAACGGCGATTGCACAGCAGCCCGATATCACCATCGCCCCACTGGTCACGAGGGTCCGACCCCAGCGATCGCCGTACTTCCCGCCGAGCCAGCTTCCGATCGCCCCACTGCCCACGACCGCGAACGTCACGAGCGCCGCGAGGCCCGTTACGTCGGCCGGCGTGCCGCGGCGCGCGTGCTCGCTCGCCGCCACAAACACCGCCATCCAGGTCCACATCGCGTACACCTCCCACATGTGCCCCAGGTATCCGAGGTTTGTGAGTAGCACGCCAGGATCCTTCAGGATCCGCGGCGCGGCGGCGAGTGAGAACGGCGGCGAGCCGGCGGCGAAGGGTCCGTCGTTCGGCACGATGAGCACCAGCAGTCCACCCACGAGCGCACTGACTGCGGCGATCACGAGGACGATTCGCCACGCCGCCGGCGAGACTGCCCAGCGCACGAGATGGGGACTCGCGGACCCGACCGTGAGCGCGCCGACCACAACGCCGATCGCCAGCCCTCTTCCTTCTTTAAACCATCCCGCCGCGATCTTCATCCCGGGAGGGTAGACGCCGGCCAACGCCGCGCCGGTGAGGAGTCGGCAGGCCACACCCATCGCAAAGCCCTTGGACGCCGCGACCCCGACGGTCGCGGCCGCCGCGAGCGCGGCGCAGCCGGCGACCAGGCGCCGCGACGAAAAGCGATCGGCGAGCGTGAAGATTGCACTCACGAGCGCCCCAGCCACGAACCCAAGCTGCACGGAAATCGTGAGCCAGGACGTTCCGGCGGGCGAGAGCTGCCAGAGGTGTGCGAGCGTTGGAGCGACAGCGGAGGCGCTGAACCATGGAGCCATCGCGAGAAGCTCGGCCATGGCCAGCACAACTAGGACGCGACGCGGGGTCACAGCCCGGTGGGATGATCCAAGAAGACCCAGGGCAAGTCGAACTTCTTGGAAACGTGCTCCGCCAGCGCTTTGACTCCGACCGTCTCGGTCGCGTAATGACCGGCGTAGAAAACGTTGACACCGAGCTCCTCGGCGTCGAAAAAGGTCCAGTGCTGTCCCTCTCCGGTCACGAACGTATCGAGCCCGGCCGCGGCGGCCTGTGGGATCAACGACCCTCCGGAGCCGGTGACGATTCCAACCCGGTGCACGCGCTCGGGCCCAAACGGGAACAGCCGTGGTGCGGTGCCAAGCGCTTTGGTCAGCGCCCAGCTCAAGTCTTCCCGCTTGCCGCTGAATTCGCCCCAGACCCCGGCGGGAGCCCCGTGATACGAACCGAAATCGCCCTTCACCTTTATTCCCAGCATGCGAGCGAGCACGGGATTGTTGCCGACGTCAGGGTGACGATCGAGCGGAAGGTGGGCGGCGTAGAGCGCGATGTTTGCCTTGATCAGTCCAGCGAGCCGGCGATAGGCGGGACCGACAACCGGCTTGAGGCCGCCCCAAAACATGCCGTGATGGACGAGGAGACAGTCGGCATGTTGTTCAGCAGCCTGGCGTACTGTTGCCTCGCACAGGTCGACGGCTGCAGCCAGTCGGGTGACGTCGCCGGCATTGCTGACCTGGAGGCCGTTCAGCGCTTCAGGCGCGTCAGCGACCTCCGCCGAAATTCGCAGGTAGTCGTCGAGAAACTGGACCAAACTGTCGAGGCGCACTCAAGACACCGTGAGCACAGTATCGAGACAGTTGGATGACTTTCCACATGGGAGAATACCATAAGCGATTACCTGACAACTACTTAGAGAATCCACACGCTGGGCCGACCGTCGTGTGGATATCTCTAAGCTCGCGCTAAAGCCTGACCGCTACGCTCGGCTACTTGGGGCGGCTGACCAGCGTCTTCTCCCATCCGCAGGACGCCGTTGATCTCCCCACCTTCTTGGATGAGCAGTTTTTTGGTGTGCACGTCGCCGTGGACCACGCTGGTCGTTTGGAGCTCGACCCGTTCCTCAGCGTAGATCGCGCCGCGTACCTCACCGCCGATGATCGCTTCCCGGCTGATGACATCGCCTTCGACTTCCCCGCCCCGCGCGACGAGCACCTGCTTTGCCGCGCGCACTGTCCCGTTCACGGAGCCTTCGATCTTCACGACGCCGTCCGCCGAAATGTCGCCGACGACGCGCATTCCCGCGCCGATGATCGACAACCCGGGGACGCCATCACGGCCGGGCGCGGGTCCAGCGCCCTTGTCGGAGAATACTGCCATCAGCTTCCCTCCTTCACGAGATCCAAGGGATCGACGGACTTGTTGTCGCGTCGAATCTCAAAGTGCAAGTGTGGAGCTGTTGACCGCCCCGAGTTGCCGGACAAGCCGATGACTTGTCCCGCCTGAACGTCGTCCCCCTCGGCCGCGACCAGCCGCGACATGTGACCATACATCGTCTCATACCCGGACGGATGCCGCAAGAGGACAAAGAGCCCATAATCGGCATCGTACCCCGCGGCGGTGACCGAACCACCGCCGGACGCCCGCACTGGGGTTCCAAGCGGCACCGCGATGTCGATGCCGGGGTGGGATTCGTCGACCACCCCTGGACGCACCTGCCCGCGCGTAACGAACCCCTGAACGTCCAGGGGCCAATGCGAGGGAATCGATGCGCCCGCTTCAAACCTGGTGCCGACGCCGGGGCGCGCGGCTCGAATCGCCACCGCACGCATCAACCCCGTGAAATCGGCGTTGCGGGCCACGGTGCCGCCGGCACCCGACCGGCCAGCGCCGGCACCGGTAACCGGTGGAGCTCTCACGCCCAGCATCTGCCGGAGCTCCTGATAGTTCGCTTCCGCGCGGTTCAATGCGGACGCGAGCTGTTGGACGCGGCTGTTCTCGACCCGGAGCCGCGAGACCTCGCGCTCGAGCCCTGGCACGCGCGCCGCGTTGCGCGAGATGGGTCCGGCGAACGCGAAGAACAACACGACGAGGACGGCAATCGCGCCGGCGCCCCACTTCCCCGCCATGACGGCCCAGCGCGGAAGCCGATACTGTTTGGATTCGAGATCGCCGTCGGCGTGCACGACGATCGTCACGCCGCGCGTTGTCATCCGTCGAACGGCGCGCCGAGGATCAGCTCGAGCAGCCGCGCGAGATCGTCGTTCGAATAGAAGGACAGATGAATCTGTCCTTTGCCCTTTGCACGCAGCGTGACCCGCACGTCGGTGCCGAGCCGCCGCCGCAATGCGTCTTCAACGCGCCGGACTTCGGGAGCCGCGCCGACGCCGCGTTTCATTCGCGGCCGGCGTTCGGGTGCACGACCGCCGCGCACGCGATCCTCCACCTCACGAACCGACAGGCCCTGAGCGACCGCCTCGCGCGCGAGGTTCGTGACGACCCGCTGATCCTCGATCGCGAGCAGCGCGCGCGCGTGGCCCACCGACAGCTGACCCTCGTGCAGCATCTCCAGAACCACTTCCGGCAGCTTCAGCAGCCGGAGCGCATTGGCGACCGTCGAGCGGTCACGACCCACGGCATCGGCGACGTCCTGCTGCGCGAGCTTGAACTCAGCGATGAGCCGCTCGTACCCGCGGGCTTCGTCGACGGGCGAGAGATCGTCGCGTTGCAGGTTCTCGATCAGCGCCAGCGTCAGCAGCGTGCGGTCATCGGCGTCGCGCTGCACGGCGGGAATGCGCTCCCAGCCGAGCTGCTGGCAGGCACGGAGCCGGCGCTCGCCGGCGATCAGCTCGAACGCGCCATTGCCACCGGGCGCCTTGCGGACGACGATCGGCTGCAGCAGTCCCGCCTGTTTGATCGACGAGACGAGCTCCTCGAGCGCCGTCGGATCGACGGTCTTGCGCGGCTGGAACGGGTTCGGCCGAACATCCTTGATGGGCAGCTCCACCAGGCTTCCTTCTCGCTCGGCTTCCTCACGAGTGGGGCCCAGCAACGCCTCGAGGCCACGGCCTAGGCGGCGTCTTCCTGCTGCGGTTTCCGTCATGCGGGCACCTCCGGGGGAGGCAGCGAGGGGGGCGACAGCGATTCAATTGCGGGCAGGCTGGGCGACGGTGGAGCACCCTGCTCGACCCGGCGAATCAGCTCCTGCCCGACAGCCAGGTAGCTCTTCGCGCCGATCGATTGCACGTCGTACAGCACGATCGGTTTGCCAAAACTGGGCGCTTCGGCGAGCCGCACGTTGCGCGGGATCGTCACATTGAACATCCGGCCGCCGAAGTACTCTTTCGCTTCCTCGGCGACTTGCTTGCAAAGATTCAGGCGCGCGTCGTACATCGTCAGCAGCACGCCTTCGATTGCGAGCGCCGGATTGAAATTGCGCTGGACGAGTTTGACCGTATTCAGAAGCTGCGACAGACCTTCGAGCGCGTAGTACTCGCACTGAATCGGAATGATGACGCTATCGGCCGCGGTGAGCATGTTGAGCGTGAGCAGGCCGAGCGACGGCGGACAGTCGATGATCACATAGCCGTAGTCGTCGCGCACGTCCCGCAACGCCTCACGCATCCGCGTCTCGCGCGCACTCTGATTCACCAGCTCGAGCTCCGCGCCAACCAGATCCTGAGTCGCCGGGATGACGTCGAGACACGAGAAGTGCACGTGCGGGAAGCGGGACTGCGCGAGCGGCGCACCGTCAATCAACGCGTCGTAGAGCGATTTGCGGATGCGATCACGCTCGATGCCGACGCCGCTGGTCGAGTTGCCTTGCGGATCGGCGTCGATGAGCAGCGTCTTTCGCTCAGCCGTTGCGAGCGAGGCCGCAAGGTTCACGGCGGTCGTTGTTTTGCCGACGCCGCCTTTTTGGTTTGCGATCGCGATTACGCGTGACATTGTAACTCGTTATGCGATAATTAGTTGTATAGATTGTGAATTCAGGCGAGTTGAATATAAGTCAGTTTCACGTGAAACGAAAGAGCGTAAGTTTCACGTGAAACTGCAACAATACGTCCTAGGCGACCCGCCGACGCCACCGCGTCGCCTCGAACACCAGGTTGTGGAGGTCGCTGGGAGTGACGCCAGGAACGCGCGCGGCCTGCGCGAGCGAGCTGGGGCGGACGCGATCGAGTTTCTGGCGAGCTTCGGTCGCCAGCGTCCGCAGCTCGAGGTAGGGAAGGTCAGCGGGCAGAACAAACGCAGCCAACTCCGCGAGCCGGCTCGCGGCCTCGCGCTCGCGGGCCAGATAGCCGTCGTACTTGATCTCGATTTCCGCGGCCATGATGGCCTCCGCCGGCATCGACCCACCAACGCCAGCCGCCGCGAACAATGCACCGAGTGAGACCCCCGGCCGCTTGGCGATGACAGCCACGCGCGTGCTCTCCGCGAGTGGAACTGGAGCCTGTGTCGGAGTGATCGTCGTCTCACGAGCGAGCTCCAACGCCGCCTCCTCGTCACCGAGACGGCGCTCCGCCGCGCGCAGCTCAGCGTCTGTCAGCAGCCCGAGGCGCTCGGCGAGTGGAAGCAGGCGGCGTAGCGCGTTGTCCTGCCGGAGCAGCAGCCGGAATTCAGACCGCGACGTGAACAGCCGGTACGGCTCATCCACACCGCGAGTCACCAGGTCATCGACCAGCACGCCGATGTATGCGTCGTCCCGGCCGAGGACGACGGGCTCGGCCCCGCGGATCCGGCGCACGGCATTGATGCCTGCCACCACACCCTGTCCTGCAGCTTCCTCGTAGCCGGTCGTGCCGTTGATCTGCCCGGCGAAAAAGAGGTGCTCGACGGTCTTCACCTCGAGCCACGGCGTGAGCTGGGTGGGCGGATAGTAGTCGTACTCGATCGCGTACCCGGGTCGCGTCATCTGCGCGCGCTCGAGGCCGGGGACCGCGTGCAGAAACTCGAGCTGCACGGCGACCGGGAGGGAAGTGGAGAGCCCGTTGACGTACAGCTCACTCGTGTCGAGCCCCTCGGGCTCGAGGAAGATCTGGTGGCGCTTCGCGGCCGGGAACTTTACGATCTTGTCTTCGACCGAGGGGCAGTAGCGCGGGCCGCGGCCGCTGATCGCGCCGCCATACAGCGCCGACTCTTTGAGGTGGCGCTGGATGATCTCCTTCAGCTCTTCGCCGGCCCATGTGATCCAGCAGGGCACCTGGCGCGGCCGTTCGATCCGCTCGTGGAATGAAAAGCGAGACTCGTCGCTGTCGCCGTCCTGCCGCTCGACCTTGCTCCAATTCACCGAGCGCCCATCGACGCGTGGGGGAGTGCCCGTCTTGAAGCGCGCCACTGTAAGTCCAATACCCTCAATGACTTGCGCCATCTCCACCGACGGCTGATCCCCGGCGCGTCCGGCCGGGATCTGTGTATCGGTGCCCATGTGGATGCGACCGCGGAGGAACGTACCGGCGGTGATGATGACGGCCCGCGCGTTGAAGCGACGGCCATCCTTCGTCTCGACGCCGGTCACGCGCGTGCCGCCCCCCCGCGTGTCGAAGAGCAGATTTGTGACCATGCCCTGCATGAGCGCGAGAGCAGGGAATTGCTCGAGCAACGTGCGCACGGCGCGGCGGTAGAGCGTCCGATCGCACTGCGCGCGTGGCGCCCAGACTGCCGGGCCCTTGGAGCGATTCAGCATCCGGAACTGGATCGTCGCCCGATCGGCGGCGCGACCCATGAGACCGCCGAGGGCATCGACCTCGCGGACGACGGTGCCCTTTGCAATACCACCGATGGCGGGATTGCAGGACATCTGGCCGATCGTGTCCAGGACGGACGTGAGCAGCAAAGTCTTCGCGCCGAGGCGGGCCGACATCGCGGCGGCTTCAGTGCCGGCGTGGCCGCCGCCGACGACGATGACATCAAAGTCAGGCATGGGGGTGAAACTATAAGACTAGGACAGGCAAAGGCTAGACGTCGAGACGTCTGGCGGGTCCTAGCGGGAGGTTGGAGGTAAACGCGATGCGCTCGCGGTGATCTTTCGAAGCAAACCGAACAGGGTTTTCCCGGTCTCCGTGGCCAGTGCTTCCAACCTGCCGAACTCCGCGGGGTCGATGTACTCCAAGCGGTGCGCCAAGCCTATAGCCGTCTCCACCTCGGCCAACGAACCGTGTGCGGTGTCGAGAAACTTCCGATACTCACGCGAGCCCCGTCGCGAGCTTCCCTCTGCGATGTTCAGTACAACGCTGTACGCCGCCCGTCGCAGCTGATCCGCCAAACGTTCCTGCTCATAGTCGGGGAATCCTTTCGAGACACGAGCGCATTCGATCGCGAGTCGTTCGGCGTGTTGCCATGCCTTGAGCGTCTTGTATGGTGCCATGGAAGGAAGATTGGCAAACAAAACAAGAGGCACGACACCGAATTCCCGCGTGCCGTGCCTTTCCTATGCCGTCAGCTCCAACCTACCGCCGCTAGACGTCTCGACGTCCAGCTTTTGCAGGTCCTATGCTGTCCTGACCCAGCGTACCAGCTCTTTCAAACTCGGGCGCTTTCCCGTCATCAAAATGCCCACTCGATAAATCCTCGACGCGATCCACGTCACTCCCAATATCGATACCGCCAGGATCGCGAGCGACAGCGCGACTTCGCTCAGCGGTAATGTCCCCGCCGCCCACCGGACCGGCATCGCGATCGGCGCGCTGAACGGAATCATCGAGAGCGTCACCGACAGCGTGGACCCCGGATCATTCAACATGGCGAACATGCTGATGAACGACGCGATCAACAGCATCATCACGGGCTGCTGGGCCTGCCGGGCTTCCTGTTCGTTCGATGACATGGCGCCGACCGCGGCGAACATCGCCGAGTACAGCAGGAACCCGCCCAGGAAGTACGCGAGGAACACCGCCGCCGTCGCTGGTGTGACGTGCGGCATCTGGAATAGCTGACCCGCGTCCCCCAACCCCTGCTTGCCCATGATGTGCCGCCGCTGCGAAATCAAGAGGCGGGTCGACACCCCCCAGATCAGAAACTGGAAAATCGACACCGCGCCTACGCCCAGTACCTTGCCCATCAGCAACTGGAACGGCCTGAGCGAAGAGATCAGCACCTCGACGATCTTGGTGGTTTTCTCCTCCAGGACCGAGCTCATCACGTTGATCCCGTAGATCAGAATCGACATGTAGAGGATGATCCCCATGAAGTAGGCGAGCGAGAACGATTGCGCGGCACTTTCACCGGTGATCTTGCCCCCTGCGATCTTGTCACTTTTGAGGTCAACGCCGATGCGCGCCTTCGCCACGACGGCAGGATTGACGCCCTCGCGCTCGAGCCGCGTCACGGTCACAAGCTCGCTGAGGATTCGATCCAGCGTCGCGATGGTAACGAATGAAGAGATGTTCGAGGCCCGGTACATCGCCTTGCCGGAATCAGGGGTCTCGTCGCCGACGATCAGAAAGCCGTCGATCTCGTTGCGGTCGACGGCCGCCATCAATGAGTCGATGGGGTGGGGTGCCGAACTATCGACGCCTTTGCGCTGCGCCGCAGCAAAGAGCGAATCGATCGTGGCGGGTGCCGCCGGTACCCGCACCGCGACGAACAACGTGTCGCGATCCAGGCGTTCGGTCAGGTTGGCACCGAACCTCGTCGTCGTCCCATCGACGACGGCGATGTGCTTCACGCCGCTTTTGCCCGCGAGCAGGCTGGGGACCACGAACAGCGCCCCGAAGAACAACGGGCCGAGCACGACCATCACCCAGAACCAGCGTTGACGCACGCGCTCCACAAACTCGCGCCGAATCACGGCCAGGATCTTACGCATTGGCCACCTCCGGACGAGTCACCGGAGTCGCTGCGTCGGGCCCGACGAGGTCGATGAAGATCTTGTTCAGCGAGGGTTCGGCGAGCTCGAAGCGAGACAGGCGGGCCCCCGAGGTCACGAGCGCGCGGAGAACCTCCTGGGCATCGGCGTGGGGCGCCAACTCGAGCTCCGCGAATTGCCCCGACGCGTCGGCCTTGGCCACGAGGCGGTGGTCTGCGAAGATTGCGTCGGCGTTGCCGCGGGCACCATCGAAGTTGACCAGCAGGTTACGCCCACCGTGCGTGCGCTTGATGTCGGACATCGTTCCATCTACGAGCTTTTTGCCCCGGGCGATGATGCACACGTGGTCGCAGATCTTCTCGGCTTGCTCCATGATGTGCGTTGAGAACAGGATCGTCTTGCCCTGCGCGCGCAGCTCGAGCACCGTGTCCTTCAGCACCTGCGAGTTTACGGGGTCGAGGCCGGAGAACGCTTCGTCCATAACGAGCAGATCCGGCTCGTGCAGGATCGTCGAGATGAATTGGACCTTTTGCTGCATCCCCTTCGACAGCTCGTTCACCTTGCGCATACGCCAGTCGGAGAGCCCGAGGCGCTCGAGCCACGTCAGCGCCTTACTGCGCGCCGCGCGCCGGTCTACACCTTTGAGCTCCGCAAGAAACAGCAGGACGTCGAGAACCCGCATCTTGGCGTACAGGCCGCGCTCCTCGGGCAGATAGCCGATCCGCGCCGAATGGTCGCGACCCGAACCTTGCTCGCCAAACAGGCGCACGCTCCCGCTGTCGGGGACGTAGATGTTCAGAATCATCCGGATCGTGGTGCTCTTCCCGGCGCCGTTCGGGCCGAGCAACCCGTAGATGGTGCCGGAGGGGACGGTCAGCGACAGCGCATCCACCGCGGTGTGTCCCGCGAAGCGCTTCGTGACGCGATCGACGATGACGGGATCAGCCATGGCCCCGGAAACTAGAGGCTACGGGGCTAAGCGACTAGGAGGCTAAGACTCCGAAAAGCTCGCCGGCCTTCCGGACAGCGGTCACCAGAGCATCGACGTCGTCCACGTCATTATAGATGTAGAAGGACGCTCGCGCGGTCGCCGCCACTCCCAAGCGACGCATCAGCGGCTGGGTGCAGTGATGGCCCGCGCGAATGCAGACCCCGTCTTTATCCAGGATCGTCGCGAGATCGTGCGGGTGAATGTCGCCGTACGTGAATGGAACGACGCCCGCGCGGTGACCCCCCGCCGGCCCGTAGATCGTGACGCCGTCGATCTGCGAGAGCCGCTCGATCGCGACTTTGGCGAGCTCCTGCTCGTGGGCGGACACCTTGTCCATGCCGAGCTGCTCGAGATAGGCGATCGCGGCCGCCAACCCGACTGCCGCCTCGACGTTCGGCGTCCCGCCCTCGAACTTGTGCGGGATCTTGTTCCAGGTCGATCGATCGTCCCACACTTTCTCGATCATTTCGCCGCCGCCGTGGTAGGGCGGCATCGCCTCGAGCAGCGCCGGCCTGGCGATCAAGGCGCCGCTGCCCATGGGACCGAGCATCTTGTGACCTGAGAGGGCGTAGAAGTCGCAGTCCAGGCTCTGGACGTCGACTCGGAGGTGCGGACTCGATTGTGCCCCGTCCACCACCGTGACGGCCCCAGCGGCATGGGCAAGCCTGCTGAGCTGCGCGGCGGGATTCACGGTCCCGAGCGAGTTCGACACATAAGGAAAGGCCACGATCTTGGGGCCCGCCTCGAGCGCCCGCCCGAAGTCCGCCAGGTCGATCCGGCCATCCTTGGTGATCTCCACCATCCGGAGTGTGGCGCCCTTTTCCTGACACAGGATCTGCCACGGGACGATGTTCGAGTGGTGATCCATGGCGGTGACGACCACGGTATCGCCGGCTTTGACGTTGGCCCGCCCCCACGATCCAGCGACGAGGTTGATGGACTCGGTCGTGCCGCGGGTGAAGACCACGGCCTCAGTCGCCCAGGCGTTCACGAACCGCGCGACCGCGGTCCGGGCCGCCTCGTAGGCGTCGGTTGCTTCGACGGCGAGCGTGTACGCCCCACGATGCACGTTGGCGTTGTGGAAGTTGTAGTAGTGGACGATCGCGTCGATCACGCGCTGCGGCTTCTGGCTGGTCGCCGCATTGTCGAGATAGACCAGACGCTGCCCGTTCTCCTTCTGCGCGAGAATCGGGAAGTCGGTCCGGATGCGACGCGTGTCGAGCATCAGAAGTCTTTCGCCGATTCAGTGGTCACCGGCTCAGCACTATTCTGCAGCGCGGCGTGCAGGGCGTGCCAGGCGAGATTCGCGCACTTGATGCGGCTCGGAAATGCCCGGACGCCCGAAAACGCCGCAAGCTTGCCCGGCGCATTCGCGCCGCCCGCCAGCATGTCGCGGAAGGCCTGGAACATCGCCTCCGCATCCGCCCTGGGTTTACCCTTCACCGCTTCGGTCATGAGTGACGCGGATGCCTTGGAGATCGCGCACCCGGAGCCCTGCGGCATCTGAAAGCCGATGTCGTTGATCGTATCGCCATCGAGCTGGACGTAGAGCTGAATGCGGTCGCCGCACAGCGGATTGTTGCCTTCGGCTTTGCGGTTCGCTGCGTCGAGACGCTTGAAGTTCCGCGGATTGCGATTGTGGTCGAGGATGACCTGCTGATAGAGATCGCCGAGGTCGCTCATGACTCCGCCAGGCGACCCCGCACGATGGCATCGAGTTGCGCGCGCAGCGGCGCGACTTCCATTCGGCCGAGGATCTCGGCGGCGAAACCATAGGTCAGCAGCCGGCGCGCCTCGTGCTCGCCGACGCCGCGGCTCTGCAGATAGAACAGCGCGCGCGGATCGAGCGGTCCCACCGTCGACCCGTGCGTGCACTTCACGTCATCGGCGTAGATCTCGAGCTGCGGCTGGCTGTCGGCGTGCGCCTGGCCCGAGAGCAGGAGATTGTTGTTCGTCTGCTTCGAATCGGTCTTCTGCGCGCCGGGACGAACGATGATGCGTCCGGTGAACACACCGCGTGACGTGTCGTCGAGCACGCCGTTGAAGTACTCGTGACTCTGGCAATGATCGGCGGCGTGGTCGATCGTGGTGTGATGATCGGTGTGCTGCTGCCCGGCGAGCAGGTACAAGCCGTTCAGAATCAGCGTTCCGCCCGGACCGGCCATGACCGCGCCGATATCATGCCGCGCAAGCGCGGCGCCGAACGCGACGGTGTGGAGATTCACCGTACTGTCGCGACCTTGCTGTGTGTGCGTGGAGGCGACGTGATACGCTCGGGGACTTTCGCGCTGGACGCGGTGGAAATCGACGCGCGCACCGTCGCCCGCGATGATTTCCGTGACTGCATTCGTCCAATAGGCGTCCTGCTCCAGCGAGGCGTACGTCTCGACGATCGCCGCACGGGCTTCCCGCTCGATCACGATGAGGTTACGCGGATGCGTAACAACCTGTTTGCCGGTCGCCAGGAACAGGAGCTGGATCGGCTCGCTGATGGACGCCTTGGCCGGCACGTGCACGAACGCGCCGTCGCTCACGAACGCGGTATTGAGTGCAGAGAACGGCCGGCCCTCGGTCGTCGCGTATTTGCCGAGATGCTGGCGCACGAGATCCTGCCGATGCGTCACGACGTGAGCCAAACTCTGAACGTCGTCGAACAGAGGCGTCGAGAGAGAACGTTGAAAGAAACCGTCGACAAAAACGAGACGGGGTCCTGCCTCGAGCAGCAGGAACGGTCGGATGTCTTCGAGCGTCGGAATACGAGCCGGAGGCTTGGCCAGCTCGAAGGAGCCTTCGGCGAGCGGCGCGACGCTGGTGAAGCGCCACGCCTCCTGCTTCATGTTGGGAAACCCGAGCTCGTGGAAGCGGGCGATGCCGCCTTCGCGCAGGTCCTTAAGCCAAGCCGGCGCGCCAGAGGCGCCGTTCGACGCCCACGCCCGATACGATCCGACCAGCTGTTCTACATGCGCCATCGTTACGACACCATTGCGCCATCACGCAGCCAGTCGTAGCCACGGGCCTCGAGCTCCAGGGCCAATTCGGGGCCGCCGGTCTTGACGATCCGGCCGTCCGCGAGGACGTGCACGACGTCCGGCTTGATGTAGTTCAGCAGGCGCTGATAGTGGGTGACGATGAGAAATGACCGCTCCGGGCCGCGCAGCTGGTTGACTGCCTCCGCGACCGTCTTCAGCGCGTCGATGTCGAGTCCCGAATCGGTCTCATCGAGGATCGCGAGCCGCGGCTCCAGCACGGCGAGCTGCAGGATCTCGTTGCGCTTCTTCTCCCCGCCCGAGAAGCCTTCGTTCACCGGACGGTTCATCATCGAGTCGTCCCAGCCGATCGACTTGAGCTTCTGCTCGAGAAACTGGAGAAAGTCGATCGGATCGAGCTCTGCCTCGCCGCGCTCCCGGCGCAGCGCGTTCAGCGCCGAGCGCAGGAAGTAGGAATTCGTGATGCCGCGGATCTCGACGGGATACTGGAACGCGAGGAAGACACCGGCACGCGCACGGTCCTCGGGTTTCATGTCGAGGAGATCCTTGCCCTCGTACGTCGCGCCGCCGGCGAGCACCGTGTAGGCCGGATGCCCGGCCAGCACCTGCGCCAGCGTGCTCTTGCCCGAGCCGTTCGGCCCCATGATCGCGTGGACTTCGCCGTCCCGAATCGTGAGATCGACACCCTTCAGGATCTCGTTTCCCGCAACGGCGGCGCGAAGGCCTTTGACCTCGAGCAATGCCTTTCCCTTCTTCACCCCACGCTCCCTTCGAGACTGATCCCGAGCAACCGCGTCGCCTCAACGGCGAACTCCATCGGCAGCTCCTTGAACACTTCCTTGCAGAACCCGTTGACGATCATCGACACGGCGTCCTCGGCAGACAGACCGCGCTGGCGCAAATAAAAGATCTGGTCTTCACCGATCTTGGACGTGGACGCTTCATGCTCCATGATCGCCGTGCTGTTGCGCACATCGATGTAGGGGAAGGTGTGCGCGCCGCACTTGTCGCCGATCAGCATCGAATCGCATTGCGAATAGTTCCGCGCGCCCTCGGCGCCCTTCATGATCTTCACCAGGCCGCGATACGTGTTCTGGCCGCGGCCCGCGGAAATGCCTTTCGACACGATCGTCGAGCGCGTGTTCTTGCCAAGGTGAATCATTTTCGTCCCGGTGTCGGCCTGCTGCTTGTGACTCGTCACGGCCACCGAGTAGAACTCACCGATCGAGTTGTCGCCCTGCAGAATGCAGCCGGGATATTTCCACGTGATCGCCGAGCCGGTCTCGACCTGCGTCCAGGAGATTTTGGAGTTCTTGCCGGCGCACTTGCCGCGCTTGGTGACGAAGTTGTAAATGCCGCCCTTCCCCTCGTCGTCCCCCGGGTACCAGTTCTGGATCGTCGAGTACTTGATTTGCGCGTTGTCCAACGCGACCAGCTCCACGACCGCCGCGTGCAGCTGATTCTCGTCGCGCATCGGCGCCGAGCAGCCCTCGAGGTAGCTGACGTAGCTCCCCTCGTCGGCAATGATGAGCGTCCGCTCGAATTGGCCGGTCGACGACGCGTTGATCCGGAAGTACGTCGACAGCTCGAGCGGACAGCGGACGCCCTTCGGCACGTACACGAACGAGCCGTCGGTGAAGACGGCCGTGTTGAGTGCCGCGAAGAAATTGTCGTTGTGGGGGACGACGGTGCCGAGGTACTTCTGCACCAGTTCGGGGTGCTCGCGAATCGCCTGTGAGATCGGACAGAAGATCACGCCAAACTTCGCCAGCTCCGCCTGGAACGTCGTCGCCACCGAGACGCTGTCGAACACGGCGTCGACCGCGACGCCGGTCAGGCGCTTCTGCTCTTCGATCGGGATGCCGAGCTTCGCGAAGGTCGCGACCAGCTTCGGGTCGACCTGGTCGAGGGAGTCGAGCTTGGGGAGCTTCTTGGGTGCCGCGTAGTAGCTGATCGCCTGGTAGTCGATCGGCCCGTACTGCACGTTCGGCCAGTGCGGCTCGCTCATCTTGAGCCAGTTGCGGTAGGCCTTCAGACGCCACTCCAGCATCCACTCCGGCTCGCCCTTTTTGGCGGAAATCAGCCGGATCACGTCCTCGTTCAAGCCGGCCGGCACGACCTCGGATTCGATGTCGGTGACGAAGCCGTACTTGTACGGTTGCTGGACATGGGCTTCAATACTGGTCATTGGTCTCCTCGAAGTCCTTCACACATATACAGTTCCGGTATCCTAATAACTTTGTCGGGATTCCGCTAGTAGATGTCTCGGTTCCACTCTCGGACCAGACGTTCATAGTCCTCGGGCGTATTCACCTGGTCTATCACGGCTGGATCGTCCACCGGGACGCTCACGACTTCCCTCTCATGGCGGTGGAGAACGGCCCGCGCGCCCTCTCGGGTCGCCTCCGGGTCGTCCAGCAGGTCGCCGAACACCGCCGATCCCCAAACGACGGGGTGTCCACGACGTTCACCGAACGTCGGAACGACCGCCGGAGGCCCCGTCCGGCGGTACGCCTCGAGGATTCGCTCGACCGTTGTAACGCGGACGTGCGGGAGATCGACCGGCCAAACGAGGACGGCGCTGGGTTGGAGCGGCTGCAGCGCGTGCAAGGCGCCGCGCAGCGAGGCTATGGGGCCTGTGTCCGGCTCAGGGTTCTCGACGATTATGCAGTCGTGGTCGGCAATTGCGGGCTGGATCCGGGGCGCATCAGGCCCCAGCACAATCACGCGCGTTTTGATCTCGAGGGCCTCCATAGCCTCGAGGATTCGGACGGCAAAGGGCCGCCCGAGGAAGTCCAAGAGGGCCTTGGGAGACCCCATCCGGGCCGACCGGCCGGCCGCCAGGACGACGCCCGCTAAAGACATAGGGGCTATGAGACTAAGGCGCTAAGTGGCCGCATGGCTAGAGGTAGTTGCATGCAGGGCGGAAAGGGGCAATTTTGGCGCGCTCCCATGGCAGTCCGACGCATTCGCCAGCTAGGGGACCCGATCCTGAGGGTCCGTTGCGACCCGGTCCACGACCCGCGGTCGCCGGCCGTTCGGCTGCTTGCCGACGACCTGCGCGATACCCTCCGCGCCGCGCGCACAAAGTACGACTTCGGTCGCGCCCTGGCCGCACCGCAGATCGGCGCCCCGGTCCGTGTGGTCCTGGTGCAAGTCGGGAAATTCCGTGCCTGCATGGTCAATCCGGAGATTACGGACGTTGGGTCGGAGGACTTTCACGTCTGGGACGACTGTTTTTCATTCCCCAACCTGCTGGTCCGGGTCAACCGGGCCTATCGGGCGACGCTCCGCTACACCGACATCAAAGGCAAGACCGTGACGATGGACCTCGAAGGACCGATGGCGGAGCTGTTGCAGCACGAGCTCGACCATCTCGACGGCATTCTCGCCTTGGACCAGCCGGCCGGGCTCGATCCCTTCGCTTTCAAGGCGGAATGGGAAAAACACCACAAGCCCGCGGAGCGTTACGGACCGCCACGGCCGCGCGAGGTCTAAAAGGCTAGACGTCGACACGTCTAGACGTCTAGTATTCCGTCATCGACAGGGGTGCCCCGGCACGATGCCGCGGGCTGAGATCACACCCTCATAACCTGATCCGGTTCGTACCGGCGAAGGGAGCTCCGTATGACCTGCCGTACTCAGATGTTCTTTGCCCGCCAGGGCACGATCACTCCCGAGATGCAGCGGGTCGCCGAGCGGGAAGGGCTGCCGCCGGAGACCATCCGCGATGAAGTCGCGATTGGCCGTCTCATCATCCCGGCCAACGTCAATCACTTGAAGCAGCGCCTCGATCCCATGGCCATCGGCAAGGTGGCCAGCGTGAAGATCAACGCCAACATCGGCAACTCGGCGGTGGAGTCGGATATCGACGGCGAGCTAGAGAAGCTGCATCACGCCGTACACTATGGCGCCGATACGGTGATGGATCTGTCGACCGGCGGAAACATCGACGCCATCCGTGAAGCGATCATCGCCGCCTCGCCCGTGCCGATCGGCACGGTTCCCGTTTACCAGGCGATCGAGGCCGCGGGCGACGTCACCACGCTCACCGCCGACGGTCTGCTCGACAACATCGAGCATCAGGCGAAACAGGGTGTGGACTACGTCACCGTGCACGCCGGCATTTTGCGCGAGCACGTCGGGCTCGCCCTCGGCCGCGTCACCGGCATTGTGAGCCGCGGCGGCTCGTTGATGGCGTACTGGATGACCCAGCACGGCAAACAGAATCCGTTGTACGAGCACTACGACCGGCTGCTCGACATCGCGCGCGAGTACGACGTCACGCTGTCACTCGGCGACGGGCTCAGGCCGGGGTCGATCGCCGACGCGACCGACAAGGCGCAGCTCGCGGAGCTGACGGTCCTGGGCGAGCTGACGGAGCGCGCGTGGAAGAAGGACGTGCAGGTGATGATCGAAGGGCCGGGGCACATTCCGATGCATCAGATCGAAGTGAACGTCCGGCTCGAGAAAGAGCTGTGCCATGAAGCGCCGTTCTACACGCTTGGCCCGCTCGTCACCGACGTCGCGCCCGGATACGACCACATCACATCCGCCATCGGCGCTGCGATGATCGGCTGGTTCGGCGCGGACATGCTCTGCTACGTCACGCGCAAAGAGCACCTCGGCCTGCCGAACGCCGAGGAAGTGCGCGAAGGCGTGATCGCGTATAAGATCGCGGCCCACGCGGCGAACATCGCGCGGCGGCGCCCTGGCGCGACCGAGCGGGACGACGCGCTGTCACGGGCGCGCTATGCGTTCGACTGGAACGAGCAGTTCCGGCTCGCACTCGATCCCGCGCGGGCACGCGAGCTGCACGACGAAGCGCTGCCGGCCGAGTACTTCAAGAGCGCGGAGTTCTGCGCGATGTGCGGGCCGAAGTTCTGCTCGATGCACATCACCCGAGAGATCGAGCGGTCGCTGGGCAAGCGCGAGCCGCTGAAAAAGGAGAAGGCTGAGGCTATTGCAGGACTACCTTGAAGCGATAGGGACCAGCGCCGTTTCGATCAGAGCCACCCTCGACACGAATCGTGTAAGCGCCGGAATAGGGGAGAACGATCGATCCCGTAGACTGATCCTCCAGGGCTGGCGTTGGATTGAGGCTCGCGACGGACCCTAGAACGGCACCGGACGTGTCGATTACCCGCAGCACAAGCCCCGGATACTCGGCGCCCTGCGGGGTCTGCAGGTAGGCGATCAAGCTTTGCCCTTGCGTACCAGTCACCGTGAACTCATCGACGTCGCCACGCGGGTCGATCGCCTCCCCCTCGACCGTGTCCCCAACGACGACCGTGGACGGTGCATTCTCGGGGGCGCGATTGATGCCAACTACCTTGAGGAAGTAGGACCCTATCCCCGCCTTCGAGTAGACCCGAATGCCTGCGACGCCGGAAACGGGAAGGCGGAAGCGGCCCGTGGACTCGAGCGCGATATAGCTCGGCGTTCCAGCGATGATGTCGCCCGTAGTTGTGTCGTACACCTCGACGACCATTCCTTGTGTCTCACCGGCGTTCAAGAACACGGCAACTTCTTGAGCCGGACTCCCGGTCAAGACGAACTCGTCGACGTCCTCGGGACTGTCCATGCGTTCGGCTGTGACCGAATCACCGGGCACGAGATCCACCGCTGCTGTTTCGGGACCCGCCGGGACGTTCATGATAGAGAAGCGGTAAGCCCCGACTTCGTGGACCAGCTGCCCGCCATGTCCGGAGTTGACGGTCAGGCGATACATCCCGGTCGCCAGCAGGTCGATGCGGCCCGTCCGATGCACGTCCAGGCTCGCGGAGGAGGCGGGGGAGCTCACCCACGTTGAGCCTTGCGCGGGGCCGCTGAGGGCAGCTAGGAACCAGTACCGACTCGAATCGAGTCCCGTCGCGAGACCCTGGAGGTGGATGTCGATGTGCTGGCCCTTTCGTCCCGAAAACGTGAAGACGTCGTAATCGCCTGGGCGGTCGATCGCTTCACCGTTGACGGTATCCCCGATCGCGACGGCGCTCGCAGCGCGCTCCGGCAGCGAGTCGAGTGGGAACGACGTAAGCCGGTAAGGTCCGCCGTAGCCCGCGCCTGTACTCCCATCGGCCTGTACGCGCAGCATATGCACGCCTGCAGGAACGACGACTGGTCCCGTGCCTAACGTGTCTTCGGTGGTCGTGCCGCAATACTCGGGCAGCCCCTGGTTCATAATCTGGTGACCGTCGTCGGCCACAAGAGCGAAATGCAAACAGTGCGTCCACGGCTCGAACTCTGGATGCGTTCGCGCAAGCGTGAAACCGGCGAGCGTCGTCTGGGGAGCACTGAAGGTGAACTCGTCGATGTCGCCCGGGAGATCGATGGCCTCGCCCGTGATGCTGTCGCCCAAGGCGAGGGTCGCGGGCACGTGCTCCGGCGCGCGATTGATCCGATACAGGAAGAATCGGTACGGTCCGCGACTCCGATCCTGGTACTGGGGTACTCCTTGCACGCGGATCCCGTACGTGCCGTTGCTCGGAAGCACGAACGTGCCCGTGGCTTGGCGGAACAGGCTCGTATCCGTCCCGATACTCTGGACGCTGTGGAGGACGGTCCCGCCCGGTTGGAGGATATCGAGCTGAAGCCACGTGCCCTGCGATCCGTCCTCAGCTTGGAAGAACACGTTGAGCTCGTCGCCGGCGGTCCCGGAGAACGTGAACTCGTCGATGTCGCCCGGCAGCCCGATCTGCTCCCCTGAAACGGTGTCCCCGATTGCGACCACGGCCGGGATCAGCTCCGGTCGGCGATCGACGGCGTAAACGTAGATGCGATACACCCCTGTATCCGCGATTTGGTGCGAACCGTCTCCCAACACGCGCACGACGTAGTTCCCGGTCTGTGAGGCCGCAAAACGTCCGGTCGAGTGGAGATAGAGAGCGGTGTCAGTAGGGACGGCCGCCGCCAGTGCGAAGGGGTCAAGCCCCGGCCGCGCGACTTCGAGGTGGAACTCCCGCGGCGCCTGCACGAACACATTGAATTCGTCGCCCGGGTTCGCAGCGAAGGTGAACTCGTCGATGTCGCCTTCGCGGTCGATCCGCTCGTTGGCGATTTCTGTGTTGAATGGCGCGGTCGCCGGCCGATGCTCGGGAGCACGATTGATGAGATACGTCCAGAAGCGGTAGGGCCCGACATAGCGGGGGTAGGTATTGCTGACAACCGAGCTGAAGTAGAAGCGATAGTCCTGCGTCGCCGGGAACCGGAGCCGCCCGGTCGTCAGCGTGGGCGTCCCAGCGTCGGCAAAGACGTATCCAAACAACCCGTACTGCACGGGATCGATGACGCTGAGCCCTACCGACCCGGAGCCGGCTGGTCCCTGCGTTTCCGCGACGGCGACGAACTCCTGTCCCGCCTCGCCGTGCACGACGAACTCGTCTATGTCGACCATCGGATCGACGGTTTCGCCCGCGACGGTGTCGCCGAGTTCGAACCTCGCACCGCGCAACTCAGGGCTCTGGTTGATCGGGTACACGATCAACCGAAAGCGCGCATGCGTCCCCGAGGGAGTTGCAAACAGGCGGATATGATAGACGGCCCCCGACGGGCTCCCCATCGTGTATGAAGGGTTCTGGTATAACGGTGGCGATCCCGGACCCGCGAAGAGGGTGGCCGCCTGAAAGTTGTGGGTCGAATCCCATACGACCAACGAGACGCGGCCTTCAAGGGCTTCAAGAAAGATCGTATAGGCGGCATCCGGATCGCCGACAAAGGAGTATCGGTCTACACTGTCGACCGCGATTTCATCCGTGATTATTTGCCCGATCGGTACGCGCTCCCCCTCGCCGCGCGGCTCGAACGGCGATTCGCAGCTCAGGAGCAGAGCCCCCGCGAGCGCGGCAGCGCTAGCGAGGCGCGAGCGGAAGGAGCGAGTCAGCGGCAGTACCACGAGTCACATCGCTGTGGAAACCCTATTGAACGTGCCGTGCTAAATGCAGCCCCGGAAGGGAGGCCGCCCTAAAGGTCATATTTCGAACGGACGCTAGGCGTCCAGATCAATCCAAGCGCCGCTCCGCCGAGCGCGCGTGCGCTTCGAGCCCCTCGATCCGCCCGAACCACGCTGCGTCCTCGACAAGGGGACGCGCTGCCGCAGAGTCGTCGATGCGCAGCCACGTTCGTACGCGCAGGAAGGTATAGACCGACAGCCCCCCGTTTGACCGCGCTGTGCCGCCCGTCGGCAGGACGTGGTTGGGCCCCACACCGTAATCGCCCAGCACTTCGGCGGAGGCGCCGCCGATAAACAGCGCGCCGAAGTGCGCAAGGCGGGGCGCCACCCGGTCCGCCCCATCCAGGAACAGCTCGAGGTGCTCGGGCGCAAGCGCGTCGCACGCCGCAATTCCCTCCTCCACGCTCGCCACGTTGACCACGCCGCCGTTGGCGAGTGCCTCCCGCGCGACCGCGGCGGTCGGCAGCGTCGCCAGCTGACGCGAGAGCTCCGTCTCGACGCGATCGGCGAGCGCGGGATCGAGTGCGACGAGGATCGGCACCGCATCCGTATCGTGCTCGGCCTGCGCGAGCAGATCAGCCGCGATGGCGGCCGGATTGGCCGTGTGGTCGGCGAAGACGACCAGCTCCGATGGACCCGCGAGCATATCAATGGCGACACGTCCGCCAACTAACTGTTTCGCAGCAGTCACATAGCGGTTGCCGGGTCCGACGATCACGTCACAGGCAGGAACCGGCCCGGCGCCGAACGCCATCGCTGCGATTGCGTGGGCTCCGCCGGCCGCGAGCAAGCCGTCGGCACCGGCGACGGCCGCGGCCGCGAGCGTCATCGGTCCAGGCTTCGGGCTCGCGACCCAGATTTCATTCACGCCAGCCACCCGCGCGGTGACTGCCGTCATCAGGACTGACGATGGCAGCGGATAGCGGCCGCCGGGCGCGTAACATCCCGCACGCGCGACTGGCGCAATCCAATGGCCGGCGGCCCCACCGGGGACCGAAACGGTCACCGCGGCTAGCGCGCGCTTCTGCGCTTCGGCGAAGATCCGAATCCGCTCGGCCACACGCTCGAGGCGCTCCCGGTCCGTCGCAGGTCTGGCCGCCAGTGCGCGATCGAGCGTGGCCCGCTCGAGGAACAGCGGTCCGCCCGCTGCCACATCGGCGAAACGCTCCGCGTACTCACGCAGGGCTGCCTCACCTCGGAGCCGCACCGCCTCCACAATTGGCGCGGCCACAGCAAACGCCTCGGCAGGAATGCCGGCGGCGCGACGGGAGACAAGCTCAGCGACTGAGCGACGGGTCAGCACGCGGGCGTCTTCCCCACCATCGGCCGCCGGCTTACGGCGCCGTGCCGGCGCGCGAGCTCGGCGCGCACGTCGGCCAACGTTCCGCCGCCACGCGCCAACGTCACCAGCGCCATGTAGAACACGTCCGCCGTCTCCCGCACCACGTCCTGGGACGACTCGGCCCGCGCCAGCTCATCAGCTTCCTCGCGCAGCTTCGCGGCGAGGAGTGCGGGGTCAGCCAACAGTCGCGCAGTTCCTGACTCGGCCACGGGTTGGGCCATTCGGTCGGCGAGCGTGCGCTCGAGATCGGCGAGGTCGAATTGCGATTCCCAGCACGAACGCCGATTCAAATGACAGAACCCGACACCTGCCTGCCGCACCGTAAAGCGCAGCGCGTCGCGGTCGCAGTCCACGTCCACACGCACGAGCTGCTGCGTGTTGCCCGATGTCTCCCCCTTCACCCAAAGTGACTGGCGCGTGCGGGACCAGTAGATCCCACGCCGCTCCGCGATCGCGCGCGCCACCGATTCCCGCGTGCTCCAGACGAGGCCGAGCGTACGGCCGGCTTCGTCGCAGACCACGGTCGGCCAGACGTCGCCGGGCAGCGGCTTCACGAGCGGCGCGGCGACGGCATCGCCGAGCGAGAGTTTGCCGGTGTACAGCGCCATACCGACCTGCGCGTCTGCTCCGATGCGATCGAGCTCGGCGACTTCGGCCGGAGTGGTGATCCCGCCTGCGGCAGTGACGCGGGTACCCTCAGCCGCGCGCACGACGGCTTCGACCGCGGCGCAGTCGAACCCTCGCATCTCTCCCTCCTTCTCCACCTGAGTGAAAAGAAAGCCGCCGACGACTGGCGCGAGCGCGCGCACCTGCGCGATCACGGGGACGCCTGTCTTTTTGCGCCACCCGTCTACCACGATCTCGCCGCGTTTGGCATCCACGGCCGCGACGACACGCTCACGCGGCAAGGCGCCGCAAAACTCCGGCGTCGCGGCGGTCCCGATCATGATCTGGACCGCACCGGCGTCGAGCCAGCGCCGCGCGCTGTCGAGATCGCGGATGCCTCCACCGATGCGACACGGCGCGCGGCGCACGAGGTCGCGAATCAACTCCGCATTGGATCCCTGCCCGAGCGCGGCATCGAGATCCACGACAGCCACTTCGCCGGCCAGCGAGAACTCTTCCAACCGCTCAATCGGATCGCCGCCGTCCATCACGAACTCCCGGCCGCGCCGCAGCTGCACGGCGCGGCCGCCCATGATGTCGATGCTTGGCACGATCATCGCCGCACCTCGATCCCGCGGCCCGCCAAGTCCGCCTTGATCCCATCCACCGTGTCGTCGCCATCGTGAAAGACCGAGGCCGCCAGCACGGCGTCCGCGCCCGCGGCAAACGCGGCCGCAACGTGTTCGCGCGTGCCGACGCCGCCGGACGCGACGACGGGAATGCGCACTGCCGTCGACACTCCGCGCAGCAGCTCGAGATCATGTCCGGTGCGCGTGCCGTCGCGGTCCCAGCTCGTGAGCAGGATTTCGCCGGCGCCGAGTCGCGCACCTTCCCGCGCCCACCCCACCGCGTCCGCGCGCGCGACCTCGCGCCCGCCGAGCACCAACACGTCCCACCGCTCGCCGGCACGACGGGCGTCGATCGCCAGCACGACGCACTGGCGGCCGAACGCGTCCGCGAGCTCCGTCAACAGCGCCGGCCGGCCCACCGCAGCGGAGTTGACGCTGACTTTGTCCGCGCCGGCGTCGAGCAAGCACCGCGCGTCTTCCACGGTGCGAACGCCGCCACCCACGGTGAGTGGAATGCGGAGCGCGGCACGCACGCGCCGCACCGTCTCGACGTGCGTGCTGCGACCGTTCGCGGACGCCGCGACGTCGAGGATCACGATCTCATCCGCACCTTGCGCCTCGTACCGCGCCGCCTGCTCTGCCGGATCACCGGCGTCGCGCAGATCCTGAAACCGGATGCCCTTCACCACGCGGCCGTCCTGCACATCGAGACACGGAATGATCCGTCGCAACAGACCCGATGACCCATTCGCGGCCGGACCGCCCGATGTCACGGCTCGATCCGTGAGCCAACGCTCCAGCAACGCGGCGCCATAACCGGCGGACAGCTCCGGGTGAAACTGGCACGCGAGCACCGGCCCGCGCTCAAGCGCAGCGACGAACGGCACGCCGTGCGTCGCCCAGGCCGGCGTCCATCCCGGCGGTGCTTCGGGCAGCGCGTACGAGTTCGCGAATGCCGCGACGCCCGTCGTCACGAACCGCGCGCCCCGCTCCGCGGTCACCCGGTTCCAGCCGAGGTGTGGAACTCGTACGTGCGGGGGCAACCGCTGGCACCTTCCGGCGACCACACCGAGTCCGGCCATGCCGGGCGCCTCCTCGCTCGCGTCGCAGAGCATCTGCATGCCGAGACAGATTCCGAGGATCGGTGTGCCGCGTGACGCGTGATCTCGAATGACGGCGTCGAGACCGCGCGACCGCAGTGCTGCCATCCCCATTCCGAACGCCCCCACGCCGGGCAGCACGATACGCGCCGCATCACGAACGATCTCCGGGTCACCACTGACGATGGGAGTGGCGCCCAGACGACGGAACGCGCCGGCGATCGACGCGAGGTTGGCCACTCCCGTATCAACGATCAGCACGGAGCGTCCCTTTCGTGGACGGGACATCGTCGAAGCCGGACAGTGCGACAGCCTGCCGGAGCGCGAGCGCGGTCGCCTTGAAGGCCGCTTCGGCCCGATGATGATCGTTTTCGCCCTTCAGGACGTCGACGTGCAGCGTCAGTCGCGCCGCGGTCGCGAACGATCGCAAGAAGTGGCCGACATTCTCGCACGCGAGGCCGCCGATCGCCTCGCGTTTCAGGTCGAGCGCGACATCGGCAAACGGGCGGCCGGAGAGATCGACAACGGCCCGCGCCAGCGCCTCGTCGAGGGGGGCGAGGGCCCAGCCGAAGCGGCTGATTCCGCGCCGCTCTCCCAGCGCGCGGTCGAGTGCCTCTCCGAGCGCGAGCGCACAATCCTCCGCGGTGTGGTGATCGTCCACCTGCAGGTCGCCTTCGCAGGTGAGCTTGAGATCGAGCCGCGCATGGCGGCCCAACGCGTCGAGCAGATGATCGAGGAAACCGATCCCGGTCTTGATGGTCGTCTTCCCCGCGCCATCGAGGGCGAGTGACAAGTTCGTCGACGTCTCGCGCGTGGTGCGGGTAACGGTGGCCGTACGGGTACTCATGGCAGTATCTCCTCGAGATCGGCGACTTGGTCGAGCACGCGCGCGGCGCCGGATTCGGCCAGCGCGGCGGCGGTTGCAGGGATGTCATCGCCCGGTGCGACGACGCCCAACGGCATCACGCCGGCCCCGGCCGCGGCGCGGACGTCGTCCGGCGTGTTGCCCACCATCCAGGCCCGGCGCACGCCCAGGCGCGCGAGGGCGAGACGAACCGGCGCGGGATCAGGTTTGCGCGGTGCATCCTCCATGCAGATGGCCGCGCGGAACAGGCCCGCCATACCCTCGCGCTCGAGAAACCAGCGGGCTTCGGCGCGCGGCCGGCCGGTCACGACTGCAAGCGGCAAGCGCCCGGCCAGGCGCTCGAGCACCGCACGCGCCACGATCGACCGCTCGCGCTCGCGGAGTCCCGGCGAGCTGGCCGTGCCCAGGTACAGCGACTGGTAGCGGGTGGTGACGGCGTCGAGATCGACGTCGACACCGGCGGCCCTGATGAGCCGCTGCGTCACGAGCCAATCGTTCGCCGCGTCACCGGCGCGCAGGGCGTCTTCGATGTCCTGCATCGTGACCGTGACGCCAAATGCCGCGGCGGTGGCAATCATCGCGGCGCGCTGCGACTCGCGGACGTCGGCGAGCACGCCGTCCAGGTCGAAGACGATCGCCTCGGGCGCCAGTACCGTGTCGAGCGCGCTCGTGAGCCGCTCGAAGTCCGCGGGATCACCCGGCAGCGTAATTCGCAGACTCGTCTCGAGACGCGCGCGACCAGGAAAGTCGCGCACCAGAATCCCTCGAGCGGCGAGCCCGTCGCGGACGAACGCCGCGCGCGGGCCGAAGTCGGCGAATACGAAGTTTGCCTCTGAGGCGCGTGCATCGACGCCGCGCGCACAGAGGAGTTGCCGAAGGTTGTTGCGCTCGATACGGACCTGCGCCACGTGAGCGCGGAACGCGGCGTCGCCGCGTCTCAGCTGAGACAGCGCCAGCGCGAGCGATGGTCCGGCGACGGGATACGGGGCGCCCGCGGCGCGCAACACGGCGATCACGTCCGGAGTCCCGACGGCGTAGCCCACGCGGCAGCCCGCGAGACCCCAGGCTTTCGACATCGTGCGGACGACGACCACGTTTGGGAGGTCGAGTGCAACAGGCGCGGGATCCTCGTCCGCGTACTCGATGTAGGCCTGATCGAGCAGGACGAGGGCTTGCGGCGCTGCGGCCGCGATCCGCCGCACGTCATCCCGTGAGGCGACGCCGCCGGTCGGATTGTTGGGTGATACGATGACCACGAGCGCGATCTGGTTGTCGAGGCGGGCGAGGATCGCGTCGAGGGGAAACGCATCCGTGAGCCACGGCACGCGCACGAGCGGAGCACCGGCGAGCTCAGCGAAGTGCTCCAACATATCGAACGTCGGCTGGGGCAGCAGCACCGGGCGATCGGGTCCCGCGTATGCTCGGTAGATGCGATCGAGTGCCTCATCCGCGCCCGCGGTCACAACGACGCGCTCCGCACTCACGCCCACCCGGGCAGCGAGCGCTGTCTCGACGGCGGTGGGATCGGGGTAGCGACGCAGCAGCTCCGGATCCAGGGCTGCCAGCTCCGCGAGCAGGGCTTGTGGTGCGCGAGGCCCCTCATTGCTGTTGAGGCGGAGCACGCTCATGGCACGATCTGCGAGAGCGTGGACACCACGACGTCGGTGCCGCCGGCGGCTTTCACCGCGGGAATCACCTGGGGCAGCAGGTCGCGCGGGATGGCGGCTTTCACGGCGTAGCCGCCATTGCCGAACAAGCGCGCAACCGTTGCCTGGCGCATCGACGGCAGCACGGCCACGACCGCATCGAGGCAGGCGGCCGATGCGTTCACTTCCAGCATGACGCGGCGGCGCGCTTCGAGCACCGAGTTGATCAGCAGAACGAGATCGTCGATAGAGCGGCGGCGTACGGGATCTTCGAGAACCGCGCGGTTCGCATAGAGCCGCGTCGAGGACCGCATCAGCACGTCCACGATCGCCAGCCCGTTCGCCTCGAGCGTCGCGCCGGTCGCGGTGTTGTCGACGATCACATCGGCATCTTCAGGCGGGAACACTTCCGTCGCACCGTACGAGCGGACGAACTCGGCACAGACCTCGCGCGCGGCGATCCAGCGTCGGGTCAACCGTTCGTACTCGGAGGCGATCACGAGGCGCCGAGCGGGAAGCCGGCCGTTGTCGAGCAATGCCGCCGGAGCCGCGACGACGAGCTGCACCGGGTCGAGCCCCGTGTCGAGCAGCTCGACGACATCCACCTCGAGCTCTGCGACCCAGTCCGCCCCGGCAAACCCGACATCGCGGCTGCCGAGCGCGAGCATCTCCACGATGTTCTGCGGCTTCAGGAGTTTTGCTTCGGCTCCCGGCAGGGAGATGTCCGGACGGTACCCGCGCGCGCTGGGTCGCACGCGAATGCCCGCGTCGGCCAGCAGCGTCAGGACGCTATTCTCCATCCGGCCTTTGGGGAGGCCAAGACGGAAGGGCATGGCGGTTGTGATCATCTCATCGGCTCCGAGTTCGCTGAGCCGGAACTCCCCGAGAGACAGCGCCGCCCCAAAAGCACGACGCCGGCCCTTGGGGGGGCCGGCGTCGGTTTGTGTATCAAGACTCTACGCGCCTCCGGCTATCCCCCGTGGACCGAGTGATGATGGTGATGCCGGTGCGAAGACGTGCGTTTCATGAGTCATGATTTAGCCGGGGGACGAAACTGTGTCAAGGAACGATCGCGAAGGCGCGGACCGGGAAGCTTCCCATCCCCTTCACGCGCGGCGGCACGGCAAAGAAGCGGAACCCGGAGTCGGGGAGCGCCGCCAGCTTGGTCATGTGCTCGACGATCGCCACGCGCGCACCGAGCAGCATCGTGTGCGTGGGACGACTGCCATCCTTGTCGTCGTCGATATTGAGCGAATCGATGCCCACGAGCACCGCTCCCGCCTTCACGAGATACTCGGCGGCGTCCCTCGTAATAAACGGGTGCTGACCGGCCGAGTAGGTGTCGGTGCGCCAATGCGTGTCCCAGCCGGTGTGGACGAGCACCGCCTTGCCGCGCAGCTCGCGGCCGGCAAATCGCGTCGCATCGATGGGACGACCCGGGCCGCTCGCGCGAACGACAATTCCCTCCAGATTCGCCACCGCGTCGAGTTCATATCCTGCGACGTCACGACCCTCCGGATAACGATGGAAGGGCGCATCGATGTAGGTGCCGGTGTTGGCGAGTAGCTCGATCTTGCCGATCTGGAAGGTCGTGCCGGGCGCGTAGCGCGTGGTTGAGGCGTCGCGCGTCAGCCAGTCGCTGATCGTGGGTGACGGCAGGCCGCGGTAGGTGACCATGCCGTGCTCGATCTCATGGCTCAGGTCGACCAGGCGCGTTTTAGGCATTGAACACCCGCGCGAGAGCCTTCAGCAGCTGCCCGTCCGCCGACGCACCGTCGGGCGCTTCCGAGAGCACGGTGACGAGCCGGCGCCGCAGCAGCGGGTCCCGGGTCGCCTGGGCAGCGAACTGCACGGTGAGTGGAATGAACCACGGGGCCTGGCGCGCACCAGATCCGGAGCGGGCGACCGCGGCATACTGCTCGAAGAGCGCGAGCAAAAACGCACCTTTGGAGGGGAAGTGGCGGTAGATCGCACCCTTGGTAAATCCGGCGGCAAGGGCGACTTCATCGAGCGTCGCGATCTCGAACCCCCGCTCGGCGAACAGCTCGAGCCCAGCCGCAACGAGCAGCGACCGAGTCTCTGCTTTGCGGCGCTGGTGAATGATTCCCACGAGTATCTAGGATACTGACAGGGACCAGAAGTGCAAGACTTTGAGCCCGACGACTGGGCCAAACTGATACCAATGGGTATCGTAGATACCAATTGGTCCCTTGACTGAGCTAAGTCTCAGTCTAGGTTTGCGATTCGCACCGAGGAGAGGAAATGCCGTACATCATTGCCGAGCCGTGCGTCAACGTAAAAGATCGCTCCTGCGTGGATGTCTGCCCCGTCGATTGTATCTACGAGGGGCCGGACATGTTGTACATCCACCCCGACGAGTGCATTGACTGCGGCGCCTGCGAGCCGGAGTGCCCGGTAACCGCGATCTTCCCCGAGGAAGACACCCCGCCGCAGTGGAAGGACTACATCGCCAAGAACCGGGACATTTTCCAGAGCGAAAACCCGCCCGGCAAGCCGCAGCGCAAGGGCTCCTAGCCGACCCTCTCCAGGAAACCGGTCAACGCGGCGTTCACCACGAGCGGTTGCTCGAGTGGCGTCATGTGGCCGGCCTCAGCAACAAGCACAAACTCCGCACCAGGAATGGCTCGAGCCATCTCCTGCATTCCGGCGGCAGGCGCGATCTGATCGTCGTCTCCTGCGACGACGAGCACCGGAATCCGGATCCGGTCGAGCAAGGGCGTGGAGTCGGGCCGCTCCCGCAGCGCTCGCAACGCCCCGACAATCCCGGTGACCGGCTGCCGCAGAATCATCTCCTCCACCTCGCGGGCGACGGCCGTCCGGCGCTCGCGTGTCGAACGGGCCAGCAGCTTGGGGACGAGCTCGGCGGCCACCACGCCCGCGCCGTCCTTCACCGCGCGCGCGGCCAAGACATCTCGACCACGTTTTGCGTCCGGTGTGTCGGCGACCGCCTTGGTGTTACAGAGAATCGCCGCGCGCACGCGCTTGGGAAACCGGCGCAGCAGCTCGAAGACGATGTATCCCCCCAGCGACAACCCGCAGACCACCGCGTCGCGGATCTTCGCGCGATCAAGCAGTGCTACGAGATCGTCGGCGTACGTGCCCATCGAGTAGTCATCGGCGGAAGCCGGCGCATGCGCCGTACCGGCGCCGCGCAAGTCGGGTGCGAGGCACTGCCAGCGCGTCAACGCCGCGACCTGATGGCGCCACAGCAAATGGTCGAAAGGGAAACCGTGAATGAACAAGACGGCGGTCATGGCCATGCAAACGTATTCCAGAAAATGACGCGGCGAAGATTGTACGTCTGCCGCTGCAACAGTACTGTGAACGCTTTCGCACCATACGTGGGTTCGAGGCGGAGTCCATGCGCGGCGGCCGTCATCCGCGCTCGTTCGCCTTCGCGGGTCGGATACCCGTAGCCCGCTCCGAGCGCATTCACGACCTGAACGCGAATCGCCGAGCGCGGCACTCGCGCGATCCCTGCGCGTCGGAGCAACGCGGCAGCCTGCCGCGCGAGCCGCATTGTGCGCCAGCGATTCGCCGCGATCCAGGGCGCCACCCGCACCGCGATCACGCGCGTCGGCCAGCCGAGCGCAGCGATGCCGAGCGCGATGCCGGCAGCGGTACCGCCGGTGCCGAGTGGCACGACGATGGAGTCGGGGGGTGTCTCGAGCTGCGCGCTCAGCTCCACTGCCGCGAGAAAATGTCCGAGCACCGCGCGGGGGTCGGCGCCACCGCCCGGAATCCAGTGTACGGACCCCTTGCCAATGCGACGCGCGGCGAGCCAGGTGCGCAACACGGCCCACGGCAGCGTCGCGATGCTCGACGCGCGCATGACCAGATGCGCTTCCGCCATGATCGCCAAGTCGACCGCGCGCGCTGCTTCCGTCGTCGGCTGCGTGAACAACGCGATCGCGGTACGGTGGCCCTCCGCCCTGGCGCAGCGCGCGGTCGTCAGACAGTGGCTCGACCCGTTGCCACCGACGGTCACGAAGACGGAGCGCGGCGCGACATTCGCGAACAGAAACTCGAGACCGCGCACCTTGTTGCCACCGGCCAGGTCTTCCCGCTTCAGCCACAACGCCTCGAGCCCCAGCGCCCGCGCGAGCGGCGGCTGCGGCTCAAGCGGCGTGGGCCACGCGCCGAGACTGCGCGGGGCGAAAGCGGCGCGTATCTTTGTGGCCAACACTGCGGAGCGATCCATGCAAGTCACCACCGATTACATCCGTCATGCGGCGCGAGCCGCCCGCAAATGCGCGGGCGATCCGATGGGCGGAGCCCCTCAGGCTCCCGATCCGGAATTCTACAAGACGTTAGCCAAGGCGCTGGAACAAATCGCCGCGGGGATGGAGGCGCTAGGGAAGCAGGAGTGACCGCCTCCCCGCGGTATGTCGACACCCCCCAGGATCTGGCGGCGCTCGTCGCCGCCGTGCGCAAGGAATCCCGGGTCGGCGTGGATACAGAGGCCGCGAGCTTCCATCGCTACCGCGACCGTATCTACCTGCTCCAGATCTCGAGCCCGACCCAGACTGCGATCATCGATCCCGTTGCCATCGCCGCCCCAGACTTGGGCCCGGTGGGCGCGCTGCTCGCGGACCCCCAGCTTGAAAAGATCTTCCACGACGCCGATTACGATCTCCGGGTCCTCGATCGGGACTACGGCTTCCACGCCGTGCGCCTGTTCGACACCCGCATCGCGGCGCAGCTCGCCGGGGAGCCGGCCATAGGGCTCGCCGCATTGCTGGAGAAGTACGCCGGCGTGAAGCTCGACAAGGAGCACCAGAAGGCAGACTGGTCAATGCGGCCACTGACGCCCCCGATGCTGGCCTACGCCGCCGCCGACACCCAGTACCTGCTCGCGTTGCGCGACGCGCTCGAGCAACGGCTGACGGAGCTGGGCCGCCTGGCCTGGGCCGTCGAGGAATTCAAACAGCTCGAGGCACTGCGGTGGACCGGACCAGCCAGCTCTAGTGACGACAGTTACTTGCGCGTAAAAGGCGCGAAAGGACTGAGCCCGCGCAGTCTCGCGGCGTTCCGACTGTTACATCGCTGGCGGGATACTGTCGCCGAGAGAGAGGACAAGGCGCCGTTCCGAATCATTGGCAACGAGGCCCTGATCGCGGTGAGTCGCGCGTTACCCGCGGCGCGCGCCGATCTCGGCCACATACGCGAGTTGCCAAGCTCGCTTGCACGGCGCCACGGCGATGCGTTGTTCGAGGCCGTCACGCGCGCGCGGGCGCTGCCCGAGCGGGACCTGCCGCGGCTCGAGCGCCAGCCGCGGCCACCCAAGGACCCGGGCTTCGATGCCCGCTTGGAGCGCGTCAAGGCAGTGCGCAATCGCGTCGCGACCGAGCTCGGACTCGAGGCGGGAGTGTTGTGCGGCAGGACGACGTTGGAAGCGGTGGTGCGTGCAGGGCCGGTGGATCGTGCGGCGCTCGAGCGGATCCCCGAGCTGCGGCATTGGCAAGTCGAAGTGCTCGGCGCCGCCCTGCTCGAAGCGGTGCGCTAGAATCCCATCATCGCGCGGATCTTGGGATCGATCCGCTCGGGCGTCCAGTAGGGCTCCCACACGATGTCGATGTCCACGTCCTTCACACCCTCGATCGCACGGACGACCTTGTAGATGTCGTTCGTGATCATCGGCCCCGCCGGACATCCGGGCGAGGTCAATGTCATGTTGATCCGTACCTGGCCGTCGTCGACTTCGACGTCGTAGACCAGGCCGAGGTCGACGATGTTCATGTCGAGCTCGGGGTCTTTCACCTGACGCAGCGCCAGGCGGACGGTCTCAGCACTGAGTACTGCCGTCGTCACAATGCTTGTTCTCCCATTCTCGAACCTAGCGGCCTGGAATACCCCGCACCAGACAGTGGCGCCGGGCCGCGATCCACGCATACAGCCGGCGGGCGAGTGGCAGCACGCCAGGAATCCCGAATAAGGGCGCGAGCCAGCGTTTGCCCGGGAAGAGTCGCAGCAGCTGAGGAACGGCATCCGCGCCCGCGTACACCCGACCGCCCGGTACAATCAGATGCATCGCGGCGGCGAGCGCCGGGAGCGCGATGCCAAAGCGCGCCACGGCAACTTCGTCCTGGAACGGTACGAACCGCAGCACATGTTCCCGGTCCCAGCGACGGAGCAGCTCGACCGCGCTGCGACACATACCGCATTCGCCGTCGTAGATCAGCGTCGGACCAGCGGCATCAACGCCCAAGACTGTCGGCGACACGGGCGGCGTCGTCGGCCACACGCCCGCGCACCTCTTTCAGCTTGGTGAATGAGCCACGGACTTTGGGGTGGAAGGCGCGGTTGGTGAGGAGCAGCACGAACACATCGCGGTCGGGATCGATCCACAGAGATGTGCCGGTCCACCCGGTGTGCCCGTAACTGCGCGGCCCGAACAGCGAGCCCGCGCTGGACGTCTCTTCGCCCGTTGGCAGCGCCTCCCATCCTAAGGTGCGCGCACTGACACCGCGGCGTGCGGGCACCGCAATCTTGGTGAACTCCCGCACCGTTTCCCGCCGCAGCAGAGGCGAGCCTTCGTTCAACATGAATTGCGCGAAGCGCGCGAGCCCGCGTGCCGTGGCGAAGACACCGGCGTTGCCCGAGACGCCGCCGAGCATGCCGGCGCTCGGATCGTTGACGACGCCCGCAATTGGATGCCCGTGCCACAGGTTCGTCGGGGCGATCCGCGGTTCCAGGCGCCGGGGGGGCCGGAACAGCAGCTGCTGGTCGAGACCGAGCGGTGAATAGAACGCGCGCGTCACGAACGCGTCGAGCGGCAGGCCGCTCACGTGCCGCACGATCTCTCCGAGGAGAATTGCGTTGAGATCGGAATACACCATGCGCGTTCCCGGCGGGGCGACCGGGGTAGTCGTGAGAACCATCCGCAGCGCCGCGGCGCTATCCGCGGCCTCGCGCAATGGCAGCGTCGCGCGCAGACCGGAGGTGTGGGTCAGCAGCTGGCGGACGGTGATCGCCGCCGTGCCGGGACCGTTGAACCCGGGCACGTAGCGCGCGACGGGAGTGTCCAACGCGACCTGCCCACGCTCAACCAGCAGCATCAGCGCCGGCGTCGTCGCCACGACCTTGGTGAGTGAGGCGATGTCCCAGATCGTGCTGTCGACGCTCACCGCCCGGCTCGAAGCGCTCCAGGTGAACCGGCCGTAGCCTCGCGCGAAGAGGATCGTGTCGTGACGGCCGACGATCAGTGCAGCGCCGGGGTAGACGCCCTCCCGGATCCCTCCCAAGACAGCGCTGTCGAACGCCGCCCCCTGCGCCGCGATCAGAAGGAGAGCTACGACCAAATGCCGGGGATCCGCCGGTTGCAGGAGGGGCAGCGCCCGTCCGGACCGATGCGCTGCTGCTTGATGACGTAGCCGTGGCGTTCGATCAGCAAGTCGCCGCAATCAGGGCAGTAGGTGTGCTCCCAGCGACCAACCCGGCCCGGGAGATTCCCCGCGTACACGAACTTGAGCCCCGCCCGTGTGCCGATTTCACAGGCGTGCAGCAAGGTCGTGGCTGGCGTGTTGTCAGGGTCCGTCATCCGGTAATCCTTGTGGAACGCCGTGACGTGCCAGGGGATCTCGGGCGACACCGAGGCGATCAGGGCGGCTGCCCGCTCGAGCTGGGTATCGTCGTCGTTGAAGCCGGGCACGATCAAGGTGACGATCTCGAGCCAGAAGCCGCGCTCGTGCACCATGCGAATCGCGTCGACCACGTGCTGCAGGACACCCCCCAGCTCGCGGTAGCGTTTATCGTCCATCGCCTTGAGATCGATCTTATAGCAGTCGGTCAGGGGCCGGATGTAGTCGAGGACTTCGGGGGTCGCGTTGCCGTTCGAGATGAACGCCGTCTTCAGGCCGGCGGGCCGGGCGGCCTTGAAGACCTGGGCGGCCCACTCCGCGGTGATGAGCGGCTCGTTGTACGACGAGCCCACCAGGCGCGCGCCCTGGCGCAGGGCCAGGGCGACGAGTTCGTCGGGCGTCACGTCGCTGGGCATGACGCCGGCCGTCTCGTCGCGCAACGCCTGGGATGTCAGCCAGTTCTGGCAATAGCCGCAGTGGAAGTCGCAGCCCAGCATCCCGAACGTCAGCGTGTCGCTGCCGGGGAGGCAGTGAAAGAACGGTTTCTTTTCCGTCGGGTCGCACTGGAGGGCGGCGACGTAGCCCGCCGGGGTGAAGAGCGTCCCTTCCTTATTGAACCGCACCTTGCAGATGCCGCGCCGGCCGGGCTTGACGAGGCAGCGGTGCCCGCAGGCAAAGCATCGCACCGCGCCCCCATCGAGCTTTTCGATGAGCTCCGCTTCCTGGACACGCGTATCGAGGACCTGCGCCAGCGATGAAGGAGGTGCGACCCGGTTCAGCGCAAACTCCCCGGTATCAATTGGTACAGCAGCACCACCGTCCGCACGTCCCGATCCGACAAGTCCCGGACTTTGGTGGTCGGGAACATGAGGTCGGTCGAGTCCTTCGAGTGCCCCAAGCCCAGCGCGTGGCCGATCTCGTGCGTCGCCACGACCCGGATGTCCTCCAGCTCCATCGGCTCGCCCTTGGGATCGAAGGTGGCCAGCGTGATCACCGCGGTTTGAATGTGCCCGTTCTCGTCCCAGGTGACGTCGGTCTGCCCGGTGCGCTCGATTTCGAACTGAATGCGCCATTTTACCGTGACTTCCGCGTTCGTCGAATCACCGTCGAACTGAAAGCGGACCGGGACGCCCGCCGCCGTCCATACGCCGAATCCCGACTTGACCGCGTCGATAAAGGCCGGCTTGAAGTTGGCGGCGTGCGTCGGGGCGAAGTAGACGCGGATCGGCTCCGTCATCCGGTTCTCCCAGCGCCGCAGCATCGAGTCGCCGCTGGTCTCGATCATCTCGCCCAGATATGTGGTCGAACCGCTCGACCGAATGCGACGTCGCGTTTCCGAACGTGCGAGAAGCTCGATGTAGGACGGCTCGCGACCATCGGGTCCCGCGGGGATGGAGGTCCCCTGGGACGTCGTCGAGGGTGGCTGGGGTGCAGCGGGTGGCGGGGGCTGCGGCTCGGCAATGCGGAGCGGGCCTTCGGCCACCGCTTCCGCCCGGTGCGACGAAGGCCGGAACACGTCCCAGAAGACGAACAGGACGATCAGTACCGCGGCAGCCGCGATCATTGCCGTGAGCCGGCGTTCCATGCGCGCAATATGCGAAGAGTCGCTGTCGCGCCGCTAGCTTTGCACTTCGCACGTCTCTATGATTGTGGCCCGCATGTGCTTGGACCCTAGGTGATCGCGTTACCCGCGAGGCAGCTCGTCCGCTGGCGCGGCTGGGTCATCGGCGCGTGGGCGGTGCTCGCGTTGTTGTTCGTGCCGAAGGCGACTCACGTGCAGCGCGTCCTCGCCGTTCGCGGCATGAACGTCGAAGCGACGGAATCCGCTCGCGCGGCGCAGTTCATCCGCGAAACGTTTCCCAATCCCATCGCGGAGTACGTGGCGATCGTGGTGCACGGCCCCGTGCGCTACACCAATCCCCGCTTCGTCGTCGTCCTCGATTCCGTATCGGCGGCCCTCGCGCGCCAGCCCTACATCAGCCAGGTCATTTCTGTCCGCACCATCGGCGAATCGACGTTCGTCAGCACGGACCGCCAAACCACCTTCTTGATCGCCGCCCTGACGCCCGCGAGTACGAGCGATGTGAACCGGACCGTCGTCCCGGATTTGCGCGAGGCGGTGCAGAGCACACTGGCACGGCTGCCCCACGCCGACGGCTTCGACGTGATGGTCACCGGCAATCCGGCGCTCGATTACGACGTCCGCACGATCAGCGCCGAGGACACCCGGCGCGCCGAGGAGCACGCGTTGCCGCTGACACTCGTGGTGCTCGTGCTGGCGTTCGGCGCGCTCGTCGCCGCGACGTTGCCCATCATCGTCGGCGTGCTCGCGATCACGATTGCGCTCGGCATCGTCGCCGTCGCCGCCCAGTTCCAGACGATGTCCGTGTTCGTGCTCAACATCACAACGATGGTGGGACTCGGTGTCGGCATCGACTACTCACTGCTCATCGTGACGCGCTTCCGCGAGGAGTTGAACCGCGGGCTGTCCCCGGCCGATGCCGCGGTCCGCACGATTCAGACGGCGGGGTCGGCCGTGGTGACGTCGGGACTCACCGTCGTGGTGGGATTCGCGGCACTGATCCTGACGCCGCTGACCGAGACCCGCTCGGTCGGGGTAGGCGGGCTCATCGTCGTCGCGGTGGCGGTGCTGCTCGCGACGACGTTCCTGCCGGCCGCGCTCGCGATCCTCGGCCGCGACATCGACCGGCCCAAGTGGCTCGCGCGGATGCTCGCCTGGATTCATACGCCGCAAGGGTGGGAGCGCTGGTCGCGCTACCTCGGCCACCGGCCGTGGCGCGCCATTCTCGGCGGCGGGCTGGCCGTCGCGATCCTCACCTTTCCGCTGACGCAAATCAGAATCGGGCTGCCCGCCCGGAACTGGTTCCCACCGGACGCCGAGTCGGGACAGGGGCTCGCGGCGCTGCGCGACATGGGCGCGAGCGGCGTGATCCAGCCGCTGCGCGTGGTGGTACACCTTCCACCCGGCGAATCCGCATTGTCGGGACGCCGGCTGCCCGGCCTGAAAGCTTTGAGCGACTCGATCGCGAAGGACCCGCGCGTGCGTGAGGTGCGCGGCGTGGCGACGCTGCAGCCGGGTCTGTCCACGCTACAGCTGGCGATTTTCTACGGCGAGCCAGACGCGGTGCGCGACCGCCACCCCGAATTCTTCAATGCATATCTCAGTCGCGACGAGCGCACGACGCTCATGGACGTGATCGCTGTCGACTCCGTGTCCTTGACCGGCATGATGGATCTGGCGCGCCACGTCCGCGCCACGATTGCGCGGAGCACGCGGCTCCGCGGCGCGGAAATCGTGGTCGGCGGGTTCGCCGCGTCGAGTCTCGATCTGCAGGAGAATCTGCTGGGCCGCTTCCCCGGCATCGTGGGGATGATCCTTGGGGTCACCGCGATCATGTTGTTGATCGCATTCCGCTCGATCCTCGTGCCCATCAAAGCCGTGGTGCTCAACTGTTTGTCGGTCGGTGCCGCCTTCGGGATTACCGTCCTGGTATTCCAGCACGGCTATGGCGCCAGTTTCTTTGGGCTCGAGGGGCCGACGGAAGCGATCTTCGTCGTCGTCCCGGTCCTCGTGTTTGCGACGGTGTTCGGGTTGTCGATGGATTACGAGGTGTTTTTGCTGACGCGCGTCAAGGAAGTCTTCGACAAGACGGGCCGGAACGACCACGCGACGATGGAAGGGCTGTCGACGACGGCGTCCACCATCACGTTCGCCGCGCTCATCATGATCATCGTCTTCGGCAACTTTGCGTTCACCCGCGTGCTCGCCGTGCAATTCATCGGATTCGGGCTCGCGGTCGCCGTGCTGCTCGATGCCACCCTGATACGCATGGTGCTGGTGCCCGCCATCATGCACATCGCGGGCCGGTGGAACTGGTGGCCCGGCGTCCGCGCGCCGCGGCGCGATGTCGAAGAGGTTAAGTAGGATCGAGCAGGCGCAGTTTTTCTCCCCACACATCCCAGTGCCACGCCTCGACGCGGATCCCGGTATCCGGGTCCTTGAGCGGCTTGTACTGCAGCCAGCGCGCCTGGAATCCCAGCGTGCGGCCGAGCGCAAGCAACCGTTCCTTGTCTGAGCTGACCAGGTGAACCATCGGCTCGTCGTGAATCTTGTGCCGGTGTAGCCAAACGCCGCCGTTCAGGGCGAATCGCATCCCCTCACGGCGGCGTTGGAATTCCTTATACGGGGGCTCTAGGTGCAGGTGATCCGGCCCTCGATGGTGGCGGGTGCCACCGGCGTCGCGTTGCCCTGAAACAGCACGCACTGACGCGGTGTCTGGGCGTGCACGGCCCGCGCGGACCATCCGCCGGGAGTGGCCTGAATGACCGTCAGGGTCACACCCGTCGAGGAGTTGAAATTGTTGAGCGCAGCGAGGCTGCTCGTATAGAACGTGCTATCATAGAAGAAGGCCTCCTCCGCCGTCGCCAGATTCTTGAGGTCGGACTTCATCTGGGCGACGTAGGCCTTCTGCTTCGTGTTGGCGAACTTCGGGATGGCAATCGCCGCCAGGATCCCGATGATCACCACCACGATCAGTAGCTCGATCAAGGTGAAACCGCGTGCCTTCACAGCTTTACCCTCCGGGCGCGAAAGGGCGTCGACCCGCAAAGCCTCGGAATCGACGCCCCTATTGTGGGCAACACCCCCCGTTCCTGCAAGAGGCGTGCTTAACCCTTCGCGTCGAGCCAATTCTTTCCGGCACCGATAGTTACGACTAACGGCACGCGGAGGCTGGCGACCCCCTCCATCTCGCGTTTTACAAGGGCTCCGGCATCCGCCTGTTCGGCCTCCGGGACCTCAAATACGAGCTCGTCATGCACCTGCAGAAGCATCTTGGTGCTCAGGTTGCGCGTCTTGAGCGCGGTATGGATCCGGATCATCGCGATCTTGATGAGGTCCGCGGCTGAGCCCTGGAGCGGTGAGTTGGTGGCGGTGCGCTCGCCAAAGCTGCGGATGCTGAAGTTCCGGTCACGCAGCTCGGGGATGTAGCGCCGCCGGCCAACCAGCGTTTCGACGAATCCGCGCTGGCGGGCTTCATCGACCGTCTTGTCGAGCCAGGCGCGCACCCCCGCGAAGCGCTCGAAGTAGTGCTTGATGAACGCCTTCGCTTCCTCGAGGGTGATGCCGAGCTGGCGGGACAGCGCCATGGCGCCCTGCCCATAGATCGTTGCGAAGTTGATGGTTTTGGCGCGGCTGCGCATCTCGCCCGTCACGCTGGATTCCGGAACGCCGAAGATCACGGCCGCCGTCTGGCGGTGGATGTCGCCACCGCGCTGAAATGCCGCCACGAATGCCGGGTCGTCGGAGAAGTGTGCGAGGAGCCGCAGCTCCACCTGGGAATAGTCGGCGGTGAGCAGCAGCCGTCCGGGCGGCGCGACGAACGCGCGGCGGATCTCTCCGCCACGCTTGGTGCGCACGGGAATGTTCTGGAGATTGGGGTCGGACGATGACAACCGCCCGGTGGCCGCGCCGGTCTGATTGAAGCTCGTGTGGACCCGGCCCGTATCGTGGCGAATGAATCCCGGCAGGGCATCCACGTAGGTGGACTTTAGCTTCGTCAGCTCGCGGTACTCGATCAACAGGCGCGGCACCTCAGCTCCCTGGGCGGCGAGCTGCTCGAGAACCTCGACATCGGTGGACGCGCCCGTCTTGGTACGCTTCTGGACGGGCAGCTTGAGCCGCTCGAACAGCACCGTTCGCAGCTGGGGGGTCGAGTTGATGTTGAACTCGCCGCCGGCGGCGCGGTAAATGTCGTGCTCGAGTGTCGCGAGCTCCTTGCTGAAACCGCGCGACATCTCTCCCAGCAGCACCCGGTCCACGAGGATGCCGGCGGTTTCCATATCGACCAACACCGGAATGAGCGGGATCTCGATTTCATCGAGCAGGCGCACGAGATGATGCGCTTCGATATCGCCCCGGAACGCCTCCTCGAGCCGCAACACCATCTCGGCCTGCGCCGCCGAGACGCGCGCGGCCTCGGCGGGCGGCACATCGGCGAATGTCCGTTCGGTTCCCCCCGCCCCCCCCGCCCCCCCCGCGCCCCCCGCGCCCCCGCCCTTCCCTTTTCCCACGAGCTGCGCCGTGACGGGCAGCTCCACCGACAGATGCTCACGCGCGAGATCGTTGATCGCGTGGGAGCGGTTGCCGGGATCGAGCACGAAGCTCGCGACCATCGAATCGTACGCGACGCCATCGAGTGCCACACCGGCGCGCGCCAGCGCGACCCACGCTGCCTTGATGTCGTGTCCCGCTTTGCGCACGGTGGGGTCGGCGAGGAGCGCGCGGAGCGGTGCGAGCGCCTCGCTCGCGAGGGGAGGGAGGTTGCGTGGCGGCGTGTCCTCGAGCTCACCGGCGCGCAGCTGATGACCAAAGGGGAGGTACCACGACCGGCCCGGCGCCACCGCGAACGACATGCCTGCCAGTCGGAGCTCTGTTTGCAGCGCCACAAGCCGCGCGCCCCGGAACTCCTCGATCATTCGCGGCAGATCGGCGGGATCGTCGACGATGCGCGGATCGGCGAGCTGCGGCGCGCGCGGCCCGGCAGGAGCGGGTGCGGATGCGGATGCGGATGCGGATGCGTCGCTCTGCGCCGCGCGCGCGTCGACCGCCACCAGATCAGCGAGTTTCGGAATCAGGGTGCGAAACTCGAGCTCCGTGAACAGCGTCGCCAGCACATCGGTGTCGGGCGTGCGCACCCGCAGCTGCTCGAGGTCGAGCGCGACCGGCACATCCTTTCGCAGCGTGACGAGCTCACGTGACAGGCGGGCGTTGTCGGCCTGTGCGAGCAGCGCTTCGCGCGGACGCTTGCCGGGGATCTCGGACGCCTTCGCGAGGATTGCGTCCAGATCGCCGTAGGTCTCGAGCAGCTGCACCGCGGTTTTGTCGCCGATCCCTTTCACGCCCGGAATGTTGTCGGAGGTGTCGCCGACCAGCGCGAGGTAATCGACGACGCGTTCCGGCGGTACGCCGAGCCGTTCGCTGGCGTTCGACTGATCGACCCACTGCTCCTCGACGGCCGCCTGGCCGCCGCGCCCCGGGTTGAGTAGCGCGATGCCCGCGCCGATCAGCTGGTAAAAATCTTTGTCGCCGGAGACGATGACGGCCTGCAGTCCATCGGCGGCCGCGCGCTCCGCGAGCGTCGCGACGACGTCGTCGGCCTCGTAGCCGTTGATGGCGATGACGGGGATGTGGAACGCATCGAGGATCTGGCAGACTCGCTCGAGCGACCGGTCGAAGTCCTGTTGCAGCTCCGCGCTGAGCTTTTCGCGCGTCGCCTTGTATTCCGGATACTGCGTGGAGCGGAACGACACGCCGCGATCGTGGACCCAGCCGACGTACTCGGGATGGTAGTTCTCGTAGAGGCGCAGTAGGAAGTTCGTGATGCCCCAGACCGCCGAGGTGTTTTCCCCACTCTTGGTCGTGAGCGGCCGGGCGATCATGGCGAAGAACGCGCGGTAGATGAGGGCGTAGCCGTCCACGAGGAAGACGTGCTTCTTGCCGGCGGACGTGGCGGGGATCGGGGGCGCAGGGCGCGGCGGCATGGGTCGAAAACTAGCCCCTCAAACAACAACCCCGCCCGGAATTACGGGCGGGGCGCGCGGGGCGGACGGTCGAGTGAAGGGCGTGCGTTAGGCGCGCACGACGTTCGTGGCGTGGAGCCCCTTGTCCCCCTGCTTCACTTCGAACTCCACCACCTGACCTTCGGCGAGCGTCTTGAAGCCGTCCATCTGAATCGCCGAGAAATGCACGAACACGTCTTCGCCGCCTTCCTGCTCAATGAAGCCGTAGCCCTTGGCATCATTGAACCACTTCACCTTGCCCTTGATCACGATCCGCCTCCTGCAGAGTCTTGTGCCGGGCCCAACGTGGACGCGCTACAAAAGACTGATGGCTCGGGAGGCTGTCAAGCGGGATTTCTACGGTTCGTACAATGCCCGATACAACTCGCGATTGCGCAACAGGCTGCGGACGTAGCCCCGCGTTTCCGGGTAGGGAATCAATTCGATGAAGCGATCGGGGTCGGACGCGCCGGCACGGTCCAGCCAGCGGCGAACGGGCTGCGGCCCGGCGTTGTACGCCGCAATCGCGGCGTCGACACGACCGAAGCGCTTGAGGAGCTCGGCGAGATGCGCGGCGCCGAGGTGGAGATTGAGATCCGGGACGGTAATCCACTCCGGATAGAAGGCCACGTCGAGCCCCCGCGCCATGAGCGTGGCGGTGCTCGGCAAGAGTTGCGCGAGCCCTCGGGCGCCCGCGGGCGACAGCGCCTCGACGTCGAAGACGCTCTCCTGTCGGACCAGCGCGGCGAGGAGCAACGCATCGACGCCGAACTCCTGCGCCTCCGCTTCGACCGCGGCCTTGTTCGGCCACGGAAAAATCGCCCGCAATACGCGCACATCGTTGGGAGCGAGCAGCGCGGCCTGCCAGCCCAGCCGGACCGCAGCCGAGCCGTAGCCACGCACGCCCAATCCCTCGCTCCAGGCGAGCCGGTCTTCGAGATTCTGTGGGGGGTGCGCCAGCACGACCCGCACTTCAGCCTGTGCTTCACTGTCGAGCCCGGCCAGGAGCAGCGTATCGATGCGCGCGAGACCGGTGGTGACCGCCTCGGGTGGCGGCGGCGACGCGACAAGCGGCGCGAATGCCAGCGGTGGGAGACCGGTCTCGCGGCGGGCGCGCATGCCGTAGTAGCCAACCGAATCCTCTTGCGCCAGGGCCACCCAGATGCGCTTGGCCTGCTCGGTATCACCGCGCGCTTCCGCCATTTTGCCGAGCCAGAATCGCGCCGCCGTGCGCTGCGGTCCGGGCGCGTCGATCTCCGCTTGATAGAGCGCCGCGGCGCTGTCGGGATGACCCGCGCTTTCCGCGTGCGCCGCGAGGCGGAAGCGCGCAAGCGAGGCGCGTTGGTCGCTGGGATAGCGAGCGATCAACTCCTTATACCAGCGGCTGGCCTGCGCCCAATCGTCTCGACTGTCCTGCATGTCGCCCAGGATGTAGAGCGCTCCCGGCGCCGCCGTGTCAGCGGGGTAGCTGTAGCTGAATCCGGACAGGGCCGGGATCGCAGTCGAATCGCCGAGACGCACCAGCACGCGCGCCCGGCGGTAGATCGCGAGCGGCCGCGCCGCCGAGTCGCGCGCGGCGGCGGCGTACGCGCGTATCGCCTCGCGCAGGTTCCCGGACGACACCAGCAACTCGCCGTAAAACAGGAGCGTCGCGGCACTCGAGTCGCCCGCGCGGAGCGCGTGCTCCAGATGAATGCGGGCATCGCGCACGGTCGTCCGCCGGTTCAGGGCGCGCGCGAGGGCGACGTGTTGATCGGGGGCATGCGGCGGCAGTGGGCCGATTGCCAGGCTCACCGCGGCCGCGGCATCGTCGCTGAGCGGGTCGCGCGCCAGCAACGCATAGAGCATGGTGCGCGCGCGAGCGGAATCGCCCCTCGCAAGCGCGAGGCGGGTCGCGTCGAGGGCCCCACCCTTCCCCGCCGCGTCGAAGGCATCGATGGCGCGCATCGTGTCGCCGCTGAGCAAGAGCGAGCGCGCCCGCGCGAGCGGGACATCCCGGGCGGCGGGCGTCGGCAGGTCGGCGAGGAGCTGAGTGGCTGCCGCGGTATCGCGCGTGACGCGGGCCTGCCGCACCCGCAGCCATGTGTCGATGCTCGCCAACTTGCCGCCCGCCCGCGCCTCAGCGAATGCGGCCGCGGCACTGTCCGGTTGCCCCGCGGCATCGAACGCCACACCCGCCCGCACGGCGAGCAGCGGGAGTCGCGCGGCCGGCGCCCGGCCACGGGCCAACTGGAAATGCGCGGCCGCCTCCCCGTAGCGGCCCACGCCGAACTCCGCCGACGCCAGGACCGCGAGCGCTTCGCCATCCAGGTAATCGAGCAGCCAGGGTTGCCCGACGAGCAGCAGGCGTGCGTGCTCGAACCGGTGAGCGTGGACTTCGGCCTTGGCGCCCTCGACGATCAGAAACGCGTTGGGATTGGGGTCGCGCCGGGCGGCGGCGAGCAAGGTTTCGGCGGCATGCCACGGCCGCCCCGACAACCGGAGCGAGTCGGCACGGTAGGTGGCGGTGTGGTCGGCTGGAACGTCGGTCTGCGCGCAGCCCAGCGAGGCCACCAGCAGTTCCCCCGCGAGCGCCGCTATCCAGATGGCGCCGTGCCGTCTCACTTTCGTGATTGCCTCAGTCGCATGAGCGCGCGCTGATAATCGGCGCGCGAGGACGGCGTCAGCCGATAGCGGCTGAATCCCGTCTGATCCTGGAAGTACAGGACGAGCCGTTCCGCCGCGTAGGTCCACCGCAACACGCGGAGCCCGGTGCGATCGAGGCCGCCGCTGTTCGACAGATCGGCGATCTCGTCCGGCTCGCCGAGGGAAATGAACACTTCGCCACGCTCGGTCAGCCATCCGGGCCCACCCTCATCCGGAAATCGAATGTTTGCCTGCTGCACCCGCCGAAAGTAGTCGTCCAGCGCCTCATTTTCGGGGGTCAGCGTCACCGGATCGGTGGCCTTCCAGAACTCGCGCCAGACGTCGGGGCGATGCTCTGGGGAAGCGCGGCGAAGCGAATCCACCCAATCCTGGCGGTCGAAGTAACGCAGCAAGCTCATCATCTCTTCGAAATTCGTGATCACCCACTGATTCGAGAAACTCACCAGGAAGCGGGTTCGCGTGGTATCCCCCCCCTCCCCGCCGGCCGGAAGCGCCTCCAGCTCGGCCGCGCCCACCGGGAGGTTGGACGGCACCACCACAATGGTGGCCGACGATACGTCCGCTCCGGTCGTCAGCGGCACCGAGTCGCGCCACAGCTCACGACCCCCGCCGTCCACGACCCGGGCCACGATTGGTGGCGCTCCCCGTGCGGGAGTCGGGCCGTAGCGCTCGATGTAGAAGCGCATCGAATCGGGACCGTATGGCAACGTCGCGCGCGGATTGGCAACCAGCTTCGGCACGGTGCCGCGCTCGGGCCGGCCCTCCGCGGTGTAGACCGCGATCGGTCTCGTCATCCCCGAGCCGGCAAAACGCGGCACGGTGTCGGCCCGCTCGGCGCGCGCAAACGCGGGGCCATTGCGATCGCGCACCATCGCCATCACGTAGTAGACGCCCGGCGGCAAGGTGAGAAACTGCTGAAAGATCACGCTCTCGTCTGAGCGCAGCGTCTCCTGAAAATTGCGCACCCGTACCTGCTCGTCGCTGCCGATTTGCCGGACTGCGGTGAGGCTCGTGCTGTCCGCACGGAACGACGCCTCCACGTGATACTCTGCCACGAATTCCGATCCGCGACGCTGGAAGGTGAGGGTCTGGTTTGTGAGCGAGACCGAGAACATGGCGAGCGTCGAGTCGGGCGTCGGTCCGGCGAGATAGCGTACGGACGCGATGAACGGCAATGCGCCGCCTCCGACCAGGGCACCCATCGAGCGGTACACGCCCGACGCGTCGAACAGGCGGGAGGACGCGGGACCCGGGCGCGGTGCGGCCGCGGCGCTCCCGGCGCGCTGCGGTGGTCCGCAGCCGCCAGCCGCGAGAATGGCCGTTGCAACCAGTGCCACGCGTCGCATCACTTGCCGAGCCTCAAAGCGGGACGTTAGTTTCGCGCACAACCCCCATGGCACTCGAAAACCTGGCCGGCAGGTCGATCGCCGGCTACCGCCTCCTCGAGCGGATTGGCGAAGGAGGGACGGCGGAGGTGTACCGCGCCGAGCACGCGGAGCGCGGCGCGTGCGCGTTCAAGGTATTGCGGGAGCGACTCAGGGGCGACCCCATCGTGGTCAAACGCTTCCTGCGGGAAGCGGGATATGGGACGCGAGTGGTGCATCCAGGCGTGGTTCGCACCTACGACTTCGGCGAGGCGGACGGCCTCTACTATCTCGCGCTCGAGTGGGCCACCGGCGAGCCGCTCGCCGACTTCCTACACCGCGACGGGCCGCTCGCTCCCGCGGACGCGGTCGCGCTGATCCGCCAGCTTGCCGACGCGCTGGCCGCCGCCCACGCGGCCGGCATCGTCCACCGCGATCTGAAACCCGAGAACATCATGTACGACCCGGGTGCGCGCCGCGTGAAGCTGCTCGACTTCGGCATCGCGCGCGACGCAGAGCTCCCGCCCGAAGAGCGGCTGACCCGTACGGGCTTCTTCGTCGGCACGCTGCAGTACGTCGCGCCCGAAGCGCTGTCGGGTGAGCTGGTCGATGGGCGAGCGGACATCTACAGCCTCGCGAAAATCGCGTACTACATGCTGACCGGGCGGCATCCACACGACGGGCGCAGTCCGCGCGAGCTGTTCCAGCAGCTGCTGAGCGGCAAGGCGACGCCGCTGTCGGAGGCGAGCAGCCGCAAATTTCCGCCCGCGCTCGAGGCGGCGGTGATGAAAGGCCTGGCCCGGCAGCCCGGGGACCGGCAGCCGACGGTGACCGCCTTTGCGGACGAGCTGGAGGCAGCCCTCGTCGAGACCAAGGGTGCGCCCAAGTCGCGGGGGCTTCTGGGGACGCTCAAAAACATCGTTGGCAAGCGGAACAGTGAATAGTAGTAGCGACTACTACTACCTAAGAAACACGCTCAAGGATCTGCTCCTCGCGCGCTCAGTGCGGCGCGGTGAATTCGTCCTCGCATCCGGCCGCCGGTCCTCCTTCTATGTCGATGCACGGCTCACCACGATGTCCGGCGACGGCCTCGCCGTCGTCGGTGGCCTCGGGCTCGACCGCATGGGTGTCCGGGGCTGGGCTCCGCGCGCCGTCGGCGGTCTGACGCTTGGCGCCGATCCGATCGCCTACGCCCTGGCCCTCACTGCGCGCCGCCGCGGCCAGCTGCTCGACGCATTCACCGTGCGCAAGCAGCCCAAGGATCACGGCACGGGCCGGCGCATCGAAGGCTGCTTCGCATCCGGATACCCTGTCGTCATCGTCGAGGACGTGCTCACCACGGGGAGCTCGGCGCGTGAGGCGATCAGCGCCGTGACGAGCGAAGGGGGAAGTGTCCTCGGTGTGATGGTGGTGCTCGATCGCGAGGAAGGCGGGCGCGAGGCGCTCGAGCGGGAAGGCTACGTCGTCGAAGCGTTCCTGACCGCGTCTGATCTCGGGTTGGGAGGGGCACAGTGACCGAGCCCATCCGCCGCCTGTCTTTCGCCGCACGCGCCCGTGGCTGGCACGACGACGCGACCGCGCTCGAGCAGCGGTTCAAGGACCTCGAAACGTTCGACCGCAGCCACCGGCGCCGCTGGGCCATCGCCGCCGCGCTGCTCGTTCTTGGTGTGCTCGGCAAATTGGGCGGCGTTACCGACGCGCGTCTCGGCACGATCGTGCTCGTCGCCGGCGGGGCTGCGGTGCTCAACGCGATCGTCGGGCTCATCAACGAGCGCGGCTGGTATCGCTGGTGGTTCATCTATATGCTGCCGCTGCTCGACGTGGCGCTCGTGAACATGCTCGTCGTCTGGTTCGGCCACGGTGGCGTTGTGGCAGCACTCTTCATCGCCGTACTTCCCTACGCGTTCGATCAGGGCCAGGCGGTCGGTGACTTCCTCGTGCTAGTCGCGTCGATCGCGTATCTGATCGCGACCTGGGCGCACGGCGAGCTGTATCCGGGCGGATCGGGTCTCGACACCACGGCGTATCTCGAGACCGGCGTCTTCATCGTCGTCGCGATGGCGCTGAAACGCATCCCCGCGACCTTGATCCGGCGGATTCGCCATGCGCGCAGCGTTATGGGCGAAGCAGAGCAGGGCTTCCTCGCGGTGCGCGCCGCGGCAACCGAAGCCGACGAGCTCGGCTTCCTCGAGAAGAGCTTCAACCGCATGCTCGAGGAGATCGGCACGACGATCTCGTCGGTGCAGCGTGAAGCCGATGAAGTCGCGGCGTTCGCCGAGGAGCTGGCGGCGGCCGCACAAGAGCTGCATGCGACGACGGAGTCCTTGACCCAGACGTCGCAGCGCCTCGCCGGCGACCTCGCCAACCAGCGCGGCCTCGCCGATGGGGCGCGCGGCGAGAGCGCCAAGGCCGCCGATCAAGCGGAATCGCTCCGCGTGCGCGCCGAGCTCATGCAGGTCGATGCGTCGCGGCTCGTCAGCACGGCGGAGCGGGGACGCGAGCGCGTCGCACGGGCGAGCGCGACGCTCCGCGCGGTGGGTGAAGAGGTGCGCGCGACCGCTTCCACCGTCGCCGGGTTATCGGGCATGTCGGAGCGGATCGGCGTGTTCGCGCAGACGATTGCCCGGATCGCGCGGCAAACCCATCTCCTCGCCCTCAACGCGGCGATCGAAGCGGCGCGGGCCGAAGAGCATGGCGAGGGTTTCGCGGTCGTCGCCGACGAGGTGCGCTCGCTCGCGGCCGAGGCAGGGAAGTCCGCGCGCGAGGTCGCCGAGCTGGTGAGCGATCTGCGCACGGGGATCGAGGCGGCCGCCCGCGCGATGCAGTCGGGCGAAGTCAAAGTCCGCGACATCGGCGCCGTCGCCGCCGAAGCGGACGGCGCACTCCAGGAGCTGCATCAGGGTGTACAGTTGATGGGCGATCTCGTGAACGCCACGGCCGAAGTCTCGCGCAGCCAGGCACAGCGCCTCGCCGACCTGGCACAATCGTTACAACAAGTCGCCAGTATCTCGACCGCATCGTCTGAGAGCGCCAACAACACCGCCGCCGCGACGGAAGCGCAGATCACGTCCATGGGCGAGCTGACGGCAACATCTCAGCAGTTGGCCCAGCTCGCCGAGCGGTTGCGCGGGGGCATCGCGCGATTCTCGGTGCTGCGCCGCGATCAAACGACGACCGACCACCAGATCCGCCCCGCCGCCGACTGACCGACTTCACCCCGCCCGGGAGACCGCTACGGCGCTCGGGCCTTGGTCCCACGACCCCGCGTTGAAGGGGCGAAACGCCCGCAGGGCCTCCCGGTACGGGGTGATGAGCAGGTCGATGTAGCGCGCCAGCGCCACCTCGAATGGAAAGCGCCGCCGGAACTCTCCCGCCGTGACGCCCAGGACGGCCCGCAAATGGCGGCCGAAGCTTTGCGGCGAGGAGTAGTCCATCCGGTAAGCGACATCAGACACCGACAATCCGGGGTTCTGGAACAGGAACGCGGCGTGGAGCAGCCGCATCCCCGCGAGATAGGTCTTGGGGGACGGAATCCCGGCCCGATGAAACCGAGACATCAGGGTGCTGGGCCGGATGCGGAGGTGCCGCGCCAACCCGCGCACGGTGCTGAGCGCCGGAGCGAGGCGCGTCACCGCCTCGAAGAAGAGCCGACTCTCCTCCGACGCGCCCAGCGCGGGAACGAGTCGCGCAAGGATGCGCGCCGCGACCGGGGAGGCCGGATGTCCGACCAGGTCCCGGAGCCGGCGCCACCCATCGGGCTCGGTGCAGTCGACGGCGTTCCGGACGCCCGTGGCGCCGAGGCGGAGCAGTGTTTCCGTCGCCTCGCGGTCGTGCCGCGAGACGAGCGCAACGGCGGGAATGGCGGGGAACTCGCGGACGAACCGTGCGATGCCGGGCAGCGCTTCGCCCTGGCAGCGATGCACCGAAATGATCACCGCGTCGACGCGCCGGCGCCGCGCCACGTACAGCGCTTCCCGCAGGGAATCGGCGTGCAGGGTGTCGAAACAGCCGTCTCCCGCGGCGTCGATGCGCGGGCGTTCTGGAGCGGGAAGAACCGTGCAGACGGTGACCATGCGCCACCATGGTAGCCGGGCCCGTTCAACCGCTGGTCACCCGTCCTGCATTGCGCGACGTCGCCCCGCGAGTGAATTTGCCAACGGAGCCTACCCAAAAAATGCTCAATCGGACACGCCTCCTGCTGTTGGGCCTCTGCGCGCTCGCGCTGGGCTGCGACGCGTTGCCGAAATTCCAGTTCAAGCTGCAGTCGGAGATCCAGCGGGAGTTTCACGTGACCAACGCCATGGTCATGGTCCTCGATACCACGGACATGGTGGTGATGGTCTTCGACGACTCCCACGCAGCGTTCCAGCCCAAGGAGCTGGCCGCGTTCGAACAGCAGGTGGCTCAATACGCCGTCTCGCATTACCAGCGCGGCAAACTCACGCGCGTGGGTGTCATGGTCGGCCGGGCGACGCGTAGGGGCGACCGCCAGCCCGAACCGGTGGTCTTCCTGCCCGAGTATCACCCTGACGGCAGCGTGCGGCTCGCGCTCTTGCCGTCGGCACGGATGACGACGACGCCGGCACCCTCCAAACGGCAATGACCTCGAAGCGCTGGCTCGTCGCGTTGTCGTCGCTCGTCGTGATGTTGACCATCGCCGGCGCTGTGAGCTTCGTGCGGTACGCCCGCCTCCACGCCCCCCAGCCGACGCTGGTCGCGGTTGCCCCCTTCGACATCCTCGTGCCGGGGCTCGAGGAATGGCGGGTCCGGCTCGCACAAGAACTGACCGCGCGCCTGGACAGCATGGCGCCCCTGACGGCGGTGTCGCAGGACGTGGTGCGGGAGCGCTGGCAGGGACAGCAGCGACCGGAGATCGCGGCACTCGACCTCGCGCGCCGCACCAGCGCCGGCATCGCCGTGTACGGGCGGCTCGATCCGCTCGCCAGCAAGAGCGACTCCGTCCTCGTGCGATTGATCGTGATCAATGCAGGGACCGGTGAGGTGCGTTCCGTCATGAACTCCCCCTGGTCTCGGGAGCTGCTGCCGACGCTCGCCCGGGCGCTCGCAGAGCAGGTGCGTCAGAACTATCGTTAGGCACGAGTGACTGATCCCTTTGCTGAGCTGAACGCCGCCCTCCCCGACACCTACGTCATCGATCGGGAGCTGGGGCGCGGCGGCATGGCGCTGGTCTACCTGGCGCGCGATACCCGTCACGAACGGTTCGTCGCGCTGAAAACGTTGCGCCCCGAGATCGCGATGGCCCTCGGCCGCGAGCGGTTTTTGCGCGAGATCAAGCTGGCCGCCGGGCTCCAGCATCCCAACATCCTGCCCGTCTACGATTCCGGCGACGCCGGCGGCACGCTGTACTACGTCATGCCGTTCGTCGAGGGGGAATCCCTACGGGACCGGCTGGACCGCGAGCCGCAGCTGCCAGTGGACGACGCGCTGCAGATCGCGAAAGAAGTCGCCGAGGCGCTCGAGTATGCGCATAGCCACGACGTGGTGCATCGCGATATCAAACCTGAAAACATCATGCTGTCAGGCGGGCACGCGATCGTCACCGACTTCGGCATCGCGCGCGCCGTCAGTGCGGCCGGCGGCGACAAGCTGACCCAGACGGGGCTCGCGATCGGGACGCCGGCCTACATGCCGCCCGAGCAAGCGTCGGGCTCAGGCGTCGTGGACCGGCGCAGCGACATCTACAGCCTCGCGTGCGTGCTGTACGAGACGCTCGCTGGCCAGCCGCCGTTCACGGGGCCGACGGCGCAGGCGATCATGGCGCGTCATTCACTCGACGCCGTGCCGCGGCTCAAGATCGTGCGCGACGCGATTCCCGACGAGCTCGAAGTCGTGATCGAGCGCGCGCTCGAGAAGGTGCCGGCAGACCGGTATCAGACGTCGGGAGAATTCGCCAAAGCGCTGACTGCGGCGAGCACCGGCCGGGTCTCACGCGTCACGGTCGGTCGGCGTCGGACCCGCTTCTTCCTCCGGAAGCGCCGCCTGCTGTCGATTACGCTTGGCGTGGTCGTGCTCGCCCTCGGGGCGTGGATCATCCTGGGCAGACGGGGCAGTGGGGGCACTGCGAGTGGGGCACTCGATCCCAAACGCGTTGCGGTATTGTATTTCAGTGACCTGAGCCCCGACAGCTCGCTTCGCTATCTGGCGGACGGCCTCACCGAGGCGTTGATCGATAAACTCTCGCAGGTCCGCACGCTCGAGGTCATCTCACGCAACGGCGTGCTCCCGTTCCGGCATTCTGATTTGGCGCCCGACAGCATCGCGCGGGCGGTTGGCGCGGGCACTCTCGTCGAGGGCAGCGTCGACCCGGTGCGCGATCGCGTCCGCGTCACGGTGCGACTGGTGGACGGCGCGAGCGGCGGCGATCTGTTGCGGCGCGCCAGCTTCGAAGAGCCGGCCGGCAACAGCTTGTTGATCCGCGATACGCTCGCGACTGAAGTCGCGCGCGTGCTGCGCGAGCGGCTTGGGGAAGAGGTTCGGCTGCGCGAAGAGCGCGCCGGTACGAGCAGCACCGACGCCTGGACGCTCGTGCAGCAGGGCGAGCGGATACGGAAAGATGCGGAGGGGCTGGTGTCGGCGAACAAGGTGGATAGCGCCGTCGTCCGCTTCGGCCGCGCGGACTCCGCGCTGGCGGCCGCCGAGCGTGCCGATCCGCGCTGGGTCGACCCGATCGTGCTGCGCGGCCAACTGGTCGAGCGGCGCGTCCGGCTCACGCGTAACGCGGCCCTAATAGATGAAGGGCTCGCGCACGCCGGTCGCGCGCTGGCGCTCAACCCACAGGACCCCGGCGCCCTCGAGCTGCGCGGCACGTTGCGCTATCGGCGCTGGCAGTTGGCCCGCCCACCCGATCCACAACAGGCCAGCGCGCTGCTCGAGGATGCTCGCAAGGATCTCGAACAGGCGACGAGCATCGATCCAACCCTGGCGAGCGGGTTCGCCACGCTGAGCAGCCTGTATTACCAGACCAAGGATCTGCAGGGCGCGGCGCTGGCGGCGCGGCGCGCGTACGAGGAGGACGCGTACCTCAGTAACGCGCCGGACATTCTCAATCGGCTGTTCTTTACATCGTACGATCTCGATCAGCAGCGGCAGGCGCAGCGGTGGTGCGAGGAGGGGGACCGGCGCTTTCCGCGAGATTTTCGCTTCCTCGAATGCCAGCTCTACATGATGACGCGCCTGGAGCAGCCGGACGTCCCGCGTGCCTGGCGTCTGCTCGCGGGAATCGACTCCCTCGTGCCCGCGCCACGGCGCCAGGTCATTCACCTGCGCGAGCAGATGATGGTCGCCGCGACCATCGCCAGGGCGGGCCTGAAAGACAGCGCGCATGCCGTGATCGAGCGCTCCCGGGGGACGCCGGAGCTCGATCCCGAACATGATCTGGTGGCCCTGGAGGCGTTCGTCCGTACGCTCTTGGGCGAGCAAGACGAGGCTATCCGCTTGCTGCAGCGCTATGTAGCCGCTAACCCCGAGCACTCGTTCCGGGTCGGGGGCGACGTCTTCTGGTGGTGGTTCGACCTCCAAAAGCATCCCGGCTTCCAGGCGCTCGCGAAGCCGCATTCGTGATCTAGCTCACAAAACCCGTGACCTAGCTCACTTCTTGACGGGTCGCCATTTCAGCCCACAACTTCTACTCCCGCAGTCCGAAAACCGTTCGTCGTTCGAGCAGGCCGCGCCGCAACCGTCCCAGATTTGCGCCCAGCTGGGGGTTGTACCAGGCCCCAACTGGGAGTCGCCCTATGAAGCGTATCGGCTTCACCGTCATCGCTGTCGCTGTAATCGCCGCGTGTCAAAGTGATCGACCGTTTCCCCCCGGACCAAACGCTCTGATTCAAGACGCAAACCACAACGCCGGCAACCCATTCTTCTTCTGGCTGTCGCCCGTCGTGAACCAGCATGCCCCCGCGTCACAGATTTTCTCTCGACAGCTGAGTCCCGTCGTCACAATCACCAACCTCTGCACCGGCGCCCTCGTGCGGACGTTTGCCGGCGCGGACCTGTCTGTCAGTAACTCGTCGTATCACGTCAATTGGAAGACTTCCGACGACAATCTGAACTCGGCGTGCACGTATCGCGTCAACGTCACCGTCGGCACGAAACTGCTGGGCTTCGCGGACGTGGACGTCGTCGACAACGGCCGCGAGCTGAAGAACGTCAACACACAAGAATTCATTCCGCTCCTGGACGACCGGACCCTCCCGCTACAGTTCTTCGTCGGCGTCGGCTCACAGTGCGCGCACGCGGGATCGGATTGCGGCGAAGGGACGGTGCACCCGGGCCAGAATACGGTCATCGTGAGCGCGAACGGCCAGGCGGGCGTGTTCGTGCCGGCGGGCGCCGTCGATCAGGATGTGACGATCAGCGTCGAATCGAGCGACGATCGCCCCTGCATTCCCAACCTGAATCCGCCGGTGTATCCCGGTGCGCCGGGCGCCGTGGGCAATTCGTGCTACGATTTCCGTACCGACCCGCCGCTGTCGCAGCTCAACGAGACGGGGAAGTTCAACACCAACGTCACGATCGGCATTTGTCCGGACGCGATTGCGATGGGTCTCGATCACGCCACGCTGGATCTCCTGCAGATCTTCCAGTTTGACGCTGGTCAGGATTCCCCGATTCGGGCCCTCGACAACACGCCGGCGCCGTTCCTCCATTGCGATCCGGGGTTCAATCCGTCGTTCGGCACGCGCCGCTCGTTCCTGGGCGAGCTCGGACAGAGCCTCGCGGCGCTTATCAGCCCGCGCGCGCTGTACGCGCGCAGCAATCGCATGATGTTTGATCTGGGTGCCGGCGGCAGCACCGACGGGTTCAGCCGGTTCACCTGGGCGCTCCCGAACGCGGTGAACATCAACTTCGACATCGGCCCGGACGGCCGCAGCACCGTCAAGGCAGGCACCGCGGTCAACTCACTCTATTCACGGCTCGGCGTGACGTTCAGCCGGACCAACCCGAATGGATTGTGCGCGGGGCCGGGCGTCTACGCGAACGACCACGGGCCCTTGGGCTTCAACTCCGGTCAGAACAACGTCACCGTGTGTCCCGAGGGTGTCGCGTCCGACTTCAGCGAAACGGCTTTCGGCGCGATCGTGGCGACGTTCACCGAGCCGCAGGCGCTCGTGTGCATCGGCGCGACGCCGTTGAGCCCACCCATCGAGGGCACGAGCACGGCGTTCATCGAGGCGCTCGACGCGTCTGGCAACGTTCTGAGCCGCGTGGAGTCCGCGCCGTCCAGTCCAACGCCGGTGCAACAGAACGTCTGCGTCTCGGGCGAGAACATTGCCAGTGTGCGGTTCGCCGGCACCGGCGCCGGCTTCGCCATATTCGACAACCTGTCCTTCGTGCGTGAGCAGTCGCAGATCCAGTAAACCGGGCGGGTACAAGCGGGGGAGGGCGGCTCTCCGGAGCCGCCCTTCGTTTTTTTGGGTGCTGCACATCTGCCTCACTCCTTCGATTTACACCCTCCGCCGGTTGCGCTCTCCTTCCGTTGTCCGATGGTGTTGCGGCACCGCCCGTTTTCTTTTTGAAAGCGTGCACACACGTCTGAAGTATCTGGCATCTGTCGCCCTGATCGTAACCGGAGCGGTTTTTTGTCACGCCGACCGGAACCTGCCGCCCGGCCCATCCATGCTCATCCAGGATGCCAACCAGGCGAATGGCAACGCATTCTTTTTCTGGCTCCCGCCGATGGTGAACCAGCAGCCGGCGACCGGGCAAGTTTTCTCCGCGCAGCTGAGTCCAACCGTCACGATCAGCAATCTCTGCAGCGGCGCCGTCATCCGCACGTTTGCGGGCGCCGACGTGACGAGCGGCGATAATCGGTTCCAAGCGATCTGGCATACCGCTGACGACAGTCTCGATTCGACCTGCACGTATCGCATCACGGTCAGTGCTGGGTTGAGGCAGCTTGGTGTGGCCGACGTGGACGTCGTGGACGACGGCCGCGAGTTGAAGAACGTCGACACCGATCAATACATCCCGTTGCTCGCTGATCGCTCGCTGCCGATACAGTTCTTCATCGGCGTCGGCTCGCAATGCGTGAGCGCCGAGTCGGACTGCGGCGAGGCCACCGTGCAGCCCGGCGCGAGCATTACCATCGTGACGCGGGAAGGCCAGGCCGGCGTCTTCGTCCCCGCCGGCGCCGTGGACCAACCGGTCACGCTCATTATCGAGTCCGCGAACGATCGTCCCTGCATTGCGGGATTGCTCGAGCCGGTATTCTCGGGAAGTATCGGACCGGTCGGTAATTCGTGCTACGATTTCCACACGGAGCCGCCGCTGACTGAAGTCAACGCGGTCGGGAAATTCAACACCAACGTAACCGTGGGGATCTGTCCTGACCTGACCGGCGTCCCTCATGTGACGCAGGACCTGCTCCAAATCTTCCAGCTGCATATCGGCGCCGACCCGGCGATCCGGCCGCTGAACAACGTACCGGCGACGTTCCTCCACTGCGATCCGCTGTTCCAGCAGATCGGATCGCGCAGCTCGCGCTGGGGGACCTTGGTCGGGGGACTCCGCGCCCTTTTCACACCGCAACCGCTGTTCGCCAGCACGACGACGGCCTTCGATCTCGGCGCCGGCGGGCAAACGGACATGTTCAGCCGCTTCACGTGGGCACTGCCGAGTGAGCTCGACCTGAGCTTCGACCAGGCGCCGGATCTGAGCGCCATTCTCCCCGGGGCCGCGGTCAACTCGATCTACTCCCGGCTCGGCGTCACGCTCAGCCGCTCGAATCCCCTCGGCCTCTGCCCGGGGACCACCGTCTACGCGAATGACTACGGCCTTTTCGGGCTCCACTCGGGCCAGAACAACATCAGCCCCTGCCCGCTGGGGATCGCGTCGGACTTCAGTCAGTATGCGTACGGCAGCATCAAGGCCAGCTTTGCCGTGCCCGCAGTCCTCGCGTGCATCGATGCGACCCCAACGGGATTCCACAACATCTTCCCGGGCGGCGTGGCGTTCATCGACGGCCTCGATGCGAATGGCAACGTCATCGGCCATACCGAATCGACGACGTCGCGAACCTCCCAGCGGCTCTGCGTCAGCGGAAGCGGCATCGCAACGGTGCGATTCGCGGGCAAGGGTTCCGCATTCGCCATGTTCGACAACCTCAGCTGGACCAGGGTCCTGCCAGGCAATTAGCAGGGCAGGGCACTGCAGCGATGAGGGAAAAGGGCGGCTGCCTCTAGCCGCCCTTCCTTTTTGTGTCCACGGGCCGCCTATTCTGCCGCGATGGCTCGCGAACTCATCGGGCGGATACAAAAGGCGCTCGGCGACCGCTACACCGTCATCACCGAGGTGGGACGTGGCGGGAACGCTACGCTGTATGGCGCCTACGATCGGGATGGACGTAAAGTGGCGATCAAGGTGCTGCATCCCGAGCTCGCGGTCTCGGTCGCGGCTGACCGCTTCCTGCGCGAGATGCGCTACGCGGCGGAGTTCGATCACCCGCATATCGCGCCGCTGCTCGATTCCGGCGAGACCGATTACCTCCTCTGGTTCGTGATGCCGTTCGTGCCCGGTGAGACGCTGCGGAAGGTGATACGCCGCGAGCGGATGCTGCCGATCGACCGCGCGGTCCAGATCGCGACCGACGTGCTGGAAGCGCTCGGCCATGCCCATGAGCACGGCTTCGCCCATCGCGACATCAAACCGGACAACATCGTGCTCTCCTCCGAGGGCGGCGGGGCAATCCTGGTGGACTTTGGGATCGCGCGCGCGATCGCCAGCTCGGGAGAGGATCGCGTCACGCGGAGCGGCTTCGTGGTCGGAACGGAGGAGTACATGAGCCCCGAGCAGGCGGGAGGTTCTCCCGACATCGACGGTCGCACCGATCTGTATTCGCTCGGCGTGGTGCTGTTCGAGTCCCTCACAGGCCGGCCGCCGTTCCACGCGGCGAGCGCCGCCGCAGTGCTCGACATGCAGCAGCACGCGCCGGCCCCCGACCTCCGTAAGTTGCGGCGCGACGTCCCTCGCGTTCTGAGCGACGCCGTGATGAAGGCTCTTTCCAAAGCGCGTGAAGCGCGCTGGCAAACGGCTGCCGAGATGCGGCAGGCGTTGCTGCCCTACGCCCTGGTGACCTGATATGCGACTGCTTGCCGCCCTGTTGCTGCTCACGTCCCCGGCGCTCGCGCAAAGCCGGCCTCGCGCCCGCGACCTCGGCGTTCCCTTCGACGGCACACCCGGACCCCTCAACGCCATCACCGACGTGGCGGGCGTGACGGTCGGTCACAGCACGATTATCACGGGGCAGGGCAAGCTCGTCGTCGGACAGGGGCCCGTGCGGACCGGCGTCACCGCCATCCTGCCGCGCGGGGCGACCAATGGCGATCCCGTGTTCGGCGGCTGGTTCACGCTGAACGGCAACGGCGAAATGACCGGGACGACCTGGCTCGAAGAGTCGGGATTCCTCGCCGGGCCCGTGATGATCACCAACACGCACAGCGTGGGAATCGTGCGCGACGCCGTCATCGAGTGGCTCGTGCGCAAAGGCTTTCAGTTCGATTGGTCGTTGCCGATCGTCGCCGAGACATGGGACGGATCCCTCAACGACATCAACGGCTTCCACGTGACGAAGGAGCATGCGTTTGCCGCGCTCGACAGCGCGCGCGGTGGGCCGGTGGCGGAAGGGAACGTCGGCGGCGGAACGGGGATGATCTGCAATCAGTTCAAGGGCGGGATCGGGACCGCGTCGCGACGGCTCCCTGCCGATCGTGGGGGGTACACCGTCGGTGTGCTCGTGCAATGCAACTACGGCTCGCGCGGCCGTCTCTCGATCGCCGGCGTCCCCATCGGTCAGGAGATTCCCGATCTCCTGCCGTGCTACGACTCGATTCCGGGAACCGCGCGCGCCGGCAGTCGCCGGTGCGCCGACGGCGAGAAGGGGTCCATCATCATCGTAATCGCAACCGACGCGCCGTTGCTGCCGCATCAGCTCAAGCGGATCGCCAAGCGTGCCGCGCTCGGCGTGGGCCGGCTCGGCGGGACGGGCGGCAATCCCTCGGGCGACATTTTCGTCGCGTTTTCGACCGCCAATCCGGGCGCCGCGAAGCCTGACGCGAACGTCACCGTCACGATGGTGCCCAACGAGCGCGTCTCGCCGCTGTTCGAGGCCACGATCCAGGCGACCGAAGAAGCGATCGTCAACGCGATGGTGGCGGCCGAAACGATGACGGGAATCAACGGCATGCGCGTCTACGCACTCCCGCACGACCGGCTCCGGGCCGCCCTGCGCAAGTACAACCGACTGGTCGAGCCGCGGCGGTGAGGTGGCTGTCTTTCTTCCTCTTGATGTCCGTCGCGGCATGCCAACCGGAGGCGCGCCGGCTCCTCGTCGTTGATCTGACGCTCGCCGACCCGCTGACGCTCGAAACGACGGCCGCGCCCTGGCATGCCGCCGGCTACCGCGTGGAGTACCGCCGCTACTACCCCCACCTCACGCGATCCGATCTCGCGCGCTACCGCACCGTACTCATCCTCGGTGGACGCGAGCCACAAGCCTTCTCCGATGCGTTGACGATCGGCGACCTCTCCATTCTCAGCGAGTGGATTCGCCGCGAGGGCGTCGTGGTCCTGGGATACGCCGAGGGCGATGGCGCGCTCGATCGCTGGATCATGAACCGCTGGCTCCTCGCGCAGGGGGCCGGGATTACGGTCGGCGCGGAGCCACTCGACGCGCCGGCGACCCCCCTGCTACACTCGGCGCTCGACAACGCCGGCTTCGAACCGTTCCCCGCCGGGCGCAACCACGCACTCGTCGTACACGATCGGAGCCAGACGCTGGCACACGCCGGCGGCACGGCGCTGGTCGCCGCGAGCCGGGTTGGCGACGGGCTGATCCTCGTCCTGAGCCGCGGTCTGCTGGCCTCGACCAACGCCGATCCCAAGACCCGCGATTTTCTGGAGGCGCTCGCGCGCTGGACACGCCGGCCCGCGGAGTGGGCGAGTATCGGCGCCGCGAGGCGCCCGTCCCCACTCCGGCTTGCGAACGCGCCAGAGCGCGTGGCCGTGCATCCACCTCCGCTCGCCCCGCCCGCCGGATCCGAAGCAACCGCTCTGCTGGAGGGGGGGCCGCGCCGGGAGGAGCGCAGCGTATCCGCCCCCGCATGGATGGCGCGGCAGGGGATGCGAGTGCTGTGGAGTCGCTTCACACTGCCCTCGCTCGACTCCTTGATCGGATTTGTGGACGTCGCGGCGCTCAACGCGCTCGCGACGACCATCCCCGAGGCAGCGATCGTCGACACGCTGAGCACGCGCAACCTTTGGAAGATCACCGGCGAGCGGTTGCAGGCGACGAGCATTCGCTGGTTCCCGGCCGTCCGATTGGCCGCGATCCGTTCCCAGGGCCCGAATGAAGTGAACCGGCACGGCGATCCCGTGCCCATCGCCTGCGGTCTCGATTCGTTGTTCTGGCGGGAAGCGCTCCGGCCGACCTACCGCACCCTGGCGCGGCTGGGCGGCACGCGCCCCGAGGTCATTGCCGGCGTCGCGTTGGATCTCGACAGCGCGATGACGCAATACATGGGCAGCGGCTTCTGCGACTCGGACTATCGTGTCGGACTGGCGGCACTCGGCCTGGACAACGCCGACCTGGAACGCCTCGCGGCACTTCCGGCGGTGGCTCGCTACGACACATTGCTCGAGCGTGGCTGGCTGCGCAGCTACTACGAAGGCCTCGAGGCGTCGGTCGCCGCGCGCGCGGCCGTGCTGCGCGACGAGCTGCGGCGGCTGCATCCGGATCTGCGCTTCGCATTCCACGCGCGAACCGTTCCTTCGGACTGGTTTTCCCTCGGCTTACTGCGCGGCTTTTCGAATCCCGAGGCGCCCGTGTTGCTGTGGCTGAGAGACCGCCGTGGGCGTGCGTTGCTGCAGCGCTTCCAGGAACGCGACATCTTCGCGCTTTCCGGGCTGGGCCTCGAACCCGAGCGCGCCACGTTCGCGCCGAGCGAGTGGTCGCGGTTGCGATACGCCACGTTCACTGATCATGCGGGTTTCTGGCTCGATGGCGCCGCGACCGACAGTTTGGGTCGCGTAATACGGCGCTTCACGAAGTAAGACTTGCCGGGGGGGCGGCACGCCCGGTAATTTTGTGCCTTGGAAGTGGTGGGGCCGATGGTCGCGGATGGCCGGCTTGAGGGGTCATTCGAGGAAAGTCCGAGCTCCACAGGGCAGACCGCCAGGTAACGCCTGGGCGCCGAGAGGCGACGGAACAGGGCCACAGAGAACAGACCGCCCTTGTATCCAAAGGGTAAGGGTGAAACGGTGGGGTAAGAGCCCACCGCGCGTCCGGTAACGGGCGTGGCACGGCAACCCCCGGTCGGAGCAAGGCCAAATAAGCAGCGAGACCCGGCCCGGGTCGTTTGAGCTGCGGGTAGGCCGCACGAGGTGGCTGGCGACAGCCACCCCAGAGAGATGACCATCTGCTCGTACCAACGAGTAAACAGAACTCGGCTTACGGTCTCACCACTTCCTCCTCTGTGACCACAAAGCCGCCCGGTTCCTCCAAATCCGCCCCGTATCCTCCCCACTGGGAGAATGTCGCCGACCTCCGGGTCTTTCGAACCACTGCTGTCGAGTGGGAGAAACTGATCACCTGGCGGAACGACATGCTAAAACGGGGATGGAAACTGCTCAAGGTGACGAGCGAGGAGACCGAGGTGGTCGCCATCTTCGGCCGTACCAAGACCAAGGAATAGCGATGCGTCGTTTGCTTCTCGTGGCGGCTGGCATCACCGCGCTCAGCTGCGCACCTAGGAATCCGTCGTCGACTCCCACGCCCGTACGTCCGCCGGCGCCGCCTCCTCCCGGTGCGCCGCCGCCGTCGGCGCAGCAGGGAATCCGGCTCGGGCCGAGCGCACTGCGCTACGTGTTGCACCAGGTCATCCACATCGACCAGGAATTCCAGGGCATGCGCCAGCCGCTCGACTTTGGGCTGCGCGCCTTCTTTGCCGTCACCATCACCGGGCCCGCGGACAGCATCGGTTACCCGACCACGATCACGATCGATTCGATCACACCGGACTCCGGCACGAACGCGCCGATGGGCATCAACCTCGCCGCCGCCAAGGCGCTCTCCTTTATGGGGCACCTCACGCCCAGAGGCGAGTTCCGCAATCAGACCACATCGGACAGCGTGGCCGCACAATCGTTGTCGCCGGTCGTGGGATCGTTCAAGAATTTCTTCCCCCGGCTGCCACCGGGCGGCGCGCTGCTGGGCGCAGCCTGGACCGACACGTCCACGGAAAACGATCGCGCCGCGGGGAGCGTCACCGTCACGAGCATCAACCGGGCGCGTGCCGCCGCGTGGGAAGACCGTAACGGCGCGCGCGCGCTCCGGGTCGAGGTCGCATCCGATTTCACGATCAACGGGAGTGGCCAGCAGGCCGGCCAGCCGTTCGAGGTCGCCGGGACCGGCGTCCGCAGCGGCATCGATTTCGTGACGGCGGATGGACGCTACACGGGCGGTGAGTCGCACGATTCGTCGTCGATGACGATCACACTTCCGATTCAGGCGATGACGATTCCACGGACGCAGGTATCGCGAACAACCGTCACGGTCCTGCCATGACGAACCGTCGGGCGGTTAGGCGGTTCGGCGGTTTGATGATCGTGACCGCTCTAACCGCCCAACCGCCCAACCGTCTAACCGCCCAAACCGTCACTCCCAACCGCGCCACCGCCTACCTGTTTCCCACCGACGTGCGCGATCCGCGCGCCGTATGGGTCAATCCCGCGGGGCTGGGTGTGCTGCGCGACGCATCGATCTACGCGGAGCTGTCGGTCGGGGATCCCGGGGCGAGCGGGCGGCTGCGCCAGATCAACGCCGGCTTCAATTCGCGGGGCCTCTCGCTTGCCTACCAGCGCGACATCTTCGACGCGGGCCTCCGGGGCAGCACCATCCGCCTGGGACTCGCTGGAGGGTCGCAGGGACTGGCGGCGGGCGTTGCCGTGGCACGCTACGGGGGCACGGGGCTCAATTCGACAGGGTGGGACTTCGGCGTGACGTACCTCGCGATGCCTCAGCTCACGGTCGGTGCGGTCGCCGCGAACATCGGGCAGCCGGTCGTCGGAGGGGTGCGGCAGCGGGTTACGTTCGTCCCCGGCTTCACCTGGCATCCCGGTCCAATCCGCGCCCTCGCCTTCTCGACCCTCGCGCATCTCACGAATCACGCGGAGGCGTCGTATGCCTTTGGGGCGGCCTGGCGGACGCCCGGCACGTCACGCTGGCCGATCGAGATCATCGCCCGGCTCGATACCGACGGTGGCCTGCGCCGCAGTGCCTTCGCCTTCGGATTGTCGCTCGGCGGGCAGAATCGCTTCGGCGCGGTCGTCACGACACCGGGCGACGCATCCCACCTCGATGCCGCGAGCGTGTACGGGCTGGTGACGCGGGAGCCCACCGTCCGGCGTTAGGGGCGGCGGCGCGCTCCGGTTCTGGTGCGGCGTCGGGGGGGCGGTGGCGGTGGCTTCCTGGCCGGGGGCGGCACCGGCGTGACACGCCGCTTCACCGGCGCGACGACGCTCTCGGAGCGATTGAGCTGCGGCCGCAACAGCATCATGTCGCGGAACGACAGGCTCCGGTAGACGGTGTCCGCGAAGCCCTCCGAGTTCTTTCCGTAGATCACCAACCGAAACGCCAAGCCACCGTGGAGGATCAGGTCCATGTCGCGCTCCACGCTGTCGCGCGCGTAGGAGCGCACCTCATTCGGTGTCACGACCACGGTGCGCCGCCGCGTCAGCAGCAAGAGCGTCGTGTCCTCCTGGCCGGCGGGACGATAGGCGTAACGCGCGATGTCACCAGGCAGGAGCGCGCGACGCGTCCGCAGCATGTGCGTCAGGCTGTCGGGCAGGGGGGCACGTGCAGCGACGCGCGGCGGCTTGCTGAACACGTAGTACGCCACGGCCGCTGCGCCGCCCGCGAAGGCGATGAACAGCAGACAGCCCGCGACGCTCAGCCCCACGAGAGACTTGTAGAACATCAACCGCAGCCGGCGGCGGAGCGGCACGACCACGCGGTCACGCGCGGCCGTGGGCATGACACCGACGAGGGCACGACTGACGTCGCTGGCCATCTGGAACCGCTTGCCGCGATTCTTTTCCATCATCCGCTCGAGCACCACGGCCATTTCTTCCGGCACGTCCGGACGGTGGCGGCGGATCGGCTCGGGCGGCTCGGCAATCTGCTGCGCGAGGACCGATGCGGACGACAGACCCTCGAATGGCGGCGATCCGGCGAGCATGTGGTAGAGCACGACGCCGAGGGAGTAGATGTCGGAGCGGCCGTCGAGCGGGTCACCGGATGCCTGCTCGGGACTCATGTACTCCGGTGTCCCGACGATCATCCCTTCGCTCGTCAGGTGAGTCGATCCGGCGGTCTTGGCCTGTGCCGCCTGAGCGGCCTTGGCAATGCCGAAATCGGTGACGAGGACATGGCCGCTCTTGTCGAGCAGAATATTGTCGGGCTTGATGTCGCGGTGGACGATGTCGTGGCTATGGGCGTAGGCGAGCGCATCAGCCACCTGCCGCGCGATGCGGGCCGCGTCACCCAGCGACAGCTTGTGCTGGGTCTCCAGAAGCTGGCCCAGCGACGGGCCATCGATGCACCGCATGATGAGGTAGAAGATTTCCTGCTGCCGGCCGACCTTGTAGATCGGCACGATGTGCGGATGCTCGAGGCGCGCGACGGTCTGGGCCTCGCGCAGAAAGCGCTCGGCGACGTTCGGCGAGGGCGCGAGCTCGACATCGAGGACCTTCACCGCCACGTCGCGGTTCAGCGTGTTCTCGCGCGCCCGGAAGACGGCGGCAAAGCCCCCCTGACCCAGCAGCGGGCCAACAGTAAATTCCTGCCCAAGCGCTTGTTGCAGGCGCTGCTGGAGGGCTCCTAGGTCCATGGCGGTGCAAAAAGCTAGGATTGCAGCACGCGTTCTGCTAGTGACAGGCGCGCTCTTCGTCCTGTGGCTGTTCGCGGTGTGGCCGCCGCCGGTGTGGTGGCGTGATCACGAGCCGCGGTGCACCGCGATGATGCGATTGCGCAACGATTGCGCGATGGGCCGACTGGCAGATCGGCGGCCCATCAACCCATCGGCCCATCCGCCCGCTCTCCTCGAGCGCATGATCATCATCGCCGAAGATTCGCGATTCAAAACGCACCACGGGATCGACTTCATCGAGTTGCAGGACGCGTGGCGGGCCGGCGGGCATCGCGGCGCGAGCACCGTCACCCAGCAGCTGGCGAAAAATCTGTATCTCTCGCCGTCCCGCTCGATCTTTCGGAAGCTCAAGGAGGCGGTGACCGCGGTGCGGCTGGAGCTCGCCTTGAGCAAGGACCGCATCATGCAGTTGTATCTCAACACCGCCGAGTGGGGACCGGGGGTGTGGGGCGCGGACGAGGCGAGCCGGGCCTACTTCGGCGTTACACCAGCACAATTGAGCGATGAACAAGCGGCCGCTCTCGCCGCCACGTTGCCGCAGCCTCGCACCTCGAATCCCGCGTTTCGTCCGGCGCGCATGCTCACGCGCCGTTATATGATTCTGGCCCGCTACTACGGCGGGAAGACGCCCGTCCCTCCCGCGTTGGAGGATTCGATCCCGGAGATTGTCCCGATCGAGCCGCCGATTATCCCCGCGTTGCGCGATTCGGTCGTCATCCCAGACACACTCGCGATTCCGGATACGACAAAGGACCACCCAGATTCGGGTGGTCCCATTTCCAGCAAACCCGTCAGGCGGTTCTAGTCTACCAACCGGAGCGGCATCACGAGCGCCATGTAAGAGGCGGGATCGTTCCAGCCCACCGGCTCGATCGTGGCGGCGCGTTCAGGGGCTTTGAAGGTGAAGCGGACCTCGTCCGTCGGCATGTACTTGAGGATCTCGAGCAGGTACATCGCGTTGAACCCGATTTCCAGCGGCTCGCCCTCGTAGGTCACCGCCAGCTCGTCCTGCGCTTCGCCCAGGTCCGGGGTCTGCACCGAGAACTTCACGTTCCCGCCTGAGAACGCCAGGCGGATCCGATGGGTCTGATCGCTGGCGACCACACTCATACGCCGTAGTGCCGCGGCCATGGCCATCTTGTCGACGGTCGCTTGCTTGTCGTTCTCACGCGGAATCACCTGCTCGTAATTCGGATACGGCCCCTCGATCAGACGCGAGAACACGAGCGTGCCACCGGCGCGGAAGCCGATGTGGTTATCGCTCTTGGCGAGCTCGATTTCGGCGTCGCCGGCGTAGAGCCGCCGGATCTGCTCCAGCGCCTTGGGCGGCACGATGAGATCGGCGGTGGACCCGCCGGTCGCCGGCACGTCCATCTTCGCCAGGCGATGGCCGTTGGTCGCCACCATCCGCATCCGATCGGGCCGCAGCTCCCACAGCACGCCGTTCAGGATCGGCCGGCTTTCCTCGGTCGATGCGGCAAACGCGACGTGACCCACCAGCTTGTGCACCACGCCGGCCGCCGCCTTCCAAGCCTTGTCGAATTTCACCGCCGGGAACGAGGGAAATTCTTCGCGCGGCAGCCCCAACAGCTTGAACTTGGAGCGCCCGGACTCGATCGAGACACGCGCTTCGCCGGCGGCGGTCACCCGCACCGGACCGGAGGGTAGCTCGCGCGCGATGTCCACGAGCTTCTTGGCGGGCAGGGTCACCGCACCGTCGGCGTCGACCTCAGCCGGGACGGTCGTGCTCACCGCGATGTCGAGATCCGTTCCTGAGAGCCGCAGGCCGCCGCTTTGCTTCGAGGCTTCGACCAGGACGTTGGACAGTACGGGGAGCGTCGTTTTGGCGGGGATGGCTGCCGCCACCGCCGCGAGGCCTTCTTGTAGTTGTTCGCGCGTGATCGTGAACTTCATGCCGGGCGCTTCGTCTCCAAAAATGAGGAAAGTCTTTAGTACTACTTCTCTATATAGAAATACTAGTAGTAGTAGTAGAGATCGGGGATATGTGCGCGATCTCCCTAAAGCGCAACCAGTGCATCACCTGTCGTACGTCACACGATGTTGGTGCACTGTTGGGGATGTTAGCGCTTTGCGGATATCGGAGCCGTTGTCCCCACAACCCACATCCCTCGGTGTTTCCCACGCCGCTTTGTTAGTTACAATGCGGACAATTCCTGCCGCGCCATTTCCACGCGCTCTTTGAACGTCCGGTCGCGCATCATCTGCCGCTCGACCTTGTCCACGCTGTGAATCACGGTGGAGTGGTCGCGGCCGCCGAACGCCTGCCCGATCTCCACGAGCTGCATGCCCAACATGTCGCGCGCGAGGTACATCGCGACCTGGCGCGGAATGGTGAGCGTTTTGGTCCGGGCCTTGGAGCGGAGTCCTTCCGGCGTCACACCCCACCGGCGGGCCACGACCTCCTGGACGCGGTCGATGCTCGGCGCCGACCCGCTGCCGCTGGAATACGCGGTCCCCTCTTCGCCCTGACGGATCTTGTCCGAGAGCGCCTCGCGGGCGAGCTCGATCGTGACCTCGCGGTTCTTCAGCGAGGCAAACAGCAGCAGCTTGATGATGCACCCCTCCAGCTCGCGTACGCTGGAGCGGATATGCTCCGCGATGAACCGCAGCACGTCGTCCGGGATCGTGAGCTCGAGATGATCCTGCTCCGCCTTCTTCCGCAGAATGGCGATGCGGTGCTCGAGATCGGGATGTCCGATGTCGGCCACCATGCCCCACTCGAACCGGGAGATCAGCCGGTCTTCCAGCCCCGGGATCTCCTTGGGCGGCCGGTCCGAGGTGAGCACGATCTGCTTGTGCGCCTCGAACAGCGCGTTGAAGGTGTGGAAGAACTCCTCCTGCGTCATTTCCTTGCCTTCGAGGAAATGCACGTCGTCCACCAGGAGCAGATCCACATCGTTCCGGTAGCGGCGCCGGAACTCGGACATCGTGCGCGCGTGAATCGATTCGATCACGTCGTTGATGAACTGCTCGGCGCCGAAGTACTGCAGCCGGGTCTCGGGGTTTTTCTCGAGCACGGCGTGCGCGATCGCCTGCATCAGGTGCGTCTTGCCGAGTCCCGTCGCGCCGTAGATGAAGAGCGGGTTGTACGTCTTGCCCGGCGCTTCGGCGACGGCGTGGGCCGCGGCCGCGGCGAGCTCGTTCGACTTCCCGATCACGAACGACTGGAAACTGTACCGTTCGTTGAGCGGCGTGGTTCCGATGTTGGTGGCAGTCGCGACGCCCGCGCTTTCACGGGGCGCGACGAAGAAATCCATCTGTGGCCGCCGCTGCCGGTCTTCCTGCACACGAAACACCACCGTCGTCGGCCGGCCGAGCACGCGCTCGGCGGCACGCGCCAGCAGCGACGCGTGCTTCGACTCATTCCACTCGGCGGCGAATTGATCGGGCGCGCCGAGAATCAGGCGGCCGTCGTCGAGTGCGATGGGCTCGGACGGCTCGAGCCACGTGCGCACCGTCGCCTCGGGAAGTTCACGTCGAGCTTCGTCGAGGAGGCGCTTCCAAGCTTCGTTTACCGATTGCTCCATTACGATTTTCTGATTTTAGGTGGGACGTCCAGCAAGGGCGGCCCGAAAGTACGGGCCCCATGTGGAAAAGTCAACCTTGACCGTCGCATCTCACGCCGGGTAACTTTCCCGGCCTTACTCGAGGAAAATATGGGTCCGACATATCGGCCGCGGAATCGGCGGCGCATCAATAAGCATGGATTTCGCGCGCGGATGAAAACCGTTTGGGGCCGCGCCACACTGTCCCGCCGGCGCAAGAAGGGCCGCAAGCAGCTCGTCGTTCGCATTCCATCCAAACACCGGAGCCGGTAAACGCGCGAGCGGTACCCGCGCCGGGTCCGTATCACGCGCGGCTCGGAGCTCACCGCCTGCTGGGAAGCCGGTGGGACTCGGGGTGGTCATCGTCGCCGCACTCAGCATCTCGATTTGGCCTGGCATCACACCGATTTGGGTCACGCGAGACTCGGGCTCATCGTTCCGCGTCATCAGTCGACGGCCGTGGCGCGCAATCGCCTCAGGCGACGGTTGCGCGAGATCCTGCGACGCGACGTGCTGCGCACGCTTCCCGCTGTCGATCTCGTGATTCGCGCCAGACGCTCCGCCTATACCGCCTCCTTTGCAGTGCTTCGCGCCGAATTGACGGGTGCGGTCGAGACACTGCCGTGACGGGGACCGGCACGTTGCAACGCCTGCCGCGTCTGGCCGTAATGAAGCTCATCCGTGGCTACCAGCTCACGCTGTCACACCTCGTGTTCACACAGTGCCGGTTCGAGCCGTCATGCTCGCGCTACACCTACGAGGCGGTCGAGCGCTATGGCGCGCTGCGAGGCTCGTGGCTGGGCATCCGACGTATCCTCAAGTGTCACCCGTTTCACGCAGGCGGTTATGATCCGGTTCCCTAGGACTGCTCGTGGATAAGCGCCGTCTCTTGCTCGCGTTCGTGCTCATGATGATCGTGGCAGTCGCGCCGTCGCTCATCTGGCCGCCGAAGAAGGCGCCGGTTGGGCCGTTGGGCGCTTCGGCGGATAGCGCTGCGCTGCGCGAGTCCACGGCGACCTCCGTGCGACCGAGCCAACAAACCGCCCAACCGGCAAACCGCCCAGGCGCCCAGTCCGCCGACACAGGCCGCATCGTCTGGGTCACGTCGCCTCTGTATCGACTGGGATTCAGCACGAAGGGCGGCCGTCTGCAGTCCGCAGAACTGCTGCAATACCAGTCCTTTGCCCCGGGCGATTCCGTCAAGCCGGTCCAGCTCGTCCCGCCGGGCGATGCGTTCCTGCGAAATCGCCTGGTTCTCGCGAGCGGCGACACCGTGTCACTCGACGACTGGGACTTCCAGCCGAGTTCGGACGGGAATGTGGCGGTGTTGGCGGGGGAGAGCGCCAAGTCGCTGCGCTTCGACGCCGAGCGCGCGGGCTCGCACGTGACGCTCGAATATCGCTTCCTCCCGGACCAGTACCGGTTCGACGTGCAGGGCTCGGTAAGCGGACTCGGCGGCAATGGCGCCGTCCTGCTGCTCGACCTGTCGCACGGCCTGCGCTCGGTCGAAAAGGACTCGCTGGACGACTACCGCCACTACTCAGTGGTCACGAAGGCATCCAAGACCGAGCGGACCGATTTCTCCAGGATGCGCCCCGGCGAGCGGACGCTGCTGAACGGTCCGTTCGAATGGGTGGGCGTCAAGTCGAAATACTTCTTCACCGCCGCGCTCGCGCTCGAGGACGGGCAGCCCACGTTCGGCGGCGTGATCGCCGTCGGCGGCGTCCGCAACGGCAAGGCCGCGTCGCGCGCCGATATCATGATCACGATGCCGGTCCCGCCCGCGGGCACATTCCGCTATTCGGTGTACGCCGGCCCGCTCGACTACCATCAGCTGTCGCCGATGGGGCACGACCTGGACGACGCCAATCCCTACGGCTGGAGTGTGTTTCGCCCGATCATTCGGCCCGTCTCGCTGTTCGTCACGAACATCCTGCTGTGGATGCACGGGCGACTGCATCTCGAGTATGGGTGGGCGCTGATCCTGTTCGGCATCGTCATCCGGCTCCTGCTCTGGCCCCTGAACCAAAAGGCGATGGAATCGGGGATCCGGATGCAGGCGGTAGCCCCCCTGATGAAGGAAGTCCAGGATAAGCACAAGAACGATCCCGAACGGCTGCAGCGCGAGACGCTGCGCCTCTACAAGGAACACGGGGTCAATCCGTTCGGCGGCTGCCTGCCCATGCTGTTGCCCTGGCCGGTGCTGCTCGCGCTCTTCTTCGTTTTTGCCAATACGATCGTGTTCCGCGGCGTGCCGTTCCTCTGGCTCCCCGATCTCTCGCGCCCCGATCCGTTCAAGATCATTCCTATCCTGCTTGGCCTGTCGATGTTCGGGCTGTCCAAGGTGGGCCAGATCGGCGTGCCGCCGAATCCCCAGACCAAGATGATGGTCTATTTCATGCCGTTGTTCATGACGGTGCTGTTCCTGAACTTCGCGTCGGGGCTCAACCTCTATTACGCGGCGCAGAACATCTTCAGCATTCCGCAGCAATACCTGATCGCGAAGCGCCGCCTGCGCCAGGCGCCGGTGGCCGGCTCTCGCGTCGTCGCGCCGGTCAAAAGCCCGGTCAAGACGTAGCCTGCTTTCCGACCCTATCGTCGCGCTCGCGACGCCACCGGGTCGCGGCGCACTCGCCCTGATTCGCCTGTCGGGCGCCGGATGCTTCGAGCTCGCCGCCCGCTGCCTGGAGCCGCTCCACCCGTCCCCGCCGCGCACCGTCTTCCGCGCGCGGCTGGCGCATCCCGAGTCGCGCGAGGCGATCGACGACTGCCTCGTCGCCTGCTTCCCCGCGCCGCATTCCTACACCGGCGACGACCTGGTCGAGATCTCGACGCACGGCGGCCTGGTGGTGCCGGCAGCTGCCCTGGCGGCACTAGCCGCCGCCGGTGCCCGGCCCGCCGCACCCGGCGAGTTCACGCGCCGCGCGGTCCTGAACGGCAAGATGGATTTGCTGCAGGCCGAGGCGACCGCCGATCTCATCGATGCGGGCTCGCCCGCGCAGCGGCGGCGTGCCCTCCAGCAGCTCGAGCGCGGCCTGTCCGATCGTCTCGCCGCGCTGCGCCGCGAGATCCTCGAGCTCGAAGCCCTGATCGCCTACGACATCGATTTTCCGGAGGAGGATGAGGGACCGGTGAATCCGGAGGCCGTGCGTCGTGCGTGGTGCGTCGTGCGTGATCGCGTAGGCGATCTTTTGAAAACGGCCCCCGAAGGCGAGCGGCTCCGCGAGGGCGCGCTGCTCGTGATCGCGGGGCGGCCCAACGCGGGGAAGTCGTCGCTCTTCAACGCGCTGCTCGGAACCGAGCGCGCGATCGTCACGGAGATCCCGGGCACGACGCGCGACGCCATCGAGGCCTACACGGTGATCGAGGGCTTCCCATTCCGTCTCGTCGACACCGCCGGGCTGCGCGAGAGTGACGAGCGTATCGAGCGGCTGGGGATCGAGGTCAGCAAGAAATATCTTGCCGCGGCGGACTTGGTCCTCTTCTGCGAGGAGCGGGACGAACCGGCGCGAGATGCATTTCTCGCGGAGATCACAGCGCCGATCGTCGTCGTGCGGACCAAAGCGGATTTGGGAGGCCAAGGTGTGTCAGTGCTGAGCGGGGCAGGCCTCCCCGAGCTGAAGCGCCGCCTGGCGGAGGTCGCCTTCGGCAAGCTCATCGCGCTGGGCGACGTCGAGCCCGTGGTGACCCGGGCGCGTCATCGCGTCGCGCTGGAGCGGGCGCTGGCCGAAGTGGAGGCCTTCTGGGCCGCGCGCACGAGCGGCGTCGATGCGGCCGCCGCGGCCACGCATCTGCGCACCGCGGTGCTGGCGCTCGACGATTTGATCGGGGCCGTTACGCCGGACGACGTGCTCGACCGCGTGTTCGCGGCGTTCTGCGTGGGGAAGTAAGCGCTTCGATCATCGTGCGCGCCTTCGCGAGTGTCTCCTCGTACTCCGCGGCAGGCTCTGAGTCCCACACGATTCCAGCGCCGGCGTGAAACGTCGCGTTGCCGCCCTGCAGGACAATGGTCCGAATTGGAATATTGAAATCCATCCCACCCGTCGCTGAGATGTAACCGATCGCGCCGCAGTACACGCCGCGAGGGCTTCGTTCCAGCTCGGCGATGATCTCCATGGCGCGAATCTTCGGCGCTCCCGTCACCGACCCGCCGGGGAAGGCCGCGAGCAGCAGGTCGAAGCCATCGACGCCGTCCGCCAGCTCGCCGGTGACGGTCGAGACGAGGTGGTGCACCGTGGGGTGCGACTCGAGCGCAAACAGGCTGGGCACGCGTACCGAACCCGGCCGGCAGACCTTCCCAAGATCGTTCCGCAGCAAATCGACGATCATGACGTTTTCGGCGCGATCCTTGTCGCTGCTCAGCAGCTCGCGACCCAACGCCGTATCCCCGGCCGGCGTCGTCCCGCGCGGACGCGTGCCCTTGATAGGCCGCGCTTCGGCGGTGCGTGTCGCCCCATCGACCCGTACGAAACGTTCGGGCGAAATGCTCGCGACGGTTGCGTCGCCGAATTCGAGGTACGCTCCGAACGGCGCGGGATTCCTGGCGCGCAGCCGGCGATACAGCTCGAGCGGCGAGCCGGCGAACGGCGCATGAAAACGCTGTGAGAGATTGACTTGATAGACGTCGCCCGCGGCGATGTATTCGCGGATGCGCGCCACGGCACGCTCGAACTCCGCGCGCGTAAAGTTGGATTCGAGGGCGGTCGAAGGCGGGCGAGGGCGGTCGAGGACGGGCGGCGCTCGGTGGGCGGTCAACCGCTCACGGACCCATGCCACTCGTCGCGGGTCCCGTGCGATGAGCCACGCGTTCGCCTCGAGGTGATCCCACGCGATCACCCAGTCGTAGTACGCCAGTGCCACGTCCGGCATCTGCGGCGTGATGCCGTCCGGCGCGGGTCGTTGCACGCGCTCCAGCGCCGCGCCCCACTCGTAGCCGATGTAGCCCGCAATGCCGCCCTGGAATGGGGGCAGGTCGGCCAGCGGCGTGCCGGCGGGCCGCTCAGCCCGCAGCAGCTCCCGCGCGGCTTCCGGCGATCGCGCAACGGCGACGGGGTCGGCTGCGAGGAAGGAGTAGCGGCTCAGCGCACCTTGCGCCGAGCTATCGAGAAACAGGAGGTAGGGGAGGCCGCTGAAGCGGGCGCAGGTATCGAAGGGGTCGGGCGCTGGGACGAGTGGGAGGGCGTGCGTCACGATCCCACGAACTTCTTCGTCGTCCCGCGCAGCGCACTCGCACCGGCCTTCGGCCGCCACAGTGCCGTCTGCTCGATCAGTCCGGCGAGCTCCAGGTCGCTCGCGGTGATGCCGCCGGCGCTGTGTGTCCACAGCTTGACTTGCACTTTCCCCCAGCTCACGGCGAGGTCGGGGTGATGGTCCGCGGCCTCCGCGAAAAACCCGATCGCGTTCACGAGCATCAGCGTGGTGGGCCAGCCGTCGGTCGGATAGTCGCGCACGATCGCGCCATTCTCGAGTCGCCAGCCGGGCAGCTGCTTCAGGCGGCCGGCGACTTCCGCGTCGGAAAGTTTAGTCGAGGGTTTCACGGTAGCTCGCTGATTGGCCGAAGTTTTCCTCTACTTCGATCTCGATCGTCTTCAGGCGGACCGACCCCGCCGGCAGCTCGGAGCGGACTCGGCCGGCGAGATACTGCGACAGCATCTCGACGGTCGTGTTGGGGATGGGCAGGATCACGCAATCACGCGCCGGGAAGACGTAGCGAGGCTGGCCGTCGAATGCCACGCGCACACTGCCGTTGTCCTGGGCAATCGTGAGTTTGGGGTTGTCGCGCGGCAAGAGGACCTTGTGGTCCAGCTCGCCGGTGAGACTGCGCATGAGCTTCTTCACCGCGGCGAAATCGACGACGAACCAGCTGTCGGGCTCGAGCCCGCCCTCGATGAAAATGGCCGCGCGGTAGTTGTGCCCGTGCAGCGTCTCGCAGCGATGGCCGGCGAACGTGATGAAATGGGCGGCCGCGAAGACCAGGTCTTCCTTGGTGATTGCGACTCTGAATTCGCCACGAGTCCCCATGAGACCGTAATCTACTCGGGGGGCGTAGCCTCGCCTGTCGCCACCCGCCAGACCTCGTCTGCCAGCCATTCCAGCCGTTGCTGCGCATAATCGACCTCCGCCGGGGTCATGGTCTTGGCCCGGCGGGCGATGTCGCGCGTATGGCTCAGCAGCTCGTCCAACACCTCGCGGAGCGGCCGGTTGCGGCGCCGCTCCCCCTGGGCCGGGGCGCTGGGGCTGGGGGTAGGGGTCGGGGTCGGCGCTGAACGTGTGCGGGGGGCTGGCTTCTTATCGCGCGTGCTCATGCGGTCTGGATCCCCGAGGCGCGGTCATCGGCCTGCCGCAGCTCTTCAGTCGCGGCTCGCACCGTGGATGCGGCGCCATGCTCGGCGACGTAATTCTCGACGAGGCGCAGGCCCAGATAGTAGCCCGAACGCTCAGGAAGGACCTTCCCGGCGAGCAGCCGCGCCGCTGGGCTCATGCCCCCTGACAAATAGCGGAGCCGCAGTCCCAGGCCGGTCGAGTCGAGGTCGGTGGTAGACGCCCGGCGCAGGAAGGCGTCCAGCTCCCGCAGCCGGCGATACTGCCGGCGGTTGTACCCGAAATACTCCCAGGGCTCCGACCCCGGCGCGATGGCCTGGGACGCAGCGATCGCGGCGCCTTCGTTGACCACGAGCTCGCGCAGCGTGGCGCGCGAGCCGATCTCCCAGGCGTCGTAATACCCGCCCCCGCCCAGCTCGCCGACGAGCCGCCGCATCGCGGCGCGGCTCGTGGGTGAGGTGTAGCGCAACGCGTGCGCGACCTCGTGTGCGATCCACAGCGGCAGCAGCTCGGGCGCGAGCCCCATGCCGTACGTCTGCGCGTTGGCGCGCCCCGTGAAGTGCTCGAGACAGACGAACGCGATGCCGCGCCCGCCCACGACCAGCTCGCCCGCGTTGGCCGCGCCCACACCGACCATCAGATAGAGATCGACGGGACAATCGGCCTCGAGCAATTCGAGGGAACGTCGTAGCGCGTCTTCGGCGATCGCGACCACATCAACATCCTCGAGCAGGCGCCGGAGATCGGAGCGATCGGCATGCAGCGTGGTCTCGATGATGGGCTCGGCGTGCGGCGAGGCCGGATCGAGGACGTAGTTCTGCCAGTACGCGCTCAACAGGGGACGATGATGATCGAGATACTCGTGGTACGCCGCGGAGGGATTGGGCGCGGCCAGCGTCGCGAGGAACTCAGGAACGAGATTGACGAGCATTGCGCTGGTTGCCGCCCAATTTGGGAAGGCACTCAGCGGATATCAATGTCGCCTGTTACCGACTCCGACTTGACACTACGGCTTCGGCGGCGTACGCAACCGGCGGCTGATTTCGGTGAGAAACTTGCGCTCGGCCGGCGTGAGACTGTCGACGCCGCTCGCAATGATCTTGTCGAGCACGCGATCGATCTCGGCGTTGGCGCGCGCGTCCGACCCGCTGCGCGACTTGGACGCTCGGGTGGACGGTGGAATCGCGCCGCTGCGGCTCACACGCGGCGGCTGCGACACCAGCACGCTCGATTCCGCGGGCTGCCGACCTCGCCCCTCGCCGCGCGTCGCGCGCCAATCCTGGCCCTTGAGCCAGAGCAGCGCGGTGCCGATGCCGCCGAGATGCGCGATGTGGGCAATGCCGTCACTCACCTTGAGCAGCGCCAGCACGAGGTCCACACCCACGAGGAAAGTGACAAGCCACTTCGCGGGCACCGGATCGGGCAGTGGAAAGAGGGAGACGGGATGGTCGGGCCAATACCACGCGAACGCGACCGCCACGCCGAATATCGCGCCCGACGCCCCGATCATCGGGGGCACCGGCACCAGTTGCCGCAGCAAGAACGACGACGCGGCGCCGCCGATCCCGCAGAGCAGGTAGAAGAGCACGAACGTCCGCCCACCCATGCGCTCTTCGACTGATGACCCAAATACCCACAACACGAGCAAGTTGAGCGCGAGGTGCAGGATCCCCGCGTGCAGAAACATGTAGGTGACGAAGGTCCACGGACGCTCCCAGGCGTGTGCCGGCGCAAACCCAAAGGCGTCGGCAAAGCTCGGGGACGTCAACAACGTGCTCTGGATCAGGAAAACGAGCAGGTTGGCGACAAGCAGTCGTCGTACCCAGACGGTCAAACCGTACATCCGCTGCGGGCCCATCAGTATTTTCCTCGGCGTCTCGGCGTCTAGCTCTTATGCCCCCTGCCCAGCCCGGTTGTTCCGGGCCAGGCTTGCGATACGCTCACACAGCTCGGGAAAGGGGATGCCCGACGCCTGCGCGGCCTGAGGGAACAAACTGGTGCGGGTCATTCCCGGCAGGGAGTTCGCTTCTAGACAGAAGATGTCGCCTTCGGGGCTCACCCGGAAGTCGACGCGCGAGTAGCCACTCAGCTTCAAGGCGCGATGCGCCATCAACGCGTACTCCTGCAGCTGTCGCGCGAGCAGCGTATCGATCTTGGCCGGGAACGTTTCCTCCGACATGCCCGGCGTGTACTTCGTCTCATAGTCGAACAACTCGTGCTTGGACTCGATCTGCCCCACCGGCAGCGGCAGGTCGCCGAGCACGCCCACGGTCAGCTCGATCCCCGGGATGAATTGCTCGGTCATCACCTCGTCGTCGTAGTGTGACGCGAGCTTGAGCGCGACGCCCAGGTCCTGCGCCTTCTTCACCAGCGTCAATCCGACGGACGAGCCCTGCTTGGACGGCTTCACGATGACCGGCCAGCCCAGGGCGGTAGCGACATCCTCAGGTGCCACGGGGGGAGGCGTCATGAACCACGCGGGCACCGGTACCCCGGCCGTGCGAAACAGCCGTTTGGACAGGTCTTTATCCATCGCTAACGCACTGGCGAGCGGGCCGCTCCCCGTGTACGGCACCCCGATGAGCTCCAGCACCGCCTGCAGCGTACCGCCTTCGAGCGCGCCGCCGTGCACGGCGAGAAACAACACGTCCGCGCTCCGCACAACCTCGAGCTCGGCCAGCCCCTCCGACAACATTTGCCGCTCTCGTTCGGCGAGCGCATCCACGGTTGGTGGCGCGAGGCCGACCGCCCCTCCCAAGAGCTCGCGCTCGGCGCGCTCGTCGAGCGGCCCCCCCGGCCCGCCGGCGAGGTCGACGACCCGCACTTCGTGCTGCCGGCTCCGCAGGGCCGCGACGATCTGCGACGCACTCGCGAAGGCCACGGCGCGCTCCGCCGTCGCGCCCCCGGTGAGCACGGTCACGCGCATCAGCGGATCCCCGCCAGCTGGTGCAGCAGATCGTAGCGCGTGACGATGCCGACGAACTTGCCGTTGCGCCGCACCAGCGCCGCCGGCGTGGTGCGTGACAGCAGCGTCGTCAGCAGCGCGACCGGCGATTCGCCGTCTACGACCGGGAAGGGCGAGTCCATCACGTCGCGCACGGGACTGTCCAGAATCTTGGGCTGCCCGATGGCGCGAGCCATCAAAGCCTGTTCGGAGATCGCGCCCACGCCGTCGTCGCCGTCCAGCACCGGCAGCTGCGACACGTTGTAGGTCGACATCAGATTCAGCGCCTGGCGGACCGATGCTTCAGGCGCGACGTGAATGAGCGGCGGTGCATCGCTGGTCTTGGCCGCAATGAGGCGCCCAACCGTGGGTCGCTCGTCGTCGATCAGCTGATTCTCGCGCAACCATTCCTCGTTGTAGACCTTGCTGAGGTAGCGCTCACCGGTATCGGCGAGGACAGTCACGACCATGGCGTTGGGATCGTCGCTCTTGCGCGCCACTTCCAGCGCCGCGACCACGTTCACGCCCGTCGACCCGCCGACGAAGAGTCCTTCTTCTTTGGAGAGCCGCCGCGCCATCTGCATCGCGTCCTTGTCGCTTACCAGTATCCATTCGTCGATCACATCCCAGTGCAGCGAGGTCGGGATCTTGTCACCACCAATGCCCTCGACCTTGTACGGCTGGCCGTCGCCCTTTTGGTGCGTCCGGGCGAAGTCGGTGTAGATCGATCCCACCGGATCGCCCGCGATCACGCGAATCTTGGGGTTTTTCTCCTTCAGATACTTCCCGACGCCGCTCACGGTGCCGCCCGTCCCGGGTGCGCACACGAAATGCGTCACCTTGCCGCCCGTCTGCTCCCAGATCTCGGGCCCCGTCGTGTGATAGTGGACGTCTGGGTTCACGGGGTTGTAGTGCTGGTCGGCGAAGATCGCGTTGTCGTGCGCCGCGGCGATGGCGCGGCCTTTCATGATGTAGTTGTCGGGATGGTCGCCCGGGACGGCGGTGGGGGTGATGATGACTTCGGCGCCGAGGGCGCGCAGCAGCCGCGCCTTCTCCTGCGACATCTTATCGGGCATCGTGAAGATGCAGTGATAGCCTTTCACCGCCGCGGCGATCGCCAGACCCACACCGGTATTCCCTGATGTCGCTTCGACGATCAGACCACCCGGCTTCAGTTTCCCGGCGCGCTCCGCCGCCTCGATCATCGCCAACCCGATCCGGTCCTTCACCGAGCCGCCGGGATTGAAGAACTCCGCTTTCGCATACACCGGCGTGCGAATCCCGCGCGTCACCTTGTTGATCCGGATCAGCGGCGTCCAGCCGATCGTCTCGAGGACGTTGGCGTACGGCTTAGTGTGCTGAGGCACTCGTGTCCGGGCGCGCCTTCGTCGTGTCGGGCGGGTGGGTCGTGTCCGCCGGGGGTGGCAGCGGGGGCGGCGCCGGCCGAACTCTCGTCGTGTCCCTGCGCGTACTATCCACCGTCGGTCGAGCGACTGGTGGAGCGGGGGGACGCGGCCGCACCACGGCAGGGGCCGGTGGCGGCGTGGGCGTGGGCGTGGGCGTGGGTGTAGGCGCGGGCGCTGGAGGTAGCGTCACGTTGCCGGTACGCGTCGTGCCCACCTGGCGGAACTCCACCGGCTGCAGGAATGCCGTCGCCACCGGTACGCCGCGCCGTTTCGCCGGCGCGAACCGCAACGTGCCTGCACCTGCCAGCGCTGCCGAATCGAGCGCCGGATACCCGCTCGGCTCCGCGACGCGGGTGGATTCAGGAATCAGCTTGCCGGTCGAATCCACGAACAGCCGCAGGGTCACGTCACCTTCGACCTTCTGCTCGAACAGCGCCGGCGGATAGGCGATCGGCACGTCGGGGTTCAGCGCGACCGGGGCTTCCGATTCAGGCGGCGGCGCCGCCTGGCTCGTCTGCCCGGTCTGCGGTGAAGAGCCACGGCATCCGACGAACGCGACCAGCCCTAGCAGGGCGACCGCTCTCACGACAGTCCATCCTTCCGCCGCTTCTGCCATGCCGCGAGCTGATTCAGCGCATCGAGCGGCGACAACGCGTTCACGTCGAGTCCGTCCAATTCGAGGAGCAACGGGTCAGGCGGGGCCGCAAACAAGCCCAGTTGCTTGGCGTCGAGCGGGGAGGGGGGCCGCTGCTTTGCCACGTGGTGGCCGGCCTCGAGCAGCTTGAGGACCTGCCAGGCCCGCGTCACGACGGGAGCGGGCAGGCCCGCCAGCCGGCCGACGTGAATCCCGTAAGAGCGGTCCGCGCCGCCCGGCTCGAGGCGATGCAGGAAGACGATTTCTTCGCCGACCTCGCGCACCGCCACGTTGAAGTTGCGGACGTGCTCGAGCTCTTCGGTGAGCTGCGTGAGCTCGTGGTAGTGCGTCGCGAAGATCGTCTTGCAGCCAATGGTGTTGTGGAGGCACTCCGTGACCGCCCAGGCGATCGCGACGCCGTCGTAGGTCGAGGTCCCGCGTCCGATCTCGTCGAGCAGCACGAGGCTGCGGCCGCTCGCGGCGTGCAGAATGGCGCTCGTCTCGCTCATCTCGACCATGAAGGTGGACTGCCCGCGCACGAGGTTGTCGGACGCGCCGACGCGCGTGAACAGACGATCGACGACGCCGATCCTCGCGCGCCGGCACGGCACGAACGAGCCGATCTGCGCCAGCACGACGCACAGCCCCACCTGCCGGAGCAGCGTGGACTTCCCTGCCATGTTGGGGCCGGTCAGCAGCGCGACACGCCCGCCCTCGTCCAGCGTCACGTCGTTCGGGATGAACGTCTCGCGCGGCATCATGCGCTCGACGACCGGGTGCCGGCTCCCTTCAAGCTGGAGCGTGAACTCGCTCGTGACTTCCGGACGCACGTAGCGCTCGCGCTCGGCGACGTCCGCCAGGGCGGCCCACGCGTCGAGACGTGCGAGCAGGCCGGCGGTCGTCTGGACGCGCCCGATCACGGCGCCAACGCGGCGGCGCAGCTGATCCAGCACCTCGGCCTCGCGCGTGGCGATGCGCTCTTCGGCGCCCAGGACCTTCGCTTCGTACTCCTTGAGGTCGGGCGTGACGTAGCGCTCGGCACCCGTGAGGGTCTGGCGGCGCTCGTAATCGGCCGGAATCTTGTCGCGATTGGCGTGCGTGACTTCGATGTAGTAGCCGAAGACCTTGTTGAACCCGACCTTGAGCGACGCGATCCCAGAGCGTTCGCGCTCTTTGGACTGCAACGCCGCGATGTACTGCTTGCCTCCGTCGCGGGCCGCCTTCATCTCGTCGAGATCCGGGTCATACCCGGGCCGGATCGAGTCACCATCGTCGAGTTGCGCCGGCGGCCGCTCGACCAGCGCGCGCCCCAGCTCTTCACCGATCTCGTTCAGCAGGTCGAGCTCCTGCGCGCTCGCTTCGAGGAGCGCGGAGCGCTCTCGGGCCTCGAGTCCCCCCAGCGCTCCGGCAACATCGGGGAGCCGCAGGATCGAGTCGCGCAGCGCGCCCATCTCGCGTGGTGTCGCCCGGCCGAGGGCCGCGCGGCCCGCCAGCCGCTCGAGGTCGCGCACGCCGTCGAGTGCTTCGCGCAGGCGCGCCCGGCCCCGGCCGTCGCCGACCAGCACCTGCACGGCATCCAGCCGGGCGTTGATCGCCGCCGGATCGACAAGCGGCGCCAACAACCAGCGACGCAACAGCCGGCCGCCCATCGGCGTCAGGGTGTGGTCGATGACTGCGAGCAGCGTCGCGCCTTCCGCCCCGGCGCGGAGCGGCTCGACGAGCTCGAGATTGCGGCGGGTCATCTCGTCGAGCGGCAGCACGTCGCCGCGGCGCACGATGGTCGGATGCGCGAGGTGCGGCAAGCCGCCGGGCTTGAGCTCGCGGGCATAGCGCAGCAGCGCGCCCGCTGCGCCGATCGCCGGCCGGTCATCGGCGCTGACGCCGAGGCCGTCGAGCGAGGCGATGCCGTAAATCCGCATCAGGTCCTCGCGCGCGAGCTCCGGGTCGAACTCCCAGGCCTCGCGCACGGTGAGCGTTCCCACATCGGCTGCAACAGAGACCTCGGCCGGCACGACCAGCTCCCGCGCCTCGTAGCGCGCGACGGCCGCTGCGGCGTCGCCCGCGGGCACGACTTCGAGGATCAGCTCGCCTGTCGTGATGTCCAGGGTCGCGAGCCCCGCGGCCGTGCCGCGCGGATCAACCGCAACGATATAGTTGTTGCGATTTTTGACGAGCCAGTCATCGGTGAGCACCGTACCCGGTGTGACGGTCTCGATGACTTCGCGCCGCACGATCCCCTTCGCCAGCTTCGGGTCCTCGACCTGCTCGCAAATCGCGACGCGGTGCCCCTTCGCGATGAGCCGGCGCAGGTACTCGGTTGCCGCCTTGACCGGCACGCCCGCGAGCGGGACTTCGGCCGCGCCGCCGTTGTTGCGCGATGTGAGCGTCAGGCCCAGCTCGCGCGCGGCGAGCTTCGCGTCGTCCTCGAACATCTCGTAGAAATCGCCCATGCGAAAAAACAGAATGGTCTGGGGATGTCGCGCCTTGATGTCGCGGTACTGCTGCATCAGCGGCGTTTCGGTCACCGCGGTCACGGCTCATCCACCACGAACGGCTGGCCCCCGACCTTCTGCTTGAGACGCAGCTGCGCGCGCTGCGCTTCCTCGCGCGTGGCGTAGCGGCCGACGCGGACCTTGAAGAAGCCTGTGGAGTCCCGCAGCACACGGGCGTCGAAGCCCATCACCTTGAGTCGCGTGAGCATGTCGTCCACCTGTGCGGCACTCTTCACGGCGAGCACCTGCACGGCGTATGCATGCGGTCCGGCCGGCGGCGCGGGCGGTGCCGGCGTCGTCTTCGCCCCTGTGTCGGGGGGGGGCGGGGGCGGGAGCGTGCTCGAGGGCGCACTGCAGCGCGACGCATAAAACGAGATCTGATTCTTGAATTCGACGTCGTCGCCGGAGCCGTCGAGCGCCTGGTGGATCAACTCGCAGCCGCGGGTCTCGTTCTTGAGCTCGAAGTAGGCCCGCGCGGCGGAGAAGTTGGCGCGCGCGCGCAGCGGCGAGTCCGGATAGTCGCGGTTCAGCCGTTCGGCGGCCTGGACGGTCTGCGTCGGATCATGCTGCGCGAAGTACAGCTGGGTGAGGAGCAGCAGCGCGTCGTCGGCCCAGGGTCCTGCGCCGTACTCGACCACGATCCGGTTGAGATACAGCGAGACGGTCGGTGCGTCGGGGGCGATTTTAGCCGCGGCCAGCAGCGCCTGCGGATAGACCGAGTCGCCGGGGGGCAGTGTGGCGAGCAGCCGGCGCACGATCCCGCGAGCCGAATCCACCTGACCCGATTGCGCGAGCCGGAGGGCTTCGACGAGGCGACCGTCGGTCTGAGCGGACAAACGGAACGATGGAACGATGGAAAGAAGCACGACAAACATTCCCACGTTCCATCGTTCCATCGTTTCGCGCTTCAAGCCGCCTCCTTCTTCATCATCACCGCAAATCCCAGCACCAATTGGGTCAAGATCCCCCGATCGTCCGACACGGTGGCGGTCTTCAGTGCGTTGTCCGCCGCAAGTGCGGCGCGCAGCGCGTGCCCGAGCTCCCGGGCGCTCCACAGACCGCTCCAGGCGGTCCAACGCGCCGCTTCTTCTTTATAGCTCCGCAGGCCGTACGGCCTGACGCCCTGCATTTGACGGTACAGTGCGTCCGGCAAGCGACCAACGGGCAGTCCGCGATCGCGCTCCGAGCGGGCAAGGGCGGTCCCCACCAAGTGGGTGCCGAGCAGAGAAACAATCTTGACGCCGCTCATGCCGGCCTGTTCCAGCACCGGTTCCACCAGCTGGGCGGCACGCGCCACGCGCCGCTCGAGCGCCGCGTCAACCAGGTCGAACACTGTTTCGCCGCGGTGCACGCCAACCAGGCTGGACACGTCCTCGACCGTCACCGGCCGGCCGGTCCCGCCGACCAGGCCTGCGAGCTTCTCGAGCTCGCGGCTGATCGTGGTCAAATCATTACCGACCGCCTTCACGAGCAGCTCGGCCGCGTCCGGGGCGAGCGTAACGCCCAATGTGGTCGCGCGATGCTGCATCCAGCGTGGCACCCGCTCGGCGGCGAGCGGTTCCATGTCCACAGATGCCGAAGCCCGGACAAAATCGGGATCGGGTTCTTCGCCCGCTGCGACGACGAGCACAAGAACTGTGGTTGGATTCGGGGCCGCGAGGTAGCGCACGACCTCGTCGCGCAGCTTCGTCTTCCGCTTGCCGAGCTGCTCCACGCCCCGCACGACGACGGCGCGCCGCTCGGCGAGCATCGGCGGCGTATTCACCAGCGCGTGAAACGATTCCGGGGTCAGATCAGCGGCAAACCGCACATCCAGATTGAAGTCGCTGCTTTCGCCCACGGCGGCAACGACCAGCGCCCGGATGGCCTCGTCCTTCAGGACATCTTCGTCGCCGTACAGCAGATAGACAGGTTCGGAGATGCGAGCGCCCTTCTTGAGGCTGCGAAAGAGCACGTCGAGGGTGAGCGCCGCCATTCAGCGAAGTTATCGCGCCACTGTGCCCGGAGAAAGGCCGGAGCGCTGTTTACCGCGACGCTGATGCGGGCTGATAGAGCACAGTGCCGTTTGGATACGGATTGCCGCTGACGACACTGGCGCGAGGGTCCTGGAAAGAGACGAAGGGCAGTCCGGCGCCGGCGACCGGTTTGGGGAACGCGACCGGCGGGAGCTGCGGCGCACGCGCGATGCGCGGACGCCCCGCGAACTCGAAGAAAAAGAGTGCGAGGGCGGCGACCACCAGGATCGTTGCCGACACACCAGCCTCCGCCGGATGGCGCGGCACGCGGCGGCGCTCGACCGCAAGTCTGGCGTCGAGACGCTGGCGAAAATCGGCTGAAGGCGTAATGGGCGTGGCGGTGTGGAGCGCTTGTACGGCGTGGCGGATGGTCGCGTCATAGCGGCGACAGACCGTGCAATGGGCCAAGTGTCGCGAGAAGCGGCGCAGCTCTCGCGAGGACGTGATCAGGCCGTCCCGGAACTCACTGTGGCGCTCGAGGAACTCATTACACAGCATGGGGGAAATGTACCACCCCGGTCACGGGGTGTTCCGTGGCCGGGGCTTCCTGCGGTCAATTTGTAGCTAAACGAGGATGGGGCCGATGAGCTGGGCGAAGCTGTTTCGTGCCCGATTCAGGCGGCTTTTCACGGTCCCGAGGTTGCACCCCGTGATCTCGGCGATCTCCTGGTAGCTCTTCCCTTCGAGCTCCCGGAGCACGAACACCTCACGGTGGTGCTCGGGCAGCCGGTGGACGCACTGATCCACGGCGTCTTTCAGGAACCGCTTGCGATAGAGATCGTCGGGCCGCGCCGTCGTGTCCTCGAACTGGAGCGGCCGGTGGTCGGCTTCCCAGTTCTTCTTGATCGTCTGAAACAGGACCAACGGATTGCGGCTACGATTGCGGAGCTCGTTCTTCGCGAGGTTCGACGCGATCGTGTAGATCCAGGTCGAGAACTTCTTTGTCTGATCGAAGCGATGCAGGTGGCGGAAGACCCGGATGAAGACTTCCTGCACCAGATCCTCTGCACGTTCGCGATCGCCGATCGTCCGGTTCACGAAGTTGAGCAACCGCGTCTGATAGCGGTCGACCAGAGTCCCGAACGCTTGCGGCTCGCCTGCGAGATGCCGCATCACCACATGTCCGTCGTCGAGCTCATGCAGGGCCTCACGCTCGAGCGCGCGCTGCGAGTCGAGGGCCGGCGTGGGATGCTTTAGCGTGGTCCGCATAGGCACCTTTGTGTTTCGGACGGGAACACGGAAAACGCTGTCGTTATTCACCTTATGTGCAGTTGGCACAAACCGTGCCTCCCAGGTTACTTGCGTAACTCCATGCTGCACAACGAATTGCGATTGGCAGTGAGATGCGAATGGAGAATATTGTCCTAGCCTGGGGACGTCGCAATTCCACGTTTGATCTAGATCTGAAGAGCGGGAGGGCTAATGCTCCAGGATGAAGCCCGCTACGAAAAGCAGCGCCAAAGCGGTCTTGGCGTCTGAGATCACGCCACTTCGGATCAGCTTGAGGACCTCCGAGAGGGACCTTGGCGTCACCTCGATAAACTCGTCCGGCTCCCGCGCGTGCTTGTCCGCGGTCAGGTCCGTCGCCAAAAAGAGGTGAATGCGTTCGTCTGTGAAACCGGGCGTCGTCCATATAGTAGTAAGACGCTCGATCCGCCCCGCTTTCACACCTACCTCCTCGAGCAGCTCGCGTTCAGCGCACACCTTCGGGTCCTCACCCGGATTCAGGCGTCCCGCGGGGATCTCGATCAGCGTCCCGTTCGTGGCGTAGCGGTACTGCTCAATCAAGAGGACAGTAGGGTCCGGCCCGAAGGGATCGGACGCGAACGGCACCACGGCCGCCGCGCCCGGATGGCGAATCATTTCGAGCTGTCCCTGGGAATCGTCTGGAAACCGTACCGTGTCCACGTCCAGGTTGATGACCCGGCCGGTGTGGATTCGCTTGCTGTCGAGCTGCATCAACCGCTCCTGTTTAGCGCTGGAACAACCAGGTGAAGGGCACCTTGAACCCTTCCGCGAAGAGATACCCCGTGTTGCGCCGCACATTGGCATGAATCGGTGAACCGGCGGCGGGCGAGGTGTACGGGGTGAGTCCGAGGCGTCTCGCGATGATCTGCAATCGCAGCATGTGAAAGCCGTCGCTGACCAGCAGGACGCGACGGCTGTCGCGCCCATCGAACCAGCGCCGGACCTGATCGATGGACGAGAAGGTGTCGTGACCGCCGGCGAGCGGAATCACCGCCTCGTCCGGAATCCCGAGGCGCACGAGGTAGCTGCGCCCGACGTTGGCTTCGTTGAGTGTGTCGCGCGCGCCGACACCGCCGGTCACGAGGACCGTGGGAGCGAGCCCCCGTTGATACAGAGTAGCGGCGTGGTCGAGGCGAGCGCGGAAAACGGGGGAGGGCCGACCGTTATACTGCGCGGCGCCGAGCACCGCGATGGCGTCGGCCCCGGTGGCCTGATCATGGGCGGCCTGGACCGCGACCGCGACCACCACGGCCGCCCATCCCAGCGCCATCAGGATGACTGCAACGACTATCCCGCCAAAGGCACGCCGGCCGGTCCAAAATGGCATGCCACAAGATACTCAGGGCCGGGTGAGCAACTCCTCGAACAGGCTCAGCGCGCGGGGGTCGTCCGATTGGCCCAGCCAGAAAATCGCCTTGCGCCGGAGGTCGGGGTCCTTGTTATCCCGGGCGATCCGGATCAGCGCGGGGACACCCTCGTCGCGCGGGCGCTGCGACAGGGCGAAGACCGCTGATTCCCGGACGTCGCGATCTGCATTCCCGTCGTCCACCAGATCGGTCAATCCCTTCGTCGCCGCGTCCCCGGCGGCCTGTCCCAACCAGAAGACGGCGGAGCGCCGGACCTTTCGGGAGATCTGATCGGACTTCGCGATCTTCAGGAGATCGGGCCAGATCGTAACGCTGTCCGCGAGCACGGCCGGGAAGATGGCCTTCTCGGCGGCGCGCGATTCATCACGCAGCGCCAACGCAAGCAGGTAGCTGGCCGCATCCTTCGCGCTGACGGTGCCGAGGTCCGTGGCCGACGTGTTGGCGCGCCACTCGCCTCCGACGTACACACGGAGATCGGTGATCCGCCCGCTGCTCTTGGTGAGCGCGACACGGACCGGCCCCGAGTCGCACGGCATGTCCCAATCGTCGTGGTTTTCCCAATTGCCGTCGACCTGGCGACTGCGGCAATTTCCCTTGTCGCAATCCCAGCTGATCGAATTGCGGCCGTTGCCGTAGACGCCCGGCTTGGCCGCGAAGCTGAACCGCACAGACCCATCTGACGCTTTCGCAACACGTTGCTCCAATGTCTGCGCGGATGCAGTGCTCGCGAACAGGAGCAACCACGCACCACTCACCACGTACCACGCACGTGTTTTCATTGGTTGATCAATTGTTGGAGGTAGTCCGCGGCGCGCGGGCTGCGCGATTGGCCGATCCAGAAGATCGCCTTCTTGCGCAGCTCGCGGTCGGGGTCGTTTTTGCCGATGTCGAACAGCTTGTCGAGCGCGGCATCTTCGCGGCGCTGCGAGTAGACGAAGATCAGCTGCTCCCGCATGTCACGGTCTTTCATGCTGTCGTAGAGCCGCACCAGGTCGGCGACATCGACGTTGTGCCCCTGGCCCGCCCAGAACAGCGCTTTCTTCCGGATCTCGATGTCCTCGGCCTGATTCAGGGCGATATCCATCAGCCAGCGGTAGTTGTCCGCGCCGCCCATCTGCGAGAGGGAGAAGATGATCTTCTCCTTGAGGTCGTCGCTCTCCACCTTGGCGTAGAGATCCTTGAGGAACTGCGCGTTCTCTGGAGAACGGCGCTGGCCGAGCCAGAAAATGGCTTTCTCGCGCATTTCCTCGGGCGCATCACGACGCTCCGCGTAGGTGCGGAGAATCGAGGCCGAACGGGTGCTGTTGTGCTGTGACAGCGCGAAGATCGCCTTGTCCTGAATGTCAGGATCCGTGCGGGCATCGCGCAGAATGGAATCCAGCGCCGCCACTGTTTCATCGCCCGGGACTTGCGACAGCCAGAACACCGCCTGCTCGCGCACTTCCTGATCGGGATCGGACCGCACGATCTGCAGCATCAGCGACGACGTCTCTGAGGTGCGCTTCTGGGACAGCAAGAACACCGCCTTCCGCCGCAGGCACGCTGATCCCGCATCGCGCCGGGCAAGCACCGTCTTGAGCAGTGGCACGGCACGGTCCGGGTCCATCTGGAGCACCGCGTTGAGCGCCGCGATGCGCATGTCATCATCATCGTCATCATCGCAGGATCCGCCGCGCTTGCCGGGCGTCCCGGCGACCACTGGACCGACTGGACCCATCACGGCCCCTGGAACTCCGGGGGTCGTGGCGATGGCAGGTGGCGCGGCGGTTTCGGCCTCGCGATTGACATCTTCGGCAGCGTCGGAATCGCCGCGGCGAGCCAACTCCCCCTGCACGCGGCGCAGCAGCACACGGGCATCGCGGCTCGTCGTGGCTTTCGGGTAGCGATCGGCCTGCGTGCGCAGCGCGGTGCGTGCGTCGCGGAGGTTGTCGTCTGAACCCGCGCGATACAGCGCGAACGCCTGCCAGTAGTAGGTATTCGGAACGTACGTCGACCGTGGGTAGCGGTCGCGGATGCCGCGGAACAGCTCCGCCGCTCGGTCATACTGATTCTGGTTCAGCGCCTGCCGCGCGGCACGGTAGAGCGAGTCTGCCACATCGGCCTGCGCCAGATCCGGCCACCTGGGCTCCGCGACCGCTTCGTCGTCCTCGCCGTCCCAGAGGAACATCGGCGCCACCGCCACCGGGGCCGCCGAAAGCGAGTACGCGGCCATTTGTAGCTCGTTGGCGGCCATGGCGAGCACGGGCGCCTGCACCGTGAGCGCTTCGAGGTCCGGCTGCGCCGCGGCCAGCGCCTCTGCGCCGGCTTCGAGCGCAGCGACCGGCGCGACGAACGGCGTCATCGTGGTCGCAACGCGCCCGCGCTTATGCACGCGCGGGTGCGGCGCCGGGGCAGCCTGCTGCACGGCGCTCGTGACGGCGAGCAAGAGGGATAGGTAAGACAACATCAGAGTGCTCCTTCTGTGCGCACCGGTACGGGCCCGGCGGGAATCGCCGAGCGCAACTTGGGCAACACATTCGATTGGTTCATGCCCTGCCTGATGAGATCGGTGTCATGACCGTCATGCGACGGGTCGAGCTGTGAGATCTGCACGAGTACGAGCTCGAGATCCTCGAGCAGCGACCGCAACCGCTGGTCCTTGCCCGCCGGCGAGTCGAGCATGAGACGCGTCGTGCTGAGGAGATCGCGCGCCTGGAGGGCGAAGCGCGTGCTGTGCGCCGACCCATGCGAGCCGACGTCCGCACGGAACGATGTCAGAAACGCCTCCGTGTGCGACAGGTACTGCGTCGCGGCGACCTGATACACGAGATCGGATTGTCCGGGGGCCATCGAGTCCGCGGCGACGACGGTGACGACCGGTTGATGCGCCGTCCACCGGCCGATCCCGATGCCGAGAATCAGCACGGCCGCGGCGGCGACCGCCCAGCGCAGCCAGGGGCGCAGCTCGATGACGCGCCTGTTTCGTCTGGCATCCTGGATCCGGTTCCAGATCTCATCGCGGGGAGTGGGGAGTGGGGAGTGGTACGACTTGGCCCCCTCCTTGAGCCACTGGTCGAATTTTGGATCTTCGTGCTGGTCCATCATGCCGTCCATTCTCCTGCGAAGTCTGACAGCGCCACGCGCAACTTGGCCCGCGCGCGCGACAACTGTGCCTTTGAGGTGCCGGTCTCGACGCCCAACGCGACGCCGATTTCTTCGTGTGTGTAGCCTTCCACGTCATGCATCAAAAACACAGTGCGGTAACCCTCCGGTAAGTCATCGATCGCCTGCTTGAGCCGCACCTTCAAATCCGGTTCTGCGTGTCGCTGCGCGACGCCGATGTCGTGCGCGTCGTCGATATCCGCTTCCCGCTGCCGAAACCGTTTCACCTTCCGTAAGCCGTTCAAGACGACCGTCGTCGTGATCGTGTGCAGCCAGGTCGAAAACGCGGCATCGCCACGAAACGAGCCGAGCCGGTCGAACGCGCGAATGAACGTTTCCTGGGTGAAATCCTGCGCGAGGGCATCGTCGCCCGCGAGCCGGAAGGCCAGGCGGTACACGCGGTCCACATGCGCGTCATACAGCGCGCGCTCTGCGGCGCTATCCCCGGCGCGGACGCGGGCAATCAGCGTTGATTCGTCCACGGCGCTCCGAGGTGACGGGCTGGGCTCGTAACTACTGATGGGACACGGGGGACGACAAAAGGGTTACGTGGGTGGGCTCTACCTGGTGCCAAAGAGGCGGTCGCCTGCATCCCCCAGGCCGGGAAGGATATAGCCTTTCGAGTTCAGCTCCCGGTCGAGCGAAGCGGTGTAGACAGGCACCTTCGGGTGGGCCTCCAGCATCGCCTTCACGCCTTCGGGAGCGCACACCAGGCACATGAACCGAATCCGCTGGACCGGCGCACCCGCGCGCACCAGGGCGCTCACCGCCGCGACGGCGGAGCCGCCGGTCGCGAGCATCGGGTCGAGCAGGAAGAAGGCACGATCCGCTTCACCCGATGGAATCTTGAAGTAGTAATCGACCGGCTGGAGCGTGTCGTGGTTGCGGTACAGGCCGATGTGTCCCACGCGGGCCGAGGGAATCAGCTGGGAAATCCCTTCCACCATGCCGAGACCGGCGCGCAGAATCGGAACGAGCGTCAGCTTTTTCCCCGCCACCTGCCGGCCGCTCATTTTCTCGAGCGGCGTTTCGATCTCCACCGGCTCGAGTGGCAGATCCTTCGTCACTTCGTAGGCCATCAGCATCGCAATCTCGTTCACGAGCTGCTTGAAGTCGCGCGTGCTGGTGTTCTTGTCGCGCAAGATCGTGAGCTTGTGCTGGATCAGCGGATGCGACAGCACCGTGAGGTTCGGGAACGCCATGAGCGGAGAAGTTACGCCTCTGGTTGCGGGGGCGCGACCGGCGGCTATTTTGTCCGTCCCGCTAGAGGAGCGTGCCACATGAAGCGCCACGCCCGTGTTCTTTCCCTCGCTGCCTTCGTGCTGTGCGCGACCCCGCTGTGCGCGCAGTCCGTCGACACCCTGGTCGCCAAATACATCCATGCGTCCGGTGGCCTGGCCAAGATCCAGGCGCTGCAGTCGCTGCGCCGTACTGGACGATTCAACGGCGGCGGCGGATTCGAGGCGGTCGTCGTGCAGGAGAACAAGCGGCCGAGCAGCGTGCGCGAGGAGTTTTCGATCCAGGGAATGACCGGCATCAACGCCTACGACGGCCGCGACGGCTGGAAGATCGAGCCCTGGAACGGCAAGCGTGACCCCGAGGCGCTCGGCGAAGAAGAAATGCACAGCATCCTCGACGACGCCGACTTCGACGGCCCACTCGTCGACTATCAGGCGAAGGGCAACAAGGTCGAGTATCAGGGGGTCGAGCAGATCGAGGGCAGCGACGCTTACAAGCTCAAAGTCACGCGGCCCAATGGCGACATCAGCTTCTTCTATCTGGACACCGAGTACTACGTCCCGATCCGCATCGACACGCAGCGCATGATCCGCGGCGCGCCACAGGAATACGAAACGTCGCTCGGCGACTACAAGCAGGTGGCCGGTGTGTACATGCCGTTCTCGTACGAGTCCGGTCCCAAGGGCTCGAGCAGCACCGACCGCTCGAAGATCACCTACGACAAGATCGAGGCCAACGTCCCGCTCGACAATTCGCGGTTCACGCGGCCGGGAGCACATCAATGAAGCTTCTCCTGCTGCTCCTGATCGCGCAGCAACCTGCGGTCAAGGTGGATTCAGAAACGATTTCCGGGCTGGGCGCGCGCAACATCGGTTCGGCGGCGATGAGCGGGCGCATTGCCGCGATCGACGCCGTGCACGAGGGAGCCCGGCTCACGATCTATGTCGGCACGGCGAGCGGCGGCGTGTGGAAGTCGACGAACGGCGGCACGACGTTCAAGCCGGTCTTCGACAAGCAGCCCGTGCAGTCCATCGGCGCCGTGACGATCGATCCGAAGAATCCGAAAGTGGTGTGGGTAGGAACGGGCGAGTCGTGGATGCGCAACAGCGTGTCCATCGGCGACGGGATCTATCGCTCCGATGACGCCGGCGACAACTGGAAGAACATGGGGCTGCCGAACTCCGAGCACATCGTCAAGATCCTCGTCGACCCCACCGAGACCAACACGGTGTACGTGTGCGTGCCCGGGAAGCTGTGGAGCGACTCGGACGAGCGAGGCGTCTACAGGACTACCGACGGCGGGAAGACGTGGACCAAGGTGCTCCGAGGCGCGAACCTGTCGACGGGGTGCTCGCTGCTGACGATGGATCCGGCGCATCCCAAGACGCTGTACGCGGGGATGTGGGATTTCCGCCGCCGCGGCTGGACCTTCCGCTCGGGCGGCGACAGCGCCACCGCGCCCAGTGCCTCCGGCATGTTCAAGACGACGGACGGCGGTGCCACGTGGACGGAGCTCACGCCGACCGGCGCCGCGGGCCTCCCTCCCAAACCGTGGGGCCGCGTGGCGGTCGCCGTCGCTCCATCGAAGCCGGATATCGTGTACGCGTTTATCGAAGCGGTCCCGCCGCTGAACGCGCTGTACCGCTCCGAGAACGGCGGCAAGACGTGGCAGATGCTCGATCGCAGCCAGAACATGATCTGGCGGCCGTTCTATTTCGCCAATCTCATCGTCGATCCGGGCAATCCCGACCGCGTCTACAAACCCGACGGTGGCTTGATCGTCAGTACCGACGGCGGCAAGAGCTTCGGCGGCATCGCGGGCGGCGCGCACGGCGATTTCCACGACGTGTGGGTCGATCCCAACGACACCGATCACCTGATCACGGGCGACGACGGCGGGCTGTGGTTCTCATATGACGCGGGCAACAAGTGGGTGAAGAACGAGAACCTGCCGGTCTCGCAGTTCTATCACGTCAGCGTCGACATGGCGCGGCCCTACAACGTGTACGGCGGGCTGCAGGACAACAGCTCGTGGGTCGGGCCGTCGGAGTTCCCCGGCGGGATCACGAACCATCAGTGGGAGAACCTGTACGGCGGCGACGGGTTCTGGATGTTCGCCGACCCGAGCGATCCCGACTACGTGTACGCCGAATCTCAGGGCGGGTACATCGGCCGGGTGAACCGCCGGACGCACGAGTCGCGCGGTATCCAGCCGCTCCCGCATTACCAGGAGAAGAAGCTCCGCTTCAACTGGAACACGCCGATTCACATCAGCGCGAACCAGAAGGGCACCGTCTACATTGGCGCGCAGGTCCTGTTCCGCTCGCGCGACTTCGGGCAGACGTGGGAGCGCATCTCGCCGGACTTGACGACGAACGATCCCATGAAGCAGCGGCAGGAGCAGTCGGGCGGGATCACCGTCGACAACTCGGCCGCCGAGATGCACACCACGATCTTCGCGATCGCCGAGTCACCGCGCGATCCCAACGTCGTCTGGGCGGGCACCGACGACGGCAACCTGCAGGTCACACGCGACGGCGGTAAAACGTGGACCAACGTCGCCCCCAACATCACGGGGCTCCCGAAGAACGCGTGGGTGTCGTCGGTAGAGCCGGGGCATTTTGCCCCGGGCACCATCTACGCCACGTTCGACCTCCACACCTTCGGGGACATGCGGCCCTACGCGTACCGGTCCACCGATTTTGGGGCCACGTGGACGCCGCTCGTGGCGCCGGACAGTCCGGTCCGCGGGTACGCGCACGTTATTAAGGAAGACCTCGTCAATTCGAACCTGCTGTTCTTGGGCACCGAGTTCGGATTGTGGGTTTCGGTGGACGGCGGCAAACAGTGGGCACACTACAAGGGTGGCGACCTGCCAGCCGTCGCGGTGCGCGATCTGGCGATCCACCCGCGCGACCATGACCTCGTGATTGCGACGCACGGGCGCGGCATCTGGATCGTGGACGACATCTCGCCGCTCCGCGCGCTGACACCGGAGGTGCTGGCGAGCCCGGTTGCCTTCCTCTCGGACCGTCCGACGGTGCAGCGCTTGCAGTCGGGCGGCGGCTGGGCGAATGGTGACGCGGTCTTCGTCGGAGCCAATCCGCCGAGCGACGCCGTCATCACGTACTACCAGCGGCGCCGCCACATCTTCGGCGACATGAAGCTCGAGGTCTTCGACGCGAGCGGCAAACTCCTCGGCACGATGCCGACCAGCAAGCGGCGGGGCCTGAATCGCGTGACGTGGTCGATGCGCCTGACGGCGCCGCGGGTGCCGCCGGCGGCGAGCGCGGCATTCGGCGCGGCGTACGGCCCCAGGGTGTTGCCCGGGACGTACACGATCAAGATGACCAAGGACACGGCGACCTACGCGACGCAGCTCGTGGTCGTGCCCGATCCGCGCGGCACGCACACGGATGCGGAGCGCCGCGCGTCATTCGATCTGGCGCTGAAGATGTCCGGCACGCTGACCGACATGACGTTTGCGGTGGAACGCATGAACGCCGTGCGCCAGGCGCTCGATGAGCGCGCCGGCCGGTTGTCTGCGACTGATGCAGTGGCGAAGCGCCTCCGCGCCGCGTCGGCCGCCATCGACGTGATGCGGAAGAAGATTGTGGCAACGAAAGAAGGCGGCATGATCACGGGCGAGGAGCGGCTGCGCGAGAATATTACCGATCTCTACGGCAGTATCATCTTCTACGACGGCGGCCCATCCCAGACGCAGATCGAGCGCGCCGATGCGATTGCGCGGGAGCTTGCCGACGTGGTGCGCGACTTCGATGCTTGGACGGCGCGCGACCTGACCGGAATCAATACGGCGCTGCGGGGCAAGAAGCTCGAGCCGATCGCCGTGATGAGCCGCCAACAGTGGGAGGCGGCTGGAGGAGGGCAGTAGCCTTTACGGCTCGAAGAACTCGCTCATCGAGGGCGCCGTCGCCGCCGCGCCCGGGAACTGCGTGATGCCGAGCGCCTCGAGTGTGAGGCGCAGCGTACTCTGGTGCTGATAGAGCGTCGAGGACCGGTAGCCACGCTTGGCTTTGGGACTCACGACCACCCAGGCGATCCGGCCGCCGCCGTGCGCGTTGTCGCTATCCGACTCGTCGAACGTGATGATGAGCAGGCCGCTCTGCTGGAACGCAGCGCTGGCGAGTAGCGGCGTGATGTGGGTCTTGAGC